>MDTD01091437.1_pt1 | contig 143913 bp, 135 predicted proteins | sample 811221 | NCBI WGS metagenome assembly MDTD01 (sample SAMN05326646, study PRJNA326480) | marine metagenome | isolation source: seawater | place: Pacific Ocean: South West | collected 2011
AAGTTGGACTTTAAATAATTTGGCTGGGGCGGCAGGATTCGAACCTGCGATCACGGGATCAAAACCCGATGCCTTACCGCTTGGCTACGCCCCAATTGAGGTTAATTATAATTATTTCTACTTTAAATTGCACGTAATTATATATTTTACAAGCCCTAGGATAAAAGTTTATTTACGATTTCTAACAATTTTTCTGTACTTACTGGTTTTGATAAAACTCCACCTATTCCAATTTGTTCTAACTCAGATTTATCAATTCCTTCAGTATAACCTGAACAGATAATAATTTTTAAGTTCTTATTATTTTTTCTTATTTCTTTTGTAAGCTCTAGACCATTAATATTTGGCATATTTTGATCAGTAATTAATAAAGAATATTTTTCTGAATTTCTTTGTATTAGATTTAGGGTCTCAGTACTATCAGTCATTCCTTGCACATCATATCCAGCATTAGCAAGAATTTTAGAAGAAACTTTTACAATTAGCTCTTCATCATCCAAAAAAATTATAGTCTCTTTTAATCTACTTTTTCTTAATTCTATTTGATTCTTTACCCCCTCATTATTATTAATTTTTTTAGAAATTAATGGCAATGTTATCTCGAATGTAGTGCCATGTTTAAATTCACTTTTAAATGATATTTTACCATTATGATCCTTAATTATCCTTTGCACCATAGATAGACCCAAACCTGTTCCTTCACTTTTATCTTTGGTAGAGAAGAATGGATCAAAAATTCTATCCTGTATATCTGGCTTTATTCCAATACCATTATCAGATATAGTCAAACTGACAATTCTTTCTTTTTTTATAACTTTTAAGTTGATATTAATCTCACCTTTTGAGTTTTTGATAGCACTAACAGAATTAGTTAATAAATTAAGTAAACATCTGTGAATATCAGTCTCATCTCCATATATAAATATATCTTTACCTTCAATAGAAATATTTATATCAATTTTTTCAGGTGTAGTTTGTTTTATAAATTGAGCTACCTCATTTATAATATTCGTCAAATCTAGATATTCATTTTTACTATAACTTGGTTTACTATAATTGAGTATTTGCTTTATTAAATTTTTTGCTCTATGAGCAGCATTAGTTATATTATCTATATTTTCTTCGTAACCACTATCCTTATTTCTTAATAGAGAACTAGATCCGATTATTATAGATAATATATTATTAAAATCATGAGCAATTCCACTAGCTAAACTGCCTATAGCATCCATTTTTTGAGATTGTTGTAACTCAAATGCAAGTTTCTTTGATTCTGATATATCATTTAATGTTGCTATAAAATGGTCTCGTGATTCTTTTCTTCTGTCTACCAATGACCATTTAGAATCTAATTTATTTACAATAACCTGAATTGGAAAAATATTTCCACTTAATCTTTTTCCCTTTAATTCACGAATTATACCGTATTTATCACTATCTAATATATCTTCGATAGAAATACCTTGAAATAAAGATTCTAAATTTAAATCATTAAAATTAGTTCTTTTTTGTTTATCAGAAAATATTAGTTTAGCTGATTTATTTATATAATCAATTTCACCAATGTTATTGAATGATATTACCCCACTGAAAATTGTTTCCATAATTAATTCTAACTTACTAAGTTTTACTGAGGTAATTTCAAAAGTTCTTTTTAGATCAGTAATATCATTATGGTACATAATTCTGTTTTCATGTGAGCTGATCTTAAAGAAAACTTCAAATATTTTTCCTGATTTAAATTCAATAATAAATTTTTCTGATGGAGAATCAAATTCACTAAAAATTTTATTAATAAAATTTTTACTACTAATATTTTGATGGATAATTATTCTTTTTAAAATATTTTCTTCAATAATTTCTTTAAAGGAAATAGTTCTTATGTCTAATGTTTCTATAATATAATTATCATTAAAAATTTTATTGTAAAATAATATATCACCCTTTTTATTGAAATAGGCCACCGCATGGGGATAGTTATTTAATATATCAAGATAGTATTCTTCCACTTTTAAATTTTATTAAACCTGTCTTAAAAGCCAATTCCTAAAAAAATAATAGATTATCAAAAAGAAAAAATATACCAATATCACCAATATAAGCCATACAAATGTTAGGTTCGGCCAGAATATTGAAAAAATACTGGGTATAGCTACTATGGAAATATAAACTACAATTGAATGATGATTTTTTAAAATATTACTCAATATGTGATGAAAATGATTCCTATCAGATGATAGTGGAGACCTCCCACTCAATACTCTCTGCACCATAAGCCTAATCGTGTCAATAATAGGTATTATGAACATTAAAATGATTTTATCAGCAGTAAGGTTATTAAAATTTATGTTATATATATATATAGTCATTAGGCCTACCATCATACTGATACCATATGTCCCTGCATCTCCAAGAAAAATTTTTCCTGACAAATTAAAGATCAAAATTATTCCAAGACATAATGAAAAAGCAAAAAGCAAAGGTAACATGTGATCAGGCGCATAGGAAATTAGTAATAAAGACCATACCAAGCACATTCCTGTAACTATTCCATTATGGCCATCTGCCATATTCACAGCGTTTTGGAGACCAACTAGACAAATAATAGTAAATATATAGCCATTAAGACTCCCAAAAAAGTAAGGGCCTCCGATAAAAGACTGTAAGTCGCTACTAAAAAAAAGAAATATAACTGCTAAACCTGATACATACTTTAAAGCAAGGAAAGATACAATAATTGATATAAATAGGCGCATTAATGCCGGCAAATTTTTTCTATCATCAAAAAAACCCAAAACTGTAATTAACCCACTTGCTAGAGCTAGAGTTATATATAATTTGGTTAATGCTGTGAAAATTGAGAGATAGAATGCTATCAAAACTACTGGGATCATTATTGCTAATCCACCTATTTGAGGAACTGGATTTTCATGCAGTTTCCTTTTTCCATCAGGAATATCTATCACAGAGAGAAATTTACCTATTGGATAGGAATAAAAGCAAAAAATTAAAGATATAATACATAATAAAAAAACTTCAATTTTCAAAATACGTAGCCTTTAATTAAAAGTTTATTTGAATATTATTTTAACTTTATTTGACATTTTGCAATCTCTGGCATTATTGTATTAAAAAATTTATCTATTAATCGGGATTGATTAATTACAAAATTCTTGGCTCTAATACCAATCTCATCAGCATAACTTAAATTACTTAATAACATAAAAACCTCATTCTGTATATCTTCTATGCTGTTTACTTTAATAATTCCCTCAACATCTAAGAGATCATTAACTACTTCCGAAAAATTTTCTACATTGTTTCCACAAATCACTGCGCAACCAAATAAAGATGGTTCTATAGGGTTTTGACCACCTTTTCCAATTATTGATTTACCTAGAAACACTATCTTACAAATACTATACCACAATCCCATCTCACCGATACTATCAGCTAAATAGATATCAGTATTAGTATTTGGAACATTACCTTCACTTCTAGTTGTAAATTCAACTTTTTTACTTTTAAGCATTCTTTCTATTGACTTTTTTCTATTTGGGTGTCTTGGAGCAATAATTGTTAATAAATTCGGTATTTTTTTTGATAAGTTGACATGAATTTCAGCTACTACAGACTCTTCACCTTCGTGAGTGCTTGCCGCTAACCAAACATTCCTACCTTTAAATAAATTTGTTAGCAAGTTTAATTGATCTAGGTCAACATTTAACTTTGGTGAAAAATATTTAATATTAACCAGGTCAATGACGTTTTCAGTACCAAAGAATTTAAATTTGAGTGAATCTTCCCTTGACTGAGCTATACACAAATCAAACCCACTTAGTATTTTGTTAAGTGTACGAGGAAAGTATTTCCACTTTTGAAAGGACTTTTCTGACATTCTGGCATTAATAATCAGATGTTTTATATTTCTTTTTTGTAAAAGTAATAAAATATTAGGCCATAATTCTGATTCAAACCACAAAACTAAATCTGGCTCCCAATAGTTTAAGAATTTTTTATTATATTTATTTAAATCAATAGGAATATATTGATGATAAACCCCCTTGGGAATTTTGTTTTTGATTGCTTGATATGAAGAAATAGTTCCGGTAGTAATAAGAAAATTAGCATCAATTTTCTTATTTAATTTATTTATCAGAGGTAAAGCAGATTGAATTTCTCCAACACTGGCGCAATGAGCCCAAACTAATTTGCCAGAAGGCCTTTCAATTGAAGCTATACCTTTTCTTTCAATAAAACGATTAGCATCTTCTTTTCCTTTAAACTTTCTGATTACATAAAAATTTGAAATTAAAGGAAAAAATGAAAAGCAGAAAAATTTATAAATTAAAATTCCAATTGGGTAATTGGTCATACTAAACCTAAATTAATTTCTAAAGCATTACATAACATTTGTCCTATGGTTATATGCATTTCTTGAATTCTAGAAACGGTATTTGAAGGAATCATAATATTTATATCAGAAAATTTTGAGAGATCACCACCAGACATTCCAGTAAAACCAACAACAGTCATACCAATTGATTTAGCTGACTTGGCGCCTTCTATTACATTATTACTATTTCCAGAAGTTGAAATAGCTATAGCAGTATCATTTTGGTTTCCTATTGCTTCTATTTGACGAGAAAAAATTTTTTCAAAGCCAAAATCATTACCAATAGCCGTTAAGGTTGAAGTATCTGTTGTTAGAGCAATGGCCGCTATAGGATCTCTCACTTTAGAGAATTTTACTGTTAATTCTGTTGATAAGTGCTGAGAGTCAGCAGCACTACCACCATTACCAAAAAAAATTATTTTACCGCCATTTTCAATACTCAATTTACAACATTTAACTAAATTTATAAATTCTGTTTCCAGTTTTTCTCTAGTTAAATTTAATATTTTTTGGTGTTCATCAAGTTCACTAAAAAAAAATTCAGATAAGTTAATCATTTTTTATTTTTACCTAGGTATAAAAACCAGTCTTTAGTTGCTTCTTTTATAGATTCAGGCTCCCAAACTGGAGCTTTTTTCCAATAGTTTATATTCTTTAATAGAGTATCAATACCAAGTTCTATACGTATTTTAGGCCTCCAACCTAAATCATTACTTATTCTAGCAATATCTGCGAAGGTGGTATCGGGCTCACCAGGCCTCTTTGGTATATATACTTTATTACCTTCAAGTAATTCTACTACTCTATTTACTGAAACAGCTGATCCTGATCCAACATTATAGATTTTGGATTCGATATTAGATCCTGCTGCGCATACTATTGCTTCAACTACATCTGTTACAAAAGTAAAATCTCTTTTTTGGCTACCATCACCTACAATGGTGTATGGTTTATTTGCTAATTTTTGTGCAAGAAAAACTCCAAACATCGCACCATAGGTTCCTGAAGTTCTTGATCTTGGACCATAAACATTAAAGAAGCGGAGAGAAATGGAAGGAATGCCATATACCTTTGACCAATGCATGACAAGATTTTCACCAATATACTTTGTTAATGCATACGGAAACATAGGGTTAATTGCTTCACTCTCTGGAGTCGGATAGATTGAAGGAATACCATAACAAGATGATGATGCTGAATACACAAATTTATTTACATTAACACCCCTAATAGCTTCTAGCACATTGAATGTACCATTCACATTAGACTTGAAATATTTTCTTGGATTCTGAATTGAAGGCACAATATCTGCCAAAGCAGCTAAATGAAAGACATAATTTGCACCCTTAAAATGATCAATCCAAGAACCTCCTTCAGAAATATCCGCATTCTCAAAAGTTATTCTAGACTTAAATGTTTCTATGTTTTCCGCGTGACCTGTTGAAAGGTTATCTATGACAACGACGTCAAAACCATCAGAAATTAATCTTTCTACTAAGTGACTTCCAATAAAACCGGCCCCTCCGGTTACAACTGCTTTCATATTTAATCCATAAAATGTAATATTAGAAAGTTTTATAAATATAACCTTAAAAATTACTTTCTTGCAAACTATAAGTTTAAATGTTTTATTATATTACATTATTTTATTTTATAAATATTAATTAATATAAACTTGTAAATAGCAAGCAATGAAAACTGTAAAAAAAATATTGAATAGGTTATTTAATAACTTAAGTAAAGAAGAAAAAAGTATACTCCAGGCTCTTAAAAAAAGACCGCAAGCGCCATATGACTTCCTGACGAGATATGAAAATATTCTAAAGAATGCAATTAAATGGGATGACTTAGATTTTAATAATAAAACTGTTATGGAATTAGGTTGCGGGCCACACCTTGGTTTCGGCCCATTGGCAATATACCTTGGAGCAAAAAAATTTATAGCTGTAGATCCAACAGCAAATAGAAAGATATATGATTCCAAAATATTACTTGATAAATATTTCAGACTTGCATTTAAGGATTATAAGGGGATATTTAGAAAACAAATTTCCTTTGGTGATTTTTTCCAAGAACTAAAAAATAAAACAATCTTTTATAATGATACAAAATCTATTCCAAAGGATTTATATTCTAGTATTGATATTCAACTTAGCAATTCATGCCTAGAACATATTCAAGACTTGGAAAACGTCCTTATTGATTTAAAAAAGTTAATGGCTCCTAATGGAAGGTATATACATGCCATTGATTTCGGCAACCACATGCAAACCAATAACCCTTTCATAGAAATTTATAACTCTACGCCCTCAAAGTTTAAAATTAAGCATGGAAGTAAAATTAATCTGATACCTCCATCGAAGATGTTGAATTTGTTCACTAAAACAGGTTTTAATAGTCCTAGTCTAGTTCCATATTACTATTTTGAAGAAAATTTTGAGTTAAATATTGATAAGTATTGGAGTAATTACTTAGAAGAATCAGACTATTTTCTTAAAGTTGGAATAATTGCAGAATAAGATTACTTAAGATTTCTGTCAATCCATGAAGAGGGGAGCCTTCCAGTAATATCTTTAATTTTATTTATATCATTTTTATAAAAAATTGATAAATCCTCTTCAATATTCTTGTCAATTTTAGGCTTACTAACTGTATTTAACATTTTTATATATTCTCTGAAATTAGCCCGATACTTCGTAGGTAAAATTTTTGCCGGTAATCTTACTATCGCCGGACCATTTAAAATATAATCATTAAAAAATTTCCATTTAGTAGATCCGCTTTTATTTAAACGCGAACTAGAAATAGAAATTTTTTCTACATCTAAAAAAGAAAACAGTGATTGAAAAAATATATCTGATTTTTTTTCAAAATCTTCCAGGAACACTACTCTAACTTTGCTTTTACCAAAAGTATCAATATAAATTTGTATTTTATCACTAATCAATTCAGTTTCCTTAAAAGATTTAGAAAATTCAGAAAACGTTTCTTTAATGTATTGGTCTCTCACTGCATGCCAGTATCTTGAATATAGCCTATCAACTGGATGCCTTAAAATAATAAGGATAAGACACTCAGGAATTTTTTCTTTTATTCTTGGAGCAACAACTTTTGCGAAAGTTAAATATGAATTAGAAACCTCACCTCTTAACTTGTAACCCCCTTTGTCATTAAATAATAATTTATACTGTTCTAAATTTTTAATAGGGTTATTTCTTGTCATTAAGTCATTAGAAAAAAAATTTGTTTCTTTTATAGATGACATAAAAATTTCAGGGTGCGACATTAAATAATGCCACAACGAAGTGGTTCCTGATTTTGCTGCACCAACTACTATAAAATTTGGGAGTAACATCACTTTATCGGTTTAAAAATTATTTATTTGTCTCACTATACTAATTTATGCCTCCAAAGATCAAGAATTCTAGCTGCTGCCAAGTGAGAACCTGAGCTAGGAAAAATTTTTTTTGCTGAATTCCTCAATTTATCAGCTTTTACAGAATCATCAAATAATTTTCCCAAGCAAGTTATTAATTTTGCTTCAGTAATATCCCTGTATTCGCCTAAATAGTCCAAAGCACCTATCTCATCCATACTTTTAAGAAGAGGAACCTGATGTTTTTCTAAAGCTATTCCTATAAGAGTATTTCCTGATGCAGCCAACTCATAAGCTGACATACCTCCTGCTGTAATTGCAAAATTAGACCAAATTGCATGATCAACTAAATTGGGAGGGCTATCAATAATATCTGCTTTTGGTAGATATTTTGATATATCTGATTTTACCGTTTGACTATCAGGATGCGCCGCACCTATTATCACCCTTACATCAAACTTCTCTAATGCTTTTGCACCATTTTTTATAATCCAGCTAGTTAAGTTTTCTGGATCTTCTCCTCCCATAGTTATCAATACCCTAGGAAGGCCTTGATTTTTTTCTATCTCATAAAAAAAATTAGAATTAATTAGATTATATTTTGGTCCTATTAAATCATAAGAGTTTCTTTTCTTAGCATCTAAGTTATAGTCTAGGATAATTGGCCAACTTAATTTATTAATACCATCATTTATTCCAATTAGATAAGAATAGCTAGACCAATAATTAATATCTTTTTGCCTTACAAATCTGCTATCTACAATTAATAAGCAGTCATCTTGCATATAGTTTTTAAAAAATTTAAAATCATCATCTGTTCCAATTTTGGTATAAGATTGAATAATATTGAAATAATTTCTATCTAAATACTTTGAGATTATTTTTTCAGACGAATTAATTACAAATGTTATTTTTTTATTAGTAATTTTAGAGAGTTCAACCCCCAATACACTGGATCTGATTAAATGGCCAAGACCTACTTCTGGACCTGCATCACACCTAAATAAAATCATTTTATAATGAATTCTCTATTTTACGAACAATACAAAATGCCTCTGCAGCTTTAAAATAAGACTGAGATCCTCTATACCTTGCCAATGCAGTTAACATCTCAGTAGATCTGGAATGAGGGTAATCTTTGACTTCTTTATCATAAAGTTTAAGGGCCTCTATTTTTAATTCAAGTACTTTTGTTATATCAACAAAATAGTTTGGCTTAAAAGGTCTTAATGTATTCCACTCTGAACTTGATAAAACCTCAAACGTTAAAAAGTCAGAAACATTTGATTTTTTGATAGGTCGGAGAGCTGCTAAACTTGACATAAAAGCTACTCTATGATCAATGTTAACATCATCACCAGAATGAGTGAAAACCATACTTGGCCTAAAATCTTCAAGATGACTTTCTATATCCTTTATTAATTCAATTTGAGGCAATGTGTCTAAACGACAACAATATCTATTGCTGGTAAAAATTTCTTTTTCAGAAACCCCAAGATAACCTAAAGCCTTATATGCATTTTTATTTCGATTCTCTATCTCTTTAATGATCTTATTATCTTTAAAATCTTCTTCATTATACCTTGCACTCACACCTTCTGCTAAGAAAATCACACGAACAGAGTAGCCCTTTTGTGAAGCCAGAGCTATTACACCTCCACAACCAAGTACTTCATCATCAGGATGGGAGGCTATAATTAAAATTCTTTTCATTTCTTTCTTTCTTATTAAAATAAAAAATTATATTTACTCGATTTCTTTAGCTATCAAATTAATTGATTGCTCAACATTTGGAAATTTGAAATTAAGCATATTAGTTATATTATCTATATTCATCCTCATATCATAAGGACGTGGCGTTAGACTATTGATTGATTTATAACTGATCTTTCTTATGAAAGCAGAGCTTAAATTAAGTTCTTTTGCAAGCTCAATTATAAAATCAGCCTTAGATATCCCTCCCACAGAACCAATATTAAATACCCCTGATAGATTTTCTTTCAGAGAATCAATTAAAACTTTTGCTAAAACAGATCCATGCAATGGGTTAAATTTTATATCTTCAAACCCATAAAACTCTTTCTCTTCATTTAAAGATTTTAATATCCATCTTGCAAACCCCTTATGATAACTGTTACCTAGACCAACAAAGTTAATCCTTAATATTAGGGATTCACGGCATGTGCTGACAATATCCTCACTCCATAATTTTGTCATTCCATAAAAATTTAGAGGGTTCACTTGAATTTCATTATGCGGCCCGTCTCCACTATAAACTTGATCAGATGAGAAATATATCAATTTTACTTTTTTTTCTTTTTGATTAACCCAATCAACTAAATTTCTAGTTACCTTTACATTTGATAAATATGCAGATTGCATGTCATTTTGACAAACATCTACATTTACTAATGCAGCAGTATGAATTATTAAAGATGGGTTAAGACTATTTAACAATTCAAATGTTTTTGTTTTATCTCTTAGATCAATTGAAATAAAGTCTGGACTTTTTTTATTTAAAAAACATAAATTTGATACTGAATAGTTCATATTATATAGCTCTTTGGATATATAATAACCTAACAAGCCTGAAGAACCCGTAAGCAGAGTGCTTAAAGTCAACTTTTTCTCCTACATATCATCTAACATAGATAAAAACATATCTTTATCTAACCATGATTCATTTGTATCACTAGAATAAGAAAAACCCTCTTCTACTGGAACCGCACCATCATCAATAAAACTCTTCCTGCCCCATAAAGAAACTGATGGTTCAATAACAAATCTATCACCCAAATCTAAGGTTGTCCTTGAGTCCTCTGAGGTAATCATCATTTCGTGCAACTTTTCGCCAGGCCTTATACCTGTAATTTTATGCTTCAAATCTGGGGCTAGGATTTTAGCAATTTCTGCTACATGCATACTAGGTATTTTAGGAATAAATATCTCACCACCTCTCATTATAGCTAAACAAGATAAGACAAACTTAACACCTTGATTTAAAGTTATCCAAAAACGAGTCATTCTATTATCAGTAATTGGAAGATATTCAGAACCTTCGTTAATCATTTTTTTAAAAAGTGGGATAACGCTTCCTCTTGAACCAATCACATTTCCATATCTAACAACCGAAAATTTTGTACCACCCTCTCCACCCAAATGATTTGCCGCAACAAAAACCTTATCAGCAGCTAACTTACTTGCCCCGTATAAGTTTACAGGACTAGCCGCTTTATCTGTTGAGAGCGCTATTACTTTAGAAACTTTATTAGCAAACGCGGCATGAACAATATTCTCAGCTCCTAATATGTTTGTATGAATGCACTCAATAGGATTGTATTCTGCTGTAATTACTTGTTTTAATGCGGCGGCATGAATTACTATATCTATCCCTTGCATTGCCATTTCAAGTCTATTTCTATCTCTTACATCACCTATAAAAAACCTAGTAATATTACTTGTTTCTTTATCTAAATTTAATTGCATCTCGGATTGTTTAAGCTCATCTCTTGAAAAAATCACTATTCTTCCCAATTTGAAATTTTTACTAAGATAGTATAAACAGTGTTGTCCAAAAGAACCTGTTGCGCCTGTTATAAGTATTGAAGCACCATTTAAATCTATATCTGAAATTTTGAATTCTTTATTTTTCATCATATAAATACTCAAGAAAAATTAATTTATAGCTTATTATACTGACAGAATACTGATTTAAAGTCTAATTTCTGCTTTTTTTACCTACAAGGACCTAAAAGTCCTTAATTTGAGGACTATAATATATAATAAACACTCCCAAATATTGATTTTAGAGTTTAAGATGTTAAGAGTATGACTAGTATGATCAAAATTGGCAAACATATTATTAGCGAAAATTCACCAACTTTTATAATTGCTGAAGCTGGAAGTAACCATAATGGCGATCTATCTTTAGCCAAAAAAATGGTTAAGAAAGCTTATGAATTAGGCTGTGATTGTATTAAATTCCAAACTTATACAGCAGAGGAATTTTGTGCTGATAAAACTAAGAAATTTACTTTTCAATCTCAAGGGAAAGAAGTTACAGTTAGTGAATTTGAAATGTTCAAAAACCTTGAATTCTCACGAAGTCAATGGATTGAGTTAATGGAATATTGCGATGAGACTGGTATACTTTTCTTAACTACTGTCCAAGACAAACCTAATTTAAATATGATGTTAGATTTAGGACTAAAAGGAATTAAAGTAGGTTCTGATGATTTTGATAATCTCCCAAATATAATTGAATATGCTAAAAGTGGTCTGCCTATAATTCTATCTAAAGGAATGGCAACTGTTAGTGAAGTTGATAGGATTATAAATACAGTAAGTAAATATACATCTAAATTAATTGTTCTTCATTGTGTTTCTCTTTATCCCACAGAACCTTCACTATTAAATATAAGCCAAATAATCACTCTAAAGAAACTATACCCTGAAATCATTTGGGGCTTTTCAGATCATTCTATTGGCCCATTAGCTTCAATAATATCAGTTTCATTAGGAGCAAAAGTAATTGAAAAACATTTTACACTCGATCATAACCTTCCTGGTCCAGACCATTGGTTCTCGCTTGATACTAGCGAAATGAAAGAGCTAGTTGATGGAATTAGATTTGCAGAAAAAGCCATAGGTAACGGTAAAATTAACCCGTCTGAAAAAGAATTAGAAGTTAAAAAAATAATGCGCAGAAGAATTGTTGCTGCTAGAGATATTAAGCCTGGGGAACTGCTATCTGAAGAAACTGTAAAATTTAAAAGATCTGATTCAGGAAGCTTTTTAGAAAACTGGGATTTAATGGTTGGCCAAAAGGTTAAACATAATATATCTGAAAATACTGGAATAGAATTATCTGATTTACTTTTTTCCTGATAAAAAAATGATTTTAAGTATTCATCAACCTGCATATTTTCCTTGGCTAGGATATTACGATCGTATAGCAAAAAGTGACATTTTCATAATCTTAGACACAGTACAATATCAAAAAAATAGTTTTCAAAATAGAAACAAAATTCGTACAAATATTGGCTGGTCCTGGATTACTGTTCCAGTTATTACAAAGAAAATACTTTACGAAAAAAATATTAATCAGATTGAAATAGACTACAGTCAAAACTGGAATATTAAGCATTTAAAATCAATTAAACAGGTCTACACAAAAGCTAAAAACTTTGAAAAAATATTCCCTTTAATAGAAAATATTCTTAAAAAAAAATGGTTAAATCTAGCTGATTTAAGTTATGAAACAACTATTTGCTTTTTTGACATCTTAGAAATAGATACTAAAATTATAAGAACTTCGGAACTAAAACCTTTCAAAGAAAATAAATCTGACCTTATATTAGAAATTTGCAAGCACTTTGATACTTCAAAATATTTATCTGGCCCTAATGGAAAAAATTACTTAAATGAAAAAAAATTTGAAAATGAATCTATCAATATTGAATATCATAATTTTATACATCCTTTTTACAGCCAGAATTATAAGGGATTTGAGGCTAATATGAGCGTAATAGACCTCCTAATGAACATAGATAGGCCCTCAAAATATTTTGATTAAACATCACAAATTCTTTTTTTTATTCTTTATATAATTTTTTAAGATACCTTGCATAGAAAATTTAAAATAGAAAAAATATTTTGTTAAAATTTTGTATATAATTAAGAAAACATATATTAATATATAACTTTATAATTATCGGGTTTGGTAGACTATGGTTAAAATAATAGCTGAAATTGGTTCAGTTCACGATGGATCATTCGGTAATGCTTGTAAATTGATTGAAGCTGCTGCAGAAGTAGGGGCTGATATTGTAAAATTTCAGACGCATATAGCTAATGAAGAAACTTTGAGAAATGCCCCATCACCATCTTATTTTTCCGATGAAGATAGATATTCATATTTTGAAAGAACATCTTTTTCGGTATATCAATGGGCAAAATTGAAAGAAATAGCAAACAAGAATAACTTATCATTTCTATCTTCCCCATTTTCAATTAAAGCAGTTGAGTTGCTTGAATCAATAAATATTGATGCTTATAAAATCGCATCTGGTGAAGTAACAAATTTTCCTTTAATTGAAAAAATAATGTCTACAAAAAAAGAAGTTTTTATTTCTACTGGCATGAGTAATTTTAATGAAATTGATCAAGCTTTAAGTATTCTTAAGTCCACGCAGCATCTTACTGTAATGCAATGTAGTTCAATTTATCCATGCCCACCAGAAAAGGTAGGTCTTAATGTAATTGAATCAATGAAGTCAAAATACTCACACATTGCAAAAATAGGTTTTTCAGATCATACACTTGGATTTGCTGCTGGAATATCTGCCGTTGTAAAAGGAGCAGAGGTAATTGAAAAACATTTAACTCTATCTAATATGATGTATGGAAGTGATGCACCCAATGCTATGGAAGTAGATAAATTCAAATCTTTTGTTGAAATGATTAGAGAGACATCAATTATAATTAATTCTAAAATTGATAAAGATGATATATCTGATTATAAAGAAATGAAAGAAATATTTGAAAAAAGTATTGTTGCCTCAAGAAATTTACCAATAGGAAAAATTCTTGAAATTAAAGATTTAAATTTTAAAAAACCTGGAACTGGAATTAATGCTAATAAATATAAAAGTGTAATTAATAAAAAAGTAAAGAAAGAAATTCAAGTAGACCAATTATTGACTTGGGATGATTTAGAATGAAAAAAATTTGTGTTGTTATTGGTTCTAGGGCAAATTACTCTAGCATAAGATCAGTATTAAAATCTATATCTCTAGATTCTAACCTTCAATTACAATTAATCGTTGGAGCATCTGCATTGTTAAGTCGTTATGGTTCGGTTATTGATTTAATTAGGAAAGATGGTTTTAATATAGATGGAAAAGTAAATATGCTCATAGAAGGAGAGTCCCCTACCACAATGGCTCAATCAACAGGAGTTGGTTTACTAAATATACCACCATTATTTGAAGATCTTGAACCAGATATAGTATTAACAGTTGGAGATAGATTTGAGACCATGGCCACAGCTATATCTGCAGCATACATGAATATTCCATTAGCTCATACAATGGGTGGGGAAGTAAGCGGAACTATTGATGAGTCAATTCGGCATGCAATTACAAAATTTGCCCATATACATTTTCCATCGTCTAAACAAGCCTATGATAGAATTGTGAGGATGGGTGAAGAAAAAGAAAATGTTCATTTAGTAGGATGCCCTAGAATTGATATAGTTAAAGATATTTTAACAGAAGCAGAACCATACACAAAAATATCAAATAGAATATTTGATCAGGGCGTAGGAGAAAAAATAGATATTGATAGTGAGTTTATACTTGTTTCTCAACATCCAGTTACAACAGAATATGGGCATGGAAAGGAGCAAATACTTAATACTCTTAATGCAGTAAAAAAAATAGGTTTTCCAGCAATAGTTTTATGGCCAAATGCTGACGCAGGATCTGAAGACTTAGCAAAAGGAATAAGAACATGGAGGGAGAGAGGAGACTCTGCAAAAATTCATTTTTTTAAAAACCTTCCAATGGAAATTTATATACAACTAATGAAAAGGACTTTGTGTTTAGTAGGGAATTCTTCTAGCGGTATACGTGAGGGAGCATTTATAGGAACTCCTGCTGTAAACATTGGAACAAGACAAGCAGGTAGAGAAAGAGGAGAAAATGTTTTAGATATAGATTACTCTGAAAATAATATTATAAAAGCTATAAAGTCTCAAATTGACCACGGGCCATTTCAATCAAAAAAAATTTACGGTGATGGATTTAGTGGAGAAAAAATAGCTAAAATTCTCTCTTCAAAAAAAGTATCTATCCAAAAAAGGATCACTTACTAAAAAAGTAGATTTTATATGCATAATATAGGAATAAATTTAGGCATAATAACAGCTAGAGGAGAATCAAAGAGACTCAAGAATAAAAATATTTATCCTTGCGCTGGTATGCCCCTTATTTATTGGACAGCAAAATCAGCATTGCTTAGTAAACTTGATATTGTAATGCTATCAACGGATAATGAAAAGATCGCAAAAACTGGTCAGCAACTTGGATTAGAAGTACCATTTTTAAGACCAAAAGAACTTGCAAAAGATGATACCAAAACGTTACCTGTCATTAAAAATGCTTTAGACTATTATCTTAAAAAGCAAATTAAAATAAATTCAATTACTTTATTACAACCTACATCACCATTAAGAAAAGAAAATCATATAGATGACTCTCTTAATCTATTCAACCAGAACAAAGATTGCACAGTTGTTAGTGTATCTAAGCTTCCTTCTAAATTTTATTCAAATAAATTATATAGAATTGATAGTAACGGAGAAGCAAAAAATTTTGAAGATAATAATTCACAACAAATAGTTGTTCGTAATGGTCCAGCAATTCTTATTAATTCAACTAAGACAATTTTGTCTGGCAAACTATATTCTAACAAAATATTTACTTATGAAATGGCATTCTGGGAATCTATTGATATTGATACTATAGAAGACCTTTTAACTGCCGAGGCACTAATGAAGCATTATGGTTATAATAAAAGATAAAAGATAAAAGATAAATGAAAGATAAATGAAAAAAAGAATTGTTTTTATATGTAGCAATTTAAGTGCAGGAGGTGCTCAAAACGTTGTAACTCTGACCAGTGAAAAACTAGTATCTATAGGCTATGACGTTACTATAATAACTTTTTCTAGTAAAAAATCTGATTTTTATAAATTGAATGAAAAAATAAAAAGAATACCGTTAGATAAATTATCTAACTCAAAAAATATTTTTAATGCAATAATTAATAATTATTCTAGAATAAAGACGTTAAGAAAAACCTTGAAAAATCAAAAATTCGAAACTTGTATATCTTTTGTTACAGAAACAAATATAATTACTATTATTGCTTCTTTATTCTTGAAAAATAAGATTATTATTAGTGAAAGAAATAATCCTTATAAACAAGATCAAAAGTTTATTTGGCATTTACTCAAGTTTCTTACTTACCCTCTAGCTGATATTCTGACTGCTAATTCAAAGCTTGCAATAAAATATTATAAAAAAAATATTTTTTTAAAAAAAATAATATACTCACCAAACCCTCTTCCTATTCCACAAAATCTTTCATACACTAACAAAAAAAACTTTCTTTCAGTTGGAAAATTAACTGAGCAAAAAGGTCACGATATATTAATCAAGGCTTTTGCTAATTTAATAAATAATAATAAGTCCTTCTCCTCTTACTCCTTAACTATAGCTGGTATTGGAAAAGAAAAACGAAATCTCCAAAAACTTGCATCTTCTCTTGGTATAGATAAAAATATTTTCTGGGTTTATAATGCGAATATATATGAATTACTAAAAAAACACTCTATTTTTATACTATCATCAAGGTATGAAGGAACTTCTAACGCATTATTAGAAGCAATATCTGCAGCCAAACCAATAATCGTCTCGAACCAAGCTTCTGATTCAATAAATTTTTTAAAAAATAACCATAATTGTATTATTTTTCCAATTAATGATATAGATTTACTCACTAGATCTATGGAAAAACTATCAAATGATTATAATTTTAAATCTAAATTATCTAAGAATTTAATGATAGATTATAGTATGCATTATTCTAAATCTGACTTTGATTCACACTGGATTGATTTAGTAGATTAAATTATTATGACTGATAACATAAAGCTTCATATACTTACACCTCAAATTAAAACACAAAATATTATAGGATTTTTATCGCCGATAATTACAAATAAGGATATATTAAATGATATTGGTATTAGCTTTAAACTATATAATAATTTAAATGAGACTATTACTAACTGTGATTATTTACTAATAAATGCGAAATTTTTTGGAAAGGATTGGACTCTTAGACCTAATTATGTGATTGAAACTCTAGATAAATTAAATAAAAAAAAAATAAAGATATTTTACTGCGATAACTATGATAGTACTTCTCCAATCAAAACACAGGTTCTGCCATATATTGACATTTACTTAAAAAATATGATTTTAAAAAATAAAGATTTATATAAGAATAAATTTTATGGAGGCAGAATACATACGGATTATTACTTTAATAATTTTAAAGTAACTGATACAGATGAATTTTATTCAACACCTATACTTAAAAATGAATATATTGATAAAATTAAAGTTTCTTGGAACTATGGCCTGGCAAATTATGGTTTTATAGGAAGGCGCATAGCAAATTTATATAAAAAAATTCCAATCAAACAACTTTTAAATTGGCCTCAATTATTTAAAAGCCCAAGCATAGAAAGAGATATTGACGTTTTCTGTAGAATATCTACAAATTACAGCAGAGAGACAATCGCATTTCATAGAAAACTATTAAAAAAAAAATTGGAAAGAAAATATCAATTGGATAGAGTTTCAATTTATAAGTATATAAAAGAGATAAAAAATAGTAAAATAGTTGTTTCACCATTTGGTTGGGGTGAATTTTCACTTAGAGATTTTGAGACTTTTATAGAAGGGGGAATATTGCTTAAACCTAATATGGAACATCTTGAAACTTACCCTAATTTTTATATTCAGAATGAGACTTATATACCATTTAATTGGGATTTTTCTGACTTGATTGAAAAATTGGAAGAAACAATTGACAATTATAGCGAAACAATAAGAATAGCTGAGGTAGCTCAAAGTAAATATCTATATTATTTAAAATCTGTTGAAGCTAAGCAAGAGTTTTGTATGAGATTTTATAATATTCTTAATTCTTAATTAATTTAGATATACACTTATCAAAAAGGGTAACATTTATGTGCGGTATAGTTGCTGTATTTCCAAAAAAAAATTTTAAAGTTAACAAAATAGTTTTAAAAAAAATAATTGACTCATTAAGCCATCGAGGACCAGATGGAGAAGGAATAGCAATAGAAGATTGGTATGGATTAGCACATAAAAGATTGTCAATTATTGACTTAAAAAAAAGCTCTCAACCATTTTATAGTTTAGATAATAGGTATTCTATTACTTTTAATGGAGAAATATATAATTATCTTGAGATAAGGTCAGACTTAATAAAAATGGGCTATACTTTTAAGTCAAAGGGCGATACGGAAGTAATAATAAATGCTTTTGATAAATGGGGTATAGAAAGTTTTAATATTTTTGAAGGCATGTTCGCATTTGTTCTAGTAGACAATAAAAAATATACAGCTTACGCTGTAAGAGATCAATTAGGTATAAAACCACTTTTTTACCTAGAAACAAACGAAGGTATAGTTTTTTCAAGCGAAATAAAAGCTTTTCTTAATATAAAAAATCTTTCTATAAATGAGAAAAAAATCTATGAACAAATAATGTACAGATATATTTCTGGCGAAGAAACTATTTATAATGATGTAAAAAGAGTCAATGCTGGAAACTACATTCAAATTCAAAGAGAAGAAGAAAAAAGAAATTATGAGTACTATAATCACTTAGATACTCTATCTAAACCTACATCTTATATTGATTATGAAAAAATAGAATATGAATTAGATAATAGCATAATCAGACATACAAGAAGTGACGTCGGATATAATATACAACTAAGTGGCGGGCTAGATTCTAGCTATATTACAGCATTACTCTCAAAAAATGACTCAAATATTCGAACATATTCTGTGGCATTGGAAGATGCAAACAGCGAAAAAAAATATCAAGACTATATTAAAAATAAATATGGCACAAAACATTTTGAATTAGTTCTAAATGAAAATGACTTTATAGGCAGTCTTGAAAAAGCAACCTGGCATATGGATATGCCTGTAATTCATGGAGCATGCGTTTTCTTAATGCTTCTATGTATCTATGCTAAAGAGACATCTAAAGTAATTCTTACTGGAGAAGGAGCTGATGAGCTTTTCCTGGGTTACTCTAGGTACATAAGATCCACTCTGAGCAAAACCTCCGAAACTATAAAGGATTTGAAAGTACCTCCCTATTTGATTCCTAATATATGGAAATTTAAGACACTGAAAAATACATTGCGCTATGATGAGTTAAAAAATATTTCAATATTAGGTAATATTAGTCAACTAGAAAATATGTTAAATAAAGAAATAAAAAAAATAGGATCCTATAGTTATCGTAGAGTTAATAGTTTTTCATTCTTAAATCAACTTACCTATATTGATCAAACACGCTATTTACAATCATTGCTAGAGAGGCAAGATAGAATGTCTATGGCAGGATCTGTGGAAACAAGAGTACCATTTTGTAATGTAAAACTTTTTAAAATTCTTAACCAAATTATACCAGAAGAAAAAATTAAAAATAAAACACAAAAAAGAATTCTTAAGCAAATAGCATCAAAATACTTTCCTGATAATTTTATAAATAGAAAGAAAATGGGGTTCGTTCTACCCTATAACGTTTGGTTAAACAATTCGAAAGGACTAGGATCATATTTAGACTTATTGTCCGATAGTAAATTTATTAATCAAGGTTATTTTAATCATAAATATATTAATTTTCTTATTGATGAACACAGGAAAAAAATTTCTGATAATTCGAAGCTACTCTTAAGACTAATTTTTTTTGAAGTATGGAAAAGAAAGTTTATTAATTCAAATATTATAGACAATTCTAATGTAAATTTATTTTATAACAATTGAGAAAATGAATTGAAAATTAAAGTAGCAATTATTCTTAGGTCATTAGAAACTGGCGGGACAGAAAGACAGGTTATTGAAATTGCATCTGGCTTAAATCAGAAAAAATTTAAAGTAGTAATCATTTCTTTTTATAACAAAGGCGAACTAATTAAATTAGCAAAAGACAGGAATATAGAAATAATTTTTATTGGAAAGAAAAACAGATATGATGTAATTACTTTTTTATATAAATTTATTTCTAATATCAATAAAATAAAACCTGATATAATTCATTCCTTTCTTGACTCGCCAAATATCTTCTCTTCGATCTATAAGTTATTCTATCCAAAGTCTACCCTTATTTGGGGTATAAGATCATCAGATATGGATTTAACTAAATATAGTAAATTGAGAACTATTTCAAAATTAATGGAATATAAACTTAGCACATACCCAAATGAAATAGTGTATAATTCATTTAATGCAATAAAAAATAATGATATTTCAGGCTATAAAGGCATATATTCTGTAATTCAAAATGGGATCGATACCAAAATTTTTATTAATTCAGATGATTTTAGGAAACAATACCGAAATAAATGGGGATTTGATGAAGAATTATTTATAATTGGCATGGTTGCTAGATACGACCCTAAAAAAGACCATCAGACTTTTGTTAAAGCTTCTAAAATCATTTTAAAGAATAAAAAAAATATTAGATTTGTTCTAATAACTAATGATAAAAAAGAACTTAAAAATATAATTAATTATTATGGCATGAAAGACTACTTTATTATTGAAACTAATATTACTGAAACGAATAAAGTATACCCTGCTTTTGATATAAATACCCTTTCTTCTGCATTTGGTGAAGGTTTCCCAAATGCGATTGCAGAAGGAATGTCTTGTGGCACTCCATCTACTGCTACAGATACGGGAGACTCAAGAGAAATTATTGGGGATGATCAATTAATATCAAAACCTAGAGATCCCTATGAATTAGCTAATTGCTGGTTATACATATATGATAAAAATGTTGAAGAACGAATTGAAATTGGCCTTGATCAAAGAAATAGAATTATTAATAACTATTCAAAAGAAATTATGTTAAAAAAATCAGAAAAACTATATTTGAAATATCACCAATTGAATAATCATGAATAAGGTTTTACATATCATTACCGGACTTGGCGCTGGGGGTGCTCAATCTTGCTTACTAAGTATAATTAAAAATCAAGATAATAATATAAAACATTATGTAATTTCATTAGGCAGAGGAAGTATCTACGAAAAAAGAATCAGAACCTATGCAGATTCTTACTACAAATGTCCAATAGAGATAAACCTCAAATTATTTTTTCAAATTATTAAATTATATAAAATAATTAAAAATTTATCCCCTGATATTATTCAAACCTGGTTATACCATTCAGATTTAATTGTAACTTTAATTTATATTTTTTTAAGAAATAAACCAAAATTGTTATGGAATATTAGATGTTCTGATATGGCTGGGCGTTACGATAGAGGAAAAAATTTTATACTTTTAAGATTACTAAGCTTATTATCATTCGTCCCAAATAAAATTATTTATAATTCTAAAGCTGGAATTTTAAGTCACGAAATTAGAGGATATAAAAAAGACAAATCAATACTTATATATAACGGTATCAACACAAGAACTTTTAAAAAAATGGATAAGATAAAATACAAAAATTCATTGGGAATTAATAATAATACTACCCTCTTTGGTCTTATTGCTAGAGATGATCCAATCAAAGGGCATTTAGATTTCTTAGAGGCAATATCAATGGTTACAGATTGTCATGGCATTATAGTTGGATCTGGAGTTACTAAATCAAAGAAAATACTTAATAAAATAAAAAATCTCAATCTTAAAGACAAGATTTCACTCTTTGAACAAATGGAAAATATTGAGATAATTATTTCATCATTAGACACTTTGGTTTCCACTTCTTACAGCGAAGGATTCCCAACAGTTATTGCAGAAGCTATGTCTTGTGAAGTGCCAGTTATTGCAACAAATGTTGGAGACACCAAGATATTACTAGATGATTCTGATTTAATTACTATTCCTGGAGATTCTTTAGAAATATCAAAGAAAATGAAAATGATTCAAGAAATGTCTCAAATAAGAATCGAAGAGAAGGGAGAGAATTTAAGAAAAAAAATAATTAATAATTTTTCTTCAGAAGTTATGACAAAAAAATATCATAATTTATATATTTCATTATGCTCTGATAAATCTAATCAAATTTAAAAATTAAAACCTTCAAGGTTTTAAATATTGTTTTAAATATTTTCATGCTAGATGGTTGTAATTTATTTGAATAATTTATAATTATTGGAATTTCTGTAACATTTTTTGATGATTTAAATACTAACCTAAGTAGCTCTGTGCTCGCTAAAAAACCCTTTTCATTAAGGTGGGTATGGTTTCTAGATTCAAAGGTTTTCTCTAGAACAGAGATAGAATACGCTCTATACAAACATGTATAATCCCTTATTCCATGAAAATTCCATGCAATAGAGTAACAAATTCTTGCTGCTAAACTTAAAAACATTCTAAATTTTGGGATACCTTCTACCAATGCACCTTGCCTATACCTCGATGCCACTACAATATCTTTGCCTGACTCAATCTCTTTAACCATTAATGATATCAAGGACGGATCATGTGTATTATCTCCATCCATAGTTACTAATATATCAAAATTTAGATTGTCTAAACAATACTTTAGTCCTGAATTTAGTGCACCACCCAGTCCTTGATTTTGTTGATGGTAAATTATTTCAATATCTAAACTATTTTCCTTTAAAATAAATTTTTTTATCCAATCTAAACTATCATCAGTACTTTTATCATCGACAATTATAACTTTAACCTTATGATTTAAATATTTTTTTACATTTAACAATAAATCGTAAATACTTTTACCTTCATTAAATACAGGAAGTAGTAAAATAATATTTTTTGTATCAAGTTTTATGTTACTCATTCTAATAATTTCTTAAATTTAAAAATAGGATACTAATAAAAGTATTGATCTAAAATATTACAAATTTTTTCTGATGTATTTCCATCTCCATAAGGCCTATTTACCCATTTTCTCTTATCAATATTCAAGCTTGCAGCCCATTTTAAGCTCTCAAAAACTTTTTTATTATTGTAACCAGATATTTTGGCAATTCCTAATTCTAAAGCCTCCACCCTTTCAGTTTTTTTTCTACAGACAACTGTAGGGCAGCCTAATGTAGCAGCTTCTTCTTGAATACCACCTGAGTCAGTAAGAACAAGTTTAGAAAAATTTAAAAGATGTACTAATGAAATATAATCTAAAGGATTTATGATTGATATATTCTCACATTCACCAAAGATTTTGTTTATAGACAACCTGCCTAAATCGTTTGGATGAGTTGGAAAAAAAAACTTATAATCCTTATTTTTACCTATAAATTCTTTTAACCCAGTAAAGATTGATTCAAAACCTTCTCCAGCTGACTCTCTCCTATGTGCTGTAATTAGACATGGAATATTTTTTTTATCTATTGATTTAGTTATGATATTTCTAATTTCTATAGGGCATTTTTGTTTGAGAGCCCAAAAAAAACTATCTATCCCTGAGTTGCCCACAGTAAATATATTTTTTTTATCGACACCTTCACTAACTAAGTTATCAAATGATTTCTTTGTTGGAGTAAAATGAAGTGTAGCTAAATTTGTTATTATCTTTCTATTTGACTCTTCTGGAAATGGATTTAGATTATCGTTAGTTCTTAAGCCTGCCTCATTGTGAAAAACCTTAATACCATGTTGAAAAGCTGAAATAGCTGTAAAACAAGCGGTTGTTGTGTCGCCTTGAACGATTATGCAATCAGGCGCCTCTGATGTTTTTACTATATCATTAAACCCCTTTATAACTCTTAATGAAAGCTCTGATAAACTTTGCCCTGAAATCATTGAATTAAATGAAAAATCAAGATTAAGATTATAAATATCTAAAGCACTATTCAGCAGCTCCTGATGTTGACCAGTTCCAACTAACTTTACATTAAATTTATCTCTTTCTACAAGAGATTTATAAACTGGCGCTTGTTTGATACATTCGGGCCTTGTACCCACAATCACCCAGACTGATGGCTTAACCATAATTATTACTCTTTCTTCTAAAACAGTTATATATCAAAAAGAAATTAAATGCTAAAAAGAATATATGATAAACAAAAAAAATATAATATCTTTAATTATTGGTATAGTTTTGACATCTATTATCGTATCAATAATATTAAATATTATTGATTGGACCGAAACATGGGAAATAATTAAAACGGTATCCTTTAAATATTTAATTTTTGGATGCCTTTCTATCCTAGCTAGTATCTTTGTTCGTTCATTTAGATGGTGGAAGATATCTACTTATCCTAAAAAGGAAATCCATTTATTTATAAAAGCAGTCTTCATAGGTTATATGGGGAATTCTTTAATTCCATTTAGAGCAGGTGAACTAATTAGAATATGGGTAGTTTATAAATTAGGTAATAAAAATGCAATAAAAATAACTTTGCTGTCAATAACAGATAGAGCAACTGATTTCCTAATAATTTCTAGCATCATGGTTTTAATAATACCATTTGTTAATTTACCTGATCAACTTAAACCCATTCAATTTTTTTCTATAATAGTTTTTATAATTTTGATATCTATTTCCTTCATAGGTTTTTTATATAAATATTCTATAAAAAATTACTTGAATTCTTACTCAAAAAATGAGGGTAAATTTTTTAAACTATTTAAAAAATTAATATTAAATTCTATAGAAATTATAGAAACTCTATCAAAAGCACCTTTTTCATTTTTATTTATTTTTTTACTTGTAGCCCTTTTTGACATGTTATCTATTTGGTTTGTGATGCTATCCTTGGGCTGGAGCCTTCCTCTAATATCTGTTGCACTATATTTGGTGATAATGTCTTTTGCATCAATTTTACCCGCTACACCAGGTTACATTGGGTTATATCAGATTTCAGCAATTGTTACTTTTGGTTTGTATGACATTGGGATAAACCAAGCTTTTGCATATTCCATACTTTTACAAGGAATAACTGCTTTTTCCTATTTAACCTTTGGATCTTTTGCATTATTATTAATTACTCCAAGTATAATTAAATCATACAGGGGTTCATAAATTTTTAATAAAGAAATTTTTTTAGGAAATTATAATTAGATGAAAAACCAAAATACCAGCTCTGCATTCACTCACAATGATGTAGTGGATATTAGATTTATTTTTAAAGTATGGTTAAGGTGGATATGGATATTAATCCCTCTAATCTTAATTGGTCTTTTCTTTGGTTATAGAGATCTTAAAAATTTCAGACCACATTATGAAGCAAAAATTGTTATAGCTAATAATGAGGGAAAGACGCGGCAAACATCTGAAATCAGCCAAATTCTCTTTGCTTTTTCAAATAGTGAATCCGGGTTAAGTCCGAAATTAAGTAGGCTAAAATTAGTTTTGGAATCTCCATTCTTAGCTGAGCGTCTTCAAGAAAAATATAATCTTTTACCTCAAGTTTTCTCAGAAAGTTGGGACACTAAATCTGGTGAATGGATGATTCCTTCGGGAAAAGACTTTGAAAGATCTGAATCTAGAAGAGCTTTCTTTAAACAACCTAAATGGACCGAACCAGACATTGAGTCCTTGGCAGGTTTTATTTCAGGTTCGATTGAATTCGAAGATACTGATTTAGGTTTTATAGAAGTAATTTTTGCACATAAAGACAAGAATAAAGCAAAAGAATATCTAGAAATGATTTATTTTGAAGCTGATTCACTTATCAGAGAGAAAGACCAATTATATGTCAATGAAAGACTTAAATACCTATTAAAAAAACTAAATGTAGAAAAAAGAGTTGACCAAAGGCAAATATTAATCACGCTTCTAAAAGAAGAACAAAATAGAGTAATGCTTCTTGATAGCTCTGAGCCATACGCAGCAAAAATTATAGAACCAGTTTATGTTTCCAGAACTCCTACAGCTCCTAATATTAGATTTATGTTTGGTGTCCCTATAATTATTTCAATTTTTTTTGGTTTTATGATTTTAACCTTATATGCTTTATTTATAATTGAATCTCCAAATAGAAGATGAAAATATCTTGGCAATTAATATATATAATTCTCTATTTTTACCGAACTTCTATAACAGTTATAGCTGACATCTATTTATCTAGAATAACTACACTTGGTGATAATCAAACATATATTTTAGGAGGTGATTTTGCATCTGATCTATCTGGAGAATCTTCAGTACTTAGTTTAACAGTCTTAATAGATGCCCCCAGAAAGTTTGCTACTCAATTGACACTTGCCTTGGGTTATTATCTAAATAGCTATTTTGGCATGGCTTTAATTATTAATTTATTTTTTCAAACAATAGCGTTTATAGGTATTATAGCAGTACTTAAAGCACTTGAGCCACAACATAGAAAATGGGTTTTATTTCTTCTCGTTATGCCATCTTTTACAATATGGTCATCTATAGCTGGAAAAGAAGCAATTGTAGTCTTTGCTGTAGGAATAGTAACTGCATACTTAATAAAAATAACAAAAAAAAATAAGTTGCCAAATATAAAGGAATTACTTAGCGCTATTTTACTTTTAATTTTTAAGGCTCAGTATTTACCAGCTTTTCTTTTCATTTATTTTACAGTCATATTAGGAAACAAAATACACCAAAAAAGCTTCATAATTTTACTAGCAGGCCTAATGTCCTTGAGCTTTCTATATATTGAAAGAGATAGGCTTAATGATATAACACTAATATTTATACCGAAAAACTTTGTTAACCTTACTCATAAAACTCTCGTTTATAGTGGTGATGATGGATTAGCAGGAGGAAGAAGCACAAGAGAAGTATTTTGGAAAGAAAAAGGTGATTATATATGGAAAAGTCCGAAGGGTATGATTATGGCTCTTGTTGGCCCCACATATAAAGAAGCTCTTTTAAATAATAATAAACTTCATCTTCTCGGTTTTTTAGAAGGTATGTTAATATTAATTTTCCTAATGATATTTGTTCTATACCACTCAAAAAATGCTTCAGCGGTTCTATTTATTGCAGTAATCTTTACATTATTCTGGATACTATTTGCTTCATATCCATTTGGAGTAATGAATCCAGGAACAGCAATTAGATATAGAACTGGTATAATTCCTTTTATAGGTGTTTTAGCAGTATACTTTCTATCACAGAACATTCATGAAAAATGGTTAAAAAAAAATAGAATAAAGTAATTTGCTAAACATTTTCATATATTTTTATAGTTTCATCTATGATTATTTTAGAAGAGAATTCTTTAACTATTTTATTATGGGCACCCAAGATTAAATTTTTCCTTAGCTCAGAATCGGTAAGCAATTCTTTTATACACCGAGCTATTTCTTCTGGTGCTCCTCCTTTTGCAATCAGTCCAGATACACGGTCAGTTACAATCTCTCTACAACCAGGATTATCTGAGACAACTAGAGCCCTTCCCATAGCAGCAGATTCTAAAAGAATTTTTGGGACACCTTCACCATAATCTGTTGGAAGACATACTATTTTACATTCAGAAATTATTTGAGGCATATTTTCTTTTCTTCCCCACCACTCGATTAGATCATTTTTTACCCACTTTTTGATTATATTTTTAGGAACTGAGCGAGGATTTGATTCATGCGTATCTCCAACTAAAATAAATCTTACATTAATTTTATTATTCTTTAATATTCTAGCAGCATCTACAAATTGTTTAATTCCTTTCTCCCAAAGAAGTCTTGAGGCAAGAATAACTCTTGGTATATCAGTATTTTTTTCTTCTGTGAAAGGAAATTCATTTAAGTTAACTCCAGAACCTTTTATAAGAAAAAGCCTATTTCTATCAATTACATTTCTTTCGATAATTTCATTTAAATCATATGAATTTTGTACAATTAGATAAGACTTGTTAGATATAAAAATATATTTAAAGATTTTGAGAATTATGAACCTTCTCATATTAGCATAAACAGTTTTTTCAGTAAAAGCTTGACCTAGGCCTGTGATACTAAATACTTTTATAATTTTAGAAAAAAAAATTGATATAATGCCACCATAAATTATTGGCTTAATTGTCATAAGATGTAATATTGATGGTTTTACATGAATAATTATATTTAATATCTGGAAAAAACTTTTAATTTCAAAAAAAATATTTTGACCTCTTCTAGACAGATCATATTCATGAAGAATAAAACCACTCTTCAATAACTCATTATTTGAAAAATTTTTTGGAGCCCACACATGATCTTTAGGAACAGCAACATGAACTTTGTAACCACGATTTTTCATTTGTTGCGCTAATTCTTTTTTATGCGATAGGAAAAAATAACCCTCATTAATTATATAAAGAATTTTTTTATTCATTTGATTCTTAATTTCTTATTCTAAAATATACTTCCAGTCTCTTGCTATTTCATCTGGGAAAATAGCTACATGGTCATGTAATTTTTTAATATCCAACATTTGACCACCATCTTTAGTAAGAGGCCTAAAACCAAAAACTCCATGAAAAGTATTTTCTCTTGTTGAAAATAAATCTAAAGGTACATTTATAAAAAAGCCTTTATCAAAACTTCCTTCACCAAATGTTTTAAACGGAATATTTGTTATTGTGGCCCACACCCCTGAACTAATCCCACTTTTGAACCTCCTATAAAAGATTTGCGTTATTCCATCATCTCCAGCAAGATATCTACCTATATGCGTTACAGTATTTATATTATAAAAAGGTGAATTATAGTAAAAATTGAAATGACCTGTTTTTGTTGTAAAGTCCTGAAACCCCCATAATTGGTCAAAATTTCTTTTCCTTGCATAATTTATATCTACTCCATACGCATATCGTTTACCAAATGGACGATATAGAACCTCTGCGCCAAAACCTCCAAACATCATTTCAAAATATCCAGCTGTTAATCGTGTATATATATCTGTCAATGGACTAAACATATAGTTTACTCTTAATTTTCTGATAGTGGTCTTTCCTGTTTGAAGGTAATTTTTGATTTCTGATCTTACCTTTGGTAATCTTGAATCACTTGGTATTGTTATGCGATCAAAATTATCGAATAAATCAAGAGCAAAGGCTGCATCAATATCAAAGCCATCTGCAAAAGATATCTTTGCAGCAACATTTGCAAATAACTGATGCAATAAGAATTGGTCCCCTCCACCAATATGTTGCTGAATTCCGGGCTTAATACTCCACCTCATGTCTGGATATAAAGTATTATTAAAAATTTCTCCATCTTTTGACCAACTACCTTTAGGCCGTTCAATCGATGCTGTACTCCACACTTCTTGAGCACTACCTTGATTTAATATTGCTTTTTCAAACTGTTCTCTTCTTATAGAAAATCTTGCAACTTCACCTGCTGGTGACTCTAGAACTAAATTTATTGTCTCAATATCCTCATATACATTCTCTGATACTACCCTTAGAACTCTACCTAAATTTTTTGGAACTGTTCGATATCTGCCCCTAAAAATATGTACTGTTACTATATTTTCTTTAAATAATATTTTCTTAATTTTGATTTCATCTTCTTCGAGATCACTAATTATATTTTCAGCTATAATTGAATTATTCCACTTATAAGGGACACCATCACCAAATAATTTTCTTAGACTAGACCCTCCAGTAAACGCGTCCCTTAATTGAGTAAAAAAATTACTTGATTCATTTTCATTTTTTGAATTTCTCTTTAATTTTATTTCAAAATTATCATAATTTTTTTGTGTACGAGTTTTTTCTAAACTATCTTTTCTATTGTCAGTAATCACATTTGTTGTGATATCACGTGCTGTGTTTTCAAAAATAGTAGTAATTTTTATATTTTTTATTCCTGGTGGTAAAATTACAAATTTCTTGTCTATTGTTCTGACAGGAAAATTACCTAATAAGGGGATAACATAAACTATCATTACATCCTGATTGATTTTAACTTCAGTTACTTGCCAACCACTTTTATTTAATTGGTAAAATAAATTATCTATAGCAAGTGTATTTTTTAGATCATTGATATCAAATTCATGAGTAATATTTTTATTTTTAACAATTATACTTTTTATATATAAATCAGAATGAGTCGATATTATTTGAGCAATGCTCCTCTCATCAAATTCACTAAAAACTTCAATGAAGATTGACCCATCTCTAAAGTTTAATTTTATCACATCTATTCCATCTTCATTTAAAATTTTTCTGAGAGTAGAAATTCTTAGATTATCATTTGAAGGTCTATACCTATCGTAGAACCAGGGCTGCAATTTTTTATCATTTTTTTTAATATTAGAGGGGTCAACACCTATATCACTTTTTCGACTGGATAGAGTTTTTTTTCTAACCTTTAGTTTGTTCGGGGGCTCGTCCATTAATTTTGGGATTCCTTGATCATTCAAATTGGCTCTAAGGCCGAATCTTAACATCCATTCTTCACCCCTTTGCCTCGCAAAAGCAACATCAAGCCAATTGAAACCTCGATAATTAAAACCCCAATTAATATTTGAAGACTGATCTAAATCATTACCTACAGGTTCACTAGAATAATTATGTGGATCGCTCTCGATCTTAAAGGTTAAACCTTTAATGGGAGTAAAATATTCTATACCTGTAAAAAATGAAATTTCATCTCCTGAAAACCAGGCACCTGGTGCGAATGAACCTCCTTGTCTATTTCCAGAACTTCTGCTTTTAAAACTATCTGAAAAATTTATAAAAGGGTTATTCCTCCTTAGCCCAGCAGGCTGTTCTTTATCCCTAGTTCCTGAACCTGCTGTATAACCCCAACCAACCCCAAAAGAAAAATCTAAATCTCCAAATCTTTTTGATGCAACAAGATACTCACCAGAGAATAGACCTGTTCCTAAAAAGTCTTGAAAACCTAAAGCTACTTGAGGAAATAAAAAATCTTCTTCTAGAAGAAGAAATTTAAAATCGATAGCTCTATCTTTAAATGTCGTACCAACAATAAAGTTTCCTCCAAGAAAATTCCTATTTTCTATGGATGTGTATCTAAAAGTACCTTCTAGCCAAGGTAAAATTTGAATATTAACTAACCATCTCTCATATGGTGGGACATACGACCTAGAAAATTCAAATGTTGAGTCTTTAGCGAATCTTGCTGACCTTGTTTGGAATAAACCTATTCCTCCATAATCTGATGCAGATGGCTGAAATTCTTGAAAAAAATCTGCTTTTGATATATTTGGCTTTATGAGTACTAAGAGTGCAGTAACAATTGGAACGAAAATGAATAATTTAAATTTCATAAAATATTTAACCAAAGTTAATTTAGTTTCCTGCAATTACCTTTAATGCTGCAGCTGCAACTGCTAATTGACTAAATACTTGAGAAACTTCTCTTGTTAAGTTAAACGCGTCAAATGGTGTTGCATCTTTTGGAACGACTACAGTACTGCCTGGAGGAACTTGAGCTTCAGCGTATTGAAAGAAAAAATTACCTGCTGGTTGAGCAGAACCATTAGGAAGAACAACAAAAACTTTATTCTTATCGGCTGACCGCTGATACCCCCCTGCAGAGTTAATATATTCTCCTACAGATTTACCAGGAAAAAATTGCATTGCTCCAGGATTTAAAACATCTCCAGTTACTAAAACTGAACTTGGCCTTCGAGGAATAAATAATAAATCCCCTGGTTCAAGTATTACATCAAGCTCAGGTTTAGAAATTAGCACAGTAGGATCTGCCTCTATAACCATTCTGCCAGTGGCAGGAGCTGTATTAAGAGTTCTCGCTAATCCAGAAAGTGCTGCAATAGATTCTGCGTCAACTCTTCTATTAGTAGCAGCAGCAACAAGAGCTGCATTCAACTCTCTAGTTAACCTAATTAAAGCATCTTTCTCCGCTTTGGCTATACTCTCTCTTAAAAATACGGCACCGTATGGATAAGCTATATTAGTAAGCCCTCCTGCTCTCTGAATCAATTCTGATACTCTCTCACCACTCCTTATTTGATATGTGCCTGGTTGAGCTACAGCCCCACTGACCACTACAGGACCACTTCCTCTTAAACTAGGCTTTGAACTAAATCGGATTACATCTGCTGGTTTAACAAAAATATCATTTAATGAAATATTGGTTAGGTTTAAAAGCTGCCTGGCATCAGTTGGACCTTTAACAGCAAAATTTGACATTTCAGTTCTAGTCAAATCAGCATCTCTAGTCAAACCACCCGCAACTGAGACTAGAGATGCCATCGGCACTTCGGTTATTGGATAAATCCCAGGCTCCCTTACTTCACCTAATATTAAAACTGCATACTCTAAAACATATGCCAAAAGGCCAGGGTTTTCATCAAAAACTTTTGGACATGATAAATTACTTAATGATGTTTGTTTACTTGTTAAAGCAGTTGAAATAATTGCATTAGAAAACCTTTTTGCACCAAAATCTTTAACAAGATTTCTAAGTTCTATTAATGAATTACAGTTTAAAGTTTCTGTTTCTTGTTTCTGATTCACTTGAACTTGCTGGTTTTGATTATCAGGTATATTACCTAAAGACCCAGTTAAACCAGAAACCTTATTTGCTAAATCAGATAAAACTGCAACTGATGTTATAGAACTATTCTGATTAAATGTAGTTGACTGATTATTTGTATTTTGACTAGAATTATTTATTGTTATTGAATCTTTATTTTGAATCAATATCGACTGCACACGATCTGATGATAAAAAATCTATATCTTTTTTACTTAAAACAATCAGATTATCACCATCAATCAGCCTAAAATCTTCTTGTTTACTTAGAATTCTCTGTAAATCTAAACCAAAAAACCTCCTAGATTTTGTATTAGAATCAACCGTCTCAAGCACGGCAAATAGGAGATAAGGGTTTCTTTTGAGATTAGCAGCATTATCTCCTAATAATGAACTTACTTTATTATTAATATTTAAAACTCTTCGACCAGGAATCGAGACATGGCCAGTTAACCATACTCCACCAACCACAGACTCACGACCTCTTGATACAACGAGCAAATCACCATCCATAAAATTGTAACTACTTTCTATGCTTTTGACACTTTGACTGCCATTTTCATCAAAGGTAGATAGAGTGTATATATTTCCTCTAGGCCTTATCTCTCTTCCGCCAAATTTCAAAAGGCTCTCTAAATCAATAGATGAATCATCTGAGCTTAATTCAATAAGAGCAGGTCTTTTTATATCACCTACTATTCCTACTACAGGACCTATTGTAGGCACAATAATTTGATCTCCTTCTTTCATAGAAATCTTTGGTAAGTTTGATACGCCTTGAATTAAATTATACAGGTCTATATCAATTATTTTTTTATTTCTCTTTAATTTAATTCGTCTTAGCGAACCAGTTTTTTTCACACCACCTGCAACAGCTATTGTATCAAGGATCGAAGAAAGCGCAGTAACACGATGCTGACCAGGTGTTTTGACCTCACCAGTTACTATCACTGATATTTCTCTTATTCTACCGATACTGACATAAGATTCAGTAGCTCCGAAATAAAGATTTATCTGCTCCTGCAATAGTTTTTTGAACTCACCAAGTGTTTTTCCAGCAGCAGGAATAGGAGGGAGTTTCTCAAGAACCACAGATCCCTGTGTATTAACTACTACTGAAGCTGTATTTGATAAAGCACCAACGAATGTATAAACAAGAGTATCTCCAATACCAATAATATAATCATCATTAATTTCACCAGTTGTTAACCCTGACGATCTCAACCTACCATCAAAAATATCATAACCATATAAGGGGATAACACTACCTGACCTTTTACAAAAATCTTGTTCTACTATCGAAAATTTATCTTTCAAAAGCAACATTCTAGGGTCTTCTTTTTTTATTTCACCTTTACAGAAAGCAGAAGCAATAATAGATTCTGTACTATTAAGTCTAGTTTCTGCTCCGGTTAAAGTTCCTGATGATTTGCTATTATTCCTTACTGAATCCAAAACATTTGGAGCAGGGAGAATATTATTTCTAGTATCTCTTGAAATTTGATCTATTGATTGCAAAAGAGAACCTAAAGTTGAATCTACGCTTGATTGACTTTTTGCAATTTCAACAGGTGACAAAATCAATACAACAGCTAAAATAGAAATTTTAGATAATAATATTTGGTATATTTTTTTATGATTAAAAGTCAACTACATATCTCCAGAAGATGGTTTATTAGAGGATCACTAGCTTCAGTACTTTTGTCAAGCTGTGGTGAAAACAGGCTTACAAGAACAATTATAGATGCATACAAGCTCACCTTTCAAGACCGCCCTTCTCCACCATTTACAAGGGAATATATAACGAAATTACCGTATGCGTCTATATCAGCAAAGATAGGAAAGGGCCCAAAAAGCCTATTAGTCCTTTGGAGAGTGGAAAATAATGAACAATTTTGGTTGGCAGCTGATGGTGTAGTCCTTGGAATAAAGAAAGGTAGAATTCTTAAAACCGCAGGACTACCAGAAACAATTATTGATACAATACCCATTAACACTGATCCAATATATTTAGGTCTTCATAAAAAAGAAAACCATAAAGTTTATGAGAGGAATATTGACTTTAAAGGCAAAAACTCAATATATCCAAAAACAGTTAAAATACTATCAAACTTCTCATACGAAGGTTCACAAATAGTTAATATTTATGATATTGATTTTGAAACTATCCTAATTAGAGAAACTTGTACTGCAAAAAACCTAAACTGGAAATTTGATAACTTATTCTGGGTTGATCCGAATACTGGAATGGTTTGGAAGTCAGTTCAGCATGTATCAAGAGAGTTTTCACCAATAGTTATTGAGGTTTTAAAGCCAGCAGCATAAAAAAAAAGCGGGCGATAAAATCGCCCGCTCTATGAATTCCGTTAGGTTACTTGTCCTATGGTAACAATACAAACCTTGTTGCAAAATCGTTAAATCCAGATTCTGAACCAAGTATAAGAATTCCTGCACGACATTGGAAACAAGTAACTGTTGTAGATGTAGCGGTTGTAGTGGATGAGTCATCAACTACTGCGGCAACTGCAACTCCAATGGCGGCAGCAACAGCAACACCAGCTGCTACAGAACCGGCACCGAGTGTTCCAAGAGCTCCGGTTAACCCTGAACCAGCACCTCCAGCACCGCCAGCTGCAGCGCTTTGACCAGCAGCAACACCTTTACCGGTCTTGAAAATCTGCCCTTTGTTGACAACTGTGTCAGATGCACTGACAACGGCTGGGGCTCCACTTACTAAAAGTAGAAGAGCAATTGCACTTACGCTCGCAAGTATCTTTTTCGAAAACATTAAGCAAACCTCCAATTAACGAGCTAAACTGTAAAAATTATATTAAGTAGTTTTTAGTATACAAATACTGATTAGTCAACATAAGTATTTACTACGCTTTATAAACTAATATTGTGTGATTATTTTCACAATAGTATGAAGATAAAGTTAAGGAATTTTTTTAATTATGAAAATTATTGTTGCATAAATACAACATATATGTACAAGTTGTTATGTTTTTAGCAAAAAACCAAGATTTTTATGAATATATTTTTCCAATTTAGATGAAGATAAATACTTATCTTCATTGTTAGTATTAATTACTAAATCAGGGTTTATTGGAACATCATAGGGAGAGTCTATTCCTGTAAAATCTTTGATTTCACCGGTACGAGCTTTTCTATACAAACCCTTAGGGTCTCTCTGCTCACACACTTTAAGCGATGACTCAATATAGATCTCATGAAATTGTGTTTTTTTTGACAAATTACGCTTTAGCCTTGCTCTATCAGAAATATAGGGAGTAATAAATGCACTTAAAACTATGAAACCTGCATTAGCAAACAAAAGTGCAACTTCTCCTACTCTTCTGATATTTTCAGATCTATCTTCAGGTGAAAAACTTAAATTTGAGTTCAAACCTTCTCTGACATTATCACCATCAAGCAAGTATACCTGATAGCCTGCCTCAAAAAGTCTTCTCTCGACATCAAGTGCAATTGTAGATTTTCCTGAACCGGATAAACCTGTTAACCAAAAAACTCCTCCAATATGCTGATTTTTTTTCGCTCTTTCTTCAATACTTACTCTATGTTCAACACTAGTTAAATTCTTCGAAAAAGAAGTTTCTAAGGCTCTTTGATCAGCATAGCCATCCATACTAATTAAACCACCTGCAACAATTCTTTTTTGATCTATTAGGATGAACCTTCCTGTTGCTGAAATATTTATAAACTCATCAATAGCAATAATTTTTTCAGATCTAATTACTAATTCAGCAACCTGATTTTTTTTCACATTTGATGATTTACTATGACTTAAGTCATCCGTAGAAATGATTGAAATAATTTCTTGAATAAATACAGTAACTGAACAGGTTCCACATTCCATTAAATACGATTGACCGGCAATTAATGGACTTGTACCAAGATAAAAAACTCTGGCCTTAAAAATATCAGTCTCTGTTGGCATATCTTTCTTACTGATATGTGAGGCCACTTCACCTCTTTCTATGAATAGTTGGTCTTTAAGTGTAATCCCAACTGAAAAACCTCTAGAAACTGATGATATATTTTGTTTCTTTCCCCAAGTTTCAATTGAGTTTACTTCCGAAAATTTATTTGAAGGTGAGAAAATTAACTTATCTCCAACCTTTATTTTACCACTCTCTACTTTACCAACTAGAATTCTTCTATCATCAAATTTATATACATCTTGTATGGGCAACCTAAGAGGCTGTCTATCACTATCGAGACTCTCATCCAGTTCATCTAATGATTCTAATAAAGTAGGAAAACTCTTCCATGTATACTTTGCTGACTTTGTAGTGATACCATCGCCTTCACGAGCAGAAACAGGGATAACATCTATCACATCTAATTCTATTGAGTTAAGATATTTAATTACGTTATCCCCTAGATCATCAAAAAGTTTTTGATGATCATTTATTTTGTCCATTTTATTTATAACTACTATCACTCTTTTGATTCCTATTAGCTTAAGTAAGTAGGCATGTTTTTTCGATTGTTCTTTAATGCCCTCAAAGGCATCAATAACTAAAATACCCACATCAGCACTGGCTGCACCAGTGATCATATTTTTCAAAAACTCTTTATGCCCTGGACAATCAATAATTATATATTTTCTTTTTTTTGACTTAAAAAATACCTTTGTAGTATCAATTGTTATTCCCTGGTTTCTCTCAGATTGAAAAGCATCTAAGATAAAAGCCCACTCAAATGGCATGCCCCTCTTTTCTGAGGAGATTTTGATCTGATCTAATTTTCCATCGGGTAAAGAGCCAGTATCAGCAAGCAACCTACCTATAATAGTTGATTTACCATGATCAACATGACCTACAACAACAATTTTAAAGTTTGAATTTAAAAACATACTTATAAATATCCATCAGTTCTGAGTCTTTCAAATGCATCTTCAGCTTCATGATCCATAGCTCTACCTGATCTTTCTGATATACGTGTTTTTTCTAACTCTTTTATAATCTCATCAATATTTGAAGCATTACTATTTATTGGATTTGTTATATCTTTATCTCCAAGAGAACGATATCTTTTGCCATTTTTAGAAAAATACAATGGAACAACAGGTATATTTTCTCTTTTTATATAATTCCAAATATCAATCTCAGTCCATTCCAAAAGTGGATGAATTCTTACATGCGAACCTTCTTGAATAATAGAATTATAATGACCCCAAAATTCTGGAGGCTGATCATTTAAGTCCCAATTTCCGTTTTTATCTCTAGGACTAAAAAATCTTTCTTTAGCCCTGTTACCCTCTTCATCTCTTCTTATTCCTGCAATCAAACCTCTAAGTTTTAATTCATTTACCTTTTTCTTTAAACCCGCAGTCTTTCTAGCGGCAGATCTTGCCGCTGGAGGAAGAGATTGATCTATCTTCTCGATCGAAGGACAGAATCCTAGATCTAAGTTCAAATTCCAATCTTTTGAATATCTGCTTCTAAACTCATACATCTCAGGGAATTTTTTCTCTGTATCAATATGAATACAGGGAAATGGGATATGACCAAAGAAAGCTTTTTTAGCTAGCCAAATCATAACACCAGAATCTTTACCCAAAGACCATAACATAGCTAAGGGTTTAATTTTATTGTAAGCTTCACGAAGGATGAAAATACTCTCGTTTTCAAGAGAATCTAAGTGTCTATCTATATTATTCATTAGTCATACTCTAAAATTACTTCATCATTTTTATCAAGTTTTACTGTCCCAACTTTTTTTGCAGGTGTTCCAAGAATTATCGAATTATCAGGAAAACTTTTATTAACTAAAGATCCTGCACCTATAAGACACCTGGAACCTAGAGTAACTCCGAGTGTTATTACAGTTTTACTTCCAACATAAGTATTATTCCCAATAATAACAGAACCAATCTTTCTTTTCTTAATACCTCCGGAGAGAGCCCACATTACCGTATCATGAGTGTAAATATGAACTCCCGCAGAAATAGAACAGAACTGACCAATTGTTATACCACCCCCAGAACCATCTAGAATAGTATAAGGCCCTATCCAAGTATTTTTATCTACTTCTACATTCCCGTATACAAGACTTGAGTTATAAATACTGGCACCATCAGAAAAACCTAATCTTTTTGCCCTTTCCCATCTATCAAACATTCCGTCTTGAAAAGATAAGCTTCTATCAAAGTTTTGCATTAAAGAATTATCGATTTTTTTATATACGTTCTGAAGTTCCAGAATTAATTTTTCTTTGTTTTCTTTATTCATTTAAATCTTACCGCTCTTCCAAGAACCTTTAATAAATATATCGTGCCATGTCTCAAGTGATAGTAAAGACCAAATTAGTAATCTCCTATTATTTTTCCCGCTTAGATGATCTTCAAGCAAACTATGGACAGTTTGTTTATCAAAAAAATCGTAGATTTTAGCATTATTGTTTAAAAGTGTATCTCTTACATAGTCTATACTTTCGCCTCTGAACCAGCTTGCATCTGGCCCCGAAAAGCCTTGCTTCTGCCTATTTGATACTTCATTTGGCACATATTTTTTCATAACTTTTCTAAGTATAAGTTTTCCATCTTTAGTTTTCTGGAAATATTGTTCTACTTTTCCAGGCTCGTTCTCGTTCATTTTAACAACATTATTTAAATTATCCAATTTAACATTTACTGGAAGAGACATAGCAAAATTAACTAAATCATTATCTAAAAAAGGTACTCTTGTTTCAAGACTGTGTGCCATCGAAAGTTTGTCTTCGACAACTAAAAGGCCATGTAAAAAAGTTTTAGACTCTAAATATAAAGAATAGTTGATATAATCTTCTGGTCTTTCAATCTTGGTTGACTCTAAAGAGAATATGTCAAAAAAAATTTTTTTTATATCCATACTATCACTAATATCTTTTAGAGGCCTCAGCATCTTACTATAATGAGATGGGGGAATTAGTCTTTGCCAAAATTCAAAATAGTTTTCTAAATAGTCTGTGAAATTCGATGCTATGGCTCCTCTATAATATCTCCAAGGATAGCCTCCAAATAGTTCATCTCCTCCAGTGCCTGCTAGAACAACTTTTGAATGACTACTTGCTAACTCAGAAGCATAAAAGTTAGGGTAACATTGTCCAACTCTTGGTTCATCCAAATGCCAAATCAATTTTTTCATGGCATTTTCCATATCACCTGATTTTAATATAATCTCATTATGATTGGTCTGAAAAGTTTCAGACATATGCTTAGCATTTCCCCTCTCATCGTATGCTAGCTCAATACCAGATGCAGAATTTAAGTCAAACCCTACAGTAAATGTATTCATGTTTTTTAATTTTTTAGAGGCTATAGCAGTAATTGCACCTGAATCTATTCCACCACTTAAAAAAGCACCTACATTAACATCTGAAACTAGTTGTCTACTTACTGATCTTGAAAAAAGAAAATCAAGTTCTTCTTCTAAATCATTTATACTTGAAGATTTAAGAGACTCGTCAAACAAAAAGTCCCAGTAAGATGTAAAATCTAGAGATTTATTAAGATAATCAAAACACAAAATTTTTGCTGGAGGAATTAAATTTACATTTTTAAATAAAGTTCTTGAAGTAAAATAATTCTGGAAAGTAATATACTCCAATAAACCATTCTTACATACTTCTGGCTTGTATTCAGGATGAGCTAAAAAGGCTTTTGATTCTGAAGCAAAAATAAGACACGATTTGGAATAATAATAATATAATGGTTTTATCCCAAATCTATCCCGAACAAGATATAATTTTTTTTTATGCTTGTCCCATATAGCAAATGCAAACATACCATTAAATTTTTCTATTGCTGACATACCCCACGTCGCAAACGCATATAGAACAACTTCAGAATCAGTATTTGATTTAAAATCATGACCTAAAGACTCAAGCTCTTTTCTTAATTCTTTAAAATTATAAACTTCTCCATTGTAGCTAATTACAAACCTTTTATCCCTAGTTTCCATTGGCTGTTTTCCAGCTTTACTTAAATCAATAATAGATAACCTGGCATGACCTAGACCGACTGCACCTGAAATAAAGTAACCATTATCGTCAGGACCACGATGTGAAATCAAATCTATCATTTTTTTTAAAATGGATGGAGAAGCTGGTTCTCCATTTAAATTTATATAACCTGTAACACCGCACATAAAAATTAAATACTATGGATTATTTTTGAAATGTATTCAAAATCTTCTATATCCATTTTATTATGTAAAGGAAGAGCCAATGAACAATCCTCTAACATAGTAGCTACAGGAAAATCTGACTTTTTAGTCCTAAATTTGTCTCTATAGTAACCCAAATTTGTTACAGCATGCGTTCCTGGTCTAGTGCTAATTCCAGCTTCTAAAAGTTTCTCCATAATTTCATTTCTAGAAAATGGAGATTTTTCTTCATCAATTACAACAACAAAAGCTTGCCATGAATGATCGTAATTATGATTAAAATTAGGAAGGTTAATCCATGGAATATCAGAAATTTCACCCAAATACCATTCCGCCCATTTCTTTCTTTCGGATAAAAAATTATCAAGTTTACCCAACTGTGCCAAACCAACCGCACCTTGAAGATCAGTCATTCTGTAATTAAAACCTAATACATCAAAATCTGGTAGTAAGTAGGGTTTCGCGCCCTGGTGCCTTTTTTCCTCTGAGATGCTAGCACCATGATTTCTAAGTATCTCAGCCTTTTTAGCTAAATACTCATCATTAGTTGTTATCATTCCTCCCTCACCGGTAGTTATTATTTTTCTTGGATGAAAACTAAATGCGCCAAAATCTCCTAAGGAACCTGACATTCTATTCTTATAACTAGCCCCTACTGCACAAGCTGCATCTTCAATAACTTTTACTCCTTTTGGTAAGCAAGAATTTATTTCATCCATGTCAGCACATAAACCGAAGAGGTGAACTGGAATTATTGCTTTAGTTTTAGATGAAATATTGTCCTTTATCTTTTCAAAATCAATGTTGTAAGTATCTGCTCTAACATCAACAAATACTGGCTTAGCACCACAATAAACTACTACGTTAGCAGTAGATACCCAAGTAAAAGCAGGAACTATTACTTCATCTCCAGGCATTATATCAATTGAAGAAAGGGCAAGATGTAAGGATGTAGTGCAACTTGTTGTCGCAAAAGCAAATTTAGTAGAATGCATATTTGCAAAATGGTTTTCAAATTCTTTAACTTTTGGACCTTGAGTCAACCATCCTGTTTCTAATGGTACTGATAATGCATCTAATTCTTCTTTACCGGTCACAGGCTCAGAAATCTGAATAGTTCTACCTTTTACATAATTCATTAATCGACACCTGCAGCTTTTCTTCTTTGCTCTACCTCAGCTTTGTGAGAGTTTCTCCACAAGATCAAATCTTTAATACCTTGATCTAAAGGAACTTTTGCAAGAAAGCCTATATCATCCCTCGCATTTTTAATATCTGCTATCCTATTTTTTACAAAAGTCTTACCCTCAGGGAGGTACTCTATCCCTTTTGGATTGCATGTTAATTTATTAACTAATACTGCGAGCTCTTTAATCGAAGTTCTTTCTCCTGTGCCAACGTTATAAAATTTATCTTCAATATTTGACTCCATTGCACATATGTTAGCTTGAGCACAATCATGAACAGATATAAAATCGTATGCCTGACTTCCATCTCCAAAAACCTTTAATGCTTCGCCCCTATCAATAGAGTCTAACATTTTCATTATGACAGCAATATATGCTCCTTTATAATCTTGTCTAGGACCATAAACATTCATATATCTCAAACCAACATATGGAAGTTGATAGCGGTCATAAAAAGCGGTGCACATCGCTTCACATGCTATTTTAGTAGCCCCATAGAAAGTTTTATTATTAAATGGGTGACTTTCCTTCATAGGCTCTTCAATAGCATCTCCATACACTGAGGCTGAAGACGAAAAAACTAATTTTTTGACTTCATTATCTCTACAAGCCTCCAGAACATTATATGTTCCTGCTATATTCACATCAAAAGCTGCCCTAGGAAACTCATAACACTGCAGAAGCCATAGAGCTGCAAAATGAAAAACACAATCTGCCCCTTTTAATGCTGAATTTAAAATATCAATATTTCTTATATCGCCCCCTGCCTCAAATACTCTAACTCTTGGATCCTTAAAAGCTAATTCAAGATTTTGATTTGTTCCTCTGACAAAATTATCAAAAACAATTAATTCTTTGATATCATGCTTTAATAATTTATCTACAGTATGAGAACCAATTAGGCCAGCGCCTCCTATTACAACACATTTTTTTCCAATTAATTTCATGATTTTTTCACTTTATTATATTCATTTATCAGTCCAATTATACGCTCTTGGTCATCTGATGAAAGATAAGGATGCATAGGAAGACTCAAAACTGATTCAGATAAATACTCAGACACTTTTAGATCTTCCGGATACCTTGGAAAGCTACTATAAGCTGATTGCAAATGCAAAGGTTTGGGATAATAAACAACTGTCGGGATACCCTTTTGAAATAAATATTCAGATAATTCGTCTCTGTTTTTTGTTTTAATAGTATACTGCGCCCAAGCAGAGTAATTACCATCTTGAATAAGAGGTCTATCAATTTTATTATCTATTCCATCAGTATATTTGTGTGCAACTTGATTTCTTTTTTCAATTTCAATTCTTAAAATTTTAATTTTTTCAATCAAAACTGCTGCTTGTATGGTGTCTAATCTACTATTAACTCCAATTCTAACATTATCATATTTATTTTGCCCAGATCCGTGAGATCTTAAAGACCTCAAAATATTTGCTAGTGTCTCATCATTTGTTAATACTGCACCACCATCTCCATAGCAACCTAGTGGTTTTGAAGGAAAAAAACTTGTTGATGTTATTTTTGTTAAAGTCCCTACGGGTTTATCACTCTGCATTCCCCCAAAACTTTGCGCAGCATCTGAAATAACATCCAATGAAAATTGACTAGCTATTTGATTTATTTCTTCATAAGGAGCTGGTTGCCCAAATAAATCAACAGGTATAATTACCTTAGGGCTTAAACCAATTTTTTTTGAAAATATAATAGCTTCCTCTAGTTTTTGCGGATCGATATTAAATGTATTTATATCAACATCAACAAATACAGGTGTTGCGTTCAGCATAGAGACAACTTCTGCAGTTGCAACAAAAGTGAAAGAAGGAACAAATACTGCATCCCCTTTTCCAACACCTATAGCCATTAAAGGAAGCAGTAATGCATCTGTTCCACTTCCACATGTAATAACCTCATTCACATGTGAAAACTCAGACATAAGTTTTTCAAATTCACTTACTTCAGGCCCGTTTATAAATTTTTTATGTTTCAAAACATTTGAAACTGCGTCTTCAATCTTTTGACCTAAAAATTGTTTTTGTGCATCAAGGTCAATAAATGGAATATTCATTATTAAACTCACTTAGTTTCTTTTTCTATCAATATACCAGGTACTTTTTCTTCATATTCTCGACCAGTTGAAGGGCATATTAGCTCATTATCTAGTTTTTCACCAAAGTGCCCTACCCAACCAATCTGACGTGCAGGGTTTCCTACGACCAGACCAAATGAGGGAACATCCCTAGTGACCACCGAACCAGCACCAATAAGGCTATACTCCCCTATATTTACTCCACAAATTATTGTTGCGTTAGCCCCGATAGTTGCCCCCTTAGCAACTTTTGTAATTAAAAATTCATTTTTCTTTTCTATGAACGCTCTTGGGCTGACAACATTAGTAAACACACAACTTGGGCCACAAAAAACTTCGTCGGCTAGCTCCACACCTTTATAAATACTTACATTATTTTGAACTTTACAATTATTTCCAACCTCAACCTCTGGGCCTATCATTACATTTTGACCAACTACACAATTACTACCTATAATAGTTTTATTAAAAATATGGGAAAAATGCCAAATTTTTGTATCTTTACCAATATTGTCAGGAGCATCGATGATCGCAGTATTATGTGCAAAAAAAACTTCTCCCTTAATGTTATTATATTTCTTTAGCATAGCTCAATCGCCGTTTTTAAATTCATTGATTTTTCTGCAGCATCTAAAACACTTAGAACCATCTTTCCTTCAGTACCATCAGTGCGTGGCTTAGTTCTTTTTGCAACGGATTCTATAAAGTGCTCTACTTCTAATTTTAAAGGTTCTGATTCAGCAATTTCTATCATTTCAGCCTTAGCTGGCTTAGGAATTGGAAGATCATCACTCCAACAAACTTCATGAGCATAAAAAGATAATTTATTACTCCAATCTCTTCCATCATCAAAAACTGCCATCCCTTTATCTCCAATTACCACTAATTTTTGCTCTTTATATGGATGAAGCCAAGATACATATATGTGTGCATTTTTACCATTAGGAAATTTTAAGTGGGTTGTTGTAACATCAGCTATCTTATTCTGAAGATAAGTGCTTCCTATAGCTGTAACCTTCTCTGGTAAAGATTGAAATAGATTTAGTATCATTGAAACGTCATGTGGAGCAAAACTCCATAAAATATTTTCTTCTTTTCTAAATTTACCAAGATTTAATCTATTGGAATAAATATACTGAAGTTGACCTAATTTTCCAGAATCGACCATCTCTTTTAATTTTAAAAAACCTGGGTGATAATGAAGCAGATGACCAACCATTAAAATTTTATTTTTTTCTTTAGCAATTTTAACTAATTCTTCGGCATCATTAATATTTAAAGCAATCGGTTTCTCAACAAAAACATCTTTCCCTGACATAAGAGCGGCCTTTGCTAATTTATAGTGAGTTATAGCCGGTGTAGCTATAGCAACAGCATTAATACCCTTGTCATCAAGCAAATTTTCAAATAACTCATATTTAACATCATATTTTTTAGAAAGCTCATTTGCTAAGTTACTGTTAGAATCATATAACGCATGGAGACTACCAGTTTCCGAAAAAGTTCTTACAAGATTTTTACCCCAGTAACCGCAACCTACTACTGCAACCTTTATATCCAAAGAATTCTCTAAATTTCTAATTTTATTCAATTATTATTACTTTCAAAAAAGATTAAAAAAGATTACATTTTTATGCACTGTAAATAGTAAATAAACAAGTATCATTTGGCTTCAAATAAAAAAATTAAGCTTCTTCTATAATAAAGGAAAAGTTACCATTAATTATAAATATAATACTCATGTAATAAATATTTAAATGTAAATAGATAGAAATTGGAGGTATTTTTGAATTTTCTTCAAAATGACAATATTTTGAGCATTAGAGTATATTTATGCTCATTTATAATTATTTTATTAGGTTTAACTGCTCCATTAGCTAGTAACGGTATAGTTATTCTTCTCTCAATTTCTTCAATAATTATTCTAAATAAATATTATCTTAAAACCTCTACAAAAAATGACATAAAAATATTAATAATCTTATTTTTAATATTATTTGCCTGGTCATTTATTTCTAATATTTGGGGGCCTGAAAATCAATATTGGAAGTGCCTCAAAACTTTTGTAATTATTTTTTTAGGTATATCATTTTCAATAAATATTTATAATTTAAGTGATACTAATAAAAAACGCCTCCTCAATTCTGCAATACTTTCTTGTATAGTTATGATAATAATTTTTCTAATAGAGTCACTTTCAAGTGGGATTATCATTAAAAACATAATTGATATACATGAAAGCCAAATTCTGGAGAAAGTGGCAAGGGGAACTGTAATACTGTCTATCCTAGCAACACCCTTTGCAATATACATTTATATGTTAAATAAAAAATTAGGATTAATTTTTCTCATAATTAGTTTAATTTCAATTATTTCTCTCCCAATGACTGCAGCTCTAGTTGGAATGTTACTTGGTGTATCTTTTGCACTATTTATTTTTGTATTTGGAAATAAATTTTGTAATTTTATACTTATTTCTTTTTCAATATACGTTTTGTTTGCTCCTTTTATTTCAAGCAACATTCTAACAATTCAAAAATTAAGACAAAATGAAATATTTCTTAGCTCACCTCATGAACATAGAATTGGTATTTGGGAGTATTCCTCTAATGCTGCTATAAAGCACCTACCTTTCGGCTTAGGGTTTGACTCTTCCAGATATTTAGGGGCAAAAAATGACAAGATAGAACAAATGCGTAAAAACGAAAATTATGCTCCTGACGCACTACCCTTACATCCTCACAATGCAGTTATCCAAATCTGGCTAGAATTAGGAGGAGTAGGAGTTCTGTTATTATTAGGCTTATTATATTCTTCAATAAGAATAATTAATAAAATAAAAAATATATATCAAAAAGCTATAGGGATGTCTTTAGTGGGCTCCATAACCCCTCCTTTAATATTAAATTTTGGAGTCTGGCAAGCATGGTGGCTTGCAACTATAATGTTATGTATTTCCCTTTCACTTACAATTGATATGTGCTCAACCAAAATTAAAAAGAGATAATTCTAATGCCTTTAGAATTATCTTCTGCCCTCAATATACCCTTTAAATCAAAAATTAAGCCTTTCGGATTTAAAAAAGCACCTAAATCTTCTATTGAAAGTTTCCTATATTCTTCATGCTGAACAGCAATAATAATAGCTTCATATTTTTTTTCTTTTTTTATTGAAACTAAATCAATATCATGGACCTCTTTAACTTCATTTTTGTCAGCTTTTGGGTCACTAATCTCTACTTTGAATCCTGATTTGTTTAAAGTATTATATATATCTATTACTTTTGTATTTCTTATATCTGTAACGTTTTCTTTAAACGTAAAACCTAAAATAATTATATTATCCCCTACTGCTAGTTCTTGCATAATCTTCTTGGCTATAAACTTACCCATATTGTCGTTGATTCGTCTACCTGCTAAAATTATCTCTGGGTTTACCCCAATTTCCTGAGCTTTATAAGCAAGATAAAAAGGGTCTACACCAATACAATGGCCTCCTACTAAGCCAGGCCTAAAATCCAGAAAATTCCATTTTGTTTTTGCTGTTTCTAAAATGTCTAATGTGGATAAACCAAGATTGCTAAAAATCATTGAAATTTCATTTACAAAAGCGATATTTATATCTCTTTGAGTATTCTCAATGACTTTTGCTGCCTCAGCTACCTTAATACTGGTAGCCTTAAAAATTTTCCCTTTATTTATACTACCGTAAATACCTGATAAAATTTCGGTAATTTCTTCATTCTGACCCGAAACAACTTTAGTTATCTCAGATAAACTATGAACAGAGTCACCAGGGTTAATTCTTTCAGGAGAATAACCTAACCAAAAATCCTTTCCACATACTAAGCCCGAAACCTGCTCGATTATTGGACCACATTCTTCTTCAGTAACTCCAGGGTACACAGTACTCTCGTACACAACAATCGAACCTGGTTTTATTTTTTCTCCTACTAGTTTGGACGATTCAATAACAGCTGTTAAATCTGGTTGCTTCTGTTCATTTATAGGGGTTGGAACTGTAATAATATAAACATTTCTATCTTTTATATTTTTGGGATCAGGTGTTAGTTTTAATTCAGTATTGTTTAAATCATCATAACTAATCTCACCAGTCCTATCATGAAATCTTTTAAGCTCACCTATACGTTTACTATTCGAGTCATAGCCAATTACATCATGATAAACTGAAAGAGAGTGAGCTAATGGTAAGCCGACGTAACCCAAGCCAATCACACAAATTTTATATCTCTTCATCAATCATATCCTAATAATAAAACTTAATTTAGCGCAAATTTCTCTTAATAAAGTATCTTATCTCAGAGAGAGATTCATCACTGTTTAGTACGTTATGAGGGTCTTCTCCAAATGAATTTTTTAGAATTATTGATTTTGAATTTAACCTATCAAACATGAATCTACCACAATTTCCTTCCTGAGATTTAGTATTATTTGATGCGTAATAAGGATCATTTTCTTTTACTATAGCAAGAATTGGTTCGTTTTTTGGAGCGCCTATACCTTCGACTAATGGAGCTCCCGTACATGTCCACTGAGCAATAATTCTTCCATTAAATACATTTCCTCTAAATAAGGACGCAGTTACAGCACCCTCACTTACCCCAAAAAGAAATAAATTGTCAAAATCAATCCACTTTATTTCAGAAATTTTTTCTAACGCAAATGTTAACTCGGCAGATCTAAAGTCATAAATAAATAAATTCTTTCCACCTTTCTTAGTTCTTGGGTTACATTGCATTGGACGGAAGCTTCGCGCAAAACTATCAGGAGCAATAACAACTAAACCCATAGATGATAGTTTTCTTAGAAAAGCACCATCACCGAGGCCTGTGCAACCATGAAGATATAGAAGCAGAGGCATCTTTTTTTGAAATTCTAAATCTGTTATTTTAATTTGCTCAACTCTTAAATCATTTTGAGTAGATTTCTTTTTATCTCCAGGAATAAATATCAATGCTTTTTCCCATGTTAGCTCTATGTCTGAGTAGCTATTAGTGCTTGAACAACCAAAAAATAAAATCAAAAAAATAAAAGTTATAATTTTCTTCATAATCACCCTAACATAGAAGTAGGCACCACCCACCAATCATATCTTTCTCTAAATATATTGTTTGCCTTATATAAATTTTTTTCACTATCAAATATTCCAAAACATGTTGGTCCACTTCCACTAAGTTTTGCCGAAATGCATCCATCTGATAATAATAATAAATCTATTATTTCCATGATTTGGGGTACACGGTTATTTGCAAATGGTAACAAATCATTTTTATAATTTTTATAATTTTTTAGAAAATCACATTTAAGAATTGACTTTTTATAACAATATGACAAATCAACCTCAGAAAAAATAACTTTAGTATCTAATTTTTTTTTTGGGTTTATAAGTAATATTGGATAAGAATACATTTGTTTTAATGGCATACATACATCCCCAATTCCTTTTACCAAAGCATTATTTCCATAAAAGCAAACTGGAAAGTCAGCTCCTAACGAAACAAACTCTTTCATTAATTCTTTTTTAGATACTTTGATATTCCATAAATCAATTAGGCAATTTAGTACCGTGGCAGCATCACTTGTTCCACCACCTAAACCTCCGGCAATAGGAATATTTTTTTCTACTTTAATTTTTGCCCCTAAAGATATTTTATATCTTTTCTTTAATAACATAACCGCTTTATATATAATATTTTCCTTTAAAGGGGGCAGCCCATGAGCCATTGGACCTTCAAAAATAAACTCTAAACTATCACTCTCCCAAACAGAAACTTTATCTCCAAATTCAGTAAAACTTACTAAACTTTCTAACTCATGAAAATTATCATTTCGTTTAGATAATATGTGCAAAAAAAGATTTATTTTAGCATGTGCTTTTTTTGTAATTATTTTTGGTTCATACATAATAATTGATTTTTCATTTGAAGAAATATTTTGAGAAACAAATATATATTGTTTACTTTATATTTTTGTCAAACCTTTTTCAATTCTGAGTTTAATTTTGGGAATAGCAGCTTTTTCTGGTCCAAACTCAAGAGCCCTTCTCCACTGAAAAATTGCTTCTCTAAATCTTCCTACCTTCCAATAAGCGTCACCAAGATGCTCATTTATTATAGAATCTTCTGGTTCGAGAGTTACTGCTCTCTCTAAGTTCTTAACAGCATCATCAAACTCACCCAAGCGAAAAAAGGCCCAGCCTAAACTATCTACAATATAACCATCCCTTGGTCTTAACATTACTGCTTTTTGTATCATTTTCAGGGCCTCATTTAAATTTTTACCTTGCTCAACCCATGAGTAACCTAAGTAATTCATTACAAGCGGTTGATCCGGATTGAGTTCAAGAGCTTTTTTGAAGTTCGGCTCTGCCTCTTGCCACTTTTTCGCTCTCTCATATGAAATACCAAGAGAATAGAAAATTCTCCAATCTTTTTGATTAATTAATCTCTTCTTGTTTATTGCTTTATTATAATTATCTACTGCCTTATTCCACATTTTTTGGGACCTAAATAGGTCACCTAAGGCTTCGTATACTTTGGCAGACTCTGGATTAATTTCAAGATAGTCATTTAAAACTTTGAGCGCATCCTTTTCCCTAGACAGTCTATTTAAGTTTCTAGCGATTTTAATTTTAGAATACTCACCTAAGGGAGTATTAGGTTTAATTTTTTTTAATGGTTCAATTGCTAAATCCCATTTACCTCGTTGTTCTAGAATTTCATTAAGCAACACATATGAGACACTAGATTCTGGACGTAAAATTATAGATAACCTTATGAAAATTGAACTAAGAGCAAAATCTTCAGCCTCAGATAAAGCCTTTGCTGTTGCATAAAATACTTCAGCAAATCCATAATTTATACTAATAATATTTCTTTGAGTATTATTATTAAAATAATTATAACGTGCATGTTCAATAATTGGATTATCTGAATTTTGTTTTAAATAACTATTTACTATTGAGAGGCTTTTATCTTTTTTTCCTACCCTTTTTAGATATAGTGCGTAGGACTGAATAGCCCTTATTGAACGAGTTTCTGGGCTTTCAATAAGAGTTTCATAGACATTTTCAGTATCTGGATGATTAATTAAATCATAAACCAATGCTTTATGGTAGTTATTAAACGAAGTAAATTTACTATTAACATTAATTTCATTAATTAATTTATTTATTTGTTTTTCATCACCTAAGCCAGCATAAATCCATAACTTTAAAATAGGTTTAAGAAACCTCCCTAAACCCTCGTTAGATACCAAATCTATTTTTTTTTTCGCAGAAGAATAGTTATTATTTTTTAAATCAATTGTTAAGCCAAATATTTTTATTATTTCTTCAGTTCTATCAATATCTTTTAATGAGTTATATAGATCTTTAGCTCCCTCTACTTTGCCAGCAATAAGTAATAATTTTATTGTTTTAATTTTTAATTCGTAATTTTTTGGATGAACCTCAAGAACATTTTTATAATATTTAGCCGCATAAACTGCATCACCTATCTGAGATGCATATGAACCAGCTAAGTAATCTCCATATTTATTTAAGGAAATAAATTTCGAATTTTTATTAAAGGAGCTTTCCGCAAATGCGTTATGATTAATTATAAAAAAAGAAATAGAAATTAAAATCGAATAATAGCAAAAATATAGCTTAAAAATTTTTTTTAAATGTTCTCTGATAAAAATTCTCATAAAAATAAACTCAAATTTGTATGATTACATATTGGGGTAATTGGGACCACCACCACCCTCAGGGACTGTCCAAGTTATATTTTGTTCAGGATCTTTCACATCACAGGTTTTACAATGAATACAATTTTGCCCATTAATAACAAATTTTGGACTCTTACCCTCTTCAGTTACAACCTCATAAACTCCAGCAGGGCAATATAATTGGGAAGGCTCGTTGTACTTTGGAAGGTTTTTCTTAATTGGAATTGAAGAGTCGATTAACTTTAAGTGAACAGGTTGATCTTCCTCATGATTGGTATTTGATATAAATACTGATGAAAGCCTATCAAAAGTTAATTTGCCATCAGGTTTTGGGTACACTATTGGATTATACTCAGATGCTGGTCTTAAAGTTTCATGATCGGCTTTAAGGTGTTTCAAAGTTCCTAAATTTATTCCAAATGTACTTAACCACATATCTAATACTCCAAGAAAACCACCAATAATAGTTCCAAATTTTGCAAGCAATGGTTTTGCATTTCTAACTAAAAATAAATCCTTATAGATCCATGATGATCTCCAGTTTTTTTCAAAACTTTCGATAGTTTTCTTCTGGTCATTAAAGCAATCAAAAATAGCTTCTGCTGATAATATTCCACTTTTCATAGCATTATGTGTACCCTTAATTCTTGGAACATTAACTTGGCCCGCTGCGCAACCAACAATTATTCCACCTGGAAACACCATTTTAGGTATTGATTGAAGCCCACCTTCAGTAATTACCCTTGCACCGTAAGATACACGCTTACCACCTTGAAGAATTGATGAAATTTTGGGATGTGTTTTAAATTTTTGAAACTCTTCAAATGGTGAAATATATGGGTTTTGGTAATTCAAATGCACCACGAAACCAATTGATATTTGGTTGTCTTCTAGGTTATACATAAAACCGCCTCCTCCGGTTCTATTATCTAGAGGCCAGCCTACAAAATGATCTACCTTGCCAAGATTATGCTTTGCCTCATCTACTTCCCATAATTCTTTTAAACCCAAGCCAAATTTTGGTTCATCACTCGATTTATCCAATTTAAATTTTTTGATTAGTTTTTTTGTTAATGAGCCTCGTGCACCTTCTGCTACAATTATATTTGGAGCTAAGAGTTCTACCCCAGGTTCAAAGCTGTCTTTTCTTGTATTACTTTTAGAAATACCCATATCCCCAGTAACAACACCTATTACTGAACCAGATTCATCATAAACCGCATCAGAGACTGAAAAACCAGGAAATATTTCTACACCTAAATCTTCAGCTTTTTCCGATAGCCATCTACATAAATTTCCTAAACTAATAATATAATTACCATTATTGTGCATTAGAGGTGGTAGCAAAAAATTTGGTAAAGAAAATGAACTTTTCTTTGTTAAAAAAACAAATCTGTCAGAAGAAACTTTAGTTTTTAAAGGTGTATTTTTAAGATCAAGATCAGGAAATAATTCAAAAAGAGCTTTTGGGTCAATAACAGCACCTGATAAAATATGCGCCCCTATTTCAGCTCCTTTTTCAACAACACAAACAGAAATATCCTTATTTTTTTCTTTACTAAGTTGCTTTAATCTAATGGCTGCTGAAAGTCCAGATGGCCCGCCCCCTACAATCACTACATCATAATGCATAGATTCTCTTTCAACAGCCTCATTAGTCACATTTGTCATAAAAATTATTCCTAAATACCTTAGCAAGAATTAAAACAATTAAATTCATTATAGTTATATAAATATACAAACTAGAAAATCAATAAAAGTCTATGGTATGATAAAAATCTTATGATAAAAGATCAAAATATATCTTTTTTAGAATGGCACTTAGATGCCGGCGCTGATGCGCTGTTAGAAGAAAAAGCCCAAAATAGCCTTAAAAACTCCTCAAATGCCCAAGTTAAGGTGAATCGTAACCAAGAAAATAATGATTTTGTTAAGGAAGAAATAAACTACCCAAATATTAAAGAATATAACAATTTGGAAGAATTAAAAATTGCTATTCAATCATTTGATAGATGTAATATAAAAAAAACAGCAAAAAACTTAGTATTTGGGAGTGGGAAAGTTGGAAGCAAATTGATGCTAATAGGAGAAGCACCAGGAGAGGAAGAGGATATATCTGGAGAACCGTTTGTGGGAGCTGCGGGTAAACTTTTAAGTAAAATGCTAAACTCTATTGGAATAAATAGATCTGAAACTTACATCACAAATATTATACCATGGAGACCTCCAGGAAATAGGAAGCCAAGTATCGATGAGATTGAAGCATTTAAACCATTCGTATATAGACATATTGAATTGGTTTATCCCAAAATATTAGTATTAGTTGGAGGTTCAGCAGCATCTGCAATTCTTCAAAATGACTTAGGTATAACAAGATTAAGAGGCAAGTGGTTTAAATTTCAAGAAATAGACACGCTACCAATTTTTCATCCAGCATATTTACTCCGGCAACCAAGTCAAAAAAAACAAGCTTGGGAAGACCTCCTAAAAATTAAAGATAAAATAGAAAAATTATAGTAAATGGTTAAAAATGCAACTCAATAGATTCATAATAAATATCTATAACTTTTTAAAAAAATATAAGTTTATAATGATAGCTATTTTTTATTGTATGATATTACCAAACCCTTTGCTTTCTAAATCTATTAGAATACCCTTACATAAGCCTCCTATACCTGAATATAATGATCAAAAATTAAATAGAGAATATGGAGTTCTATCTATAAAAGATATAGATAGATATAAAAAGATTTTCTACTTTCAAAAAAAAGGTAAATGGGATATATCGAGAAAGTATATCCAAGAAATTGATAATGATATTCTAATGGGGCATGTATTATTTCAGAAATATATGCACCCAACATCCTATAGATCAACTTATAGTGAACTATCCAATTGGTTGAAAAAATATAGAGAACTTCCCGGTTCAAATAGAATTTATCGATTAGCTAAAAAAAGACAACCAAAAGGCTATAAAAACCCTCTAACACCTCTTAAAAGTAGTTTTAATAATAAAAAAAAATTTACTGAAACATTGCAATTGAAAAAACCTTCAAATAATTCTTATAAAAAAAGGGATAAAGTATCTAAAAGATCGAGACAACTTTACAACTCAATTAAATCTAATATTAAAAGAGATATTCTTACTAAATCAGAAAATAGAATTTATAAATTATCTAATAAAAGTTTAACAAAAAAACAAAGGGATGAGCTCTTATTTGCAATAGCTGAAAAATGGTATTTTAGAGGTGATAATGATCATAAAGCTTTTGAGTTAGCTTCTGCAGTAGCCAGCAGATCAAGAGATAAAATTATTTTTTCTGATTGGATTGCAGGACTTTCAGCCTGGAGATTAAAGAAATACAAAAAATCACAATACCATTTTGAAAAATTAGCACAATCAGATTTTATCTCGCCATGGAATGTTTCAGCAGCTTCATTTTGGGCATCTAGAGCAAGTTTAAGAAATAAAAACCCTGATAAATTTATTTACTGGCTTAAATTTGGCTCTAAACAAACAAGAACATTCTATGGGATGATCTGTAAAACTCTGCTAGGAGAAGAAATATATATCTCAAATGTTAAAACACAATTTTTATCTAAAGATTTTGATATTTTAAAAAAATATAACTCAATACAAAGAATAATTGCTTTAAAGGAAGTTGACGAGGTATTCCTTGCAGATAAGGAGGCATTCAATCTAATACCCTCAGCGAACTTTGAACAATCTGATGCATTGCTGAAATTAGCTAATAAACTTAAATTACCTAATTCAAGTATTAAATTAGCTGTAAAAAATTTAGACTATAAAAATAAACATTTTGATATTTCCGCATACCCAATACCAGATTGGAAGAATTATAGTAAGTTTATTTTGGACGAGGCTCTTGTATATGCTTTTATTAGACAAGAATCCCGATTTAATTCAAAAGCAAAAAGCCATGCAGGAGCAAGAGGCCTTATGCAATTAATGCCAAGGACAGCTAGTTTTGTGGCAAAAGATAGAAGCCTAAGGCATAATCATAAATATAAACTTTATGAACCAAATCTAAACTTAAAACTTGGTCAGAAATATGTACAAATACTTATGAAAAATGAAAAACTTAAAAATAATCTATTTCTTCTAACAGCTGCATATAATGCTGGGCCAAGTAATTTAAATAAATGGCTAGCAACCACTCCCTATAATAGTGATCCGTTATTATTTATTGAGAGTATACCGGCAAGAGAAACAAGAATATTTATTGAGAGAGTTCTGGCCAACTTATGGATTTATCGAATGAGATTTAATCAAGACAAACCCTCACTATTAGATATTGTTGAGGGGAGGTGGCCAAAATATATCAGCCAGGATAATACTTTAAATAAAATTTCAAATTTAGGTAATTAAAAATAGGGAGATTGATTTGACAATCGATGAGAGTATAAAATTTATTCCATGTAAAATATGTATTTTAACTATTTCAGATTCAAGAGAAGAAAAAAATGATGAGTCAGGAGATTTATTGGTAAATAGACTTCAAAAAGCAGGCCACACCTTGTATTCAAGATCAATTGCAATTGATGAAATAGATGAGATTACTATAAAATTAAAGACATGGATTAACGATCCAGATGTAAATATTATTATTACAACGGGCGGAACTGGGATCACTAAAAGAGATGTTACACCTGAAGCGATAAGCTTAATCTCTGATAAAATAATCGATGGCTTTGGAGAACTATTCAGAATGATTAGCTATCAAAAAATAGGCACTTCAACTCTTCAATCCAGAGCTATTGCCTGTGTTTCAGGGAATACATACATTTTTTCAGTTCCTGGATCACCAAATGCATGTAAAGACGCTTGGGATGAGATACTTAAATTTCAACTCGATAACCGGCATAAACCATGTAACTTTATAGAACTAATACCTAGGTTAGATTAGATTAGATTATTTTTAAGTTAAATATTTACTCATCTTTAAATCTGCATAAGTATCAATATCATTTTTATAGTTTAATAAACATAATTTTCTATTTGTAATATTTTTTATAGTATCACTAAGCGCGTGCTCAGAGGACCACCTAACAGACTCAAAAAGATTGGTAATATTTTTTCTTCTCAAGATCATATTACCCCTAATACCAATCAACCAAAAGCCACCATCAAAAGAAGGGCCAAGAACTAGGTCATAAAACCTGAGTTTGTTAAAAGCGTTTGATATATTTACTTTAGCTAAATTAGGGATATCCCCTCCAACTAGTATAGTGTTCCCATCTGGAACAGTTTTAAAACATTTCTCCATCTTAGAACCTAAACTCCCATGACCTTGAAAAAAGAACTTACAACGCCAACTTTTATCTCTTCTAAACTTAGCCCTCATATCTGATAAAGCAAGCCAACAATTCCATCTTGTATCCCCACCTAAATTTCTTATGTTTTTTTTTAGTAAGCTATCATAGAACCTTAGGGCCTCTATGTTGCCAATCTCTTTTGCTAGCCTTTTTTTAACTATAGCATAACGCGGAATTTTAGAGAAAATAATAAGATGATTATTAACTTTCATAAATTAACTTTATTAGATTAATTGAAAAACCAAGTTTAAACATTATTAGACATAAAAAGTTTTTAATTATATTATACAAGTAACCTCTCTTTTTATATCTAGAAGATGAAGTAATCGCAAATACTGGAATATTATATAAATTTTTTTTATCCAAACGAGATATTAAGTCTACATCCTCCATTAAAGATATTGATTTAAAGCCTCCTACCATTGTGTAAAGGCTTTTATGAATTAATAGACATTGATCTCCATAAGGTAAAGAAAAAAATCTACAACGCAAACCTACAAAGGCTTCAATTAGCTTTGCAAATAAACCATTATCATCAAATTTAAATTTAAAATAGCCAGCTTTTTTTTTAGAATCCGATTTTTGAATAAACTTTATAACTTCATCATACCAACCTTCGCTTAAAAAGGTATCCGAATGGATAAACAAAATCCACCCATCATATATTAAATTTGCTCCCGTTGAAAGTTGAAGACCTCTACTTGGCTTCGTTACTGTAAACAAAGCATTCAAACTAGTTGCAATATCTTTGGTACTATCTGATGACCCTCCATCAATCACATAGACCTCTGCTTTATCTACTACTCGACTTATGGTATTAAAAAGAGTTTTTTCAGAATTTAATGTAGGAATAACTATATTTAATTTAATCATAAACTTAACAAAAAATTATTAATTTTTTTAATCTAATATTTAAACAGAAAACTAAATTAATGAAGAATAAACCTAACTTTGATATTGAGTCTACAATTAATGGAGACATAGTGGGAATTGATGAGGCAGGTCGAGGCCCTCTTGCTGGTCCAGTGTATGCCGCATCGGTTATACTTGATAAAGAGAATATCCCATCTGGAATTAATGATTCTAAATCGTTAAACCAAAAATCAAGAGAAAAATTGTATCAAAAAATTATTCAAACAAGTTCATATGGGGTTTCAATGGCAACTGCACAGGAAATTGATAGATTAAATATTTTGCAGGCTACACTTCTTGCAATGCGTCGATCATTTTTAAATCTTTCCTGGAAAATATCTAAACTTCCAGGTTCTGCACTGATAGATGGTAATAAGGCACCTCAATTACCTTGTAAAAAGATTACGATTGTTAAGGGAGATACAAAGTCACTTTCTATAGCTGCAGCCTCAATAATTGCTAAAGTTACAAGAGATCGTCATCTTAAAAAACTTCACTACTATTACCCAAATTATGATTGGGGAAATAATTTTGGATATTCTTCTATTAAGCACCGACTCGGCCTAACATTATTTGGACCATCACCACACCACAGACTGACTTTTAAACCGCTAAAGAAGAAATAACTTTATATTCAATTATTATCCTAAATAGACACAATATATTGTGTCTTGACGAAAACATAAACCTGCACAAGGATAAGTAAAAAAAATTCGGGGGATTTATGGAAAAAATAGAGATAAATAACTTCTTGAATAGAATAATTCCTGGTAACTGCCTTGATATTCTTAAGGATATTCCTGACACTTCTATTGACCTAATCTTTGCTGACCCTCCATACAATCTTCAGATCAATAATAATCTAAGAAGACCAAATAATACTTTAGTTAAAGGTGTTAACGAAGATTGGGATAAATTTGAATCATTTGATGATTATGATAAATTTACTATTAGTTGGCTAAAACAAGCAAAAAGAATTCTAAAAGATAATGGGACTATTTGGGTTATTGGTTCTTACCATAATATATTCAGAATAGGCTCAAAACTTCAGGATTTAGGATTTTGGTTACTAAATGATATTATATGGATCAAATCAAATCCAATGCCAAATTTTAGAGGTCGAAGATTTACAAACGCCCATGAAACACTTATATGGTCATCAAAAAACAAGAATAATAAAAATTACAATTTTAATTATAATGCAATGAAATCTCTTAATGATGAGTTGCAAATGCGATCTGACTGGATACTTCCAACATGTAGAGGACGTGAAAGAATAAAAATTAACGGAAAAAAAGCTCACTCAACACAAAAACCTGAAGCTCTACTATCAAGAGTGATCCTATCATCAACAAAAGTTGGAGATATAATCTTAGATCCATTTTCAGGTTCAGGGACCACAGCCTCGGTTGCAAAGAGATTAAACAGAAAATTCATAGGCATTGAAAAAGATATAAATTATGTGATGGTAAGCAAGCAAAGATTAAAGAATATATCTTCTTTTGATAGTGAAACTTTGAGTTTAACAGAATCAAAAAAATCTAGGCCCAGAATTCCATTTGGCCAGATAATCGAAAGTGGACTTCTGAAACCAGGCACAATATTATTTGATAATAAAAAAAAATATTTCGCAAAAATTAGAGCTGATGGTAGCTTAACCACATTACTATTAGATAAATCTATATCAGGATCGATTCATAAAGTTGGAGCGTCTCTTCTTGGATCAACCTCATGTAATGGTTGGGATTTTTGGCATTATTACGATGATAAAAAAATTGTTCCGATAGATTATTTTAGAGAAAAGTTAAGAAATGAAATTAATGCCTAACTGAGGCTACGGTAACTCCTTTAAAACTTTATTGATAATTTTTTTGAAAATTGATGGAATAGCATAACTTCCAATATTATCCAAAGCAACCCATTCCCCATTTTCCTGAATACCCATCCTTGAAAATAATATTTTTATTTCAAGCTGAAAACCACTAATAGGAGCTTTTACAAAAATATTATTATCCTCCCACTCACATTTTATAGGGTAGTATTGATCTAAAGAATTTAAATTCCATTTGTGTTTGGATAAAGGCGTCATTGGAAGCTCCATCATACCTCTAAGAATTTTTGAATTTTTTCTTTTTCTAAAAAGAATTTGATTTTTATTGTTTATGACAAAAAAAACAACGCCATATCTTTTTTTTCTACTTTTAGGATATTTCTTACCAGGAACCTTACCTACAATCTTTTTTCTAAAGGAAAGACAAAATTTAGATAAAGGGCAAATCTCACATAATGGATTATTAGGCTTACAAATAATTGCACCAAAATCCATAAATGCTTGAGTCAAGTCGCCTGGTCTTTTTGACTCATAGAATAATTTAGCAACATTATTGACTTTAGATTTAAAATTTTTTTCGTTTTTAAATAACCCATTAATTCTTGCTAAAACTCTCTCTATATTTACATCTACTGGCAAGACAGGTATTGAGAAAGCAATAGATGCAACTGCACCTGCAGTGTAATCACCTATCCCAGGCAATTCCTTCAAAGAATCGATATTTTTTGGGAGTCTGCCATTATAATTTTTACTTATAATTAATGCTGATCTGAAAATATTATGAGCTCTAGTATAATATCCAAGCCCTTGCCACTCATGTAAAATTTCGTCTATTGATGCTAAAGATAGTTTTTTTATGTTTGGCCACCTCTTTATAAATGATTTAAATTTAGGTATTACTGCCTTAACAGTTGTTTGTTGGAGCATAATTTCACTTATCCATATATGATATGGTGAATTTTTTGATTTATTTCTCCAAGGAAGTATTCTGGCATTAACATCATACCATTTCATCAACACTTGTGACATTTTCTCTATATCAAGTTCAGTATTATTATTTATCACTAACATCTTCCAATATTTTTCGAACTTTAAACAAATATGCTTAACAAATTGTCATCCAATGTCTAAGATTATGATTATATATTTTATTAAATTGATATCATAAATAAATGAAAAAAATAAAAAAACTATCCCAACTAATTGAAATTGCATCCTCTAAAGCTTTTATACGCCGAGGAAAGCCATTTAAAGAAATTGCTATTAAGTGGAGATTAATTGTAGGGCAAACAATATGGATGAAAACTATACCACATAGGATAACATATAAAAAATTTCCTAATGAAAATTCCCCTGGAAATTTAATTATTAAAACTGACCCAGCATTTGCTTTAGAATTACAACATATTCAGGACAAATTAATTGAAAAAATTAATGTTTTCCTTGGCTATAACGCAATTGGCACCTTAACACTTCTTCAAGCTCCTATTCCAAAAAAACCACCTAAAAAAAATTATTATACAACTAAAAACCTTGATAAATATGATAAACTACTAATAAAAAAGACAGAAAATTTGAATTCTGATGAACTTTCCTCCGCACTTGCAAAGCTTGGACAAACAGCTCTAACTAGCAAAATAAATAAGTGATTTATTAAAAATCTTTGATAATAAGTAAAAAAATATAATATCATTATAAAGTCAAGGATTCTGGGACTTGTGTCAAAGAACATCCATTCGTATAATCTAGATGTTGTATAGGAGGTTTTAAATGACACAAAGAATGCTTATTTGCTTTACATTTATTTTAACATTATTTTTTACATTGCAGACTAGCTCTAACACTATAAGTGATGGGGTTGCTATTGGATCAAATGATTCTCCTGTAGAAGTTATAGAATATATGTCTTTAACTTGCTCTCATTGTGCAAAATTTCACAATGAAACCTTTCCTTTTATTAATGAAAAATATATTAAAACTTCTAAAGTTAAGTTTATTCTTAGGGATTTTCCCCTTGATGGGGTTGCATATCGAGCATCAATAATTAGTCACTGTATAGCTAATAATAACGAAGAAAAATATTTTGGTTTTGTTAAATTTCTTTTTGAGCAACAAAAAACATGGATAGCTTCCAAAGACCCGGTAGTAGGGTTGCAAAAAATTTCTTCTATAGCCGGGCTTAATAAAGAAAATTTTTATTCTTGCCTAGAAAATAAAAAAATTGCAAATGAGGTTTTATTGTCGAGAAAGAAAGGTGAAGAAAAATACAATATCAACAGCACACCAACTCTAATTATTAATGGGAAACAGTACCCTGGTGGGTTAGACCAAGAGACTTTTAAAAAAATAGTTGATGAAATAATTAATAGATAAGAAAATTTGAGTAAATAATTATGGATTTTTCAAGAATTAGAATTACTGGTTTCAAATCATTTGTTGACCCTACAGAGCTTAAAATTTCTCAAGGCACAACTGGCATTGTAGGCCCTAATGGTTGTGGCAAGTCAAATATTGTTGAATCTCTTAAATGGGTTATGGGAGAATCTTCTGCCAAAAGAATACGCGGTTCAGAAATGGACGATGTCATTTTTAATGGAACAGACAGAAGGCCTTCCAGAAACTTGGCAGAAGTGCAACTATTTTTGGCCGATAATGATGGAAATGATGAAGTTGTCGTTTCAAGAAGAATAGAGAGAGAATTAGGTTCTAGATATCTCATAAATGGAAAAGATGTAAGAGCAAGGGACTTACAACTTTTATTTGCTGACGAAAATATAGGCTCACAATCAACTGCTTTAGTAGGGCAAGGGAAGATTGGCTCAATCATTAACTCTAAACCTCAAGAGAGAAGATCAATCCTTGAAGAAGCTGCAGGTATTAAAGGGCTTCACTCTAGAAGACATGAAGCTGAATTGAGACTTAAAGCAGCCGAAACTAATCTTGATAGAGTAGAAGACGTTCTAGAAACACTTGAGTCGCAAATTAAAAGTTTGAAAAGACAATCTCGACAAGCAAATAGGTATAGAAATATTTCTGGACATATTAGAAAAGCTGAAGCCCTAATTCTTCATCTTAAATGGTTAGATGCCGCTGAAAGACTTAAAGATTCTGAATTAGCATTTTCTTCGTCTAATAATAAAGTCACCGCACTTACCTCTGAAGCTGAAAAAAAATCAACTGACTACGAAAAAATCACAACTACGATTTCAAAATCAAGAGAATTAGCTGCAGAATCCGCAGCTACCGTACAAAGGCTATATGTTGAAAGAGACAAACTCTTAGACAAAGAAGAGAGAAGTAAGATCGATTTAGATAGAAATAAACAAAGACTTTCAGAAATCAAGGATGATATTTACCGTGAAGAAAAAAACCTTCAAGAATTAAATACGTCAAGAGGTTTAATAATTAATGAAAGACTAAAAATAAATGAATTTAAAAATCAAGAAAATGAAAAAAAACAAGAAATAGCAAAAAAGATTTTTGAACTTAATTCTGAAAAAGAACAGGCAGAAGAAAAACTACAAGTGGTATCTCAAGAAATTACATCTGTTATAAACGAGGAACTATCTGAGAAAGTATCAGTAGCAAGGAGTGAAGCCATAAAAGCAAGTGAAAACAGAAGTAGGGCTTTTGCAAATAGGCAATTAGCAAGAGATAATCTAGCGAATGTTGAGTCAAAAGTAACAGCACTAGAGGCAGAGATTAATACACTATCTGAATTTTTAAATATTGGAGAAGATGACCTATGGCCTAAAATAATTGACTCCGTGTCAGTTAGGCCTGGGTATGAGAAAGCCCTTGGAGCTGCAATTGGTGATGATTTAAATGCAGCAACTGATGAAGGTGCGACCGCATATTGGCTAAGTCTCCCAGAGTACGAAAACCCTCCAGCTTTACCCAAGGAGGTTGACCCATTAAGTAATTATGTACAAGGTCCAGATGTACTGAATAGAAGATTATCTCAAATAGGTTTAATTGAGGGGATTGCTCCTGATAAAGTAATTGAAGAATTAAAACAAGGCCAAAGAATTGTAAATAAAGACGGTTTTGTTTGGAGGTGGGATGGCTTTGTATCCTCTGAGAAGTCAAATATTTCATCTGCTGATAGACTTAATCAATTAAACAAACTTAAAGAATTAAAGAGTAACCTAAAAAACGCTAATGAAATATTACAGGAAAAAAATAATTTATTTTCACAAGCAGAAGTATTAACTAATACAGCTCATCGTGAAGAAGAAATCGCACAAAATAATGTAGGATTAATTATTGACGAAATAGAGAAAAATAGAGAGATAATTAATTTATACCAATCAGAGCTTATAAAAGGAAAAACAGGACTAGATAATTTAGAGCAAATAATTAATTACAAACCAGAATCAGATAATTTTAAAAAAGATCAGCATAATGATAAATTGAAATCTATAACTAAAATGAGCAATGTTCAGGAAAAACTAAAAAATATTAATAAGTCATTAAGAGAAATTGAGAATCATCAAATTCAAATTGAACATGAGTCTAGGTCTAATTCAGTTAGACTAGAACAAATAGAAAATGAATTAATGACTATTAATAATAAAAAAGTTGAGATAGAAAAATACTTATCAAAATTAAAAGAAAAAAATTATTCAACTATAAATGATATTGAAGATTTACAGTCAAACCCAGAGATAATTTCAATAGCTCGTGATGAGTTAATGACTAAAATAGAACATGCTGAGGCAAAAAAACGTGAGACTAGTGATAATTTAAATGAAATTGAAAAAGAACTCCTTCAAGCAGAGAAGCAATCCAAAGAAGCACAAATAAAACTTTCTCAGTCGAGAGAAGAAAGAGTAAAAGAGCAATCTGTAGTTGAACTGGCAACTCAAAATTTACAATCTATTGTGCAATCTATCCGTGAAAAGCTAGACTGTGAACCTCAGGAGGCTCTTAGTAAATCTGAATTTGACAAAAATAAAGATATGCCTTTAGTAGAAGATATTGAGTTAAAAATTACTAGATTGAGGAATGAAAGAGAGAGGATGGGTCCAGTTAATTTGCGTGCAGATATTGAAACCGAAGAAACCTTGGAGCAACTTAATACTTTGAATTCTGAAAAAAGTGATTTATTAGGTGCAATTTCGAGATTAAGAAGAGGGATTAGTGATCTTAATAAAGAAGGAAGAGAAAGGATGACCAAATCTTTTGAATCTGTTAATAATTATTTTAAAGAATTTTTTGTAACATTATTCGATGGAGGAAAAGCTCACCTGAAGCTGGTCGAATCTGAGGATCCATTAGAAGCAGGCTTAGAGATAATGGTAAGTCCACCGGGAAAAAAACTTCAGTCTATGTCTTTATTGTCAGGGGGAGAGCAAGCACTAGCAGCAATTGCACTTCTTTTTGCGGTATTCAAAACTAACCCTGCTCCTATTTGTGTGCTTGATGAAGTTGATGCGCCACTAGATGATTCAAATGTTCATAAATTTTGTGACTTGATAGAAAGAATAATAGATAATTTAAAAACAAGATTTCTCATAATCACACATAACACAATAACAATGTCTAGAATGAACAGATTATACGGGGTAACTATGGAAGAGAAAGGCGTATCTCAACTAGTCTCAGTAGACCTTGAAAGAGCTTCTGATATGAAGGAAGCAGTTTAATAATATAATTATCTATTATAATCAATAAGTTATAAACTACATAGCATCTTGACTTAAGAAATGACTGATATTAATCTTCGAATACAAGATTTTAAAAATAAATCATAAATCTCCAAAACTTAGAAAGTTATGAAGATTTGAAAAAATATAAAGATGATAATTTAAAAAAATTAGGGGAAAGAATAAGTTCTGCCAAAAGTAAAACAAAAGATGCTAAAATAGAAGACAAACAACCTAACTCTAAACTTATTGGATTAGGAATGAGAGTTGCTCTTGAAATGGTTGCCTCTATTGGTGTGTGTGGTTTTATAGGCTGGTATGTTGATAAATTGTTTGATAGTACACCATGGTTTTTATTAGTTTTTTTGGTTTTGGGCATAACTGCTGGATTGAAATCAGTATTTAAGATTATTAAAGTCATAGAAAAAGATAATATTAACTAACATTATTAATTGAGAGGGATAAATTGAGTTTTTTTAGTATATTTATTAGTACAGCCAATGCAGCTGGAAGCCCCTTAAAACAATTTGAAATACATTCAATAGCGCCTATGCACTTTGGAAATGTTAACGTCTCATTTACTAATTCTTCTTTCTGGATGCTACTAGTTGTTTTAGTATCCACTCTTGTTCTATCTCTTGGAGTTAGAAGAAGCTCACTTGTACCTAACCGTCTTCAATCTATTTCTGAACTTTTATACGAGTTTATAGCAAATATGGTGAGAGACAATGCAAGCCAAGATGGAAAACCTTACTTCCCTTTTATTTTTACATTATTTATTTTTATATTATTTTCAAATGTTTTAGGTTTGATCCCATACAGTTTTACCGTAACTAGCCATATAATCGTTACTTTTGCACTAGCAATGGTTGTATTTATTGGCGTTACAATTATTGGCTTAGTGAAACACAAAATGAAATTTTTTACTTTATTTGTCCCCAAAGGTATACCAGTAGCACTAGCACCTCTTCTAATTATTATTGAATTAATATCCTATTTAGTTAGACCAATAACTCTTAGTGTAAGATTATTTGCTAATATGATGGCAGGACATACTTTGCTCAAAGTATTTGGTGGCTTTGTTGTGGCATTAGGATTTTTAGGGATTGGGCCACTAGTAGTAACTGTTGCTCTTTATGGCCTTGAACTGATAGTAGCATGTTTGCAGGCTTATGTTTTTGCAGTCTTAACATGCCTATATTTAAATGATGCTTTGCATTTACATCATTGATATTTAACTTAAACTAAAATACATTAACAAAATTAAAGGAGTATAAAATGGAATTAGAAGCAGCAAAACAAATAGGAGCCGGTTTAGCCACAATTGGTTTAGCTGGAGTAGGAATAGGAATAGGCATTATTTTTGGTAATTATGTATCTGCCGGGATAAGAAACCCATCTGCAGCACCAAAAATGTTTGGTAATGTCTTATTAGGTTTCGCATTAACTGAAGCTATCGCACTTTTTGCTCTAGTTATTGCATTTCTAATATTGTTTGGTTAGAAAATATAAATAATAAAATAAAATGCCTCAATTAGACTACGGTACCTTTATTCCTCAACTTGTATGGTTGTTTTTGACTTTTGTAGCTCTCTACTTAATTATGTCTCGAGTAATATTACCAAAAATCGCTGATGTGCTTGAGCAAAGACAAGATAGGATAGCCTCTGACTTAGAAGAAGCAGAAAAATTGAGAAATCAAGCTCAAGAAGTCTTAGAAACTTATGAGAGGGAAATTGAAAAAGCACATATATCAGCTAATCAGATTATTGAGGAAGGAAAAAACAAAATTTCCTCTGATATAAAATCTCTTAATAGTGAATTTGAATTGATGCTTGAAAAGTTAACTAAAGAAGCCGAATCATCTATTCACGATATCAAAACCAAAACTAATTTAGAGATCAAAGAGATTACGTCAGAGCTTGTGCATAAATTAACTAAAACAATTTTAAATAAAGATTTTGATCAGAAAAATATAAAAATTAAAATCGACGAACAACTAGGCAAACAGGCAAGCTGATGTATATATTTAAAGAAGCTGAAACTTGGGTTGCCGTCGCATTTATACTTTTTTTAGTTATCCTATTTCGATTTGGGTGGTCAAAGATTGTTCAAGCACTTGATAATAGAGCTGAATTAATCAAGAATGAACTTGATGAGGCTAGAAATTTAAGGGAACAAGCACAGTCACTATTAGCAGATTATCAGAAAAAGAAGCAAGACTCTGAAAATGAAATAGCTAAAATTGTTCAAAAAGCTAGGGACGATACAAATAGTACCCTAAATAGCTCAATTCAAAATCATAAAAAGTTACTTGAAAGAAGAAAAAAAACTGCTGAAGAAAAAATATCTCAAGCAAAAGAGAGAGTCATACAAGATATTAAAAACTCTATTATTGATATTTCGATAAATGCAAGTAAAGCTTTAATTGAAGAAAATATTACTGACAATAATAACAAGAAACTAGTTAAAGAAGCATCTAACAAAATAGACAAAGATTTTCTCAATATATAAATCATATTTTAATTTTTTTATAAAAATTGATATCGTCTATTTGCAAGTAAATATATTTTTATGTAATCTAATTTATTATGGTTGAAGTTTTAAGAAATTTTGTAAATATCGACGAAGGCCAAGTTCATTATCGCCACATTGGCGAATTAAATGGTTGCACTTTGCCATTAGTTTTAATTCATGCTTCGCCAACATCATCTATAAGTTTGACACAGTTAATGTTTGAGCTAAGTAAACATAATAATATCGCGACTTTGTATGCCCCGGATACATTAGGTAATGGAGACTCATGCAAACCTAATGTAGATAAACCAGATATTGAATATTATTCGAACGCTCTAAAAAGACAATTAATTAAACTTAATATAAATAAAGTTAATATTTACGGAACACATACAGGAGGTTCAATTGCAATGGATCTTGCTATAAATAATCCAAAATATGTAAATAACATTATTATAGATGGTATAGGTATGTATGATGAAGATGAAAAATTAGATATGTTAGAAAATTATACTCCTGAAGTAAAACCTGACTTAATGGGAAATCAAATAAACTGGGCATGGCACTTTATTAGAGATCAGAACTTCTTTTTCCCGTGGTATAAGAAAAATAAAAACAATCAACGTTTAAATGGCTTGCAATCAGCTGATAAACTTCATGACTCAACTGTAGAGGTCTTGAAATCGATTGAAACCTATCACTTAGCTTACAGGGCCGCATTTAAATACCCTAAAAGAGAACAGCTTCAAAAGATCACACAACCTCTCATGCTAATATACGACGAAAATGATCCCTTAAATAAATATAAGGATGAAGCCGTTAAATTCTCTCCTAATGCAGAAAACTGTTTAATATCTTCAGATAGTTCAATAAATATTAAAGCAGACAAAATTGCAAAATGGCTTAATAATCACTCTGAGTAAGTTAAAATTAAATCTCTTGCTGCAGCAGTTTCATTAAGCCTACCTAAAACAGCTTTAGTTGGAGAGGAGCTAAATAAATTTCTATTACCTTCTTTTGCCTTCTTAGCTAAATCAATTATTTTTTCACAAAAATTATCAAGATCCTTTTTTGATTCTGTTTCTGTAGGTTCAGTAAGCATTGCTCCACTTGCAATTAATGGGAAATATATAGTCATTGGATGAATTCCTTTATCTATCATTGCTTTAGCAAAATCTAAAGTTGAAACTTCAGTTCCTTTAAGAAATTGATCATCAAATAAAACCTCATGCATACAAAAGCCTGGATATTTGACTGTTAAATGTTCCTTTAATTTTGATTGAATATAATTAGCATTTAAAACAGCATCTTCAGCAACCTGCTTTAATCCATCTGAGCCATGACTTAATATATATGAATAAGCTCTAATAAACATACCTACTTGACCATGAAATGCTTTAAGCCTACCAAATGAGTTAGTATTTTTGTTTTCATTTTCAATTATTTCAAATTTATCATTTATTTTTTTAATCATTGGCACTGGCAAAAATGAAGAAAGCTGTTTTGAAACTACAACAGGGCCAGAACCAGGCCCTCCACCTCCATGAGGAGTAGAAAATGTCTTATGAAGGTTTAAATGCATTGCATCAATGCCCAAAGAACTTGGCTTTACTTTACCAACTATCGCATTAAAGTTTGCTCCATCACAATAAAGGTATGCGCCTCTTTTATGTACTTCTTCTGCAATCTTTAAAATATCATTCTCAAAAAGACCACAGGTATTAGGGTTAGTTAGCATTAAAGCAGCAACTTTATCGTTAAGTTTTTCTATTAAAATGTCTAGATTAATTCTCCCCGATGGGTTGCTTGGGACTGACTCAATTTCATAACCGCATAGTGCGGCAGTAGAGGGGTTGGTACCATGTGCTGAGTCAGGTACCAAAATTTTTGACCTATTCTCTCTTTTATTTTCAAGTGCTTGCTTAATAGCTAAAATACCACACAACTCTCCTTGTGCTCCAGCAGCTGGAGATAAGGCTACAGCTTCCATCCCAGTTATTTCTAGTAAATTCTTTGAGAGTTCAAACATAAGCTCAAGAACTCCTTGAATAGTATTTACTGGCTGAAGAGGATGTAAATTAGCAAAACCGTCTAACCTAGCTAATTTTTCATTTAATCTTGGATTATGTTTCATAGTGCAAGAACCAAGTGGATAAATACCCTCATCTATAGAATAGTTTTTTTTGGATAAGTTTACGAAATACCTTATAGCCTCTGGCTCCGACAAACCTGGTAAGCCTATTTTTTTATTTCGCAAAGATTCACCAATTAAGTTTGAACTAAATTCACAATTTTCAATATCTACTCCGCTTTTTTCTGTGCTTCCTAATTCGAAAATCAGACTTTGAGTATTTAATTCAGTTTCTTTGTTTGAGTTTACAGCAGATTTGAATGAGTGAGCCCTCGATCTTGAATTCATATTAACTCTCCTCTCAAGGCAGCAATAAAGTTATCCATCTGTTGATCATCAATCATTTCTGTTACTGCAATTATTAAATAGTTTTTCAAGTCTTCTCTATTTGGATAGAACCTTGTAAGAGGAACTCCTGCTAAAATATTTTTATCTATTAAACTATCTATTATACTTGTGGCAGATTTTGGAAGGGAAATAGTAAATTCATTAAAAAAATTCTTATTAACTAAAGAAACACCATCTATATCTTTGATTTTTTGTGAGAGATTTACAGCTTTAATATGATTTAACTTTGAAAGCCTTCTCAAACCCTCTTCACCAAGTAATGACATATGTATCGTAAATGCAAGAGAGCATAAACCTGAGTTTGTGCATATATTACTTGTAGCTTTATCTCTTCTTATGTGCTGCTCACGTGTTGAGAGTGTCAAAACAAAACCTCTATTACCATTAACATCACTAGTTTGACCAACTATTCTACCAGGCATTTGCCTAACAAACTTTTTTCTTGTAGAAAAAAAACCTAAATATGGCCCGCCAAAGTTTAAATTATTTCCAATTGATTGCGCTTCTCCTACAACTATATCAGCCCCTATAGACCCGGGAGAGTTCACAACTCCTAAAGATAAGATTTCCGTTACAACAACAATGAGTAAAACGCCAAATTTTTTACAATGCTCGGAAAGATCATTAAAATTTTTAATATTTCCTAGAAAATCAGGATTTTGAACAATAATACAACACACATCTTCATCTATATGATCAATAAAATCCTCAGATTTAGAATTAGTATTTAGTGGCAAAAATATATTTTTGACTCCGCTATACTTTGTATATGTCTTTGATGTCTCTATATAGTGAGGGTGTAAGTAACCTGAATAAATAACTTTTTTTCTTTTATTTACTCTTTGTGCCATAAGGACTGCCTCTGCACAAGCAGAAGCTCCATCATACATCGACGCGTTAGAGACCTCCATACCTGTTAAAAGAGATATTTGTGTTTGAAATTCAAATAAATACTGAAGAGTACCCTGACTTATCTCTGGTTGATAGGGGGTATAAGATGTTAAAAATTCACTTCGCTGAATTATATGATCTACTGCTGCGGGAACGTGGTGATAATATGCACCAGCTCCTATAAAATTTAAAGCAGATGAAACACTAATATTTTTTTTTGAAATATTTTTTAAAATATTTTCAACCTCTAGCTCACTTTTATGCTTCGGTATTCCTACTTCTTCACCTAACAAACTACCTTTAGGAATATCAACAAAAAGCTCGTCTATATTCTTAATACCAATTTCTTCAAACATTTCCTGTCTTATTTTATTTGTATGTGGAAGATAACGCATTACTAATTCTCACTCACAAAGCTAGAATACTCGCTTTTATCCATCAAGTTATCAAGCTGGCTAAAATCTGAAATTGCCATTTTCCAAATCCATCCATTTTCTTCAGCATCACTATTAATTATATCTGGACTATCATTAAGAATCTCATTAACTTCAATTATTCTACCAGAAACTGGGGCATAAATTTCACTCGCTGCTTTCACAGACTCTATTACAGCTACTTCTTCCCCAATTTTAAAATCTAAACCTATATCAGGTAATTGAATGAAAACAACATCACCGAGCTGCTTTTGAGCAAAATCTGTTATACCAACATAAACATGTTCATTATCAAGTTTTACCCATTCATGTTCTTTAGTAAATTTTATTTGTTTCATTTTACCTCCGATAACTATTTCAATTCATTTCTTATATTTGTGTGGAATAAATGGCATTTTAACAATTTTGCCATCAAACATTTTATTTCTAACCTCTACTAAAAAAATTTCCTGATCTAGAGCTTCTGAAGATGAGATAAAGCCCATACAGATAGATCTTGAAAGGTTAGGGGAGAAACAACCACTCGTTACAAAACCAACTTTTTTATTTTTAAGGTTAAATATATTTGATCCATTTCTTGGTATAACTTTATCATTTAGAGCAATACCTATCCTACGCATTTTCGGACCTGACTTAATCTGATTTTTCAAAACTGTTGACCCTATAAACGATAGATCATTAAGTTTTTTCTTACTTATAACCCATCCTAAACCAGCTTCAATTGGTGAAATATTTGTATTTATATCCTGACCATATAAACATAGACCAGCCTCTATTCTTAGAACATCTCTTGCACCAAAGCCTGCAAGATTCACCGTAGAATTATCTATTAATGACTCCATAAAATTTTCAACTTTATTATTTGGTATACTTATTTCAAACCCATCCTCACCTGTATATCCGGATCTAGAGATATAAACATTAACTCCATCTAGTTCTGATTCACATCCACGCATAAATTTAATTTTATTTATTTCTTTAAAATATTTTTCTAAAACTTCGTTTGATTTTGGACCTTGAATAGAAATTAGAGAATTATTATCTAGAACTTTACATATAACTTTTGAAGATAATTTCTCATTAAAAATATCTATAACTTGTGCTTTTTGTGCTGCATTAACCACTAATGACAATCCATTTATTTTTTTTGTAATTATCAAATCATCTATTATTCCACCATCTTGATTTAACAAAACACTATAACAGGACTTATTCAATTCAAGAGAATTTATATTAGACGGAACTAACTTGTCTAATTCCGAACTAGCGTTATCACCAGTTATAAGCATTTGCCCCATATGTGATACATCAAAAACTGAGGCACTTTGCCTAGAAACGATTGATTCTTTAATTGTACCTGTTCCATAAGCAAGAGGAACTAAATAGTCAGCAAATTCGATAAACCTTGCTCCATAAACAGCGTGGAAATCAAATAACTTAGTTTTGTTAGTAGGCTCTTCTTTCTTCATTTATTCTCACACGACATAATTATGCGATAAACGCAATATTCCCCCTCTGTCGTGGAACCTGAAGAGATTTAGCATAAATGCTCTGCACCTTCGGTGAGATTAACAATAAATTGCTAATCAACTTTCCAGAGTTTCATCCTTTTGCGGTCCTATTTGCCTGAGAGTTTTCGGGGTAATTGCTCCTTCGGCGTCAAATAAACTGATCTCTCCCGCAAAATTCATCTGATTTACCTACATTCTATATTTATTTTTAATTATCAGCAAGTGCTTTTATCTAAGGCAATCTTTTTTTGTATCCTGATTTTCTCTGTTGTTTATTATAAATTAGTTCTAGTGGTTCTAATTGGAAACCAACAAGAATAGTATAATCTAATCCTCTTAAACTAGGTTTAATAGGAATTATTTGCTCTATATTATCTAAAACCTGACTTTTACGGGAGTTTTTTGTATAAGGAATTTCTAAGGTGAAAATTTCCTTACCAACAATATTTTCTTCTTTATCCAATACAGCTACAAAGAAATTTAATTCTTTAATATTTTTTTTATAACGCGGACCTTTTGTAGACTCAAATTTAATCAAAGTTCTAACACTTACGGTAGAGCCCTTGTAAATACATCTTCTTACTACTTGATTAATAAATGTTTCTGTTTCTATATCAGTAATATCTCTTCCTTTCCCAGGCATAAATGTAGTAACTGAAGAAGCCTCAGATAAAACCATAGCTTTAGGACATGGAGGTTGCGGTTTTTGTGAACAGCTAGAAATAAAGAAAATACATATTATCAAAATTATAATTAATTTATAAGTATAATAGATTTTTTGCATCAGCTTTACCGTGGAGAATACTAAAAAGTATTTTATAGTATACAAATGTATTAAATAAAAGAAAATTATTCTTAAATTTTTTTATAACACATTATTTAAGGTGAAAATTAAATATACTAAATATTGAACTATATAAAGTAAGAGGAAATAAAATTTGAAAATTTCCAAAAAAATGCTAATATTTTTATTTAATAGTTTAAAATGATACAAATCTTAACCCTGATATTTCTAAAAATAAAGGTTTATCTGCCTAAAAAATGAATGGAAGCTAGAATGGCAGTATATACTAAAATAACGCATGATGATTTGATAAATTTTCTAGAATCTTATGATCTAGATGATCTCATAACATGGAACGGTATAACTGAAGGTGTAGAAAATACCAATTATTTTATTGAAACTAAAAGTAATAAATTTATTTTAACTATCTATGAAAAAAGAGTAACAGAAAAAGATCTTCCTTTTTTTTTAAATTTAATGACTCATTTAAATGAAAATAAATTTCCATGTCCAAAACCTATTTATAATAAAGAAGGATATGTATTAAGTTCAATTAAAGGTAAACCATCAGCAATATTCAGTTTTTTATCGGGAAAATCTATTGATAGCCCTTCAACTAAACACTGCAAGCAAGCAGGTTCTTACCTTAGTATTATTCATAAGGAGTCCTCAAGCTTCAGCATGAAAAGAAAAAATAAATTATCTATATTGGGCTGGAGGGAATTATTTAAAAAATTTAATGATGAAAAAAATTTTTCTGATAAAAATTTGATTAATATAATTTCTGAAGAAATAGAGTTTTTAACACACAATTGGCCAATTGATTTACCTAATGGAATTATTCATGCCGATCTTTTCCCTGATAACGTTTTTTTTGATAAGGATAATATAAGCGGGGTTATTGACTTTTATTTTGCATGTAACGATTTTTTTGCTTACGATATAGCTATAGCTATTAATGCCTGGTGTTTTAATGAAATAAACTTTTTAGATAAAAATAAATCTTCAGCTTTATTAAATGGTTATGAAAAACATAGAAAATTAAATGATGAGGAAAAAAAAATATTGCCAATTCTTTCAAGAGGAGCCTCTTTGAGATTTCTTTTGACCAGAATTTATGACTCTATTAATCTAGTTGACGGGGCATTAGTTAAACCAAAGGACCATGAAGAATATTTAAAGAAATTAAAATATCACAGAAATGTAACCTCTTTTAATGAATATATAAATGGCTAAGTATAAAGTTTATACAGACGGAGCATGTTCTGGTAATCCTGGACCAGGAGGATGGGGCGCTGTAATAATTTGTGAAGATAGGGTTGATGAAATATCTGGATATGATAAAAATTCAACAAATAATAGAATGGAGTTACAAGCTGTAATTAAATCTCTACAGTATTTAGATACAGAAGAAGAATTAGAAATCTTCACTGATTCTACATACGTTATGAACGGAATAACAAAGTGGATAATGAATTGGAAAAAAAATAACTGGCTAAATTCTTCAAAAAAACCTGTAAAGAATGAAGACTTATGGAGAAGATTAGATACTTTATCTGCAGAAAAAAAAATTATTTGGAAATGGGTTAAAGGACATTCTGGAGATAAATGGAACGATAAAGCAGATTTTTTAGCAAGAAATGCAATTATGAGAAAATGAGTGGGTTAAAAACCCACTCATTTAATTTTTTTATCCAAGTTGTTCAAGTATTACCTCTGCTTTACTGACTTCAAATCCCCCACCTTCTTCAACATTTAGTTTTGATATTGAACCATTTTCAACAATCATAGAAAATCTTTGACTCCTCATACCTAAACCAAATCCTTTTGCATCTAATTCTAAGCCTAAAGCTTTTGCAAAGTCTCCATTACCATCAGCAACCATAAGGACTTTATCCCCTGCGCCTCTGTCTTTGCCCCAAGCATCCATAACAAAAGCATCGTTTACAGAGATACATATAATCGTATCAACACTCTTATCCTTTATTTGATCAGCATGATCAATAAACCCTGGTAAGTGCTGAGCGGAACATGTGGGTGTAAAAGCACCAGGTACACTAAATAAAACCACCTTTTTATTACTGAATATCTCCTCAGTTGAAATATCTCCTACACCTTTTTCTGTCATTACTTTGAGTTGAACATTAGGTATTTTGTCACCTTCTTTAATAGTCATTACTACTACCCTCTAATCTAATAAATATTGAAGTTATAATACTTTTCCAATTATAAACTATGACGTTAAATAATCTAGATATTTTTATTAAAAAACAACATGTATTGTAATTATATATATTTTAATATATTTTTATGTTTTATTATATTCTTTGTTATAATTAAAATGTTAAATAAAAATATTCTTAATTTAAAAGGTAACTTGCTTATGGCAATGCCTGATATAGGTGATCAAAGATTTACTGAGTCTGTTATTTTTATTTGTGAACATAATAAACACGGTGCTATGGGATTAGTAATTAATTCAACAAAGTCTGAATTAAAATTTGAAAATATATTAGATGAATTAAATATCCATAAGGAACCTCAAAAAAAAATTGATATTCAGTCAGGGGGGCCAGTCGAGTCTGCGAGAGGCTTTATTTTGCATTCTAATGATTACAAAATTGATTCTACTATTATCATAACAGAACATATCTACCTTACTGCTTCAGTTGATATAATTAAAGATATTGCTAATGATAAAGGACCGCAAAATATTAGATTTACTCTAGGTTATACTGGCTGGGAACCGGGGCAACTTGAGAGAGAGATACAAGAAAATACATGGCTACATACTTCTGCAGATCATACTCTGGTTTTCTCTTCGAATACAGATCAAATATGGAAAAATTCTGTAAAAACTATAGGTATAAATATATCACATTTTAACCACACACCTGGTCATGCATAAATACTTTTTTTCAATTTAACTTCAAATAATTATCACTTGATAGCAAGGCAAATAACTTATGATCTTTCCACTCTCCATTAATTTGTAAATATTTTCTTGCGTAACCTTCTTCTGTAAAACCAACCTTTTTTAACACTGTTCTACTCGCTATATTTTCTGGTATACAAGCAGCTTCTAACCTATGAAGCTTTAAGATATTAAAAACAAAACTTGCTGAAACAGAGACTGCCTCAGTCATAAAACCTCGATTTGCAAATTTTTCTCCTATCCAATAACCTAAAGAGCATGATTGTGTTATGCCTCTATTTATATTACTTAAAGAGACACCGCCAACTAGCAAATCTTCCTTAATAGTAAATATATAAAATGGTATATTACGCTCATACCTTATATCTTGTTCATGTCTAGTTATCCTTCGCCTATAATCACTTTTTGTAAGTGAGTTTTTTGACCATTTTGGTTCCCAGGGTTCTAAGAATTTTCTGGATTCATTTCTTAAATTTGACCATTCAACAAAATCTGAAAACTGTGGTGTTCTAAGATAAATATCTACTCCAGAAAAGTGAGATGAAATAATATTTTTTTGTAATATATTTGTTAATGTACGCATAATTATTTTAGATATTTAATTGTTTAATCTTTCAGTAATTTTTTCAAATTTTTCAACTTTGCTAACAGGTCCAATAGCTGAAAAAACAGGCAAACCATTATCTAATATGTGCTTTGCAAAATTTAAAACTTGTTGTCTATCAACAGATTCAATCTTTGAAATTATTTCTGAGTTTGTAACAGGCCTATCGTGAATAATTAATTGTCTTGCAATATTTTCACATCTAGACGAAGTATTTTCTTGAGACATAACTATTGAAGCTTTTAATTGCGCTTTTGCTCTGTCAATAGCTTCATCAGTAACGCAATTTGTCATATTATGAATTTCTTCAATGACAGAAGGAATTAAATCTTTAATTTGATTTGAGCTTGTACCTGCATAAACACCCACTAACCCAGAGTCAATGTACGAAGAAGCAAATGAATATACGGAATAACATAGGCCCTTATTTTCCCTAATTTCTTGGAAAAGCCTAGATGACATTCCTCCACCTAAAATTGATGAATAAATTTGGGATGAGAAATAATAATCATCATTGTATGATACCCCCTCCATTCCTAAAACAATATGAACTTGCTCAAGATCACGAATTTCTCTATATTCTCCTCCAAAATAATTTGCTTTATCAAAACTATCGCTCTTATAAACGGCATAATCACTCATCTGATTGGCAATCATACTAACTAATTCATCATGATTGATATTCCCTGAAGCAGAAAAAATTATTCTATTTGAAGTGTACTCAGACCTCAGATAGTCAATAAGAGTACCTCGTGTAAAATTTTTGATATTTTCACTTGTACCAAGTATAGAACGACCTATAGGTTGATTTGGAAAAGCAACTGACTGAAAATAATCAAAAATAATATCATCTGGAGTATCTTTAGATTGACCAATTTCTTGTTTTATCACGTCTTTTTCTTTTTCTAACTCTAATTCTTCAAAAACTGAATTAGTTAAAATATCTATCAGTATATTTACTGCTAGAATTAAATCTTTTTTTAAAATTTTTACATAATATGCTGTATTTTCTCTTGAAGTATATGCATTCAAATAACCTCCAACATTTTCAATTTCTTGAACAATTTCTTTTGAACTTCTATTCTTAGTACCTTTAAAAGCCATATGCTCTAAAAGATGTGAAATTCCATTAAGTTTTTTTGGTTCGTTCCTAGATCCCACATCAATCCATATACCTAAAGAAATAGTTTCAAAGTATTTTTCCTTTTCACTTATTATTCTTATGCCATTGGGTAGTTTAGTTAATTCTATATTAGACATTAGAATTCTTCTCTAGATAAATTATATATATTTTCATAAAAATACTCTTTAACATCTTTTTCTTCATTTCCTAAGATGGTATAAATTTCTTTCTTTTTAATTATATCTTTTACACTTATAGGAATCTCAGGAACTAACCCAATAGAACTTTTTACAGCTTCAGGAAACTTTGATGGATGCGCTGTAGCTAAATATACAATTTTTTCATTTATTGGTAATATATTTTTGCCAGCTCTTAATCCTACAGCAGTATGCGGATCGATTAATTTGTTATATTCCAACCAGAAGTCTTTAATAGTTCTTTTAGTTAATTCCTCATTCACACTTTTAGCAATGAACAAGTCTTTTATTTTACTAAGTGTATGATAGTCAATTTCAAACTTTTTTTCATTATTTAAATTAGACATTATATTTCTTATCATTTTATAATTTCTATCTGAACACTCAAAAAGTAGTCTCTCTAAATTGCTTGCGATTTGTATATCCATACTAGGACTTATAGTTTCCTTAACGCTCTCAACAACATATTCACCTTTTGTTAAAAACCTTTCTAGGGCATCATTTGAGTTTGTCGCAATACATAATTTTTCTATGGGTAAACCCATTTTGAAAGCAACAAAACCAGCGAATATATCACCAAAATTACCTGTTGGAACACTGAAATTAATTTTTTCTCCAGGGCTTCCTAGTTTTAATGCAGCATAAAAATAGTATATGACTTGAGCCATTACCCTAACCCAGTTTATTGAATTTACAGCTGATAAATTATATTTATTGCAGAATTCTTTATTGTTTAATAAGTTTTTCACAATCAACTGGCAATCATCAAAATTACCTTCAATTGCTAATGAATGAATATTTTCTGAACCAGAGGTAGATATTTGTCTTTGTTGAACTTCGGATATCCTGCCCTTGGGAAACAAAACCACAAGATCAATAAAGGCCTTATCTTTAATTGCTTCAACAGCTGCAGCCCCTGTATCTCCTGAGGTAGCACATATTATTGTAATTTTTTCTTTTCTTTTTTTTAAAAAAAACTCAAATAAACTCCCCAATAGTTGCATTGCACAATCTTTAAACGCCAAAGTAGGGCCATGAAATAACTCTAGAAGATACTCCTTATTTGTTAGTTGAATTAAGGGTGTGATTTCGCTATTTGAAAATGATGAATATGACTTATATATAATTTGTTCCAATTCATAAGGAGATAGCACATCCCCAACATAGGGAGTAATTAACTCATGAGCTAATTTATCATAAGACAAATACTTCAAGTTTGATATTTGTTCATAGGATAGTCTAGGCCAAGTTTCAGGCATGTATAGCCCCTTATCAGCCGCTAGACCTTTCATTAGCACTTGTTCAAAATTTAATGGCTCAGATTGCCCCCGAGTACTTATATATTTCAAAAAATTTCTCCAATATTACAAACAGTACACATTATTGAAATACCCCAAAAAAATCTGCTAAAATTGCATAAATAACTAATTATATGTATCTATTTAAGGATCTATGTAAACATTTATCAAAAAATTTGCTATTATTCTAGGCATATTTTTAAATATAAATTAGATTTTTTTTTAGTTTATTTTATACGATATATTACTCTCATTATGCACAGGAATCTCAAATATAATATGGAAAAAATTACAAAAGATAATCATCTCTTTAAAGATAAAAACCTAGAGGATAAAGATTTAAGTAATTCAGGCATATTCCCTACTGGTGTTCTCCCATCTCAAACGCTTAGAGATCTAATAAACGAAAAAGTTATTTTTTCACTTGATGACCAAATAGAAGAAAGTCAAATTCAACCTGCAAGTATTGACCTCCGACTTAGCCGGTACGCTTATAGAGTCAGAGCTAGTTTCCTTCCAGGTGAAAGTTTTACAGTAATGCAAAAAATCGATACATTAGGAATGCACAAAATTGATTTATTGGGCGGCAATGTGCTTGAAAGAGGAGCTGTATATATTGTGCCTCTTCAAGAAAGCGTTGTTCTACCAAGTAGAGTTTCTGGGATTGCTAACCCAAAGAGTTCTATTGGAAGAGTAGATGTTTTTACAAGATTGATTACTGACAAAGGTGTTGAGTTTGATAGAATTAATGAGGGTTATAAGGGTTTTTTATATGCAGAAATTAGCCCTAGAACATTTAGCGTAATTGTTTCAAAAGGCACTAAATTATTACAGATGCGTTTAAGAAGAGGCACACCAAGACCTAATGATACTGCAACAAGGAGACTTCATGAAAAGGTAAAACTTGTTGAAAGTAAATACACAGACAAAGAATTTGCTAAGAGAATTAAAAATGGAGTGCCAATTTCTGTTGATCTTTCAGGCGAAAATACCAATACAATAATAGGTTACAAAGCAAAAAAATACACTTCATTAATCGATCTAGATAAAGTTAATGAATACAACCTTGAAAATTTTTGGGAAAAAATTTATGTAAATAATAATAAAAATTTAATTCTTGACCCATATGCATTTTATATATTGGTTTCTAAAGAGGCAGTAACTGTCCCTCCTGATTACGCGGCTGAAATGGCGGCATTTAACCCTTTGCATGGAGAGTTTAGAGTACATTATGCTGGCTTTTTTGATCCTGGCTTTGGCCACCACTCACTTGGAGGAAAAGGATCAAAAGCTGTATTAGAAGTTCGATCCTATGAGCTACCTTTCACTTTAGAAGATGGACAAATAGTTTGTAGAATAATATATGAAAGACTTACCGAAAATCCTGACAAAAGTTATGGATCAGAAAAACTTAATTCAAATTATCAAGCTCAAAATTTAAAACTCTCAAAACACTTTAAGAATAGTATTTAGCTTATGACTTTAGTCTATTTTTGTTCCAAAAAAACCAAACGAATACTAATGTTAAACCTAATAAATACCATGTGACAGCATACTGCAAATGATCGTTGGGCATGTTTATCCTAGTTTGAGATCCAATAGGAAAGCCTCCCTTTCCATTCTCTTTTGCATCAATAACAAATTTTTGTAATTCCATTCCAACTGCACTACTCATTTCTGTATAATCAACATATAACCAAACATTTTTAGACAAGTCATTTTTTGGCGAAAAAAAGCCTTTTTTAAATCCAGGGGTAACTATTCCTATCAACTTAACAGAGCCTGTATACTTAGATTCTATCCTTGATATAGGATCTTTTTTTTCTCGTGGCACCCAACCTCTGTTAATAAGAACATTTCTTCCATTAGACAAACGAAAAGGAGTCAGAACATGGAAACCTACATTACCTCTCATAGAACGGGCAGCAAGATATAACTCCTTATCATGCATGTAAACTCCTTTTACCTCAACAGGTTTCCAAAATGTATCATTTAATTCTTTAATATCTCCGTTAAATAATATGGGATCATCATTTAAATGGCTTTGGCGTTCGAATATAAGATTATTCTTCCACTCTAATCTATCTAATTGCCAAGTCCCCAAAGCAAACAAAAAAATAAGACCAATAAATGCGAAAATTGTAGACCATAAAGTTGGCCGGAAATCAGTTAGGTATTTCATAATAATATTTATTTCAAAAATTGGTTTTAATTTGATATTGCAAAATGATGTAAATTCTCATAAAAAAATTTGAGTTATTTTTTTAAAAGAAGAAAATTCATTTAAGATAAAATTATACATAATTTATAAATCAATGTTTCAGTCAATAATTACTTAATGATGTGCTATAGGACCCACACCATACCAGTAAATTGAACAGAAAAGGAATATCCAGACCACATCAACAAAATGCCAATACCAAGCAGCAGCCTCCAACCCAAAATGGTGATCAGGTTTAAAATGTCCTGCATAAGCCCTAATTAAACAAACTAACAAGCATATAGTTCCAATTATAACATGTGCCCCATGGAAACCAGTAGCCATAAAAAAAGTTGATCCATACGCACCTTGACCAAAAGGAAATGGAGCTTCAACATACTCTAAAATTTGACAACCTGTAAAACTTATTCCCAGAAGTACCGTTACCCAAAGCCAGATTTTAAGACCGGCATAATTACCATTTCTTAATGCGTGATGTGCAATCGTAACTGTTGTAGATGAAAGAAGTAAAATTAAGGTATTAAGCAGAGGTAGGTCCCATGGATTAAAAGTCAATACACCCTCAGGCGGCCATGTCCCTCCCATAGTTTCAGTTGGAAAAAGGGCTGCATTATAGTATGCCCAGAACCAAGCAGCGAAAAACATTACTTCTGAAGCAATAAAAAGCACCATACCATACCTAAGGCCAAGCTGTACAACTGGAGTATGAAAACCTTGATGTTCCCCTTCCTTAATTATATCTCTAAACCAAACAAGAAAAACATATGCAGTAATAACAGCTCCGATAATGAAGACCCAAATTGTAACATCATGGAACCACAAAACCATTCCTAAAGTTAGTATAAAAGCAGCAAAAGCTCCAACTATAGGCCACGGGCTTGGGTCAACTAAATGATAACTATGATCTCTTGAGTGGCCTTCAGCCATTATAAGGCTCCTTTTTCATTGAAACGTAAGATTTTAATAGCATGTTATTAAATAAATCAACAGAAGAATCTTCTGTTAAATCTTGATTATCTTCGATTTGCTCAAAGAAGGTATATGAAAGTGTAATAATTTTTATATCATCCATATCAGGCTCTTCAATGATCTCTGGGTTGATAAAAAAAGTTACAGGCATCCTAACTTCTTCACCAGGCGCTAATGTTTGCTCTTGAAAACAAAAACAATCAATCTTACTAAAGTAATAACCTGCCTTTGGGGGAGTAACGTTAAAAACTGCTGAACCTTTGATATGTTTATTGGTTAGATTTTTAGCTGTATAAAAAGCTATACCCTCTTCACCTATCTTTATACTAACCTCTCGCTGAGCAGGAGAAAAATCCCATGAAAGCCCTTTGCCAACATTAGCATCAAATTGTACCCTAATAACCCTATCTGAGATATCTATAGGTAATGAGTTAGCTTTTTGCGTTGTACCAGCGAAACCGGTTACTTGACAAAACAATTTATACAAAGGTACAGCTGCATATGCTGCTCCAATCATAATAAAAACTACTAGAAAGGATGATAAGGCGGTTACCCTAATTCTATTCTCTTTTCTCATTACTACCCACCGCCAGATTTAACTACTGAACCTAAATAAATCAAAATAACAAAAGCTATTAAACATAAAGCAACTACTACATTTTTTTTTCTATTTTTCTTATGTCTTTCACTTAGTGGCATAAAAAACCTAAATTAAACTTGAGTCAAAATATACAGATAACAACAATATAAAGAGATAAAAAATAGAGTAATTGAATAGTTTCTTCGCTGCCTGTTCAAACGTATTTGCATCTTTGTTTATTTTTTTAAGAACTTGAACTGCTCTTAATAAAAAAATTAACCCAAGCAATATAGCAGTAGATAAATAAAGCGTTCCTAAATATCCAAAAAACCATGGCATAATACTTATTGGTAAAAGTAAAAATGCATAAATTAAAATATATGTAACTGTTTTTCTCAAACCTGCTACTACAGGCAACATTGGAATACCAGCTTTTTTATAATCTAAATGATTGTATAATGACAATGCCCAGAAATGAGGAGGAGTCCAAAAGAATATAATTGTGAATATTAATATAGGAAAGAAATCTATAGAACCTGTTACAGCTGACCACCCAATAACTGGGGGTAGTGAACCAGCCGCACCTCCGATAACTATATTTTGTGAAGTTCTTCTTTTCAGAAGCATTGTATATATGAATACATAAAAAGCGATTGTAAGGAGTAGTAAAATTGCAGAAACTATATTGACTAAAAGGCCCATTATTATTACTGCTGCACCAGCAACAATAATACCAAGTGACAGGGCTTCTTCTCTAACAACCCTCCCTGAGGGGATTGGCCTATTTTTAGTTCTTTGCATAAGAGCATCTATGTCTGATTCATACCACATGTTTATAGCGCCAGCTGCACCAGCACCAAGAGCTATAGAAATTATCGCAATAAATCCCGTAACAAAATGAATACTTCCTGGAGCGATAGCCATGCCTATCAGCCCACTAAAAACCACTAGAGACATCACCCTTGGCTTCAATAGCCTGAAGTAATCAAACCATTCTGATTTGACTGCTGAAGAATGGTCATTTAGTTTTGGAGTCTGACTTATAAGTGAATCAACCATTAACCCTCAAAATCATTTTATTCTTGGCAGTTGATCATAAGTATGCCATGGAGGAGGAGAAGTTAGAGTCCATTCAAGAGTTGTAGCACCCTCTCCCCAGTAGTTATCTTCAGCTTTACGTTTTCTAACGAACATTTCTAAAACAAGATAGAGAAAAACTAAAACTCCAAAGCCTGATATATATGAACCAATTGAAGAGACAAAGTTCCATGGAGCAAAAGCATCTGGATAATCAACATATCGTCTTGGCATTCCTGCTAAACCAGAAAAATGCATAGGAAAAAACGTCAGATTTACTGAGAAAAATGTTAACCAAAAATGAATCTTTCCCAGTGTCTCATTATATTTCCATCCCCACATTTTTGGGGCCCAATAATAAAATCCTGCAAAAATACCAAATAATGCACCTAGTGACATAGTATAATGAAAATGAGCAACTACATAGTAGGTATCGTGCATTGCCATATCTACACCAGCATTAGCTAATATTATTCCCGTCACACCACCAATAGTGAAAAGAAAGATTAACCCTATAGCAAAGAGCATAGGTGTTTTAAATTCTAGGGAACCACCCCACATAGTGGCTATCCATGAAAATATTTTTATACCAGTTGGCACAGCTATAACCATTGTGGCAGCCATAAAGTAAGCTCTTGTATCCACATCCATTCCGACTGTGTACATATGATGAGCCCAAACTACAAAACCTACCACGCCGATAGCTACCATTGCGTATACCATAGGCAGGTAACCGAATACCGGCTTTTTAGAAAAAGTTGAAATTATATGACTTATTATGCCAAAACCTGGGAGAATCAAAATATACACTTCTGGATGACCAAAAAACCAAAATAGATGTTGGTATAATATGGGGTCACCTTGGCCAGCTGCATCAAAAAAAGTTGTACCGAAATTCCTATCTGTAAGCAACATAGTTATTGCCCCAGCTAAAACAGGAAGAGAAAGAAGCAAAAGGAACACTGTAACTAAAATTGACCATACAAACAAAGGCATCTTGTGTAATGTCATTCCAGGAGCACGCATATTAAATATAGTAGTTATAAAATTGATTGCTCCTAAAATTGATGAAGCTCCTGCTAGATGAAGTGAGAAAATTGCTAAATCAACTGCCATACCAGGATGACCGGAGGTGGAAAGCGGGGCATAAACAGTCCAACCAGTTCCAGCGCCTCCATCAACAAAAGTTGAGGCTATGAGCAAAGCAGCAGCAGGTATTAAAAGCCAGAATGAAATATTATTTAATCTTGGAAAGGCCATATCTGGAGCTCCTATCATTAAAGGAACAAACCAGTTTCCAAAACCACCGATGAATGCTGGCATTATCATGAAGAAAACCATAACAAGACCATGACCTGTAACCAAAACATTATAAAATTGATAATTTTCTCCAAAAAATTGCATTCCAGGGGACTGTAATTCCATTCTCATAAGAATAGAAAAAATACCACCTACTACTCCTGCGCAAATTGCAAAAATTATGTATAAAGTGCCAATATCTTTATGATTAGTTGACATGAGCCACCTACGGGCAAAACTCGGTTTATGATCGTGAAGTGCTTCTGCGGTAGTATGAGTCATTTTGTTATAACCTTATTATTTATATTAGATGTTAATGATACAACTTCTGATGAAGGATCTAAATTTTTATCAGATGGGTAAGGGCTGTTTTTTGCGAATTCTATTTTTGCTTTTTCGACCCATTCAGAAAAATTTTCTTTGGTCACGGCTCGAATAGTAATAGGCATAAACGAATGCCTTACACCACAAAGCTCTGAACACATTCCATAATATATACCAGGCTTAGTTATGTTGACCCAAGTTTCATTTAATTGTCCAGGAACGGCATCCATTTTAATACCAAAACTAGGCAAAGCCCAATTGTGAATAACATCATCAGCAGTAACTAAAATTTTAATATTTGTATTTATGGGAAGAACCACTTCATTATCAGTATGAAGCAATCTCTCTTGGCCAGGTTTAAGATCAGACTCTTCAATCATTATTGCATCAAAAACAAAGTCACCATGATCCGGATATTCATATGACCAATACCATTGATGGCCAATTGCTTTAAGAGTCATTTCAGGTTCGTCAGTTTTATCCATGTAGTATAAAAGACGAAATGATGGAACAACCATAACTACTAAAATAATTATAGGAATAACCGTCCATAAGACTTCTATAAATGTATTATGAGTTCTCTTGCTAGGGTTGGGATTCTTACTCGCTCTAAACCTAATCATTACATAACCCAAAAGAATAGTAACAAACAGAGCTATTGCCACAGATATAATCATTAAGAAATTATGAAAATCAACAATCCTCTCCATAACGGGTGAAGCAGCTTCACGAAAGCCCATTTGCCAAGGCTTAGAAACACCTATAGCTTCTTCAGCTGATGCTGGCACAACTATAAGGGCACAAAATAAAGAACATAATACCGTTAGAACTTTCTTTATAAACATACTTTTTCCTGCCATATAAAATCTATAACTATAACTTTTACATAAGAAACAACAATAAAACCAGTCTAGTTAAGAAAAAAAATGATTAAATACTTATGCTATAGATTTAAATAATTTTTTTTATAACTCAACACCTAGATCAAAAAAAAAAAATATAATATAATTTCTATTTTTTAGTCACTTTTTGAGGCTATTTTAGCATAAATCTTCTTGTAATTTTATAAAAAATCCATAAATAATTGGTATTTAGAGTGTAAAATGAGCGATTATCATCCAGAAAAACTCTTTTTTTCAAACACAGATTTGGATGAAGGAAAATTAACAAATTACACAAATTTAGCGCTAAATCATTTAGATGATGGAGAATTGTACCTAGAATACAAACAATCTGACGCCCTTCTTTTAGACGATAATAGAATTAAATCAGCTAATTATGATATTGAAAAAGGTTTTGGACTAAGAGGTGTCGTAGGGGAATCAACAGCTTACGCTCACTCTTCTCAAATAAGTGACATCTCCATTAAAAGAGCTATTGAGACAATTAATAATGTTAAAGCTGGACACTCGGGTAATATAGAAATTTCTCCTGAAAAAACTAATAAAAAATTATACAGCAATATAAACCCTGTGAATGAAATTGAATTTAGTAAAAAAATTAAAGTTCTTGAAGATATTAATTCTTATGCCAGGTCAAATGATAATTTAGTTAAACAAGTTTCAGCTTCCTTAACTAGTTCCTGGCAAGCTATAAAAATTCTCAGAGCAGATGGTGAAATTTATGATGATATAAGGCCATTAGTCAGACTTAATGTTCAAATAGTTGTCGGTGATGGGACGAGACAAGAGGTTGGCTCATATGGAATAGGGGGTAGGTCTGAACTGGCTGAATGGATTAAACCCGATTTATGGAAAAAAAGTGTGAACGAGGCAATTCGGCAAGCAAAAGTTAATATGGACTCTATTGGTGCTCCAGCAGGAGAAATGACTGTTATTTTAGGCCCAGGTTGGCCTGGAATCCTTTTGCATGAAGCTATTGGTCATGGGCTCGAAGGTGATTTTAATAGAAAAAAAACATCTGCTTTTTCTGACTTAATGGGGAAAAGAATAGCTGCTAAAGGTGTAACAGTCGTAGATGATGGGACAATAAAAGATAGAAGAGGTTCTTTAACAATAGATGATGAAGGAACACCAACTCAGTGCACTACATTAATTGAAGATGGAATTTTAACTGGGTATATTCACGATAGACTAAATGCAAGACTCATGGGTATGCATCCCACTGGAAACGGAAGAAGAGAATCTTATGCTCACGTCCCAATGCCAAGAATGACAAATACTTATATGTTAAACGGAACACAAAAAAGAGATGAATTATTATCAAGTGTGAAAAATGGTCTCTATGCTGTAAATTTTGGAGGCGGACAGGTCGATATAACATCAGGAAAGTTTGTTTTTTCTTGTACTGAAGCTTATGAGATAAAAAATGGTAAGATTAAACGTCCTGTTAAAGGAGCAACATTGATTGGCAACGGTCCAGATATACTTACGAAAATATCAGGCATTGGCGATGATATGCAATTAGATCCGGGAGTAGGAACATGCGGTAAAAATGGGCAAGGAGTTCCAGTCGGTGTAGGACAACCTTCTCTAAAAATTGATGGACTAACCGTAGGCGGAACAAATACTAGTTAAGCCATATTTTCTTCAAATATCTTTCCAATAGACTCTGACCATTCACTATTAAATAATTCAATCAGTTTATCAGCAGGTGAATTACATTCTTTTTGTCTTTGAATAATTACTTCGAGAAATATACTTTCATCATTACCTGAAGAGTCAAAGATTTTTCTGTTTTTCAGCCCTTTTTTTGAGATTTTCAAAACTTTTTCAGCTAAATCATTCATTGTAAGTTTTGATTTTATTTTTGTTTTTAAACCATGGGTAGGCACATTCTCTCTCATACTTAAAATTTCATTAATTGAGAAATCTGAAATCAATTCATATGCTTCGTTGAGGCAATTCTCATCATACAACAATCCAACCCAAAACGCAGGATTAGCGCACAAACTTGACCAATTACCTGCATCTGCTCCACGCATTTCTAAAAATTTTTTTAACCTTACCTCTGGAAATAAAGTGCTTAAATGGTTCTCCCAATCACTAATTAATGGCATTTCATTTGGCAAACATTTAAGTGAACCCTTCATGAAATCCCGAAATGTTTGACCCTCAGCGTTTATAAAATTTCCATCTCTAATTACAAAATACATTGGAACATCTAGGGCATAATTAACATAGGACTCAAAGCCCATTCCCTCTTCAAAAACAAAAGGGAGCATACCACACCTATCTTGATCTGTATGCATCCAAACATAGGATCTTAAAGATTTATAACCAGACAGTCTACCTTCTAGAAAAGGGGAATTAGCAAATAAAGCAGTTGATAACGGTTGTAGAGCTAATGAGACTCTTAATTTTTTTACCATATCAATCTCTGATGAGTAATCTAAATTTGTTTGAACAGTACAAGTTCTAAACATCATATCTAATCCATGAAAGCCCTTTTTCGGCATATAATTTTTCATAATTTTATATCTACTCTTTGGCATTAAGGGCACTTCATCTAATTTGAGAACAGGGTGGAATCCAATACCAATGAAACCTACTCCAATTTTTTCAGATACTGACCTTAATTGAGACAAATGAGAGTTAACTTCTACACACGTTTCATGAATACTGCCTAAGGGAGCACCGGATAATTCTAATTGCCCCCCCGGCTCTAATGTTATTGATTGTTTGCCCAGAGATAGAGCAATAATATTATTATTCTCGTATTTAGGATTCCAACCTAAACCAACTAGTCCGTTTAAAATCTTTAATATACCCTGATCCCCATAGTAACTTATAGGCTTTTGGCTTTCTTTTATAAAACCAAATTTTTCATGCTCTGTTCCCACTTTCCACTCTGAAATTGGTTTACAACCTGCCTGGAAATAATCAGCTAATTGATAATAATCTTCTATAAGTATGTCAGCCATAATTAATATTATATTTTGAGTAATTATAATTTATTTATTAATTTCCATATTGATATCATTACTACAGCTGCAGTTTCTGATCGTAGTGTCAACTCACCTAACGAAAATGATTGAGATTTAGAAAAACTTTGAAACAATTTAATCTCCTCTTCCACAAAACCACCCTCAGGACCAATTATCAAACCACCAATATTTATAAATATTTTGGAATCTGTATAATTAGAATTTTTATCTCCCCAAATAAATGACCTCCCACTAGGCCACTTTTGAAAAAGGGAACCGAACGAATTATAATATTTTAATTGAGGTACAGTTATTCTACCACATTGTTCTGCTGATTCAATAGAAGTTAGTGTTGCTTTGGATAAATTAATTGATTTTACATTTGATCTAGCAGCTTTAATAGCAATAATTTTTGAGGCACCTAACTCTGTTGCTTTTTCGATTAAAATTTTTGACCTTGAGCTTTTGATTAAAGAAAATATTACCCAAATACTATCTTTTTTTTGAGAATTTTGAGATAAAAAAATTTTACGAGGAACAACAAAAGGCCTGCTTTGTATATCCATTAACTCGCATAACCACTCTCCGTCTCTGCCATTAAATAATCTAATGTAATCACCGTCTTTACATCGCATCACATTTTTTAGATAATTTATATTTCGGTCAACTAAATTGATATTTACATTTTGCAAAATATCCTGTTCAGTAAAAAGTCTGATATTTTTTGAAAAAGCCATAAATAAGATTATTACAATGAGTAATAAAAAAAAAGATTTGAATAGCAAAAAACTAGCTGATAGCTCATTTAATATAATTATTGACTACCTTCCTGATGGAATTATTCCTTATATCAAACTATCTCGATTTGACCGACCTATTGGTATTTGGCTTTTAATGTTACCAGCTTGGTGGAGCATAAGCATTTCACTATCATTAGAAAATGAGACTAAAGAGATTCTTTTATATTTATATTTTTTTCTTGGCTCCATAGCAATGAGAGGAGCTGGTTGTACTTTTAATGATTTAATTGATATGAAATTAGACTCAAAAGTCAAAAGAACATCCAATAGACCTCTACCATCTGGAGAAATAACAATATTTAAGGCCTCAATTTGGTTAGTTTTTCAAAGCCTCATTGGCTTCTCAATATTAATTCAATTTAATTTTCTTACTATTTTTATTGGATTATTTTCATTATTACTTGTTGCAATATACCCTTTCATGAAAAGAATAACATGGTGGCCTCAAATTTTTTTAGGTCTAGCTTTTAATTTTGGAGTAATTTTAGCTTGGGTGGAGATTAATAATCAAATTTCTCATATCTGTATTATTATCTACTTAGCAGGAATCTTTTGGACTTTAGGATATGACACAATTTATGCTTTGATGGACATAAATGACGATAAGCTGGTTGGAATTAAATCATCTGCGATATATATAGGAGAGAAAAATTTGAAAATATTTCTCTCTATTTTTTATTCATTCACATTTCTTTTACTTTCTTACTGTTCAATAACTGTTGGGGTAAAATGGTTTTTTTGGCCTATTTTTTTGCTATCCTCATCACATCTAGCTTGGCAAATAATCACACTAAAACCTAAACTTAGTAATGACTGTTTAAAAAAATTTAAATCAAACAGTACTTTTGGTTTTGCAATTTTCTTATGTTTTCTTATTGGTAACTAATTTTATAATATTTACTTAGGTAAGATTTGAGTAAAACTCTTAAGAGTAATTTTTTTTGACATTTTTTTTATACGATTTCTATACTCATCTAATTTTCTTCTATCATTTGCAATCGATATTAGCAGATCATCTAGCTCAAGAGGGTCATTTATAATTTGTTCAAATACAAATGATAGAAATTCTCTATGTTTCAATGTTAAGAAATTTCTTTTTTCTGCATAAACTTCATCAAATGCAATAAATTTTTTATCTTTTTCAAAACCAAAATCAAAAACATAAGCAAAAATACTTTCTCTAAAACCTAACCTATCAATAATTATAGGGATCTTTAATTCACCATACCTATATTCAGGGAGCTCTGTTTTATGAATAATCTTAAGTTGATTTTTAGTAAGTAGTATGACATGTGTATATAGCATAGTGCCATCTGAATTAGTTATTGTAGCGGGCACACAACCATATCGGGAAAACTGGCCTGAAAATATTACATCTAAATTTTTTATAGTAGCAGATAAAACAGCTATTGGCTCTTTAATAGGGCTTAACTTTCTTCTGATTTGTTCTGGTGAAGCATTCGAACCATATGCTAGTACCGGTATGAATTTTTTTAGATCTCCATCAAGAACTCTGCCTTTGAGTTCAACTATTCTATCATTTTCAAGCAAAAAAGAGCCTTTTGGCCTTTTATATGGGTAATTTTTAGCTCTTTCTAGAACTTCTGAGTTGCTTTTTTTATTCATTTTATTCTTTCTTAGAAGTTAAGATTAAATAAGTAACTATATAAACATACATCTAAATAAAAGGAATTAAAATATATGGCTTTTTCAGATCTAGAGGACTTTATCAAATATTTAGAAAATAAGGGAGAATTAATTCGTGTAAAAAAACCTGTTTCTACAGTTCTTGAAATGACTGAAATCCATACGCGCCTTTTATCTGAAAAAGGACCGGCTGTTTTATTTGAAAAACCAATAAATTCATTTGGTAAACAGATTGATATTCCTGTGTTAGTAAACCTATTTGGAACTGTTCAAAGAGTAGCAATGGGAATAAATAAAAAACCTGATGAGCTAAATGAGCTTGGAAAAACTCTGGCATTTTTGAGACAACCCGCCCCTCCTGAAGGATGGAAAGAAACTATAAACATGATACCTTTATTGAAAACAGTTTTAAATATGAAGCCTTCAAAAGTCAAAAATGCTAGGTGTCAGCAATTAGTTTTTGAAGGTGAAGATGTAGATCTGACCAAATTACCTATTCAAACTTGCTGGCCTAATGAACCTGCCCCTTTATTTACTTGGCCTTTGGTTATTACAAAAGATGCAAATGAAAAATATAATCTAGGGATATATCGAATGCAATTATTGAATAAAAATACAGTAATTATGCGCTGGTTAAAACATAGAGGAGGCGCACAAGACTTTCTAAATTGGACAAAACAAAATCCAAACAAGCCTATGCCAATTGCAGTTTCAATAGGCACAGATCCAGCAACATTGATTGCTGCTGTTACCCCAACACCTGAGAGTCTTAGTGAGTACCAGTTTGCAGGTTTTCTAAGAAATAAAAAGCTCGAGTTAGTTAAGGCTAAAAATATACCCTTATTTGTTCCAGCAAACTCTGAAATAGTTTTAGAAGGTCATATACTTCCAAATCATTTGGCAGATGAAGGACCATATGGAGATCATACAGGTTATTATAATAGCGTTGAAAAATTTCCTGTATTCAAAGTAAATACAATTACAATGAAACAAAAGCCTATTTATCTATCAACTTTTACTGGCAGGCCACCAGATGAACCCTCTATATTAGGTGAAGCACTTAATGAGGTGTTTATTCCTCTAATTCAACAACAATTTCCGGAAATAATTGACTTCTGGTTACCTCCTGAGGCGTGTAGCTATAGAATTGCAGTTGTTTCAATCAATAAAACTTACCCTGGTCAAGCAAAAAGAATTATGTTGGGTATTTGGTCTTACTTGAAACAATTTATGTACACTAAGTGGATTATAATTGTTGACCAAGATATAAATACACGAAAATGGAAAGATGTAGTTTGGGCAATATCTACTCGTATGGACCCCTCTAGAGATGTTACAATTTTAGAAAATACTCCAATTGACTATCTTGACTTTGCCTCAACAGAGGATGGTTTAGGCTCAAAAATAGGTTTAGACGCAACAAATAAAATACCCCCAGAAACTAAAAGGGAATGGGGATCAAAAATCAAAATGGATAAGAATATAATTGAATTGATAGATACAAAATGGGATATACTTGGACTACCTGGAAAAGGTAAATCAATATGGAAGTAAATTAATATAACATTATAAATATTTTTAGGAAAAAAATGCAAAAAAATATAAGTGAAAAAAATAAATCAGAAAATATACTTACAAAATTAATAGATAAAGCACGAACAGCAGGTGCAGATTCCGCTGATGCTATAAGTATAACCAGTGAATCTATATCAGTATCACAAAGGCTTGGCAAAAGGGAGGATTTAGAAAGGTCAGAATCCAACGGTTATGGGCTAAGAGTTTTCATTGGAAAAAAACAATCTATTGTATCCTCAACTAATAACTCAGACTATGACATAAATGAACTTATAGAAAGAGCAATAGAAATGGCTAAAGTAGCTCCTGACGACCCATACGCAGGAATAAGTGAAAAAAATATTAAAACTAAATCATTTCCTAAGCTTAATTTACTTGATAAACTTGAACCATCAATAGAGGACTTGTATGAAAATATTAGTATTGCAGAAGATGCTGCTCTTTCTGTTAAAGGGGTTACAAATTCAGAGGGAGCTGAGTCTTCCTGGAGTAAATCAACTGTTGCTCTAGCAAATACTAATGGGTTTTTTGAATCATATTCTGGTTCTACATTTTCTATATCTGCAGCTGTGATCGCTGGAGATGGTTCTGAGATGGAACGAGACTATGATTATTCAGTATCAAGACACAAGTCTGGATTAGAAAATCCAAAATTAATAGGAAATAGTGCTGGAGAAAGAGCTGTCAAAAGACTAAATCCAGTAAAGATTGATTCAAGCGAGTTACCAGTTATTTTTGATTGGAGGGTGGCCTCTAGTTTGCTTGGACACCTATCTAGTGCAATTAATGGTCAATCAATAGCAAAAAAAACTAGCTTCCTTCATGAGAAAATGGACAAACAAATATTTAATAATAAAATTAACATTATAGATGATCCCCATATTATCGACGGTTTAGGATCTAAGCCATTTGATGGAGAAGCATCCGAAACAAAGAAATTAGAAATTGTATCTGATGGGGTATTAAAAAATTGGATATTAGATCTATCTTCCTCACGACAATTAGGCCTTTCTACGACGGGTCATGCGTCAAGAGGCACTTCTAGCATTCCTTTTCCTAGTTCAACAAACTTATACCTTGAACCAGGCGATAGTTCCCTTGATGATATGTTAGGCAGCTTAAATAAAGGAATATATATAACCGAATTAATTGGAATGGGTGTTAACGGTGTTACTGGTGACTATAGTAGAGGTGCGGCTGGTTTTTTGATTGAAAATGGAAAAATTACTTACCCTATAAGCGAAATAACTATAGCTGGAAACCTAAACTCTATTTTTGCTAATTTAATTCCAGCAAATGATCTAAAATTTAAAAACAGAACGAATTCACCTTCAGTATTAATTAAACAAATGACAGTAGCTGGAAATTAAATTGGTTATATTTAACATTAAGGACGATAAAAACTTAGCACGAGAAGCGATTTTGGAAGCAGGAAAAATTGCAAAGAAATATTTCTCAAAAGAAATTAAACAGTGGGATAAAAGTCCAAACAACCCTGTTACCGAAGTTGATTACGCAGTGAATGATAGCCTTGCTCTAAGCCTTAGAAATAATAGAATTTCATATGGATGGCTATCAGAAGAATCAGAAGATGATTCACAAAGATTAAATAAAAATTATGTCTGGACTATAGATCCAATTGATGGAACAAAAGCTTTTATAGAGAAAAAACCTGAGTTTACTATATCTATCGCCCTAGTTCATGATTCTAAACCAATATTAGGATTAGTTTATAACCCAATTACTGAAGAACTTTTTGAGGCAGAAATTGGGAATGGATCCTATCTGAATGGGAAGAAAATTCAGGTTTCGAATAATACTTCCCTAAGTCGGGGCAATTTTTTAGGAGGGAAAAAATTTCTATCAAACAAAAAAAATATCTTTAGTCATGCAAAATTCTCATTTATTGGTTCAATCGCATACAGGATGGCTCTTGTAGCTAAAGGTGAGTATGATGGAACAATTACTCTTTCAAATAAATCAGACTGGGACATAGCTGCTGGAAATTTAATTGTTGAAGAAGCTGGCGGTAAAGTGACTATGAAAAATGGAGAAGGAATTCAATATAATAAAAAAAATATATTGCACCCTAATTTAATAGTCGCAAATTCAGTAATTCATAGAAAAATTATAGATTTAATTAAATAGGTTTTATCCAAACAGATGTATCATGAAAAGCTGCTCCTCCATTTGGAGGAACCGGATCTGCACTTGTTAATACATTAATTCCCTTGCCACTTATGAAATATTCATTGGGCCATAAACTCTCCACTACTAAAACATTTTCTTTAAGTCCATCAAAAAATTTAGAGTGGATGACAACTTCTCCTCTTTTATTTCCAATTTTAATGATTTGACCATCTATGATATTATATCTTTTAGCAGCTAGAGGGTGGATTAATACTCGAGGCTTTTCTTCTCTATTTCTTGAAGATTTTATTTCTGTAAATGTTGAATTTAAAAAACTTCTAGCAGGAGCTGTAACTAATTTGAATGGAAAATCTTTAGTAATTCTATCAATAATATCTAGGTGATCAGGGTAGTTGTTCATTAAATTACCAGTCGGACCAATATCTCTCCAGTTAGGTTGAAAATGAAACTTCTTATCCTTGGTAAAAAAACCAGAATCAAAATTAGAAATCTTCTTCTGCGGCTGACAATTTACCCATTTTAATTTTTTAAATTCACTTAAGGTTGGATAACCAGATATTAATAGAGTTTCTTCAATTAATTTTTCAAGTGACATTTGAAAACCTGGGTGACCAGGTGATAATAAATTTCCAAGCTCACATATTACTTCATGATTGCTCTTTGACTCTGCAATGGGCTCAATTATTTTGGGTCCAAATTGAAGATATGAATGTCCTCCACCTACATAAAAGTCATCATGCTCAAAAAATGTTGTTGCAGGTAAAACAATATTGGCTAATTTTGCAGTCTCAGTTAAAAACTGATCATGAACACACACAAATAAGTCTTTTCTTGAAAAACCCGACCTGACTAAATTATGTTCAGGCGCCACAACCATTGGGTTCGTATTTTGAATTAACATCGATTTGACCGGGGGACCATTTTTTAATTCCAAATTAAAATTATTTAGAATTCTTCCAATTTGAGACATATCTAGATTTCTAATTTTTTTATCACGCTCTTTTAAACCCTCAATTAAAGTTCTATCTAGATGATATATATCATAATTACTTAAAAGCGCTCCTCCCCCATTTTTAAGCCACTTACCAGTGATTGAAGGAAGACAAGAAACACTATGAACTGCTGCCGCTCCATTCCTATGCCTTGAAAAACCATACCCAAGCCTTATAAAGGCTCTTTCAGTTTCTGCATACTCTATAGCAAGTTTTTCAATTTCTCTAGCTGGAATACCTGTAATTTGCTCACCCCACGTTAAGTTCTTTTGAGAAATTATTTTTTCTACTTCATCATTATAATCTGTAAATTCGAGTAAAAAATTCCTATCTATTTTATTTTCCCTCAATAGTACATTCATAATTGTAAGTGCTAAGGCACCATCAGTGCCTGGATTAATACACAGATATTGATCTGCAACAATTGCACTTTGATTTTCATAGGGATCAATAACAATTAATCTTGCTCCTCTTTTTTTTCGAGCTTTTGAAATGTGATGCATGACATTTACTTGGGTAGAAACAGCATTTGTACCCCATAAAATGATTAGATCTGACTCTGACATTTCATATGGAGAAGTGCCAATGGAAGCCCCAACACCAGCTGTCCAACCAGACTGAACAATTGACGCACAAATTGTTTTATCCATTCCTGAATACTTCATTATATGACGTAATCTATTGATCCCATCTCTTTGAAAGTATCCCATAGTTCCACCGTAATAATACGGCCAGACTGACTCTGCGCCATATGATGATGCATCCTTTATGAACCTCTCGGCAATTTCTCCTAGAGCATTTTCCCATGAAATAGGAACAAAATTATCATCACCTTTCTCACCCATCTGAATTAGAGGAGTTTTTAGTCTCTCTTCATGATGTACTCTTTCAGAATATCTGGCAACTTTGGCACAAATCACACCTTGAGTGTATTTTTGAACTTTAGATCCACTAACCCTACCAATGAGTTGATTATTAATTCTTTCTACCTCGACAGCACATTGACTTGGACAGTCATGAGGACAAGTAGAAAATAGCTTTTCTTTAAGAATATTATTTCTCCAGATATCTAGTTAATATATTGTATTACTATTTAAGATTATATTGCAATAATTGTGGTAAGTTTTAAAAATATTAAGAGTTTATTTTTAAGCTAATATAGAGTTTAATATTAGATAACTGGATAAAAATTTTGGATAGTAATAATAAAATATCAAGCTGGCACCTAATAAGAAGATTATTTGATGGATATATATTAGAGCATAAGTGGAAACTTATAATCGCTATCTTCTCTATGATTATAATTGCTTTAACAACAGCTGCTTATGCTCGAGTAATGGAACCTTTAATTGACCAAGTTCTTGTTAAGAGAGATTCTGTAAGTATTATTTTAATACCATTAATTTTTTTAATTATTGCAATAGTAAAAGCATCAGCTACCTATATACAATCTTTCATTCTGGGTATTTTTGGCCAAAGAGTTATTGCAGAAATTCAAAATAATTTATTTTATAAACTTGTTAATTCTGACTTGAACTTTTTTGAAAAAAATGCAACAGGTGCTTTGATTTCAAAATTCTTGAATGATGCTAATTTATTGAGAGAAGCACTTACAAAGTCTCTAACTGGTATTTCAAAAGATTCACTTACTTTAATTTTTTTGATTGTTTTACTTTTTATAACAGACTGGCAATTAGCATTAATTGCTACAATTGGATTCCCATTAAGTTTTTTCCCAGTAAGAAAGATCGGAAAAAGAATGAGAAAGGCCTCCATATTAAATCAAGAAAAAACAAGCGACTTCAGTGCATTACTCAATGAAGCATTTATGAACTTAGTACAAATAAAATCATACACAAATGAAGAATTAGAGGTTAATAAAGTTAAAGCGTCCAATGAATTAAGACTTAAAGCAATTTTTAAGGTAATAAAAACTAGAGCAATAGCAACTCCATTAATTGAAATTCTCGCGGGTGTATTTACGGCATTAGTTATTCTTTATGCTGCTGGCTTTGAGGAAACATCTAATAGATTAAGCGCTGGTGAATTTGTAACTTTTATAACGGCCCTAGGATTATCCTATCAACCATTAAGATCCATAGCTAACTTAAATACTTCTTTACAAGAGGGACTTGCAGCTGCAAATAGAATTTTTAGTATTTTAGATCTAAAAAATAATATTGTGGACCAGGAGAATGCTTCTGAACTTATAGTTTCAAAAGGAGATATTTCTTTTCAAAACGTCTCATTCTCTTATCAAAAATTAGAAACAATTAAAGATATAAATTTTGAAGCTAAATTGGGTAAGAAAATAGCTATAGTAGGAAAATCTGGTGCGGGTAAATCAACAATATTAAATTTAATACCAAGATTTATTGAACCAATAAATGGAGGAATTTTTATTGATGGTCAGGATATTAAACAAGTAAGACTAAGTTCACTTAGAAAAAATATTTCCTTTGTGTCTCAAAATGCAAATTTATTTAATATGTCTATTTTTGATAATATTCTCTATGGAAAAACTGATGCATGCAAAGAAGAGGTGTTTGATGCTGCAGAAAAGGCTTACTGTAAAGATTTTATTAATAAACTACCAGAAAAATTTAATACAATTGTTGGTGAGTCAGGAACAAAACTATCAGGAGGACAAAAACAAAGAATAGCAATTGCTAGGGCTTTTTTAAAAAATGCACCTATTATACTTTTAGATGAAGCAACATCTTCTCTAGACACAGAGTCTGAAAATAAAATTCAATTAGCATTAGATAAACTAATTGTTGGTAAAACAACAATTATAGTTGCTCATAGATTATCTACTATAGTTGATGCTGATGAGATTATAACAATTCATGATGGCAAAATTATTGAAACCGGCAAACATCTAGAATTAGTAAATAAAGGGGGATTGTATTCAAAACTTTATAGCGAAAACCAAAAATATAATGGTAAGTCAAATGATTAAATCCTATATAAAAAAAATTTTAACATTAAGATTTTCTAGAGAATTTTTGTGTTTCTTAGCAGCTGGTTATATTAGGTTCGTATATCACTCAAGTAGCTGGGAATTTATCGGTTTTGATAAACCTTCAAATTATATATCTAATAGAAAACCATTTATAATTGCATTTTGGCATGGACGGCTCCTAATGCTCCCACTTGTATGGGAAAAGAATAAAATTCTACATCTATTAATTTCTAGACATAACGATGGGGAGCTAATATCTAAGACAGTAAAATATTTTGGTTTACGATCAGTAAGAGGTTCTACTAAAAAAAAAGGTGTTGAAGCTATTAGAAAAATGGTGAAATTCCTTAAAAATGGAGAATGGGTAGGAATTTCGCCTGATGGACCTCATGGACCTAGAATGAAAGCTAGCGTTGGGATAGCTCATGTCTCAAGGTTAGCAAATGTACCAGTTATTCCATTAGTTTATAGCTCAAATAAATCAAAGATTTTAAATACATGGGATAAATTCATAATACCTCTTCCTTTCTGTAAAGGTGTTTTTATCTGGGGAGAAGAAATCTCAGCACCTAAATCATCTTCAGAAAATGATATAGAAAACACCAGACAGCTTATTGAAGCAGAATTAAACAAAATATCTATGCTTGCCGATAAAAAATGTAGAAATTACTCAAAAATAAATTTAAATGAATAGAATATGCTAAACAAACCAAAATTTTGGGCTAAAACAAATTTTTTATCAAGGATCTTCACTCCTCTGTCTTATATTTATTTTTTATTATTTATTTGCAGAGGTTATTTTTTTAAAAAAAGAAAAGTTAATATACCTGTAATTTGTGTAGGCAACCTTACTATCGGCGGGGCGGGTAAAACACCTGTAGCAATTTCATTAGCAAAATTTCTTATTTCTAAAGGACTTAACCCACACTTTATAACTAGAGGTTATAAAGGAAGACTTAGAGGACCTGTGCTTGTCTCTAAGCAACATTCACCTCACGATGTTGGTGACGAGCCAATTCTTCTATCTGAAATAGCGCCAACATGGGTAAGCAGAAATAAAGTTAATGGCGCTTTGTTAGCAGAAGAAAATAACGCAGATCTTATATTAATGGATGATGGATTACAAAATGACTCTCTCTATAAAGATTTATCTATCTTAGTAATTGATGGAGGCTTTGGATTTGGGAACAACAAATTAATACCTGCTGGACCCTTAAGAGAAACACCTAAACAATCATCTAGAAAAATTGATTTTATTATATTGGTTAATGATCCAGAAAAAAATGTCAAATTGGATTTATCAATTTTTAAATGTCCTGTTTTAGAATCAGATATAGAAACGATTTTAGAGGATTTAGATTTAAATAAAAATTTTTCAGGATTTTGTGGAATTGGAAGACCAGAAAAGTTTTTTTCTTCATTAAAAAAATCAGGTATAAAATTAAAATTCTCTAAATCTTATCCCGATCATCATCAATATTCAGAAGATGAAGTTATGAAAATAATTGAAGATGCAAATATCGAAAAATCTGAAGTTTTAACAACAAAAAAAGATTGGGTCAGACTTCCAGAGAATGCGAAATTAATGATAAATTATTTGGATTGTAGAATTAAATTCCATGACATTACTAAACTTCAGGAAAATTTAAGCAATATACTAGAGATAAAAAAGTGATTAGACATATAAAATATAGATTAGAATTTTTTTGCCTTAAATTATTTTTTGGAGGATTAAAATTTTTTTCGATTGATGTTGCCTCGGAAATTGGAGGTATTTTAGGGAAAATTATTGGCCCTAGACTAAAATCAAATAAGACGGCCATCATCAATTTTTCTAGAGCATTTCCTGATCAAAATAAAAATGAAATTAATCAAAATATAATAAAAATGTGGGAAAATTTTGGTAGAACATTTGCTGAATATCCATTTCTGCATATTTTTAGAGACGAAAATAGCCGAATCACTATTGAAGGAAAAGAAAACTTAAATAAAATAGATAACAGCAGTTCCATCATTTTTTCTGGTCATTTTGCTAATTGGGAAGTGATGGCGACCGTTATAGCAAGTTTATCTGATTTAGCTCTTGTTTATCGAGCACCAAATAATCCTCTTGTTGATAATATTTTGAGAGGATATAGACGAGCAATTTCATTAAATCAAGTGCGTAAGGGTCCCCAAGGAGCAAAAGAATTAATTAATTTTATTAAAAAAGGAACTAATCTTGGAATGCTAGTTGATCAAAAACAGAATGATGGCCTCCCTATTCAATTTTTTGGAAGGGAAGCAATGACTCCATCCGCAATCGCCAAGCTATCTCTTAAATATAAACTTGGTTTGATTCCAGTAACAATTGAGAGAAAATCAAGGACCAATTTTCACATTAAAATACATAAAAAATTAGACGTAAACTTTGATGAAGATGATACAATAAGTATTTTGGGTAAAATTAATTCATTTCTTGAAATATCAATACAGAGAAACCCTTCTCAATGGCTATGGATGCATAAAAGATGGAATTAGGTTTTACATCTTCTCGTTAACAATTAATTGAGGGTCGATTCTCACCTTAAACCAATTCACTCTCCAATCTAAATGAGCACCTGTTGATCTACCTGTTGATCCAACATAGCCAATTACCTCACCTTTTTGAACTTCATCACCTACTAAAACATTCAGTTTATTCAGATGAAGGTATGCTGTTGAGAGACCATGACCATGATCAAGTATTATAGTCCCACCTGTATAATAATGATTTGTGTCTGACAAACTTACTCTTCCCCTAGCTGGGGCTAGTATTTTAGTCCCACGAGGAGCAGCTATATCAATACCATAATGAGGCTGTTTAGTTTGTCCATTAAGAATTCTTTTTGTACCATATGTTCCTGTAATTGTTCCTTTAACTGGCCAGATAAAATTATCCATAAACCAAATTTCGTTAGTATCTATATTTCTTGCTAATGAAATTGCAATGTTATTATTTCTTATTATTTCTAATGATTCTTTACTAGGTGTGACCATTTTTGATGGCAAATTATTTATCTTTTGAGTTTCCCATTCTCTTTTTTTAATATTAAGTACTTTTTCTTCAATTACACCATCTTTATATATTATTTTTAAAATAGACTCTTTGCTGTGATTTCTTCCAAAACCAAAGATAAATAGACCATCCCTAGAAACTTTAATAGGTTTTTCATCTAAAAATATCTTTGTGCCTTCTCCAACTTTTCCTCTTATGAGACCTCCTTGAGTTAGATCTCCAAAATAATTTAACTCCTGAGAATAAACATGAAAATTAATCAGCTGAAAAACAAAAAAAATAATAAAATATCTGTACATATATAAATCACTTTTTGGCATATCTTCCAAAACATATTTCTGCTGAAAAATAGGCCTCCTGAAGATCTGGGTCCCAATATCTTAAATTTTCAATTAATATTTTTTTTCTTGTAACTGCGCACTTTACATATAAACCAGGAATTATAATATCAAACCTTCCAGAATAAAAAATAAGTTTAGCCTCATCTTGATTGCTTAGGTCAACCATTAAAATAACTTTTCCTGAATAGTCTTCTCATTGGAGGTTAGTTTTGTATGTTTCTTTTCTTGATTTTTTTTTAAATCATTTAATACTTTTGCATCAATACTTCCATCATAAAATTCAAGTTCTATCACTTCTTCCTTTACAGCACTTCTAGCTGACTTAATTGGTTTTTTATCTTTTATAGACTTTATTAGCACAAAACCTCTATTTAAAATATTTTTATAGGATAAAGTCTCTAAAATTTTTATAGAGTAGGTAAATTTCTCAAGATAATAACTTAATTTGGACAACAATAGTTGCTTATTTAATCTTGAGAATATTATATTTGTATTTTTTTCTAAAATACTTATTTTTGAATTTAATGATTGAACAAAATTTTTATCTGCAAAGTATAAAGCTTTAAATTTATATGATAAATTTAGTAAAATGTCCCTATTGTCGATTTTATATGATAACACATTATCTTCGTAGCTACCAATTTTCTGTTTCATAACTATCTTCAATCTCGATGAAGCAAAATCTATTCTTTGAATCAAATCATCCATACTTTTTTCTGGGCTTTTTAACCCTCTTTTTACGGAATTTAATTCTTTATTCGACTCCCTTAATATCCTTGTCAAACTAGAGACAAGTCGTGAAGAAAATGAGCTAACTTTATCAATTAATTCTAACCTTACAGGAACAGCAATTTCAGCAGCAGCAGTTGGTGTAGGAGCTCTGTAATCTGAAGCTAAATCTATTAGAGTTGTATCAGTTTCATGACCAATAGCTGAAATTATTGGTATATTACTATTAGAAACAGTTATTATTAACTCTTCATCATTAAAACACCAAAGATCTTCGATACTCCCTCCTCCTCTAGCAACAATAATTACATCAGGTTTATCTATCCCCTCTAATCCTGAAATTTTATTAAAACCCTTTATTGCATTTATTATTTCTAATGAAGCATCTTCTCCTTGAACCAATGTTGGCCATATAAGAACCTTTCTTGGGAATCTATCCTTAAATCTATGAAGGATATCTCTAATGACTGCTCCTTTGAGAGAGGTTACAACGCCAACAACTTCTGGCAGAAAAGGAATTTGCTTTTTTCTTTTCTTATCAAAATACCCGGATTTCAAAAGCTTTTGTTTTCTAGCCTCCAACATTGCCATAAGCGCACCTAGCCCTGCTGGATGAATATCTGTTATTATTAATTGGTATGACGATTTTTTTGAGAAAGTTGACATTCTCCCCTTACACTGAACCTCTAGGCCCTGTTCAGGAGTTATTTTAATTTTTTCAAATACATTCTTAAAACATATTGTCTCTAAAACCGAAAATTCGTCTTTAATTGTAATATAAGCATGACCAGATTGAGCAATAAAAACCCTACTAACTTCACCTTTAACAATTATTTTATCAAATGAGGTCTCTACAACATTTTTTAGAGCATTAGAGAGCTCAGTAACAGTATATTCAGGAATATTTGTAGTCATATCTATTTATCTTGAAGGATTTAATATATTATTTATTATAGTATAAAAAAATATTTTTAGGAAAAAAAATGAATATTTTGGTAGTAGGATCAGGAGGAAGAGAGCATAGTATATGTTGGTTAATAAAAAAATCTCCATTGTTAAAAAAACTTTACTGCATACCCGGAAATGCAGGAATTAATGAAATAGCAATTTGCTTAACAGAAGAAAATAATACCAATGAATCAATTATTAAAATATGCAAAAAACTTTCTATAGATCTTGTTGTAATAGGGCCAGAAGTATATTTAGCTAGCGGGTTAGCTGATGACTTATTAAGAGAAAAAATCAGGGTATTTGGCCCAAATAAATCTGCATCAATATTAGAAAGCTCAAAAAGTTTTACCAAAAACCTTTGTCATAAATATAATATTCCTACTGCAAAATATGAAACTTTTTCTATAAAATCTGATGCTGAGAAGTATCTTAAGAATCAAAAATTTCCAATTGTAATTAAAGCAGACGGTCTTGCTTCAGGTAAAGGTGTGATTATAGCTAAATCAATTAATGAAGCTTTAATAGCTGTAGATGAAATTTTTAATGGTAAATTTGGCAAGTCTGGTAATACAATTGTTATAGAAGAATATTTAGAAGGTATTGAAGCAAGTTTTTTTGCAATTTCAGATGGAAATATAATTATCCCCTTTACAACTGCACAAGATTATAAAAGAGCCTATGACAATAATGAAGGCCCAAATACTGGAGGCATGGGAGCGCTATCCCCAGCAAGAAATATTGATAAAAATCTTGAAGAAAAAATTATGGAACTAATCATCAACCCCACTTTTAATGCTTTAAAAGAAGAAGGAATAATTTATAAAGGAATTTTGTATGCGGGTTTAATGATAAAAGATAACTTCCCAAAATTAATTGAATATAATGTTAGATTTGGAGATCCAGAGTGTCAAGTCATGCTCCCAAGACTAAAATCTGACATTGTTTCTATAATGCTTGCTGTTAGCGATGGCAAACTAGAAAAAAAACAAATTGATTGGTTAGATCTTTCATGTTTAATTGTAATAATGGCAACCAAAGGTTATCCTGATAAATATCCATTAAATACAACTATAAATGGTTTAAAAAACATATACTCTAAAGACTCAATTATTTTTCATTCGGGCACTAAATTGGAAAACAACCAAATAAAATCAGCTGGTGGAAGAGTTTTAGGAATAACGTCAATAGCTTCAAAATTAGAAATAGCTCGTGAAAAATCTTATGAATCAATTAAAAAAATAAATTGGCCTGAAGGCTTTTATAGAGAAGACATTGGCACAAATTAATCATTAAATTAATTTTCATATGAATAAAAATAAAGTTGATATAACAGAGAAAAGGCCTTTGATTAAAAAATGGCTAAACAGTAATGTGGCAAATTTTGAAGGCCCTTTTAAAATAATTCCCATCCAGGGGGGGCAATCTAACCCAACATACATGATTGAAACCCTACATAAGAAATATATATTAAGGGCCAAACCACTTGGCAAATTACTTCCATCTGCACATGCTATTGAAAGAGAGTTTATTATTTTAAAAGCTTTATTAGGGACTGGTATACCTGTGCCTAAAGTTTATGTTTTATGTGAAGATAAAAGCATATGGGGTTCACCTTTTTATATCATGGAATTTTTAGAAGGAAGAGTATTCTATGACCCTACATTACCTGAATTAAATATAGAAGAAAGAAAAGCAATTTATAATTCTATGGTTAAAATTTTGGCTGATCTACATTTATTAGATTATAAAAAATTAGGTCTAGATAGTTTTGGAAAAGAAGGTTCTTACGTTGAAAGACAAGTAAAGCGTTGGACAACTCAGTATAGGAAAAGTGAAACAAAAAAAATTGACTCTATGGAAAGGCTTATAGACTGGGTCACGAAAAATACACCTAAAGATGAAAAAACAACACTAGTTCATGGGGATTATAGAATAGATAACCTTATATTTCACCCAAATAAACCTGAAGTTTTGGGAGTTATTGACTGGGAAATATCAACTCTAGGCAACCCATTTGCAGATTTTGCATACCACGCAATGATTTGGCGCTTAACAAAAAATCAATTTAGAGGCTTAAAAGAAACTGATTTAGATAAATTAGGCATACCTATAGAGAATGATTATTATAAAAAATATTTAGAATTTATGAATTTAAATTCCATACCATTTTGGAACTTCTATATTATATATAACATGTTTAGACTTTCAGCTATCCTTCAAGGAATTGCTGGAAGAGCACGTGACGGCACAGCTTCTTCACCAGAGGCTATTAAGATGGCAAGTTTGGTAGAGCCTATTGCAAATTCAGCTTGGGAACAGGTTGAGTCATCCTTTAGTTTGTAATTTTTCTAAAATTAATTTTCAAACTTTTTTAACTCTAATTTTGCTATTGTCTCAGAATGAACAGCATCAGGGCCATCTGCCATTCTTAAACCCCTAGAATTAGCCCAAGAAGCAGCAAGGAAAAAATCATCTGTAAAGCCTGCCGCACCATGCGCTTGAATAGACCTATCAATTACATTGCAAGCCATTTTAGGAACAGATACTTTTATCATTGCAATTTGATCTCTTGATTTTTTTGCCCCAAATTTATCTATCGACCATGCTGTTTTTAAAACTAATAATCTGGCCTGTTCTATATCTATCCTACTTTGAGCAATTTGCTCTCTAATAGACCCCTGTTCTGAAAGTTTTTTTCCGAAAGCAACTCTATTGTTAGATCTAATACACATTGCCTCAAGAGCTCTTTCTGCTGCACCTATTAAGCGCATACAATGATGAATTCTGCCAGGACCTAATCTACCTTGAGCAATTTCAAAACCTTTACCCTCTCCAAGAATTAAGTTTCCTTTAGGAACCCTTACATCATTAAAAGATAGTTCACAATGACCATGAGGCGACTCATCATAACCATAAAGAGTTAATCTTCTGATTACTTTAACTCCTTTTGTTTTCATTGGGACTAAGATTTGTGATTGCTGGTTATATTTTGGAGCATTTGGGTTAGTTTTTCCCATAACTATTAGTAATTCACAGTTTGGATGTGCTGCATTTGTAGTCCACCACTTTGAACCATTAATAATATAATGGTCACCATCAGAAGTAATACTTGTTGTAATATTTGTAGCGTCAGATGAAGCTACTGCAGGCTCAGTCATACAAAATGCAGACCTGATTTTACCGTCTAAAAGCTTGTACAACCATTCATTTTTTTGCTCTTCACTTGCATAATTTAACAATAATTCCATATTACCAGTATCAGGTGCATTACAATTAAATATTTCTGGAGCAATTAATGATCTACCCATAACCTCACATAATGTTGCATACTCTATATTGCTAAGTCCAGAACCTAGTTTTTCATCAGGTAGAAACAAGTTCCATAAATTTTCCTCCTTGGCTTTTAGTTTTAAATCTTCAATAACCTGAGGAACTTTGGATCTATTTTCTTTAAGTTCTTGTTTAAAAACCTTTTCAGCAGGGTAAATATATTTTACCATGAAGATATTTAATTTATTTAGTAATTCAGTCACACGATTTGAATAATTAAAATCCATAGTATCTCTCTTAAATTAAATTAAAATCAAAACTCAAAAAACTACCTTAGTTCACGAAAAAAATCTTTTAGTAATTTAGAACAATTCTCTTCATTTATACCAGAGATTATTTCGGGCTCATAAAAATTTTTTTTATAAAAACTACAATCATTTAAATCATAACTTTTTTCATACGCACCAAAATAAAGCCTTCTTATCCTAACTAAACCTATTGCATGGGAACACATAGGGCAAGGCTGCAATGTTACATATAAGTCACAAAAATCTAGCCTATTAACTTTAAGTTTCTTTAATGCTTTTCTTATTACTATAATTTCAGCGTGTGCAGTTGGATCATGATTTGAAATAGTTGCATTAGCTGCAGATTCTATTATTTCACCATCATTATTTACTATAACTGCACCAACAGGAACCTCACCTTTTTCATATGCCTCTCTTGCTTTATGAAGAGCTAAGTCCATATATCTGTTTTTAAAAGGTGAATTGAACATCATTTAAGAATGCTATAATATACATTAAATGGTCAAGCTATTTATAATACTTAATTATGGTAAGAAATAATATGAAAAAACCGATTATAGGAATTACCGCAGACTATGACCAAGACCCAATAAATCCTGATTATACTAGAAGTATAATTTTAAGAAAAAATTATTGTTCAGTGGTTGAATCTGCTGGCGGACTTCCGTTTATATTACCTTATACAAAAAATTTAGCTCAGGAATATTCAAAAAAAATTGATGCACTCATTATTTCTGGGGGAAACTTTGATATTGATCCGTCACACTTCGGTGAAGCAACTAATAGTTCTTATGTAAAAACTAAACCTGAAAGAACAGATTTTGAAATTAGTCTTACTAAAGAAATATTAAATCAAGACAAGCCTTTACTCGGCATTTGCGGAGGACAACAATTATTACACGTGATACTTGGTGGTAAATTAATACAACATATTCCAGATGAGGTTGAATCTGATATTAATCATGAACAACCAAACCCTAGGAATGAACCAGGTCATCAGGTGAATGTAAAAAAAGAAACTTTACTTTATGATATAGTTAAAAAAGATAAACTAAATGTAAATAGTGCTCACCACCAATCAGTCAAAGATGAACCTAAAGGAATTAAAATAAATGCATTTGCCCCAGATGGAATTTATGAAGGGATTGAATGTAGCGCATATAAATTTTGTCTTGGAGTTCAATGGCATCCTGAGTATTTAATTGATGAATCCGATATAAGAATTTTTATGGCTTTAGTTGATGCATCAAAAAAATAAAGTAATAAAAAAAAATGAAAAAATAACTAAGAAACTTTCAAGAGTTGGTATTGGTTCAAGAAGGCAAATAGAAAAATGGATCATAGAAGGCAGAGTAAATATTAATGACAAGGTTTTATTAGATCCTACAATCAGAGTCGATGAAAAAACTAAAATTTTCTTTGATGGCAAAGAAATACCAAAAAAAGAACAAACGAGACTATGGAAATTTCACAAACCAAAGGCTTCATTAACCTCAAACTATGACTCAAAAGGAAGAAATTTAATTTTTGATTTTTTGCCAAAAAAAATCCCACGAGTTATTTCAATTGGAAGATTAGATTATAACACTGAAGGCCTGATACTCTTAACGAATGATGGAGAGTTAGCTCGTAAACTTGAAATGCCTTCTTCTGGTTTTATAAGAAAATACAGAGTTAGAGTGTATGGAAAAATTGAAAAGAAAAAGCTGGAACAACTTGCCAATGGGATAATAATAAATAAAATTAAATATAAACCAATCAATGTTGTTTTTGAAAGACAAAATAGTTCTAATGCTTGGATACATATGTCATTAAAAGAGGGGAAAAATAGAGAGATTCGTAATATTATTAAATTCTTTGGCTGGGAAGTAACTAGACTAATTAGAATCGAGTTTGGTCCATTTAAGCTGGGATCTATGAAAGAAAAAGATTTAAGGGAAATAAAATATTCTGACTTTTCTAAACTATTATAACGGTTAAAAAAATGCAATTAAGGATAACTGGTGGCGACTTAAAAGGAAAAAAGATAGTTCACAAAAAAAGTACTTTAGTAAGACCAACATCTTCTAAAGTTCGCCAATCAATATTTAACAGAATAATTAATAATCATCTTTTAAATAATACACTCTCAGGAAATAACACAAATTTTACAGATATTTTTTCAGGTTCTGGAATTATTGGATTTGAAGCTTTATCTAGAAATTTTAAGATTGTAAATTTTTTTGAAAACAATGAAATTTTAATTAATTCAATCCATAAAAATGCCTCAAATTTGAAACTTGAAAATAGAATTAATCTTTTTTCTTTAAACGCTTTGTCACCACCAAAAGCGAAAGAAGTGAGTGACATAATTTACCTTGACCCACCTTATGATACTGAAATATCTATACCTACAATTATTGCTTTTGATAAAAAAGGTTGGGTCAATAAAGAAACAACTATCTTTATTGAAACTAGTGTAAAAGAAAATTTAATAATACCGAAATCATATATTTGCACTGATTCGAGAAATTATGGGACCACAAAAGTAACTACAATAAAAAAAATATAAAATTACCTTCTCCCAAAAATACTTTCTATATCACTTAATTCAAGCTTTACATAAGTTGGCCTTCCATGATTACACTGACCAGAATTCGGTGTAGCTTCCATTTTTCGAAGCAGAGCATTCATTTCTTTTATATTCAATACCCTTCCAGATCTCACACTTCCATGACAGGCCATAGAACTGCAAACCTCATCTAATAAACCTTTTAGAGATTTCGAAATATTTTCATTCATAAGATTTTCAGATAAGTCTTTTAACAATTTTGAAATATTAACTTCACCTAAAAGATCAGGGGTACCACTCACAACAATTGAATTACTATCATTTATATCAAAAAGTAATCCTAATTTTTTAAATTCTTCAGTATGTTCTGAAAGAACACCTATCGAAAGTTCATCAAGCTCCACAATTTCCGGCATTAATACTACTTGGCTTTTTAGAGGTTTACCAAATATTGCACTTTTAAGCTCTTCATAAACTATCCTCTCATGTGCAGCATGCTGATCTACAAGTATGATACCATCTAAAGTTTGGGAAACTATATAATTTTTATGTATCTGAGCTACAGCTGAACCAAGAGGGTAATCTTTATCAACCTGGACTAAGTCATGATTCTTACCTGATGGTAAAAATTCTTTATTAAAAATATCTACTTCATTAAATTTTGACTGTTTAGAAGAAAATATATCATTATTTTTGTCTATGAATTGTCCACTATAAAATTTATCAATATTTGGATTTGTTTGAAAATTATTTTTGATTGCTTTAATTATTCTATGAGAATTTAGATTAGATGTTTTCAATCCTGAATTAACTAAAGCTTTTTTTATACTTCCAACTATCAACGATCTAATATTTTGTTCGTCTTCAAACCTTACCTCAGCTTTATTTGGGTGAACATTAACATCCAATCTTTCTGGATCTACATCAATAAATATACTTAAAATTGGAAACCTATTTCGAGGGAGATAATCACTATAAGCTCCTCTTATAGCTCCAGTGATTAATCTATCTGACACAGATCTACCATTAACGTATATATATTGAGATCTAGCAGAACCTTTGCTATAAGTAGGTATGCTAATAAGACCCCGGATAGAAGCTCCTTCCCTAGAGGATTCTATTGCAATTGAATTATCATAAAAATCACTTCCTATAACATCACAAATTCTTTTTTCAATTGAGTTAGTAGAATGAGAAAGAAAGTTTAAGTGCTCTACTCCATCAATAAAAAGCTGAAATGTGATATTTGAATTTACAATAGACTGTTTTTTAAAAGTATCTATCATTATTCCTGTCTCTGTTCTATCAGTTTTTAAAAATTTTAATCTTGCAGGGGTTTGTTTAAATAAATCATTTACTTCTATTGATGTTCCCTGTCTCAATCGAGACGGTCTCACACTTCCTAGTTTGCCAAAAAAAGATCTTAATTCCCAACCACTTTGATTACCTTTTTTGATAGATCCTATTAAAAAATCACTTATAGATGCTATTGAAGGAAGAGCCTCTCCTCTAAAACCAAGAAAATTAATTTTAGCTAAATCGCTAGAATCTAATTTAGATGTAGCATGCCTTTCAAGTGCCAAAACTAATTCTTTTTCATTAATTCCGATACCATCATCTATAACCTTAATACTATCTCTACCTGATCCAGTAATATATACCTTTATATCTGAAGATCTTGCATCCACAGAGTTTTCGATGAGCTCCTTCATAACGCTTGAGGGTCGCTCAATCACTTCACCTGCAGCGATTTGATTAATTACATTTTCTGATAATTTAATTATTTCTTTTTTCAATCTAAAGCCTTTACCTATAAATAATTTTTTGTAAGTTTTTTAGCTTTCTCAATCGCAGGCTGATTAAAAGGATTTAACCCTAGTAAATTAGACGTCAAAATTGTTTCCAACATGGAAAAAGCAAATAACTCGCCAAGAGTATATTCATCAAAATTATCTATAGATATAATCCTGAATGGCCTTCCCGACTCAAGCAACGATTGAGTTGTAGTTTGAATAAATGCATTTATAACATCACTTATTGTTTTTTTATCAAGAAATTTAGCTACCTCAATACCAGAGCAATCTAAATCGATATTACTTCCATTATTTTCATTTATTAAAATATTTATAATTTTATCTTTAGGACCATCAATCCAGGCTTGAAGTTGGCTATGTTGATCTAAAGGCATTAGAGAACATTGCGTTACCATCCCAATATTATTCTTTCCAAGACTCTCTGAAAATAGTTGTTTATGCCAATTACAAAATGTAAGTAATCGCGGCTCATAAGTTGATAAAACATTAACATGAATCTGACTTTGGGACAAAGTTGACATCAATGCTGCACCAATAATTTGCTGAGAGTCATTTTTGTTAAGTGTGCTCATAATATTATTAGAACCGCGAACTATTTCTCCAAAGTCTATCCCAGCTATAACTGCTGGGATCCACCCAACAAGAGATAATACTGAAAATCTCCCAGATATATCATTATCGAGCTCTATAACTCTAATATTCTTCTCTCTAGAAATTGTTGAAATAATATTATTAGTATTCGTAGTTAGGGACAAAAAATGTGAACTTAATTTTTTTTTACCTAGTTTATTCTCAAACAATTTAATAAAAATCAAAGACTGACTGACTACTTCAATTGTATTTCCTGATTTTGAAATAATCAAAAAGCCACATTTTTCTAAATCTAAATTACTAATATGATAAGAAATAATATCGGAATTTAAGTTATCAAGGTAAAAAAATTTTATATTATTTTTTGTTTTAAATTTTGATGATATAATTGATTTGGAACCTAAATTTGAACCTCCTGTAGCAATTATGACTACTGTCTCAAAACTATTTGCCCATTCTTCTAATATTTTTTTAATTTCATCATATTTTCTATCATAAAAGTCTGATGATAAACATTTATATTTACTGTTATACTTTTCAATAGAAATTTCTTCACAAAATTTATTTGCTCTATTTATTTCATTATTAAATAATTTTGTATCAGGAGTATTAAATAATTCAATATTTTTTATCATAATTAATTACAATTCATTACTATTTGAATAAACAACGTATTATTAAATTTAGTCACATACTTATCACTTTAGCCTTCTTATAATTACTGGTTTTTGAGACTTAATAAAGTTTTCACCAGTAGCAATTTTCTCCTGACTTCTTCTCAATTCTTTTTCTGGATCTAAAATATTTTCATTACTACTATCACCTACTAATTTTTCAATCAATAATTCAACTCGTCCCTTGTTTTGCAGGGCTAGAGCGTTTTCCGTATTCAAAATTTCTCTAATACTATAATTTCGCTCTGAAAAACCGGTGTTTTTTAATAGAATAGTATCGCCTTTTGTTAAATTTTCATGAGAATTGATTCTCTCTTTTTTACTAATCAAGTCGGACAATAAATCTTTTGCTTTTTCAGAAGGATCTAGTGAATTTGTTTTTTTCGATTTTCCAGGAGGTCTTAAATTAAAATTTGGAGGAATCTCCAATGGATCTTTCCTGAGAACTGAGAATTCATCTGGTGGGATCTCTGATAGCTTTATCAAATTATCTGTATTTGAACATGCGCTTAAGAAAAATATAATTAAGATAATTTTGAAAAAATTAGAATAAAATTTAATTACAAGCCCCTTATAAAAATATTTTATTATATTAAATAGCATCCTTTTTTTTGCTTCCTTGAATAAAAATACTGTCAACTATAACAATAAAAACTCCTACGGATATAGACATGTCAGCTACATTGAATGCAGGAAAATGATAATCATATAAATGAAAATCAAGAAAATCAAAGACCGCACCATGCACAAGTCTATCAATAATATTTCCTAAAGCACCCCCGATAATCAAACCTAAACCTGTAGCATGAGTCCTATTTTCAGACTTATAAAGCCAGAATATTAATAATAGTACAATTAATGACCCAACTAAAGAAAAAACTAAAGGAGCCCAAGAAGTGTTATTACTTAATAAACTAAAACTAATCCCGGTATTAAAAACATGAACCAAATTAAAAAAACTTGTTATTGTAACAAAACCACCAAGAAGATAGTCCATAACGAAGTATTTAGTAATTTGATCTAATATAATAATAAGAAAGGCAATAATTAAGCCTATTCTGGTCATTCCAATAGCCTTACTTACTAACAACCTCAATACACCTTGAGCATATAGATTCTGACTCCGATACATCTTTAAGTATTTTCCAGCACCTCTCACATTTATTACCTTCAGACAACTTAATTTCAACATTAACACCATTAACTTCATCTAGGTGAAATGAGTCATTAGGAGCTGAATCTTGAGTCAATGTAATGCTAGATGTTATACAAATATCGTGCATATCCATACCTTCGCATGCTAAATATTTCTCTTTATTGAGGTATACTATTGGTGAGACTTCGAGACTTGAACCTATCTTTTTGGCTTTTCTCTCTACTTCAATAGCACCAGTAACAACTTTCCTTACATCTTTAATTACTTCCCACCTGAAAATTTCTTCATATCCACCCCATTCTTTATCAATATCTGGGAAATCTTCTAAGTGAATACTACTTGCCTTTTCTCCATACCTACTTTGCCAAACTTCTTCCATTGTAAAACATAATATTGGAGCTAGCCAAACACTTATAAACTTAAAAATATGATTTAAAGTTGATCTCGTGGACCGCCTCCTCTTTGATTCAACAGAGTCACAGTATAAAATATCCTTTCTGACATCAAAGTAGAAAGCTGAAAGATCATTAATACAAAAATTTCTTATTTGTTTGTATACATTGTGGAAATCATACTTTCCATATGATTCTCTCACTGTTAGATCTATTTTATATAATTTATTGAGTACCCATTTTTCAAGACTTGGCAAATCAGAGTAATAAATATACTCACTCTCAGTATAACCATGAAGGTTTCCTAACAAAAACCTTAGAGTATTTCTTATCTTCCTGTAAGTATCTATCTCCCCTTTTAAAATATCATCACTAATTCTTACATCATCAGTATAATCTGAACCTACAACCCATAATCTGAGAATATCAGCACCGTATCTGTCTATAACTTTTTGAGGACTTATAACATTACCTAAGGATTTGGACATCTTTCTCCCATTTCCATCCATTACAAAACCATGTGTAAGAACAGATTCGAAGGGTGCTGAACCTCTGGTGCCACAAGACTCTAAAAGGGAAGAATGAAACCAACCTCTGTGCTGATCTGTTCCTTCCAAATATAATGATGCAGGCCATTTCAACTCTTCATTGCCCTCAAGAACAAAAGAATGGGAACTTCCAGATTCAAACCATACATCAACAATATCAATTACCTTTTCCCAATCTGATTTATTATAATTTTTACCAAGAAACCTCTCACCACCTTGATCAGAAAACCATGAGTCTGACCCTTCTTTTTCAAATGCTTTTATTATCTTTTCATTAACCGATTCATCCTTTAGTAGTTCTCCTGTTTTGCGATTAACAAAAATCGGGATAGGAACTCCCCAGGCTCTTTGCCTTGAAATCACCCATTCGGGTCTATTTTCAATCATAGAATAAATCCTACTTCTTCCTTGAGAGGGAAACCACTCAACATTATCTATGGCATCTAATGCTTTCTTTCTAAGATCATTCTTATTCATTGAAATAAACCATTGCGGGGTACTAAGAAATATAACTGGTGCCTTTGATCGCCAAGAATGAGGGTAAGAATGAACATACTTTGATGAGGAAAAAAGACCACCTTCCTCTTCTATATGCTTTATAACTAATTGATTCGCATTTCCTGGTTTTCCATTTGGCTTTAATACACACTCCCCAGAAAAAATAGGAACAGAGTCTAAATATCTACTGTCATAATCTAGAATTGGGAAAGATTCAATTTCATATTTTTGGCCAAGATCATAGTCATCTGAACCGTGTTGTGGCGCAATATGAACAAAGCCAGTTCCCTGTTCAGTATTTACAAATTCAGCAGGCAAGAGAGGGACCTGATGATCATAACCTTTGTCTTTTAACGGATGAGAGCATATTACATGTCTTAACTCTTCGCCCATAAATCTATCAATAATACTTAAATCGATCACCTTAGCTTCTTCTTTAAGTCTTTCAAATGAATCAGAAGCAATAATTACTTTTTCGCCAATAATTGCTCTACTATCATCTTCTTTTTTATCAACTTTAACGATAGAGTATTCAATCTTTTCATTAAATGCTATAGCTCTATTTCCAGGGAGAGTCCAAGGCGTTGTTGTCCAAATTAAGATGCTGATGTCGTCAAATTTTTTAGAGGCTTTTAAAACAGGAAATCTAGCAATTAAGGTCTCTGTTTTCTGTTCATGATATTCTACCTCAGCTTCAGCTAAGGCAGTTTTTTCAACAACCGACCACATAACAGGCTTGGATCCTCTATAAAGACCTCCATTCATAAGAAATTTAAATATTTCACCTGCAATCTTTGCCTCTGAAGAATTGTCCATAGTAACATATCTATTCTCCCAGTCACCAGTAACTCCTAAACGCTGAAATTCAGTTTTTTGAATAGAGATCCACCTTTCGGCAAAATCTCTACACTCTTTTCTAAAATCATTAATAGGAGTCGCATCTTTATCTTTACCTGATTTTCTATATTGCTGCTCAACTTGCCACTCTATTGGAAGACCATGACAATCCCAACCAGGAACATAATGTGAATTTTTCCCCATCATTTGCTGAGAACGACTAACTATATCTTTTAGTATTTTGTTCAAAGCAGTCCCAATATGAATGTTCCCATTAGCATAGGGAGGCCCATCATGAAGTATAAACTTTTCTCTTTTTTTAGATTTTAGCCTAATTTTTTCATATAAATTTTGCTGATCCCACCACTCAAGAACTTTTGGTTCGTAATTAGGAAGACCAGCCCTCATTGAGAAATTTGTCTTAGGCAATAGAATTGTTGATTTATAATCTTTGTCCATAATTATTTATTTTAATATAATTCAAATTTAGAAATTGGTAATATGTAAGATAATCATTATTTGTCAAAATACTCCATAGAAAAATCTATTTTGCTCAGAAGTTCGTTACTTTTTTTGCAGTCAATAGCCATCTGTTTTTTTAAGCTTTCTATATCTAAGAATTTCTCCTCTGGTCTTAAGTACTTCACAAATGCAACTTCTAGTTCTTTCCCATACAGATCACCATTAAAATCTAATAAATATACCTCTAAAAGCACACCCACCCCATCAAAAGTTGGCCTTACGCCCAAACTAGCAGCACCCTTATACCAAGAATCTAGACCGTTAATATTCACCCAAACCGCATATATACCCAGAGAAGGCTGAATATATTCCCCTAACTTTATATTTGCTGTTGGGTAACCTAATACTCTACCTCTTTGATCACCTTTAATGACATCACCTTTAATTGACCACCACCTACCCAAAAATTTTGCAGCTTCTTCGGGCCTTCCACTTTGAATTAACTCTCTAATAGATCTTGAAGAGTATAAGCTACCTGATTTAGAAAGCTGAGGTTTAACAACAAATAACTCAAAATTATTTTCCTTACTCGCATGCTTTAGCATGCTAATATCACCTTTTCGGTTTTTACCAAACGCAAAATCATGGCCAACGACCACACCTCCAATTGAAAGTTGCTTCAGCAGGTATTTACTAATAAAATAAGAAGCTTCAGTTTCTGATAGTTTTTTATCAAATGGAATATTCATTACAAAATCTACATTCCACTTTTCTAATATCGATAATTTTATTTTCCTTGGGGTCAATCTAAATGAGGGGTCATCAGACCTAAAATATTCTCTTGGATGTGGATCAAAAGTTAATACTCCTAATGATACATTATTATCTATAGAGATTTTTCTTGCTTTCTCAATTACAGATCTATGACCAAGATGAAGCCCATCAAAATTTCCGATAGCATAAATTGAACCCTTTAGGTTTTGAGGTAACAAAGAAAAATCTCGAAAAATTTGCATATAAACTCAATTAGATGATATATAAATTTAGTTCATCAAGAAAATAAGAACTATTTTTTAATAGCTAATTAATTAGATAATATCAAGGCCATTATGAGTAGGTTTTTTTGAAAAAACTTCTTTAACTACTGGAGAAAAGAACTCTAAAGACTTTGATTTAAAATTTGGGTCAAAAGCAGGCATATCCCAATATTCGCAGAAATTATGCGCAGCATCAAACCATTCATTACCTTTATGTCTATCTCTAACATTAGGATCTGCTCCAATTTTATCGAAAAAGAAATAACCCTGGAACTCTGGATGAAATTTAACAATATTATAATTTGCTTCATTTACAAATGGTTTTAATATTTCAGCTGCAAATGCGCCGTGATTGTCGGGCGCAAGACTGTCACCAATATCATGAAGTAAAGCACATACAATCTCTTCATCACTTGCATTATCATTATATGCTCTTGTTGCTGTTTGAAGGGAGTGCTCCAATCTATCTACTTTCAAGCCTAATTTAGGACCCTTTAAATTAGATAAAAAAGCAATTACCCTTTTAGGGAGATCTTCATGCTGTTCTACTAGATAGGGGTAAAGAATATCAAAATCAGATTTTTTTGCTTTATCTAGTCTTGTAAATTCAACTTCTTTATTAATGCTCATAATTTTTAATTCTCTCCATGAAATTCTAAACAACAAGAATTAAGATACTGTATGTAATAAAAAATATTCCTGCAATACTATCTTATATTAATAAATCAATTATAATAAATTTATATATAATATAAATAAATTAATTAATTAATTTTATAGAGGTAATTTAGTATGGATGAAAACTCAATTTTCCTTGAAAAAGATGGAAATATTGGTTGGATTATTTTGAATCAACCTAATAAAAGGAATGCTATTTCAAAATCTATGTGGGAATTACTGCCTCAGCTATTAAAAACTGCACAAGATGATAGTGATATTAAAGTGGTTGTTCTAAGAGGAGCAGGTGAAAAAGTATTTGCAGCAGGAGCAGATATTAGTGAATTTCAAAAGATTCATGCAGAAAAGGATACTTCTATTGAATACAATCAAATAATACTAGAAGCTGAAAAAATTCTGACGGATTTCCCAAAACCTTCAATAGCAATGATTCATGGGGCATGTGTAGGAGGAGGTTGTGGCCTAGCATTAGCTTGCGATCTAAGATTTGGAGACAAAAATGCAAAATTTTCAATACCCCCTGCAAATCTTGGCTTAGTATATAGCTTACATGGCACTAAATTATTAATAGAAAAAGTCGGACCTAGTATGGCTAAAGATATGTTATATTCCGCAAGATTTGTAAATTACGAGGAGGGACTAAACACAAAACTTCTTGATAAAGTTTTCGAGACAAAAGAACTTAAAATTAAAACAATTGAATATTGCAACATTATATCAAAAAAATCTAGTTACACAATTAAATCCTCAAAAAAAATTATACAAATGATTTTAAATGGACAAAGCGAAGATAATAAAACAACTATAGATTTATTTAATGCTGCTTTTGAGGGGGATGATTATACAGAAGGAACAAGAGCTTTTTTAGAAAAAAGAAAACCAAGTTTTAATTAAATTACAAAAAATTTCTTATTTTCATATTTTGATTTAAATTTCTTTCTAATTCCTCTGATATTTTTAATATTTTGAAATCTTCATATTTTCTTCCTATAAATTGCATTCCTATTGGAAGTCTATCTTTTGAATAACCCACAGGTACTGATACTGAAGGTGACTCAATCAAATTTGAAATGCAGGTTAGGTCAGCTTGTGTATCATCCCTTTGACCAAATACAAAAGGTTTTTGAGGAGTTGTAGGCAATAAAATGACATCGCATTTATCGAAAAAATGATTAAACTTAACCTTTATCTCATTTATGTAACTTTTCGATTGAGTTAATTTAGTAGCGGATAGATTCTTACCGTACTCAAGAAACTTTTTTAAACTCTTTGATAAAAGTTCAGGATTAATTTCAAGATCTAACTGATGTTCATGATATGCTTCAGATTCAATTATATTAAAACCACTTCTTCTTGCCTTTGCAAAATCAATATTATTAGATGAAAAAGATCTAGTATAAAAACCTAAATCGTGAAAGAGCTTAATACACATATTATATTTTTCAATTATTTCAGTTTCTATATTTAATATGCTTAAATCCTCAAAATAACCAATCACAAATTCCTTTTTTGAAAATACATAGTCTCTCTTGATATCAAGATTTACAGACTCAGAACAATCTGGATCAAATCGTATTAATAAATCTAAAACTAATGACAAATCTTTAACGTTTCTTGCTAGGGGTCCAAGGGTATCAAAACTTGAAGATAAAGGAACAATACCATTAAGAGAGACCAGTCCTTTTGATGGCTTGATACCTGAAACACCACAATAAGCAGCAGGTATTCTTATTGAACCAAGAGTATCAGTTCCAAGTGAAAATAAACTAAAGCCACAAGCAACTGCTGCAGCAGATCCACCTGAAGATCCACCTGGTGTGAAACCTTCTTTATGAGGGTTGAAGGTTTTTCCATGCAATGGATTATCATTAGTTGATCCAAGTGCGGCTTCATGCATATTAAGATGCCCTAAGTTAATTGCACCAGCTTCATTTAATAAATCAATTACTTTTGAATTAATACTAGAAATTGTATCTTTTCGAGATAACATTCCAGCCGCTGCAACTTTATTTTTAACCTCAATATTTTCTTTTGAAGCAAAAGGAATCCCATCAATAATGCTAAGGGGCTTACCTTTTTTTCTTCTTTCATCTGATAGAATTGAATTGTTAAGAGCATCATCATTAAAAACTTTTGTAAATGACTTTATCTTATTATCATGCTTTTGGATTCTACCTAAACAAGCCTCAACTAATTGAAGAGAGGTAACTTTACCACTATTTAGGAGTTCGACCCATTCAAATAAAAAATGATCTAAAATATTTACTTTCTGCAATGAAACAACCTATTTAAAATCTTTCATCAATTAGCCTTATTGCTTTTTGCCTTGTATCTACTTGCGTGAGATGAGCAGTAGATCCTTTGTCGACTAATTCAACACCTAAAGATATCCCAAGTTTGCTTTTCAATAGTGAGCTAATTTCATTTTTTACTTTCATTCTCTCTGAGTCACCACAATTAACTTCTATTAAAATCACCATCTCATCTCTTCCATCTGAATCTCTATAGGCTTTACATATATATTCCCCAGTTGCAGCATAATGTTCATTAGCAATAGCTCCTATTGCAATTGGATATAAATTAATACCCCTTAATTTGACCATATTATCGCTTCTGCCCAAAAAGCCAGTTATTCTTTTTACATTATAACCTAACTCAGATCTTGCTGTTTCAAACGAAGTAACATCATTAGTATCGAATCTAATAACAGGATATATATCATCCTTAAATAGAACTGTTATCACCATATTTCCCTCCTTTCCATCTTCAACAGTTTTATTTGTTTCTGAATTAACTAACTCAAGAAAATAAGCATCCTCATGTACGTACATACCCTGCCGATCCTTGCCTTCAAAAGCTACAATTCCTGTATCGCCAACACCATATAGATCGTAAATTTCTGCTCCCCCCCAGAGTTCTGATATTGAATCACGGTTTTCCCTGCCCATGTGCCCAATAATCATTCTGACTGGAATATCCTTTCCAGGTTCTAAACCTTCTTCTCTAGCAACCTGAGCTAACTTAACAATGTAGTCTGCAAAACCAACTATTACAGTTACTCCAAACCTTGCCATATTGTGCACCTGTTGTACTGACCGTGTTTCATTACCTGTACCAGCTGACAAGAAAAGTGCTGGGCTATAGTGAATAAAAGTCTCTCTTACGTAATGACCTCCATTTATCATTCCATGCCCATAAACAGAGTGAACTATATCGTCAGGTCCAATACCCTGAATATGATAAGCACGAGCGAGCATTACATTCTGTAATTCACGAGATAAAGGGCCAAAAAATAAATTCTGCGGAGTTCCAGTAGTTCCTGAGGTTGTATGAAAAACCACGGGAGGACGTTCTAATTTAGAATAGGAATGCATACCATGAAAATCACCAAACGGAGGGTGATCTTCTATAGACTTCATTAAATCAGTTTTTGAATAACTAGGAATCTTTATAGAGTCATCAATTGATCTAATATCTCCTTTCTCCAAACCAGATTTTTTCCATAATCTTTGATAGAATGGAATTTCCCAACCTCTTTCTATTAACTTAAGAAACCTTTTCTCTTGAATATTTCTAATTTCATCAGCACTGGTTGATAATAAAAAATTTTCGTAATTATCACCTATTGGATAATCAGTAATCATTTTTTCGTAATTTAGCTGCTTAAAATAAGTAGGATTTTTCATTTAATTTTTTATAATGTCAGATCAATTAGACCTGAAATATCATCTATAGACTCCAGGTTTTCTATGAGTGATATTACCTTCTTAGCTTTTGATGGGTCAAGTGTCTTTGCAGCAGATTTCCAAGCATTTAAAAATTTATTTTTATTCTCGGCATCGCTTAGTGGATTATCTGGGTGACCATAGATTGAGGGTATAGTAACTTTTAAAACCTCTTTATTTTTAAGATAAATCTCTAAAAATTGAGGAGACATTACATTTGGATTTTTTTCATCACTTTCAATAGATTGAATTCTTTGAGCTAACTTATGAACTTCATCTTTCAAGAGCCATTGACTCTCAAAGTGACTAACATCTACTGTTCCAGCAATAATAGCTGTTGCCGTCACAAAAGGAATGCATAATTTAGCATAATTAGGCTCAGGGTTTTCCATATCAGGTCTACCTGTCAGCCTATGTGCTAAAGGTGGAACTATACATCTAATACTATCTATAATATCTGGATCTAGTTTATGATTTTTCATAAGTCGCTGAACACCATCTACCATACCATGTGTTAACCTTCCTGAGGGAAAGGGCTTATGAGACAATCTAGAAACCTGCCATACAGATCCCAAATTATTAAAAGGGTTTATATAATCATATTCACCTTCAAATAATGATAAATATCCATATTTTCCAGAAAAAACATCCTTAGGGCCATTCAACCCCTCTTTAGCAAGATCGCATGCTGAAATTGCGGCTCTTGCGCAAAATCCAATCTGCATACCTAAGACAGGAGATCCCTCTAAATGTGGCTGGAGTGTTCCTGAAATTTGGCCATAAGTAGCACCAAATGCATTAGTTATTTCATCTAAGTTAAACCCTCTTAATTTAGCAATAGCAGCAGTAGCTCCAAATGCTCCAGCAGTAGATGGTCTAAAAAAACGCATTGGAGATCTAGAAGAAAGCCCCAATACACTTGATGAATCAACTCCAACAGCTACAGCAGTAATTAAATCCTTTCCTGAATAGACTTTTCCACTATCAATCTCTGACAGAATAGCACCCATGATTGTTGCCATTGGATGAAGTACAGCATCTTCATTAACACAGTCATATTCTAAACAATGTATTTGATATGCATTAACTATAGCAGCAGAGGCTTTTGGTAACTTTGTCCCATGCACAAGAACTCTCGCATCATCTCCTGCACCCCATCCTTGAACTATCTTAATAAGGTTTTCTACCCAAGGGCCATTTGAACCTGCGATACCTACACCAATTGTATCAAGTATAAAAGTTTTTGAGGCTTTAATTGCTTCAAGAGGTATGTCCTCATATTTAGTTTCTGATATAAATTTGGCTAAGACATATACAGGATTATTATCATCTAAATTTATTTGCGTATTCATTTTTGTACCAGCAACCTTTCTAGTTTTCCTAATTCACCACCATTAGATAAACCTAAAACACAGTTTATAATATCATCAATTCTTAAAGACTTGATATTTGCAGCATTCATCAGAGTAATAAATTTTTTTATAACATCTCTCTCAGTAATTGGATTACCTGGATCACCAAGAGCATCTTTTTGAAACACCTTGAGTTTATCGCCACTATAAAGATCAATTTCTAGCTCTGCTCCATAGTGTTCAGGGTAAGATTCTTCAATTTTTTGACTAACCACTAAATTTATTTTTTTTCTTAATGAGTCAATATCACCTCTTTTATAGTTTTTCTCATCAAATGAAGATATACTTGGAGGTCCATCAATTAATGTAGTAGCAAAAACATGTTGCAGACTAAATTTTGCATCAATAACATTTTTAGGAGAAACTCTATCACAAAATTTAATTGCATCTTTGTACGTTTTAATTTTAACATTATTAATATCAGCTGGACTAATCTTTTTTTTAAGGTTTAATGTTGCGTCTATAACCGGATGGGCGTGTCTACATGCAGCCCAAGGTTTAAAACTTGTGTCAAAGATTTTCCAATTTGGATAGTTATCTGATATAATTTTTTGTGGGTCGCCATCCTTTCCTATAGCTGCATACACGCCTTGGGGGCCCTCGAGAATAAACTTTGGGCCTGTAAGCCCATTTTTTGCTAAAATTGCTGTAGTAAAACCAGTTCTTGCTGCATTAGCATTATGAAATTGTTTGGTCATTACGTCTTCATTCCTCATTTGCCACAAGCCACCAATAACACTTCCACAATTACCTAAAACATTAATTAACTGTTCATCATTAAGGTTTAACACCTTACCTACAGCAATACCGGAACCAAAAGATCCACAGGTTGCTGTGTTATGAAAAAATTTATAATGTTCCTTACCAATAGATTCACCTAGTCGGATCATTGCCTCATATCCACATATAATAGAATTTAGAAAAGTTTCACTATTTGATGAATACTCTTGAGCTGCGGCAAGAGCTGCAGGGATAATTACAGGCCCAGGGTGAAGTATAGATGTCCTATGTATATCATCCATTTCAAATATATTACCAAGGGATCCATTTACAAATGATGCTACTTCAGGAGGGCACAATTCTCCATTTAATATAGCTGCGTTACCTTTCATAGAACTTATTGAGAAATCATAAAATACTTTCCCTGTACCTGAAACAGATCCTATAAAAGCACAACCTATCCAATCTAAGAAATGAAGCGATGCTCTATATCTATCTTGAGAGGTTATTTCTTTGTTTAATCCCTCAACCAAATTTGCTGTTAAAGATTTTTTTTCCATTAATATATTTATTCAATCGATCTTAAAGAAATTAATGCTATCATACGAAGAAATAATTAACACAAAAAAGGTTAAAAAATGCCAAAAGAAATTAACCCTAATGATATTCCTAACATGATTTCAAAGAATATGAAAATTTACATGCCTAACTGTGGGGGTGAATCTTTACTTGTAGCAGAAGTGATGAAGCAAAATCCAGAATGCCTAGATAATGTTCATCTAATCGGAGTGTGGATTCCAGGTGTTAATAATCTCGATTATGCTGACTTGAATGAAACAGCTAAAGCAACCACATTTTTCGTAACGCCTGCATTAAAAAAAACTTTTCTTAGCGGAAGGACATCATATATTCCATTACATTATTCAGATGTAACATCATATCTTAGGACTTTTGATTATGATTTAACATTTCTTCACCTTAGCCCACCTAACTCAGAAGGGTTATGTAGTTTTGGCATTGCCGCTGATTTCCCTCCTTCTGTTTTTGATAAATCAAAAAAAATTATTGCCCATATAAATCCGAACATGCCATCTCCACCAAATTCTCCATTAATTAAATTCAGTGACCTGGATTATTTTTTTGAGAAAGATTTCAACGTCCTTGAGTATGATATTGGAATTGCAAATGATCCTTTAGTTAAACTTGGCCAGAATGTAGCTTCTTTGATAAATGATGGAGATACAGTTGAAATTGGAATTGGTAAGATTCAATCTACTGTTCTTGAGCCACTTAAAACAAGAAAAAATTTGTCTATCCATGGTGGTATGATTTGTGATCCAATCATTGATTTATATAATTCTGGAGCAATAAGTAAGTTATCTGAAACTCATCAGCCAATTACTACTGGAGTAGCCGTTGGAACAAGAAAACTATATGACTTTGTAGCTGATTGCCCAGATATATATTTTAAGCCTGTAACTTTCACACATAATATAAATGTTCTTGAAAAAATTGATAATTTGATAGCTATTAATTCTGCAATAGAGGTTGACCTTCTTGGGCAAGCAAATGCAGAAATGATTAATGGCACTCAAGTTTCAGGTGGAGGAGGACTAGTTGATTTTCTGAGAGGAGGTAGACGGTCTAAAAATGGTAAAGCAATCATCGCCCTTGTATCAACAACCTCTGATGGAAAAAGATCAAGGATAGTATGTGATTTTCTTCCAAATACAATCTCAACTGTACCAAGGGCAGATATTGATTTTGTTATTACTGAAAATGGGATAGCAGACCTAAGAAACAAATCTACTACAGAAAGAACTAACGAATTGATATATAAAGCAGCTGCACCTCAATTCATTGATCAATTAGAGGAATGTAGAAAAAAAATTCCAGGAATTTAATCAGATTACACCTTTTGACTTTAGATCTTCTATATCATTCTCTTGATATTTTAAAGATTTTAAAATTTCTTTCGAATGTTCACCGTGTTTAGGTAATGCAAAGTTTATTCTACCAGGCTCATTCATAAACTTTATAGGAATACCAATATGGTCATTACCATCAGGATCTTTAACTCTCATTTGACGCTCCCATACCTGAGGAGAGTCCCAAGCCTCTTTTAAATCACAAACATGCATCCAACAAATATCTTTTCCATTAAACCATTTTTCCCAACCTAGTTTATCTTTCTTTAGAAACTCATCTCTCAAAAACTTGATTGCAGGCCAATGACCTTCACCTGCTGGACCAGTTACAGCATCAATAAACTCAGGACGACCTAACCCTTCAAAAAGCTCTTTTACAAATTTATGCTCTCCTCCACCAAGGGCAATAAAATTATCTCCTTTAACTTTGTATATATTAAGCATTGCATTGCCACCATGAGTTCTTTCACTTAATCTTTTTGGAACTGCATTTCCTCCAAACACTGGGCCTACAATATTTGGAGAAGCATTCAAAACACTTTCAAACATACTTATATCAACATAGTCACCCACTCCAGAGGTTTTAGCTCTATAAAGAGCCATCATGATTCCTCCAAACGCCAAGTGTGATGAGAGCATATCTGAAATAGCAACACCGATAATAGCTGGGCTGCCATTTTCTTCTGGAGACTTAGTTAGACTAAGTATACCAGCTGCTGCAACAGCTGCAGTATCATGGGCTGGTTTATCTCTCCATGGCCCATCTTGTCCGAAAGCAGACATCGAACAATAAACAAGTTTTTTATTTATTTTTGATAAAGTATCATAATCGATTCCAAGCCTTGACATTACTCCAGGCCTAAAAGACTCCACGAATACATCTGCCTCTTCAACAAGTTTATATAAAATTTTTTTTCCTTCTTCTTCTTTTAAATTTAATGTAAGGCTTTTCTTTCCTCTTTGAGTAGTCCTAAAAACTACGGTTGATTCTCCTTGGACCCATGGAAAAAATTGAGATGAACGTGTGGGTTCGGGAATATTGGGATTTTCAATTTTTATTACCTCTGCGCCATGATCTGCCATCATTAGAGTAACAGCCGGTCCAGGCAAAAATAAGGATAAATCGATTACTTTGAGACCTTCTAACTTCATAACACCCTCCCAAAATCTAAATAATTTTATTTTTTTTCATTAATTCTATTTCTTGTGTTGAATAACCCAGGTCTTCAAGAATTTCATCGCTGTTCTCACCTAATTTAGGGGCACGTTGAACAGGTAACCTCTCCCCATTAACCAAAATTGGATTTGACAAAGTCCTAAGTTTTTCCTTATCAGGATGTGAAAAACTTTGAATCATTCCTCTTTCCTTTACAAAAGGATTATCTAAAGCTTGATCCAAATCATACACGGGTCCAATAGGTATCTTCCCAGCAAAAATTTCCATCCAGTCTGATACAGTCTTTTTTATAAATACTCTATCTAAAACCTCAGTTAATTCATCACGGTTTTCAAGCCTAGACTTAAAATCCGTAAATCTAGGGTCTTCTGAAATTTTTTGACTCTCTGTTTCATCAATAATAATCTTCCAGAATTTTTCAGTCATTGCCATTACATATAGCCATCCATCTTTTGCCTTGAATAACTGCGAAGGGACTAAAACTGGATGAGCAGATCTTGGTGTTCTCTCGGTTTTATGTGATTCATTAAGGTACCATATAGAGGTATAAGATGTTTGAAATAATGCTGTATCAAAAAGGCTAACATCAATATCTCTTCCTATTCCAGTTCCTTTTGCACTTAAAATAGATGAGACAAGGCCAAGCATATTAGTAAGACCAGTTGTCCAGTCTACAATAGAAAGACCCATCCTAGATGGAGGGCCATCTGGTTCTCCTGTTAAATACATAAAACCAGTCTCTCCTTGCATGAGGTAATCATAACCTGGCCAGTTTACCCTGGGTCCAGATCTACCGTAGGCTGAAATATGAGCACAAACTATTTTCTTATTAAATTGTGAGAGGTCTTTATATGTTAATTTTAATTTTTCAGGTTGGTCACCTCTAAGATTACTTGTAACTCCGTCTGCAGTAGCTACAAGTTTTTCAAAAATTTTTCTACCCTCGGAGGATTTTAAGTCTAATGCCATACTCCTTTTATTTCTATTCATTGATTGAAAAAATTGACTATCATTATCTCCTAATAAATACGGGGCAACATGACGAGCACTATCACCTCCTACAGCTTTGTTTTCGATTTTAATTACATCTGCACCTAAATCAGCAAGATGCATGGAACCGAATGGTCCAGCGCCATAATGTTCTACTGCTAATATACGCACACCTTCTAATGGAAGACTCATAAGAAACCCCTATAAATTAAAATGCTAATCTTACTAGACAAAGATTATAAAAATTTCCCAAAAATAATAGTTAAATTAATTCATTATAGATTAAAAAAATTTTAGATTGGATTCCTAGCAATTAATTGCTTAGCAATGATCATCCTTTGTATTTCATTTGTGCCTTCTCCAATACACATTAGTGGAGCATCTCTAAAGTATCTTTCTATATCAAATTCTTTTGAATAGCCATAACCGCCATGAATTCTCATAGCCTCTAAAGCACATTCTACGGCTATCTCTGAAGCAAAATACTTTGCCATACCTGCTTCCATATCACAACGCTCCTCACGGTCGTAAGCCTCAGCAGCTTGCATAACTAATAAACGTGCAGCTTCTACTTTAGTGGCCATATCACCTAACTTAAGCTGAATTGCTTGGTGCTTATAAATTGGTTTGCCAAATGTTTGGCGCTCTTGTGAATATCTTACAGAATCTTTAAGAGCAGCGGACGCTATAGCCACACCCCTAGCAGCAACATTAATTCGTCCAATCTCAAGGCCACCTGCAGCCTGGTAAAATCCTTGTCCTTCTTCTCCACATACAAGATTTTTTGCTGGAACCTTAAAATTCTCAAATACTAATTCTGCTGAATCAATACTTTTATAACCAAGTTTTTCCATTTTCTTTGATACTGTAAAACCTTCGGCCTTCTCTACTATGAAAAAAGACATACCCTTATGAGCTGGAGAAATATCTGGATTAGTTTTTGTTAAAAGAGCAAAGCAAGTACCTTGTATACCATTACTAATCCAAGTTTTGCTTCCATTAATTATATAATGATCACCATTTTTTATTGCTTTTGTTCTTATACTTTGTAAATCAGTTCCAGCATTAGGCTCTGTTAATCCTAATCCGCCACGTAATTCTCCTGAGGCAAAACGGGGCAGAAAATATTGTTTTTGTTCTTCAGTTCCAAATCTTTGAACAAGAGTGGCCATAATCAGATGGGAATTAAAAATTCCGGTAATTGCCATCCAAACTTCGCTAATTCTCATTACAACTTTAGCATATGTTGCAGCAGACATGCCAAGTCCACCATACTTCTGATCAATAATAGCCCCAAATAATCCCAACTCCTTCATCTGTTCCACTATTTCATGGGGATATTTATCGGCATGATCATATTTTTTAACAATTGGACGGACATCTCTTTCAAGCCATTTATCAATTGCCTCAAAAATCTGGACTTCTTCATCTTTTGTTAAGCCTTCATAATTAATTTGTTCTGCAACACTCATTATTAAATTTCTCCTATAATTTATTTTATTCTAGTAATTTTTTACCTTGTCGTAAACTGCATATCCCTTTTTTGGAATAAGCATTTTTCTCTCAAAACTCATAATGGTTGTATCTTTCTGGTTTTTTCCTATTGTTTTTATAGTAACAATACCCTGGCCTTCTCTAGATTTTGACTCTCTTTTGCCTAAAACCTCAGATTCTGCGTATAAAGTATCACCTACAAAAAGTGGGGAAGGGATAGAAATTTCACTCCAACCCAGATTTGCAATGGCCTTACCACTTGTATCTTGGACGCTCATACCCACAAGGATACCAAGGGTTAAAGGGCTACAAACAAGAACTTTGCCAAATTCACTAGCTTCAGCAAATTCTTTATCAAAATGCATTGGATGTTGATTCATTGTTAGTAAGGTGAACCACGTGTTATCAGTTTCAGTTATGGTCCTTCCCGGTCTATGCTCATATATATCACCTATATTAAACTCTTCATAATACCGACCTTGGGATTCTCTATATCTTTGTTTATCAATTTCTTTTGCTATTACAACCATGATATCACCCTAAATAAACCTATAATTTTATTTTTCAATAGTTAAAGTATCCGAACCATTATGAGAAACCCATAATAAAGAAGCAATCTTAGCGAATGGCTTGATTAACTCAAGGTCTAAATTTCTATATGTATTTCTAGCTTGAGATCCACAAATTAACTGCCCTAGCATTTGCCCTTTCCAAAAAAATGGATAATAAATAGATGATCCCATTCTAGATGTGTCTAAAATTTGTTTAAAATCTTGGTGTTCGTCTGTATTTGAAAGAAGGAGGGGTTGCTCATTTTTTACTACAATTCCCGGATGACCATGGTCTAAAGGGATTTTAAGCCTATATTGATGGTCTGGAAAATTTTGTTGAGCAAAAAATATATTAAGTTTCTTTTCCTTAGATATCATCACGGCAGCAGAGACCGAATATTGTGTCTCACCATCTCTTAAACCACCAGGCTTTAAATGAGCAGATTTATCTCCAAGAATCTCTATTATAGCTTTAGTAACAACACTTAATGCAGATTCGACACTATCTTCGTCAAGACATTTTTGAAGAAGTATATTCCAAAAGTCATAAGATCTATCAATATTATATTTACTGTACTCAACCATCTTGATTTATTATGAATTTTGCTCAGCAAATAGCTTGGCAATTTCATACCTAGTTCCAATCCAAACATCTTTTTTTGCTCTTATATACTTTAAAAAATCCTCAAAAGCTCCTATTCTGCCTGGCCTTCCTATTATTCTTAGGTGTAAACCAAGAGACATATATTTTTGAATACCTCGAGAACCCTCAGAATATAAACAGTCAAATGTATCCTTAGCATACTTCAACCATTGATCTGGAGTAAGAGCAGGATCTGTCCAAAACTTCATATCATTTGTATCTATTGCATAAGGCAATATAACTATCTTTTTATCATTACTCCAAAAAGGTATATCATCAGAATAATCATCCATATGATATTTATACCCCTCCTCAATCAAAAGCTTTCTTGTGTTTTCAGTAAGTAGATACCTTGATAACCACCCAAAAGGTCTTGTTCCAGTTGTTTTTTTGATAGATTCAGTTGCATTCTTAATAAATTCTCTTTCTTCATCCTCATTAAACCTAAACTGATGGACCCATCTGTAACCATGAGAACATGCTTCATGTTTTCTCTCATGTATATATTTAGCTATGTGAGGAGCTCTCTCAAGAGAAAGAGCGCATGTAGTCCATGTACATCTAATATCGTATTTATCAAGTAAATATGCTATTCTAGGAAATCCGGCCTTTATTCCATATTCATAGTTAGACTCATTTGAGTAATTTCTGATTGGTTTCTTTACAAATACCCCTAATTCATCAACTGGCTCCATGCCCTTATCATTAGGCTCCCTGACTGACATCTCTGACCCTTCCTCAACATTAACAACAATCGACACCCCTACCTTAGCTTTATTAGGCCATTCAATCTTCGCAGTATTGTTCATTCTTTCTCCTTAAATTTTTTTCATATATGTGCAACATTATCTAATGCATCTCCTCACCCCCAGAAACATCTAAGTTCTGGCCAGTAATATAAGAAGATCTATTTGAACATAAAAACACACACATATTTGCTATATCATCAGTTTTTCCAACTCTGCCTAGGGGTATTCTCTCTTTCATTGCCTTTAAATAATCCTGCTCCGTATATCCTCTTGTTGCACTAAAATGTTTATTTTGCCAATCACCAAGGCCTGTTGTTATATGATTTGGGCATATTGAATTTACTCGAATGTTTTCACTTGCAAATTCTAATGCAGCAGTTCTAGTAAGGCCAACCAAAGCATGCTTTGAAGAAACATATGCCGCAGCTCCAGGAAAACCTCTTTTTGCTGCCTGTGATGCTATATTTATAATAGCTCCACCATGTCCTTGCGAGGTCATTTGTATAGCGGCATGTTTTATTCCAAAAAAGGCTCCTCTAAGATTAACATTTAAAACCGTATCCCAATCACTTTGACTAAGTTTATCAATTTTTTCCATTAGGTAACCAATACCAGCATTATTAATCATTATGTCTAATTTACCAAATTTCTTAACACTAAATTCAATAGCATTTTTTACCTCATCCTCATTTAATACATTACAAGCAACACCGGCTGCATCCCCCCCACTTTTCAAAATATCCTCAATTATGTCTTCCATCTCGGAATTAAGACCAATATGCTCTTTTGTAAATTTTGAACCTTGTTCTGATCCTATATCTGACAAAACAACTGAACCTCCTTCTTTTGCAATTGCCCTAGCCATTGCTTGACCTAGGCCTTTATGACGCCCAGCACCTGTTATTAATGCCACCTTACCCTCTAAAGAACCCATGAATTTCTCCTAATTGTTATAGGTTTACCCAGCAAACTTCTCAGTAACTAAAAAAATGGGTGAGTCTGCAAAGGATTGAAATTTATTTGCTACATCATTCATTTTTGGTTCTGAGGCTATATCGCTTGGCAAAGAGTCAAAATCACTTATATCAAGAACTTCTATATACTTATATGGAGGCAACGCATCAGATCCAAATATACCCTCGGTTCTATATAATTTAAAATCTCTTACTGATTTAAGTGATCCTGCTATAGGAATATCAACTTCCTTCGCCCACTTTTCATAATCTCTCTCACTAACTCCGTCTTTAAGATTAAACAAAACAATCAAAGTTCTTTCTTTCATTTTTTCTCCATAAAAGATTAATTTAAAATTAGGTCAGATACCTTTTCACCAATCATGATTGACGGAGCATTTGTATTCCCCCCAACAAGCGTTGGCATAATTGAAGCATCAGCTACTCTCAAGTTTTCAGTGCCTAGGACTTTTAATTCAGGACTTACTACAGAACGATCATCCAACCCCATTTTACATGTTCCAACAGGATGATAGATAGTTTCTGCCGTTTCTTTTATCCATTTATTTAATTCATCGTCTGACCTAATATCTGGACCAGGTGTTTGTTCTTCTCCTCTTAAGTCATCGAATGCTGGTTGGGAAAATATATTTCTTAATATTTTAACACCTGATCTGATGCAATTTATGTCTGTCTCCTCTGAGAGAAAATTTGTAAAGATTGATGGCGTAACTTTAGCATTAGAAGTTGAAATTTTTACAGAACCTCTAGAATCAGGCCTTAAACAACATATATTTGAAAAAAAACCGTGCTTGCTCATACCGCCCATATTAGGCCCTAGGCCAGGAAGAAAATGAAATTGTATATCAGGCATCTCTAAATCTTTATTTGTTTTAACAAATGCTCCACCCTCAAGGGGAAAAGCTGCTGCAGGTCCTGATTTAAATAAAATAGCTCTAAGTAATGCAAATGGAGCAACATGAGGCTTAAACATACTTCTAATTGTTATAGGTTTTTTACATAAATGCTGAACATATACTGCAACATGATCTTGTAAATTTTGACCAACCCCTGGCAAATTCTGAATTATATCAATACCTAAATTTCTTAAGTGAGAACTATCTCCTATCCCGGAATGCTGCAGTATTACAGGAGAATTTATTGCTCCAGCAGAAATAATTATTTCTCTATTAGCGTTAGCAATAATTGACTCGCCTACTCTTTCGTACTCAATACCGCAAGCTTTATTACCTTTAAAAACTATTCTTTTTACATGAGCATTTGTTATGATCTCGAGATTATTTCTTTTCTTAATTGGGTTTAGGTATGCTACAGCTGTACTTTGCCGCCTACCATTGAAAATAGAGAAATCATATCTTCCAAATCCCTCTTGTTGTGATCCATTAAAATCATCGGTTAAAGGGTAACCAGCTGAATTTCCAGCTTTTAAAAAGGCATCAAATAATTCGTTTTTAGTATGAGATCGAGTTACTTTTAAGGGCCCACTTTTCCCATGAAACCTATCATCACGTTCAATATGATTCTCAAGCTTTTTGAAATATGGCAATACGTCATCATATGACCAGCCAGTGCAGCCTAACTGTCTCCATATATCGTAATCTCTTTTATGACCACGTATGTATACCATTCCATTAATTGAGGACGACCCTCCTAAAGTCTTACCCCTAGGGATAAATATTTTTCTATTTTCAAGATTAGGGTCAGGTTCGCTATGGAAATACCAATTGTTAATATTTAGAGGAAACAATGCACCACACATAATAGGAAGGTGTATCATAGGGTTTAGATCTTTACTTCCGGCTTCTAATAGCAAAACTCTATTAGACGGGTTTTCTGAAAGTCTATTAGCAATAACAGCGCCAGCTGATCCTGCACCAACAATTATAAAATCATACATATAAAATACAAAAAAATTGCCTCTTAATTATAAAGCCCCCTCTGAAACTCTCCAACAACCAACAAACCTGCCATCTTCCATTTTAGTTAACTTTTGTTTCATATCCCTACACTGATCTAGTTGATGAGAACATCTGCCATAAAGATAACAACCTTTTGGTAAATTTTCTGTTACAGGACTTGGGATCTCACCCTCTAATGACTCTCTTACATCTCGATCAACTCTTCTATCAGAAGTATCTGGAAATAAATGTGCAGCTAGAAGAGCTCTTGAATATGGGTGTTTTGGATCATTGAAGACCTGCTCCTTCGTGCCAACTTCAACTATTTGACCCAGATAAAGCACCACCACTCTGTGACATATATATTTAATAGTGGTTAAGTCATGAGAAATAAATAAATAGGAAATACCAAGACTAGTTGATAAATCCATTAATAATCTAATTATTTCTGCCGTAGTTTCTGGGGTTAAAGCTGAGGTAGGTTCATCCAAAACAATAAAATCAGGATTTGAAGCTATTGCTCTAGCTATTGATGTTCTCTGCTGCCTACCAGCACTCATTTCTCTTGGCAAAGCCTGTCTCATTGAAGCCTCTAGACCAACTAAATTAAGTAATTCAGAAATTCGAGACATTTTTTCTTGCTCTGTCATCTTGGTGTGTAAATCAAGTGGTTCTTTAAGTACTTGTTCAACTGTCCAACGTGGGTTCAGAGAATCTAAAGGGTCTTGGAAAACTATTTGAAGATTAGATCTCTTTTCTTGAAAATCTTTGATAGAGAGAGTATCTAATCTTTCGTCTCTAAAAATTATTTCTCCTGATGTAGGCTGCTCTAGCCTTAAAACACACCTGCCAATTGTGGTCTTACCCGAACCAGACTCACCCACCAGACCTAGACACTCTCCTGATCTCAATTCAAAAGTTGCATTATCAACTGCGTGAACTCGTGATTTAGAACCCCTAATAGGGAATTCTTTAATTAATGAATTTACCTTCATTAGTGGATCAGATTTTTGATCAATATTAGTTGCTACTGCATCACCTGCTTCCTGAGCCTCTCTCTGCAGCTGTAGAATTCTTTTACTGTAGTCGTGTTTTGGTGATTTAAAAAATGTAAACACATCTGAATCTTCAACTATCTGACCTTCATACATGATCAATACTCTATCACAATAATTTGCAACTATACCTAGGTCTTGTGTTACTAATAAAACTGCTGATTTAGTCTGGCGACATGCATCCCACATCTGATCTAAAAATTGAGCTTGAATTGTAACATCTAGACCTGAAGTTGGTTCATCTGCTAGTAATAGTTTTGGTGAAGAGGAAAGCGCCATCGCAATTAGAACTCTTTGAGCCATTCCTGAAGACAACTCATGAGCATATGCTTTTACTCTCCTTTCAGGATCATTTATCCCAACTAATTTCAACATATCAACTGCGTGAGACCAAGCTTCTTTCGAGCTAACCTTATTATGAGCCCTAAAAACGTTAGAAATTTGATCTCCCACTCTGAGCATTGGGTGAAGAGAGTATCGGGGGTTTTGAGTTATCATTCCGATATCTTTGCCTCTTATACTTCTAACTTCTTCATCTTCCATTTGAAGCAAGTCTTTACCCATATACTTAACTGATCCTGATTCAAAAATTCCAGGAGGCCTAACCAAGCCTAATAATGACATAGCCGCGGTAGATTTTCCGCAACCTGGCTCACCCATCAAACCAACAAACTCACCTGGTTTAACTGAAATATTAAAATTTTTTACTGCATATACATCTGGTGTATCAATAAGAGGAAACCTAACAGTTACATCTTCTGCTTCAATAATTGGCGATTCTAGGTCTTGTTTGTTATTTATATTATCTACCATTTGCACTTTACCTCTATCGATAATCCTCTTCTAGCCCATGCCCTACTGCAGCATAACCAAATATCGTCAATGAGATAGCAATTCCAGGGAAAATAGACTGCCACCACTCACCCAAAATTATCTGAGGCGCACCAAGAGAAATCATGAGACCCCATTCTGGTGTTGGAGGGCGAACACCAGCACCTACAAAACTTAAACCCGACGTCAAAAGAACAGCAAAACCAACTGTTGTAGAAAGTTGGATAAGTGATGGAACTATTGAATTTGGCAAAACATGTTTAAATGCTACTTTCCATTGAGGGTTTCCAACAGCTCTTGCCGCCTCTACATAACCTCTAGAAATTTGCCCTAAAACCTCTGCTCTTGTAAGTCGTATAAAAATAGGCGTATAGACTAAACATAAAGCCAAAATAATATTAAATTCATTTCTTCCTGAAAGAGCGACAAGTATCATTGCAGTTATAAAAACTGGAAATGCTTGTAAAAGATCAGAGATCCTCATAAGCAGTTCAGTAGCAAAGTTTTTATAAAAACCTGCTATAAGACCAAGCACTGTTCCTAAAACCATTGAAGCTAATGCCGAAAGTAATGCTATAACCATATCGGTTCTAGGAGCGGATATGGTTCTAGAGAAAACATCTAAACCAGAATTATCAGTTCCAAACCAATGAGGGGGGTCAGCACCTTGAAAAACGGTTTGAAAGAAAAGAGCAGGCCAATCCCATAATGGTGGGGGTGCTACAGAAACATTTCCAGTTGCCGCGTTCGGATCATATGGAGAAATCCATGGACCAAATACAGCTAAAAATAAAGAAAGAAATAAGATGACACATCCAAAAGCAAAAAGCTTTTCCTCTTTGAATTTTTTCCAGAGACGAATCTGTCTTCTTTTAGGAACCGGAACGTAATCTGACGAGCTAGTATTTTGTTTTGAGTCTAATTTTTCCATGTCAACCAGCCGAAAGTTTAAAAAGTTATTCTTGGATCAAGCATTGCATGCACAATATCAAGGGCTAAATAAATAATTAATGAAACCATAGCTATTACTAAAACTGTTCCCTGAATTGCAGGGTAATCAAAACTAATGATTGATCTTATTGAATACTCACCAATACCTCCTATAGAATATATTAGTTCTACTGGAACTGCTCCACCTAACAAAAATCCATAAATAATAGCTGTTAATGTCATAGCTGGCGCCATTGCTGCTCTTAAAGCATACAAAGCAATTTTTCTTGGAGGTAAACCAGCACTCCTTGCATAAAGTATATAATCCGACCTTATAACTCTAATCATATTTTGCCTTATCATCTTCACAATAGGGCCCGATACTACAAAAACTAATGTCAAGACTGGTAACATCAGATGATGGGCAGCATTGATGAAAATATCTAGTCTGCCTCTTAACAAGGAATCAATAAGGATAAATCCAGTTATTGAGTTTGGCACATCTAATAATGGATCGATTCTACCAAGTGGAGCCGGCGCATGCGGAAGACCAGCTTGTTGCAGTGCAAAGAAAAAAATGAAAACAAATAATATACCCCACCAAAACTCTGGCTGTGATCCGGCGAACAGACCCCAAACGAATGTAAACTTATCCGCAGCACCTCCAGGTCTTGTTGCACTACTCATACCCAAAGGCAGAGCAATTATAAATGCAAGTATTAGTGCATATGTTATCATTTCCAATGTTATTGGAAGAAACCTGGTTACCTCATGTAGTATTGGTTCACTTGTAACCCAAGATTTTCCTAGATAACCATTTATAATACCTGGCTCTCCAGTTACTGAGAACACTCCCACGTAATTTAATAATTGTTGACCACTTGAATAATGAAGGCCCAAACTTTCTGTAGCCTGTTGAACAGCTTCTTCACTTGCATTAAAACCTACCAGCCTAGCAACTGGATCAGCAGGTAAAAGACGTATCATGAAGAAAACAACTATACTTATACCTATCAATTGAAGTAGCGCTATTAAAAGTCGCTTAATTATAAACCTTCTTACCATGATCCCTCCCACCTATGCTGTCCGCACATTTAAACAGAACTTGAAAAAAATTAAAGCATTTCTTTAAAAATAAATTAATTTTTCACTAATTTATGCAGATTATAACAATATGTTGTAGCTTAAATGGGAACATGGGAGCCAATTCCTAAATCTCTTGTTTCTAAATGAGCTTCCCTTGATAACAAAAAAACACCTTTATCTCTCGATATTATCTTGTCATTATATCTTCCCACTCCAAAAATATTAGACTTTCCATTCAAATCTGTATGAACGGCTATGAATGAACTTTTAATAATAATCTCTTCATTTCCTCTTAAAGTTTGGCCAATAGTAACGTGCCGTGTGAATTTTCCCAATCTTGTCAAATGTTCTGGGACCATTCCTAATAAGTTTTTTAGACCTTCATAATCTTCATCCATCCAAATCATTTCTTTATTTAACTCTGGACTGAATGCTGTGATTTTATATTGAAAGTCTTTACTACATAAACTTAGAAAGCCATCAAAATCCTCTTCATCAAGCATCCAACAACTTTTTTGAATAAAATTCACAATTTCTTCATATTCCAACATTTAGATAATATCTATTTAAAACTCAAAAAGTTTTACCTCATGGTTTATTTATATTTACATTAGTTAATTTTGACCATTCTTTATACCAAGCTCTTAACATACCGTCATCTTGACCGGTTCCATTCTCTTCCCTTGCAATTATTTGGTATCTAGATGCTGAATTGATAAAACCCTCACCACAGGCCTCTGCTGCGAATGCATCCTCTGGAACATTTCGACCAAATGGCCCCCAATATTGGTTATGATGTTTCCACCTCAAACGTCTATCTTTAGGATCTTCATCCTTAATGCCTAAACCTCGCCATTCGACAAGAGAAGTATTTTCATCAATTGGGGTTACAACATCAATTCTAATAGCAGTACCTCTTGCTAAAATTGCAAAATTAGGAAACAAATCAACAAAAAAGAAATCCTCAGATGATAGCCCTGGCAAAGCTTTAGTTGTCTTTCTGTCATTTATACCTTTATAAGATCCATACTTTGCTTTCAAACCACCCACTACTGCATGGCCATTTGGCATTATTTGAACTTTACGATCCTTCATACTGCCTGCATTAATTTGGGTTCTCCTTAATAAAACATGCATCCACTCATGATAGAGATCTAAATTAGTCTCTTGCCATGCTTTCCAATTTGATTTTATGGTTGATTTACTATAATGAAAAACTTCTAATTTTCCTGAACATAAAGTATTTTTAAAAGAAGAAAGCGAGTCTCCTATAAAATCGTTTAAAGGCATTATTTTTTCATTAAAACTGATAAAAACCATACCCATAAAAACATCTGTTTTTAACTCAGTTAATCCACATAAATTTTTTTTTAAATTTGAATTATCATAACCATTCTCTCTGGGTATGCTAATGCAATCACCCCTATCATTATATGACCAAAGATGGTAAAAACATGTTAATTTTTTTGAGTTTCCACTAGGTGCGTGGATTATCTTTGCTCCTCTATGAGAACAAACATTTAAAAAACTTCTAATTTTATTGTCACCACCTCTAATAATAATTAGTGGCTGTCCTAAAAATGATATAGTCCTAAAATCATATTTCCTTAAAACTTCGCTTTCATGACATATAAAATGCCAAGTATGAAAAAAAATTTTTTCCTTCTCCTTTTGAAAGATAGCTTTATTAGTATAAACACTTCCATTTACAAAATGAGTGTCAGGAAGAGATGACTTTCTTTTGGATGCAATAGTGTTTTCGTAATTCATTTAAAACCTAAAACATTAATTTTTTGTAACTATTTACAAAAATAAATATAATATCTGAACAAGATCATCTTTACTATTGAAGATTAGATAAAATATAAAATTATTTTAAAACAGTAGTTTATAATACATTTAAATTTAAAAATTTTTTGTAATAATATAAAATTGTAAAGGACAAGTGTATATCAGGAGAGAAAAATGAAATCATCAATATTCCTCATACTTGCAGTATTAGGGGGTGCCCTAATCCCTTTTCAAGCAGCAATAAATTCTATATTAGCAAAAAATTATGGAAATCCATTTTTAGCAGCCCTCACATCCACTTTCATTTCTTTTTCTTCTCTATTGGTTATAATTATAATTACAAGACAACAAGTAGGTTTATCTATAAATACAAATTGGTGGATACTAATTAGTGGAGGATTAATTGGAGCATTTGTAGTTTACGTAAGTCTAACCTCAGCCCCAATCTTAGGTGTTTCAACATTATTTGCAGCATTATTCTTAGGTCAACTTATTGCGTCATTGTTCATAGACCACTTTGGTATTTTAGGTTTACAAACTAGATCGATAGATATAAGCAAAATATTAGGAATATTTTTTTTAGTTTTCGGTTTCTATCTAGTAAGAAAAAGCTCAAACTAAAATAAGAAGGGCGACACTAAGGTCGCCCTAATATATAAATATTAGTAATCATTTTCCCTGCCTTGACCAAATCTGTCATAAACTACGTAAGTAGAAAGGGGGAATAAGCTTTGATTACTTCGGCCTTCAGCTACCTTCGCTTTTTTGCAGCCTTTCTTTTTGGGGCCTTGCGCTTTGCTGCTTTTTTCTTTGCAGCCTTACGCTTAGGTGCTTTTTTCTTTGCAGCCTTACGCTTAGGTGCTTTTTTCTTTGCAGCCTTACGCTTAGGTG
>MDTD01066390.1_pt1 | contig 143549 bp, 124 predicted proteins | sample 811221 | NCBI WGS metagenome assembly MDTD01 (sample SAMN05326646, study PRJNA326480) | marine metagenome | isolation source: seawater | place: Pacific Ocean: South West | collected 2011
CGTCACCTGGTCCTGGCCCGAGGAGGCGGCGCAGCCAACGGTCAGCGGGTCGACGACAGGGGGCAGCCAGCCGGAGATCAGCCAGATCGCGACCGGCCCCCAGACCGCCGCCTATTCCATCCTGTTCAAGTAGCGCGCCCGGAGGGAAAGCGACCTCGATGCACCGCCCGGCCGCTTTCCGCTTCGCAACTGCGCTCCTGCTGCTCGGCCTGGCGGGCCTGACCGCTGCGCCCGCCGCCGCCCAGCCGGCGCCGCGGACCCTGACCCTTGTGGTGACCAACCTCACCCTGGCGCCGATGACGGCAGAGGGCGGCGAGGTCCAGGCCGGCCACCGGATCGGCGACGACCAGCTGGCCGCCGGCCGGACCATCCGCGTCGAGCAGTCCGCCAGGACCACGAATGCCAGCGACGAACAGACGGGCCTGATCGCCGGCAATGCCGAGATCGTCACCGCCCGGGGCGTGGTCTCCCTGCTATGGACCTGGGCGGAAGGCGAAAGCCCCATGATCGAGGTGCAGCCCCCCGCCGGCCTGACAGCGGACGTCAAGCGGCTTGACGGCGGAACGGATTCGGCAACCTACGAGATCGGATTGAAATGATCCTGGAGCATGCAGGCCGTGCCCTGCTTCTGCTGCTCGGCGCCGGGCTTGCTTTCCTTCCGGCCGGGCTGCCGCCCGCAGCCGCGCAGACTTCCGAACGCACGCTCACCCTGGTTTTCATGAACGCGCAGCTTGCGGGGAGCGTCGAAATTGCCGGCGCGCCCGATATCGAGTCCGGCACGGTCCGGGCAGGCAACCCGAATATCCTGCCGGCGCCGCTGCAACCCTTCCTGCCGGTGCAGGTCACCTTCGCCAGCAGCAGCGCGGAAGATCCCGCCATCGCCGGATCTGCCGAATTCACCACCTTCGACGGCGTGAAGACGATCACCTGGTCCTGGCCGCAATCGGCCGCGGAGCCCAGTGTGACCGGCTTCGCCGACGGCGGCAGCCCGCCGGACATCCGGCGGATGGCGCTGGAAGCGGACTCGGCCCGCTACATGGTCGAATTCAGGTAGAGCCGTCCTCACGGCCGACCGGCGGCGACCAACGCGTCGGCCAGGGCGGCAGGATTCGAATACATCACCTCGTGGCTGCCATGCAGCTGCACCAGGCGGCAGGGCGCGACACGCTGGTACATGCGCGGGAAGAAGCCCCATTCGCCGATCGGGAAGACGGTGTCCTCCATCGGGTTGATGTAGCTCTTCGGCACTTCCAGCGCGGCGAAGGCGGACAGGTCGACCGTCTCCGTCACCGGGCCGAACGGCTCCGGGCAGAGCTCCTCATGCGCGGCTTTCGCCAGCGCTTCGTCGGCATCGCCGATGAAACCGTCGCGCCAGATCGGCCAGGGCGGAAAGACGGTGTTGTCGCCGGACGCCTCGGCCATCGCACGGAAGGCGCCGGCATAGTCAGGCGGCACGGCATCCAGGATGGATCCGCCGTCGGGCGCCAGCAGCGGCGAGATGAAGACCAGGCGGGCGAGCCGCGGCGCCAGCCGCTCCGCCGCCTTGGCGACCACCGTGCCGCCGGCGCTGTGGCCGACCAGCACGATGTCCGTCAGGTCAGCCCCCTCCACCTCGGCGCAGAGGCCGTCGACCATGTCCATCATGCTGATACCGGTGGCTGCGCCCTCGCCGCGGCCGGCCAGTATGGGTGCCAGCACCCTGTGCCCGGCGGCCGTCAGGTGCCCGGACACGTGGCGCCAGCCGGCGCCGGTATGCCAGGAGCCATGTACCAGGACGAACTGCAGGCCGGTTGCCGCCTCTGCCATCTTCGGACCCTTCCCGTTGCGGATGTCGATCCGGGCAGCCTAGCCGCCAGCGGCAGCCCCGTCTTAGGCGCGCATCACGAAGATTTCGGCGTGCCGCACTTGTTCCGGCGCAAGCTGCTCGGAGCGAGGCCGTAGCGCCGGCTGAAGGCGGCGGAAAAGCTGCCGACATGCCGGTAGCCGACCGCCTCCGCCACGGCACCGACGGGCACGCCGTCCTGCAGCAGGCGCCAGGCGGCATCCAGCCGCTTCTCCGCCAGGTAATCGCTCATCGAACGGTCGTGCAGGTGGCGGAAGCCATAGCTCAGCTTGTTGCGGTTCAGCCCGACGGTCCGTGCCAGCACCGCAACCGTCGGCGGGTCGGCAAAACTGTCGTCCAGGATCGCGCGGGCGCGGGAGATGCGTTCCCTGTCGCCGTCGTGCAGGACGCCGCCGCCCGGCACATCCTGCGGCGCAGCCAGGGCCTGCAGCGCGGTGCACAGCAGTTCCTGCGCCTTGGCGCCGGCATAGACCCGCCGCAGGGCCCGGCGATAGGGCATGCGCAGCAGGTCGTCGACGGCCCGCAGCGCGGCCGCCGGCATCGCCATGCGGCGGAAGAAGAAGCCGTCGGGGAGGCCCGGCAGGCCGGCCAGCGCCTCGTGCCGGATCAGCGCCTCCCGCCGCACCGACATGGTGACGCAGACGGAGCGCGCGCCGCCGCCGATCCGGTGCAGGCAGGGCAGCCCGGCAGGCTGGTGGAAGACCCGCAGCTCCTGGCCGCGCAGGTCGTAGCGGCCGCGATCGGCGAAGTCGAAGCTGGCGGTGGCGTCCAGGCAGAAGTTGAAGCGGACCCAGTCCTCGCCGCGATAGCCGATGGCGCCGTCGGCACGCCAGAAGCAGTCGCTGACCATCAGGTTGAAGTCCGGGTCGATCTCGATGAACTCGACCCTGCCCGCGCCGGCCGCGTCGTCGAAGACGACCTGCACCGCCGCCGGATCGTCGCCGTCCTCGGCGGCCGCCGCGAACAGCCCGGCACGCAGGGCCGCACCGTTGCGGTCCAGCGAGACCAGGGGCACGGCATCGGCATCCGGCGCGACCGCTGCGGTCATGACCTTTCTCCCCGCCCTGTTTCGAAGGGCGCAAGGGTGGTCGGTCCGCCGGAGCCCGTCAATCGGCCGCCATCAGTCTCCCTGGGCCGGCTGGTGGGTCGGCTGGTGGGCCGGCTGATGTCCGGTCGTCTCGTCCTGGGCCGCCCGTTCCTCCTCCCGCACCTTGCGCCCGCCGACCAGCCGCATGACGAAGGTGAAGAAGGCCGGCACGAACAGCAGCGCCAGGATGGTGGCGGAGATCATGCCGCCCAGCACGCCGGTGCCGATGGCGTTCTGGCTGCCGGCGCTGGCGCCGGTGGCGATCGCCAGCGGCGTGACACCGAGCGAGAAGGCGAGCGAGGTCATCAGGATCGGCCGGAAGCGCAGGCGCGCCGCCTCCTTCGTCGCCGCCCAGACGGACATGCCCTCCGCCCGCAGGTCCTTCGCGAACTCGATGATCAGGATCGCGTTCTTCGCCGACAGGCCGATGATCGCGATCAGGCCGACGGTGAAATAGACGTCGTTGGGCATGTCGCGCAGGGTCACCGCGGCGACCGAGCCGATCACCCCCAGCGGCACCACCAGGATCACCGCGAAGGGGATCGACCAGCTTTCGTAAAGGGCCGCCAGCAGCAGGAAGACGAAGATCACCGAGAGCGCCAGCAGGTAGGGCGCCTGGCTGCCGGACTCGATCTCCTGCAGGGACTGGCCGGTCCATTCGTAGCCGAAGCCCGGCGGCAGGTCCTCCGCCAGGCGCTCCACCTCCGCGATCGCGTCGCCGGAGGAATAGCCCGGTGATGCCTGGCCAGAGATGCGGATGGCGGGGTAGCCGTTATAGCCGACGATCTGCATCGGCCCGCGCTGCCAGTCCAGGCTGGCGAAGGCCGACAGCGGCACCATGCCTCCCTGCCCGTTGCGCACCGACAGGCGCATCAGGTCCTCCGGATCCATCCGGGCGCCGGCCTCCGCCTGCACCGTCACCCGCTGCATCCGGCCGGCATTGGGGAAGTCGTTGACGTAGGTCGAGCCCAGGCTGGTGGAGACCGTGGCGTTGATGTCGGCGAAGGTGACGCCGAAGGCGTTCGCCTTCTGCCGGTCGATGACCAGGTTCAGCTGCGGTGCGTCCGGCATGCCGGAGACCCGCACGCCGGTCAGGACCGGGCTGGCCCGCAGCGCCGCAACGAACTGGTCGCTGGCCGCCTGCAGCGCCTGCTGGCCGCGGCCGGTACGGTCCTGCAGGCGAAAGTCGAAGCCGGAGGAGGAGCCCAGGCCGCGGATCGGCGGCGGCGACAGGCCGAAGACCCGGGCATCCCTGATGCTGAACAGCTGGCCATTCGCCCGCCCGGCAATGGCCGACGCCGAATTCGCCGTCCCGCGCTCCGACCAGTCGCGCAGGGTGACGAAGGCCAGGCCGGCATTGTCGCCGCGCCCGGCGAAGCTGAAGCCCATCACCCCCACCACGCGCGACACCATCTCTTCCGCCAGGAAGATCTCCTCCACCTGCTTCACCACCTCCAGGGTGCGGCCGGAGGAGGATTCCGGCGGCGTCTGGATGTCGACCAGCAGATAGCCCTGGTCCTCGTTCGGCAGGAAGGCGGACGGCAGCTGCAGGAAGGCCCAGGCCAGGCCGGCGACCAGCGCCAGGTAGATCACCATGAAGCGGCCGGAGCGGCGGACGATGCCCCCGACCATGCCGGTATAGCCGCGGGTCGTCCTGTCGAAGCCGCGGTTGAACCAGCCCATGGCGCCGCGATGACGGTCATGGCCGGGCTTCGGCGGCTTCAGGAAGGCGGCGCAGAGCGCCGGGGTCAGCGACAGCGCCAGGAAGCCCGAGAACAGGATCGAGACCACCATCGTCAGGCTGAACTGCTGGTAGATCACGCCGACCGCGCCGGGGAAGAAGGCCATCGGCACGAACACCGCGGTCAGCACCAGGGTGATGCCGACGATCGCGCCGGTGATCTGCGACATCGCCTTCAGGGTGGCCTCGCGCGGGCCCAGCCCCTCCTCCGACATGATGCGCTCGACATTCTCCACCACCACGATGGCGTCATCGACCAGGATGCCGATCGCCAGCACCATCGCGAACATGGTCAGCACGTTGATCGAGAAGCCGGCCGCCAGCAGCACGCTGCAGGTGCCCAGCAGCGCCACCGGCACCACGATCGTCGGGATGATCGTGTAGCGGAAGCTCTGCAGGAACAGCAGCATCACCAGGAAGACCAGGATCACCGCCTCGATCAGGGTGTGGATCACCTTCTCGATCGAGGCGTCGACGAACGGCGTGGTGTCGTAGGGGATGTCGTAGGTCACGCCTTCGGGGAAGAAGCGCGCCAGCTCCGCCATCCGCTCCTTGATCCCCTCGGCGGTGGAGAGCGCATTGGCCGCGGGCGCCAGCTGCACGCCGATCGCCGCCGTCGGCTGGCCGTTCAGGCGGGCATAGTTGGCATAGGCCTCGCCGCCCATCTCCACCCGCGCCACGTCGCGCAGCCGCACGGTGGAGCCGTCCGGGTTGGCGCGCAGCACGATCTCGCCGAATTCCTGCGGCGAGGTCAGCTGCCCCTTCACCAGCACCGTCGCGGCGATCTGCTGCCCCGGCTCCGCCGGCCGGCTGCCGATGCGACCGGCCGCCACCTGCGCGTTCTGCGCCTGGATCGCCTGCACCACGTCGGCGGAGGTCAGGTTCAGGCCCAGCATCCGGTCCGGGTCCATCCAGATCCGCATCGCGCGGATGGTGCCGAACAGGGTGGCGCCGCCGACGCCGGGCACGCGGCGGATCTCTCCCATCACATTGCGGTTGGCATAGTCGCCCAGCGCGATCGCGTCCATCGACCCGTCGGTGGAGATCAGCGAGACCACCAGCAGCCAGCCGGTGCCGGTCTGGTCGACCTGGATGCCCTGCTGGCGCACCGCCTGCGGCAGCCGCGCCTCCACCCGCCGGATCCGGCTCTGCACGTCGACGGAGGCCTGCGACACCTCCGTCTCCGGCGTGAAGGTCACGGTGATCTGCACCCGGCCGGTGGTGTCGGAGGTCGACTCGAAATAGATCAGCCCCTCGATGCCGTTCAGCTCTTCCTCGATGGGCCGGGTGACCGCGGTATAGATGTCTTCCGGCGAGGCGCCGGGATAGTAGGTGTTGATGGCGATCTGCGGCGGCGCGACGCTGGGATACTGCGCCACCGGCAGGAACGGGATCGCGATCAGCCCGGCCAGCATGATGAAGATCGCGATCACCCAGGCGAAGATCGGCCGGTCGATAAAGAAGGCGGGCATCCCTGTCTCTCCGCGCCGTCGTCAGCCGGCCGTGCCGCCCGCCGCGGCGTCGCTGTCGCCGCCCTTCGCCGCCGGCTGCCACGGCTGCGGGTTGACCGGCGCGCCGGGGCGGATCTTCTGGAAGCCCTCGACGATCACCCGGTCGCCGGCGGCCAGGCCCTGGTCGATCACCCAGCTGTCGCCCACCACCCGGCCGGCGGTCACCCGGCGGACCGCCGCCTTGCCTTCGGCATCCACCACATAGAGCTGGGCTTGGCCGCCCATGTCGCGCTGTACCGCCTGCTTGGGCACCGCCAGGGCGTTGTTCTGGGTGCCCTGGACCAGCCGCACCCGGACATACATGCCGGGCAGCAGCTCGCCCTTCGGATTGGGGAACTCGCCGCGCAGGACGATCTGCCCGGTGCTGGAATCCACCGTGGCTTCCGAGAACAGCAGCCTGCCGCCGATGTCATAGGGGGTGCCGTCGTCGAACAGCAGCTGCGCCGGCATGCTGTCGGGCCGCCCTTCCGGGGTGGCGGCGCCGGCCACCGCGCCGCTTTCCACCGCGCGGCGCAGCTGCAGCAGCTCGTTCGCCGATTGCGTGATGTCGGCATAGACCGGGTCGAGCTGGCGGATCACCGCCAGCGGCAGGACCGCATTCGCCACCACCAGCGCGCCCTCCGTCACCGCGGCGCGGCCGATCCGGCCGGAGATCGGCGCCGTGACCACGGCATATTCCAGGTCCAGCTTCGCGGCCGCCAGGCCGGCCTTTGCCAGCGCCACGTCGGCATTGGCCTGCGCCAGGGTCGCGATCGCATCGTCGTAGCGCTGTGCGCTGGCGACCTTGCGGTTGCGCAGTTCCTTCTGGCGGTCGGCCTGCTGCCGCGCCTGCTGGGCCACCGCCTCCGCCCGCTGCAGGGTCGCCTCCGCCCGCTGCACCTGCAGCCGGAACGGTTCCGGGTCGATCCGGTACAGCGGGTCGCCCTCCTGCACCGAACTGCCCTGCTGGAACACCCGCTCGACCACGATGCCGGAGACCCGGGGCCGGACCTCGGCGATGCGGGTCGGCGCGATGCGGCCCGGCAGTTCGTTGACGATCGGCAGGGCTTCCGGCGCCACCTCGACCACGCTGACCGGGGTCGGCGGCGGCGCGCCGCCGGCCGGCTTGTTCGCATTGCCTTCCTCGCAGGCCGCGAGAAGCGGCAGCAGAAGCACCGCCGCCAGGGCAGTCAGGTGCGGCGGCAGCGCGGCGCGAGGCCGGCGGATCAGGCGGAGTCCGGCGGAACGGAGGCCGGCGGGGAAACTGACGATCATCATCATGTCCTGCAAGCAGCCGGGCCGCCGCACCGCAGGCGCGGACCTGCCGGCCGTCGGGTGGCATGTCGCAACTCAATGGGGTCCCGGCGGCGCCCCCGCCAGCCCGGCGCGACAGGGCGGAAGGCAGCCGGGACAGGCGGAGAGCGCTGGCCACCGAAGCGGCCGGCCGAGCTCCGCTGCTCTGTCGCTTTCCTCCCGAACCGGCGCCGAACGCGCCATGCGGGCCGGGCCGAGGGGCGTCATCATGCCTGCTGTGACGAGAAACGCCAGCGGCACGACGTCGTGCGTGCCTGGACGGATCCTGGAACCGGCCGGCACCGCCTTAGATGTTGCCCCCCCGCAACGGGTCAAGGCCGGGGCAGCCGCTGCGCTTTCCCTGGCGCCGGCCCGCCACCATGTGGGGAGGCTGTCGGGGACCGCCCGGCACGAGCCAAGACCGGAAAGGACGCGCCATGACGACACTGCCCTACCGAGCCTGGACGGCCAGCGGCGACAGCTACGACATCGACTTCCCGTTGCATGACGAGACCGTGGATGCCGGCCGGGTCGGCGAGATGGTCTCCGCCCTGCTGGACGCGATCGAGCGCGACATCGCGAAGGTGGGGGAGACCAGCAACGGCGACGTGCTGCAGGCCTTCGCCATGGCGATGGCGGTCCGCGCCCGGATGATCCGCGCCCCGCAGCCGGTGGTGGACAAGCTGTCCGGCGACCTGCTGCGCGCCGCCCTGGACGCCGTGGCGGCGGCCGGCCATTCGCACCAGAAGGCGGGCCGCGCCTAGCCCTCCCCGTCCAGTTCAGCCAGGAAGCGGGCCGCCGTATCGCGGATCGCCTCGCGGCGGTCCGGATCCATCCGGTCCCAGGTCCGGTAGGGCTGCGCCAGGCGGGGATTGCCGCCCAGCCGCGCCCGGTGCCGGGCCAGGAAGTCCCAGTACAGGACGCCGAACGGGCAGGCATCCGCGCCCTCGCGGGCCTTCACGTCGTAGCGGCAATGCCGGCAATAGTCGGACATCCGGTTGATGTAGTTGCCGCCGGCGACATAGGGCTTGGAGCCCAGCAGGCCGCCATCGGCGTATTGGCTCATCCCCAGGGTGTTGGGCAGTTCCACCCATTCGAAGGCATCGGCATAGACCGCCAGGTACCAGTCGTGCACCGCCTGCGGCGCGATGCCGGCCAGCAGGGCGAAATTGCCGCTGACCATCAGCCGCTGGATGTGGTGGGCATAGGCCTCGCGCCGGGTCTGGCCGATCGCCGCGGCCATGCAGGCCATCTTGGTCTCGCCGCTCCAGTAGAAGGCAGGCAGCGGCCGGTCGTGTCCCAGGGTGTTGAGGTCGCGGTAGCCCGGCATCTTCAGCCAGTAGATGCCGCGGACATATTCGCGCCAGCCCAGGATCTGCCGCACGAAGCCCTCGACGGCGTTCAGCGGCGCACGGCCCGCGCGGTATTCCGCCTCCGCCCGGCGGCAGACCGCCATCGGGTCCAGCAGGCCGATATTCAGGTAGGCGGCGATCACGGCGTGGAACAGGAAGGGCTCGTCCCGCAGCATGGCGTCCTGGTAGTCGCCGAAGCGCGGCAGGGCCTCGCCCAGGAAGCGGTCCAGCGCCGCCTCCGCCTGGCCCGCGGTCACCGCGAACCAGAACGGCTCCAGGTCGCCGAAGCCGTCCGGGAAGCGCGCCCCGACCATCTCGATCACGGCACGGGTTGACGGGTCCGGGTCGAAGCGGACAGGTCCCGGCGGCGACAGCCCGGCCTTCGGCGGCTTGCGGTTCTCCGCATCGAAGTTCCAGCGCCCGCCCGCCGGTGCGTCGCCGTCCATCAGCAGGCCGGTGCGGCGGCGCATCTCGCGGTAGAAATCCTCCATCCGCAGCCGCTTCCGGCCCCGCGCCCAGGCGGCGAAGTCGGCCCGGGCACAGAGGAAGCGGTCGTCCTCCAGCCGCCGCAGCGGCACCGCCAGCGCGCCCTGCAGCCCGTCGAAGGCCCTCGCCAGGCGCCATTCGCCGGGCTCGGTCAGCAGGACCTCCGACGGGGCGTGGCGATCGACCGCCCGTGCCAGCTCGCCGGTCAGGCTGCCGCGATTGTCCGGGTCGTCCAGGCGCAGATAGTCGACCGTCCAGCCCGCCCGCCGCAGCCGTTCCGCGAAATGCCGCATGGCGGCGAAGACCAGGACCAGCTTCTTGCGGTGGTGCCAGGCATAGCGCGCCTCGTCCTCCACCTCCGCCATCAGCACGACGTCCCGCGCCGGGTCGGCCGCCCGCAGCGCGGCGGTCTCCGGGCTCAGCTGGTCGCCCAGCACCAGGACGAGACGTCGTTCGGCCATCGCATCATACTCCCCGCCGACAGGACCGGGGCGGCGGCAGCCCCGCAAGGCAAGATGCGCTGTCGCTTGCCGGAGGAAAGTCCCTGCCCGACGGACGACTTCCAGGTTGCTCGCCTGTCCTCACACATCGTCGCCCTCGGCCTGCGAGCCGAGGGCCCATTCCGCCAGCCCGGCCGATCCGATATCGGAATGGATCCCAGGCTCAAGGCCTGGGATGACAGCATCCCGATGCCACCGGGCAGGCCATCTCAAAAACGGGTCTCCGTGGGAACGAATACCGAGATGCTGTTCATGGCGGTCACCTGTCCCGATGCAGGCCACCGTCGCGCCGCACATGGACGGCGATTGAGGCTCAGAGGCCCAGAACGCCGGGATTGACCAGCCCCTTCGGGTCCAGCGCCGCCTTCACCGCGCGCGCCAGGGCCAGTGCCTCCGGCGCCAGGCGGTCGGCATAGCGGTAGCTGCGGCCCAGCTGCAGGTGGCTGGCGCCGAAGCCGTCCAGCAGGTCGATCAGCTCCGCCCGCAGGGCCTTCGCCGCCGCCCGCGCCGCCGGATTATCCAGCCGGCCGGCATGCCGTTCCAGCTGGTCCGGCTGCGCCGCGCCCCGGTGGAAGGGCGAAAGCGCGTCCGGCCAGAACAGCTGCGGCTCCAGCAGCACCGATGTCCCGACACTGGCGGTCAGGATCGAGATCCGGATGTCGTGCGCCGCCAGCTCTGCCGCACGGTCGTCGCGCAGCGCGGTGACCGCCGCCAGCGCCGGCGCCGGGGCCGACGGCGGCAGCAGGCCGTGCAGCGGCAGCCAGTTCTCCCCCTCCGGCCCCAGGAAGGCCTTCACCGGGCGGAACGGCTTCGCCCTTGTGACCCGGGGGATGGTGTCCGGCACCGGCCGGCCGCCGACATCGCCGGCGATCCGCGCGGCCGCCGCCAGCACCGCGGTGCAGGCCGCCTCGCTCCCGCCTTCCGCCACCAGGTGCAGCGACCAGCCCAGGTCGCGCACGAAGGCGCGGCCGGCCTTTGCCATCCGCCAGGCCGCCTTCAGGCCGCCGGCGCGGCCGACCTCCCGCACCATCGCGGCGCCTTCCAGGGCGGAGAAGCCCTGCCGGTCGAGATTGTCGTGGCTGACCGGGTCGAAGCCGTAGATGTCCGCCAGGCCCGGCTGGCCGGACAGGGCCGCCTGCGCCGCGGCCAGGGCCGCGCCATCGTCGAAGGCGAAGGACGCGAACAGGGTCGCCGCCGGCGCCGGCAGGGCGGTCAGGGTGGCCGCCGTCTTGATGCCGAAGGCGCCGCAATCGCCCAGGAACAGGCCGGTCAGGTCCGGCCCGAATGCCCGTGCGAAAGGCAGGCAGCCGTCCGCTGCGGCGCTGCCGGTGCGCAGCAGGCGGCCGTCGGCCAGAACGACGTCCAGGGAGAGCACGCCGGCATCGGAATGGCCATGGCCGGCGGAGCCGAAAAAGGCGGCGCGCTGCGACAGGGCGCCGCCGATGGTCGCGCCATGGCCGGACAGCGGGCCGAAGAAGGGGGTGCGCAAGCCTCCTTCCGCCAGGGCATCGTGCAGCCGGCCCCAGCGGCAGCCGGCCTGCACCGTCACCCGGCGGTCGGCGGCGGCGATCTCCGTCACCCGGTCGAGCGCGGTAAGGTCCAGGGCCACGCAATCGGCCACCGGCGGCAGGTAGCCGCCCGAATAGGACAGGCCGCCGCCGCGCGGCAGCACCGCGATGCCGGCTTCGTTCAGGTCCGCCATCAATGCCTGCAGCGTGGCGACATCCGGCGGTCGGGCGATGGCGGCCGGCGGGAACGGCGCCGGCCCGGCGATGTCATGGCCGAAGAAGGCCAGGGCCTGCGGGTCGTCGCGGACATGATCCGCGCCCAGGCGGGCGCGGCAGAGGTCGGCGGCGGTGCCGGCCGGGCTGGCTGGCATCGCCTCAGTCCGCCGCCGCGACGGCCGCCAGGATGGCATCCGGCCAGGCCAGCGGGTCGACCAGGTCGACCGCAAAGCCCGCTGACCGCAGCGCCTCGCGCAGCCCGACGACGGCCGGGAGGTCGGCCCCCAGCAGGACCTGCGCGCCGTCCTGGGGACCTGCATGTGACAGCGGCCGGCCGACCGCACCCATCGCGGTGCCGTGCCAGCCCCGCGGCTGCTGCATCAGGTCGGTGAAGCGGTCATGCAGGCCGCCCAGGTCCATCTCGTCGCCCAGATGGCGGGCGGCATGGTGCCGCCGGTCATGCCAGGGGCGATAGACCAGGCCGTCCCGCAGCATGGTCCAGGCGGCGAACAGGTGCCCGCCGTCCCAGCGCGGCGCCAGATCCGGCAGGTAGTCCTGGTAGCGCTCCGCTTCCGTCGCCGTCGCCGGTGCCGGGTCGCAGAGCAGCAGCCGCGGCCGTTCCGGCAGGGAGCCGGCCAGGGTCAGGGCGAGCGGCACCGACAGGCCGCGGGCGACGATCGTCAGCGGCGGCGCGACCGGCAGCAACTCCAGCAGGGCCAGCAATGCCGCAACCGCATCGTCCAGGCTGTCCGCGCCGGGCGCGCTGTCGGCGCAGCCCGGCAGGTCCGGCGCCAGCACCCGGTAGCGGGCCAGGCAGCGCTGCAGCACCGGCCGCCAGTCGCGTCCCGCCCCCGGCAGGTCGTGCAGGAACAGGATCGTGCCGTCCGGCGCCGCCGGGCCGCCGGCATGCAGCATGATGTCCGCGCCGTGACGGGCCGGCCGGACCATGTGACGGCGCAGCCGGCCGGTCACGATGGCGGCCGGATCCGGCGCCAGGTCCGGCGCGGTGCCGTCGCCGGTGATGGCGGCCAGGGAATCGGCGATCGCCGCACCCCAGGCCGGGCGGCCGGCGTCCAGCGGCAGGATGGTGCAGCCTTCGGGCAAGTCGGGCAGGCGCGCCAGCTGGTCGAACAGCAGGTCGTCGGTGCGGGCGGCGAAGGTCACGGGCACCTTCAGGTGCGGCACCGGGCCCGGGCCGTGATGGCGAAAGGCGGCGGCATAGCCGGTGCGATAGCCGTCGCCGGCACGCAGGATGTCGGCGGCGACCTGGTCGTGCAGGGCCAGCGGCGGCGGGTCGCGCGGCAGCCGCGCCGCGGCCCCCCAAAGGTTCCAGGGAAAGACGGTGAACTGGTCCCGCACCCGTGCCCACAGCCAGGCGACATGGCCGCCATGCGGATCGGGCCGGAACGGCGGCAGGTAGCTGTCCAGGAAGGCGGCGCGTTCCGCCGGGGTGAAGACCGGATAGCCGTCCAGCACCGCGGCCGCGATGCGGTCGGGATGCCGCCGCGCCATCTCCACCGCGATGCTGGCACCGGTATGGGTGCCGTAGACCGGCAGCCGGCCGATGTTCAGCGCGTCCAGCAGGCCGATCGCGGCATCGGCATAGTCCGGGATTTCCGGCCGGTCGAGCAACAGCGGGTCGGACAGGCCATAGCCGGGCGTGTCCATCGCCAGCACGGTGAAGCGGTCGGCCAGGAAGCCGGCCAGCAGGGTCAGCGCGACCGAGGATCGCGGGCTTTCATGGCACAGCAGCACCGGCGGCCCCGAGCCGGCGGTGCGCAGATGCACCGCCCGCCCGTCCGCCAGGTGCACGACATGCCGGCGCAGGTCGGTATCAGTCACGGCTGGACAAGTCCCTCTTTCCGACGGGAGACATGCCAGGGAATGAACGCCTTCTCCGCAAGTTCCACCATGTAGAACAGGATCGTGCCGATGATCGCCAGCAGGAAGATCGCCGCGAACATCCGTGTGGTGTCGAACGTCGCCTGGCTGGACAGGATCACATAGCCGAGGCCGGAGGAAGACGCGACGAACTCGCCCACGATGGCGCCGATGAAGGCGAAGGAGATGCCGACCTTCATGCCGGCGAACAGGCTGGGCAGGGCGTTGGGAAAGCGCACCATGCGCAGCACCTGGAAGCGGCTGCCGCGCAGCGACCGTGCCAGGTCCAGCAGGTCGGGATCGACCGAGCGCAGGCCCAGCACGGTGTCGATGACGATCGGGAAGACCGCGATCAGGAAGGCGATCGCCACCTTCGGCTCCAGCCCGGTGCCCAGCCAGACAATGAACAGCGGCGCGACGGCGACCTTCGGGATCGCGTTCATGCCGACCAGGATCGTGTAGAGGCTCTGCTCGATCCAGCGCGAATAGACGATGCCGACTGCCATCACGATGCCCAGCGCCACCGCCAGCGCGAAGCCCAGGAAGGTCTGCAGCAGGGTCTGGCCGGCATGGGCGGCGTACCAGCCCGGGCTGTCGGCCAGTTCCGCCACCACGGCGATCGGCGAGGGCAGCAGGAACGGCTTGATGTCGAAGGCATGGATCGCGCCCTCCCACAGCAGCAGCAGGGCGATCACGACGATCAGCACCGAAAGCATGCGCCCCTGGCGGGAGGCCCAGAACGCGGTCATGGGGCGGCTCCGGTGGCTGTGCGGAGGTTCCCGCCTGCACCCTCAAATTCGTCACGCGCGGACTTGTTCCGCGCGTCCATGTTACAGCCACTCAATGAGAGCCTGCCTTTATTGAGCCTGGCGGCACCATGGACCACCGCAACACGTGCGGTGGTGACGCGTTGGGGAAACGTGACGGTTTCAGGGGCGGAACCGGTCATCCCCCTCACCCCCGGGTCCGGCGCATGATGCCCAGCCCCTCGAAGATCTCGCGGATGCGGCCGACATGGGCGCCGAACGCCGCCGTCTCCCGCAGGGGCAGGGTGCGCGGGCGCGGCAGGTCGACATCGATGACCTCCGCGATCCGCCCCGGACCGCGCGCCATCACCACCACCCGGTCGGACAGGAAGACGGACTCCGCGATCGAATGGGTGATGAACAGCACCGTCTTGTGGGTGCGCTCCCAGATCCGCTCCAGCTCCATGTTCAGCTCGTCGCGGGTGATTGCGTCCAGCGCGCCGAACGGCTCGTCCATCAGCAGCAGCTGCGGGTCCAGCAGCAGGCCGCGGCAGATCGCGACCCGCTGGCGCATGCCGCCCGACAGTTCCCAGGGATAGCGGTCGGCGAAGCCGTCCAGGTCGAAATCGGCCAGCAGCTCGTGCGCCCGCGCGGTCCAGTCCGCCCGCCGCAGGCGGCGGAAGTCGACCGGCAGCAGCACATTGTCGAGCACCGTCCGCCAGTCCAGCAGCGCGTCGCGCTGGAAGACGATGCCGACATCCTGCGGCGGCGCGACGATCGCCGCGCCGTCCAGGGTCAGGCTGCCGCCGGTCACCGTCTCCAGCCCCGCGACACATTTCAGCAGGGTGCTCTTGCCGCAGCCGGACGGGCCGACGATGCTGACGAATTCGCCGCGGGCGATGTCCAGGTCGATGCCCTGCAGGGCATGGACATCGCCGCGGCCGGAGGCGAAGACCTTCTCCACCCCGCGCAGCCGCAGGGTGGGCGCGGCCATGCCTTGCGCTGCGTCCATCTCGACGTCAGGCCCCTGCCTTCAGGACCGCATCCTCACGACTGCGGCGGCTGGTAATCCAGGCTGTAGAACTCCTCCGCCTTCGCATCCTCCGGCACCAGGCCCAGCTTCTTCATGGTGGCGATGGTGTCGTCCCAGTCGGCCGCCGTCATCGTGCCCATCGGCTTGCCCTCCGTGGACGGCGAATAGAAGTAGGGGCGATAGGCGTTGAAGATCGCCTTGCCGGCGCCCATCGAAACCTTCGCTTCCGGCCGCTGCTTCTGGATCGCCTCCACTGCCTCGGTCAGGTGCGCGTCGCTCTCCAGGACATAGGCCCAGGCGCGTGCCAGCACCGCCATGAACGCCTTCACCGCTTCCGGATGCTCTTCCAGGTAATCGTCGTTGGCGATGATCCCCCAGGACAGCAGCGGCATGCCGAAATCGGCGAACAGCACGCCGTCGGAATTCCGCTTGCCTTCGGAAATCGCCATGATGAACGGCACCGGCGTGATCACCCCGTCGCCCTTGCCGCTGAGATAGGTGGAGACCTTCGCCGCCGGATCGACCGCCATCAGCTCGACATCGCTGTCCGTCATGCCGCCGGCCTTCAGGAAGCTCTCGATGAACGGCGCCTCGGTGGAGCCGGCGGTGAAGATCAGCGACTTGCCCTTGAAATCCTCCGGCTTCTGGTAGCCCTTGCCGCGGTCGAACAGGATGCCGACCTCGTTCTTCCGCAGGATCGAGCCGACCCCGGTCACCGGCAGGCCCTTGGTGCGGGCGATCGCCATGGTGTTCAGCCCGGCATGGCCCAGATCGCCCTGCCCGGCGCCGACCAGGTTCACCGTGCTGGCGGAGCCGCGGCCGTCCTGGAAGGTGACGTCCAACCCGGCTTCCTTGAACCAGCCCTTCTCCGCCGCCAGGAAGAATGGCGCATGCATGCCGTGCGGCGACCAGTCGAGGATGAAGTTCATTTCCGTGTCCTCGGCCTGCGCCGGGCCGGTCCCGGCCAGGCCCAGGGCGAGTGCGGCGGCAAAGCCGAGGCCGAGGGCCGCGCGGCGGCCGATCGTGGGACTCGTCATCTCGTCGTCTCCCCTCTGCGTGGGTTCGGTTTTCGCATATCCCTGTGGTCTTCGATCCTGCCGGCAGCTTCGACCGGCAGGGCACCAACGCGCGCCGCCGAAGCCGGCGGCATTGCCCGGGCTCAGCCGGGCGCGGGCGGACTGGCCCGCAGGTCCCGCTTCAGCACCTTGCCGGCGGCATTGCGCGGCAGGGCCTCGATGAACTCGACGGATTTCGGCCGCTTGTGCGGCGCCAGGTGCTGCGCGGAGAAGTCCAGGATCGTGGCCGCATCGGCCGGCGCGTCCGGATCGGCGACGACGATCGCGGTGACGGACTCGCCCCAGTAATCGTCCGGGCGGCCGATCACCGCCACGTCGCGCAGGCCGGGGCAGCGGAACAGCACCTCCTCGATCTCGCGCGGGTAGATGTTCACGCCGCCGGAGATGATCATGTCCTTCTTGCGGTCGACCAGGTAGAAGAAGCCCTCCTCGTCCATCCGCGCCATGTCGCCGGCAGAGAACCAGCCGTCGCGGAACGCCGCCTCGGTTTCCTCGGGCATGCCGAAATAGCCGTTGAACAGGGTCGGCCCGTTGGAGAACAGCTCGCCCACTTCGCCATGCGCGATCTGGCCGCCGTCATCGTCCAGCAGGCGGATGCGGGTCATCGGGAAGGCCTGGCCGACGCATTGCACCTTGCGCAGCTGGTCGGCGGGGCGGAGGTTGGTGACGATACCGCCCTCGGTGGAGCCATAGGTCTCGTGCAGCAGGCCGGGGCCGAAATAGTCGACGATGCGTTCCTTCGTCGCCTGCGGCAGCGGCGCCGCGTTGGAGACGATCGCCTTCAGCTCCAGGCCGCGATGGCGGTCCAGCAGCTTCGGCTCCAGCGCGAACATGGCGTGGAAATGGGTCGGCACCATGAAGGTGCCGCCAAGCGCGTTCTCGCCCAGCCGGCGCAGCACCAGCTCCGGCTCGTAGGCCGGCAGCACCTCGCAGAAGCCGCCGAAATAAAGGGCGGCATGGGCGAAGGCGAAGCCCGCGCCGTGGAACAGAGGCGCCAGCGCCAGGTAGCGTTCGTCCGGGCCGTAGCAGCCATATTCCGCCGCCATCGCGAAGAAGGTCGTCACCCGCGACCGGTGCGACAGCACCACACCTTTCGGCTTGCCGGTGGTGCCGGAGGTATAGGGGATCGCGAAGGCGTCCCATTCCTGCACGTCGATGCCGGGATCGCGCGCCGCCGCGCGGTCGCGCCAAGTGTCCAGGTCCGGCCCGATCACCAGCCGCTTTTCCACGCTGGGCAGGTCAAGGTCGGCCAGCAGCTCGGCCCGGGCGGGATCGGCAATCACCAGCCGGGCGCCGCAATCGGCGATGATATAGGCGATCTCCGCCGCCGTCTGGCGCGGGTTCACGGTGGCCACCGCAATGCCGGCCGCCGACAGGCCGGCCACGATCTCTGCATATTCCAGGCAGTTGCCGGCGACCAGGGCGGCGCGGTCGCCCGGCCGCAGCCCGGGATCGGCGATGGCGGCCTGCCCCACCTGGTGGATGCGCGCCGCCAGCTGGCGATAGGCCAGACGGCGCTCGCCCTCCTGCAGGGCGATCTTGTCCGGCGTGCGCTCCGCTGCGGCGAGGATGCCGCTGGCGATGGTCAGCGGCCTGTAAGTCGCTGGGGGGCGATACGTAGCGGGGGGCCGGTCGGTCGCCGCAACCATGACCGCGGGCCCTACCGGTTCGCCGCGCCGCCGCGGCTGTAGACCTTGCCGCTGTCGTCGACGAACAGGTTGCGCGGGTTGCGGCCGCCGGCCGGGTCCGGCGCAGCGGCGGCGGCCGGACCTGCCTTCGCCCGGCCGCTTTCCGGCAGGTTGAAGATCCGCAGCGCATTGTCGCGCATCAGGGCGGCGTGGGATTCCGGGCGCAGGCCCAGGGCCGCGACTTCCTGCACCGACCGTTCCGGGTCGATCACCGGCCAGTCGGTGCCCCACAGCACCTTGTGGCGGCCATAGGTATTGGCGTAGTGGACCAGCGCCTGCGGCCAGTGCTTCGGCGCATAGGCGTCGCCGCCGATGAAGATATTGTCGTGCTTCCAGGCCATGGAGATCATCTCCTCGGTCCAGGGCACGCCGATATGGATGCCGAGCAGCTTCAGTTCCGGGAAGTCGATCGCCACCTGGTCCAGGCAGATCGGCCGGCCGACGCTGGGCAGGCGCCGTTCCCGCGAATAGACCAGGTTGTGCCCGACCTGCATCATGATCGGGATGTCGAGCTCGCAGCATTTCGCGTAGATCGGATAGACCTTCGCATGGTCCGGCGGCAGGCCGAACCAGTGCGGATAGAAATGCGCGCCGACGAAGCCATGCTCCTTCACCGCCACTTCCAGCTCGCGCAGCTGCGCCATGCCGCGGGTCGGGTCGACCCCGGCCAGGCCGGAGAAGCGGTCGGGATGCGCGGCGCAGACCTCCGCCACCCGGGCATAGGGGATCTCGAACGAGCCCTTCACGTTCAGGTCGCCCGCGCGCACCGCGATCAGCAGCGAGCGGTCGATGCCGGCGCGGTCCATCTTCGCGATGTAGTCGGGGATCGAGACGCCGCGGCGCATATGTTCCGGGATCCGGACCTGCGCCATGAAGGTCTCGTCCAGGCCGGTCTGGCCCAGACGGATCTCCTGTTCGGTGAACAGGTTGCAGACGATGTCGATGGCGCCCATGGCCCCGCTCCACGGTCAGGATCCCAAGCACGGATATCCTACCCCGGGAATCGCGATCCGGCGAGGGTTAATTTCGTGGTGTGAATTTTAAATCGATGTTAATTTCACCATACGGAATTTATGGCGCATTGGCCCAGCGCGCCCGGTGCCGGGCGGCATCCGGCAGACGCCACATCGCCTCCTCGATCCGGCGCGCCTCCCGCGCCAGGACGGTGCCGATCTCCGGCAGCCGTTCCGGCGGGAAGCGGTCGGCGATGCCGGCTGCGGCGATGGCGGAAAGCGGCCGCCCACGCCGGTTCAGCAGCACCACGGCGGCCATCCTGATGGCGGGCAGGGAACGGTCGGCCTGCTGCGCATAGCCATCGGCCCGGGCGGCGGCGATGGCGGCGGCCAGGCTGTCCGGGTCCTGCCCGGCAGCCGTGTCCAGCCGGGCGGCATTGCGCGCCAGCACCGCCTGCCATTCGGCATCGCCCATCGGCGCCAGCAAGGCCACGCCGATCGCGCCGGCGCCCAGTGGCCGGCGGGAGCCGATGTCCAGCGGCAGGGTCTGCACCGGATAGCTGCCGGTGACCACGTCCAGGCAGAGATAATCGTCGCCGCTGCGCACCGCGAAATAGACCGAATCCCCCAGCTCGGCGGCGGCCCGCTGCAGGCTCTCATGCGCCACCTCCGCCACGTCGAAGCGGTTGGAGGCGGCGGCGGCCAGGGCGAAGAAGTCCAGGCCGATCGCATAGCGCCGGTTGTCGGCATCGCGCTCCGCCAGCCCCTCCTCGCAGAGGGTGGCCAGCAGCCGGTGCGCGGTGGCGCGGTCCAGCTCCGCCGCCGCGGCCAGGTCCGCCAGCCGGGCGCCCTCGGCCGGCGCCTCCGAAAGCGCTTTCAACAGGCGCACGGCACGGCGCAGCACCTGCACGCCGCCGGTCTTCGAAGCTGTCTTCTCGGTCATCGGGGGATTAGAGGGCCGGAGCGACGCGCCGGCAAGGGTGGCGGCTGGCGCCTACCCGCATGTCCGAGCCGGACAGGGCGGGGATGGAGCGGGCGAAGGGAATCGAACCCTCGTCTCGAGCTTGGGAAGCTTGCGTTCTACCATTGAACTACGCCCGCTCAAGGCGCCGAAGCGGCGGACTATCTAGCGTTTCGGGATATGGCCGCGCAAGGCCTAAGTTGGACAAACCGTGACGATGCGGGACAACCGTCGCCTGAACTCCCGCAAATATCTGACAACATGTTGATCTACTGTCCTGGCGCACGATCATCTGGAGAATTGGTGGCGAGTGGGAAGGAAACCTACTACCAGTCGCAGCGACGCCGCCCGTATCAAAAGGAGCTTTCAGGGTTCACCCCGTCGGTATGTGACATCTCTTTCTGCAACATGTCCGATGCGTGTTGCGTTAAGGTCAATTCGACCTGCCACATGGCAAATGCTGTCCTAGGTGGAGTAATCTTAATGGTTCTCACCACAGACCATTGGATATCTGCTATCGCCGCTGGTGCAACAGCCACAGGTGTCGTTGTCGCCTTAGGCATTCACATTTTCAGTCATCTTGCCTCTAAACGTCAAAATGATAAAAAACATGCTGCGAATTTTGAATTCTTTGAGAGTACCGTCAGATATTTAGCGCTACGGGTAGCTCAAGATAAAAGACAAATCGAATATGTGGTTGCAATAAATGGATCCCTTCCCAAGGAATGGATATTTGGGAGAATTGACTTCATTGTGTCTGTTGTGGAAAAAATTCCCTTGTCGGCCATAGAAATAGGTGACCAGACAGTAGTATCTCTGTATCGTCAGTTGATCACCTCAGCATTGTGGGCACAGTCGACAATTCGCGAATCGACTATGCATGCTGGAGCCGATGGACGCCCGCCTAGCACTGTAAACGTAGAACTGGCAACTGAAGCACTTGAAGAGCTTCGATCTAAACTTTATGATATTTGGAAGGTGCTGCCAAAACACAGACCTAGATATGCTGCGGTACCCAATCCCACGAGCAATCCACCGGACCTTCTAGACCCTCCACTTGCGAAGAGAGAACGAGACGATCTTGGCAATTAGCTAGATTGGGGGCGGGTCGGAAGGCGGAAGAATATAGAATTGACTGCTCACCGCGCCGCCAGGGTCACCCGCACCTTCACGTCGTTATTCCCCTCCGCGTCCACGACCCGCTTCAGCAGGCCGACGATGCCGGCGTCCAGCAGCTGGCCGCGGGCCAGCAGCAGCATGCCGTCGGCGCTGTGCACGTCCTGCGCCAGCATCGTGCCCGGGCCCATCTGCGCCAGGTCGCTGAGGCGCACTTCCAGGCCGGCAGGCGCAGGTGGCTCCGCGGGTCTGGCGGGCGTCTTTTCCGCCGGCCGCAGGGTGGCGGCACGGCGGCCGCCCGCGGGCGCCTTCGCGGCCTTCTCCGGCACGTGGATCTCCACCACCTCGCGATAGCTTTCCGCCGGCCTCGGCGCGACAGTTCGGGTGACGGCCGTGTCGACGGCCTTCGCCAGCTTGCCGAACGAGACCGGCTTGATCAGGTAGCCGCTGACGTCGAGCGCCCGGGCGGCCCGCACCACCGGCTCGTCGCCATAGCCGGTCAGCATGATGAACGGGGTGGCCGGCGGGGTAGGCCCCGCGGCGCCGGAGCGGATCGCCTGCAGGAGCTGCAGGCCGCCGAGCGGCCCCATGCTCCAGTCGCTGATCACGCAGTCCATCGGATCCGGGCCGTCGCGCAGGCGTTCCAGCGCCTCTTCCCCGCTGGAGGCCTGCAGGATCCGTGCGGCCTGCATTCGCTCCAGCATGCCCTGCACCAGGTGGCGGATGAACGGCAGGTCGTCGACCACCAGGAAGCTCAGATGGGAGAAGTCGGGCCCGCTCACGACCTTCACCTTGCTGTTCATTGTCGCGCGTCTCTGCCTCCGGGCCGCAGCCGGAAGGACGCCATTCGATTGCAACATGCAACAGTTCCCGCGAGAAATCACTTTCTGTTTCGCGTGGTGTAGACAGGTGCGGCCCGGCCGGCTGTGTCGGGCATCACAACCAGGACGGCAGCGGGAGAAGGACCGGGATGCAAGGATGCAGGTGCCGGCGATGAATGCGGCGAGTGACGACGGGTGGCCGCGCATGGTCAACCAGGGGCGCTGGGACAATCCCTGGATCGACGGCCGCGAGATGCGCCCCGAACCGGAGGTGCATGAGAGCGCGGTGGTGGAGCGGACCGAGATGTGGCCCTGGACGGTGATCGGGCCGCACTGCCTGGTCGCCGACAGCATCATCCGCGACTATGCCTATGCCGTCGGCGACAATCAGATCCACAACGCCGATATCGGCAAGTTCTGCAACATCGCCACCGGGGTGCGGATCAACCCGACCAACCACCCGATGTGGCGCGCCAGCCTGCACCACTTCACCTATCGCAGCCGGTCGCACCATATGGGCGCGGACGATCCGGAGATCTTCGCCTGGCGCCGGTCCACACCGGTCGCCATCGGCCCCGATGTCTGGATCGGCCATAACGCGATCCTGCTGCCCGGGGTGACGGTCGGCGCCGGGGCGGTGATCGGTGCCGGCGCGATCGTGACCAGGCCGGTGCCCGCCTACACCATCGTCGCCGGCAACCCGGCCAGGGTGATCCGCCGGCGGGTGGATGAAGCGACGGAGGCCGCCTTCCTGCGCATCGCCTGGTGGGACTGGCCGCACGACCGGCTGGCGGCGGCCCTGCCCGACTTCCGCGCCCTGGATGCGGCGGCGTTCGCGGCAAAGTACGATCCGGGCGCGTGAGTCGGTCAGCGGAGGAAGCGCCATGCAGCTCGCCACCATCGGCTACGAGAAAGCCACGCTCGACGATGTCATCGCCCGCCTGCAGGCCGCCGGGGTGCAGGTGCTGATCGACGTGCGTGCGGTCGCCGCCTCCCGCCGCGCGGGCTTTTCCAAGACCCTGCTGGGCAACACCCTGCGCGCCCACGGCATCGACTATCTGCACCTGCGGGCGCTGGGCACGCCGAAGGCCGGCCGGATGGCCGCCCGGGCGGGCCGCTACACGGAGATGCGGGAGATCTTCGAAGGCCAGCTCGCCACGCCGGAGGCGCAGCTGCAGCTGGCGCAGGCCGCGGAGGTGGCGCAGGCGAGGCCCGCCGCCCTGCTCTGCTACGAGGGCGAGGCCGCCCATTGCCATCGCGCGGTCGTGGCGGAGCGGCTGCGGGAGAGGCTGGGCTGCACGGTCGTGGACCTGTAGGTTCCGCACCCGCAGAACGTCACCGGAGCCCGACCATGAAAGCCATCCTGGGTGAAGCCCTGGACTCGATCGACGACTACAGCCTGACCGAAGTGGCGGCACCGGCGCCAGGGCCCGGCGAGGTGCAGGTCCGCATCGCCGCCTGCGGCATCGGCTATGTCGACGTCCTGGTCGCCCTGGGCGGCTACCAGGTGAAGCCGGCGCTGCCGCACATCCCGGGCATGGAGGCCGCCGGCACCGTCGCCGCCCTGGGGGAAGGCGTCACCGGCCTGGCGGTCGGCGACCGGGTGCTGGCCGCGGTGCAGGGCGGCTTCGCGGAATATGCGGTGGCGCCGGCCGAGGGCGTGTTCCGCCTGCCCGAGCGGCTGGACTTCGCCGCCGCCTCCGGCCTGCGGATCAACTATCTGACGGCGTTGCACGGCCTGCGCGACCGCGCCCGGATCCAGGCCGGCGAACGGCTGCTGGTCCTGGGGGCCGCCGGCGGGGTCGGCATCGCCGCCGTCCAGGTCGGCAAGCTGCTGGGCGCGGAGGTGATCGCCGTCGCGTCGACCGAGGAAAAGCGCGCCTTCGCCCGTGAGTGGGGCGCCGACGACGTGCTGGACAGCGAGCCCGAGGGCTGGCGCGACCGGCTGCGCGCGGCCTGCGGCGGGCGCGGCCCGGACGTGGTCTTCGACCCGCTCTGCGGCCCGCTGTTCCAGCCGGCCTTCCGCTCCCTGGTCTGGGGCGGCCGGCATCTGGTCGTGGGCTTCGTCGGCGGCGCGATCCCCGCCTTGCCGGCCAACCTGCCGCTGATGAAGGGCGCCGCGCTGACCGGCGTCGATGTCCGCCAGTTCCTCCTGCTGGAGCCGGAAAAGGCCCGCACCCGCATGGAGACCCTGCTGTCATGGACCGCCGACGGCCGCCTGCAGCCTGTGGTCGGACGGCGCTTTGCCATGACGGATTTCGCCGCCGCGATGGCCCATGCCCATGGCGGCAGGGCCCTGGGCAAGACGGTGCTGGAGATCGGCTGAACCACCGCCTCTGACCTTGCCGAGGGCGATGCCCGCCCCGATATCGGGTGAGCACCGACCCCGCTGGAGGCAGGACATGACCCCCGAGGAACGCACCCTTCTGACCGGCTTCTTCGACCGGCTGGGCCAGGCGCCCGCCGCCGACAAGGATGCCGAGGCCGACGGCCTGATCCGCGACGCGGTCGGCCGCAATCCCGACCTCGCCTATCGCATGGCGCAGACCGCCCTGGTCTACGAGCATGGCCTGGCCGCCGCGCAGGAGCAGATCCGCCAGCTGCAGGCGCAGGTCCGCGACCTGCAGGCCCGGCCACCCGCCGCCGCCGGCGGCAGCTTCCTGGGCTCGGTGCCGCGGGTGCCGCTGCCCGGCGCCGCCCAGCCGCAGAATCTGGCGCAGAATCTGGCGCAGTATCCCGCACAGCAGGCACCGCAGGCGGGCGGCAATGCCTTCGAGGGCGGCTTCGGGCGGGGCGGCTTCGGGCGGGGCGGCTTCGGACGGGGCGGCTTTGGCGGCGGGCAGAGCTTCATGGGCTCGGCGATGAGCACCGCGCTGGGCGTCGCCGGCGGCATGGCCCTGTTCTCCGGCCTGGAGCATATGTTCGGCGGCGGCATGGCGGAGGCGATGCCGCAGGAGGAGATCGTCAACCAGACCGTCGTGGACGAGGGCGCCGGCGCGGCAGGACCCTGGGGTGCTGCCGATCCGTCAGGCGGTGCAGCGGACGGGGGCATTCCCGCCAGCTACGACCAGGGCGGCACCGACCAGGGCGGCGTCGACCAGGGCGGCTATGACGACGGGGGCTACTTCGACGGCGGCGGCTTCGACGACGGGGGCGGCTTCGACCTCTGATTCAGCCGCCCCGCCGTCTCAGCGACCGTCGCCGCCTGCCGGCGGCCCGCCCGCCTGTTCCGACGCTGCGATCGCCGACAGCGCGGCACCGGCCGCGGCGGCCGCCCTGCCGGGCTCCGGCTCGGCGCCGCCGCCATGCCCCTCCGCCACGCGCACCGTCACCTCGCGATGGGCGAAGCGGATGCCGTTCTCGGCGAACAGCTCCCGGATCCGGGCATAGACCGCCTTGCGCACCATGAACTGGTCGCCCGGCCGGGTCATGAACTTGACCCGGATGATCATCGCGGAATCTTCCATCTGGTAGACGCCCTGGCTCTTCAGCGGCTGCAGGAAGAGGTGCCCGATCAGCGGATCCTCCTGCAGCTCCTGGCCCAGATTCTTGATCAGCTTGCGCACCTTCTCGACATCGGTGTCGTAGGTCACCCGCAGCGGCAGCTTCATCATCACCCAGTCGCGGGAATAGTTCTGCAGGTGGGTGATCTCGCCGAACGGGATGGTGTGCAGCGGTCCCAGCTGGTGGCGCAGCTGCATCGACCGGATCGAGACCCGCTCCACCGTGCCCTTCACCGGCCCGACATTGACGTATTCGCCCAGGCGGAAGGCATCGTCGATCAGGAAGAAGGCGCCTGAGAAGATGTCCCGGATCAGGGTCTGGGCGCCGAAGCCGATCGCCAGGCCGATCACGCCGGCACCGGCGAACAGCGGCGTCACGTCGACCCCCAGGGCGGAGAGGATCACCATCCCGGCGAAGACCAGGATCGACAGCAGCAGGAAGGTGCGGAACATCGGCAGCAGGGTGCCCAGCCGGGACAGGCCGCGGCGCGGCCCCTCCTCGTCCATCGGGCTGCCCGCGGCGCCGTTCGACACGCCTTCCTCGGCGATCCGCCGGTCGACGGCGATGCGCACCGCCTCGTAGGCCAGCCAGGCCACGAAGGCGACCAGCACGATCTCCCAGAAGGCGCCCCAGAAGCCGCCGAACAGCCGGGAATCCAGGCCCCAGACATCCATCATGACCGCGGCCGCGCCCAGCACCGCGATCCAGCCGACGGCCCGTTCCGCCAGCCCGGCATAGCTGCGGTCGACCGGCGGCGGCGGCGCCTCGGCATCGGCGGCTTCCGGTTGGCCGGTCTCGGGATCGGCGCTCCCGGGAGCGGGGGGCGCCGCCTCGCCAACGACCGGAACTTCCGGCACCGTCGGATCGGCGGCGGCCGGCGCCGGCATCCGCCGCTTGAAGGCGGTGTCGGCCAGCATCAGCATCACGCCATAGGCGGCGATCGCCCCCAGCGCCACCACGACCGGCAGCCCGACCAGCTGCAGCGGCGCCTCGATCCCCAGCAGCAGTTCCACCCCGGTGGTTGCCCAGGCGATCAGGAAGTACAGCAGGACCGGGACGTACCACAGATGTGCCAGCACCCGCCGCGGCGGCGAGGCGCGGTCCGGCCGGTGCCCCAGGATGATCCGCTCGACGGTGCGGCGCTGGCGCAGGGTGAACCAGATGCTGGCGATCCCGGCGACCAGGGCGGAAACGGAGCGCGCCAGCAGCGCGCCGAGATGCGGCATGCCCAGGATCTCCGTGCTCTTGGCCAGGAAGGCCACGACCAGCACGAAGAACAGCACGTTCCGCAGGTCCCGGTAGAGGCCCCAGGCCTGGTCCTGGTCCAGCGCCAGCAGGCGGTGCTCCGGCGCGTCGGCGGCGGTGATGTTGCGGAACACCGCCTCGCCGCAGCCGGCGATCGCGAACATGACGAGCGCCGTCAGGGCGATGCTCTTGATCGCCTCGTTGTCGGGATCGACGGCAAAGACCACGGCCGCGGCCACGGCCGTCTGCACCAGCACCCGCAGGATGCGGATGATCGCCCGGGTCAGCAGGAAGGCGATCTTCTCCGCCCGGCTCTCCGGCGTGCCGCGGAACAGGAAGGCCATCTGCGGCCGCGCCCAGCGATCGATCAGCGCCTCCGCGCCATAGCCGACGATCAGGGCGGCCAGCAGCAGCACCAGCGCATAGCCCAGGCTTTCCAGCCCGCCATAGCGCTTCAGCGCGGCCTCGTACTGTTGCGGGAAGGTCGGCGCATCGGCGGCCAGTTCCAGGGCACTGGCCCGAAGCGCGTTCATCAGGGCGGCAATCTGCTCCGCCATGCCCGGCTCTGCAGCGACCGCCTGAGGCTTCATGCCCGGCTCGATGACGATGATGGTCGCACCGGAGGCCTTCGCCTGCTCCAGGATCGACGCCGCCTCGCTGCTGTCGGCGGTCGCCGCCTGGCCGGAGCCACCGCCCTCGCCGGCCGCCTCCTTCACCAGCGCCGCCGACTGCGCCGCAGCGGGCGCGGCCGACAGCGGCACAAGCAGCAGCAGCCCGAATCCGATGAGGCAGGCCAGCAAGGCCCGTCCGTCCCAACGCAACTTCATCCCCATCCCCATCGGTTGATGCCCCTTCAGCGGCGCGGCCCGGTCGCCGCCCCGTTCGGGACAGGGAAGCCGGCCGCGGTCAGAAGGTATAGGTTATCCCGAACCCGCCGATAAACTGGTTGGCGCTGCCCTGCTTCACGATCGGACTGTCGCCCGCGCCCCCCACCAGGCGCTTCGCGCTGCCGACCGCGAACAGGCCCCATTGCGGCGTCAGCCGGTAGCCGGTGAACAGGGTCGCATAGACGCCTTCGACCCCGTCGCCGGGATCGTGCACGGCAAGGCCGCTGCTCGCGGCCCCCGCCGCGGTGACACCATACTCGCGCTGCATCAGCTGCGCATCGTTGAACTCCGCCCCCAGGGTCAGGTTGGCCAGCAGCGACCGGCTGAGCGGCATGCCGTAGCCCACCGAGAGGCCATAGCGATAGCCGTCGCCGGTATCGCTGATGTTCTGCTCGAACGTGCCTTCCAGGCGCAGGGTGTCACGGCTGCCCACGACCTGCTTGAATTCCACCGCCGCGTAGAGGCCCAGATAGAAGGCATCCTCGTAGCCCGGCAGGCCGGCAATCTCGTTACCGTCGCGGCCGAACTGGTAGTTCAGGATCGGGCCGATCTCGATCTGGTCCGGCGCGAACAGGTCGGCCCGCGCGCCCAGCCCGAACAGGGAGGCGGAATAGCCCTCATATTCCGCCGTGGCTCGAACCGCTGGCAGGAACCGGTACTCCTTCGAGCCGGCATAGGTGGGCAGGATGCCCGGCCCGATGCCGACGCTGAAGCGCCAGCCTTCCGGATGGTTCAGGGTATCCCCCAGCCCCCCGGTCCCGGCGGCGGAACGGCCCATGCCCTGCGCGAGGGCCGCATCCACGGCGCCGAACCCGGCGGCGCCGGCCGCCAGGCCGGCACAAAGAAGCATCGCAAAGCGGTTCATGATTTCCCCCTCTGGCATCCCGCCGCACTGTATCGGATGCCGGCATCGCCCGGATCCGCGCCCACCTGCGATCCGGTACGGGATTTGCTGGCCACCGGTTCACTGGCACTCAAAAATGCTGCGGCATGACCGGAATGAAACAGCCAGGATCGTTTCGGGTTTCGGTGGGAGACGATAGAGATGACGGATGGTGCATCGGTGCGGCAGCTGCCCGCGGTCAACGGGCGGGGCCGGCGGCGGCGGCGGCTCGGCCTCGCCCTGATGGCAGGGGTATCGGCAACGGCGTTCGCCGCCCCTGCCCTGGCCCAGAGCGGCACTGCCAGCAGCTATTCGCAGCAGATCCTGAACTTCGCCAACGCCGTCGACAATGCCCTGCATGGCAGCGGCGGCAGCGGTGCCACAGCCTATTCCCACGAATATGCCGAGCGCGGGATCGACGAGCATCCGCAGGTCAACCTGTCGACCAACCAGGCGCCGATGGTGGTGACCGACTGTTCCGGCTGGGTCAACTACACCCTGAACACGGTGGCGCCGGTGCATCACGCGCTGCTGAACGATTCGCGCAAGGCGGCGCCGTTCGCCGCGCTGGGCGAGAAGAACAAGCCCTGGGCCCGGGCGATGGTGCTGCAGCACTATTTCAACCAGATGCCGGTCGTCGGCAGCAGCGACACCAGCCAGGGCTTTCAGCAGATCACCGATTTCGGCGCCACTTCCGGCGACAACAGCCTGCAGCCCGGCGATGTGGTGGCCTATTGCGAAGGCGGCTGGTGCACGCCGACATCCTATAACGGCGATACCGGCCATACCTTCGTCGTCACCGAAACGCCGGTGGAGATCAAGACCGAGGCCGATTACGCATCGACCTTCGCCAGCCACAGCAAGGGCCGCTCCGGCGACGAAACCCTGGGAAAGCTGCTCAGCGATCCCGAGTTGCGGGTCTTCGCCGTCAAGGTCGTCGATTCCAGCACCCTGACCCACTACAGCGACGACCGTTCCTTCGCCAGCGTGCCCCAGAGCGTGAAGGAGGCCTATCCCACGGAGTTCGGCAAGGGGGAACTGAGCAAGGGCGGCCTGGGGTCGGGCTATATCCTGCTGGCCGTCGATTCCAGCGGCCGGGTGCGGCAGACCCGCTTCGCCGACGGCGACCAGTGGCTGCCCAACAACACCTCCGGCTCCGCCGGCACCGACGAGAAGATGTTCGGCGCGGTGCGGTTGACCAACAGCATCGCCCTGTCCAGCCAGCTGACAGTGACCAAATGGTCGAACACCCTGAACAGCTTCGGCGGGGTGGAGGATCTGGGCGAGATCGCCGTCGCCATTTCCGGCAGCAATGGCAGCATCCTGCTGAACGGCGGCGGCACCCTGCACCTGACCGGCAGCAACAGCTATGGCGCCGGCACGACGGTCACCGACGCCTCCACCCTGGTGATCAACAATGACGGCAATCTGGGCATCTCCGCCTCCAGCCTGACGCTCAGCAACGGGACCCTGCAGGTCGCCGACGGCTTCACCTCGTCGGGCCGGCAGATGGTGATCGACACCAACGGCGGGACGCTCAGGACCACCGGCACAGGCGGCAGCGCAACCTGGTCCGGACCGGTCAGCGGCAATGGCGCCCTGACCGTCGCCCGCGGGCACTGGACCTTCGACGGCTTCGGCACCGGCTATGGCGGCGACCTCAGCATCGCCGACAGCGCCCATGTCACCGTCGCCAGCGGCACCACCTTTTCCGGCACCGCCACCGTCAACCAGGGCGGCACCCTGTCCGGCGGCGGGCGGGTCGGCAACCTGACCAACCACGGCACCGTCGCCCCGGGCAGCAGCAACACCCTGACCACCTCCGGCGGGTATACGCAGAGCAGCGGCGGCACCCTGACGATCGGCCTGGCCAGCGCCAGCCGGCATGCGAAGCTGGTGGCAAACGGCCCTGCCAATCTGGACGGCACGCTGAAGGCGGAACTGGCCGGCAGCTATGTCCCGGAGGTCGATGCCAGCTTCAAGATCATCGAATCCAGCGGCGTGAACGGACAGTTCTCAACCGTCGACGCGCAGTTCTCGCAGACCCTGACCGGTGCGGTCAGCTACGGCACCACCGGCGTCACCCTGACGGCGACGCGCGACTACGACAATGACAGGCTGCACGACAAGCTGAAGGACCCGGACCTGCGCGGCGTGGCGAAGGCGCTGAACGAGCGCGCCCATGTCCGCAGCGGCGCGACCCATGCCGCGCTGAGCGCCATCGACCGGCTGACCCAGTCCAGCCATGCCGGGGAGGCGCTGCACCAGCTGAAGCCGCACAACCCGTCGCATCACGCGACCACCGCGATCGCCACCTCGAAAGGGCATAGCAAGCGGATCAGCACCCGCCTGAACGGGCTGCGCGGCGCCACCGGCGGCGATGGCGGAACCGCCAGCGGGCTGTCGGCCGGCGGCCCGTTCAGCAGCGCCCTCGCCGCCGGCGGCACTGCCCTGGCGGGCACCCTGTACCAGCTGGCCGCCGACCCCCAGCAGGTCGATCCCGGCCGGATGGCGCCGGTCGGCGTGATGGATGCCGGCCAGGGGGGCCTGACCGCCGACCGGCCGATCGGCGTCTTCGCCTATGGCACCGGGCTGCTGGGCTACCAGGACACCACCTCCGACCGGGAGGGCTACCGCTTCGACGGCGGCGGCCTGACGATCGGCATGGACTATCGCCTGAACGACCGGATCGTCGTCGGCCTGGCCGGCTCCTATGCCCAGACCCGGACCACCTACCAGGGCGGTTCCGACGTCTCGGATGCGGAGACCTGGTCGGCCGGCCCCTATGCCATGTTCACCGACGGCCCGCTCTACCTGGAAGGCGTCGCCTCCTATTCCTGGTCCAGCTACGACAACAGCCGCACCGTGAACCTGGGCACCTATTCCGCGGTCTCGAACTCCAGTCCCGACGGCAGCCAGTATTCGTTCTATGCCGGCGGCGGCTACGACTTCGACATCGCGCCCGGCACGACCCTGGGCCCCACCGCATCGCTGCAATACACGCGCGGCGAGATCGACGGCTATACCGAGACCGGCAGCAATCCGTTCAACCTGACCGTCGACAGCCAGAGCATGACCTCCCTGCAGTCGAACCTGGGCGCCCGCCTGCGCGGCAGCTTCGACGGCGACTGGGGCCGGGTCCTGCCGGAGCTGCGGCTGGGCTGGAGCCACGAATTCGACAATGACGCGACCACCGTCACCTCGCAGCTGTCCGGCGGCACAATCCCCTTCACCGCCACCGGCGACGATCCGGTCCGCGACTGGGTCACCGTCGGCGCGGAGGTGGCGCTGCAGCTGAACGGCAGCACCTCGCTGTTCGCCTCGACCGACGCGCAGATGGCGTTCAGCCGGGAGAATGCCGCCCTGTCCGCCAGCGCCGGCGTCCGGGTGGCATTCTGAGCGGCGCCGGCTGCCGGCCTATGCGTCTGCCCTATTCGTAGGGCAGGCCGACATAGTTCTCCGCCAGGGCGGTGGAGGCGGTGCGGCTGTCGGCGACATACATCAACTCCGCCAGCTGGATGCGGTCGTCAAACGGGTTGCGGCCCGGGAAGCGGTGCATCAGCGAGGTCATCCACCAGGAGAATCGCTCCGCCTTCCAGATCCGCCGCAGACACTTGTCGGAATAGGCGTCCAGCAGGTCCTGGCGGTTCTCCCTGTAGAAGGCGACCAGCGCCTGCGACAGGTAGTGGATGTCGGCGGCGGCCAGGTTCAGGCCCTTGGCGCCGGTCGGCGGCACGATATGGCCGGCATCGCCGGCCAGGAACAGCCGGCCGAAGCGCAGCGGCTCGGCGACGAAGCTGCGCATCGGCGTCACGCTCTTCTCGAACGAGGGGCCGGTCTCCAGTGCCGCCGCCGCCTCCGGCCCCACCCGCAGCTTCAGCTCCTCCCAGATCCGGTCGTCGGGCCATTCGTTCAGGTCCTCGTCGGGGCGGACCTGCAGGTAGAGGCGGCTGACCTGCGGCGAACGCATGCTGAACAGCGCGAAGCCGTTGTCGTGCCGGCAATAGATCAGTTCGTCGGAAACCGGTTTCGTGCGGGTCAGGATGCCCAGCCAGGCGAAGGGATAGACCCGCTCGAAGATCCGCAGGCTGTCCTGCGGCACGCTGGCGCGGCAGACGCCGTGGAAGCCGTCGCAGCCGGCGATGAAGTCGCAGCTCAGTTCCTTCGCCTCGCCCTTGTGGCGGTAGCGCACCCGCGGCCTTTCGCCGTCGAAGTCCAGCACCTCGACATCCTCGGCCTCGAACACCGGCGGGTTGCCGCGCTCGATGCGGGCGTTGATCAGGTCCTTCGTCACCTCCGTCTGGCCGTAGACGGTCACCGCCTTGCCCGGGGTCAGCTCGGCGAAGTCGATCCGGTGGCGACGCCCTTCGAAGGCCAGCTCGATGCCGTCATGCACCAGCCCCTCGCGCTCCAGCCGGCCGGCGACCTTCGCCGCGCGCAGCAGGTCGACGGTGCCCTGTTCCAGCACGCCGGCGCGGATCCGGCCCTCGACATAGTCGCGGTCGCGGCGCTCCAGCAGCACGCATTCCACGCCGGCCAGGTCCAGAAGCTGCGACAGGAGCAGCCCGGCCGGGCCCGCTCCGATGATGGCGACCTGTGTGTGCATCCCCGATCCAACCCTCTTCGTTCGTTCAGTCGCGGCCGGCGTTCAGCCGGCCACCCCGGTGTCATGGACGATCGCGCCGCCCAGCATCGTCAGATGGACCTGCGTGCCGGGCAGATCCTCGGTCCGGCAGTCCAGCGGATCGCGGTCGACCAGGATCAGGTCGGCATGGCTGCCGGGCGCCAGGCTGCCGACCCCCGGCCAGCCCAGCACCTCTGCCGCGCCGGCGGTCCAGGTATGCAGCGATTCCGCCCGCGTCAGAAGATGGTCCGGCGAAGCGTTCCGTCGACCGGAGCCGGCGAATTCGAAGGTGGTCGACAGGGCGATGTTCTCCCAGGCGTTCTTCGGTCCCCAGTCGGAACCGCAGCCCAGCGGCACGCCGGCATTCACGAAGCGCTTCAGCGGCACCATGTCGCGCAGCACCATCTCTCCCGCCCGCTCCGCATAGACGTCGCCCTTGCCCCAGGCGAAGCCGGGGCAGGTGGTGACGTCGCAGCCCAGGTCGCGGATCCGCTCCACCTGCGCCGGGGTGACCACCAGGCAATGCTGCATCATCCAGCGCCGGCCGCGGATGCCGTGGGTCGGATCGGCCACCGTCAGGGCCGCCAGCACGTCGTCGGTGTCGCGGTCGCCGGCGACGCAGAAATTGCCGCGCAGGCCGTTCTCCGCACAGAACGCGACGAAGGCGTCCAGCTTGTCCCGGGTCAGCACGGTGACCCCGCGGGTCGGCCGGCCGAAGCCGTCCAGATAGGGCTCGTGCATGCGGATCGTGCCCGGCCCCATCGGCGCGGCGGGGGAGAAGCTCATGCCGGTGACCTTCAGCATCTCGTCATCCTGGCCCATCAGCCGCAGGCCGTCCTGCAGCACCTTCACGAAGGCGTCCAGGCTGAGCGGCCGCACCGGCGGATAGGCATAGCTCTCCGCCTCCATCGCGGCCATCACGCGCACCGTCAGCGCATCTTCGCCATGCAGGCGGCGATAGGCGTCGACATGGCTGTCGCGCATGTTGTGGCCTTCGTAGACGGTGGTGACCCCCTGCCGGTTGTAGTCCGCCATCGCGGCGATCACGCTGTCATGCAGTTCCCAGCTGGCCGGGCCCGGCATCTTCAGCAGCAGCTGCGTCCAGAACGGGTCGAAGCAGTAATAGTTGTTCACCGCGCCGCGCAGGATGCCGGTGATGTCGCCTTCATCGTCCTTCTCGATCCAGACGTCGCAGACCCGGTCGGGAATGAAGCTGGACAGGCCGACCGCGGCCAGGCCGGCGGAGTTGAAGGCGCAGATGTTCGGCGTGGTCGGCGCCCAGGCCTGGATATGCACCGGATGGTCGGTGGTGGCCCGGTCCAGGACATGCCGGTCGGGCAGCCGCCGTTCCGGCAGGTCGCGCCAGGACCGGCGGATGAAATAGTGCGGCTCCCCCACCGGGGTGCAGACGATCCACTGCCCCTTCGGCGTGCGCGCCGCATGCGCCCGGATCCGCGCGACGATATCGTCGTGATTGCGGGCGTCGAACAGGTGGACCATGCCGTATTCCCGCGCCGCGAAATGCAGCAGGTGGGGATGCGCGTCGATCAGGCCCGGCATCACCACCGCGCCGGCGGCGTCGATCCGGCGGGCGTCGCTGCCGGCCAGGCTGCGCATGTCCTCCGCGCTGCCGATGCCGGCGATGCGGCCATCGCGGACCGCCAGCGCGGTCGCCGTGCCGTCCCCCGAACCCGGGCCGCGGATCCGCCCGTTCTCCACCACCACATCGTCTGCGGCCATCTGTTCCCCCCTTTGGTCGGTCCGTCGCCGGCCGGCCCGCTTGCCTGCGGGCCCTTCCTTGCGCGAACCTTAGCACGGAACGGGCCGGACAGCCGGCCCGCAGCCGCACGGGAGAAGGCAGAATGAGCCAGGCCGCAAGCGAAGCCGCCACCGACGACAGCCCCGCCGCCGGGCGGGACGACAGCCCGGAGGGCTATCTGGCGCCGGGCCGCTTCGTGGACAGCGACGATCCGGAGGTCGCGGCTTTCGCCGCCCGCATCGCCGGCACCCTGGCGGACCCGACGGCGAAAGCCCTGGCCCTGTACCGGGCGATCCGGGACGACATCGCCTACGACCCCTACCATCTGCCCGGCCATCCGGAGGCCTTCCGCGCCGGCCGCGTGCTGGCCGACGGCCGCGGCTTCTGCATCGGCAAGGCCGCGCTGATGACAGCCGCCGCCCGGTCACAGGGCATCCCGGCGCGGGTCGGCTATGCCGATGTGCGCAACCACCTGGCGACGAAGCGCCTGCTGGAGATGATGGGCACCGACATGTTCGTCTGGCACGGCTATGCCCAGCTGTTCCTGGACGGGCAGTGGGTGAAGGCGACGCCGGCCTTCGGCAAGGAGATCTGCGACCGTTTCGGCGTGGCACCGCTGGAGTTCGACGGCCGCACCGATTCCCTGTTCCAGCCCTATAACGGGGAGGGCGCCCGCTACATGGAATATGTCCAGGACCGCGGCCAGTTCGCCGACGTACCGGCGGACCGGATCCTCGACACCTTCCGCCGCACCTATCCGGGCTGGGCCACGACCCCGCCGGAGCAGATCGCCGCTGGCGATTTCGGCGCCGAGGCGGAGGCAGAGCGCCGGCAGGGCAGCTGAGAGACGCAGCGGCGCCCGCTTGCCTCAGACGGCATCCAGCCCGGACAGCAGGTCGTCGACGCCGTAGCGATACATGACCCCGGGGGCCGCCAGGCTGGGCATGACGGCATCGCTGTGGATCACGTCGAAGCCCGCGGTGACCGCGGCCAGGGTCTGGCTGCGGCTCTTCAGGCCGAGGATGCAGGCGCGCAGCGCAGCGCCGCGGCAGGCAGCCGCGAACCGGTCCATCAGGTCGTAGAGGGCGCCGTCGCCGCCGGGCAGGCGGCGGGCGTCGAAGCCCGCGCCGTCGAAGCCGGCATCCTTCAGCACCCGCATGCCGGCCAGGTCCAGCCCCGAGCCCAGTTCCACCCCCTCCCGGCGCAGGACGATCAGGCGCGCATGCGGGCGCAGGTCGGCGACCAGCTGGCGGATGCGGGTCGGCGGCATGCCGCGGGGCAGGCCGCGGACCTCGATCACGAAATAGCGGGCATGATCCTCGGGCAGGCGCTGGAACTGCTGCAGATAGGCCTGCCGCCGTCGCAGCGCCTCCATCGTGAAGGCATGGATGCTGAAGGCGAGCAGGCAGCGCCTGTCGCTGTTCTCAAGCCGCTGCAGGACCTGGCCGACATGGGCCAGGGTCTGGGCATCCAGATGGCCGATGCGGACATCCTCCGACTGGCGGTAGATCCAGTCGATGTCCACCTTGCGGCCATCATCGGTGCGGGCGGTCGCGATCTCGCAAAAATAGGCGCCCAGCGCCTGGTTCGGCACGTCCCACAGCGGGCGGTGCCGCCAGGACAGCATGCCGGGCATTGCCAGCCGGTCGCCATCCTGGAAGGCGGCGAAGTAGCGCTCGAAATCGGCATCGGCGATCCGGGCGCCAGATGCCGCCGCCGCCTGTCCCGCCGCCGACTGCGCCGCCTCCGCCGCGTCGAAGCGGCGGCCGAGATCGTCCAGCAGCGTGCGGGCGTCCGCCGCCAGCCCGCGGTCGACCTCCGCGCTGACGGCGGAGGCACCGATGAAACTGCGGAACTCCGGATCGTCGGCCGCCTGGTCGCCGAACAGGCGCGCCAGCACCTGGTGCATCAGCGCCGCCACCTCCAGGCGCGCGCGCTCGCCCTGCATATCGGCGAACACGATCACGAAGCAGCAATCGCCAACGTCGAGGAACTCGTCGCCCGGGCCGAGATGGTGGCGCAGGCAGGCCGCCGCGATGTCGCGCACCCGGCGCTCCAGCTTCGGCCATTCGTCGCCCAGCCGTGACCGGATCCGGTCCAGGCGCAGCACCTGGATGCGGCCGGCGCGCACCGCCTCCCGGTCGGCGAGCATGCGCAGAATCCGGGCGGCAAAGGCAAGCCTCTCCTGTTCCCGGACGTCCGCGCCCGACGAGGTCGCCGCATCTGTTCCACCACGCTTCTGCAACCGCCGGTACCCCGGAATCCCTGTCGTCCTGAGGGTTGGCATGATGCCCCACCCGGCGTTTCGATTCCGTTACCGGCCTTGCGTTGCGCGCCGCTAATGATCCGTCGGCAGCTGCCGGCCGGACAGGAATTCCGCCAGCGGCGCCAGGGTGCGGGAATGGTCGGAGACGACCTTGGCGATGATCAGCAGCGGCACGGCGATGAACGCGCCGGCAATGCCCCACAGGAAGGCCCAGAAGGCGACGGCGACGAAGATCGCGATCGGGTTCAGGCGCAGGCGCCGGCCCAGGATCAGCGGCGTGATGAACTGCCCCTCCAGGGTGGTCAGCGCCAGGTAGATCGCCGGTGCCAGCGCCGCATTGGCCAGGCTGTCATAGGAGACGATGGCCACCGCGGTGACGATCACGATGCCGACGATCGACCCCAGATAGGGCAGGAAGTTGAGGATCGCCGCGCCCAGGCCCCAGAGATAGGGGTTGGGCATGCCGATCGCCGCCATCCCTGCCGCGATCGCGCAGCCCAGACAGAAATTGATGGCGGTGACCGTCATCAGGTAGTGCGAGATCTCGCTTTCCACGTCGCGGGCGATGCGCAGCATCTGCACCTTGTCCCGCATCGAAGGCAGGATCCGCACCATCTTCTCCAGGAACATCTCGCCGGAGGCGAGCAGGAACAGCAGCAGCACGAAGCACAGCACCGCTTCGGCGACGACGTCGGGCAGGCCGGTCGCCATCCGCGACAGCAGGCCGGGCTCCTTGACGACGACCTGCTGCACGGTGGGATCGTCCGTGCCGCTGGCGGCTTTCTCCACCTCCTCGGAGGCGCGCTTCACCGCCTCCACGGATTCCCGCAGCTCGGCCAGCTTCAGCTTCAGCTCGGCGCCGATGCGGGGCGCGTTGTCGATCCATTCGGCGACCGGGCCGGACAGGTAGTAGATCGCCACACCCAGCCCCATCACCAGGCAGAGCACCAGCACGACGGCAGAGATCGCCGGCGGCACATGCCGCCGCGCCAGCCAGCGCACGATCGGCCGCAGCACCAGGCCGAACAGCAGCGCCATGACGATGGGCAGGAAGAAGTCGCGGCCGAAATACAGGGTGCCGGCGATCATCAGCATCAGGATGCCCAGCGCCGATGCCGTCAGCAGGCGCACCTGCAGGCGCGAGAAGGCCTCGCCGCTGCTGCGGCCGCCATTGCCCTCCTCCTCGCCCGTGCCGGCAGCAGAAGGGCCGAACCGTCTTCCGGCTGCCCGCAGGGTCTGTCCCTCCTGCGGCAGCGCCGTCCTTGTCTCGCTCATGTTCGAAAACCCCGCCCCGCGGCAGATCCTGAGATCTAACGCAGGCGGCAGGGGGCAGGTTCCCGGCGACACATTCGCGGCCCCTGGCAGGACCTGCGGATCCGACAGTGATCCGGGCGCGCCGCCACGGCAGTAAAAGGGATGCCGGCGGGTCGGTGGCCGGGGTCCCGGCTGTCCGGGCGGGCGACATCGTCCTTATGGCGGAACGCCCGTCTGCCACATGGCCCTTTCGACGCCGTTATGGTTGAAAGACCGCCGCCTGCGCCGCCCGCGCCATTATCCGATCCCTGACTGCAGAGACCATCGTCCCATGAGGATTTCCAGCAAGCTCTCCATCGCCGCCGCCCTGATCGCCATTGCCGTTGCCGGACTGGCAGCGGAGGCGTTCCTCGTCACCCAGCAGGAGAATGCCGCGCTGGAGGAGATCTCTGCCGAGAGCAGCCGGGTTTCCCACGGCATCCTGGAGATGACGCGGCTGGGGGGCGAGGTCCGCTTCGATGTCGCGCAGGTGCAGCAATGGTTCACCGACCTTGCCGCGACCCGCGGGCTCGACGGGCTGGATGACGGCGCGACCGAGGCCCGCAGCTATGCCGAGGAGCTGCGCCGGAACCTGGCCCTGCTGCGCGACCTTGCCGTCGAGATGGAGCTGCCGGCGATCGCGGAGCGGGTGGACGCCATCGTGGCGCAGGTCGATCCCTATGTCGCCGCCGGTGCCCGGCTGGCGGATGCCTATGTCGCGGGCGGGCCAGCGGAAGGCAACAAGGTCATGCCGATGTTCGACGCCCAGGCCGCGTCGATGGCGGAAGAGGTCGACGGCCTGCTCACCACCCTCGCCGCCGTCCGGGACGAGGCGGTGGCGCGCATGGACGACGCGACCGACCGCGCGCGCGCGGCCAGCAGCTCCGCCCTGGTGGTGATCAGCATCGTCACCGTCATCGCCCTGGTCATCCTGATCGGCGTCGGCATCTTCCTGGCCTATGGCCTGTTCGGGCCGCTGAAGGCCCTGAAACTGGCGATGGACCGGCTGGCCGCGGGCGATACCGAGGCGCCGATCCCCGGCACCGGGCGAAGCGACGAACTGGGCGCCATGGCGAAGTCCATGGCGGTCTTCCAGCGGAACGAGCGCGAGAACATCCGGCTCCGCGCCGAGCAGGAGACCGAGCGCAGCCGGGCGGAAGCCGCGATGCAGGAAGCGCTGGCCCAGATGGCCCGCCGGATCGAGGGCGAGATCGACGAGGCGGTGCGCACCGTCGAGCAGAGCACGACGACTCTTTCCGGCGCCGCGGAGACGATGGCGGAGGCGATCGCCTCGGTCGACGGCGAGGCCGGCAATGTGGCCGCCGCATCCGAGCAGTTCTCGGTCACGGCGCAGGCGGTCGCGTCCGCCACCGAACAGCTCTCGGCCTCGATCCGCGAGATCCGCCAGCAGGTTCAGTCCGCCGGGACGGCGACCCAAAGCGCGGTGCAGCTGGCCGGCGAGGCGGAGACGGCAATCCGGAGCCTGACCGAGGCGGTCGAGCTGATCGAGAACATGTCCCGCATCATCGGCGAGATCGCGGAGCAGACGAACCTGCTGGCGCTCAATGCCACGATCGAGGCGGCACGGGCCGGCGATGCCGGCAAGGGCTTCGCGGTCGTCGCCGGCGAGGTGAAGTCGCTGGCCAGCCAGACCTCGCGCTCCACCAGCGAGATCACCTCCCAGATCAACATGGTCAAGGAAGCCACCGGCAATACCGCCAGCACGGTGCAGGCGATCCTCTCCTCGATCTCGGAGATCGACAGCATCTCGGCGGCGATCTCCGCCGCGATCGAGGAACAGGACGGCAGCACGCAGGAGATCTCCCGCAGCGTCTCGATGAACGCCTCCACCGCCAGCGACGTGACCGAGCGGATCGGCCGGGTCTCGGCCGAGGCATCCCGGACGGCGGCGAACACGGAAACGGTGAAGGCGGGTGCCGGCGACGTGGCCAGCCGGGTGGCGGACCTGCGGCGCAACGTGCTTGACGCGGTGGCGCGGGCGCGCACCGCCTGACGGCGACGGGCCGCTCCGGCAACGGCAACGGCACCCGCCGGGCGGGCTGCTGCCCTGCGATGTCGGGGTTGCCGGCCCGCTTCAGTGGACGGAGGGTGCCCGGGCAGCGCTGTCGTCGGGCAGCGCCCGCCCCGCCCTGGCGAGGCAGCGGCGCACCGCCGCGATCAGGTCGGCAAGGGCGACGGGCTTGCTCATCGTGGCCGTGGCACCGACACGGACCGCATGCTCCAGAAGCTGCAGCCGGCCCAGGATGCTGCCGCCCGAGAGTGCGATGATCGGGGTGGCGGGATCGATGCGACGCAGTTCGGCGATCAGCCCGATACCGTCGCGGCGGGGCATCACGATATCCGTGATCACCAGGTCCGGCAGCAGCTGGCGGTAGCACTCCATGCCCTCCACACCGTCGGGCGCCCAGTTCACGCCGAACCCGGAGCGGCGCAGCGCCAGTTCGATGGCGCGCGCCTGCAAGTCGTCGTCGTCGACCAGCAGAATCCTCGTCATGCCTTCAGTCTCGCTTGCCGTGAGGGGCCGGAATCCGCGGGACCATGTCCCGCGCGCCGACAATCACGGTCTGTGGCGGCTTCAGGGATGAACAAAGGCCGCTCTTCATTGAGGCTTGCCTTCCGCGGCCACCCCCATGCCATGACCGAGACTGTGCCAGCCAGGGATTGCCCAATCGTTACCCGGGCCGACTTTCCTGCGCCCTGCGCCCTGCGCGGGGCGACGGCGGGCCCGGCCCGGTGGCGGTCCCATGCCCCCGGAACCGCACCGGCGGCCGTGGGTTTCGCTCCGGACGGCAGAGAAGGGAGCAAGTCATGGCCAAGACCCGTTCGACCAGGGGGTCCGACGAGATCAAGCCCACGCGCAAGGCGGAAGGACGGGTGAAGGGCTTCCATGCGCTCGCCCGCCGCATCGCCGCGGGCGAGCAGGTCGTGCCCCCGATCCTGCTCACCGGACAGCGCCGGCGCGAGCATGTGCGATCGACCCTGCGGGAGGACCATGCGACCCGCATCGAGCAGCGCGTCCACGGCGCCAAGGAGAAGTTCGACGACTTGGCCGGCGATTTCTTCAAGTTCTTCCGCGGCACCACGCTCCTCTTCTACCGCGACATGGCCGGACAGGACGGCCACATGCCGACGGTGATGGCCCTGGGCGATGTCCATCCCGGCAATTTCGGCGTGATGCCGGATGCCCACGGCGCCCCGATCTTCGGCGTGAACGATTTCGACGAGGCGACCTACGCCCCCTTCACCTGGGACCTGAAGCGCGGGGCGGTCGGCTTCTGGATCGCCGCCCGCGAGGCCGGCGGGATGAAGCGCAAGAAGCGGCGCAGGATCGTGAAGAAGTTCGTCCGCGGCTATCTGGACGCGATGCAGGGCTATGCCGAACGCGCGACCGAGCGGAACGAGGAATACCGGATGGACAACTCGCCCGCGGTGATCCGCCGCCTGTTCGAGGAGGCCTGGGAGACGCGCAGCGACTGGCTGCAGGAGGATTATCTCGACGAGCATGGGCGCGGCTTCCGCGCCAGCGACGAACTGCAGCCGATCTCGGGCGAGATCGACAAGTTCCAGAAGGCGATCGACGATCTTGCCAAGGCCAAGGCGTTCAAGACGCCGAGGCGCGCCGGCAGGCTGAAGGTCAAGGATGTCTGCGCCCGCCACGGCCAGGGCACCGCGTCACTGGGGCTGCCGCGCTACTATGTGCTCATCGAGGGGCCGTCGAAGGATGCCAGCGACGACCTGATCATCGAGTTCAAGCGCGCCCGCCGGTCCGCCCTGGAGGGGCTGACGCCGCCGACGGAGTTCAACACCGGCGGCAAGGCCGAGCGGATCGCCCACGGCCAGGCCGTGCAGCTGGCCCATGGCGACATCTTCTTCGGCGCCGTCAGCATCGACGGCGAGAGCTTCATGACCCGAGAACGCGCGCCGTTCCGCGACGATATCGACCTGGACGAGCTGAGCACCGGCACCTGGAAGGACTATGCCCGCGTCTGCGGCGCGGCGCTGGCGAAGTCACACGCGCTGTCCGACGATCTGGGCCGCATCGACTATGACGTGGAACCCTCGATCGTCGCCGCGGCGACGCCGTTCGACCTGTTCACCGCCGACATCATCCGCTTCGCCGAAGAGGCTGCCGACCGCCTGAAGGCGGACCATGCGCTGTTCCGCGAGGACCATGCCAGCGGCGCCTTCGACAGCGTCGACATGGTCTATCGCTGAGGCGCCATCAGGCGCGGGGCACAAGGGCTGGACGGCCGCAAGGCAAGCGTGTCCGGACCGGACAAAGGGGGAAGTGGCGCGCCGGGGAGGATTCGAACCCCCGACCCCCAGATTCGTAGTCTGGTGCTCTGATCCAGCTGAGCTACCGGCGCAGCGCCAGGGATCCCGGTCGTCGGCCCCCGGCCGGATGGCCGCGGGCGGGTGGATCCCGTCAAGGCGGCGGAACCTATCCGAAGCCCCCGGGCATGGCAAGCGCTTTTCCCCGATTCGGGATTCATCGGCCGCAGCCGGGCGGCCGCCCTGCCCAAAAATGCCACACCGGCCGGTGAAAACCCAGCGAATTCCATGGTTTGCCCTGCTTGTGCTTGTCCATGGGATTCGCTTCGGGATATCCTCCGTCGAATCGAGGGGGCGCCGGTCCGACGCAACAACGGGCGCAGACTTGGCGAAGCCTGTCGCGGCGAGGGTTTCGCGCGGCCATCCGGTCGGGGCGCAGCCATCCGGTCGGGGCGCAGCCATGGAGGCAGGCCGGCATCCGCCGGTCCCGTGCACCGGCGGCGGGCGATCCGACGACCGGGCGATCCGGCGACCGGGCGGACCGGCACTGCCGGGCGCGCCGGTTACATTGCGGCCCGGCGACGTCCCGGCACCCGGCGCGGTCCGGGGCGGGGAACGGCCCGGGCCCGGAACATCGACGGGCGCAGCGGACCGCCGCGCCACGTCGATCGGTGCGCCGGACTGGCGTGCCACGTTGATCGGTGCGCCGGACTGGCGCGTGTGGGGAGCGTTGACGGTGCGCCCGCGAGGGATCTTGCCAGCCGCAGCGTCGGACCATTGCGAGGCAGCACGGTATCGTGAGGCAGCTGGGCGGCAATGGACACAGCGGCGGTGGGACTGCGCATGACTGAGGGGCGCCTGTACGGAAGGCGAATGACCATAGCGTTTCAGACATGGCGCGAGGGGACGGCTGGCCGTTCCGGATCCGCGAGACGGCGCGGCGTTTCCCCCACGCTGACGGGTGCGGCGCTGACCGCGGTCCTGCTGCTTGGCGGCTGCTCCTATTCCCAGGATGCGCTCTGGCCCTCCGTCGGCGGCGAACGGGTGGATATCCCGCCCTCCAAGGCCGAGATGGCCGATCCGATCCTGTCGCCGACCCAGCCGGTGCTGAGTTCCGGCACCATCATGCTGCCGGACCTGGCGCCGGTGACCGACACCGGCACCGCCGTCGGCCAGAAGGTCCTGGCGCTGCGCGGCGACCTGCAGCAGCTGCGCAGCGGCATCGCCGACCGCAACGCCCAGCTGCAGGCCGTGCGCGCCGAGGCCGGACAGAACGCCCTGCGCTATCACGGCACGGTGGCGGCGATCACCACCAAGCTGCAGCTCGGCACCACCCCGGCGAACCCGGTGCTGGTCAGCCAGTGGAACCAGGCGCAGGACCTGCTGGACCGGCTGTCCGGCCAGGTCGCGGCGCTGGACAGCCTGAGCAACGCCGTCGCCGCCGATTCCAGCCTGGCAAACTACCTGCTGGACAATGCCCGCACGATCTATGCCCTGCCCGGCGCAATCGACGAGGATCATCGCCAGCTCGCGGTGCTGGAGGACGAGATCAACGGCACCATCGTCGTGCTCGACCGCCTGCTGACCGAGCTGAACGAGGATGTGAACCGCCAGAGCAACTATGTCGCCTCGGAGCGGTCCAACATCTCCACCCTGTCCGCGGCGATCAATGCCGGCACCATGCTGGGCCCGTCGCTGCAGAACCGCTCCGGCTATGCCAGCCTGGCCGGCGCCGGCTTCGCGGTGCCGCAGCCCGGCGGCTTCGCCGATACCGGCCGCGCGCCGCTGGTCGTGATCCGCTTCGACCGGCCGAACGTTCCCTACGCGCAGCCGCTCTACAACGCCGTCTCCCAGACCCTGGAGGCCCGGCCGGGCGCCCTGTTCGACGTGGTGGCCGTCGCCTCCGCCCAGGGCGGTGCCGGCCAGGCCGCGCTGAACCAGAACCAGTCCCGCCGCAATGCGGAACGGGTGATGCGCACCCTGAGCGAGATGGGCCTGCCGGCGAACCGGGTGGCGCTCTCCTCCACCACCGCGCAGACCGGCACGAACGAGGTCCGCATCTACGTGCGCTAGGGGGCCGCTCCCGGTTCGTCATCCGCGCCCCCGGACGTCAGTGCTGCCGGGCGGGGATCGATTCCGCATGCAGCGCGGCGCCGCGAGGCCTGCGGAATGGATTCCATGGTCAGCCCCATGGCTGTCCGGTTAAGCGCTGTTCTTCGGTCTCATTCGTTCGATAGCTTCGTCATGCGCGGGCTTGTCCCGCGCATCCATCGCGCCGTGCCTCAATAAGATCAGGCCCTTTTTGAGCCTGGCGGCAGCATCGACCACCGCGACACGCGCGGTGGTGACGCCTTGGGGCACCGCTGCAGCAGCCTTGTCCGAAACCGGTGCGAGCCACCGAAAATCCAGCCGCATCATAGCGCTGCGCCACTGCGGGCCCTGCGCAACCGGACAGCCGTGGGTCAGGCCATGGCATGACCGCCTTGGGCTGTCGGCTCGGATACCTGCCCGCCCTTAAGACCTGCAATCACAGTAGGCGACGTGCCACCGTCGCAGCCGGGGGAACGCGCCAGCCCGAGGCGGCGGCAAGGAAAACCCCGGGCCGTTGCCGGCCCGGGGTCAGGATCGCTGCGGCGCGCGGGGCGCCAGGGTTGGCGCCGCCGGCTATTCCCAGCGCACCGCGCTGAGGTCGTTGGCGAAGATCGGCGCGTCCTTCCAGAGCCCCTTCAGCTCCTTCTTCGTGACGCCGACCTTGGGCAGGTTGAACAGGAAGCCGTTCACCGCATCCTCCGCCAGGATGGTCTGCGCCTGCTGCAGGAGCTCGGTCCGCTTCGCCTCGTCCAGGGTGGAGTTGGCCTCGGCCAGCACCTCGTTGAACTTCGGATTGTCGTACTGGAAGTAGTAGTCGGGCCTGGAATAGATCGCCAGGTCGTTGGGCTCGGCATGGCTGACGATGGTCAGGTCGAAGTTCTTGTTCTTGAAGACCTGGTCGAGCCAGACCGCCCATTCGACATTCTCGAGCTCGGTCTTGAAGCCTGCCTGGTTCAGCATCTCCGCGATCACCGGGCCGCCCTGGCGGGCATAGGCCGGCGGCGGCAGCTTGATGGTCAGCTCGGTGCCCTCGGCACCGGCCTCCTTCAGCAGTTCCCTCGCCTTCTCCGGGTCATAGGCGTACATGCCCGTCAGATCGGTATAGGCCGGGTTGTGCGGCGGGAAATGGCTGCCGATCGGCGTGCCGTAGCCCGACATCACCGCGTCGATGATCGCCTGCCGGTCGATCGCATGGGCGATCGCGCGGCGCACCCGCAGATCGTCCAGCGGCGCCTTCTTGTTGTTGATCGACAGGATCGTGTCGCCCTCCGTCGTGCCGACGGAGACGGCGAAACGGTCGTCATTCTCGAACTGCTCCAGGCTCTCCACCGGCACGCCGATCGGGAAGGCGTCGATATCGCCGGCCAGCAGGCCGTTCACGATCGCCGCATCGTCGCCGATGAACTTGTAGGTCACCCCGTCGAGGGCGATGTCGTCCGCGTTCCGGTATGCCGGGTCCTTCTCCAGCACGATGGAATCGCCCTGCACCCATTCCTTGAACTTGAACGGGCCGGTGCCCACCGGCTGGGTGGCATTGGTCGCCGCCGACTTCGCGTCGGTGATCACCGCCGTCTCCTGCGCCAGGTTGAACAGCAGGTTCGGGTCGGCGTTCGCCAGCTCGATCACCACCGTATTGTCGTCCGGCGTGGTGATCGAGGTCATGTTGGTGAAGTCCTGCTTGCGCTTGTTGGTGCTGTCCTCGGCCGCGTAGCGGGTGAAGGCGTCCTTCACCACCGCCGCATTCAGCTTCGTGCCGTCGTGGAAGGTGGCGTCCGGCACCAGCTTGAAGGTCCAGGTCTTCAGGTCGGGCGAGACCTCCCAGCTTTCCGCCAGGAGCGGCGAGACCGAGCCGTCGCCGTTCACCTTCGTCAGCCCCTCGTACAGGTTGTAGAGGGTGACCTGGGTGATCGCCAGCTCGGCACGGGCGGTGGGGTCCAGGCCCTTGGGCTCCAGCACCATGCCCAGGACCAGGTCGTTCGTCTCCTTCGCCGCCTGGGCCGGGCCTGCGGTCAGCGGGACCGACAGGCCAAGCGCCAGCGTCGCGGCGACGGCCGCAACCAGAAGTTTCCTCATTCTTCCTCTCCCCGTTGTCCGCCGGACATCCGCCCGGCCAGAACGGCGCGATAGCCCGGGGCATCGCCCAGGCTTTCGGCCGCGTACACCCCGCGCGCCACGGCGCGGGCCACGCAATCGGCCGCAAGGGCGCCGCACCGGGCCAGCAGCCAGTCCTGCGCCGCCTGCGGCCAGTGCGATGCCTTCCGCAGGCCCGTCGCCAGCGCGAAAATAGTATCGCCATCGAAAGGCGTGTGCACCGGACGAATGGCGCGGGCGAAGCCGTCATGCGCCATCATCGCCACCCGCCGCAGCGCCGCCTTGTCCAGGTCCAGATTGGTGGCCACGACAGCGATCGTTGTGTTCGCGCCCTTCAGCTCCGCACCGACCGGCGCGCCGATCCGGCTGTCCGCCGGCAGGTCGATCGCCGGCGCCGGCCGGTGCGGCGCATCGTGGCCGCCGAATTCGTCCTGCAGCTCATAGGGGCGCGCCCAGAACTCCATGCTGCCCGGGCGCAGGACGCTGCCGACCGGGTTGGCGACCACCAGGGCCGCCACCGCAAGGCCGTCCCCGGTGACCAGCGAGGCGGAGCCCAGCCCGCCCTTGAGCCAGCCGGCGCGTGCGCCGTAGCCGGCCCCGGCATTGCCCAATGGAATCGGGGCGAACGGCGCCGTGCCGCCCATCCCCTCTGCGGCCGCCGCGACCGCCTCCCGGCCCAGCCGGTGATAGGGCGACGCGACGCTCGTTCCCGGCTCCGCCCAGCTCTTGTCGCCGCCATTGACCAGGTCGAAGATGATCGCCGCCGGCACGATCGGCACCCGGCGGCCCACCACCGGATAGCCACGCCCGGCCGCCGTCAGCCAGGCGACGGCGCCGCCGGCGGCGTCCAGCCCGAACACCGAGCCACCGGAAAGGACCAGCGCGTCGATGGCGTCCATCCCGGCATCGGGCCCCAGCAGGTCGGTTTCCCGCGTGCCGGGACCGCCGCCGCGGACATCGACCGCCGCCGCGGCACGATCGGCCGGCAGGATCGCGGTGACGCCGGTCCGGGCCGCCTCGTCCACAGCATGGCCGACGGCTAGACCGCCGACATCGGTCAGGTCGTTGCAGGGTCCGGGCGCCGCGCCGCCCGCCATCTCCGAGGGATCGCTCATGGCGCGCAGTGTAAGGGCCGTCGGCCGCCCCGCAACCTCGCGCGGCGCCCTGCCGCGGCAATGCCGGGCGGGCCGCGACTTGACCGCACCGCCTGCGGCTGCCATCCGCATCGGGAGCAGCGCCGGTGCGGCACGCCCCGCCAGGGCGCAGGAGGGAGCGACGAGATGATGCGGCAAGATCCCACCGACCTGCGCGGCAGGACCCGTCCTTTCCTGCTGCCGCTGCTGCTCCTCCTCGTCGCCGGCCTGCTGGCGCCCTGGCCAGCCGCCGCCGAAGCTGCGGCCGGAGCGGGATCTTCTGCCGCGCCCGCCCATGACACGGCACGGGCGGAACCGGAGGCCGCCGCCGGCCCCGCGACCGCCCCGGCATCCGCCGATCCGCAGGAGCAGCTGCCCTATGCCCGCCCGGCAGTGGAGGTCGCACGCCAGGCGGCCATGATCGTCACCGCGAATCCCCATGCGACCCGGGCCGGGGAGGCGGTCCTGGCGCGCGGCGGCAGCGCGGCCGACGCGGCAATCGCCGCCGCCCTGGTGCTGGCCGTCGTGGAACCGCAATCCTCCGGCCTGGGCGGTGGCGGCTTTGCGCTGACCTTCGACGCGGCCAGCGGTACGGTCGCCGCGCTGGACGGTCGCGAGACCGCGCCGGAGGGTGCGACGCCGCAGCTGTTCCTGGACGAGGCCACCGGCGGGCCGATGGGCTTCCGCGAGGCCGTTGTCGGCGGTCGGTCCGTCGGCGTGCCCGGCCTGCCGCATCTGCTGGAGGCGCTGCACCGGCGCGACGGCCAGATGCCCTGGGCGGACCTGGTCGCCCCGGCCATCGCGCTGGCCCGCGACGGCTTTGCGGTCTCGCCCCGGCTGCATGCGCTGCTGGCCGGCGACCCGGTCCTGGCGACGGACCCGGCCGCCGGGCCGCTGTTCTATCCGGGCGGCCGGCCGGCGCCGGTCGGCCACCGCCTGGTCAACCCGGCGCTGGCCGACACCCTCACCGCCCTGGCCTGGGGCGGTGCCGCGATCTTCAGCAGCGGACCGCTGGCCGATGCCATCGTGGCCGCGGTGCAGCGGGCGCCCAATCCCGGCATGCTGTCGGCGACGGACCTGGCCGCCTACCGGGTGAAGGTGCGCGCGCCGGTCTGCGCGCCCTATCGCGGCTACCGGGTCTGCGGCATGGGCCCGCCATCCTCCGGCGGCATCACCGTGCTGCAGGCGCTGGGCATCCTGGCGCAGGCCGACATGGCGCGGCTGGCACCCGACGACGGGCACTGGCACCCCGCTGCCGCCCATCGCCTGGTCGAGGCGCTGCGCCTCGCCTTCGCCGACCGCAACCTGTACATCGCCGATACCGACTTCGTCCCCGTCCCCGTGGCCGGCCTGCTGGACCCCGCCTACCTGGCAGCGCGCGCCGCGCTGGTCGGCTTCGACGCCCTGCCGGAACCGGTCCCCGCCGGCACGCCGCCCCTGCCCGCCATTGACGGGATGCAGAAGGAAGGCGGCCTCTGGCCCTTCGACCCGGGCATCGACCTGGCGATGCCGTCTACCAGCCATCTGAGCGTGGTCGACGTGCTGGGCAACGCGGTCAGCATGACCAACTCGATCGAGACCGCCTTCGGCGCCCACCGCATGGTCGGCGGCTTCCTGCTGAACAACCAGCTGACGGACTTCTCCTTCCGCCCGGCCATGGGCCTGCGGCCGGTGGCCAACCGGGTGGAACCGGGCAAGCGGCCGCGATCGTCGATGGCGCCCACCCTGGTGTTCGACGAAACGGGCGCCCTGGCCGCGATCCTGGGTTCGCCCGGCGGCAGCAGCATCATCGGCTATGTGACGGCCGCCCTGGTCGCCCTGCTGGACTGGCGGCTCGGCCCGGCGGATGCGGTGAACCTGCCGCATGTCTTTTCCGCCGGCGGCGGCGCCGTGCTCGAAAGCGGGCCGCGCCAGGCCGCGCTCGCCCATGTCCTGGCGGCGAAGGGACATGACCTGCGCTTCCGGCCCGCCACCTCCGGACTGGCGATCGTGCAGCGCCGCGGCGACGGCTGGGTGGGCGCCGCCGACCCCCGGCGGGAAGGCACGGTCGGCGGCCTGTAAGGCGGCTCGGAATTCAGTCGAGGACGGTCACCGCGGCGCCGCGCCGCATTCCGGGCAGCGCATCGGCGCGGCCGCGATTGACCGCGATCTCCGCCAGCCCGTTCGCGTTTTCGTACCACAGCGCCTCGCCCTCCGGCCGGTCGGAGAAGGTGCGGCCGCGCTCCACCACATGCCCGCCGACCTGCAGGCGCGCTGCCGCCGGCAGGGCCTGCGCCCGCAGGCCGGTCATGGCATTGCCGTAGACGTCCAGATAGACGATCTCCGCCAGCTCGTCGGGCCAGTCCGGCCGCCGGCCCAGGCCGGGCGGGGCGGGCGGGCCGAACTCGGGGGCCATCGCCGGACCGGCCAGGGCAGCGGCGACGGGCGCGAACAGGTCGCGGCCGTGGAAACTGTCGGAGATGCCGTCGGGCGGCCGCCAGTCGATGCGCCAGGCGGCGGCGTCCGGGGCCCGGCGCTGGCAGAGCTCGAACAGGCCGTTTCCGGGGCCGACGAACAGCCGGTCCCAGGCCCGCACGATCATCGGCGGGCGGTCGCTGCCGACGCCGGGGTCGACGACGCAGAGGAAGGTGCTGCGCGCCGGCATGGCCGGGGCATAGGCGGCCAGCAGATAGGCCGAATGGCGCGGGTCGAAGGCCGGGGCGTCGGCGAACAGGTCGACCACCGGCACTGCCGGCGCATCGCGGTGCAGGACCGCCTTCATCTGCCCGGTATAGGGGCCGGCAAGGCCGAAATCGGTGAACAGGACCAGCAACGGAACCTCCGCAGCGCGGGCCGGTCAGGTGCGGAAGCGCCGCCAGACCTCCTTCGACAGATCGGAGGCCTCGGCCGCCGCGCGCGACCGGGCCGCCTCTTCCACCACGCCCATGCCGCCATTGACGCTGGCGGCGAAGGCCTGGCGGTTGCCCAGGCTCTGCTTCGCATAGGGCCATTTGCGGCGGTCCAGCTCGGCGCGGATCTCGTCGCCGAGGCGGCCGCGCGCCGGCACCCGGTTCAGCACGAACAGGTAGGGCTTGCGCTCCGCCTCCGCCAGCTTGACCGTCGCATCGGAGGCCCAGAGGTCGAGCGGGTTCAGCTGCACCGGGATCAGCACCATGTCGGCGGCGCGCACCGCCACCTTGGCATCCGTCTCCGCATGCGGCGGGGAATCGATGACGATGACGTCATGGGCGTTGCGCAGCCGGTCCACGGCGCCCCCGGTGCGCCAGCCCGACAGGGCCGCCACGTCCAGCTTCGCGCCGCGCCCCTTCAGCCGGCCGTCCTCCACCGCGGACTGGCGCAGCTGCGACCAGGCGGCAAGGCTGCCCTGCGGGTCGATATCCACCAGCGCGACCGACTTGCCGGAAGCGGCCCAGCTGGTGGCCAGATGGATCGCCAGGGTGGTCTTGCCGGCCCCGCCCTTGCGCTGTGCGATGGTATAGATCCGCGCCGCCACGCCCTGCTGCCCCCAACATCCAATCTGCCGCCCTGCGGGTCAGGCTAGCACAGGCCCGCCCGCAGGGTCATCGCTTTATGTGGCAGTGCAACATGAGCGGCAGCGAACCGGTCCGCCTATTCCGCCGGGTTCATCTCGTCCTCGGAGATCTCCACCTTCGGCGACAATTGCTGCGTCGCTTCCTGCGTCGGCTGGTGGGTGAAGCCCTTGGCCGGGCCCAGATCCTCCGCATCGCGCGCGATCTCCACCGGGCTCAGCGCATAGGCCGTCACCAGCTCCGAGATCGAGCGCAGCGAATGCATGTGGATCCGTTCATAGCCGTGGCTGGCGTCGATGCCGAAGGCGACCAGGGCGGTCCGGATATCGGCGCCGGAGGCCAGGGCGGAAGCCGAATCCGAGCGGTAGTAGCGGAACACGTCCTTCTGGTAGCGGATGTCGTTGTCGCGGCAGAGCTGCACCAGCTTGCGGTTCAGGTGCCAGTCGAACGGCCCGGTCTGGTCGGCCATGGCGATGGTGGCGCCGAATTCCTGGCTGTTCTGGCCGGGCGCGGTGGTGCCGTTGTCGATGGACACCATCGCTGCCACGTCCGGGGTCAGCACCGCCGAGGCGCCGATGCCGACCTCCTCCGCGGTGGAGAACAGGAAATAGATGTCGACCGGCGGATGCGCCTTCTCGCGCATCATCGCCTCCATCGCGGCGAACATGATCGACACGCCGGCCTTGTCGTCCAGGTGGCGGGAATTGATGAAGCCGTTGTCCAGGAATTCCGGCTGCGGGTCGATGGCGACGATGTCGCCGATATCGATGCCCAGCGCCTCGACCTCCGCGCGGCTGCGCGCCCGGGCGTCGATGCGCAGCTCCACATAGGGCCAGCCGACGGGCAGCTCGTCGATCTCGTCGCCGAAGGTATGGCCGGAGGCCTTCAGCGGCAGGATCGTGCCGCGATAGGTGCCGGCCTCGGAGAACACGGTGACCCGCGCGCCCTCCGCGAAGCGGGCCGACCAGTGGCCGATCGGCACCAGCTCCAGCCGGCCATTGTCCTTCAGCGACTTCACCTGCGCCCCCAGGGTGTCCAGGTGCGAGATGATCGCCCGCGCCGGGCTCTGCTTGCGCCCCGGGATGCGGGCGCGGATCGCGCCGCGCCGCGTGATCTCGAACTTGATGCCGAGCCGCTTCAGCTCCCGGCAGGCCTCGTGGACGACATTGTCGGTGTAGCCCGTGGGGCTCGGTATCGCCAGGAACTGCTTCAGCCGCTTGGCCAGGTAGTCGGTATCGATCTCCAGGCGGGTCATCTTCCTCCCTTTCCGTAGCCGGACGGCCGCTCAGGCGGCGCTCTCCCGCACCGACGCCGGCAGCGACAGCGGGAACAGCAGGTCAACAAACCGCTGCGCCGTCGGTTGCGGCTCGTGGTTGGCGAGGCCGGGCCGTTCGTTCGCCTCGATGAAAACGTAGTTCGGCGATTGCGGGTTGGGCACGATCAGGTCGATGCCCACGACGGGGATGTTGATCGCCCGCGCCGCCTTGATCGCCGCGTCGACCAGCACGCTGTGCACATGGTCGGTGACGTCGTGGATGGTGCCGCCGGTATGCAGGTTCGCGGTGCGCCGGACCGTGACCTCCACCCCTTCGCCCAGCACCTCGTCCATCGCGTGGCCGGACTCGACGACGCAGCGCGCCGTCTCCTCGTCCTGCGGGATGCGGGACTCGCCGCCTGTCGCCTTCTCGCGACGGCGGGACTGCCGCGCGATCAGTTCCGCCACCGTGTGGCGACCATTGCCGACGACCCGCGGCGGCAGGCGGGTGGCGGCGGCAACGACCTTGTAGTCGATCACAACCAGCCGCAGGTCCTGGCCGCGCACGAACTCCTCGACGATGACATGCTCGCAGTGCCGGCGGGCATCCTCGATCGCCCGCTCCACCGCCGCCGCGCCCTTCACGTCGACGGTGATGCCGCGGCCCTGCTCGCCGCGCGCGGGCTTCACCACCACGGAGCCGCCGTCCTTCAGCAGTTCCGCCAGGCCGTCCTGGTCCTCGGCGTCGACCTGGCGGGGCACCAGCACGCCGGCCCGCTCGACGAAGCCGCGGGTGACCGTCTTGTCGTCGCAGATGCTGACCGCGACGGCCGTGGTCAGTTCGCACAGCGCCTCCCGGCACATCACCATGCGGCCGCCATGGGAGAGGCGGAAATAGCCGTTGGCCGCGTCGATGATCTCCACCGCGATGCCGCGCCGGCGCGCCTCGTCGACGATGATCTTGGCATAGGGGTTCAGCGCCTCGACCGGGACCGGCCCGGTGAACAGCGCCTCGTTGATCGGGTTCTTGCGCTTCACGGCGAAGACCGGCACCCGGACGAAGCCGATGCGTTCGTACAGGGCGATCGCCTGCGCATTGTCGTGCATCACCGACAGGTCCATGAACTGCGCGCCGCGGGCGGCGAAATGCTCCGCCAGGCGGCGCACCAGCGCCTCGCCGATGCCCGGTTGCACCGCCTGCGGGTCGACCGCCAGGCACCACAGGGAGGAACCGCCGTCCGGATCGCCGAATGCCTGGCGATGGTCGATGCCGGTCACCGTGCCGACCACCTGGCCGGTGATCTCGTCCTCCGCCAGGAACACCGTGATCTTCCGGCTGTCCCGGTTGCTCCACAGGAATTCCGGCGGCACGGCGACCATGTTGCGGGCGGCGTAGATCCGGTTCACCGCCTCCGGGTCGGCGGGATCGCTCAGCCGCCGGATGGTGAAGCCGCGCGGCTGCGCCTGGGCGGGGCGGTAGCGCGGCAGTTCCAGCCGGTAGGTGTTCGACGGGTCGAGGAAGACCTCCTGCGGCGCATGCGCGACCACGACATGCGGGTCACGCACGTAGAAGGCGATGTCGCGCCGCTCCGCCCGCTCGTCGCGCAGCGCGGCGACCAGTTCCTTCGGATCGTCGAAGGTCTGGCCGAACAGCACCCGCCCCCAGCCGCAATCCACCGTGGCGTTGTGGGCGGGCACCGCGTCCCCGCCGCGGGTCGCCGGCTGCTGCGCGATCCGCGCCTCCGCCCGCAGGCGCTGCATGCGCCGCCGGTAGTTGGTCGCCGAGCGGCTGCGTTCACCCGGCCGCTCCCTGCTTTCCCGGTCCTTGGTCATCCGCCTCGCCGTCCCTGCAGCCCTGCGTCCGCCAGCTTCGCGTCGTGCGTCACCGGCAAGCCTAGATGCCGTGGCTCTGCAGCCACAACTCCAGCAACCCCACCTGCCACAGCTCGGACCCGCGCAGCGGCGTGATATGCGCCTTCGGGTCGGCGAACAGCGTCTCCAGATAGTCCTTGCGGAACAGCCCGCGGCCGCGCGCGGCAGAGCCGGTCAGCGCGTCCCGCACCATGTCCAGGTAGGGCCCGTCCAGGTATTTGAGCGCCGGCACCGGGAAATAGCCCTTCGGCCGGTCGATCACCTCCGACGGGATCAGGCGGCGGGCGACATCCTTCAGGATGCCCTTGCCCTCGTCCCGCAGCTTCTGCTCCGGCGGGATGCTGGCCGCCAGCTCCACCAACTCGTGGTCGAGGAACGGCACCCGCGCCTCCAGCCCGTGCGCCATCGTCATGTTGTCGACCCGCTTTACCGGATCGTCGACCAGCATGATCCGGCTGTCCAGGCGCAGCGCCCGGTCCACCGGTGTCGCCGCGCCGGGCGCGCCCAGATGCGCGGCGACGAAGTCGCGGCTGTAATCCTCCGCCACATAGTCGGCGGACAGGTGCTGCGCCATCCGCGCATGGTCCCGGTCGAAGAACACCCGCGCATAGTCGCCGACCACGTCATTGCTGTTCGCCAGCGGCGGATACCAGTGATAGCCGCCGAAAATCTCGTCCGCGCCCTGGCCGGACTGCACCACCTTCACGTGGCGCGAGACCTCGCGCGAGAGCAGGTAGAAGGCGACATTGTCGTAGGACACCATCGGCTCCGACATCGCCGCGATGGTCGGCGGCAGCGCCTCCATCAGGTCGTCCTGCGGCACGAAGATCTGCTTGTGGTCGGTACCGTAATGCGCCGCCACCATGTCGGAATAGCGGAACTCGTTGCCTTCCTCGCCGCCGGCATCCTCGAAGCCGATGGAGAAGGTCTTCAGCCCCTTCTGCCCCTCGGTATGCAGCAGGGCCACCACCAGGCTGGAATCCACCCCGCCCGACAGCAGAACGCCGACCGGTACGTCGGCGACCATGCGGCGCGAGACAGCGAGCCGCAGCGCCGCTTCCAGCCGGTCCGCCCATTCGCCGTCGCTGAGGCCGACATCCTCCGCCCTGCGCTCGAAGGGCAGGTCCCAGTAGACATGGTCGGCGAAGCGGCCGTCGGTCTCGTAGATCCGCAGGGTCGCCGGCGGCAGCTTGCGCACCCCCTTCAGGATGGTGTGCGGCGGCGGCACCACGGCATGGAAGCTCATGTAGTGATGCAGCGCGACGGGATCGATCCCGGTGTCGACATCGCCGGCCGCCACGATCGCCGGCAGCGAAGACGCGAAGCGCAACCGGTTCGGACCGGCGGAAAGGTACAGCGGCTTGATCCCGAAGCGGTCCCGCCCCAGCACCACCCGCCCGCTCTCGCGCTCGTGGATCGCGAAGGCGAACATGCCGTGCAGCCGGTTCGGGAAGTCCCGCCCCCAGGCATGCCAGGCCTTCAGCACCACCTCGGTATCGCCGTTGGAGAAGAAGACATAGCCGAGCTTCTCCAGCTCCGCCTTCAGCTCCCTGTAGTTGTAGATGCAGCCGTTGAAGACCACGGTCAGGCCGAGCGCCGGGTCGACCATCGGCTGTTCGGCGCGATCGGACAGATCGATGATCTTCAGGCGCCGGTGGCCGAACGCCACCCGGCCGCGGGCGACCAGTCCGGACCCGTCCGGGCCGCGCGGGATCTGGACCTCCGCCATCGCCGCGACCGCCTCCGCGGAGGCCGGGCCGCCGTCGAAGCGCACCTCACCTGCAATACCGCACATATGCTCCTCTGCCCCTGACTGTGCGATCCGCAGGGCGCGAAGGCCGCCGGGCGCGGCCCTGCCGCCCGGGGGCGGCGTGCCGTCAGCCGCGGCGCCAAGGCCTGCGGATCGTCATGAATTCCATCTCTTCCGGTTGAACTCCGGACCGACCGACTTTAGGTAAGAAGCCATCGGTTAGATGTCAAATTGTTTGACCTCTAATCAATTATGGGACGAACCATGGTGGAACGCGGCATCGACGGGACCCCGCGCCGGGGCGGCAACCCGGCCGGGAACGGCCGGCGGCGATCGAATGGCGGCGCGGGCGACACCGATGCCGCATCGCGGAACGACGGGGATGGAACGGGCCGCAGGCCCGGTCGTTCCACGCCGTTGGCGGAAATGCCGCCCCTGGCCGCCGGCAGCGGGCAAAGGGCCGCGACCGGACCTGTGGCCGGGCTCGGTCCGGACGGCATCGACCTGGCCGGGCGGAGCGCGGAGCTGATGCGGGCGATCCGGCGTATCACCCGTGCCGTCGACGTGCAGTCGAAGCGGGTCACCCGGGCCAGCGGCCTGACGATCCCGCAGATCGTCATTCTGCAAAGCCTGCATGAGCGCGGCGCCCTGAGCACCGGTGGGCTGGCGGCCGAGATCTCGCTGAGCGCGCCGACCGTGACCACGGTTCTGGACCGGCTGGAGGGGCGCGGCCTGGTGCGCCGCACCCGCAAGCCGGAAGACCGCCGCATCGTTCTCACCGAGCTGACAGACCGCGGCCGCGAGGTGCTCGCCCAGGCGCCGCCCTTGCTGCACGGCGGCTTCCTGGCCGCCTTTGCCGGCATGGGCAACGACGACCAGGTCGCGCTGGTGGCGGCGCTGCGCAACCTCGCCGACCTGATGGACAGGGATCCGCTGCACGGCGGCCTGCTGACCGAAGAGGCCGATCCCGTCGACTGAGCGGCCGGAATGGTGGCCGTGCCGCGGCATGCGCCCGCGCCCATGCATCCGACTGGGGGCAGCCATGCCAATGCGCTTGGCCTGACCGCCGATTCACGTCACTCTACCGTCAACGTCCGGGGCCAGCCGGTGCCGGACGGCCCGGCAAGTCGGGGATGCCTGCCGCGAAGGCGGCTCAAAACATCACGGCAAGCAGAATTGCCGGCCAATCCAAAGGGAGGATCGACAATGCGGTTCGGAATTCTTTGCCTCACGGCGGTTGCGGCCATCGGCCTGTCCGCGGGCGGTGCGCTGGCGCAGTGCGACGAGGGCGAGACCGTCATCAAGTTCAGCCACGTCACCAATACCGACAAGCATCCGAAGGGGATCGCCGCCACCCTGCTGGCCGAGCGCGTCAATACGGAGATGAACGGCAAGGCCTGCATGGAGGTCTACCCGAACTCCACCCTCTATGACGACAACAAGGTGCTGGAGGCGATGCTGCAGGGCGACGTCCAGCTGGCCGCACCGTCGCTGTCGAAGTTCGAGAAGTTCACCAAACAGTTCCGCATCTTCGACCTGCCGTTCATGTTCAAGGACATCAACGCGGTCGAGGCCTTCCAGGCCTCCGATGCCGGCCAGGCGATGCTGGACAGCATGCAGCGCCGCGGCCTGCAGGGGCTGGCCTACTGGCATAACGGCATGAAGCAGATGTCGGCCAACAAGCCGCTGCTGCTGCCGACGGACGCCAACGGGCTGAAGTTCCGCGTGCAGTCCTCCGACGTGCTCGCGGCCCAGATGGAGGCGCTGGGCGGTACGCCGCAGGCGATGGCCTTCTCCGAAGTCTACGGCGCCCTGCAGCAGGGCGTGGTCGACGGGCAGGAGAACACCTGGTCGAACATCTACGGCAAGAAGTTCTTCGAGGTGCAGGACGGCACCACGGAGACCAACCACGGCATCATCGACTATCTGCTGGTCACCTCCGTCGACTGGCTCGACAGCCTCGACCCGGCGGTGCGCGACCAGTTCCTGACCATCGTGGACGAGGTGACGGCGGCCCGGAACAAGGAATCGACGGCCGTCAACGAATCCGCGAAGCAGGCGGTCATCGACGCCGGCGGGGTGGTCCGGACCCTGACCCCGGAACAGCGCGCCGCCTGGGTGAAGGCGATGAAGCCGGTCTGGGACAAGTTCGCCGACGATGTCGGTGCGGACAATATCGCCGCCGCCCAGTCCGCCAACCAGATGACGAACTGACCGGCACCACCCCTTGATGCATGCGCGGCCCGGCGCTCCGGGCCGCGCACCGCATCCGGGCCAGGCCACCGGACAACCGGAAGAAGACGCGCGGGGGGAGAGGATCGGCCATGCACGAGCCTCGAACGGCCTTCGACCGTTTCCAGGAGAACTTCGTCGCGGTGCTCCTGGGGCTGATGACGATCGTCACCTTCGCCAACGTCGTCGCCCGCTACGTTCTGAACACCGGCATCCTCTGGGGACTGGAAGTCACCGTCTTCCTGTTCGGCTGGATGGTGCTGATCGGCGCCGCCTACGCGGTGAAGACAAAGGCCCATCTGGGCGTCGATGCCGTCCTTCTTGCCGTGGCGCGCCCGGGCCGCCGGCTGCTCGGCCTGTTCGCCGCCCTGTGCTGCATCCTTTACGCGCTGCTGCTGCTGAAGGGCTCCTGGGACTATTGGGCGAACTTCGCGAACCTGCCGGCGACCGAGGGACGCTGGTTCCCGCTCGGCTTCGAGGAGAAGTTCCGCGGCAAGGGCTGGTACGAGACCCAGGACACGCCGATGCCGGTGCTGTTCGGCCTGCACCCCCTCGACTGGATCCAGGACATCTTCAACGAGGGCGAGGAGTACGAGAAGATTCCCCGCCTGCTGCCCTATTTCGTCCTGCCGCTGGCCATGGCCCTGCTGCTGTACCGCTATGTCCAGGCCTTCGTCGCAATCTGGCGGGGCCGGGTGGACAGCCTGGTCGCCTCGCACGAGGCGGAGGAGGCTGTGGAGGATGCCGCGCAGAAGCTGAAGGACGCCTGAGGATGGAAGTCGCCCTTCTGTTCCTGCTGATCATCGGCCTGCTGCTGGTCGGCGTGCCGATCGCGGTGGCGCTGGGCCTGTCGTCGATCCTGTTCCTGCTGGTCTTTTCCGATTCCTCGCTGGCGTCGATCGCGCAGACCCTGTTCTCCGCCTTCGAGGGCCACTACACCCTGCTGGCGATCCCGTTCTTCATCCTGGCCTCCGCCTTCATGTCGACGGGCGGCGTGGCACGGCGGATCATCCGCTTCTCGATCGCCTGCGTCGGGCATTTCCCCGGCGGCCTGGCGATTGCCGGCGTCTTCGCCTGCATGATGTTCGCCGCCCTCTCCGGCTCGTCGCCGGCCACCGTCGTGGCCATCGGCACCATCGTGATCGCCGGCATGCGGCAGGTCGGCTACACGAAGGAATTTGCCGCCGGGGTGATCTGCAATGCCGGCACCCTGGGCATCCTGATCCCGCCGTCGATCGTCATGGTGGTCTATGCCGCCGCCGTCGACGTCTCCGTCGGCCGCATGTTCCTTGCCGGCGTGCTGCCGGGCCTGCTCGCCGGCTTCATGCTGATGGTGGCGATCTATGCGATCGCCAGGATCAGGAACCTGCCGAAGGGCGAATGGACCGGCTGGCGGGAGGTCTTCGCCGCCGCGCGCGAGGCGGTCTGGGGCCTGCTGCTGATCGTGATCATCCTCGGCGGCATCTACGGCGGCGTCTTCACGCCGACCGAGGCCGCCGCGGTGGCGGCGGTCTATGCCTTCCTGATCGCGACCTTCGTCTATCGCGACATGGGTCCGCTGGCGACCGGCGAGGGGCAGGCCAACCTGTCCCTGTTCCGGCATCCCGCCGCGCTGCTCACCGCTTTGTTCCATCCCGACACGCGGCGCACCCTGTTCGAGGCCGGCAAGCTCACCGTCACCCTGATGTTCGTGATCGCCAACGCGCTGATCCTCAAGCATGTCCTGACCGACGAGCAAATCCCGCAGCAGATCACCGAGGCGATGCTGGCCGCCGGCTTCGGCCCGATCATGTTCCTGATCGTCGTCAACGTGATCCTGCTGATCGGCGGCCAGTTCATGGAGCCGTCCGGCCTGCTGGTGATCGTCGCACCGCTGGTCTTCCCGATCGCGATGGAGCTGGGCATCGACCCGATCCACCTGGGCATCATCATGGTGGTGAACATGGAGATCGGCATGATCACCCCGCCGGTCGGGCTGAACCTGTTCGTCACCTCCGGCGTCGCGGGCATGCCGATGATGGCGGTGGTCAGGGCGGCGCTGCCGTTCCTGGCGGTGCTGTTCGTCTTCCTGATCCTGATCACCTACGTGCCATGGATCTCAACGGTGGTCCCGCACACCTTCATGGGGCCCGAACTGATCACGAAATAGCTCAGCGGTAGACGCGGCCGTCGTAGCGCAACCGGTCGTCGCGGCCGGTCGCGGGGTCGCGCACGATGACGTCCTTCCAGCCATTGGTGCGGCGCTGCCCGCTCGCCACCGGCAGGGAGAAGCTGGCATAGCGGCCGACCACCGCGAGCGACGCCCGCTCGTCCTCGTCGAGATCGGCGGTCCGCGCCGTACGCTGGAAGATCCAACCGCCGCAGGCACTGCCCGTGCAGTTGTCCTCCTGCAGGTAGAGGGCGAAGGCTTCGTCGCCGCCATCCTCGTTCAGGTCGATATAGCCGATCAGCAGCCGTTCGCGCTCGACATCGTCGTCGATCTCCTCCTCCAGGAAGGCGACGATATCCTCCTCGAACGGCGGTACGCTGCGGCCGACCGTCTGCGCGCTGCCGCAGGCGGCCAGCACGGCGGGCAGAAGGCCGGCAGCCAGCAGGCGGGCGACGCGCGACACCGACAGGCAATGCCGAGCCCGGCGAAGGCATCCGTATCGAAGCGACATCCGTGCATACCCCTGCGGTTTGCGGGATCGCCGCACTATGCCCCCGGGGCGTCGGGCTTGGCCAGCCTGCCGCGTCAAATCTGACGCTTTCGCAAGCGGTGCCGGCCACCTATCCTGTCGCTGCAATACACTTGCAACTAACCTCCCTGACCGGCGGGCCATGACCGAACTGAAGGATACGCGGCGACAGGCGCCACCTGAACTGGCCGCGGCCTATGCGGAGATCTTCGCCGGCCTGGACCGGCTGGGGCCGGGGCATGAAGAGACCACCGCGCGGATGCTGGCGTTGGTGCATCCCTTCCTGCCGCATCCCGCGCGGATCGCGGACATGGGCTGCGGCACCGGCGCGGATGCCGTCGACCTGGCACTGACCCTGCCGGAGGCCCAGGTCTATGCCGTCGATGCCCTGCCGGAAATGGCCCGGGCCTGCCGCGACCGGGCCCGCCGCGCCGGCATCTCGCCCCGGGTCACCGTTTTTGTCGGCGACATGTGCGGCGACTTCCTGGACCGGCTGGGCATGGACGAGCTCGACCTGATCTGGGCCTCGTCCAGCGTCTGGGCCGTGGGCCGGCAGACCGCGCTGGCCAGCTGGGCGCCGCTGTTGCGACCGGGCGGCTGGCTGCTGTTCAGCGACCTGGTCTGGCTATCGGCCCCGGACCAGCGCCCGCGCGAGATCGCAGCCTTCTGGAAGGATGCCTATCCCGACATGGTCACGCCGGGGCAGGTGGTGACCGAAATCGCCGCGGCCGGGCTGCAGCCGATCAGCCAGCACCTGCTGTCGGCAGAGGACTGGCAGGCCTATTACGGCCCGCTGCCGGAGCGGCTGGACCGTATCCGCGCGCGGGCCGACGGCCCGGACAGCCCGCTGGCCCGGGCGGCAAGGGCCCTGGCCAGCGAGATCCGGATCTTCGATTCGGGCTTCGGCAGCTACAGCAGCGGCTTTTTCGTCGCCCGCAAGCCGCTCTGGGACTGGTAGGCGCGGCGCCCCACATGGGTGCCGTCGCCCTCGGCCCCATGGGTCTTTATTTGGGCCGAGGGCCGCGACGGGACAGTGCCGTCGCGCAGCTTCGCCGTACCGTCACGGTCCGTGGGTCGAGCCCAAGGACGACGGCGGCAGGCGGAGGCGCGGCGACTGGTTATGTGCGCGCCGCAGCCTCAGGGACGATGAGGGCGCGCCAACACCCGTCCCGTCCTCACGCCGCGAACGGATCCGCCACCCGCGGCCAGTAGGGGTCCGCCTTCTTGGTATAGGGAATCGCCGCGAAGTCCGGCGCGATCGCGCCCGGCGTCGTGACGTACAGCACCTCCGCCGCGATCGGCGCGAAGCCGGCGTGGAAATGCTGCGACGACTTCACCACCACGATCCGCGCCTTGCCCAGGTCGATGCCCAGCTGTGTGAAGGCCTCCGGATGGAAGGTCTGGGTGCGCTGGTCGTTCAGCACGATCTCCACCTCCGGCCCCACCGGTGCGCCGTCCTTCAGCGCCCGCACGGTCAGCCAGGCGGCGCGGCCGATCGGCGCCAGCGACGGGCCGAAATGCTGCTGCAGCCCGTCGCGGATCGCCCGCACCTTCGCCTGCAGGTCCAGCGGATCGCCGCTGGCGGGGCCGCATTTGCCGCCGACCCGCAGGTCCAGGGTCGCGCCCTCCCCCGCTTCCGCCACGAAGCCCAGGGCCACCGGGTCCCAGTACAGGCCGCTCACCGCGCCCTCGATGCCGCGCTCCAGGATCCGCTGCAGGATGAAGGTGGAATCGCTGGGCGCACCGCCGCCGGCATTGTCGGCGACATCGGCAAGCACCACCGGCCTGCCGGCATCCACCTCCAGCGCCCGGTCGAGCGCCGTGTCGATATCGACGAAGCTGTTGGCGACGGCGTCGCGCATGGCGAAGACCTCGCGGCCCAGTTCCTCCGCCAGGGCATCCGCCTTCGCCCTGTCGCCGTCGGCGACCACCAGGATGCGGCCGCCGACCTCCGCCACGTCGCCCCAGGGGAAGCCGTGCCCCCAGCTGACGCCGAGGATCCCGTCCTTGCCCTCCAGCGCCTTCATCTTCGCCACGAAGGACTGGCCGGGTTCGCGGGTCGTCGGGTACATGCTGATCATGCGGCAGTCGAAGACGCCCATCACCGGCTTCGTCCGGCCCGATGCGGCATCCGCCACGATGCCGAACAGGTCGGCGGCGCGGTCGGGAATGTCCACATGGGGATATTCCTTGAAGGTCATGATCGCGGTGGCGTTCTGCAGCATCGCCTCGGTGATGTGGCAATGCAGGTCCAGTTCCAGCCCGATCGGCACGTCGGGCCCGACGATGGTGCGGATGCGGGCCATCAGGTCGCCCTCGCAATCGTCATAGCCGTCGGCGACCATCGCGCCGTGCATGATCAGCAGCACCGCGTCCACCGGCATCGCCGTCTTCAGGTCGTCCAGGATCCGGTCGCGCAGCCGCTCGTAGACCGGGCGGGTGGTGCGGCCGGCCGGCATCGCGAAGGCGCAGATGCTCTCCGCCACCTGGCCCTGGCGCTCCTCCGTCATGCGCCGCCAGACATGCAGCGGCGCGGAGAACGGGTTGGGCTCGGCTTCCGTCGCCGGGCTGTCGATATGGCTGTTCTCGGCAAAGGCCGCCTCGCCGGTGGGGATCGGCGAGAAGGTGTTGGTCTCGGTCGCCAGGCCGGCGATGAAGACTTTCATGGCTTGGACTCTCGGCTGGCCGCCTCCGCCTGCTCGGCCTCGTAGGAATCGCGGCCGGCGGCGAGGAAGGCGAGGGTGTGGATGACGATCAGGGCGAGGGCCACCGGCACGGCGGCGGCGACCCAGACGATCGGGAAGCCCAATGTGTCCGCCGTCTTGGCGGTGGCGCGGGCGATATAGCCGCGGGTCGGGTCGGCCCCCGGCCCGAACAGGCAGTAATAGAGCACCGGCAGCACGAAGATCAGCGCGGCGGCCGCGCGCAGCAGGCGCAGCAGATGCCCGACCCCGCGGCCCGGGATCGCGGCGCGGCGCACCAGGACAGGGTCCACGCCGGCACGGAAGGCGCAGGCCGCGCCCAGCAGGCCGGCCCAGACCATGGCGTAGCGGGCCAGTTCCTCGGTCCAGACCGGCGGGCTGTCGAAGATGTAGCGGGCGACCACCTGGATCGCGACGAAGACCAGCATCGCCGTGAAGCCGATCGCCGCGCCCCACCGGGCGGCCCGGTCGAGCGCGGCACTGGCGGCAATGATCGCCCGCATGTCGTCGGCTCCCTGCCGGCGCCTACATCTTCGCCGCGTCGGCGGCCTCGACCCAGATCTCCACCTGCTCCGGCGCCAGCACGCCGTCGGTATAGACCTTGCGGGACCGCTCCACGAACGCCGCACGGGATTCCGGCGTCAGGTGGGTGACCTCGATCCCGGCCTCCTTCAGCTTGCCTTCCATCGCCGGCTCGGTGCGCTTCAGCCAGGCGCGGTTGGCGTCATGCGCGGCCTTCACCGCATCGTCGACGGTCTTGCGCTCCGCATCGCTGAGGCCCTGGTACCAGTCCTCCGACGCGATCGCGATCCGGGTGGACGGCACCATGTTGGCATTGGTGTAATGCTTGATGAAGTCGGTATGGCCGAACATCAGCGGTACGAAGGCCGGGTTCATATAGCCGTCGGCGACGCCGGTCTGCAGCGCGTTCGGCACTTCCGACCAGCTGACGATCGTGCCCTTCGTGCCCCAGGACTCGAACAGCTTGATCTGGGTCTCGTCCAGCGCGCGCATGCGCAGGTCGGCCATGTCGTCGGGATGCGTGATCGGCTTCTTGGTGTTGAAGATTCCGGCGCCGGAGCCCAGCGCGACGATGTCCAGCACCCGCACGCCTTCCGGCGTGGTGGCTTCGTTCACCTTCTCCAGGATCCTGCCCTTGTCGACGGCCATGTCCAGATGGCCGATATCCTCGAACAGGTAGGGCAGGTAGACGCCGTAGATCAGGGTGTCGAGCTTTCCGGCCGACTTCACGTCGGCCATGTTCACCTCCAGCAGGCCCTGCGAAGTCTGGTCGAGCTTCTCCGCCTCCTCGCCCAGCGCGCCGCGCGGGTATTCCTTCGCCGCCATCCCGTGCTCGTTGAGATAGTTGCCGAAGGTGTTGGCCCAGACATAGGTGCCGGACCCTTCCAGGTCGGGCGCGGTGTCCAGCGCGATCTTCACCTCCGCCGACGCCGCCAGGCTGACGGCGGAGAGCGCCGTCGCCAGGGCGGCGGCCTTGATGGTTCCAGTCCAGTTCATTCTTCCCTCCTTCAGGGCATCCCCGTTTCGTTGGACCCGACAACCTGCCTAGAAGCCGAACAGCCGCGGCAGGAACAAGGTGATTTCCGGCACCGTGACGAGCAGCAGCAGCACCAGGATCTCCACCACGAAGAACGGCAGGATCGCCGCCGCCAGCCGCCAGTAGTTCAGCCGGGTGACGGTGGAGACGATCAGCAGGCAGCCCCCCAGCGGCGGCGAGATCAGGCCGATGCACAGATTGAAGCAGATGACGATGCCCAGGTGCAGCGGGTCCGCCCCCTGCGCCACCGCCACCGGGGCGAGCAGCGGCACCAGCAGCGCCAGCGCCACCGGCACGTCCATGATCATGCCGGCGACCAGCAGCACCAGGTTCAAGGCCAGCAGGTATTCCAGCGGACCCAGCCCGGCATCGGTCACCAGCGCGGCCAGGCCCTGCGGCACCTGCTCCAGCCCCGCGACATAGCCGAGCGCGGCGACGGCGGAGAGCAGGATGAAGATCGAGCCGGTCAGCATCGCCGTGCGCTGCAGGCTCTGCCAGATCATGTCGCGGCTGATGCCGCCGTAGAACGGGCTGATCGCCAGCGCGAACAGCACCGCGATGCCGGCCGCCTCGGTCGGCGTGAACCAGCCGACGACAATGCCGGCGACGATGATGAAGGGCAGCATCATCGCCGGGGCGGCGCGCAGGGCGCTGGGCAGCAGCGGCGGCACCTCGACGCCGCGGCCGCCGGGATGGTCCTTCAGATGCGCGATGGCGCCGTTCATCGCGAACAGCGCGCCGGCCAGCAGCAGACCGGGCAGGATGCCGCCGACGAACAGCCCGGCCACCGAGGTGCCGGTCAGCGCGCCGTAGAAGATCAGGATGATGCTGGGCGGGATGATCGGCCCGATCACCGAGGAGGCCGCCGTGATCGCGCCGGCATAGGTCGCCGAATAGCCGCGGGCCTTCATCTCCGGCACCAGCATGTTGCTCAGCGCGGCGGCATCCGCCACCGCGGAGCCGGAGATGCCGGCGAAGAAGACGGAGGTCATCACGTTCACATGGCCCAGCCCGCCCTTCAGCCGGCCGACCAGCGCCATGGAGATGTCGATCAGCGCGGTTGTGATGCCGGACCGGTTCATCACCTCGCCGGTCAGGATGAACAGCGGCATCGCCATCAGGGCGAAGACGTCGATCTGGCTGAAGATGCGCTGCGGGATGATCGCCAGGTAGCGCAGATTGTCCGTCGCGGCGAAGGTCAGCACCGCCGCCGCGCCCATCACGTAGGCAAGCGCCGCGCCGGCCCCCAGCAGAAGCAGCAGGATGACCGGAACGAGCCAGCTCATGGCACGCCCTCCGCCAGCGACGGCCGGCGCGGCGCCAGGTCGGCCGGCGCGACGCCGGCGCGGGCCAGGTCCGGCGGCAGCGGCGTGCCGCCGATCAGCGCGGCGGCCAGCTGCGCCATGGCCGGGGCGGTCTGGATGCCGTATCCGCCCTGCCCGACCAGCCAGAAGAAGCCTTCCGCCGCCGGCTCGAAGCCGGCCACCGGCACGCCGTCGGGGGAGAAGGTGCGCAGGCCCGCCCAGCGGTGATGGATGCGCGCGATGGTCAGGCTGGTCGCCTCCTCGATCCGCCAGGCGGCGGTGGCCACGTCGATCTCCTCCGGCTGCGCGTCGCAGGGCAGGCTGGGGGTCGCGTCGGCGGGCGAGCCCAGGATGCGGCCGGCATCGGGCTTGAAGTAGAACCGCTCCTCCGCATCCACGACCATCGGCCAGGATGCCGCATCCATGCCGGCGGGCGGATCGAACAGGATCGCGGTGCGCCGCTTCGGCACCAGGCCAAGCGGCGCCACCCCGGCCAGGGCCGCGACCGCATCGCCCCAGGCGCCGGCTGCGTTGACCAGCACCGGCGCGGCGAAACGGCCCTGCGGCGTGTCCACCTGCCAGCGCCCGCCCTGCCGTGCGATCGCGGTCGCGCCGGCAGAGCCGAGCAGCCGCCCGCCGCGGGCGCGCAGCCCCTGCTGGTAGCCGGCATGAAGCGCATGCACGTCGAGGTCCATCGCGCCGCGTTCCAGCGCCGCGCCGGCCAGCAGGTCCGGCCGCAGCACCGGCACCAGCGCCGCCGCCCCGGCCGGGTTCAGCCGCTCCATGTCGGTCAGGGCGCCGATCTCCGCCACCAGCCCCTCCAGCACCGGCATCTGCTCCGGCGTGGCCGCGAACATGATGCCGCGGGCGCCCAGCAGCGGATGCGTGGCGAAGCCCGCGGGCGGGGCTTCCAGGAAGCGGCGACCGGCGCGGGTCAGGGCGCGCACCGGCGCCGGGCCATAGGTCTCCGAGAACAGCGCGGCGGAGCGGCCGGTGGCGTGATAGCCGGGCTGTGCCTCGGCCTCCAGCACGATCACCGACGCGCCGGCCGCCAGTTCGTAGGCCGCCGCACAGCCGGCCATGCCGGCGCCGATCACCAGGATGTCGGCTGCTGTCACGTCAGGTCCCGGCACCTTGTTCCCCTGTTGCCGCGCGCCCGGCACGCTCCCGCTTCCCTGCCCGCCATGCGTGCATCCGCCAACAGCCTGCCACGTCCGGGCGGTCCCATGCCATGCATCGGGCTTGCCCTGGCCGCGCGGAGGGCAGAGAGTTTCGCGAATGGGACGGTCACGGAAGCCGAACGAAGGGTCGGCAGATCCGTGCAGCATAGGGAGCGTTTTCCAATCGGAAAATACGTAATCGACATCGCCTCTGCCGACGGGGCGACGACGGAGATGGGCACCCGGACAGACGCCGGGGCCGATCGCCGGCCCGCACCGGCGCCCGCCACGGCGCGCGAGGCGGAGCGGACGGAGATCGGCGCCCGGCTGCGCCGCCTGCGGCGCGACCGGGGCTGGACCCTGGCGGACGTCGCGTCGCGCACCGGCCTCGCCGTCTCCACCCTGTCGAAGGTGGAGCGCGGCCGGATGTCGCTGGCCTATGACAAGTTCGCCACCCTGGCGGCGACCCTGGGGCTGGACATCGCCGACCTGTACACCGATCGCGGCGCCGTTGGGTCCTGCCCACAGCCGGTGATCACGCGGACCGGCGAGGCGCAGGGCCATCGCAGCGGGCCCTATGTCTACGAGGTACTGTCGACCGGCCTGCGCGGCCGCCAGATGATGCCGGTGCGCGGCCGCATCATCGCGCGCCGCCTGGACGAGTTCGCCGAATGGCAGAGCCATCCCGGCGACGAGTTCCTCTATGTCCTCGCCGGATCGATCGAGCTTCATATCGCCGGCATGGATGCGATCGCGCTTGCCGCGGGCGAGTCGGTCTATTTCGACAGCGGCCGGCCGCATGTCTATCTCAGCACCGGCGACGGCGACGCCGAGGTGCTGACGGTGATGCTGCCGCAATTTCCGGCCGCCGGCGCGGTCGAGGCGGAAGCGGCGACCGGGACCGAGGGGGACTGACCCGGTGAGCGCAGGCGCGCCCGGGCCCGGGACGCGGGTCGGCGGCATCCACCACATCGCGGTCTGCACCGCCGACATCAAGGCACAGATCGCCTTCTTCGCCGACGTGCTGGGCTGCGAACTGGTGGCGCTGTACTGGATGCACGGGGTGAAGGATGCCTGGCACGGCTTCCTGCGCCTCAACGACCTGTGCTCCATCGCCTTCGTGCAGAGCCCGAAGATCGCCGGCATCGCCCACCAGATCGGCGTCACCCATGCCGGTAATGCCGGCGGACCGGTGGCCGGCGGCGCGCTGCAGCACCTGGCGCTGCGGGTACCGGACCGGGCCGCCCTGCTGGCGCTGCAGGATCGCATCCGCAGCCATGGCGTGCCGGTGATCGGGCCGATCGACCACGGCTTCTGCACCTCGATCTACTTCGCCGGCCCGGAACATCTGAGCCTGGAGGCCTCGTTCTCAGCGGCACCGATCGATCCCCGCGCCTGGATCGACCCCGACGTGGTCGCCCGCGCCGGCATCAGCGCAGAGGAACTGGCCCGTTTCACCGCGCCGGCGCCGTTCACGGCCCCGGCGGAACGGGTGCCGCAGCCGCCCGCCGACGGCCCCGGCCCGCACCTGGTCTATCCGCCGGAGCCCTACGCCCGGATGCTGGCCCGCAGCGATGCGGAGACGGAGGAAAAGCTGTCGGAGAAGGAGGCGCCGGTGGCGGCAGGTTGAGCGGCGATCGGCAATCGTCAGATCGGCCTGCCAAGAGCGACCCACTCGTTCATCGCGCCCAACAATTCCCCGGTGGGATAGTCCTGAATGTCGTCATCGGAAAAGCCAGCGCGAAGTTGGCGCCCGTAGTGCCAGACCTGGAAGTCCTGGTAGTGGCGAATGATGCGTCCGGCCCCTTCGCTCGGCGCCCCGGCTTCGCTGACCAGCCAATTGCGCACCTTTCTGACGGCGTCCTCATAGTTGCCTGCATGGGCCTGGATGTCACAGCCCGCCAGGTCGGACAAAGCAGCCTGATAGCGGTACGGCCGCTCTTCGAGGATGAGGATCTTCTTGTCCTTCTGAGCGACAGAGCCGTAAAGCCGGCACGCATAGTCCACCCCAAGCTCGAACGGCATGTTCAGCCTGTAGAATTCGCCCGCCGCTACAGCCTGGCACCTGCTGAGATCGTGAATTGAATAGCGAGAGTTCTCGATCAGGTCACAGATCTTGGCGAGCCGGGTTTCGCCAGAGTCCGCCCGCTCGGTCGCAATGCGGGGAGAAAATCCGAGATAGACCGCGCAGAACAGGATCGCCTGGAGGAGCGGCGCATAGTCCCGGTCAAATGGACAGTTTATGAAGACCGAACGTTCGAACGTCGGCGCCGACACCGATCAGTCCTGTGCCGCAGCCACACTTCCCCGATAGGAACTGCGCTCCCTGATCCGTCCGTCGCGCCCGTGGATGTAAAGTTCAGCCCCCTGCCTGACAGCAATTTCCTTTGCCTTGGCAATGGCTTCCTGCTGCGTCTCGCAGAGGGCGGTGGCCCTTTCGGCTCCGACCTTGCGCACGCTCCATTTGTCGCCGCTGGGCGCGACAAGAACATCCTTGCTCGACATGCTCCGTCTCCGGCCCTTTCTGTCGCTACCAGAATATAGGCGGCAGCTCAGCCACCCGCCAGCACCGACATGAACGCCCGCGCCGGCGGGCCGGGCAGCCAGCGGGCGCGGTGCGCGCAGCACATCGCCACCGGCTCAATCAGCGACAGGTCGAAGGCCACGAAGCGCTGCCGGAAGGCGGCGCTGCGCTCGTAGCCCGCCTCCACCATCGCCAGCGGGTCGGTAGAGGCGACCAGGTCGGCGACAATCGGGAAAAACTCGATCACATGCAGATGGTGCACCGGCTCCTTGCCGCGATCGGCGTAGATCGCGGCGAAGCGCTCCACATAGCGGCTGCCCAGGTCGGGCACGATCAGCATGTAGTCGGCAAGGTCGGCGGGCGTCAGGGGCGCACGGCCGGTCAGCAGATGCCCGCGCCGGGCGAAGAGCTTCGTCCGCAGCAGGCCCGCCGGCGCGGTTGCGATGGCCGGGTCGTCGCCCACCAGGGCCTCGGGCCCGACCAGCAGGTCGATATCGCCCCGCCGCAGCTGCTGCGCGCCGCGCTCCACGCTGGGGCCGTCATATGCACGCAGAGCCCCGGCTCCGCGGCGATCAGCCGCCGCAGCGCATGGTCCACCAGGCCCTGGACCGAGGACGGGCAGACGCCGATGCGCAGCAGCGAGGGCGGGCCGTGGCGCCGGAGCGGGCGTCCGCGGCCAGCATGTCCAGGTCGGCGACGATGCGCCCCGCCCGCTCCAGGAACTCGCGGCCCTCCGGCGTGGCGGTCGCCCCGCGGGCGCCGCGCTCGAACAGCGGATGGCCGATCTCCCGCTCCAGGCCCGCGACGCTGCGGGTGACGGTCGACTGGGTGACAAGCAGGGCCGTGGCGGCCGCCGAGAAGGAGCCGGCGCGATCGATCGCCACCGCGTGCCGGAGTCTCACCGCATTCATCGTCATGCGCCCAATGCATGGAAAGGCAGTGAATTGCCTTGGACGAATGGCCCGGCAATCCCGATCCTGCGCCCTGTCCGGCGGCAGGAGGTGCAGATGATCCCGACAGGCGACCTGCCGTCAGCGGCTCCGAAGCGCCGCCAGCCCCTCCGCCAGGCCGCCCTGGAACAGGGCGATGTCGGAGGCGTGCGAGATCATGCGGTAGCCGCGGTCCAGCAGCATGCGGCCCCAGTCCGCGCTGCCGCCGCCGGCGGCCGCCGGCTTGCCCGCCGCCGCCGCCGCCGCCGCCACCCGGTCGATGGCGGCCTGAATCCGCGGATCGTCCATCTGGCCGGGAATGCCCAGGCCCACCGACAGGTCGCCCTGGCCCAGATGCACGGCGTCGATGCCGTCGACGGCGGCGATCTTCTCGACGTTGTCCAGGCCGCGCGGGGTTTCCACCAGCGCCAGCAGCAGCAGGCGGTCGTTCGCCGCCTCGATCGTTTCCGTGGCATAGGGCGCGCGGTAATCGTCATGGGCGGCGCCGAACATGGCGCCGCGGACTCCGACGGGCGGGTAGCGGGTGAAGGAGACGAGCTCCGCCGCCTCCTCCGCGCTTTCCACCATCTGGAACACCAGGCCCATGGCGCCGACATCCAGCAGCTTGGAGATGTCGGCATAGGATTTCGACGGCGGCCGCACCAGCGGCACGATGCCAAGGCCGCGGCACAGGGCGCATTGCAGCTTGATCTCGGCAATGCCCAGGCCGGAATGCTCCATGTCGTAGAGCAGGTAGTCGGCGCCGGCATTGGCCGCCATCTGCGGCAGGCCGGGGGAGAGGAACTCGAACACCATCGTGCCGAACACCGTGCCCCCCGCCCGCAGCCGCTGCTTCACCGGATTGTCGCGCATGGATCCTCCCGTCGTCTCGTCGTCCTCGCCCCGGATCTGGCGCCAGCATAGGCCCGATTGCGGGGCAGGTTGAAAACATGCATACACACCTACAACGGCGCGCCCGGCCGGGCGACGCCTTTCCTGAACGCTCAACGAGGAAACGCCCAATGGCCTTGCCCGCCATCCTGAAGGACCGTCTGTCCGTGCCGGTCGTCGGTGCCCCGCTGTTCATCGTCTCCAATCCCGACCTGGTCATCGCCCAGTGCAAGGCCGGGATCGTCGGTTCCTTCCCGGCGCTGAACGCCCGGCCGGCCGAGGTGCTGGAGGAGTGGCTGAAGCGGATCAAGGGCGAGCTGGCGGAACATGACGCCAAGCATCCGGAGGCGCCGTCCGCCCCCTTCGCGGTGAACCAGATCGTGCACCGGTCGAACGACCGGCTGATGCACGACGTGGAGATGTGCGTGAAGTACGAGGTGCCGGTGACGATCTGCTCCCTCGGCGCGCGGGAGGAGGTCTACGAGGCCTTCCATTCGTATGGCGGCCTGGTGCTGCACGACGTGATCAACGACACCTTCGCCCGCAAGGCGGTGCAGAAGGGTGCCGACGGCCTGATCGCCGTGGCGGCCGGTGCCGGCGGCCATGCCGGCACCACCTCGCCCTTCGCGCTGATCCAGGACATCCGGGAATGGTTCGACGGGCCGCTGCTGCTGTCCGGCTGCATCGCCACCGGCGGCGCGGTGCTGGCGGCGCAGGCGATGGGCGCCGACCTGGCCTATATCGGCTCCGCCTTCGTCGCCACGAAGGAAGCCAATGCCAGCGAGGCCAACAAGCAGATGATCGTCGACTGCAACGCCGCCGACATCGTCTACACCAACCTGTTCACCGGGGTGCATGGCAACTACCTGAAGCCGTCGATCCTCGCCGCCGGCATGGACCCCGACAACCTGCCGGAAAGCGATCCGTCGAAGATGAACTTCGGCTCCGGGGGCAACACCAAGTCGAAGGCCTGGCGCGACATCTGGGGCTGCGGCCAGGGCATCGGCGCGGTCAAGGAAGTCCCGGCCGCAGGCGAACTGGTGGCCCGCCTGAAGCGGGAATACGAAGCGGCGCGGGCAAGGCTGCTGGCGGCATAGCCCCGCACCCGGGGCCGGCAGGAAGTGGACATCCAGGGTCGCGGGCCTGACGCGGGTGCGACGCATCGGATGTTCCAGGACGGCCGGGCGGCCGCCGCGCTGGAATCCTTTGCCGCGCTGGAATCCTTTGGCGCGGTCGAAGCCGGCGGCTGAAGGGGGCCGGTGTCAGCCGGGGCCGGGGCCGCGCAGCGCGGTGGGGCAGACCCGCCGCATGTGCAGCGAGTCCAGCGCCCGCCGTCGCGCCGCCACGGCATCGTGCACCGCGGCCATGTCCAGACCCGCCGCCCGGTCGATCAGGGCCCGGGTCTCCGCCGGCGGTTTCGCCGAGAGCGGCTCCCGGTACAGCACGACCTGTTCCCGCATCACCAGCAGCCAGGGCGCCGGGCCGTCGATGCCGAACATCGCCGCGATTTCCGGTGCCGCATCCAGGTCGATGCGGGTCCAGTGCCAGGGGGTCGCCCCCGCCAGCAGCGGCGCGACCGCCGTCGCACAGGCCGCATAGGGGCCGCGATGCGCCACGCACGCGAGCAAGGGATGCGCGGCCACGGCGGCATGAAAGGCCGCCGGCGCCAGTTCATCCGGAACCCGTCCCTTGGTCATCGGCACCTCCTCTGACAGCGTCAGTCTAGGAGCCGACGCCGCCGCCGGCTAGACGATGCCGGAAAAGTCCGGCGGCCGCTTCTCCCGGAAGGCGGCGATCGCCTCCCGGTTGGCGGGACCGCCGACCAGGCCGGCGAAGGCCGCATCCTCCCGGTCGCGGGCGGCCCGCAGCGCATCGGCCCGGGCGGCACGCATCACCGCCTTGGTCGCCACCAGGGCCGGCACCGGCTGCGCGGCGATCTGCCCGGCCAGGGCCATGGTTTCCGCCGCCAACTCCGCGCCCGGCACCACCTTCCAGGCCAGCCCCGCCTCCTTCGCCGCCGCCGCATCCAGCCAGGCGCCGGTGAACAGCAGGTGCGCTGCTTCCCCCCAGCCCAGGATCGCCGGCAGCAGCAGGCTCGATCCCGCCTCCGCCGTCACGCCGAGCGGCACGAAGGGCGCGCGCAGCCGCGCCTCCGCCGCCATCAGCACGATGTCGCAATGGGGCAGCATGGTCAGGCCGATGCCGACCCCCAGGCCGTTGACCGCAGCGATCAAAGGCTTCGGGAAGCCTTCCAGGGCCGCCATGAAGGGGCCGAAGCCGTCCGCCACCCGCTGCGCATGGCTGCGCGCATCGCCCAGCTCCGCCAGGTCCTGCCCGGCAGAGAAGGCGCGGCCGGCGCCGGTCAGCACCACCGCCGCCACCGCGGGATCGGCGGCGGCATCGTCCAGCGCCGCCGCCACGGCGCGGTAGAGCGGGTCGTTGAAGGCGTTCAGAGCGTCCGGCCGGTTCAGCACCAGCCGCCGCACCCGGCCCTCCGTCGACGACTTGAGGACCGGTTCCGCCGCCGCTTCCTGCGCTTCGCCGCCCGTCACGCCACCGCCTCCACCCGCTCCGGATGGCCGGACCAGGACCAGGCCATGCTGGGGCGGCTGAGACCCAGCATCATGCCCCCCAGGGTCGGCGGATGCACCCAGATCTGGTCGGCCACCTGGTCGGCCCGCCGCCCCGCCGGACGGTCCACGGTCATGCCCGGCCGCTCCGGGGGGTGGCGTTCGGCGATGCGCGCCTCGATCGCCGACAGGCGCGGCGTTTCCGCGAAGGCCATGTAGAGGACCGGCCCCTGGCGGGCGAGGAAGCGCCCCATGGTCAGGTCCATGTCGGTCGGCGTGATCACCTCGAAGCGGTGCAGCCGGTCGCGGTGGAACAGGGTCAGGGTGCCGGTATAGCCGAAGCGTTCCGACGTGATCGGCACAAAGACATCGGCGTCCAGGACGAACAGGGCGGCGAAACGCGCGGTATCGCCGCGATGGTCCGGCGCCAGCAGGGTCGCCTCATAGAGGAAGTCGATGTCGCCGACGGCCGGCAGGTCCTGCGCCGCGCTGAGCACCAGGCGCAGGCCGTCGATGCCGGTGCCGGCGGCATCCAGGAACAGCTGCCCGCCTTCCTCCGCCGGCGTGCGGCCATTCGCCACCAGCCGCGCCCGCAGCGCGGCCAGGTCGGGCGCGCTGGCCCCGGCGGCGAACATGTGGCCGCCGCGCCGGGCGACCGCGTCCGCCACCGGGCCGGCGCCGTCGGGCTCCAGCAGTTCCAGCCAGCCGCGACCCAGGCGCAGCGCGGTCCGCTTTGCGCCCAGCAGCGCCAGACGGTCCTGCCCCGCCGGCTCCGCCCCCAGGATTCCCTGCCAGAGCGCCGCCACACGGCCCGCATCCGGCACCGCCATCTGCACCCGGTCGATCGCTGTCAGCATGTCGTCTTCCCCTCCCCCGGAATCGTTGGTCCGCACGGTAGCGGGCGGCGACGCTTTTGACAGCCCCGGAGCGAACGGCCGAAGCTGCCCGCAACCGAAGGAGAGAGACGTGAAACGGCTGCTGATCGTGGCGCATGCGCCGTCGCCCAACACGCAGAAGCTGCGTGATGCCGTCCTGGCGGGCGCCCGCAATCCGGAGATCGACGGGGTCGAGGTCACGGCCATGACCCCGTTCGAGGCGGGGCCGGATGCGGTGCGCGCCGCCCAGGCCGTGATCCTGGGCACCACGGAGAACCTCGGCTATATGAGCGGGGCCCTGAAGGACTTCTTCGACCGCACCTATTATGCCGTGCTGGAGGAGACGCAGGGCCTGCCCTATGCCCTGTGGATCCGGGCCGGCCATGACGGTACCGGAACCCGCCGCGCGGTGGAGAGCATCGCCACCGGCCTGCGCTGGAAGGCGGTGCAGGCGCCGCTGATCTGCCGCGGCCCCTTCGACGAGGGCTTCGTCGGGCAGTGCGAGGAGCTCGGCACCCTGGTCGCCGCCGGGCTGGAGGCCGGCATCTTCTGAGCCGCCGGTGGTTTCTGGCGGCCGTTTCTGGGAATGAGGGGGAAGCGATGACCGAAGAGAATCCCGTGCTGATCGACAGCGCCCATGGCGTCACGACGATCACCCTGAACCGGCCGCAGCGGCTGAACGCGCTGAACGTCCCCCTGCTGGAGAAGCTGCACGAGGGGCTGGAATGGGTCGAAAGCGCCGGGCAGAGCCATGTCGTGGTGCTGACGGGTGCGGGCAAGGCCTTTTCCGCCGGGGTCGACCTGCAGGCGCTGGCCGAGCAGGGGATCGACCTGGCCGCCGGCGATGTCGGCGGCGCCTTGAACGATGCCGCGCGGACGGTGATCGCGAAGCTGGGCAGCATGCGTCAGGCCACCATCGCCAAGGTCAACGGCTTCTGCTTCACCGGCGCCCTGGAGCTGATGCTGGGCTGCGACTTCGCGATCGCGGCGGCGGAGGCGAAGCTGGGCGACACCCATGCCATGCTGGGCATCCGCCCGACCTGGGGCATGACCCAGCGTCTGCCGCGCGCGGTCGGCATGGCGCGGGCGAAGGAGATGTCCTTCACCGCCCGTCACATCACCGGCAGCGAGGCGGCAGACTACGGCCTGGTGCTGGAGGCGGTGCCCGCCGCCGACCTGGACGCCCGGGTCGATGCGATCGCCCGCAGCATCGCCGCCAACAGCGCCGGCGCCATCGCCGCCTACAAGGACCTCTACGGCAAGGCCGCCAATGCCGGCCTCGAAGAGGGCCTGGCCTACGAGTACGGCACCGCCTACGACATCGCCGACACCCGCGCCCGCTACGAGGCCTTCATGGCGAAGCTGAAAAAGGCCTGACCCGCACTTTTCTTCGTTCTGCCGCTGCGCTTTGTGACGCCGGTCACAGGGTGCCGCCAGATTTCCACATTCATGCCCTTCGGCCGAACGAATTGGGCGCGATCTTCCTTCTCGACAGGGGGCGCGGGCGGAACCCGCCGCAGCCCCGGACCAGCGACGAAGGGAGGGCGACATGGCCCGCATCGCGACCATCGAAGAGATCTACGAAGCCGAGTTCGTCGAGTATGGCAGCATCGACGCCATCGCCGAGTTCTCCCGGCTTCCGGCCGACGACCGGCTGCTGCCGGAGCTGGAGGACGAGGACGGCATGTCCGGCGAGGAACTGCTGCGCCTGCTCGGCGACGGTGAGCCGGAACCGAGCCGCTGGCACTGATGCGCGGCCCGGACATCGACGTTCCAGGCTCCGACCACGACGGGGGCGCCCGGCGGCGCCGACAGACCCGCGGCCCGACCAACGGCTGATCCGCCGCCGCCCGCAGGCGCCCCCGTCGCCACCATTCCCTCCCCAAATCGCGCTCGCGGCCGCAACGCCGAGCGACCCGGCTACAGCCGCCGGCGCAGCCATGGCATGATCGCCCACCGCCGGGCCGCAGACGCGGCACCGGAAGGGTGGGGAGGATGCGTTCATGCCAGAGAAGAAGAACCGCCACCTGCGGTCGCAGGAATGGTTCGCCAATGTCGACGATCCGGGAATGACGGCGCTCTATCTGGAGCGCTACCTGAATTTCGGCCTGACCCGTGCGGAGCTGCAGTCCGGCAAGCCGATCATCGGCATCGCCCAGACCGGCTCCGACCTCTCCCCCTGCAACCGCCACCACCTGGAACTGGCGAAGCGGGTGCGCGACGGCATCACCGCCGCCGGCGGGCTCTGCTTCGAATTTCCCGTCCATCCGATCCAGGAGACCGGCAAGCGGCCGACCGCATCGCTGGACCGCAACCTCGCCTATCTGGGCCTGGTGGAGGTGCTGTACGGCTATCCGCTGGACGGGGTGGTGCTGACCACCGGCTGCGACAAGACCACGCCGGCCTGCCTGATGGCGGCGGCGACGGTGAACCTGCCGGCGATCGTGCTGTCGGGCGGACCGATGCTGAACGGCTGGTTCCGGGGCCAGCGCACCGGCTCCGGCACCATCGTCTGGAAGGCGCGGGAACTGCTGGCCGCCGGCGAGATCGACATCGACGGCTATACCGACCTGATCGCCTCCTCCGCGCCGTCGGTGGGCCACTGCAACACCATGGGCACCGCCAGCACGATGAACAGCCTGGCCGAGGCCCTGGGCATGAGCCTGCCGGGCTGCGCGGCGATCCCGGCGCCCTATCGCGAGCGCGGCCAGATGGCCTACGAGACCGGGCAGCGTATCGTGGCGATGGTGCACGAGGACCTGAAGCCGTCCGACATCCTGACCCGCAAGGCGTTCGAGAATGCGATCCGGGTGAATTCCGCCATCGGCGGCTCCACCAACGCGCCGATCCACCTGAATGCCATCGCCCGCCATATCGGCGTGTCGCTGGACAATGACGACTGGGAGCGGCTGGGCTATGCGGTGCCGCTGCTGGTGAACCTGCAGCCGGCCGGGACCTATCTGGGGGAGGAGTATCATCGCGCCGGCGGCGTGCCGGCGGTGGTGCACGAGCTGATGGGCCAGGGCCTGATCCACGAGGACGCGCTGACCGTCAACGGCCGCGGCATCGGCGACAATTGCCGCGACCGGCCGGTCCTGGACCGCGACGTGATCCGGCCCTTCGACAACCCGATGCTGCGCAATGCCGGCTTCCTGAACCTGAAGGGCAACCTGTTCCATTCCGCGATCATGAAGACCAGCGTGATCGCGGAGAGCTTCCGCTCCCGCTACCTGTCCAACCCCGACGACCCGGATGCCTTCGAAGGGCGTGCGATCGTCTTCGACGGGCCGGAGGACTATCACCTGCGGATCGACGACCCGGCGCTGAACGTCGACGAACAGTGCATCCTGGTGATCCGCGGCGCAGGGCCGATCGGCTATCCGGGCGCGGCCGAAGTGGTGAACATGCAGCCGCCCGCCGCCCTGATCAAACGCGGCATCACCGGCCTGCCCTGCCTGGGCGACGGGCGGCAGTCCGGCACCTCCGGCTCGCCCTCGATCCTGAACGCGTCGCCGGAGGCGGCCGCGATGGGCGGCCTGGCGCTGCTGCGCACCGGCGACCGGATCCGCATCGACCTGCGCAAGCGGGAGGCGAACGTCCTGATCCCCGACGACGAACTGGCCGCCCGACGGGCGGAGATCGCCGGCGATGGCGGCTATCCCTATCCGGAGGACCAGACCCCCTGGCAAGCGATCCAGCGCGCCATGGTCTCGCAGCTGGACAGCGGCATGGTGCTGGAGCCGGCGATCGGCTTCCAGCGGGTGGCGCAGACCAAAGGTGTGCCGCGCAACAACCATTGAGGGGTCGGGCCAGGGCGCGCTGCCAGGCGGTACCGCTTGCGGCATGAGTGCCCGGCTCAAGGCCGGGCACGACGTCTGCGGGATTGCGGCCAACAGCATGGTCATGGTCGGCCTTGGGCCGACCATCCATTCCGCCGGCTTCGACGCCTATGCGCTGATGGCCGGCCGGCCCCCGCCCGCTACAGGATCTCGAACACCTCGTAGACCGGGCCGTGCGGCTTGCGGTCGCCGATGCCGACCGCGAGCAGGCGGTTCAGCCAGTCATAGGGGCCGGAAGCCGTCTCGAAGCGCGGCGTGACCCGGAAATAATAGTCCGACGGGTCGACGGGCTCGCCGGCGTTCAGGCGCCGGATGACATCCTCCGGCCCGTGCCGCATGCCGGTATAAGTCATGTAGATGAAGGCGCCGTCGTCGGTCTTCAGGGTCAGCCGCACGTCCATCAGCAGCACGCCGTCCGGCCGGCCCAGCAGCCAGTCGCCGCCGGCGGTAGGCAGGATCTCGCCCCGCAGCCGCTCGCCCCGGAAGCTGCCGCCCTCCACCACCGCGATGCGGCGCATGCCGGTGGGAGTCTCCTGTCCCATCTGGATGCTCACCGTCGCTTCCAGGGTGAACAGATGCCTGGTCCGGACCGTCACGCTCATGTCTTTCCCCCCCTCACGCCGGCTCTGCCGCCCGACCTGTGCGGGGAGCTTCCGTCCTGGCGGCCCCGCACGCAACAGCCGTGCCGCAGATTCATCGCCGCGGGGATGGAACAAGGGCCCCGGGGCGTTGGTTGTGCGGGCGTGAGACAGGCGCCGGACGAAGGCTTCCCCCGGTGCCGTGCCGAATCCCTTCCAGACAGACAAGCAGGAGGATCCCATGCAGAAGCGCGAGATCCTGGGCGGTATCCTTGCATCCGCAATGCTCGCCCTTTCCGGCCCCGCAGCCGCCGAAGTCGTCGACCTGAACTTCGAGGCCGACACCATCGGCGAGATGAAGGTGTCGGGACAGGGCTTTTCCGACCATCTGGCACGCGACTATCGCACCCTGTCGCTGTTCGAACGCGACGCCATGGTCGACTGGCCGGACGCCGAGTTCTACGCCGACAAGGCGCTGATGGCGAAGCAGGGGCGCAAGGTGATGCCCGAACGGGTCGAGGACTGGGGCGTGGAGAGCGATGCCGCGATCGCCGAGCTGAAGGCGGCCCGCACCGACCTGATCGCGCTGCTGTCCACGGCGCGCAGCGCGCATCCCAATGCGGCCTCGCAGGCCCAGGCCTATTACGACTGCTGGATCGAACAGCAGGAGGAGGGCTGGCAGCGCTCCCACATCGCCGGCTGCAAGGAGAAGTTCGTGCTGGCCATGTCGCAGCTGGAAGGACTGATGGCCGAGCCCGCGGCCGAGCCCTTCTCGATCAGCGGCATAGAAGAGATCGGCGTCGTGTTCTTCGAGTTCGACAAGGCGGTGCTGACCCCGAAGGCGAAGAAGACCTTGGACACCATGGCCGCGCTGCTGCCGAACCCGGCGGAGACCGAGCTGGTGATCGCCGGCCATGCCGACCGCTCCGGGCCGAAGGGCTACAACGAGGCCCTGTCCGCCCGCCGCGCCGCGGCCGTGCAGGACTATCTGGCCGCGAAGGGCTTCACCAAAACCCGGGTCGAGGAATTCGACATGGCGGCCTATGGCGAGACGCGCCCTGCGATCCCGACCGCGGACGGCGTGCGCATGCCTGAAAACCGCCGGGTGAAGGTCAAGGTCGACGCCGAGGCGAGCTGACCGGACTTTTTCCCCTTTCGGGACCATCCTGGACGGGCCGCGGCAGCGCATGTCGCGGCCCGTTCTGCGTCGGGGCGGCCGCTCGCGCCCGGCCGCACGCCGTTGTGACCGTCATCACCAACCCGGCATCGATCCGGCCTCGCTCGGAACGCTCTCCCCGCGGAAGGCGTTATCGGGGTGCAAGAGCAGACCTTGGCAGTGCAATCCCCCCATGCCCCGGGGAACGGAGATACGGATCCCGGCCCGGCGGCGGAAAGGAGGACAGGATGAAAGCGCGCAAGATACTGACGAGCCTCACCGCGATCGCGATGCTGGCGGGTGCCGGAACGGCAGCCGCCGGCACCCTGGACCTGCAGCAGGACCGCAAGGTCGAGATCGCTCCCGCCTGGGCGGCCCCCGATGCCATGGGCGACCTGGTTGCCGAACACGCGACCAGCGGCCTGGTGCATTTCCGCCCTGGCAGCGCCGAGATGACGCCGGAAAGCCGGGAGCGCCTCGACATGCTGCCGATGCTGCTGCCAAAAGACGGCGAATCCGTGCTGATGATCGGCAATGTCGATACCGGCGACCCGCTGGCCGTGGCCCGCGCCACCGCTGTGCAGGACTATCTGGCCGATCGCGGCGTCACCGAGACGCAGCTGGTGATCGCCCCCGCCAACGACACGCTGGCGGCAGAAGACGGCGCGCTGCGGATCGCCTATGCCGGCATGGCTGGCTGACACCGCGCCACGCCACGCCAGAACAGGAACAGCCGGAAGGGGCCGCGGGGCCGACCCGCGGCCCCTTTTTCCTGCCGCCGGGCCCGCCGGCATCGCAAGAGGCTTGAAGCGGCGCCCGGTTCGGGCGACACCCGCAGCCATGACCCGCCCCCGACATCGCCTGGCCATCTCTGCCCTGATGACCGCTCTTCTCCTGCCGTTCTGCCTGGCCGGCTCCCTGCCCGCCCATCCGGAAACAGAAGGCTATCTCGAGCTGCGGCAGCGCTTCCTGCCGGGCATCAAGGGCGAGGACCAGCGGCAGATCGTGGAAAGCGATGCCGCCCCCTGGCGCGCGATCGGCCGGGTCAACCGGCGGATCGGCGGCTATTGCACCGGCACCCTGATCGCGCCGGCCAGGGTGCTGACCGCGGCCCATTGCCTGTGGAACCGCCGCACCCGCCGCTGGCTCGGGCCGGAAGCGCTGCATTTCGTCGGCGGCTACAGCCGCGGCGCCTGGATCGCCGATGCCGGTGTGAGGGCGATCCGGCTCGCCCCCGGGATCGCCGCGGGGCCGGGCGCGTCGGGGCGTTTCCCGCCGGCCGCCGACTGGGCGGTGCTGAGCCTGTCGCAGCCCCTCGACATGCTGGGCCAGATCCCGCTGGCCGGCGGCACGCCTGCGGCGGACGCCGACGGTCGGGGCGGGCCCGGCCCGGAGAACCTGATCCAGGTCGGCTACAGCCAGGACAAACCCCACGTGCTGACCGCGCACCACGGTTGCCACGCCCTGGGTCCGGTGCGGCCCGGCGGCACCCTGGTCCATGACTGCGACGCCACGCATGGCGATTCCGGCTCGCCGATCCTCGTCCTCACCGCCGGCGGACCGCGCCTCTTCGCCATGCATGTGGCCACCGGCAAGGGTAGCGCCGGCGCGGTGGGGATCGCCGTACCCGCCGCGTCGATCGACCCCGGGCGTTAGTCTTCCACCGCCACCGAGCCGGCCACCATCCCCGAGCCGGCCACCATCCCTCAGTTGGCCATTATCCCTGGGTTGGCCATTATCCCTGTGGCGGATTTCGGATCGCGGCTCCGACACCCTATCCTCGTTCGGCAGCCGCGTTCTCGCGGGTGCTGGATCGGCCCGCGCGGGCGCGCCGCGTGGTCCCGGCGAGCAGAGGCCCGGCAAGGAGGAGGAAGTGAACGCCGCAAAAGACGACCTGCCAGGCGTCCTGCCGTTGCCGGACCGGCTCGACTTCGGCAGCAGCAGGGTGGACTTCGAGACCGCCCCTGGCGGGTTGCAGGGTGCCCTGCTGTACCGCCCGATCGGACGCTATACCAATGACATGCTGGTGCGGGTGTTCGAATGCCTCGCCGATGCGGCAGCGGGCGACACGCTCTATGTGGTCGGGGATCTGCGGCAAACCGAATCCCATATCGGCCATGCGGGCTATGACGCGGCGTCGCGGAAGCTGATGGAACGGGGCAAGACCCGGCTCAGGATCGTGATCTGCGACCCCGATCCGGTCCGCCCCTACATGGTCCGTCTTGCCCGCGACGTGAACGAAGTGCACGGCCTGGACAGCGTGGCCTGCTACGAGCCGGACATGCCGGCGGCCCTCGCCCGGCTGGTGGAGATCATGCGCAAGGGCGGCCTCACCTAGAGCATCTTGTTGAAATCGATCAACTTATTGCCGCTCGGATGAGTCCATCCGAGCGCAAGTTGATCTGGCAGGCCGCCGGGCGGGATGGCTGCCGGATCAGGCCCTGCCGGTCAGTTCCCGCCGGACGATCGCGGCCCCCTCCGCCATCGCACGCAGCTTTCCGAACGCCACCTCGCGCGGCAGGTATTTCATGCCGCAGTCTGGCGCCGCGACGATGCGTTCCGCCGGCAGCACCTGAAGGGCCGCGCGCAGGCGGCCGGCGACCGTCTCCGCCGTCTCCACCGCCCTGTCGCCCAGGTCCAGCACGCCGACCAGGATGGACTTGCCGGGCAGTCGCTCCAGCACCGCGAGGTCCAGCTTCGGCTGCGCCGCCTCGATCGAGATGTGGCTGGCGTCGCAGGACGCCAGTTCCGGCAGGAAGGAATAGCCGGACGGCTTGTCCTTCACGACATAGGCATAGCCGAAGCACATATGCACCACCGTCGGCCCGGGCACCCCGGCCAGCGCCCGGTTGATGGCGGCGATGCCGAAGGCCCGCGCCAGTTCGGGCCTCGCCTGCAGGTAGGGCTCGTCGATCTGCACCACGTCGGCGCCGGCCGCCTTCAGGTCCTTCAGCTCCGCGTTCACCGCGTCGGCATAGGCCATCGCCAGAGCCTCGACATCGCCGTAATGCTCGTCGACGGCAAGCTGCGTCATGGTGAAGGGGCCGGGCACGGTGATCTTCACCCGGCGGTCGGTATTGGCGCGCAGGAAACGCGCCGCCTCGACCTCCACGGGACGGGTGCGCCGCACCGGTCCGACGACCCGCGGCACCGGCGAGGGGCTGCCGGCGCGGCTCTGCACGTAGCCGGGATTGTCGATGTCGATGCCGTCCAGCGCATTGGCGAAATGGTTGAAATAGCTCTCCCGCCGGACCTCGCCGTCGGTAACGATGTCGATCCCCGCCGCCTCGAAGTCGCGCAGCGCCAGGCGCACCGCATCGTCCTGGCTCTCGCGCCGCAGCGCGCCGTCGAAGCGCCAGACCTGCTCCATCCGCACCCGCGGCGGCTTCGACCCCAGCAGGACGTCGCGGTCGACCAGCCAGCCGGGCTGCGGATAGCTGCCCACCAGGGCGGTCGGCAGCAGCGGCAGGTCGGCAGCGGATGCGGTCATCTTCTTCTCCCGGTCAGGTCGTGACGCAACGCCGGCACCATCGGCGGCGGCGGCGGGACCGTCAACGGCCCTATCCCAGCACCACCTCCAGCACCATCATCGCGGTCAGGCCGATGGTCAGGCCGGCCGTCGCCAGGTTCGCACTGCCGCGGCGATGCGTTTCCGGGATGATCTCGTGGCTGATCACGTAGATCATCGCGCCGGCGGCAAAGGCGAGCGCCCAGGGCAGCACCGGGGTGGAGATACTGGCGGCGGCTGCCCCGATCAGGCCGCCGACCGGTTCGACCAGCCCGGTCAGCGAGGCCACGCCGAAGGCATAGAGCCGGCCATAGCCCTGCGCCAGCAGGGCGACGGCCACGGCGAGCCCCTCCGGCGCGTTCTGCAGTCCGATGCCCACCGCCAGCGCGGAGCCGTCGGCGATATCGCCGCCGGCAAAGCCGACCCCGACCGCCAGCCCCTCCGGGAAGTTATGGATCGTGATGGCGATGACGAACAGCCAGATGCCCTTCAGCGCATGCGCCTCCGGCCCCTCATGCCCCTTGGTGAAATGCTCGTGCGGCACCGCCTCGTTGGCAAATGCGACGACGGCCGCGCCCAGCAGCAGCCCGCCGGCGGCGATCGCCGCGGCCAGCAGGACATTGCCGTACAGACCTTCCGCGCGCTCGATCGCCGGGATCAGCAGGGAGAAGAAGGAGGCCGAGAGCATGACGCCCGCGGCGAAGCCCAGCAGGGCGTCGCTCGCCCGCGACGACACCGTGCGCCCGAGCAGCACCGGCAGGGCGCCGACGGTGGTCATCAGGCCCGCGGCGAGGCTGCCCAGGACGCCGAGAAGCAGTACATCCATCCTGGGCGCGGATTATGCCCGTTCGGCCGCCGCCGGCAATGCCGCCGGCGGCAGCGGTCAGAGGGTGATGGTCCGCCAGTTGATCGCGATCTCGTCCCCCGGCTGCTGGTCGGGGAAGTTCTGTTCCACCAGGCGGCGCAGTTCGGAGACGACCTCCTCCTGCTCGCCGCTGCAGGCAATCACCAGCCGCTCGGTATCGGCCTGCAGGTCGCAATGCCCGCCCCTGATGTCGAAATGGGCCTTGTGCCCGCCATCGCCGACGGCCGCGGGTTCGGACAGGCGCCCCGCCAGTTCGGCCAGATAGCCGCTGGCATGGGCGGTGCGGATGCTGGTCTCGCTGCAGATCATCGCTGCACTCCTGAAATCGTTGCACCCGCCAACAACACCGTCCCGGCAGCAATCGATCCCCGGCGGCGATGCGTCCCGTTGTCGCCGGCTGCGACGATGCCGCTTGATGCTTGCTGGCCGACCAGCAAAGATGAGAGTGACGATGACGATGCCGGGAGCGAACCCGGCCGACTGGAGGAGGAAGCCCGATGCCTGGAGTCTTTACGCGACGAATTCTTGCCGCCGGCGCCCTGGCCCTGGCCGCGGCCACGGCGCCCCTGGCCGCGGCGTCGGCAGAGGATATGAAGCTGATCATCTCCTCCGCCCTGCCGCAGAAGCACATGTGGGTCGGCCAGCACATGGACCCGTTCGCGGACGGGATCGAGAAGGCGACCGACGGCCGGATCGCCTTCGACCGCTACTATGCCGGCGAACTGGTCTCCGTCGGCCGCGAGTATGACGGCCTGACCGGGCATACGATCGACGTCTCCGCGCCGTTCCTGGCGCCCTACCAGGAGGGCATCTTCCCGCTCTCCGACGTATCGCAGCTGCCGACCCTGGGCACCGATTCGCCGATGATTACCCGCGCCTTCCAGAAGCTGCTGGACAGCGACGTGGCACTGCAGGACGGCAAGACCTTCTACCAGCTGGAACTGACCGACAACGGCCTGGTCGGCTGGCCGCTGGGCGCCTCGCAGCCCTACGCGATCTCCACCACCGGCAAGGTGCTGGACGACCCGTCCGACTTCCAGGGCCTGCCGGCACGCGCCGGCGCGACCCTGCATGTGATCGGGGTGGAGCAGCTGGGCGCCACCTCCGTCTACATGCCCGCGGCAGAGGCCTATGAGGCGCTGTCCCGCGGCACCATCGAGGGGATCCTGCTGTCGATCGGCGACTGGCGCTCCTATTCGGTGCAGGAGCTGCTGAAATACACCATCACCGGCATCAACATGGGGAGCTGGGAAAGCTATCTGGCGATCCGCCAGGACACCTGGGACGAGATGCCCGACGACCTGAAGAAGATCTGGGACCAGACCGCCCGCCAGGCCGCCCTCGACAATGCCGCCTATGTGGTGAAGCAGGACGAGATCATGATCGACGAGGCGAAGAAGGACTATGGCGCCCAGTTCGTCGACGTGAAGACCCTGTCGCCGGAGATGCAGGCGCATATGGCGCAGGCGGCGACCAATACCTGGAAGGTCTGGATCGACAAGATGGAGGAGCAGGGCGAGCCGGGGCTGGCGACGGCGCAGCTCTGGGCCAAGCTGATCACCGCCGAAGGCGGCCAGCTGCCGGACGGGGTGGACAAGATCCTGCAGTAGCGGGGTCAGACCGCGAAGCGGTCCGCCGGCGCCTTCCTGTCGCGAAGGCACCGGCGGACCGCGCCTGCCCTGCCCGGGCGCCCGCGGGCGTCCCGCCACCTGCCGAGGAACCTCCAGCCGATGGACGTCTGGCTGATCATCCTGATCTTCGCCGCCTGGTTCGCGCTGTTCATGCTGCTGGGCCAGAACGTGGCGACATGCATGTTCGGCGCCGGCCTGCTCGGCATCTTCCTGCTCAAGGGCAGCCGGGTGCTCGACGGCATGGTGGCGACGAACATCTTCTACACCACCTCGACCTTCTCGCTGTCGATCATCTCCCTCTACCTGCTGATGGCGAATTTCCTGATGCGCGGCGGGGTGGTGGTGGACCTGTTCCAGGTGGCTTATCGCCTGAGCGGCCATCGGCGCTTTCCGCTCGGCGTGGCAACGATCTTCTCCGGCGGCCTGCTGGGTGCCGTGTCCGGCTCCGGCTCCGCAACCGCGGCGGCACTGTCGACCCTCGCCTCGCCGCAACTGGAGCGGTACGGCTATTCCAAGGACCTGGCGATCGCCACCGCCGCCGCCGCCGGCTCGCTCTCGGCGATCATCCCGCCCAGCCTGATCATGATCTTCTACGGTTCCCTCACCCAGGTGCCGATCGGTCACATGTTCATGGGCGCGATCATCCCCGGCCTGGTCTGCATCACCGCCTATATCGGCTGCCTGGCCTATCTGGGCTGGCGCGAAGGCAACCGGATGAAGATTCCGCCGGCCACCGGAGACGGGAGTGCAGCCGTGACCGGCAACGAGGCGGAGGATCCCGCCCTCGCCACGGTGAGCGGCCGCAGCCTGTCGGCCTTCATCTTCGTCGTCGCCCTGATGGTCGTCGTCTTCGGCGGCATCTATGGCGGCGTCGTCACCGCGGGCGAGGCGGGCGCGGTCGGCGCCTTTGCCAGCCTGGTCGGCATGGTGGTCATGCGGCGCATCGGCTGGCGCGACTTCTGGCTGTCGCTGGAAGACGCGGTGAAGGTGACCGCGATGATCCTGGTGCTGGTGATGGGGGCGGAGATGTTCGGCCGCTTCCTGTCCTTCAGCCAGGTGCCGCGGGAACTCGTCGACCTGGTGCAGCCCTTCATCGACCAGCAGATGCTGATCATGCTGGTGCTGCTGGCGATCTTCTTCCTGTTCGGCATGGTGCTGGAATCGGCGGCGGTGATGGTGCTGCTGATCCCGATCTTCCTGCCGATCCTGGACAGCGCCCAGGTCGACCAGCTGTGGTTCGGCGTGATGGCCTGCTTCATGATCTCGCTGGGCCTGATTACGCCGCCGGTGGGACTGTCTGTCTATGCCGCCTCCACCGCGACGCGGCATCCGGTGGAGCGGATCTTCCGCCCCGCCTTCATGTTCGCCCTCTTCGCCGCCCTGATCGGCACTGCCGCCATGCTTGCGGTGCCGGAGAGCATCACCTTCCTGCCCGGGCGGATCGGCCAATGAGCATCTCCGGACCCGACGGCGCGGAGCGCCGGCCCTCCGCCTTCACCCGCGGCCTGACCCTGGCGGAAAACCGCATTGCCCAGTACGGCGCGGGCACCTGCCTGGCGGCGATGATGATGGTGATCGTGATCTCGGTCCTGGGCCGCTACCTGCTGGCGGCGGACCTGATCCCCGGCGCCTACAACATCATCGAGCGGGTGCTGTTCCCGCTGATGGTGTTCTGGGCGATCCCGATCGCCCATCGCGACGGCACCTTCCCGCGCCTCACCGTCCTGGTGGACCGGCTGGGCCCGCGCAGCCGGCTCGCCGTCTCCGTCTTCGTGCTGGCGGTGGAGCTGGTGATCTACCTGATCCTGTTCCGCTTCGTCTTCGAGTTCGCCTGGGAGGGCGTCGCGCGGGAGCGGATGATGCGCATCGCCACCGAGACATGGCCGGTCTATCCGATCCTGGTCATGGTGCCGCTGTCGTTCGGGCTGATGGTGCTGGAGATCGCGCGCTTGCTGTGGCGCGACGCCCGGATGCTCGCCGGCAGGGACTGAAGCGGGAGCCGCAGGATCCGCCGCTCAGGCCACCCGCCGTCCTTCCCGCCAGACCCCGCGCACGACCGGATGACCCTCGGTCAGGCGCACCCGGATCAGGTCGGCCCTGCGGCCCTCCGCGACTTCGCCGCGATCGTGCAGCCCTGCGGCTTCCGCCGGGTTCAGGCTGACCAGCCGCACCGCCGCCGGCAGGTCGATGTCCGCCACCTCGTTGGCCAGCTGGAACACCGCCTGCAGCAGGCTGCACGGCACATAATCCGAGGACAGGATGTCCAGCAGGCCGCAAGCGGCCAGGTCGGCGGCGGCGACATTGCCGGAATGGGAGCCGCCCAGGACGACGTTCGGCGCCCCCATCAGCACCTTCAGGCCGTGCCGCTGTGCGGCGGCGGCCGCATCGCGGGTGGTCGGGAATTCCGCGATCGCCGCGCCGTCGGCCACCGCCTCCGCCACATGGTCCTCGGTCGCGTCGTCGTGGCTGGCCAGCGCGATGCCGCGGTCCCGCACGCCGGCGACGATGCCGCGACGATGGTCGGCGGCATAGCGGCGGTGCTGCTCCTGCCGCATGGCGATATAGTCCTCCAGTTCCGCCGCGGTCATGCCCGACTTGCCCATATAGTAGGTGCGGTAGGCATCCATCGACACGAACTGACGCTGCCCCGGCGTGTGATCCATGACGGAAACCAGGCGGACCTCCGGCCGGGTCTTCATCCGTTCGAAGCCGGTCAGCGCATCCGCCGCCGAGACCTCGCAGCGCAGATGCACCAGATGCTCCGCCCGCAGCATGCCGGCCGCGCTGGCGCGACCGATCGCGTCGGCCAGCACCTCGGCATCCCGCGGGATGTCGGAATCGACATCGCCGCCGACCCGCAGCGCGTCGAACACGGTGGTGATCCCGGCGCCGGCGATCTGCGCGTCATGGGCCAGCACGGCGGCCAGCGGGTTCCAGCGCACCTTCGGCCGCGGCGTGAAATGCGGCTCCAGATGATCGGTATGCAGTTCCACCAGGCCGGGCAGCAGGAAATCGCCCTCCAGATCCTCCACCACGCCCTGCGCGGGACCACCGCCCAGGCCTGCGATGCGGCCGTCTTCGACAGCCAGGTCGCCGTCGTGGATGCGGTCGCGGGCGACCATGCGGGCATTGGCGAAGGTCAGGTTCCGGCTGTCAGGCATGGCTCATGTTCCGAACGGCGCCGGCATCGCTGCCGGCAGGAAGGGGAAAGCGCCGATGCTGGCGGAACGCGCCGCCAGGCTCCGGCTCCACGAAGAGGGTCAGGGCGTCGATCGATGCCGGGCGGTCCAGCGCGCCGGCGAAATGCGCCTGCAGGGTCGCCAGCACGCGGCTGCGGCGGGGCTCCTCCAGCCGCTCCGACAGGGTCATGTGAAAGCGGAATTCGTCCATCACATAGGGATAGCCCCAGCGCTGCAGAAGCGCCTCCTGCCGCGGGGTCAGGCCCGCCGCGCGCCGCCGCGCCAACTCCGCCGCCCCCGGCGCGGCGCGGAAGCCGTCCGCGACCTCGACGCAGGCGGCTGCCAGGGCATCGAGCGCGGGCAGCCTGATGGCCGGCCGCAGCGCCAGGAAGCCCTGGATGCTGCCCAGTTCCAGCGGCAGGGCGAACGGAACGGACCGCGCGGCAAGGGCGGCAACCGCCGCTTCCAGGCCGGCAATGTCGCGCCCCGGTGCCAGCTGCAGGGGCGGCGCCAGGGTGGCATGGAAGCCGTAGCGCCGTGGCGACCGGGTGACGGCGGCCAGTTCCTCCGGCGGCAGGCCGGTCGCGGGCTGCACCGCCGCGGCCCCGGTCAGGGCGTCCCGGCCCAGCCAGGCCGTGCCGAGGGTGTGCAGCGGATGCTCCGCCGGCGGGGCGAAATAGATGGCGTAGCGCATGCTCGATCGGTCGCTTGGCGCGGAAGGGCCGGGCCGCGGGGCGGCCCGCTGGCAGCGGCTCAGATCACCCGCTTCCGCAGGTACTGGGAGATCAGGTCGATGATCGACACCGTGACGATCACCACCAGGAGGATGGTCGCGCTTTCCGAATACTGGAAGCCGCGGATGGATTCGAACATCACCTGGCCGATGCCGCCGGCACCGACCAGCCCCAGCACGGTGGCGGAGCGGACATTCGATTCGAAACGGTACAGCGCATAGGAGATCCACAGCGGCAGCACCTGCGGGATCACGCCGTAGACGATCTCCTGCACCTTGCCCGCGCCGGTGGTGCGGATGCCCTCCACGGGGCGCGGGTCGATCGCCTCCACCGCCTCGGAGAACAGCTTCGCCAGCACGCCGGTGGTGTGAACGAACAGGGCCATCACCCCGGCGAAGGGGCCCAGGCCGACGGCCACCACGAACAGCACGGCGAAGACCAGCTCGTTGATCGCGCGGAAGGCGTCCATCAGCCGGCGCACCGGCTGCACGATCCAGACCGGCGCCATGTTGCTGGACGAAAGGATGCCGAAGGGAACCGACGCGATCACCGCCAGGACCGATCCCCAGACCGCGATCTGCACGGTCAGGATCATCTCCTCGATGTAGTAGTCCAGATGGCGGAAGCTCGGCTCCATGAAGCCGCCGGCATATTCCGCCATGTTGCCGGCATCGGAGAACAGGCTGACCCAGAGGTACATCTCCGCGGGCGCCCAGCTCCAGCCGAGTACCAGGAGCAGTGCGATCCAGATCAGGGCGTTGTAGGCGGTCCGAACCCAGTCCCGCGGCGGGATATCGACCACCGGAAGGGGCGCGGCCGCGCCGCCGCCGGCCGCCGGAACCGCGGAAGGACCGCTGGACTGCTGCACCTGTCGCTCTCCCTCGTCGCGGGCGGGCGGGCCGGTCGGAATCGGGCCGGCCCCGCCAGGTCATGAAAGAAGGGGAGCCCCGCAAGGGGGCTCCCCGACGGCGTCGTGGATGCTTCCGGCCGTCAGGCCTGCGGCACCTTCTCCATCAGCATCTCGTACCGGGCCTTGTCGGCCTTGAGCGCCTTCAGCTTCTCTTCCTTCTCCGCCGCGGAGAGGCCCTCGTCGGCCTCCAGCTTGGCGATGTTCTTGCTGATCTCCAGCACCCGGATCGGATAGAGCTGCGCGTCGGAGGAGGGCCGGAACGGCGCCCACTGCAGGCCGGTCAGGATCGCGCGCTCGGTCTCGACCTCTTCCGGCGAGCCGATGCGGCCGAAGGTCATGATGAAGGTGTAGACCTTGTCCTTCATCGCCTGGTCCAGGTCCTTGCGCCAGACCAGCGGGTCGGACGGGATCAGCGGCGACTGCCAGATCACCTTGATCTTGGCCCGGGCCTCCGGCGCGGTCTTTTCCAGCCGGCGCATGTTCTCGGTATTGTTGGTGGCGAAGTCGACCTGGCCGGCGGCCACCGCCATCAGGTTCGCCTCGTGGCTGGCATTGGTGACCGTCTTGTAGCACTTGCGGGGGTCGATGCCGCGCTGCGCATAGACGAAGGTGGTCGGCACCAGGAAGCCGGAGGTGGAGTTCGGGTCGCCCAGGCCGAAGGTCAGCGACTGGTCGCAGGCCAGCACGTCCTCGAGCTTCGACAGCGGGCTGTCCTTGTGGGTGATCAGCAGCGACCAGTAGCCGGGATTGCCCTCGGCATCGACGGTCTGGGCGAAGACCTCGCCGCCGGCGCGGTCGACGGCTTCCATCGCCGACTTGTTGCCGAACCAGGCGACGTCGACCTTGCCGAAGCGCATGCCCTCGATCACGCCGGCATAATCGGACGCGAAGAAGGGCTTCACCTCCATCCCGGTCTGTTCGCTCATGGCGGCCAGGAAGGGGTCCCAGATGGTCTTCAGGTTCTGCGAGGATTCGGTGGAGATGATGCCGAAGTTGATCACCTTCGCATCGTCCGCGGCGGCGACCGTGCCGGTGCCGGCCGCCATCAGCAGGGCGGCCGCGGCAGCCCCCTTGAAGAACGCGCTCATCGTTCGTCTCTCCCCTCGGTTTGGACGACAGTTCGAATTGGGTCAGGTGCGGCTGGCCGCGACCTCGAGCGAGTGGCGGGCCGGCCGCATCGGGACGGCCAGGGCCGCCGCGGCGGCCTGTCCCGCCGGCGCCGCAGCGCCAGCACGCGCGCCGGCCGGCGCCGGGGCGGCATCGGCAAGACCGGGCAGGATCAGTTCCTCGCTGGCATCGCCGTAGATCTCCCGCAGGCGGGCGGCAGTGAGATCGGTGGAGGCACCGTCGAACACCACCTCGCCCGCCTTCAGCGCGATCGTGCGCGGGCAGTACATACGGGCATATTCCACCTGGTGGAGGGAGACGATGACGGTCAGACCGTCCTCGCGGTTCAGGCTGGCCAGGGTCTCCATCACCCGCCGGGCGGATGACGGGTCGAGGGAGGCGATCGGCTCGTCCGCCAGCAGCACCCGGGCGCCCTGGATCAACGCCCGCGCGATCGCCGCGCGCTGCTGCTGCCCGCCGGACAGGGTGCCGGCGCGGGCGCGCGCCTTTTCCGCGATGCCGACCCGGGCCAGGGCCTGCATCGCCAGCAGCTTCTCCTGCCGGGTGAACAGTCCCAGGGTGCCGCGCCAGGCGGGGATGCTGCCCAGCATGCCGACCAGGACATTGGTCATCACGCTGAGCCGGCTGACCAGGTTGAACTGCTGGAAGATCACGCCGATATGGCGGCGCAGCGCCTTCGCGCGCGGGGTGAGGCGGCCGTCCTGCTGGATCGGCTCGCCGCCGACGGAGATGCAGCACAGCTCCGACCGGTCCGCCTGGACCAGGCCGGCGATATGCCGGATGAGGGTGGACTTGCCGGAGCCCGAGGCGCCGATCAGGGCGATCATCTCGCCCGAGCCGACGTCGAAGGAGACATCGTCCAGTGCCCGGTAGCCGCCCGGGAAAGTCTTCGACAGGCCTTGAATGGAAATCGCCGCCATGGTCCGTCCCGGTCGTTCAGTCGCGCGCGATCCTAATGCCCGTCGATGACAGGCACTTGTCGCTTTTGTTGCAGATCCGTTGCGCTTTCATGTCCCCCGGCCTCATGTCCACCGGCTTCATGTCCACCGGCAAAGCCGGTGACGTCGAGCCGCCGCACCGGCAGTCCGCCCAGCGCCGCATCGTCGTGCACGATGGCCACCATGGCCGCGCCGCGGTCGAGCGCGTCCTGCAGCAGCGCCACCACGGCGGCGCGGTTCTCCGCGTCCAGCGACGCGGTCGGTTCGTCGAGCAGCAGCACCGGATAGGGCGCCGCCAGGCCGCGGGCGATGTTGACCCGCTGCTGCTCGCCGCCGGAAAAGGTCGCCGGCGGCAGCGACCAGAGCCGCTCCGGCAGGTGCAGCGCATGCAGCAGGTCCCGCGCCCGCGCCTGCGCCGCCTCTGCACCCAAGCCGAAGGCCAGCGCCGGCTCCGCGACCACGTCCAGCACCGGCACCCGCGGGATCACCCGCAGGAATTGGCTGACATAGCCCAGGGTCCGGCGGCGGATCTCCAGCACCTGCCGCGGGCCGGCGGCGGCGATGTCGACCATCGCCCCGTCATGGCGCAGGCGGATGCTGCCCGCGGCCGCACGGTAGTTGCCGTAGATCATCTTCAGCAGGCTGCTCTTGCCCGCGCCCGAGGGTCCGGCGAGCAGCAGGCATTCGCCCTCGGCGAGGTCGAAGCCGGCATCGGCCAGCACCGGCAGCACGGTGCCGCCGCGCAGATGCAGGGTGAAGGTCTTCGCCACCCCGCGCAGCGACAGGACGGTGTCCGCTGCCGGACCGGCGCCGGCTTCCGTGATGGCAGTCGCGGTCATGGCCTCACCCCTGCAGGATCGACGCGACGAGCAGCTGGCTGTAGGCGTGCTGCGGATCGTCGAGGACCTGGTCGGTCAGGCCCGCCTCCACCACCCGCCCCCGGCGCATCACCAGGATGCGGTGCGACAGCAGGCGCGCCACGGCCAGGTCGTGGGTGACGATCACCACCGCCAGACCCATGCCGGCGACCAGGCCGCGGATCAGGTCCAGCAGCCGGGCCTGCACCGAGACGTCGAGGCCGCCGGTCGGCTCGTCCATGAAGACCAGGCGCGGCCCGGTGACCAAATTGCGCGCGATCTGCAGCCGCTGGCGCATGCCGCCGGAGAAGGTCTGCGGCAGGTCGTCGACCCGCTCTCGCGGGATCTCCACCCGGTCCAGCCAGTCCAGCGCGGTGCCGCGGATATCGCCGTAGTGCCGGGCGCCGAGCGCCATCAGCCGCTCGCCGACATTGGCACCGGCGGAGACCCCCATCCGCAGGCCGTCGCGGGCATCCTGGTGCACGAAGCCCCAATCGGTCCGCGCCAGCCGCCGGCGATCGGCCTCGGCGACACCGTGGATGTCGACCTCGCGCCCCGCCGCCGTCCGGTAGGACACCGCGCCGGCCGAAGGGGTCAGCAGGCCCGCCAGGCAGCGCAGCAGGGTGGTCTTGCCGGAGCCGGATTCGCCCACGATCGCCAGCACTTCGCCCGGCCAGAGGTCGAAGGAGATCCCGGCACAGGCCAGATGGCTGCCGAAGCTGCGGCTGATCCCCCGCACCGACAGGACCGGCGCGTCGACCGCCCCGGCCGGAGCCTCCGCCACGGCGGCGGCGGCGCTCATTCCGCGGCCTCGCCGGTGCGGCCGGCTGCCTGGCGGCGCCCGCAATGGTCGGTGTCGGAGCAGACGAACATGCGCCCGCCGGCATCGTCGGTCACCACCTCGTCCAGGAAGGAATCCCGGGCGCCGCACAGGGCGCAGGGCGCATCCCAGCGCTGCACGGCGAAGGGATGGTCCTCGAAATCCAGGCTGACGACCTTCGTGTGCGGCGGAATCGCATAGATCCGCATCTCCCGGCCGGCGCCGAACAGCTGCAGTGCCGGGCAGTCAGCCATCTTCGGATTGTCGAACTTCGGGATCGGCGAAGGATCCATCACGTAGCGGCCGTCGACCTTCACCGGATAGGCATAGCTGGTCGCGATATGGCCGTGGCGGGCGATATCCTCGTACAGCTTGACGTGCATCAGGCCGTATTCCTCCAGCGCATGCATGCGCCGGGTCTCCGTCTCCCGCGGCTCCAGAAAGCGCAGCGGCTCCGGAATCGGCACCTGGAAGACCAGCACCTGGTCGTCGCGCAGGGGCGCCTCCGGGATCCGGTGCCGGGTCTGGATCACGCTGGCCGCCGCCGTCTCCTCGGTCACCGCCACCCCGGCGGTGCGCCGGAAGAAGGCGCGGATCGAGACGGCGTTGGTGGTGTCGTCGGCGCCCTGGTCGATCACCTTGAGCACATCGTCCGGACCCAGGATCGCGGCGGTCACCTGCACCCCGCCGGTGCCCCAGCCGTAGGGCATCGGCATTTCGCGGCTGGCGAACGGCACCTGGTAGCCGGGAATGGCGATCGCCTTCAGGATCGCGCGGCGGATCATCCGCTTCGTCTGCTCGTCCAGATAGGCGAAGTTGTAGCTGCGATCGCGCTCACTCGGCGGCTGCGTCATGGCCCTCCCCCCGTCCGGTCGCATCACAGGGGTCCGTCGCGTCGCCGTCGGCCGCCCCGGCCGCCCGCGCTTCATGTTCGGCCCGGAGACGGCGCAGCAGCTCCAGTTCGGACTGGAAATCGACATAGTGCGGCAGCTTCAGATGCTCCACGAAGCCGGTCGCCTGGACATTGTCGGAATGGGCGAGGACGAATTCCTCGTCCTGTGCCGGCGCGACCCGTTCCTCCCCCAGCTCGCCGGCGCGCAGGGCGCGGTCGACCAGCGCCATGGACATCGCCTTGCGCTCGGCATGGCCGAACACCAGGCCATAGCCCCGGGTGAAGCGCGGCGCGGCACCGTCCGCGCCGGCGAACTGGTTTACCAGCTGGCATTCGGTCAGCTCCAGTTCGCCGATCTCGACGGCGAAGCCCAGCTCCTCGACCTCGATCTCCACCGCCACCGTGCCGACCCGCAGCTCCCCAACGAAGGGATGCGTCCGGCCATAGCCGCGCTGGGTGGAATAGCCCAGCGCCAGCAGGAAGCCCTCGTCGCCGCGGGCCAGGTTCTGCAGCCGCAGCGGCCGGTCGGCGGGAAAGGCGAGCGGGTCCCGGGTCAGGTCGGGCACCGGTGCCGCATCGGCCTCCGGGTCGGCCGCCTCCGGTTCCACCAGGCCTTCCCGACCCAGGATGTCGGCGACCCGCGGCATTGCCGCTGCACTTTCCTGTCCGGCTGCGGGTTCCGCAGCCGCGGGCGCGGCCGCACCGCCATCCGCATCCGCTTCGGCCTCGAGGGCGAAATCCAGCAGGCGGTGGGTATAGTCGAAGGTCGGCCCCAGCACCTGCCCGCCGGGCAGGTCCTTGAAGGTGGCGGAGATCCGCCGGTCGATCCGCATGCCGGCGGTATCCACCGGCCGGCTGGCGCCGAACCGCGGCAGGGTGGTGCGATAGGCCCGCAAGAGGAAGATCGCCTCCACCAGGTCGCCGCGCGCCTGCTTGATCGCCAGCGCCGCAAGGCGGCGGTCGTACAGCGCGCCCTCGGCCATCACCCGCGCCACCGCCAGCGCCATCTGCTGTTCGATCTGGTCGACCTGCAGTTCCGGCACCTGCGGATCGCCGCGGCGGCGCCGGGCCAGCAGGTGATGGGCGTTCCGGATCGCGGCCTCGCCGCCTTTCGCCGCTACATACATGCCGTCACCCCGCTGCCACGCTGGTCGATCGGGGCAGTGCGGCCACCGCCGTCCCGGCGGCAAGAAGGATGTCGACGCCGAGCGGGAAGCGGTCCCGGTTGGCGGCGCAGCGCCCGGCCATGTCGGCCGGCAGCGGCCGCGGCGCAATGCGCGCCGGTGCGGCCAGCCCCGGCCCGGACAGGATCAGCGGCAGGCCGCCTTCCAGCGCGTCGAGCTGCAGGATCAGGGTGGCCGACCGGTCCGGATAGTCCGGGTCGCCCTGCGCGAAAGCGGCCAGAGGCGGCAGGCCCGCGGGATCGGCAATCAATGCGAAGCCGGCATCGCCCGGTGCGGCGGCGAGCGCGGTGCCGGTGTGGAAGCGCAGCCAGGCGCCGACCTCCGGCACCGCCGCCAGGGCGGGGTCCAGCCACAGGCTGGTATCGGCATCGAGCAGCGCCAGCGCGATGGCCGCCGCGGCCGGCTGCAGCGGCGGCGGCGCCTCCGCCGCCAGCGGCAGCGCCTGTGCGCTGCCCGGCCGCGCCATCGCATTCATCACCGCCCGGAACACCGCCTGTGCATCGAACACCGGATCGGCGAGGCCGCCGCGTCCCAGGGCGGCGGCCATCGGCCCCGCCGGCTGCTGTCCGGTACTGCCCGGCATCAATCCTCTCCGCGGACCAGGGTGAAGAACTCGACCTTCGTCGCCGCGACCTCGGCGGTACGGCGGCGCCGCGCCGCCGCCTGGATCGCCGCGAGCGGCTCGACCACGGCGCGGTGCAGGTCGTCGCGGCGGTCCGGGTCCTGCAGCAGGGCATCGACCAGGGCGGCGATCTCCGCCTGCCGCTTCTGGCGGCCCAGCACATAGGCGGTGCCGACCCGCCCGCAGCCGGTCCGCAAGGTGCAGCGGGTCACCGTCGCCTCGCCGACATTGAACGGCCTGCCGGTGCCGCCCATGCGCCCGCGGACCATGGTCAGGCCGATTTCCGGCCCGCGAAGGCAGACAAAGGCCGGCTCGCCGCCCTGCCGCGCGACATAGCCCTGCCATTGCGCCGCAAGGCTGTCGGGGGCCGCCCGCGCCAGCACGCCAAGCGCGGCGCGCCGGAGCGCCTGTTCCGTCTGCAATGGATCTGTCATTTCAGCTCGACAAATCTAAAGATTTCATCTAGTCATCTAGATGCTTGAGCCGACCGTAGCAGGACTGTGTGACAGCCAGATGACTCCCCCGCCGGCCGCCACCCCCAACGATCTTTCCCCCGACCACCTGTCGCCGGAGGAGGCCGCGCCCGGCGCCGTCGCCCCCGGCGCTTCCGCACCGGAAGACCGGCCGGACGGCGACGCGCTCCCGCTGCGTCGCGGTGGCGGCGTCGCGGTCTGGCAGCAGATCGTCACCCTGCTGCGGGCGGAGATCGCCGGCGGCGGCCATCCGCCGGGCACGCAGCTGCCGACCGAGGCGGCCCTGGCGCGGCGCTACGGGGTCAACCGCCATACCGTGCGGCGCGCCATCGCCGTCCTGGCGGAGGACGGCCTGTTGCGGGTGGAGCAGGGCCGCGGCACCTTCGTCCAGCCGCAGTTCCTGGATTACGAGATCGGCCGCCGGACCCGGTTCTCCGAGATCATCGCCCGCCACCGCAAGGAACCTTCGGGCCGGCTGATCGCCTCGGCCGAGGTCGCCGCCGACCCCCGCGTGGCGGAGGCGCTGGAGATCCCTGCCGGTGCGCCCTGCCTGCGGCTGGAGACCCTGCACGTGGCCGACGGCACGCCGCTCAGCATCTCCACCAACTGGTTCCCGGTGCAGCTGGCGCCGAACCTGCTGGCCGCCTATGCGGAGACCGGCTCGATCACCCAGGCGCTGCGGCGCGACGGCATCGACGACTATATGCGGCGGCAGACCCGGATCACGGCGCAGCCCGCCGCGCCGGAGGATGCCGCCCTGCTGCGCCAGCCCCCCAGCCGGCCGCTGCTGGTGGCGGAAAGCGTCAATGTCGATCCCGACGGCCGGCCGATCCAGTATGCCGTCACCCGCTTCGCCAGCGACCGGGTTCAGATCGTTCTGAACAGCTGAGTTCTGCCTGTTCCCCGGGCCCCGCTGGCGCTTGCCCTGCCGCGGGAACCTGTGCCATTCAACGCGACCATAGCGTCGCGTCCTGCGGATGAGCGACGCCAATACAATGCAATCGGGAGGAAACAGAATGACCGCAGGACGGGCATTCGTCGCGGCGGCGTGGCGCGGCGCCATGGCGGTGGCGGCGGTGGCGGGGCTCGCGACAGCCGGCGCGGCATGGGCCGCAGACAGCACGCAGCTTCGCATCGGCCATTTCCTGCCGGTCCAGTCGCTGACCCACAGCAACCTGTTCGTGCCGCTGGCAGAGGGCCTGACCGCAGAATCCGGCGGCCGGCTGGAAGCGAAGGTCTATCCGGGCGGCTCGCTGGGCCGCAATCCTGCGGCGCAGCTGCAGCTGGTGCAGGACGGGGTGGTCGACGCCGCCTTCATCGTGCAGAGCTACACGCCGGGGCAGTTCCCCGACAATTCCCTGATGGAGCTGCCGCTGGTGATGAGCGGTACGCGCGAAGCCGCATTGGTGCATCAGCGCCTGTTCGAGCGCGACCTGCTGCGCGGCTATGACGGGGTCAAGGTGCTGGGCCTCGGCACCACCTCCGCCTACGGCCTGCACCTGAACTTCCCCTATGCGGGGATCGACGATCTGAAGGGCCGGAAGATCCGCGCCGCGACCGGAATCCAGTCGGAGATCATCGCGGCGCTGGGCGCCACGCCGGTCGGCGGCATCCCGGTGACCCAGACCGCGGAGGCGCTGAGCCGCGGCGTGATCGACGGCACCCTGCTGGGCTGGGAATCGATGGGCACCTTCCGGGTGACCCCGGTCACCACCCACCATGTCGAGATCCCGCTGGGCTTCACCCCGCTGATGGTCGCCATGAACCGGGCGAAGTACGACGCGCTGCCGGACGACCTGAAGGCCGTCGTCGACAGCTATTCCGGCGAGTGGATCGCGGAGCGGATGTCGGCCAATTATGAAATCCAGGGCGAGAAGGCGCGCCAGGAAGCGATCGACAGCGGCAAGAACAATGTCATCACATTGTCGGACGCGGAGCGGGCGCAATACCGCGCCGCCCTGCAGCCGATCATCGACAAATGGGTTGCCAGCCATCCCAACGGCGCCGCGCTGATGCAGGCGCTGGACGAGGAAAAGGCACGGATCGAACCGGCCGGCGGGAACGGATGACGCCACCGCGGAACGCGGACCGCCCGGCGGCCGGGCCGCCGGGCCTGCGGCTCTACATGACCACCGTGACGGCGGCGCGGCTGCTCTCCTGGCTGGCCGTGCTGGTGCTGCTGGCGGCCTCGCTCGCGATCTCCCTGGACGTCACGCTTCGCTTCCTGTTCGCCAGCCCGATCCACGGTCTGGAAGACATCGTCGCGCTGATCGTCACCATTGCGGTGGCGGCCTGTTTTCCCGCGGCCTTCGCATTGCGCACCAACATCACCGTGCGCATGCTCGGCAAGGCGCTCGGTCCGGCGGCCGCGATGCGGCTGGAGCTCTTCGGCCAGACGGTCGGCTTCGTGTTCATCCTCCTCGTCGCCTGGCAGCTTGTCGTCCATGTCGGCGACATGGCCGGCCGGGTGACCTTCATCCTGGGCCTGCCGGTGCAATGGGCCTGGCAGGTCGCCGCCGGGCTCGCCATCATCGCCGCCGCCGTGCAGGCGGTGGTGGTCTTCGTCCATCTCACCGCCGCGGTCACCGGACGGCCGCTGCCGGCGGCAGCGGCACTGCACGGCGAATGAGCCGCCGGACCGCCGCAAGGGGCTGAGCATGGACCCCCTTCTCGTCGTCGGCCTCGGCCTCGCGGGCATGTTCCTGCTGATCGCCCTGCACGTGCCGGTGGGCGTGGCCATGGGGGCGACCGGGCTGGTCTGCTTCTGGTTGCTGGACGGCGATTTCAACCTGGCCTTCAGCATCCTGAAGACCGAGACGCAGAGCGCGCTCTCCAGCCTGGAACTGGCGGTGATCCCGCTGTTCCTGCTGATGGGCGGCTTCGCCACCGCTGCCGGCATGTCCACCGACCTCTACCGCCTGGCGCAGAGTTGGCTGGGTCATCTGCGCGGCGGGCTGGCGCTTGCGACAATCGGCGCCTGCGCCGGCTTCGGCGCCGTTTGCGGCTCTTCCATTGCCACCACCGCGACGATGACGAAGGTCGCGCTGCCGGAAATGCGCGCGCGCGGCTACGCGGCCCGCCTGGCTGCCGGCGCGATCGCCGGCGGCGGCTCGCTCGGCATGCTGATCCCGCCATCGATCCTGATGGTGCTCTACGCCATCCTGACCGAGCAGTCGGTATTGAGCATGTTTGCCGGCGCCGTGGTGCCCGGCGTGCTGACCGTGCTGCTGTACATGGCCGCGATCGCCGTCCATGTGCGGCTGTTCCCCGCGGCGGCGCCGCGCAGCGAACGGCAGCCCTGGCGCGACCGGCTCCAGGCCTCGGCGCGCAGCTGGCGGGTCGTTGCGCTGGCATTCGTGGTTTCCGCCGGAATCTATGGCGGCGCCTTCACCGTATCGGAAGCGGCCGCGGTGGGCGGCGCGCTGGCCTTCCTGTTCTACCTGGTCGACCGCGGCCGCAGCCGCGCCAGCCTGCTGGAAGTGCTGGGCGACACGGCCGGCACGACGGCAATGCTGTTCGTGGTGATCATCGGCGCCTCGACCATGAGCTATTTCGTGACGATCTCCGGCGCTCCGGGTGCGATCGTGGACTGGATCCGCGATCTTGGGCTGCCGCCGCTCGGCGTCATCGCGATCCTGGCGGTGATGTTCATCTTCCTCGGCTCGGTGTTCGACACCACTGCCGGCATGGTGATCACCCTGCCCTTCGTCTATCCGCTGGTCCTGGAACTGGGCTACGACCCGATCTGGTGGGGCCTGGTGATGATCGTCCTGATCGAGGTCGGCATGATCACGCCGCCGATCGGGCTCAACGTCTTCGTCCTGCACGGCATGGCACCGGACCTGCCGCTGGGCGAGATCTTCCGCGGCATCGTGCCCTTCCTGATCGCCGACATCCTGCGGCTGGTCCTGCTGATCCTGTTCCCGCAGCTGGTGCTCTGGCTGCCCGGCCTGCTGGGGCTCGGCAGCTATTATTGAACGGGCCGGGCCGCGATCGTCGGCACCGCACTGCTTTTTGCCCTTGATACGGGCATTTTCCCCGATACCGTGTCGGGGTCGCCTTTCGCCCGGCCCGCCGCGGCCGGCACCCGGAAGGGTTTCGGGAACCGGAGCATCCGCCAATGACCTCTCGCCTTTCGCTCATTGCCCTCCTGACCGGCGCGGCGCTCGCCGGCACGGCCTTTCTTCCCGGACTGCAGGCGGACCTGCACGCCCAGGACAAGGGCGTGGTGAACGTCTTCAACTGGTCCGACTATGTCGCCGAGAACACCCTGGCCGACTTCACCAAGCAGACCGGAATCGCCGTCAACTACGACGTGTACGATTCCACCGCGGTCGCGAATGCCAAGATCGGCGCCGGATCCTCGGGCTATGACATGGCGGTGCTGGCGGGTGTCGACCTGCAGCGGATGATCGCCTCGGGCGCGCTGCAGCCGATCGATACCGCAAAGCTGAAGAACTACGGCAATCTGGACCCGAAGCTGATGCAGCGGCTGGCGCGGCTGGACCCGGACAACAAGTATGCCGTGCCCTACATGTTCGGCACCGTGGGCATCGGCTACAACGTCGACAAGGTGAAGGAGCGTCTGGGCGGCGAGGTGCCGAACAGCTGGTCGCTGGTCTTCGACCCCGCCGTGGTGTCGAAGCTCGCCGATTGCGGCGTCAGCCTGCTGGACGAGTCCAACGAGGTCTATGGCGCCATGCTCGCCTATATGGGCGCCGACCCGCTGACCACCGACATCGCCGAATTCGAAAAGGCCCATGCGGCGCTGGAGAAGGTCCGCCCGCATCTGCGCGACTTCAATTCCGGGCAGTACATCTCCGACCTCGCCAATGGCGAGGTCTGCGTCGCGATGGGCTATAACGGCGACATCCTGCAGGCGCGCGACCGCGCGGGCGAGGCGAAGAACGGCGTCAATGTCAGCTTCATGATGCCGAAGGAAGGGCTGAGCCTCTGGTTCGACCTGATGACCATGCCCGCCGGCGCGCCCAATCCCCAGAACGGCCTGACCTATATCGACTATATCCTGGAGCCGAAGGTTGCCGCCGACATCACCAACTACGTCTTCTTCGCCAACCCCAACACGAAGGCCTACGAGTTCGTCAGCGCGGACGTGAAGTCCGACCCGGCGGTCTATCCGACCCCGGAGGTGCTGGAGAAGACCTTCGTCCTGCAGGAGCTGCCGCCGCAGGTCCTGCGCAGCCTGAACCGGCTCTGGACCCGGCTGAAGGCCGGCCGCTGACGGCGCGCCGAGGGGGGCGCCCGGCGGCGGCGGGGACATGGCCGAACGGCAGGATCCGGACGGGGCGGCGGACAGCGCCTTCGTCCGGATCCGCAACCTGACCAAGAGCTTCGGCGGCTTCACCGCCGTCGACGACGTCTCCCTCGACATCGCGCGGGGGGAGCTGTTCTGCCTGCTGGGCGGCTCCGGGTCCGGCAAGAGCACCCTGCTGCGCATGCTCGCCGGCTTCGAGCGCCCGACCTCCGGCAGCATCGAGATCGACGGCACGGACATGTCCCGGGTGGAGCCCTATGCCCGCCCGGTGAACATGATGTTCCAGTCCTATGCGCTGTTCCCGCACATGAATGTGCGCCAGAACCTGGCCTTCGGCCTGCGCATGGACCGGGTCGGCCGGGCGGAGATCCGCCGCCGGGTGGCGGAGATGCTGGAGCTGGTGAAGCTCGGCCCGTTCGGCGACCGCAAGCCGCACGAACTGTCCGGCGGCCAGCGCCAGCGGGTCGCGCTGGCACGCGCCCTGGTGAAGCAGCCGAAGCTGCTGCTGCTGGACGAACCGCTCGGCGCGCTCGACAAGAAGCTGCGCGAGGAGACGCAGGTCGAGATCATGCGGATCCAGAAGGAACTGGGCATCACCTTCGTCGTGGTTACCCATGACCAGGAGGAAGCGATGACCCTGGCCACCCGGATCGGCGTGATGAACTATGGCGAGATCGTCCAGATCGGCGATCCCTACGACGTCTACGAATATCCCAACAGCCGCTTCGTCGCCGACTTCATCGGCACCGCCAACATGTTCGACGGGCGGCTGGTGGAGGACGAGGCGGACTACGCGGTGATCGACTGCCCGGCATCGGGCTGCAGCTTCTATGTCGACCATGGCATCACCGCCGCACCCGACCAGGACCTGGCTGTCGCGGTGCGGCCGGAGAAGATCCGCCTGGCAAAGCCCGGCACCGAGATGCCGGAGCATGCGCCGCACAACCAGGTGCCGGGACGGATTGCCGAGGTCGCCTATATGGGCAGCCATTCCGTCTATCACGTCGCGATCGCCGGCGACCGGCGGCTGACGGTGAAACGGCCGAACGAGAACCGCCGCGGCGACGACCAGTTCGACACCGGGGAGGAGGTGCTGGTGCTCTGGGACGCCTATGCCCCGGTCGTGCTGACCAGCTGAGGGGCGGAGCGATGACGGCGCCGCAGACCCAACGCCCGCCCCTGCCGCTGTGGAAGCGGGTCTTCATCGCCCTGCCGACCGCCTTCCTGGTGGTCTTCTTCCTGCTGCCCTTCCTGGTGGTTCTGCAGATCTCCCTCAGCGAGGCGGATTTCGGCGTGCCGCCCTACCGGCCACTGTTCACCTGGGCCGAACAGGGCGTGCTGCAGGTCACCCTGTTCTTCCGCAACTTCACCTTCGTCGCCAGCGATGCGCTCTATCTGGCGGCGCTCGTCACCTCGCTGAAGGTGGCGGCGATCTGCACCGCGATCTGCCTGGTGATCGGCTATCCGGTCGCGTTCTACATCGCCCGCGCGCCGGACAGCCTGCGGAACCTGCTGCTGCTGGCGGTGATCCTGCCGTTCTGGACCTCGTTCCTGCTGCGGGTCTATGCCTGGATGGGCTTCCTGAACAATTCCGGCCTGATCAACAACGCCCTGATCTGGCTGGGCCTGACAGACCAGCCGCTGCAGATGATCCGCACCGACGGCGCGATCTACCTGGGCATCGTCTATTCCTACCTGCCGTTCATGATCCTGCCGCTCTACGCGAACCTGCAGAAGCTGGACGGCACCCTGCTGGAGGCCGCCGCCGACCTGGGCGCCCGGCCGATGCGCACCTTCCTGCACGTCGTGCTGCCGCTGTCGCTGCCGGGCATCCTGGCCGGCTCGCTGCTGGTCTTCATCCCCGCGGTGGGCGAATTCGTCATTCCGGAACTGCTGGGCCCGGCGGACAACCTGATGGTCGGGCGGGTGCTGTGGAACGAGTTCTTCCTGAACCGCGACTGGCCGGTCGCCTCCGCGATCGCGATGCTGCTGCTGGTGATCCTGGTCCTGCCGATCATGTTCCTGCGCAACGCGCAGCAGGCGGAGGTGCGGCAGTGACCGGCCGGGCATCGGCCCTCGGGGGCTTTCCCTGGCGGCACTACCTGCTGCCCGGCATCACCATCCTGGTCTTCGTCTTCCTGTACGCGCCGATCGTCTCCCTGGTCGTGTTCTCCTTCAACGAGAACCGGCTGGTCACGGTGTGGTCGGGCTTTTCCCTGAAATGGTATGCCAGCCTGCTGCAGGACCGGCAGATCCTGAACGCCGCCCGGGTCAGCCTGGAGGTCGCCGGCCTGTCGGCCAGCCTGGCGGTGGTGCTGGGCACCCTGGCCGGCATCGCGCTGGCCCGCTTCGGCCCGTTCCGCGGCCGGCTGCTGCTGACCGGCATGGTCACCGCGCCGCTGGTGATGCCCGAGGTGATCACCGGGCTCTCGCTCCTGCTGCTGTTCGTGTCGATGGAACAGCTGATCGGCTGGCCGGCGGGACGTTCGGTCACCACCATCACCATCGCCCACGCCACCTTCGCCATGGCCTATGTCGCGGTGATCGTGCAGTCGCGGGTGGTCGACCTGCAGTCCGACATCGAGGATGCCGCCGCCGACCTTGGCGCACGGCCGATGCAGGTGTTCTTCTGGATCCCCCTGCCGATGATCGCGCCGGCCCTGGTCTCCGGCTGGCTGCTGGCCTTCACCCTGTCGCTCGACGACCTGGTGGTGGCCAGCTTCACCGCCGGGCCGGGCTCCAGCACCCTGCCGATGGTGATCTTCTCGAAGATCCGGCTGGGGGTGAGCCCCGACGTCAACGCGCTGGCGTCGATCCTGATCTTCCTCGTCGGCATCGGCGTCGGCATCGCCGCCTGGCAGATGCGGCGCGCCGCCGCCAACCGCGCGCGGCGCGCCGACGAGGCGGCGCAGCAGCTACGCGACGGCCGCGACAGCTGAGCCGGCGCCGGTGCTGATCCGCGCCACGCCGAGGGCGGACAGCTCAGCGACGGTCACGACTGCGCGGATCTGCGCCCTGGTCTTCAGCCCCGGCGCATAGAGGATATCGGCACCGGCTGTGCCCGCCCCGGCTCGGCCGCGGCGCGGATCTTCTCGACGGCCAGGCCGGCGGCGACCTCCGCGGCATGGGCCAGGATCGCCTCGCCCCCCGGAGCATTGGAGCTGGCGAGCGCCTCGAAGCCCTACTGGCGCATGGCATCGACACCCTGGGCTGGCCCCCGTCGAGAGCCTCGCCGCGCAGAGACCTCTGGTCGCCGCGGGCAGCTCAGACGGCCCGCGCGGGGAACCGCTTCGCCCGCCACCGGTTTCTGCAAGGAAAGCCATCGCGACATTTCCGCAGACCCCGGAGACCGACATGCTGTCCAGGCAACTGGCTATCGATACCCTCGCCGCCTTCGCCGGCCTCGCCGTACTGGCCGCCCTCCCCGCCCTGGCGATGGAGGAGACCCGGGAGACCACCGCGGTGGCACGCCCGGACCTCGCCTATGGCGCGCTGGCGGAAGAATCGGAGCTGATCGGGCTTGCGGTTGCCGATGCCGAGGGTGCGCCCCTCGGCGAGGTCGATGCGGTGGTCACCGCCGCCAGCGGCCAGGGCCGCTTCCTGGTCATCGGCACCGGCGCCGCGGGGGAAGGACGCTACCTCCCGGTGCCGGAGCACAGGATCGTGCGGGCTGGCCCGGACCGGCTGCAGACGCTGCTGCCGGCCGGCTTCCTCGCCGATGCCCCGCGCTTCGCCGAGGCCGATTTCGCAAGCGGCCCCGGCGGCTGGCCGGAAGGGCTGGAGACCTGGTGGCTGGAGCGCCTCGAGGGTCCGGAGCTGATGCCCCGCCCGCGGCCGCGCGACGCCATGACGATGACCGGGGAGCAGCCCTATCCCGATCCCAAGGACCTGCCCTACAGGCAAGACCCGCCTCGCCAATAGGTCTAGGCGGCCGGACGGAATGCAGCGGCTTCCGGCAGTGATCCGGTCGCCGCGCACCTGCGTACAATAGAAGTCAGACCGGTTGCGGAACCCCGACGACAATGGCGGCTTCGGCAGCCCTTGCATAGGAATTCAGAACCGCATGTATCACGACCTTCAAGATCGAGGGCGCAGGCGAAGATCCATCTGATAGGACCCGTCATAGCGGCACCTTACCGAAAACAGATCGAGTTCATGCAAAATTAATTCTACGTGCCTTTCAGGCATTTCTTGAATATAACATTTGTCTAGGCTTCAACACCCCCAAATGAGGGGTGCTTTCGTCTTTTACATTGCCAATGACAACGAGTTTTGATCGTTGCCACCCTACGTAGATTCGTATCTTCGCACCATCCTATTCTTATCCATGCGTATACCTATCCGCATTTTCTCTTGAACTCCCCCGCCCCACCCTCGATCTTCCGCTGCGATCGGCGGCCGGATCCCGACCGCAGCGCCCGTCTGGGAGAAAATGTCATGACCGAAGAGTCCAACCCCCGCGCCGGCGGCATTCGCCGGCTGGCCGTCAACACCAGCATCCGGACCAGGATTCTGGCCGGCTTCGCCCTCGTCCTCCTGATCCTCGCCGTGGTCGCGGGCTCCGCCTATCTGAGCCTCGAGCGGACGTCGGCGGAATTCGACAGCTACGGACATGCGGTCGAACTCGCCGCGGACGCGGCGACGATCGAGGCCGACAGCGCCCGCTTCCGCTACCACCTGGAGAGCTTCCTTCGCGACGGCAGCCAGGAGGCCGCGGACAAGACCCGCGCCGATGCGGAACGGCTGACGGCCGACATCGCCCATGGCGAAAGCCTCGCGCAGGATCCCGAAAGCAGGGCACGCTTCGTGCACCTGCGCGAGGTCGTGCAGGCGCTGAAGGCGGATTTCGATCGCCTCTCCGTCCTGGAGGCGGAGCGTACGCGGCTGGCCAGGGAGGAGCTCGACCGGAGCGGACCGGCCGTCACCTCGGGCATCGACGCGCTGGCCGGCATGGTCGGCCAGGCCGGCGATGCCGAAGCGGCTGTCCTGGCGGGCAGCGCCCTGGCGGAGGCGATGAACCTGCGGCTGCAGGCGAACCTGGCGCTGGAACGGCGTGAAACCCCGATGGCGGATGGCGCCGGGCAGGCCCTCCAGCGGCTGTCCTCGCTGCTCGACCGGCTGGACACCCGGCTTGCCGGCGCTCAGGCCACCGCAAGCCTGAAGCAGGTGCGCGGCGACCTGGCCGCCTATGCGGCGGCGGTGGCGGAGAGCCGGCGGCTCGATGCCGAGATCCGCACCCTGTCGGAACAGGTGATTGCAGCGGAAGGCGCGCAGATCGATGCCGACGCGGAGTCGATCCGCCAGGCGGCGATCGCGGAAGAACGCGCGATCAACGCGGAGGCCCACGCCACCATCGCCAATGCCGAGTTGCTGGCCCTGGCGCTGGGCGCCGGCGGCATCGTCGTCGGCCTGGTACTGGCCTGGCTGATCGGCGGCGGCATCTCGCGCCCGGTGGTGGCGATGACCCAGGCCATGGGCCGGCTGGCCGAAGGCGACAAGAGCCTGGAGATTCCGGCGCAGGATCGCGGCGACGAGATCGGCCGGATGGCGGCGGCCGTCGAGGTGTTCAAGCGCAACGCCATCGAGATGGACCGCCTGGCGGAGGAGCAGCGGGCCGAGGAAGCGCGCAAGGCCGCCCGGCAGCAGCGGATCGAGGAGCGGATCGGCAGCTTCCAGGACGAGGTCGGCACCATCCTCGGCACCCTGGCCGCGGCATCCACCGAGATGCAGCAGACCGCGGAGGCGATGTCGGCCACCGCGGAAGAAACGGCCCGCCAGTCCACGGCGGTCGCGGCGGCGTCCGAGCAGGCGACGGTCAGCGTGCAGACGGTCGCCAGCGCCTCGGAAGAGCTGGCTGCCTCGGTGCAGGAGATCGGGCGCCAGGTGGAGCAGTCGACGCGGATCGCCGGAGAGGCCGTCGCCCAGGTGGAGGAGACGCACGGCAAGGTGCGCGGCCTGGCCGAGGCCGCCCAGAAGATCGGCGACGTCGTGCAGTTGATCAACGACATCGCCAGCCAGACCAACCTGCTGGCCCTGAATGCGACCATCGAGGCCGCCCGCGCCGGCGAGGCGGGCAAGGGCTTCGCCGTGGTGGCGTCGGAAGTGAAGAATCTGGCGACCCAGACGGCACGGGCGACGGAGGACATCGCCGCCCAGATCAACGGCATCCAGTCCGCCACCGGCGACGCGGTGCAGGCCATCGACGGCATCGGGGGGGTCATCTCCCGCGTGTCAGAGATCGCCGCGGCGATCGCCGGCGCGGTCGAGGAACAGGCGGCGGCCACCCAGGAGATCGCCCAGAACGTGCAGCAGGCGGCCGCCGGCACGGCCGAGGTGTCGACCAACATCTCCGGCGTATCCCAGGCGGCAAACGATACCGGCTCCGCCTCCAGCCAGGTGCTGTCGACTTCGGGCGACCTCTCCCGCCAGGCCGAGGTGCTGCGCGAGCAGGTCGACAGCTTCCTCGCCGGCGTCCGCGCCGCCTGACCTCTGGTGCGACGATGCGTTCCGGATCCATCCCCGGTCCCGAGGCCGTCACGGCCCGGGATCCGGCCCCGGCCGGCGACCCGCCAGGGCCGCGGGAGCTGCTTGCCCTGGTGCCGATCCTTGCCGACGCCGCCCTGCTGGTCGACGGGGACGGCCGGCTGGCGGCCATGAACGGACCGGCGGAGCGGCTGCTGGGCGGCTGCGCCGCGGAGATGGTCGGCCGGGATGCCGGCCTTCTCCTGGCGCCCCACCCGGAGCCGGTCGGCACGGGACCGGCGGACACGGGGCCGGTCGGCATGGGGCCGGACGCGTCCTGCGGTCCGCAGGACTGGCTGCTGCGGCAGCTGGCCATGCGGGCCGGGCGTCCGGCCGCACGATGGCCGGTCCGCGACGCCGGCATGCTGTCGGTCACAGTCAGCCGCGCCGGGCCGCTGTCCGCACCGCTCTACCTTGTGGTGCTGCGGGACATCGGTCCGGCCGACAGAGATCACGACCGGCAGCGGCAGATCCTTGAACTTGCGGTCGAGCAGTCGCAGGCCGGCCTCCTGATCGCCTGTGCCGAAGGCACGATCATCTATGCCAACCGCCGCATGGCCGAGATCACCGGCTGGACCCAGGAGGAACTTGTCGGCCGGCGGCCGGCCGTCCTGAAGTCCGACCAGACGCCGCCCGAAATCTATGCCGAGATGTGGCAGGCCCTGCGCGAAGGACGGCCCTGGCGCGGGAGCCTGCGCAATAAGCGCAAGGACGGCAGCCTGTACTGGGTGGACAACCGCATCGCGCCGATCCGCGACGCGACGGGCGCGATCTCGCACTTCGTCGCGGTCGAGCAGGACATCACGGAGATGCGGCAACAGGAGGCGGAGCTGCGGCGGAGCCAGGCGGAAGCAGCGCTCGCCAACCGCACCAAGTCGAAGTTCCTGTCCAACATGAGCCATGAACTGCGCACGCCGCTGAATGCGATCCTCGGCTTCTCGCAGATGATCGCGCAGGAGGCGTTCGGCCCGCTCGGCAGCGAGCGATACCTGGAATATGCGCAGCACATCGTTCGCAGCGGCCAGCACCTGCAGGCCATCATCGCCGACATCCTCGACCTGTCGCAGATCGACCTGGGCCGGCCGGTCCTGCGGGAGACGGTCTTCGATCCGGCCACGGAGATCGAGGCCTGCGCCCGGATGCTGCAGCCGAAGATGGCGGAGGCAGGGCTGGTCTTCTCGGTGGATGTCGCGCCGGACCTGCCGCGGCTGCGGGGCGATCCGCTCCGCTTCCGGCAGATCCTGATCAACCTGCTGTCGAACGGACAGCGCTTCACACCGCGGGGCGGCGTGATCGTCCTGGCCGCCACCTGCGACCGCTCCGCATCCACCGGCAAGGCCGGGCTGCATGTGGAGATCCGCGACACCGGTATCGGCATGACCCCGGCCCAGGTCGAGAACGCACTGCACCCGTTCCGGTCGGACGCCGATTCCATGGTCCGCCGGCCCGGCGGCGCCGGTCTCGGCATGGCCATCGTCGCCGGCCTCGTCGAGCAGCACGGCGCCCGCCTCGCCATCGACAGCAAGCCCGACTGGGGCACCTCGGTGGCGGTGCATTTCCCACCGGAGCGGCTGGTCGACCCGGTGGCGGCTGCCGCCGAGCCGGTCAGCGCCTGAGGGCCGTGGCGCGGTCGAACCTGGGCCGGTTCGACCGCTTCCCGCCGCTTGTGATACCCTGCGTCACAAGGCATTTCCAGGCGGCGAGGGCTGCCTGCTGTCCCTCCGGCTGCCTGCGGTCCCATCGTCGTATGGTCCCGCGCCGCGCCTCTTCAGCGCCGTGGCCCCTTCAAGCCAGCGGCGGCGGGGCCATTGCCGAAGGACTGCCGCCGCACCGGTCCCCAGGTATGGCCGATGACCCGGCTCGGACCGGCTCCGGGGACATGGGCGGTCGCCTGGCGGATACCGGCCACCTCGACCCGCGTGACGGCCTCGACGGCCAGCAGGTCGGCCTCATCGTCTGCCAGAACATACAGGATCTTATAGGGTGATCCGGGCCCCGCATCGTTCCGCAGAGCGACCTCGTACAGCTTCTTGGCATCCATCAGACCTCCTCCCGATGTCGACGGCGCGTATCGGGATGAGAAACCAGGCGGCACGCCGCCGCATTGACCTCCGTCAACCCGCGGTTGCGCAACCCGGTCGCCGGAGGGTCAGAACTCCATCGCCGGCTGCGGCCGGGCCTCCGGCTTCGGCTCCGGGATCTCGGTGAGGGTGGCCTCGGTCAGCAGCAGGACGCTGGCGACCGAGACGGCATTCTCCAGGGCGACCCGCACCACCTTCGTCGGGTCCACGATGCCGGCCTCCACCAGGTCGACATATTCGTTGCGGCCCGCATCGAAGCCGAAGCTGCCTTCGCCGTCGAGCATCCGCGCCACCACAACGCCGCCGTCGACGGCCGAATTCTCGGCGATCTGGCGCGCCGGCGCCTCCAGCGCCCGCCGCAGGATCTGCATACCGGTGCGCTCGTCGCCCTGGCACAGCGCCTCCTCCGCCGCCACGGCCTGCACGCAGCGCAGCAGGGCCAGCCCGCCGCCCGGCACGATCCCTTCGGTCACCGCGGCCTTGGTCGCGCTGATCGCGTCGTCGAGGGCTTCCTTCTTCGACTTCATCTCCGCCTCGGACGGCGCGCCGACCCGGATCACGGCGACCCCGCCGGAGAGCTTGGCGAGGCGCTCCTGCAGCTTCTCGCGGTCGTAGTCGCTGGTGGTATTGGCGATCTCGCGGCGCAGCTGCTCGATCCGCGCGTCGATCGCCGCGCGGTCGCCGGCGCCACCGACGATCGTGGTGCTGTCCTTGTCGACCACGACCCGCTGCGCCCGGCCCAGGTCGGCCGGCGTCACCGCATCCAGCTTGATGCCGAGTTCCTCCGACGCCACCATGCCACCGGTCAGGACCGCGATGTCCTGCAGCATCGCCTTGCGGCGGTCGCCGAAGCCCGGCGCCTTGACCGCGCAGCTGCGAAGCACGCCGCGCAGCTGGTTCACGATCAGGGTGGCCAGTGCCTCGCCCTCGATATCCTCGGCGATCACCAGCAGCGGCCGCCCCGCCTTCGCGGCCTGGTCGAGCAGCGGCACGAAGTCCTTCAGGCTGCCGATCTTGCGGTCGCAGATCAGCACCAGGGCATCCTCGATCACCGCCTCCATCCGGTCGGGATTGGTCACGAAATAGGGAGAGACATAGCCGCGGTCGAACTGCAGCCCCTCGACCACGTCGAGCGCCGTCTCCGTGGTTTTCGATTCCTCGACGGTGATCACGCCGTCGCCGCCGACCTTCTCCATCGCTTCGGCGACCAGCTCGCCGATCTCGGCATCGTTATGGGCGGAGATGGTGGCCACCTGCGCCTTCTCCTTTCGCGTCTTCACCGGCCGCGAAAGGGTGCCGAGGGCGCCGATCGCGACCCTGGCCGCGCGCTCCAGTCCGCGCTTCAGTTCGATCGCGCTGGCCCCGGCGACGACGTTGCGGACGCCGTCGGCGAAGATCGCATGGGCCAGCACGGTCGAGGTGCTGGTCCCGTCGCCGACCACGTCCCCGGTGCGCTCCGCCGCCTGCCGCAGCATGCGGGCGCCCAGCGCCTCCTCGGGATCCTTGAGGTCGAATTCCTTCGCGATGGTGACGCCGTCATTGCAGACCAGCGGCGCCCCCCACTTGCGCTCGATCAGCACCGACTTCGACTTCGGCCCGAGGGTCACGCGGATCGCATCCGCCAGCTGGGTCACGCCGCGCAGGATCTTTTCCCGCGCCGCCGACCGGAACAGGACCTGCTTGTGGGCCATCCGGGCCTCCTCCTCTGGTATCGCCGCGGCGGCCGGGCCCGGCCGCCCTCCGGCGAAGGCTTCGTGGCGATCGTGGGTACCGGCGGGGGCGCGTGCATTGAGCCAGGTCAAGCCCCGGCTGCCGGCGGATTGACCGAAGTCAACGACCGCCGGGCGGGCCGGTGGCACCGTGACCGTCGATTGCCTGCCAGTGGGCCAATGGGACGCGGCTTTATCGGAGGGACGGCATGATCTTCAGCGATCGCGGCGATGCGGGCCGCCAGCTCGCCGGGGCGCTCGCGCATCTGCGCGGACGCCGGCCGGTGGTGGTGGCACTGGTCCGCGGCGGGCTGCCGGTCGCCAGCGAGGTGGCGCAGGCGCTTTCCGCGCCGCTCGACATCATACTGGTGCGCAAGATCGGCGTGCCCTGGCAGCCGGAACTGGCGGTCGGCGCGGTGGTCGACGGGTCGCGTCCCGAACTGGTGATCAATCCCGACGTGCAGCAGCTGGCCGGCATCTCCCAGGACTATGTCGAGGCGGAGGCGAAGCGGCAGCTGGCCGAGATCGACCGCCGGCGGGCGCTGTACCTGCGCGGGCGGCCGCAGCAGGCGCTGCAGGGGCGGACCGTGATCCTGGTCGACGACGGCATCGCCACCGGGGCGACGACCCGTGCGGCCCTGCGCGCGGCGCGCCGCCAGCGCCCGGCGCACCTGGTGCTGGCGGTGCCGGTGGCGGCGCCCGACACGCTGGCGGACCTGGCGGAGGAGGCGGACGAGATCGTCTGCCTGCACGCACCGGCGGCCTTCGGTGCCGTCGGCGCCCATTACCGGGACTTTCACCAGCTCTCCGACGAGGAGGTCGTCGCGCTGCTCGACCGGGCCTCCGGGTCCGGGTCGACGCCGCCGCCCGATGGATGACAGTGGCGGCCGGCCACCGGCCGCGCCGCATTTGACCTGCATCAAGGCGGCCGGCAAGGTCCTGGCCATGATGGTTCGGCATCATCGGGAGGCTTCGGCAATGAGGGTTGCGACAGAGTTCGACTGTTCCCGGCAGGGGCCCGGCCTCCGCCCGGCCGCCGGCAGGGCCCGTTCCGCCGGATGACCGCGAAAGCCGACAGGCCTGAGCCGCTGCCACCCGCGCAACTCGTCCGCCGCTGCGACCCGGCGGCGATGGATTTCGCCACGACCGCCGAGCTCGACGATATCGACCTGATGGTCGGGCAGGAGCGCGCCGGCTCGGCTATCGCCTTCGGTGCGGATGTGGCCGCGCCGGGCTTCAACCTGTTCGTCGTCGGCGCCACCCCGGACAGCCTGGACGAGGCGGTGACGCCGCTGCTGGAGGCGCGGGCCAGGGCCGCCCCGGCGCCGGCCGACTGGGTCTACCTGAACAATTTCGCCACCCCGCACCGTCCGATCGCCCTGGCCCTGCCGCCGAGCCGCGGCCCGGCCTTCCGCGACGCGATGCGCGAACTGATGCAGGACCTGAAGGCGGCGCTGCCCAAGGCGTTCGAGGCCGACGACTTCCAGGCCCGCCATGCCGCGATCGAGCAGGCCTTCAAGGAGAAGCAGGAAACCGCCTTCAAGGCGCTGCAGGAAGAGGCGAATGCGGCCAATGTCGCGGTGATCCGCACGCCGTTCGGCTTCACCCTGGCGCCGATCAAGGATGGCGAGGTGGTGCGGCCGGAACAGTTCAACGAACTGCCGGAGGAGGAGAAGGCACGCCTGCGCACCGTGATCCAGGGGCTGGAGAAGAAGCTGGAGGCCGTGCTGCGATCGGTGCCGGCCTGGGAAAAGGAGCGCCGGACCGACCTGCGCAAGCTCGGCCGCGAGACGGCGGAGACGGCGGTCGGCCACCTGATCGAAGAAGCCCGCGCCCGCTTCGCCGACCTGCCGGAGGTGCTGAAACATCTGGAGGCGGTGCAGGCCGACCTGGTGGAGAATGTCGGCCTGTTCGCGCCGCAGCAGGAGGGCGGCCCGGGTGCCGAGGGCGACCTGGTGGTCGCCGCGCCGACCGACCGCTACGAGGTCAACCTGCTGGTCACCCAGTCCGCGGAACAGGGCGCGCCGGTGGTGCAGGAACTGCATCCCACCCTCGGCAACCTGGTCGGCCGCATCGAGCATATCGCCCGCCAGGGCGCCCTGGTCACCGACTTTCGCCTGATCAAGCCCGGCGCGCTGCACCGCGCCAATGGCGGCTACCTGCTGCTGGACGCCCGCGCGGTGCTGAGCGAGCCGTTCACCTGGACCGCCCTGAAGCGGGCGCTGCGGGGCGGCGAGATCCGGATCGAGAGTGCGGTCGACCTGCTGAGCCTGACCAGCACGATCTCGCTGGAACCCGACCCGATCCCGCTGGCCGTCAAGGTCGTGCTGTTCGGCGAGCGCATGCTCTACTACCTCCTCGCCGCGCTCGACCCGGACTTCCGCGAGCATTTCAAGGTGCTGGCGGATTTCGACGACAGCCTCGACCGGGTCGAGGGCAGCGAGGCGCTCTATGCCCGCCTGGTCGCCACCATCGGCCGGCGCAAGGGCCTGCTGCCGCTGCAGCCGGGCGCCGTCGGCCGGGTCCTGGAACGCGCCGCGCGGCTGGCCGGCGACGCCGCGAAGCTGACCCTGGCGGTGGAGGAGATCGGCGACCTCCTGGTGGAGGCCGAGTACTGGGCAAAGCGCGACGGCGCTGCGGCGATCCGCGAGGAAGACGTGCAGCGGGCGGTCGCGGAGCAGATCCGCCGCGCAAGCCGGATCCGCGACAGGGTCGCGGAATCGATCCTGCGCGAGATCGCGCTGATCGACACCGAGGGCAGCGCGGTCGGCCAGGTCAACGGCCTCAGCGTCAGCGATCTCGGCGGCTTCATGTTCGGCCGCCCGACCCGCATCACCGCACGCGTCAGTCCGGGCGCGGGGAAGGTGGTCGATATCGAACGCGAGGTCGAGCTGGGCGGACCGCTCCACTCCAAGGGGGTGCTGATCCTGTCCGGCTTCCTGTCCGGGCGCTTCGCCGGCGACGCGCCGATCTCGCTGCTGGCGAGCCTGGTGTTCGAACAGTCCTATGGCGGGGTCGACGGCGACAGCGCCTCGTCCGCCGAGCTCTACGCGCTGCTGTCGGCGCTGGCCGAGGTGCCGCTGCGGCAGGACCTGGCGGTGACCGGCTCGGTGAACCAGCATGGCCGGGTGCAGGCGATCGGCGGCGCCAACGAGAAGATCGAGGGCTTTTTCGACATCTGCGCCGCCCGCGGCCTGACCGGCAGCCAGGGGGTGCTGGTGCCGGCGTCGAACGTGCAGCACCTGATGCTGCGCGACGACGTGGTCGAGGCCTGCGCCGCCGGGCGCTTCGCCGTCTACGGGATCGCCAGCATCGACGAAGGGCTGGCGCTGATGACCGGCCGGCCGGTCGGCGAACGCGGTGCCGACGGCAGCTATCCGGAGGGCAGCGTCAACCGCCTGGTCGCCGACCGTCTGGCCGCGTTCGGCAAGGCGCGCCGTGCGCTGGCCGCGCGCGCCGAAGGCAGCGAGGGCAGCGCGACATGAGCGAACCGGCATCCACCGCGCCGCTGTTCCGGCGGCTCGTCCTCGGCTTCCACGACGCGACATGCGCGCTGCCGGACCTGGAGGCGGCGATCGCCTTCGCGCAGGCACTGGAGAGCGAGCTGCTCGGTGTCTTCGTGGAGGACAGCCCGGCGCTGGAATGGTCGTCCGCACCGCTGTCGCGGCACCTGGCCCGCAGGTCCGGGGCCGCCGTGGCGGTGACCCCGGACCGGCTCACCGCCGAGCTTGCGACCAGTGCCGCCACGATGCGGCAGCGCCTGATGCAAGCCGCCGCCGCACATGGCGTCCGTGCCGGCTTCCAGGTCGAACGGGTGAGCGCCGCCGCGCTGCAGCTCGCCGGCGCGCAAGCGGCCGACCTGCTCGCGGTCCTGGAGCCCGCCGACCCGATGGCCCGCCTCAGCTATCCCTTCGCCGGCATCCTGCGGGCGGTCGCGGCCGGCGCCGCCCCGGTGCTCTACCTGCCGCACGGCTCGCGGCGCCGGCGGGGACCGGTCGCGACCCTGGGCCCCGGTCCTGGCCCCGAGGGGGAGGGCCATCGCATCGCGGCCGCCATCGCGCAGCGCATCGGCGCGCCGCTGATCAGCCTCGGCGAACGCATGAAGACGGGACCGGAAGCGCCCGCCCTGAGCCTGCCGGCGCTGGAGCGCGCGCTGGCCGGCATCGACGAATCCCTGCTGGTCCTCGACCGCCCGGCCCTGCCACCCCCCGCGGCGGCACTGCTGGAGGAGATCGCGGCACGCCGCAGGGTGCCGCTGCTGGTGGCGGGAAGCGCCGATCCGGACCGCCCGTCCGGCGCGACCTGACAGGCCCGCCTACCGCTGCCGCAGCGCCGCGATCAACTCGCCCTTGTCCATCTTCGAGCGGCCGTCGACGTCGAGCTCCTTCGCCCGCTCGTAGAGGTCCTGCTTCGTCCAGTCCTCGTAGGGCGGCGCCTTGCCGCCGCGCTTCGAGGGCTGCTGCTTCGGGTTCGCCTTCGCATTGGCAATGCGGGCGGCCTTCTCCTTGCTCATGCCCTCGTCTCGCAGGTCCTCGTACAGCTTGTCCTTCTTGACCTGGGGCCCGTGATCCTTCGCCATTTTCCTGCCTCCTCTCTGCGGGTCCGCCACGGCCTTCAGCGCCGCCGCGGTGATCCTCTGCCGGCAATCGAAATAGCCCGCCCAGGGATCGGCCTTCAGCCGGCCGAGCCGGCGGCGCAGCTTCGCCATGTCGTAGTCGCCGCCGGAGGTCGCGCGGGCCAGTTCGTCCCAGGTGACCGGCACGGCCACCGGCGCGCCCTTGCGGGCCCGCGGGCTGAACGGGCAGATCGCGGTGGCGCCGCGCTCATTGCGCAGCCAGTCCAGGAAGATCCGCCCCTTGCGGGCCTGCTTCGACGCCTTCGCCACGAAGCGGTCCGGCGCGGCCTGCGCGAGGCGTTCGGACAGGCCGCGGGCGAAGCCCTTCACCTCCTCCCAGCCGCGGGCAGGGGTCAGCGGCGCCACCACATGCACCCCCTTGCCGCCGGTCAGCAGCGGGAAGCTCTGCAGGCCCAGGGCCGCCAGCAGGTCGCGCATGTCGCGCGCGGCATCGCGGACGGCGGCGAAGTCCAGCCCCTCGTCTGGGTCCAGGTCGAAGACCAGCCGGTCCGGCTTCTCGACATCGGTCGCCGGCGCGCCCCAGATGTGCAGCTCCAGCACGCCGAACTGTGCCAGGGCGCGCAGGCCGGCCGCATCCTCGACATAGAGGTAGTCGGCCTTGGTGCCGTCCTTCTCGACGATCGGCAGGGCATGCACCGCATCGGGCATGCCCGGCATGCGGTGGCGCTGGAAGAAGCAGGCCTTCGCGCGGCCCTGCGGGCAGCGCACCAGGCTCAGCGGCCGCCGCGCCAGATGCGGCAGGATCCGGTCCGCCACCGCTGCCAGATAATCGGCCAGGTCGCCCTTGGTGATCCCCTGTTCCGGGAACAGCACCCGGTCGGGATGGGTCAGCGCGATGCCCTCGCCGGCCGCTGCCGTGTCGTCCGTCTCTGACCGGTCCAAATGCACCTCCTCCGCCGCCTTGTCCTCGCGCAGGCCCTGGAAGGCGGGATGGCGCAGCAGGCCGTCCGGCGTGCGTTCGGTATAGGCGATCTGCGCCACCAGTTTCGGCGTCACCCAGCGCGCGGTGCGGGCGATCGTTGCCGGCACCTCCTCGAACGGCGCGGTCTTGCGCGAAAGCGACCGCATCTTCGTGGCCAGGTCCGCCATCATCTCCGCATCGAAGCCGGTCCCCACCCGGCCGCGATAGACCAGGTCGCCGTTCTCGAAGCTGCCCAGCAGCAGCGAGGCGAAGGGTCGCCCCTTCTTGTCCGAGGGCGAGAAGCCGGCGATCACGAACTCCTCCCGACGGGCGCATTTGGCCTTCAGCCAGTCGCGGCCGCGCCCCGACCGGTAGGGCCTGTCCGCACGCTTGGAGACGATGCCTTCCAGCCCCATGTCGCAGGCATGGGCATGGACGGCCGGCCCCTCGCCCGCCAGATGGTCGCAGAAGCGCAGCTCCGCGCCTTTGCCCTCCAGCCCCGCGCCGATCAGGTCGCGCAGGGCGGCCTTCCGCTCGTGCAGCGGCAGTTTGCGCAGGTCATCCCCGTCGCGGTGCAGCAGGTCGAAGGCGACGTAGCAGAGCGCGGCGCCGCTCTCCATCGCCTGCTGCAGGGCGGCGAAGTCGCTGCGGGGCATGCCGCCGTCCGCCGCCTCGCCGGTCAGGGCCACGACCTCGCCGTCGATCACCGCCCGCTTCGCCGGCAGGTCCTTCAGCAGGTCGCGGATCGCGGGGAAGCGGTCGGACCAGTCCTTCCGGTTGCGGGTCATCAGCCGCACCCGGCCGCCGTCGATGATCGCCTGGATGCGATAGCCGTCCCACTTGATCTCATGCAGCCAGTCACCGCCCTGCGGCGCGGTGTCGACCAGGGTCGCCAGCTGCGGCGCGACGAAGGTCGGCCGCGCCCTGCCCTGCGTGCCGGCAGCCTTGCCGCGGCGCTTGCCGGACCTTTCCTCTTCCTCGCCGAGGACCGCCCCGCTCTGCGCGATCTGCGCCATCGTGCGGCCCGAGGCGACACTGTCGGTGTGGCGCTTCAGCAGGCTCCCGGACGCATCGGCCGCGGCGTCGCGCTCCTTCACCAGCAGCCAGTTCTCGCGCTTCTCCTTCTTCTTCCCGCGCATGCGCACCAGTGCCCAGTCGCCGGTCAGGCGCTCGCCCCGCAGGTGAAAGGACAGCTTGCCCTTGCTTAACCCTTCCCGGGGATCGTCCTTCGGCTCCCAGGTGCCGCGGTCCCACAGCATGACGGTGCCGCCGCCATATTCGCCCTCCGGGATCACGCCTTCGAAATCGCCATAGTCCAGGGGATGGTCCTCGGTCCGCACCGCCAGCCGCTTGTCCTTCGGGTCCAGGCTGGGGCCGCGGGTCACCGCCCAGCTTTTCAGCACGCCGTCCAGCTCCAGCCGGAAGTCGTAGTGCAGGCGGGAGGCATCGTGCTTCTGGATCAGGTAGGCGCCCCCGTTCCGCTTGCCGGCACGGCGATTTCCGGCCTTGCCGGCACGGCGATTTCCGGCCTTGCCGGGCGGCTCCGCCGTGCGCCGGAAATCGCGGCGCCGGTTGTATTCGTCCAGGTTCGCCTTTGCCTGTCGGGCCGCCATGGCGCCCTCAGCTCGCCTTGCGGCGCGACGATGCGCTGCCGCCCTTGCTGCCCGAAGACGACTTCGCGCCGGACGTCTTCCTGGAAGACGGCTTGCCGGACGCGGCTTTGCCAGAGCTGCTCTTGCCGGACGCCGCCTTGCCGGAAGCGGACCTGCCACCGCCCTTCTTCCCGCCGCCCTTCACGCTGCTGCGCAGGGCCTCCATCAGGTCGATGACCTGGCCGCTGCCGCGCCCGTCGCCCTCCGCCGCCTCGACCACCGCCTTGCCCTTGCGCTTGCGCTCGATCAGGTCGCGCAGCGCCTCGGCATAGCTGTCCTGGAAGGCATCGGCGTCGAACGGCTTCGACTTCCGCCCGATCAGCTCCTGCGCCAGATCCAGCATCTCGTCTTCGACATCGATGTCGGGAATGTCGTCGAACACCTGGTCGGTGTCGCGCACCTCGTCGGCATAGCGCAGGGTCTCCAGCAGCAGGCCGCGGCCGCAGGGCTTGATGGCGGCAAGATATTCCTTGCCGCGCATCGCCATCTGGCCGAGCCCCACCTTGCCCGTGTCGCGCAGGGCGTCGCGGATCACGACGAAGCCCTCCGCCGCGCTGTCGTCCTGCGGCGCCATGTAGTAAGGCCGGTCGAAATAGCGCGGGTCGATCTCCCTGTGGTCGACAAACTGCACCAGGTCGATGCGGTCGCGGCTTTCCAGGCGAATCTCGTCCAGCTCCTCCGGCTCCACCAGGACATAGTTCTCCTTGTCGAGCGCGAAGCCGCGGACGATCTCGTCCGGATCCACCGGGCCGACACCGGGCGCGACCTTCTCGTAGCGGATCCGCTTTCCGGACGGCTTGTGGATCTGGTGCAGGCGGAGCGCGGTGCGGCTGCGGGTCGCCGCATAGAGGGTCACCGGAACGGCGACCAGCGACAGACGCAGCTGCCCCTTCCAATATGCCCGCAATGCCTCAGCCATGATGACGCACGATTCCCCTGCCGGTGCCGCCCGGCTGCGGCACGAAAGAAGAAACGCAGCGGCGGGCGGCGGGGTTCCCGAGCGGAGGGGGCGGGCGCCGTCGGCCGGCCCTCCCGGGTCAGGCGGCGGCCAGGCTCTCGTCCAGCAGGCGGGCGAGGCCATAGATCGCGCGGGTCGACGGCACCGGGACCTGCAGCCGGTCGGCGATCTCCACCACCGCGCCGACGATCGGCTCCAGCTCCAGCCGGCGGCCGGCATCCACGTCCTGCAGCATCGAGGTGCGGAACGGGCCGAGCTTCAGCGCCAATGCCACCCGCGCATCGGGATCGAGCGCGAAGTCCAGGCCCAGCGCCTCGGCCAGGGTCATGATCTCGCGCATGGTGGCGACGCAGATCGCCTTCGATTCCGGGTCGCCGGCGATCCGGTCCACCGTCGCCCGGGTCAGCGCGCTGATCGGGTTGAAGTTCAGGTTGCCGGCCAGCTTTTCCCACACCGCCTCGCGGATCCGCGGCGTGCGTTCCACGCCGAAGCCCGCGCCCTCCAGCAGGTCCGCGACCCCGTCCGCCTGCGGCTGCGCCGCCGGGGTCGGCGGGCCGATGATCAGGCGGTTGCCGCCGTGATTGTGGACATGGCCGGGCTGCGGCACGGAGCAGCTGATATGGACCACCGCCCCGGTCACCCGTTGCGCCGGGAAAGCGGCGGCCAGCGCGCCGCCGGGATCGACCGATTGCAGCGGCGTATCGGCCAGCGGCCCGCCGAAGCCCTGGAAGAACCAGAACGGCACGCCGTTCACCAGCGGCACCAGCAGGGTCTCGGGCCCCGACAGCGCCTGCAGCCCGTCGATCACGCCGGGCAGGGCATTGGCCTTCACGCAGGCCAGGACGATGTCCTGCGGCCCGGCCTCGGCCGGATCGTCGGTCACCTTCAGGTCGTGGCGGGTCCTGTCCTTGCCGACGGTCAGGTGCAGGCCGTCCGACCGGATCGCCTGCAGGGTGGCGCCGCGGCAGATCCCGGTGACATCGTGACCGGCGGCGACCAGGCGGGCCGCGACTAGCCCGCCGATCGCGCCGACGCCGTAGACGGCGAGCCGCATCGCCCGCTCAGCTCCGCCAGGACGGGTCGCGGCGGTCGGCCAGGCGGCCCATCGCCTCGAACACGTTGCGGCCGGCGCCGTGGCGCGGGTCGAACTGCAGCGCGTCGCGCGTGCATTTCGCCTGGATCTCTTCCGGGATCGGGATGCAGGGACCCAGGCTGGCGCCGGCCAGCTGGATCTCGCAGGCCCGGTTCAACGTCCAGAGCAGGGCGAAGGCGGACGGCAGGTCGGCGCCCCAGGCCAGCAGGCCGTGGTTGCGCAGGATCACCGCCGGCCGGTCGCCGATCGCGGCCAGCAGGCGCGGCCCTTCCTCCGCATGCACGGTGATGCCTTCGAAGTCGTGACAGGCGACCTTGTCGTGCAGCTGCGCGGCATAGAAATTGTCCATCGACAGGCCGGCCTGCGAACAGGCCACCGCCACCCCGGCCGTGGTGTGGGTGTGCATCACGCAATGCGCCTGCGGGATGCCGGCATGGATCGCCGCATGGACCGTGAAGCCCGCGGGGTTCACCGGCCAGTCGGACTGCCCCACCACATTGCCCTGCAGGTCGATGCAGACCAGGTTCGAAGCGGTCACTTCCGAATAGTGCAGCCCGAACGGGTTGATCAGGAAGCGCGGCTCCCCGCCCGGCCCGGTCTCCGGCAGGCGCAGGGTGATGTGGTTGTAGATCAGTTCCGTCCAGCCGAGCAGGTCGAAGATCCGGTAGCATTGCGCCAGGTCCTGGCGCGCCTGCCATTCCGTCTCGCCCATGCCCGCCGGGCGCGCTGTCCGCATCACGTTCATGTCCGCCTCCTGCCCGCCCCGGCCGGGGCGGCTCAGCCGCCCCAGACCTCCGCGGCCGTGTTCACCACCAGCCCCAGCTTGGCCTTCTCGTCGTCCACCGTCACGGCATTTCCGTGGTGGGTGCTGGAGAAGCCGCATTGCGGGCTGAGGCAGAGCCGTTCCAGGGGGACGTACTTCGTCGCCTCTTCGATGCGCCGCTTCAGGTCGTCCGCCGCTTCCAGGTCCGGGGTCTTGGTGGATACCAGGCCCAGCACCACCACCTTGCCGTCGGCCAGGTGCCGCAGCGGCTCGAAGCCGCCCGCGCGCTCGCTGTCATATTCCATGAAAAAGCCGTCGACCGCCATCTTGCCCAGCACCTCCGCGGCGACCGGCTCGTAGCCGCCCTGTGCCACCCAGGCGCTCTTGAAGTTGCCGCGGCACATATGGACCGTGACGTGCAGGCCGGCGGGCCGGTCCTTCAACACCTCGTTGATCAGCGACACGTAGAGCTTCAGCGTCTCGTCCGGGTCGTCGCCGCGGTCGCGGAACATCTGGCGCATGCCCTCGTCGCAGAGATAGGCGAAGCTGACATCGTCGATCTGCAGGTAGGTGCAGCCGGCGGCGGCCAGGTCGGCGATTTCCTTCCGGTAGGCGGCGGTGAGGTCGGCCCAGAAGCTGTCCATGTCGCGATAGGCGGCCGGATCGACAGCCTCGTTGCCGGGTCGCAGGTGGATCATCGCCGGGCCGGGCAGGGTGATCTTCGGCGTCTTCGTGGTCACCGACTTCAGGAAGGCGAAATGGTCGACGAAGATCGGCGCGCCGCGGCTGACCTTGCCGGTCACCTTCACCATCGGCGGCTGCTCGGTGTTGGAGAAGCTCTGCGAGCGCCGCGCCTCCCAGATCTCGCAGCCCTCGAAGGCGGAGAGGAAGTCCAGGTGCCAGTAGTCGCGCCGGAACTCGCCGTCGGTGATCGCCTGCATGCCGATCCCCTCCTGCAGGGCGACGACCTCGCGGATCGCTTCATCCTCCGCCGCCCGCACCGCTTCCGGCGGCAGTTCGCCGGCCTTGCCCTTCGCCCGGGCCTCCGCCAGGGCCGGCGGCCGCAGCAGGCTGCCGACCTGGTCGGCGCGGAACGGCGGGGTGGTGCGTGCGGTCATGCCCGTTTCCTCCTCATGAGCGGATTTCTTGGCGCGCAGTCTAGCGGCCCGCCGCGGCCGGGGCACCGCCCCTTCTGTCCACTGCCCGGATGACAATCGGCCCCCTTCTGGCCGCGGCGGGCGGCCGAGGCTAGGCTGCAGCCGACTTTCAACCATTGCCGGACCGCCATGCCGATCGACATCAGCACGCCCCTCGCCCTGCCCTGCGGCGCCACCCTTCCCAACCGGATCGCCAAGGCGGGCCTCACCGAGGGCCTGGCCAACCTGCGCAACCAGGCGACGGAGGCGCATTGCCATCTTTACCGGCGCTGGTCGCTGGGGGGCGCCGGCTTGCTGCTGACCGGCAATGTCCTGATCGACCGGTCGTGCATGGAACGGCCGCTGAACGTGGCGGTGGACGGCAATCTGGACGATGGCGGCCGCGCCGCCCTCGCCGCCTGGGCCCGCGCCGGGACCGCGGGCGGCAATGCCTTCTGGATGCAGATCAACCATGCGGGGCGGAAAAGCCCGGCGTCGATCACGCCGCAGCCGGTCGCGCCTTCCGCGATCCCGATCGGCGCGGCCGTCGGGCCCGGCCGGGCGCGCAAGCACGGCGTGCCGCGCGCGCTGGACGGGGCGGAGATCGAGGCGCTGATCGACCGCTATGTCGCCACCGCGGTGACCGCGCGGGAGGCGGGCTTCACAGGCGTGCAGTTCCATGCCGCGCACGGCTACCTGCTGGCGGAGTTCCTGTCGCCGCTGGCCAACCGCCGGCAGGACGAATGGGGCGGGGTGCTGGCGAACCGCGCCCGCATGCTGCTGGAGGTGGTGCGCCGCGCCCGGCAGGCCCTGGGGGCCGACTTCCCGATCGGGGTGAAGATGAACTCCGCCGATTTCCAGCGCGGCGGCTTCACCCCGGGCGAGGCGGAGCAGGTCGCCCTCTGGCTGCAGGCGGCAGGGGTCGACCTGCTCGAACTGTCGGGCGGTTCGTCGGAGAGCTATGCCATGCTGGGCCAGCCCGGCGAGTCCGACGAGAGCGCCCTGCTGAGCCGCTCCACCGCGGAGCGGGAGGCTTATTTCGTCCTGTTCGCCGAAGCAATGCGCAAGGCACTGGAAATGCCGGTCATGGTGACCGGCGGCTTCCGCAGCCGGCGGGCGATGGATGCCGCCCTGGCCGCCGGCGCGGTGGATATCGTCGGGCTGGGCCGGCCGATGTGCCTGGAACCCGACCTGCCGCGGCGCCTGCTGGCCGACCCGGACGCCGTTGCCCCGGCGCCGGAGGCGGAGATGCGGCCCGACCCCGCGGAGGCGCCGGACGATGCCCCGCCGGCGGCGGTGGAGGCCGCGCTGGCGCGCGCCCCGGTCGCCTATTTCGCCGAACAGATGGTCGAGATGGGGGCCGGCCGTGCGCCGGACCTGAAGCTGGGCCTGTACGAGGCCGGCCGCCGCTATCTCGAGCGCGAGGCGGAGGCCGCGGACGCCTGGCGCGCCGCCCGCGCGGCAGAGGCGGCATAGGGCAAGGCCGGGCGACAACTGGAACGGCGCTCCGATCTTCGCTAGAATGGTTCTTTCGCACCTGCACAAGAGTCGCCTGCTCGCATGAGTCCGTCTCTGCAGACCCAACAGACGTCGGCCCCGGAAGGCCATGCCGCCTACGCGAATATCGACGGGTTGGCGCTCGACCGTCGCCTGCGCGCCTGGAACGACGCGCTCTACGATACCTACTATCCGCTGGACGTGATCCCGACCGCGTCCGACAGCTTCCGCTGCGGGCAGCTGGTCGCCGACGATGTCGGTACCGTCCGGGTCGGCTGGGTGTCGAGCGACCCGATGATCGTTCATCGCCGCCGCGGCCATCTGGCGCGGGAGGGCGGCGACTTCGTGCTGCTGCCGATGCCGGTCGACGACCCGCTGCGCCTGCACCAGCGCGGCCGCGAGGCCCTGGTCCGCCCCGGCGACCTGGCGATGGTGGCGACCTGCGACACCTATACCTACGAGCAGCGGACCCCGAACCGCCACCGCACCCTGCGTCTGCCGGGCCAGGTGCTGCGGCAGCGGGTGCCGCACCTGGAGGACCTGACCGCGGCGCAGTTCCGCGGCGGCCAGCCCAGCGTCGACCTGTTCATGGACTTTGCCGGGTCCTATTGCCGCCATGCCGCGCGGATGACACCGGACGCCGCCAGTGCCGCGACCCGCACCCTGCTCGACCTGCTGGTCCTGGCCCTGTCGGGGGAGGACCGGGAGGGCGGCCGCGGCACCGCCGTCCAGGTCGCGCACGGCCAGCGTGCGCTGCGCTATATCGAGGCGAACCTGACCGACCCGGAGCTCAATGTCGGCCGTGTGGCGGCGGCGGTGAACGTCTCCGAACGCTACCTGCAGCAGATCTTCGCCGGCCGCGGGCAATCGGTGTCGGAGCTGATCCGCAACCGCCGCATCGAGGCCGCGAAGCGGATCCTGGAGGAGCCCCAATCCCGCGGCACGACGATCGCGGTGATCGCCCTGCGGGCGGGGTTCCACGACCCGGCCCATTTCAGCAAGCTGTTCCGCGCCGCCACCGGCATGACGCCGAAGGCCTATCGGGCGGAAATGCTTGGCAGCCGGGCCAACACGGAACGGCCTCAGGGCGACTGAGGCCCGGCCGGCGCCAGGCGGATACAGTCGCGCCCCGCCGCCTTCGCGGCATAGAGCGCCTCGTCCGCGGTTTCCAGGGCCAGCACACCGGCCGTCCCGCCTGCGGCCGGCATGGCGACGCCGATGCTGACGGTCACCGCGATCGGCCCGGCCGACGTCATGACCGGGTCCGCGGCCACTGCGGCCCGGATCCGCTCCGCCGCCGCCATCGCGCTCCCGGCTGCCTCCGCCTGCACCAGCGCGGCGAACTCCTCTCCCCCCAGCCGCCCCAGCAGGTCGCCCGGCCGCAGCTGCCGTTCCACCCGGCGGCAGAAGGCGGCCAGGACCTCGTCGCCGGCCTGGTGGCCATGGCCGTCGTTGATCCGCTTGAAATGATCGAGGTCGAACAGCAGCAGCGCCATCCCGGAACCGCCATCCCGCCGGCGGGCAACCGCATCCTGCAAGCCGCGCCGGTTGAGCACGCCGGTCAGCGGGTCGCTGAGGGCAAGCCGGCGCCAGCCGGACTCGGACCGGTGCCGGATCACGCTGCCGCCGAAGATCGCCATCGCCAGCACCACCAGCACCGAAGCCAGGCCGTCGGCCCAGCCGAGCACGAAACCGGCCAGGTCCGGCGGCCGCAGCCAGAGGGCCAGCACCGAGGTGCCCAGGCCCCAGGCGGTTCCCGCCAGCAGGATCACCGCCATCGGCCGGCGGCCGGCCGGCGGGTCCGGCGCGCGCGGCCAGAACGCCAGGCCGAGCAGCAGGTAGCAATAGGCGATGCCCAGGTTGGCGACCGCCGTCCGCAGGTAGAACAGCTCGCGCAGCTGCGGCACGGTCATCGCCAGCAGCCAGAGCGGCAGCGGCAGGAAGGCCATGGCGCGCAGCGGCCGCCCGTCCAGCCGGTCGGTGCCTGAGATCCAGCAGCCGAAGGCCGCGAACAGCAGGAAGTTCGCCAGCTGCACGGTCAGGAGCCCGGACAGGTGGTCCCGTGCGCTGAGCAGGAGGGCGCCGGCGGCACACAGCAGGAAGCCCGCTGCCCACCACAGATAGGCCGGCACCCGGTCGCGCCGCCACAGGACGAGCAGGATCGGCGCCACCGCCAGCGACACAGCGGCCCAGCTGACCAGCGCGGTGACGAAGTCCAGCACCGCAGTCCCCCCGGCGCCCGGTTCCGCGCCGCTGCGCGCCCGGCCGCAGCCTCAGCCGGACGCCGCCGTCCTGGCGGCCTCGACCTCCGCCCAGTAGGGCTGGCGCAGGTCCTTCTTCAGAACCTTGCCGATGGAGCTGCGGGGCAGGTCCTCGCGGAACTCCACCGCGGCGATCCGCTGCGGCTTGCCCAACTGGCCGTTCGCCCAGCTGCGCAGCGCCTCCGCCTCGACCGTCGCACCGGGCTTTCGCACCACCAGCGCCAGCGGCGTCTCCCCCCATTCCACCGACGGGATGCCGATCACCGCCACATCGGCCACCTCCGGGTGGCGGGACAGCACCGCCTCCAGGTCCGCGGCATAGACGTTGAAGCCGCCGGAGATGATCATGTCCTTCTTGCGGTCCAGCAGGGTGACGAAGCCGTCCTCGTCCATCCGGCCCATATCGCCGGAGCGGAAAAAGGCGCGGCCCTCCTTGTCGTACCAGAGCATCTCGCGGGTCTTGTCGGGCTGCCGGTAATAGCCTGACATCATGGTGAAGGAGCGGCCCACCAGCTCCCCCGTCTGCCCTTGCGGCAGCTCGTTGCCCTGCTCGTCGATGATCTTCAGCTCGGTGCCGAAGCCGGGCAGGCCGACGGTGTGCAGCTTGTCCGGATGCGCCACGACGTCGAGCATGCAGGAGCCGCCGCCCTCGGTCAGGCCGTAGACCTCGACCATGCCGCCGGGCCATTCCGCGGCGATCCGCCGCTTGGTCTCCATCCGCAGCGGCGCGCTGGTCGACAGCTTCATCCGGAAGCTCGACAGGTCGGCCTTCGCGAAGTCGGGATGCACCAGCAGGCGCTCGTACTGCACCGGCACCAGCATCGCGTGGGTCACCCGGTGCGCCTGCGCCAGGGCCAGGAAGCGGGCGGCGTCGAACTTGCCCATGATCACCGCGCAGCCGCCCTGCGCCAGGGTCGGGATGAAGGCGACCAGGGTGGTGTTGGAATAGAACGGCGTGGAGACCAGGGAGACGGCTTCCGGATTGTAGCCCATCGCCTCGAAGCGGCGGATCAGGAACCAGCGCAGGGCATGGCTGTGCAGGATCCCCTTCGGCACCCCGGTGGTGCCGGAGGAATAGATGATGTTGAAATGGTCCTCGGGCCGGATCTCCACCTGCGGGTCGCTGTCCGGTGCCGCGTCGCGCCAGGCGGCAAAGGCCTGCCAGCCCTCGGCGTCGAAGTCGATGGCGATCCGCCCGCCGGGCAGCAGGCCGTCAAGCCGGTCGGCGAACGGCGCCGCCAGGTCGCGCATGCCGGCGCCCAGGAAGAACACCCGGCTGTCGGAATCGGCGATCATCCCCTCCAGCTGCTGGGGGCTCGCCATGGTGGAGAGCGGCACGACGCAGCCGCCGGCGCGCAGGATGCCGAAGAACAGCTCCGCATAGGCGATCGACGGCGGCGCCAGCACCGCCGCCTTGTCGCCGCGGCCGAAGCCCATGGCGATCAGGGCGTTGGCGATGCGGCTGACATCGCGGTCGAAATCCGCCCAGGTCACCGTCACCCCGTCGCAGACCAGGGCCGGGCGGTCGGGCTGCACGCGGCCCCAATGCGCCAGCATCGCCGGGATCGGCTCGAACGGGCCCTGATCCGGCGCCGACATCGGCGAGGGCGATTCGAACAGGCCCTCGAACGGCGCATCCCGGTCCCGTGCTGTCGCGTCCTGCACCATCACTTCCTTCCCTCCCTCGGTTTCCCTCATTCCGGCCGCGCCGGGTTCAGCGCGCGACATGCGGGGCGAAGCCCAGATGCAGGCCGGCATCCGGCATCAGGGTCTCGCCGGTGATATGGTCGCTGCCCTCGCCGCAGAAGAAGAGCACGGCGACCGCTATATCCTCCGGCCTGCCGGCGCGGCGCAACAGGGTCGTCTCCTCCTGCCGCTTCACCCGCGCCGCATAGCGCTCCGGCCCCAGTTCGTCGGCGAACCAGCGGGTGCCGATGAAGCCGGGGCAGACCGCGTTGACCCGGATCTCCGGCGCCAGGGAGCGGGCCAGCGACAGGGTCATGGTGTTCAGCGCGCCCTTGGAGGCGGCATAGGCCATCGACGAGCCGATCCCCGTCACCCCGGCGATCGACGAGATGTTGACCACCGCGCCCTTGCCGGCGGCCCGCATCGCCGGCGCACAGGCCCGCACCATCTGGTAGGCGCCGACCACGTTCACCCGGTAGATGTCGACGAAATCCTCCGCATCCAGGGCGTCGAGGTCGGCCTGGTCGGCGAAGCGGGTGATGCCGGCATTGTTGACCAGGATGTCGATCCGGCCCCAGCGCGCCAGCACCTCCGCCGCCAGCCGGCGGCAGTCGGCATCGCTGGCAACATCCGCCTGGATCGCCACCGCCTCGCCGCCGGCATGGCCGATGGCCGTGCAGCAGGCCTCCGCCTCCGCCGCGCTGCGCGAATAGTTCACCGCCACCCGCGCGCCTTCCGCCGCCAGGCGGGTCGACACCGCGGCCCCCAGGCCGGTGCCGCCGCCGGTCACGATCGCGACCTTGTCCTTCACAGACATGATGCCTTTTCCTCCCGCCCTGCCTCCGCTGCTGCGGAATGGTCCGACATTCAGCCCGATTCGCCCGCGCGAGGCGAGGCCGGCGGCGCCAGCGGCCGGCTGCCGTCGGGCACCGGCACCTCGAACACGTTCAGGGTCAGGGAGACCATGCAGTAATAGCCGATGATGGCCACCAGCTCGACGGCGCCGCGCTCGCCGAACAGCGCGATCACGCGGCGGTAGGGGGCCTCCGCCACCCGGCCCTCGTGCAGGGCGGAGGCGCAGAAGTCGTGCACCGCCGCCTCGTCCTCCTGCATCTCCGCCGGCCGGCGGCCCTCGCGGATCGCGTCGATCACCGCGTCGGCCAGGCCGCCGTCGCGCGCCATCCGGGCATGGGCCCACCACTCGAACTGGGCGGTCCAGTGGCGCGCGGTGACCAGGATGGCGAGTTCGGAGAGCCGTGGCGGGAACGAACTGCCGAAGCGGCAGAACGCGCCGAGCCGCTGCGCCGGGTCCGCCATCTCCGGACAGCGTAGCCAGGCGGCGAACGGCCCCTGCACCGCGCCGCGCGGGCCGCTGACGATGGCGTCGTGGACCGACCTCTGCTGCGGGCTCATCTGCTCGGGCGGCAGCGGCGGCAGGCGTGACATGGCATTCCCTCCTTCTGGTGCCGGCTTCTGGTGCCAGCGGGACGAACGCGCCGGCCGCGCTTGCGATGCGTCCGGATCGGGCGTCCACTGCGCCGGGCGGCGATCCTAGCCGAGCAACGAAAAGGACCGGGAGCGAAACGCACACATGACAGCCCCGATGACAGCCCCGATGTCAGGGACGGACATCCATACCCACGTGGTTCCGGGCGACTTCCCCACCTATGCCGGACGCTGCGGCGAAAGCCGCTGGCCCTCGATGGCGGCGGGACATGACTGCCACCACCGCAACGTGATGATCGACGGCAAGCTGTTCCGCACCGTCGACGACCGGTCCTGGGACGTGGAGCGCCGGCTGGAGGCGATGACCGAATGCGGCATCGCGCGCCAGGCACTGTCGCCGATGCCGGAGCTGCTGTCCTACTGGTTCTCGGCAGAGGATGCCGCCGCCTTCGGCGCCCATGTCAACGGCACCATCGCGGCGATGGTGGACCGGGCGCCGGACCGCTTCACCGGCCTGGGCATGGTGCCGCTGCAGGACCCGGAGCTGGCTGCGCGGGAGCTGGAGCGCCTGATGGCGACGGGGCGCTTCCGGGGGGTGGAGATCGGCACCAACGTCAACGGCGTGCCGATCGGCGATGCCCGCTTCGATCCCTTCTACGCCGCCGCGCAGGAAACCGGCGCCGCGATCTTCGTCCATGCGCTGCATCCCACCGGCGCGGAACGGCTGATCGGCCCGAAGAGCCTGATGGCGATGGTCGGCTTCCCCTGCGAGACCGCCTTCGCGATCGTCTCCCTGATCACCGGCGGAACCCTGGCGCGGTTCCCGCGGCTGCGGCTCGCCTTCAGCCATGGCGGCGGGGTGTTCGGCCTGGTCCTGCCGCGGCTGATGCAGGGCTGGCCGATGCTGCCGCAGGTCGCGGAGATCGCCGGCGGCACGCCGGCGGAGCATGCCCGGCGGCTGTTCTACGACACCCTGGTCTACGACGCGCCCACTCTGCGCTTCCTGCTGGAACGCTTCGGCGAGACGCAGCTGTGCATCGGCACCGACTTCCCCTTCTCCATCGAGGAGAAGGATCCGGTCGGCGCCGTCGATGCGATCGGTCCGGACGACAGGCTGCGCGCACTGCTGATGTCGCAGAACGCGGCGCGCTTCCTGGGAGTCTGACGGCTGGGCCGCAGCGGTGGCGGCGCCCCTCAGTCGGCGGCGCTGGCGAACAGCGCGTCCTCGTCGGAGGCCTCCGCCTCGCGCTGGTCCCAATGCGCCTTGATCTCAAGGATCGAGGGCAGGATGCCGTCGAACAGCTGGATCAGGCGCGGATCGAAATGGGCGCCTGCGCCCTCCCGCAGGACCGCCAGGGCTCGGTCGACCTCCCAGGCCTCCTTGTAGGGCCGCTTCATGGTCAGCGCGTCGAACACGTCGGCGATCGCGACGATGCGGGCGCTTTCCGGGATCGCCTCGCCGCTGATCCCGCCCGGATAGCCGGAGCCGTCCCACTTCTCATGGTGATAGAGGGCGATCTCCGCCGCCAGGTGGAACAGCGGCGAGCGGCCGACCGACAGGATGCCGTGGCCGATCTCGCAATGGGTGCGCATGATCTCCCATTCCTCGGCATCCAGCCGGCCCGGCTTCTTCAGGATCGCGTCCGGGATGCCAATCTTGCCGGTGTCGTGCATCGGCGCGGCCTGCATCAGGTCGTTGGCGCGGGTCACCGGCCAGCCGGCCGCCTGCGCCAGGGCGCGGGCATAGTCCGCCATGCGCCAGATATGCAGCCCGGTATCGGTGTCGTTGAAGTGGCCGGCCCGGCCCAGCATGTGGATCGCATCGTTCTGCGCCTGCTCCAGCTCCTGCGTGCGGATGAAGACCTGGCGCTCGGTCTCCTTGCGCTGGTGGGCCAGGGCGAGGTGGGTGCGGGTCCGCGCCAGCACCAGGCTGCGGACCACCGGCTTGCGCAGATAGTCCACCGCGCCGACCTGGAAGCCGGTCGCCTCGTCATCGGTGTCGACCATGGCAGTGACGAAGATAACGGGGATGCCGGCGGTGCCCGGCTCCGCCTTCAGGCGGCGGCAGACCTCGTGGCCGTCCATGTCCGGCATCATGACGTCGAGCAGGACAAGGTCGGGATTGTGCCGCTGCACGGCATCCAGCGCCCCGGCGCCGGAGCGGGCAAAGCACAGGTCGAACTCGTCCTTCAGGATCGACCGCATCAGGCTGAGATTGGCCGGCTCGTCGTCGACGACCAGCACCTTCCAGGCCGGTGGCGGCTGGACCGCCGGTTCCGGTCCGCCCGCTTCTCCGCTTTCGCCAGACTCCGCCGTCACGGCATGGCTCCTTCCGCATCCATCAGCGCGCGCAGCCGTTCGCGCGCCAGGTCGAAATCGAACTCCGCGACAGCCTGCGCCACCGGGTCCAGGACGCCGGGAGGCAGGATGCCGTCGATCCGCGCCAGCTCACGCTCGACCGGATCGGGATTGTCGGTACCCAGGGCGGCCATCAGATCCTCCAGGGCGGTGGCGATGTCCGGCTGCCGCCCGGTTGCGTCCGCCCGCTCCGGTTCCGCCTGCGGCTTCGCCATCCGCCCCAGCGCCTGCCCGACGGCCGCCAGTGCCAGGCGCAGTTCCTCCTGCAGGTCCGCTGCTTCCCCGGGTGCCGGCTCGCCATCCGTGCAGCCCTTGAGCAGCGCACCGAAGCGGGTGGCGATCTCGGCGACCGTCGTCAGCGCCAGGTTGCCGGCCAGGCCCTTGAGCGTGTGCAGGACCGCGCGGGCGGAACGGTAGTCGCGGTCATCGGTCGCCCGCGCCACCATCTGCCAGTCATCGATGCGGGCGGCAAAGCCCAGCAGCGCGCCGGCATAGGCCGTGCCGTTCTGCCAGACGCGCATGCCGGCCGGCAGGTCGGCGACCTCCTCCAGCACCTGCAGTTCCGGCGGCACCGCCACCGGCTGCGCTGACACCGCCTGTTCCGCGGCCGGCAGGGAGGGCTCCACCCGCCCCCGCTCGGGCAGCGCCAGACGCTCCATCTGCCGGATCAGGGTGGGGAAATCCACCGGCTTCGCCACCACGACATCCATGCCTGCCGCCAGGCACTGCGCCTGGTCCGCCTCCATCACGGAGGCCGTCAGCGCGATGATCGGCGTGCCCTCCGGCGGGCCGCCATCGCCGCCGCCGGCCACCTGCCCGGCCGCCTCGGCACGGCGGATGGCGGCGGTTGCGGCCAACCCGTCCATCACCGGCATATGCACGTCCATCAGCACGATGTCCGGCGCCAGGCTGGAGAACATCGCCAGCCCCTCGGCGCCGTTCTCCGCCAGGAAGACCTGATGCCCCAGCCGTCGCAGCCGCAGTTCCAGCAGCAGCCGGTTCTCCGCGACATCCTCGACCACCAGGATCCGGAAATTGCGCCGCACCGCTGCCCGCTGCGTCATCCAGGCCGGCGCCGCCGGCGGCTCCGAGGGCTGCAGCGGCAGGACGAAGGTGAACAGGGCACCGCCGCCGGGCCGGTTCTCCGCCCAGATCCGGCCGCCCATCAGGTCCACCAGCTGACGGCAGATGGTGGTGCCCAGGCCCGATCCGCCGAACCGCCGCGTCGTGCTCTCATCCTCCTGCGAGAACGGCTCAAAGATGCTGTCCAGGCGGTCCGGGGCGATGCCGGGGCCGGTATCGGCGATGGCGAAGCGCAGGCCGGCGGCCGCGCTGTCGTCCGGCCCCGCAGGTTCCAGGGAGACGGAGACCTGCACCGACCCGCGGTCGGTGAACTTGACCGCATTGCCGATGATGTTCAGCAGGATCTGCCGCAGCCGGGTGGGATCGCCGCGGACCCATTCCGGCAGCTCGGGGTCGATCTCCAGCGACAGCTCCAGCCCCTTCTCCCGCGCCTTCAGCGCCAGCAGGTCCTGCACCCCGCGCAGGCATTCCGAGACCGAGACCGGTATCAGCTCCAGCACGACGGCGCCGCTCTCCAGCTTGCTGACGTCCAGGATGTCGTTGATGATCTGCAGCAGCGCGCGCGCCGACCGGTCCGCCACCTTCAGGTGGCGGCGCACCTCCGCCGACAGGCCCGCCTCCTCCAGGGTCAGCGAGATGAAGCCCAGCACGGAATTCATCGGCGTGCGGATCTCGTGGCTCATATTGGCCAGGAAGGCGCTCTTCGCCCGGGTCGCCAGTTCGGCCCGGTCGCGGGCGGACCGCAGATCCTGCTCCGTCTGCTTGCGCTGGCTCACGTCATGCGCCAGCAGGACATGGCCGCCATCGTCGGTGGGCGTGATCTGCAGCTCGATCGAGCGCCGGCCGATGGTCAGCTCCACCGTCTCGAAACGGTTCTCCAGGTCGCTGACCGGGTACACGCTCTGTGCGCCGCGCATCAGCCTCTCCGGCGCCACGCCCATCAGGTCGGCAAAGGTGTCGTTGGCAACGACGACCCGCCCCTCGGCATCGACCATGCACAGCCCGTCCGCCATGCTGTCCAGCGCCACGCGAAGCTGGTGCTGCTTGGTCCGCACCTCCGCCTGCGCCGCCTCCTCCGCGGAGAGGTCGCGCAGGATGCCGGTGAACACCGTGCCGGTTTCCAGGTCGGCCCGGCCGACTGCCAGGTAGAGCGGAAAGACGCTGCCGTCCTTGCGGCGGCCGGCCACTTTCCGGCCACGTCCGATGACATGCTCCACCCCGGTCTGCCAATAGGCGGCCAGATAGCCGTCGTGCTGGCTGGCATAGGGCTCCGGCATCAGGCAGGCGACGTTGCGCCCCTCCACCTCCGCTGCCGCATAGCCGAACAGCCGTTCCGCCGACGGGCTCCAGTGCAGGATCCGGCCATTCTCCGAGATCGAGACGATGCCCTCCGCCAGGTTGTCCAGGATCGCCTGCAGGCGCTTGCCGCGCTCCTCCGCCGCCTTTTCGGCCGCCTCCCGGCTGCGCACCGCCTCCCGCAGGGTGCGCGCCGTCTCCCGCTGGACGCTGCCGAACACGATCGCCAGCGTGGCGGCGATCACCGCGGTCGTCACCACCGTGATCAGCAGGGCAAGCAGGTCGGGGGAGACGGAGAGCGGGTCGCCCGCCGGGCTGGGGTCGGGCACGAAGATCGCCGCGGCCATCGCCGTGTAATGCATGCCGGCGACCGCAACGCCCATGAACAAGGCGGCCGGCAGGCGGCGCAGGTCGAAGATCCGCGCCCGCCGCGCCCCCGACACCAGGCGGACGTTCATGGCGAGCGAGGCGCAGGCCAGGATGCCGGCCACCGCGACCGAGACCAGGACCAGCAGCGGGTCGTAGACGAGGATCGCCTCCATCCGCATCGCGGCCATGCCGGCATAGTGCATCGCGCCGATGCCCAGGCCCATGACCAGCCCGGCGACCGGCACCTGCCAGCTCGTCACGCGGTCGCCGCGCGAACTCACGGCCAGGGCCGCGAAACTGGCCAGCCATGCCGGGACCGTCGACAGCATGGTGATGGACAGGTCGTAGTTGACGGCGCAGGGCAGGGAAAAGGCCAGCATGCCGACGAAGTGCATCGCCCAGATGCCGCCCGCCATGACGGTGCTGCCGGCGCCGAGCCACAGGAACCGCGGCAAGCGCCCTTCGACCCGCATCAGCCGCGCCGCAATGGTCAGCGCGACCATGCCGGCCAGGGTGGCGATGATCACCGACAGGGCGACCAGGTTCAGGTCGTAGCTGGCGATATAGGTGTCGCGCCCCACCAGGATGCTGGACGGCAAGGGATGAAAGGCTTCGTCGAGCAGGAAATCCATCGAGCGATCCCGTTCCGCATCCAGCGGCGAGGGGCAGGTGCGCGAAAGTCGCGCGTTCCTGGCGGGGGTGCCGGGCGCGCGATGTCGGGCCCTTCCAGGCCACCGGCACGCCGCCATCCCCGGCCGACGGCTGAGAATGCTTTCCAATCGTAAAGATTTCGCTACGCAACTGACGAGCCGGGCCGGCGTCCCGCATCGGGAATCCTGACGTGGCGGCGCGGCTTCGCTAGGCTCTGCCGCAGGGAAGCCGGCTGCGACCGGCGGAGACGGCAGAGGGGGACGCGGTGAGCCAGCAGCGGGACGAGACGGACGGCGAGCGGCCGATCCTGGACGGCATCAGGGTGATCGACATGGCCAGCTTCGTCGCCGGCCCGGCGGCCGCCCTGGTGCTGGCCGACCACGGCGCGGAGGTGATCAAGGTGGAGCCGCCGGGCGGCGACGGCTATCGCCGGCTGCACCAGCTGCCGGGCATGCCGGAGCCCGGCTTCGACAGCCTCTGGGACCTGGACAGCCGCGGCAAGCGCAGCCTGGTGCTGGACCTGAAGGCGGCGGCAGACCGCGCCGTTTTGGACCAGCTGATCGAAACCGCCGACATCTTCCTGACCAACCAGCCGCTGCCGGCGCGGCGGCGCATGGGCCTGACCTGGGAGGCGGTCTCCGCCCGCAACCCGCGGCTGATCTATGCCTCGCTGACCGCGTTCGGCGAAACCGGGCCGGATGCCGACGGCACCGCCTTCGATGCCTCCAGCCTCTGGGCGCGGTCCGGCCTGATGCACCAGCTGCGCTCCGCGCCGGAGGCCGCGCCGGCGATGTCGGTGCCCGGCCAGGGCGACCATCCCACCGCCATCGCCCTGTTCGGCGCCATCATGCTGGCGCTCTACGAGCGGCAGCGCAGCGGCCGCGGGCGACATGTCCATACCTCGCTGCTGGCGAACGGCCTCTGGTCGAACGCGATTCTGGCACAGGGCGCCCTGGCCGGGGCTGCGGTGCCGCCGCGCCGCGCCAGGCAGGCGCCCTTCACGGTGCTGGTCAACATCTACCGCGGCGCCGACGGCAACTGGTTCATGCTGACCGGCGTGGAACCGGAGCGGGACTGGCAGCGGCTGCTGCAGGTGATCGAGCGCCCTGACCTGGCCGCCGACCCGCGCTTCGCCACCGCCGAGGGCCGAGCGGCACACGCCGCCGCGCTGACCGCCCTGCTGGACGAGGTCTTTGCGACCCGCAGCTGGCCGGACTGGTCGGCGCGGCTGCAGGCAGCACAGCTCTCCGCCGGGCCGGTGCTGAGCACCGAGCAGGCCGCAGAAAGCGCGCAATCGGCCGCCTGCGGCGCGGTCGCCGCCGCGCCGCCGGGATCGGCCGTGAGCCGCACGGTGATGCCGCCGCTCTGGGTGGATGGCGCCGCGCGGCCGGAACCGCGACCGGCACCGCAGCTGGATGCCGACGGGCCGGCGATCCGGGCCGCCCTGGCCGCGGGCCGTTCGCCCTGGACCGGCGGACAGGGCAGCGCCGCGCAGGGGCCGGGGCGGGATGACGACGGTGGCCGAAGGCCGTAAACAGGGGTATCCGCCATGCTCTCCCGGGAAAGCCCATGATGCGCCATCTTCTCCTGGCCGCCGCCCTGGTCGCCGCCGCGGCCCTGCCGGCCGCACCGGCGGCGGATGCCGCCGACGGCTATGTCACGCCGGCCCCCTTCATGACCCTGTTCAAGCAGTTTCCCCGTTCGCAGGGCCCCGACACGATCGGCCGCCAGCTGGCCGAGGCGATGGAAAAGGCGGGTACCCTGGCCGCGGACGGGCCGCTCGTCCTGGTGACCGGCGACGGCGTCTTCGCCTATGACGGCAGCTCCGGCGAGCTGATCGCCAGTGCAGATTTCCGCGAAGCCGCCAATTCCGGGTTCTTCGAGCTGACCTCGCTGTCGCATGTCGGGCCGGCCATCTCGTACATGGCGAAGATGAAGGAGCTCGGCGATTCGCGCTGGCGCGACCGCCTGGACGACCTGCTCGCCGCACTGCGCGCCGTGCAGCAGCTCAACCGGCAGGGCGACGGCGCCTGGCTGGACGCGCTGGCGCAGCCCGCCTGGGCGCCGTTCCGCGACCGGATCGCGGCAATGGTCGACTACGGCACGTGGATGGCGGGCAGCTACCTGCAGGGGGTGAAGGACAGCGACGGCGCCGGCTTCACCCTGGCCGGCGTGGAAAGCGACCTCCTGGCGGTCCGCAACGACCGCTATCCCATCCCCTTCAACAACGTGATGGTCGGCACCTTCGCCCTGGTCGGGCTGGAAGGCGCCTATACGGTGCATGCCGCGCTTGCCGATGCCGAGATCGACTGGCCGGCCGCCATGGTGGTGGTCCATATGGGGGTCGGCACAAATTTCGGCGCCGGACTGACGGTCGGCACCAACGCCATGGTCGGGCTGCTGCGTCAGATCTCCGGCTACGAACTGCCGGAGGACCGGGTGTTCATCACGCCCTATGCGGAGCTGCGCGACAGCGTCGGCAGCCCGGCCCTGGCGGCCGCCGACCTGGACTATTACAAGGCCTCGGTCTGGTACTCCCTCTATTCCCGATCGGTGATCGCGGAAGAGGTGTTCCGCGGCATCACCTCCATCTACCAGCCGCCCCGACCGGCCCTGCCGGGCGATTATGCGGTTACCGCGCCCGACCAGATCGAGCCCTTCCTGATGCGGTTGAAATTCGCCCTCAGCAACCCGACGGAGCTGCTGTCGTCCACCGTCAGCTTCTGGATGGGGCCGGCCCTGTTCCATGCCGGCTGGGACCCGGCGGCGACGCCGGTGCCAGGGCTGACCACCGGCTTTCCGGAAGGGATCGACGGCTATCCGGCCGGCAATCCGGACTTCTGAGCGGCCGGCCGGAAAACGGCCCTCAGATGCTGCGCCCGGCCGCCTGCCAGTAGGGATCGCGCAGCTTGCGCTTGAAGATCTTGCCGGTGTCCTCGCGCGGCAGGCTCTCCGCCAGTTCGATGCGGCGCGGCACCTTGTAGCTCGCCAGCCGCTCGCCCAGTGCGCTGCGGATCGCTTCCGACGACAGGCCCACGCCCGGCAGCGGCTGCACGACGGCGCAGACCTGCTCGCCATATTCATCGTCGGGGATGCCGAACACCGCGCAGTCGGCGATACCGGGCAGCTTCAGCAGTTCCGCCTCGATCTCCGCCGGATAGACGTTGCTGCCGCCGAAGATGATCATGTCGCTGGCACGGCCACAGAGATAGAGGAAGCCGTCGGCGTCGAAATAGCCGACATCGCCGGTGGCGACGAGGTCGCCGCGCGCGGCGCGGCGGCGCTTGCCGTCGTCGCCGTGATAGGTGAAGGCCGGATAGTCGTGGCGGAGGCAGGCGACCTCGCCCGCCTGCCCGGCCGGCAGCGGCCGTCCCTCTTCATCCAGCACCCGGACCGTGCAGCCGGCCATCGGCCGCCCAACCGTGCCCGGATGGGCCAGCCATTCCGCGGAACTGCAATAGGTGACCGCGCCGACCTCGGTGCTGCCGAAATGTTCGGTCACCACCGGCCCCCACCAGTCGATCATGGCCCGCTTCACCGCCGGCGGGCAGGGCGAGCCGACATGCATCACGTCGACCAGCGAGGAGAGGTCGTGGCGCCGCCGCGCCGCCTCCGGCAACCGCAGCAGGCGCACGAACATCGTCGGCACCGCCAGCATGTGGGTGACCCGCTCCTCCTCTACCCGGCGCAGCAGGGTCTCGGCATCGAAGCGCGGCTCCACCACCAGGTTGGCACCCTGGCTGTAGAAATTGAACATCCAGGCATTGGGACTGGAATGATAGGCGGGCCCGGGGATCAGCAGCACGACCTCGGCCATGCGGTCGCGCCAGGCGTCGAGCGCGAACAGCACGCCGAAACTGCGCTGCAGCGCCTCCGTCTGCTCCGGGGTCGGCGGCCGGCGGCGCACCCCCTTGGGCCGCCCGGTGGTGCCGGAGGTGTAGATCATCGAGCCGGGGGAGACGGCATGCGGCGGCGGCTTCGGCGGATGCCGCGCCAGGAAGCCCTCCCAATCCTCCACCCCGGGCGGCACGGCGGCGTCGGCGTCCGGCACGGCATAGGCGGCGCGCAGTTCCGGCGGCGTCGCCACCGCGACCACGGCGGCGCCGGCCGGGATCGCCGCGCCCACCCGCCGCAGCAGGTCGGCATGGATCACCACGACCCGCGCACCGGAATCCTCCAGCACATGACGTGCCTCGTCGACGGTGCCGTGCCAGTTCACCGGCACCGTATAGGCACCGACCATGCCGGCGGCCAGGGTCGCCTCCAGGAACGGGAAGTCGTTGCGCAGATAGACCGCCACCACGTCGCCGGGGCCGACACCAAGGGCCTGCAGCCCGCTGGCCGCCCGCTGCGCGCGCTCGTCCACCGCCGTCCGGTCGCGCCGGCGGTCGCCCATCCTGACCCACGTCATCGCCCGACCGAGGTCATCGCCCTATCCGCGTCATGGCGCGCGGTTCCTCCCGCAGCGGCTGCGGCGCACCGCCCGCCAAAGTTTATTATAACGTGATATAGTTCAAATCGACCGTCAATCGTGCGGGGCGGAGCGGCAAGGGAGGCGGCATGCAAAGCCGGCGGGAAGCGGCGAAGGCGGAGCGGCGGGCGCGGATCATCCGCGCGGCGCGGGAGCTGATCCGCGAGACCGGGTCGTCGGGACTGTCGATGCGGGCGCTGGCCGCCCGGGCCGGGGTCAGCCTGGCCACGCCGTACAACCTGTTCGGCTCCAAGGGCGCGGTGCTGGTCGCGGTACTGGAGGACATCAAGGGCTTCGGCAGCCGCTTCGCCGCCTATCGCGGCCGCGACCCGCTGGAGCGGGCGGTTTGCGCCGCCGAGCTGGCGGTCGCCTATTACGAAGAGGATCCGGAATTCTACCGCGCGCTCTGGACCTGCATCCTGGGCAGCGAGGGCGCCGAGGCGCGCAGCGCCCTGTTCAACCCGAAGCGCGACGCCTTCTGGCTCGGCCTTCTGAAAGAGGCGCAGGATGCCGGCCTGCTGCTGCCGGAGATCGACCTGCGGCTGCTGATGCGCAGCCTGGACCACGGTTTCCGCTCGGCCATGCTGCACTGGGTGCTGGGCGACCTGCCGCTGGCGGCGCTGCGGCCGGCGACCGCCTATGCCTATGCCCTGACCCTGCGGGGCGCCGCCACCGCCGACGCGCAGGCCGGCCTGCTGGCC
>MDTD01071011.1_pt1 | contig 142547 bp, 126 predicted proteins | sample 811221 | NCBI WGS metagenome assembly MDTD01 (sample SAMN05326646, study PRJNA326480) | marine metagenome | isolation source: seawater | place: Pacific Ocean: South West | collected 2011
AATTATATGAATAATTATCTAAACTAGTTTATGACTCTATAGCAGTGGATAAGATGTCTCAGTTTCAAATGTATTTATTACATTCTATTTGAGGAAGTAATCTGAATTGAAATTAATTTTCTCGCCAAAAAGAATCTCTGGTGTTTGAGGTTTATTAAAATCAAGTATTGATTTTTTCCCAACTCTATCTTTGACTAAATCAAATAGCTCCTTGGAGGAAATATCTCCTTTATTGTCCTTTAAAATCTTTAAAAAATGATACGTAAATAGTCCATGTTGATTTTTATCATCTGTCAGTGAGGTCTCTTCTCCAGAGCTAGAGCTATAAAGAATCATTTTACTGCCAATGTTAGGATTCATATAATCTATTTCACTATCTGATTTAACAAAATCAAAGTCAATATAGCTTTTTTTACTACCTCCTTCTGGTTTCTTTTTTATTCTCCATTTACCTACTCCTTTCAAATTAATTAAGGGTTCTGGAGATCTACTTGCACCACTAAAACAGGCATCAATGACAAGGGTGCACTTTTTATAATCATGAATGCTGAAATCTTTCAGTAAATCATTTAAAGAAATTGCTTGATCAACTGTATAACCACTTATATCTACCGGCATAAGATATGGATTATTTGTAGTTTCATGAGGCATGCCATGACCTGAATAGTAGAAAATAAACTGTTTGTTTTTTCCATCAAATTTCATCAAATTTTGAAATTTTGAAAGATTCTGTGAAATCTCTCCATAAGTACCGTTGATTAACAAAATTATATTCTCTTCTGGCAAACCATACATTTGAACTAGATAATTTTTAAAACTCTCTGCATCCCTTGAAGCAAAGGGAACATTCTGACTAGTTGACACGTTAGATTGGTAAGAACTATAATCTTCATTGCCTATAATTAGGGCATATCCATTAATTTTTTTTGAACTAGATGGAATTTCTGTGTCTACATCACTTAACCTGTAATCATCAGACTTCTTTAATGCACTAAGTTTATCAATTTCATGAATTGTAAGTTCAATCTTGATTTTTCTCTGATCTGCTCCGAAGAGATTGGATTCCTCGGAATAATGAATATATTTATTTCTCGTTGAATCAAAAACATCGGTAAAATTTTCAATAAATTCTCTTACTGAATATGTTCTTAAAAAACCTAATTCACTATTGGATACAATACCCTTTTGTTTATCTATTGTAATACCGTCTAATGAACCTTGAAAATAATATGGGAAATTTTTAAAATTTCCATACTCACCATCGTAAGGTAGCTTTGAATTAACTCTTGATTTATCTGTTGACCCTGTGATTTTAAAAGTTACTCTTGTTGCCTCTTCAAGATATCCAGATAAATTTTCCTCAGTAGATTTTATGAAAAAATCCATAAGAGTTTTTGCAGATGGAGAATCAAATAAATTATACTTGCCTGCCCCATAATCAGATGTTTGAGCACCTATTTCAGCTGTTACTCCCTTAGAAAGAAAAGAAACTTTCAAATTTAATTCTTCTTTCCCCGTAGAGTCTCTTTCTTTAACGAGTCTTGAATCTACAGAAAGGTCAACTTCATTAATTATTCCATCTTCTTTTAAAGAAGCAACAATTTCTGTTAAGTTATTTTTTAGAATAACTTCTTGTCTAGAAATTTCCTGAGCTAATGAAATAGCTTCTTGTTCTTCTCTCATAATTCTTTTATCTCTCTCAGGATTGTAAACATAGCTATTTCCATTCTCTTTGTTTATCAATAATACGTTACTAATATCAAATGAATTAATTTCATTTATATTATAGTTTAATTCCTTGACTGTTAGAAGGGAGGAATCAAGATTACTTGCAACATTAACAATTACCTCTTTAAATGGATCGACTTTAACTTTTACAGATCCATTATTAACCATTGATATTTTTGTTTGGCCTCTTCTTTTTGTACCGGCAATACTATCAATTATGCTTTGTCTACTTTTATTAAAATAATCAGATGAAACGTCAATTGAGGTCCTCTTTGAATAGGAAATTTCATCTTCATTTTTTTTGCGTTTAAAGAACTTGTTTTTTACTTGACCAATTCTTTTATCAACATATAATTTAAAATCAGGGTCAAACTTATTTATATCCCAGATAGTTATTTTAGAATCTCCTCCATAAGAAATTAAAAATTCTTTTTCATCTCCATACTTGTATGTTGCAATTATTTCTAGCTTGAGATTAGCCTTATGAATTTTTCCAAGAGGGACAGTTTTTTTTGAAATTGTGTTAAAAGTATATAACTCACCTTTTGAATTCCCAATAAATAAATGAGGATCTTCAGGATGAGAAACTATAGAAGTAATTTTTGAATCAGATACTTTATATTCATTTATTTCACCTTCCATATTTTGATCCACCAAAGAAATTGATCCATCTTCATGTCCTAGTACAATCTTGTATAAACTCTTAAATGTATGTATAGACGATATCGATTTTGAAACTTTAAGACCCTTTTGAACCTTATTGTCTTGAATAGCGAGTATTTGTTGATCAGAAACGGCAAAAATTTGATCTAGATTTGAAGACCAAGTAAAATCAATTATACCAGAATCGTATATTTTCTCTCCATTTGAAATTTCATTTCCAACTTTATAAGCAAAAATTTCACCAGAATCTGATAACAAGAAATAATTTCTTCCATATTTATCAGATATAATTTTCTTCAACTCATAATTTAAATCTGTACTAATTTCGTTGACAAGGTTTAATTCATCACTAACCTGAAAGTTTGATAACTTAAAACTTCCTACAGAAAATAATTCTCTTCCAAGAGGAGATAATTTAATTGAAGGACGATTCTTGGTTTTTAGAACCTGGACATTATTTAAAGTGTAAACACCTTTTTTGGTAGAAACAAAAATTTTGAATTCCTTATTCGTCAACCAAAGAATATCTTCTTTGAAATCAAATTCATAGGATTTGTTTATTTGAGAGTGAACCGCAGTTAAAAAAATGCTAAATACAAATAATACCGTCAGGATAGCTAATCTACTTCTCATGTTAAAAAAACGTCAAGACTATTAATAAATTGTTTCAAATTAAAATTTAGTCCTGAATGAAAAAAATTTTTAAACACTATTTTTTATCTAAAAAACTTAAATAAAAAATTAAAAATTAAAAATTAACAATTTTCATTTTTGACCATTTTTTGCCATTTTTTGCCATTTTTTGCCATTTTTTTGCCGTTTTTTGCCGTTTTTTGCCATTTTTTGCCATTTTTTGCCTTTTTTGATCATTTTATTTTTTAAGTTATAATTCTGAAATTCTAAAAAACAAATAGATTATTTTGTAATTTATGTGAAATAAAACTCAATAAAATGAAAAAACTATTTACACTAACACTAATATTAACTTCCATAATTACGTTTGCCCAAAACGTTGTCAATATTACTTATGTAACCGTCCCTAGAGAAAATTCTAAAGAATTCTTATCACTTCATAAAAAATTCATGAATTTAACTCTCTCTGAAGAGAGAAAAATAATGGGATCTGGTATTTTCTCCCATGTATATGCCGGAGATTTTACTTTTGCTATCTATGATTTTTATGAAAATGCCTCAGATATTGACATGGATGCTAATATCACTAATAAAGTTCTTGCGAAAAATGTTGAGGCTATGAATCTTTCAAAAGAGGAGCAGGAGGCCTTAAGTTCTGAATGGCAACTTTATACTAGATTATATGCAGACAATCATTCTGATCAAATTCGAATCTTTCAAGGTCTAGATACATTAAGATATGAAAAGAAAAATATGGATTGGAAATCTAAAAAGATATTCGTAAATCACAAGTTTAACACAAAGTGGGGCAAAAATATTGATTTCAGAAATACTTGGCTTGCTGGATATGCTAAACAATTAAAGGAAAGTGGAACAATTGAAGCAATATATGCGAGTCGTCATCTTTATGGCTCTGGGATGAGTTGGCATATGTATGTTGTATATCCAGACTGGAAATCACTTGCTAAATGGCAAGAAAATTTTAGTGCTGCAGAAATGGATGAAAACACTAAAACATTCTGGAAAAGTATATCAAGTCATTCAGATGATGTGATGTCGTGGATTGGAGGAATTGATCAAGAAACCGGAAAGTTTGATTACGTAAAATAAATTATTTCTAAATTTATTTGAAAAATTAAACCTCTCAGAAATGAGAGGTTTTTTATTTTTAGATTCTAAAAATTTTTCGATTTAAAATTAAAAAATTGATAACTGAAATAAAGGAAATACTTTCTGAAAATTTACATCAAAAAATAATTAGTGTTGAACCCTTAAGTGGAGGAGATATTAATCTTGTTTATAAGTGCATATTGGATAATCAAACAGTTGTTATAAAAATTAATGATAAAGATTTATATCCTGAAATGTTTGAAAAAGAAAAGCTAGGATTAGAACTCCTTGCTGAATCTTCATTCTTAATACCTAAGGTAATCTCCGTTGGGCAGAAGAACAAAAAAAGCTATATAATTTTAGAATATATTAGTAAAGAAAAACCTCTCAATTGGGAGTTATTTGGAAGAAATCTTGCTTTTTTACATAAAATAAATAAAGATACTTTTGGATTAAATCATGACAACTATATTGGTTCTATTCAGCAAATAAATAAATCTAAAGATAACTGGATTGATTTCTATTTAGAAAATAGAATTTTATGTCTAATAGAAAAAGCAACTAACAAGGGGATTATGGACTACCAATCGTCAAAGAAAATAGAATCGTTAAGTAAAAAAATAGAATCCATTATTCCAAAAAAAAAATCATCCCTTTTACATGGAGATCTTTGGTCTGGTAACTTAATTTCTGATCCAGAAGGAAATCCTGCTTTAATTGATCCTGCCGTTTATTTTGGCCATTCTGACGTTGATTGGGCAATGCTTCATTTATTTGGCAATCCACCTGGCCATGCAATTGATTCATATAGTGAAATTATTCCTATAGATTATAATTGGAAAGATAGTCTTGAAATCCATCAATTATATCCTTTATTAGTTCACCTAGTACTTTTTGGAAAAGGGTACCATGAAAGTGTAATGAAAATTATTAATAAATACAGTTGATTCATATTTTAAATAATTAATTTAATTAATATTATCATATGAAAATTGTCTATCCGTTTATTATAACAGTTTGTTTTATTTTTCTTGGATGCAAAAGTAATTCTACTTCTGATTGCAATAAAGAAAATACAATAATATACAAGGATGTTTATAAAAATAAATTAGAGGGATTTTGGCTTGGTCAGTGCATCGGCAACTGGACAGGATTAATTACAGAAATGGATAAGATAGGAATAGCTCATCAAGGAAAAGGTGAGGGCTTTTATACAAGAAAAAATTGGGGAGAGAAAGATCAACCCAATATTTGGGAATCAAATACATATTCTAAAATCATTACTTTTTTATTTGCAGATAAGGATAGTATATGGGGGGCTGATGATGATACTGACATTGAATACATGTATCAGGAAATAATTCTAAAAAATAATTCTTCTCAACTAAATGCAAAACAAATTCAAGAGGGATGGTTAAATCATATTCATAAGGAGGAAGAAAATTTTCTCTGGGTTTCTAATCAAAGAGCTTTTGATTTAATGCAAGAGGGTATTTTACCTCCTGAGACTAGTAACCCAAAAAACAATATTCATTACGAAATGATTGATGCCCAATTGACGACTGAAATTTTTGGTTTTTTCTCGCCAACAAGACCTGATATAGCTCTAGAAATTTCTAGTTTGCCAATTTTAACTACAGCACGAAAAAATGCAAAATGGATTGCAGAATTTAATGTAATTATGTATTCCTTAGCAGCAGAAGAGACAAATCATTTTTTAATAAAGGATAAAATTCAATGGATGGCAGACGAGGCAAGAAAAAATCTTCCAAATGACTCTTATTCTGCAAAAATGTATGACTTTGTTAAAGCCTCTTATCTTAAAGGAAATAAATGGGAGGAGACCAGAGATGAATTAAATCTCAAATATCAAATTAGGCAAGAAGATAATTATCTGTGGTCTACCAAAGATAAATCATGTAATGGATGCTTTGCTGCTGGAATTAATTTTGGCGCAAGTATTATAAGCTTACTTTATGGGGAGGGAGACCTGAAAGAAACAATAAAAATTGGTGCTTTGGCAGGTTGGGATTCAGATAATCCAACAGCAACATGGGCGGGTCTTCTTGGTTTTATGCTTGGAAAAGAAGGAGTTGAAAAAGCATTTGACAGAAAATTCTCTGATAAATTTAATATTCACAGGACAAGAAAAGGATTTGATAATAACGGGATTGATAATTTTGAAAATATGGCTGCAAAAGGACTTAAAGTTGTTGACTTAATTGTTACAAATAAAATGAATGGTAGTGTATATGAAGACAAATGGATTATCCCAAAAAAATAATTATTCAATACTAAACTTTTTCCGTTCTACCTTGTTTTGTATATTTAATAAATGGACAAAAGAAAAATTTTAATGTTTTCCATCCCTCTATTAATCATGGGAATAACCATGATTTTCCTTGGGGCTAGATGGATGATTGTTGATGAGCCTTGGATGCTTGATAAAGTTGCAAATGAAGAGCGCCTAGAAATGAGTTTTGACCAACTATTTCAGGAGGAAATAAACAATACTCTCCCTGGATATCTAAGACAAATTTATCAGTTTTTTGGACTTTGGGTTGGAGTTATAGGTTCATTCATTCTTCTTTTCTCAAGAACTAGCTTAACTAATGTTTCAAAAGTTAGAGTTAGCTTATTGATATGCATAGGTATAATGGTCCTATTTGGAACTATAATGGCTCATATGCTAATCCCTAGCTCCCCTTTTGTTTATTTAGCTTGGGTGCTTATAATTTTGTATTCCATATCTTTCTATGCTCATAAGTCAATATGAAAAGGCACTGGGAAAATATTTATTCTTCAAAACAGCCTAATGAATTATCTTGGACGCAAAAATTTCCACAAATATCCCTTAACCTAATTAGATCTCTTAATCTTTCAAAGTCGTCAAGTATAATTGATATTGGAGGAGGTCAAAGTAAGTTGGCGGATGTACTTATTAATCTTGGATACAATAATATTTCAGTTCTTGACTTATCCAAAAATGCAATAACTAAAACTAAAAAAAGACTTGGTGAAAATGCAAAAAAAATCAATTGGATTGAATCAGATATTCTAGATTTTAAAAGTTCTATTAAATTTGATTTATGTCATGATAGGGCATTATTTCATTTTTTAACTAAAAAAAATGAAATCAATAAATACTTGGATAAAATTTCTCTTTTTGCTAGAAATTTAGTTGTTGGAACATTTGCAATTGAAGGCCCAAAAAGATGCAGTGGCTTAGAAATTAGACAATATGATCAAAATTCAATGAAAGAAACTTTTGAGAAAGCTGGCTTTAAATCAATTTCTTTCTCAAAATCTGATCATATCACTCCATCAAATAAAATACAGAAATTTATTTTTGGGGTTTTTAAAAATTCTAATTAAATATGTACTAATAGATTCAATAAAGATTCTTATTTTCGTTGGCCAATGAGATTAAATCTTTATAATTCTGATTTTTTAGGCGTTTTTTCGTCAGCTTTATGCATTTGTCATTGTTTGGCAACTCCTTTTTTATTTATCGCTCAAGCTAATGCCGTTAATTGCTGTGAATTCGTCCCTTTTTTGTGGAAAAGTTTTAATTTCTTTTTTATTTTTCTTTCTTTTCTAGCAGTCTACTATTCTGTCAGGAGAACATCAAAGAATTTTATGAAAACTCTCCTCTGGTCCTTTTGGATAATTTTAACTGGGTTATTACTTAATGAACTATTTGAATTAATTCATCTCGGTGAGCTGTCAATATACATTGCATCTTCTGTTCTTGCTTTTCTTCATGTCTATAATTTAAAATACTGTCAGTGCAAAGATGATCAATGTTGCATTCATGATTCTAAATAATTTACTACTAAACAACAAATATTAAAATTTGATTCTGAGTAAAATATTCCGAAAAAAATGAATTTTATTGATAAAAATCCAGCTCTTTTATTAATTGATATTCAAAAAGCTTTTCTAGATAAAGATTATCCTGGTCTTAAAAGAAATAATCTAAATGCAGAATTTGTATGTGGAGAAATTTTAAATAAGTGGAGAATATTAAATCTACCGATTATCCATATAAGACACAGTTCCAAGAATAAGAATTCAAAATTACATCCCTCCAGCAAAGGTTTTGAATTCAATGACTATGTAAAACCTATAAAAAATGAAATAGTTTTAACTAAAAATGTCAATAGTGCATTCATTGGAACAGATCTTGAAAAAATTCTTTATGAAAACAAGCTTAAAACATTAATAGTAATAGGAATGACAACAAACCATTGCATCTCTTCAACCGTTAGAATGTCAGGAAACCTTGGATTTGAAACTTATTTGATTTCGGACTCAACAGCTTGTTTCAATACAAAAGGATTAGATGGAAAAATAATTGATTGTAACACTATTTATGAATCAGCCATTGCAAGCTTAAATGAAGAATTTGCAATAATCATAAATTCAAAGCAACTCTTTGCAATGATTTAGTTAAAATCAGTATCTGGATCCTTTATATCGAGTTTTTGAATCCATATATTTCTGTATAAAACATGAAATCCTTCAGATTGTAACTTGATTCCCCCTGGTTTATTTGAAATTCCATAACCATCATTGTTTCCTCCATCTAATCCTGAATTTGGACCTCCCCAAACTTTTTCAATAGGAACATTTAGGTGAACCTTATTGTTATTAAAATACATTGTTACAATTGGTTTTTCTGAAACTGAATCAGCAGTAAAGCGAGCAGCTCTGAATTTAATATCGTAAGCATTCCATTTTCCAGTTCCATTATAACTGTCATATGGGGCAGATTTTTCATTTATGACTGCTGCCATTCCATGAACAGAAGAATCACCGTCAAGAATTTGTATTTCATATCTATTTTGGAGATATACTCCACTATTCCCTTTTGGCTCAGAAACTAAAAACTCAACATGTAATCTAAAGTCTTTAAACTTTTGTTTTGTAACTATATCAGCAGCTCCATATCTTCCTCCAATAGCAGCCGGATCAAAAGAACTAACAACAGTTCCTGAATCTATTGGATCATCAACAATTTCCCATTTTATTGGCAACATAGCATTTAATCTTGGACCATCCCAATAAGTCCATTTTTTATCAAGTAAGTATCTACTACCGTCAAAAAGAATCTCAGCGTCTAGTGGAGCTATCGCCCCTACACCGATTGTCTTTTTCATATTATTTTTCTCTTCCCAACCATCTTTTAGATCATCATAAAAATCATCCCTTTGCAAATTTGTATAAAGAAAAAACATCGATAGAAAAATAATACCGCTTATAAAAAAAAGAACTACTTTATTCATTTTATAATAGTTTAATAATCATAATATAACTTAAGATTTTCGAATTCATTTATAAAAGGTTTATAGCTAATAAATCTAACATGAGCTTGATATCCTGGTTGCCCATTAATTAATAAATTTAGCTTAGATGGAAAAAAATGAGCTGCTAAACTTTTTTCTTTATTTACCAATATTAAGCCCCAAAATGAATTAAATTTAGATGGATCATTCCAATCGTCTGGTTTGTAAAAAATTTCAAATCCTTGACTGTTTATAAAATCTTTTGCCGTTTGAAGACAATTTTTTGTAAAATCATAACTACTCAAATCATTTTGTTTAGGGATAGGAATTAAATCAATCCCGTATAAAAGATTGTATTCGTTATATGAAAAACCCTCTAGTGCAATTTCCCAGTTAATTTCTTCTGCAAAAAAAACCTTACTATATTTTGAGTAATTATTCTGATATTCTGTCAAAACTTGTTCTTTTGTCATTCCTTCATAAAACCCCTCAAATATTGGATTTCCCGATTGTCCATTAACTAAATGAGTTGAATGAAAAATCAAAAAAATAATTAATTTACAGACTCCTATTTTTAGACTTGTTATCAAAATATTTTTTTTAATCATTTTTTATTGCCCAGCATTCAATTTCAACTCTTGCTCCAAGAGCTAATCCGGATCCAGCAAAAGCGCTTCTTGAGGGAAGCTTCTTTTTAAAATAAGTTCTATAAACATCACTCATTTGCTTCCATTCACTAATATCTGCGAGCATACAAGTGCATTTAAAAATATTATCCATGGAACTACCCATTTTAGTCAATGTATTATTTATGTTATCCATTATTTGCTTAGTCTCGGCAACTATTCCTCCATCAACAAGTTCCCCAGTACTTGGATCAGTACCTATTTTTCCTGATAAATAAATTACATTATTAACCACAGTCGCCTCTGAAAAAGGATATTTGTCAGAGGTATTATAGAATTCTATCTGATCATTTGAATCGATAATTTGAGTAGTTGTTGTAGTGTTGAAACATGCAACAAAAAATATGAAGAAAACTAAAAGAAATAATTTTTTCATCGTGTTTTTTTAACAATATAATTATTTTTTTTAGCACAATAGTATTCAATGCTTTCCTATATTTGAAGACTAAAAATAATTATATGAAAAAAATTCTTTTACTAAGTACATTAATCCTGGTTATAGGTGCTTGTACACAAAATAAGACAGCAGGAGAATATCTTGGAGAAGGAGAAGATAATGGCAAAAAATATATTTTGGGAAATGATGCTGCTGTCAACACAGTTAAAAATGTTGCTAAACACTACAGTGCTAAAGATGTAGATGAAATGTTTAAATATTATAGCAAAGAATTCACTGAAAAAAACTATGAAAACAATAAAAAATGGCTTGATTCAATGGAATCTATTTCAATGGAACCATATGTTATCATTCCTGTAAAAATCGAAGGAAGCGATGAAACAAAAGTTCTAACCTGGTCAATTGAAGAGAGAAACTGGAAAAATGGTTCAAATCAAAAACAAAATTTGATGGAAGTTTTTACGGTTGATAGTGATAATAAAGTGAGTGGTTTTTCTCAATGGAGTAGAAATTACCCAACTAATGAATTTGGATTATCTGTTGGCGGAAAATTTTATGGTAAATCTGATAATCAATGGACGGGAAGAAGTCTAGTCTTTTCAAATAGAGGTGAGGTAGAGGCAATTGAAAAACTTGTCGAAAGTTATAATAAAATGGATATTGAGGGTTGTAAAACACCATTTGCTGAAAAAGTTAATATCGAATATGAGGATGGAAGAAAAGTAGTTTTCACCCCCAGTATGTGGGAAGGATATTTTAAAGATTATAGATCTGTGAATTGGAAGCCTTATTCAATAGTCCCTCTTAAAATATATGATACTGATCCTGCTTCTGGTGTAGTTGTAACCTCAAGAGAAAAAAGAGTGATGAGGAATGGGAAAGTTTGGGAAAGAGAATTAGTTGAGTGGTTTTACTTCAATCTTGACGGAAAAATTGATAACATGACTCAATTCTCTAGAAAAATCAAGTAAGAAATAAAAATGATTTTTTTAAAAGGCCTCATCCCGAGGCCTTTTTTTGTTATATTGAATGAAATTATTTTAAAAAATGATGCCAATTAAAATTTCTAAGGGTTCAAAACTATTAATTCTAATAATACCTTTATTAGTATGGGGATGTAAGAATGTTTTGTCGGAAAAATTACCTCGTATTGCAATTGCTGGTTTAGCCATTGAATCAAGTACATTTTCGCCAGCATTTACTCATGAGGAAGCTTTCCTCGCAAGAGAAAGAGAAGAAGTCTTTTCCTATTATCCTTTCTTATCTAAGGATTCAATTAATAGAAAAAAAGCCGTTTGGTTTCCAACAATAAGAGGGCATGCTCTTCCTGGAGGAATAGTAACAAGGGAGGCATATGAATCTTTAGTAAACAAAACATTAACCATGCTTGAAAAGAATCTACCTTATGACGGTTTGTTTTTTGATATACATGGAGCAATGAGTGTTGTTGGATTAGATGATCCTGAGGGGGATTTTATCACTCGAATTAGAAAAGTTATTGGAAAAGAAACTATTATTTCAACCTCAATGGACTTACATGGAAATGTTTCTAGAGTATTAGCTCAAAATACAGATCTTATAACTTGTTATCGGATGGCTCCACACGAGGATGCTATTGAATCAAAAAAAAGAGCATTAGAAAATTTATTGGTTAGACTTGAAAATGGAAAAGGCAAACCTGCATACAAAGCATGGATTCCTGTGCCAATTCTTTTGCCAGGAGAAAAAACTTCTACAAGAATAGAACCAGGTAAAAGTTTGTATGCAAAAGTTAAACCTGCTGCCGATCAAGAAGGAATTATTGATGCTGCGATATGGGTTGGTTACCCATGGGCTGATGAGCCAAGAAATCATGGAGTAGTAATGGTTACTGGAGATGAAAAAAAGATTGTTTCAGAAACTGCAGAAAGACTTGCTGAGAGTTTCTGGAATGTGAGAAAACAATTTGATTTTGTTGCTCCCACGAGCTCTCTTGAAAAAAGTCTTCAGAAGGCACTTAAGAGTAATAAAATTCCATTTATTATAAGTGATATGGGTGATAATCCAACGGCTGGTGGTGCTGGTGATGTGACATGGACTTTGGAAAAGATACTTTCAAGAAAGGAATTTTACTCAGTAAATGGTCCCTCCGTCATTTACGCATCAATCCCAGGTCCAAAAATGATTGAAAAAGCTATAGAAGCTGGTGAGGGAGGAAAAGTTGAAGAATATGTTGGTGCCTTAATTGATGATCGTTACTCTCCTCCAATTAAACTTTCAGGAACTGTTGAGAAAATTAAATATGGAGATATACATGCTGAAACTGAAGTCGTCATTAAATCAGGAAGTGTTAATGTAATTGTGACAAAAAAAAGAAAGCCTTATCACAAAAAAGCTGATTTTACTGATTTGGGTCTTGACCCAAACAATACAAATATTATTATTGTTAAAATTGGATATCTTGTTCCAGAACTTTATCAAATGAGAGGAGATTGGATAATGGCTCTAACACCTGGTGGGGTTGATCAAGATATAGAAAGACTTGACTATAAAAGAATTAAAAGGCCAATGTTCCCATTTGATTATGAAATGGAAAAACCAAATCTTAATGTAAGATTAATTAAATCTTCAGAAAATTTCTGAAATTCTATTCATGAAAAAAAGAACATTCATTAAATCTTTTGGGGCATTTAGTTTAATTCCTTTTTTTAATATTCCCTCTGAAGTTTTTGATGAAACTTCCTCTATTGACTCATTGAAAAAAATAAGTGAAGAGAAAGAATTATGGGAAACTGTTCGTTCTCATTACAAGTTAAACCCTGACTACATTAATCTTGAAAGCGGATTCTATAACATAATTCCCTCACCAACTTTGAACAGTTTTATTGATCATGTTAAAAGAATTAATTATGAAGGTTCATTTTACATGAGAAATTATCTTGAAAAAGATAAAGAGGAGATAACAAATTCTTTAGCTACTCTTGTTGGGTGTAAAAAAGATGAACTAATCATAACAAGAAATACTACTGAATCATTAGATTTAATTATAAGTGGATTCCCTTGGATGAAAGATGATGAGGCCATCTATGCAGATCAAGATTATGGTTCAATGAAGCAGATGTTTAAACAAATTTCGAAACGCCATGGAGTTGTCAATAAAGTAATATCAATTCCAAATCACCCCAAATCTGATGAAGAAATAGTCTCACTATATGAAAATCAAATTTCAAACAAGACTCGTTTAATTATGGTTCCTCACATGGTTAACATTACCGGACAAATTTTACCAGTAAAAAAAATTTGTGAAATGGCTCATAACAATGGAATAGAAGTAATGGTAGATGGAGCCCACTGCATTGGTCATTTTAACTTTAAAATTTCAGAACTTGGATGTGATTACTATGGATCAAGCCTTCATAAATGGCTCGCTGCTCCCCTTGGATCAGGTATCTTGTATGTCAACAAGAAAAGAATTTCAAAAATTTGGCCATTAATAGCAAGCTATGTTGAGGATAAAGGTGATATTAAAAGATTAAATCATATTGGAACGCATCCTGTTCATAATGACTTATCAATCATAAATGCAATTGATTATCTCAATTGGATAGGATTGAAAAGAAAAGAAAAAAGACTGAGATTTTTACAAAATTACTGGACCTCTGCTCTAAGAAAAATCCCAAATATTTTAATAAATACTCCTATTGAATCTTCTAGAAGTTGTGGAATTGCTAATGTTGGTATAAAGGGACTCTCCCCTTCTAATCTTGCTAAAAAATTAATGCTTGACTTCAAAATTTTTACCGTTGCTATAGATTATGCGAATGTAAAGGGCTGTAGAATAACTCCAAATGTATTTAATACATTAGAAGATATTGATCAACTAATTGTATCACTTAAAAAAATATCGCAGTCTACATAAATATTAGAATCAAGTTTATTTAATAGATTTGTTCAATCAAAAAACAATTGAAAAATTTCATTTTTATTTTATTATTTCTTTCAATCCTGAGCTGCAAGAAAGAATCTATTCCTGATGTATGTGAATCATGTCTTATTAGTCTTCAGGTAAACAATGTAAAATATACTGAAGATGGTATTTTTCTTGGCGTTGGTGATGAATTTGAAGATGCCCTTCTTGAACAATTTGAAGAGGGTGTTGTAAATGTTGATGCAGGAACAGTTAAAATTGAAGTCCCAAATGAATATGCCAATACTTGTAAAGATTTTATTGATTTGGAGGTAATTTTAAGCTTAAGAGCTACTATAACTTCAGGCTTATTTGAGGGTGTTAAAACTACTATTCAATATCCTCATACATTTTCCGAGGAAGAAATTGATACTGCTTTATGCTTAGATTAATTATTACTTTTATTAAATTTATTTTACATCATTTATCTCAATCCAATAACCCGTGGGATCTTGAATATAAATTTGATTAAAGCCATCCGCTCTTAATTGAACTTGATTTTTATTTCCAGGCCAATCTGAAAATTCAACTCCAAGGTTTTTCAGGTGATCAATAAAAGAAATCAGATCATCTACTTTATAAGCCATGTGAATATCTTTGGGCAACTTTTCAACAAGCTTTTCTCTATATATTAAATGAATTTCTTTTCCTTCAGAATTTTTAAACCATCGTTTTGGTGAGCCTCCTGATGCATTATCTATTTCTTCAAATCCTAAAACTTTAACATAAAAATCTCCAGATTTTTCTAAATCATTCACAAGTAAAGCTTGATGATCTATTTTAAGATTTATTTTTTTTGTTTGAGCATTAACCATAAGTGAAAATAAAATTATGACGAATGTAAAAATTTTCATTTTAAAAACTTATTTTAATAAAAATATGAATTTCTCTAAACTTATAATTAAGTTATAAAAATCAAATAAATGAATATCTTAATTACACCAGATTCATTTAAAGGAAGTCTTACAGCAAAAGAGGTTTCTGACAGTATTGCTTTAGCAGTTAAAAATGTTTTTCCAAATTCTCATATTGAAAAAATCCCTTTTTCTGATGGTGGAGAGGGTGCGATTGATTTTTTTAGAAATAATATTAAAGGAAAAATTGTATCCTGCAATACAGTAGACCCCCTTGGAAAATTAATTAATAAACCTTACTATATTTTTGAAGAAGGAAAATCTGTATGGATAGAATTATCGCAAGCTTCTGGGATAACATTAATAGAGGAATCTGAAAGAAATCCACTAATAACGTCTACATATGGTACAGGTATCCAAATAAAACATGCTTTAAAATCTAACTGTAAAAATATTTTTCTTGGACTCGGAGGAAGCGCTACTCATGATCTAGGAACGGGTATTTTTATAGCATTGGGAGGGAGATTATTAAACAAATCTAAATTACCTATTCACTTAGGAGGAGGATATTTGAATCAATGCAATGAAATTAATGACAAAAATCTTATTCAAGAACTTAAAAGTGCCAAAATCATAATGGCATGCGATGTGACAAATCCTCTGCTTGGAGATATAGGAGCTGCAAATACATATGCTTCTCAGAAGGGGGCAAAACCTAAGGATATAAAAATTTTAGAAAAAAATAGTTTAATTTTTGCTGAGCTTATAAAAAATAAACATAAAATTTCAATTCATAATATTCCAGGAGGTGGTGCTGCTGGAGGATGTGCTGCTGGTATTTTTGGGCTTTTGGGTGGAGTTATTAAAAATGGTTTTGATTTAATATCAAAACAAGTTAATCTTGAAGAAAAAATTAAAAAGTCAAATCTTGTAATTACAGGTGAGGGTAGCTTTGATAAGCAAAGTCTTTATGGTAAAGTCCCATATAAAATAGCTTCAATTGCATCAAAACATAGAATCCCTACAATTATAATTGCAGGCAAAATTAATATTAAGCAGAAAGATATTAATCTGGATGGCCCGTATTCAGTACATTGTATTAACCCTGATAATATTGAACTATCAGAAGCAATTAAAAATACAAATAAGCATATTATTAAAAAGCTAGAAGATGTTTTAATTAATTTTAAAAAATTTAAAAAACTAATCTAGATGGCTGAGATACTTGGATTTATTCTAATAACTATTTTATGGATTATCATAGGAACCTCATATCTAAAAATTAATCCTATTATAACTCTGCTTATTGCAGCTTTATTATTATCTCTTCTCAATGGAATTCCTTTGAACGAAATTCATTTAGTGATAGGCTCAGGGTTTTGGAAAACAATTAAAAATATAGGGCTATTAATTATTTTTGGAACTATCATCGGAGCTTGCTTAGAGCTTTCAAAAGGAACAGTCTCAATTGCTAATGGACTAATCAAATCACTTAAAAATCTTCCCCTGCCATATGCAATAAGTACAATAGGATACTTCGTTTCTATTCCTGTTTTTTGTGATGCAGCTTTTGTTATTTTATCAAATATTAATAAAACACTATCCAAAAAAACTAAAACTTCCTTAGTTGGACTAAGCGTGGCATTATCAACTGGATTATTTGCCCCTCACGTTTTAGTTCCTCCAACACCAGGCCCTTTAGCAGCAGCATCCAATTTATCATTAGAAAATTTATTTCTATTAATCATTTGTGGTGGAGTATTAGCTTTTATTTTATCGTTTTTTGGTGGAATTTATGGGCAATATTTATCTAGAAAAGATAAAAATGTAAATCTTCAAGGCTCACTAGAAATAAATTTTAAAATTGATAAGAATACCCCTTCTTTTTACCTTTCAATAAGTCCCATAGTTGTTCCAATAATTTTAATGTGTTTGGGATCTTTTCTAAGTTACTTAGATACAGATCTGCCTTTTTCGTATATACTAAAATTCATAACAAGTCCTAATGGAGCTTTGTTAATTGGTATGCTAATTTCATTTTGTTTGAAAAAAAATGATCCTTTTTTTTTAATAAAAAATTCAATAATCTCTGGTTTTAAAAATGCTTTACCTATAATTTTAATAACAGGAGTCGGGGGATCACTTGGAGCAATAATTCAATATCTATCGATAGAGAATTATCTAGAAACTCTCACTTCAATAAATGTTTTAAGTATAATAATTCCCTTTGTAATTGCAGCTGTTTTAAAAACTGCTCAGGGATCTTCAACAGTTGCAATTATAACAACTTCAACAATAATTTTTCCTTTATTACCTGCTCTAGGATTAGACAGTGAAATGGGTAAGGTATGGGCAATTATGTCCTTAGGTGTTGGTTCAATGACAATATCCCACGCAAATGATTCCTACTTTTGGATTGTTTCGCAAATGAGCGAAATGGATGTTAAAACAGCCTATAAAACGCATACCTTAGGCACTTTTTTTCAAGGAACTCTTGGATTCATCCTGATTTTGGTTAGCTATTTAATATGGAGTTTCTTTTAATAACTCTTTCTTACTTATTTACTATATTTGGGTTAATTAATCATAAATCAATTTATAATGAAAAAGTTTTCTATATTTTTAATTTCCGTTTTGCTGACAAGCTTTTTTAGCCAAGCTCAAGACTGGAAATATGCAAGTATCTCTTGGATAAGAACTACTCCAGGAGAAGATTATAATGTACTTCTTAATGAAAAATGGGCTAAGCTTGCTCAAAAAAGAATCGATGATGGAACTATTCTTGGTTGGGATGTATGGAGAGTTGGGCATACCACTCCAGAATCTCCGTACAATCTTATTATTGTTACTCTGGCAAGTGAAGTAGATAGTCTATGGGCTAATACTGGTTTTAGAAAAATTGATCCTGACATGACAGATATGGATGTAGAAGTTATGAGTCAAAAAAACTTCAAAGCAAGAAAAATAATGGGTCAATCAGTTGTTGCTAGAAAAAATGGTTATTCATTTGTAGATTCTCTGCCACAAATAGCTGTTTTTAACTACATGAAAGTTCCTTTAGGATATGGGTCAAAATATGAAAAAATGGAAAATGATCTAAATAAGTCTCCAGATAAAAATTCACCAAGAGTTGCCTGGTCCTACAGTAAAAGATTGGATCTTAACGGAGAGAATGTAAGTTGGAATTATATAACAGCTGATTTTTTCAAATCATACAAAGACGCAATGCAAGCAAGAGCTAATACACCGGTTTATTCAAAAGATCTTCTTCAAGCATTTAAATCAAGAAAATTAGTGAAAAGTGAAATGGCAGGAAAAGTAATGTCATTAAGATAAAAAAAAATTATAATACTATAGGTATTTAATTATCTAAGCCTTTCTTAATTTGAAAGGTTTTTTTTATTTTCGCGTTTTGTGTAAAAATGAAAAATATTTTAATTATTGGAGGTTCAAGTGAAATAGGAAAAGAAATTGCTAATTCCCTAGACGATTGTAAAGTTTATATAGCATCCAGAACTGATTTATTAGAACAAAAAGAGAATCAAACTTCTTTTATTTATGACCCAATTAAAGATGAGATAAACAAGGAAATAATTCCTGATTCTTTAGATGGTTTTGTTTATTGCCCTGGAACTGTCAACCTTCGCCCTTTTAGCGGAACTAAGGTTGAAACTTTTGTTGAAGACTTTGAAATAAACGTTCTTGGAGCAATTAGAAGCCTAAAATTTGTTTTACAAAACCTCAAAAATAGTGCATCTGCCAGTATAGTCTTTTTCAGTTCGGTAGTAATAAAAACCGGAATGCCCTTTCATAGCTCAATTGGAGTATCGAAAGGTGCAATTGAGGGTTTGAGTAAAAATTTGGCTGCTGAATTAGCGCCCTCTATTAGAGTTAATACAATAGCACCCTCAATCATCAAAACTAAATTGACTGAAAAATTTTTAAACTCTGATGTTAAAATAGAAAACTCAAAACTAAGACATCCTCTAAAACAAATTGGACATCCAAAAGATATTGCCTCTCTAGTAAAATTCTTAATTAGTGATGAAAGTAAATGGATTACAGGACAGGCTATAAATATTGATGGAGGTATAGGTAGTCTAAAAATCAATTAAATTGGCCGATAAATTATCTATTTTTTGGTTCAGAAGAGATCTAAGAATTGATGATAATCCAGGATTATATAAAGCACTAACTAATTCAAAAAGTGTCATCCCCATTTTTATTTTTGATACTAATATAATAGAGAATCTTCCTCCTGATGACGCTAGAATTAAATTCATTTGGCATTCATTAAATTTATTAAATAAGCGACTAAAGGAAATAGGAAGCGCTCTACTTGTTTTCAAGGGAAATCCACTAGAAATTTTTAAAAAAATTATTTTAAAATATCACTTGAAAAGTGTATATGTTAATAAAGACTACGAAAAATATAGTATTAAAAGAGATAAAGAAATTAACTCTTTTTTAAATGAAAATGACATTAATTTTAATTCAAGTAAGGATCATGTATTTTTTGAACCTAACGAGATATTAAAATCTGATGGAACTCCTTATACTGTATTTACCCCATACTCTAAAAAATGGTTTGAAAAGTTTTATGAGAAAACTCTACCTCAATATCAAACTGAAAGTTTATTAGACAATTTTTTTAAAACTAATTACCAGCCAATAATGAGTCTGCGTGATATTGGATTTAGCATTGATAAAATTGAATTTGAAAAATTTAATCTTTCTGATGAATTAATAATGAATTATAATTCAAAACGAGACTTCCCTTATCTAAATTCAACATCAAAAATAGGCCCCTATCTGAGATTTGGATTAATCAGTATTAGAGAAGTAGCAAAAAAAACTGTTGAAAAAAAATATGATCAAAGTTTTCTCAGACAATTGATATGGCGTGATTTCTACATACAAATCTTTTTTCATTTTCCTAATTCAGAACATAACAACTTTAAACCTGCATACGACAAAATAATTTGGCTTAATGAAGAAGAGAAATTTAAGAAATGGTGTGCTGGAGAAACAGGTTATCCAATTGTTGATGCGGGAATGAAAGAATTAAATGCAACTGGGTTTATGCATAACAGAGTAAGAATGATTACTGCAAGTTTCTTGTGTAAACATTTACTCATTCATTGGAAAAAGGGAGAATCATATTTTGCTAAAAAACTTTTGGATTATGAAATGGCTAGTAATGTTGGGAATTGGCAATGGGTTGCAGGAACTGGTGTTGATGCAGCGCCTTACTTTAGGGTATTTAATCCAGAAATACAAATGAAAAAATTTGATCCGCAAAAAGTTTACATTAAAAAATGGCTTACTGAATCTAATCTAGAAAACTATTTAGACCCAATAGTTGATCATAATTATGCTAGGGAAAGATGTTTGAATGCATATAAAATAGCACTAAATAATTAAAATAAATGGAAAATCTTATCGTCATTGGACATCCTGATCAAAAGAGTTTTTGCTATAATGGGATAATGAAAACCATCATTGAAACTTTAAAAAAAAATAATCAAAAATATGAGTTGATTGATTTATATGCAGACAAATTTTCTCCATCAAGATATTATAGAAATGAAAAAATTGTGAAAAAATATCAAGATCTTGTCGCTAAATCAAAAAGGATATATATCATCTCTCCTGTCTGGTGGTTTAGATGTACCCCTTTAATCGAAGGATTTTTCGATCAGGTTTTTGCTCAAGGATTTGCATATGTTTTTGTCCCCATAACAAAAATATATGCCTATCCAAAACCTTTACTTGGCGATAAAAAAGTCAGAACCTATCTAACACATGGCGCTCCTTCAATCCCCGTTCTAACTCTTTACCTAAACTCTGTGAAACTGAGGTTAGTAATGGGGGTATATTCATTTGTTTTTGGTTGGTTTAAAACCAAAACGAGACAATTTTGGAGTGTCCCTTTCGTTGATTTAAAAAAAAGAATTAAATATCTTAGAAGAGTAGAAAAAGATGTCCTTTCAGATATAAAAAAATGATAAGATCTGCTATTCTCTCAAAAAATAGAAAACATAGATATCTCCTGTCAAGAATTTGGAATCAAAAAAACGAAAAGATTTTATTTATCATGTTAAACCCATCGTCAGCAGATGAAAATATAGATGACCCAACAACAAAAAAAGTGATTAGTTTTTCAAGAAAGTGGGGCTATGGAGGACTTCATATCTGTAATTTATATACTTATAGAACAAGTAGTCCAAAAATACTTTTTAATATCCCCAAAAATAAAAGAGGAAGTAACAAAAATGAGATTAAAAAATATGCTAAAAAATCCTCTAAGGTTGTCTATGCTTGGGGTCATAAAGAAATTATCCCACTTTGGTTAAATGAAATAGTTTCGGATCCTAAATTTATTGAACTATCCAAAGAGGGTGTACCGAAACATCCTCTTTATTTAAAGTCTAATTTGAAACTTAAATCTTTTAGCAGATAATCTACTGCTCTTGTTCAGGAACTTCTTCAGAGGTTTTTTCAGGAGATGCAATATTAAAACTATACTTAGCGAAAATTTCTGAACCACTTTTTTGAACTTCAACCTCATTTGCCTTGGCCCTGAAATCATATCCGTATCCTAAAGTCAAACCAATTTTTGTTTTTAAAAGAAAAAGAAGATCAATATATTGAGTGTTTTTATAACCCACCCCTACTTCTATAAAATCATTATAAGAAAAAGTACTTCCAAAATGGACAAGATTTCTTGTACTTGGAATAAACCTTGTGCTAAAAAATGGATTTAATGAAGTATTATCTGCTATCGAAATTTTAGTACCAGTTAAAAAGTAAGTGATTGGTTTTTCATTTCCTGCAAAAGAAATATTGTCGGTAAAATTTATTGGATTGAGAAAATTAGGAATTGATGCTGATAAATAAAATTTTTCAGATTTATATAAAAACCCAAATCCTAAAACAGGATAGGTCCCCTTTGTTTCGTCTGTTATAGCAGGATTAGCTTCTCCAGTTAATCTTTCTAGAGATTCAATGTCACTGAGCTTTGTACTAGCGCCTGCTTTAAGACCTAAAAAGAGATTTTTACCCCCACCCATTTCAAGCTTGTAGCTAGCATCTAGTGTGTAAAATGTTCTTGTGTCAATAAAAACCTTAGATGAGATAACATTACCACCAATGGATAGATTATTTTTTGGATTTCCACTATAGGAAAAATAATTAACCCTTGGAGACCCCGTTACTCCTTGCCAACTAGATCTGGTGAAAAAAAACACCTGTCTCCCCTCTGATCCAACGTAGGCAGGATTAAAAGCGTTCATATTGAATCTTTCAGCAATCATGTTTTCATTCAACTGTCCTTTTAGGCTCATCGAGCCTAAAAAAATAATAAATAAAAATCTAAAAGATAATATTGCCTTTCCCTTCATTATATATACTATTTATCTGTAAATATATAAAGCCATCCACTTAATACATCTGAACCATCACCTTTATCTACTAAATAATAATAAGGTCCTGTGGGTAATTCTTCCCCTGTATGTAAATCCACTCCATTCCAATTATTTCTATAGTCCCAAGAGGCAAAAACTAATATACCACTAGGCGCATAAACCTTTACATTAGCTGATGGGTATCTGTCTAAGTTTATGATCTTCCATGTTGCCTCTATTCCTGGTTGGCCAGGGGTTAATACCTGTGAAACCTTAAGCTTATCATCTGAGAATCCATCATTGTTCTTATCAGGATCCACATTGTCCCCTATGCCGTCTCCATCGGTGTCAGTCGTCTCATTTGGATCTAATGGGAAAGCATCCTGATCATCCCAAACTCCATCATTGTCATCATCGAAATCTGATTCATCTCCTACACCATCCCCATCACTGTCTTTACACTCCCTCTCATTTAGTGGGAAAGCATCCTCCTGGTCCAAACATCCATCATTGTCATCATCCGGATCCACGCAGTCAGGTATAAAGTCTTGATCATAATCTTTAGGACGACCACTTCCTGCTGTTCTTAGCGGATCACTACCACAAGCTATCTCATCCTCGTCTAAATATCCATCTCCATCATCATCAGTATCTGTATTGTTACCCAAGCCATCTCCATCGGTATCTATCCAATCGTTTGGATCTAGTGGGAAAGCATCTTCCTGATCTTCATACCCATCATTGTCATCATCAGGATCAGTATTGTTGCCAATGCCATCTCCATCGGTATCTAAACACTCTGTTCGATCAAGGGGGAAGGCATCATCCTCGTCCAAACATTGGTCATTGTCATCATTAGGATCTGCATTGTTACCAATGCCATCACTATCTGTGTCATCCCATTCACTTGGATCCAGTGGGAAGGCATCTCGCTGATCTTCATATCCATCATTATCATCATCTGAATCACATAAATTACCTATGTTATCAGAATCTGTATCGACTTGATTTTGATTAGAATCCAACGGACAATTATCTGATCCATCCCCGACACCATCATTGTCATCATCTGGATCACAAGCATCTCCTATGCCGTCAACATCAGTATCTGCCTGACTTGGATTATATGTTGTTGGGCAGTTATCATTGACACCTGTTACTCCATCGTTATCAGGATCTTTCTGGCTCTCAGCACAACCATCAGCATCCACTGACTCGCCATTTGGAGTATTAGGACACAGATCCACTGGGTCATTTACCCCGTCTCCATCAGAGTCTCCATAAAGGTTAATGGTATTGCTCGTTTGTGTTGTACTCGCTACGGCCGCATTGGCATCATAGATTGAATTAACCACAGGAGCTACGGTAAGAACCTCACTCCCGTTAGCGTTACCACTAAGTGGAATCCCCAAACCATAAGTGTTGCCTTGGCTAGAAATACTAGAAGGAGTTGAAGAGGTTAGCGTCGCTGTGCCTCCATTAATTGTTAAGCTAAAGTCTCCAACTTCAAGCGCTCCAGATCCAGAATTGGTGTCAAAAACAGCTTCACTAAAGGTTACTGAGACCACTGAATTATCAGAAGCCAAAGTTGTTGATGTGATTACTGGAATTTCATTAATATTAATAACAGAAATGACAAATGCTTTTGTGAAAGTATTCACTCCATCACTTGCCCTAATATTTACATTAAGTGAAGGGGTCTGTTCATATTCGATGAATGAATTGACCAAAAGCTGGGTGCCAGATATGGTGAAAGATGAGTTATGTTGATCATTTGTACCGTTGCCTGAAACAAGAGAAAATGTGAAATTTGTCGTGTCAGAATCCGTAGCTGTTAAATTACCTGCCAGTGTGCCTATAGGAACTTTTTCAGTGACAGATATATTTACACTTGATGGAGTTGAACTACTTGACATTAAGATGTAATTTGAAGCGATTTTTTCAGCAGAAAGAGCAGAATTGTAAAGTACAACCTTCCCTATTTCTCCATCGCCATAAGTCGAATGATTATAACCTGGTATCTCTCCAATAATCAGATTATGACTGTTGGTCGCTCCAAGTTGAATCGTTTTAGTAACACCAACACTTGAGCCATTAATATAGGTTTTCTGATTATTAGATGAATCTATTGTGATCGCAATTGTATACCAATTATTTGTAGAAATATTACTTGTGGCATCATATGCAGGTCTTAAAGAATTTACGTTTTCTTGTTGACCTCCACCATTTTCAGTACTAATATCAATTTTTCTATCTGTCCCAATCCAAGTTGAAAAGTTAAAATTGTCCTTTATCCCTTTTGAAACTGAAGGTGTATAGGCCGATGAAGACCAACTAGGTTTTAACGTATAAAAGACTGTAACTTCATTATCAAAATTTAAAGAAGAGCTATGTGGGATAATAATTTTATCATTACTCCCATCAAAAGAAATTCCACCTCCCTCACCTGAATTGTAGGTTGCTCCAGAGATTGTTCCATGATTGTTATAGCCACTTAAATCATACCAAATATTTCCATTCCCCGGATATGAGTTTGAATCTTTAGCATCCAAATACAAAACCATGTTTTTAGACTCAACATTCATTAAGTTAATATCAGTAATTGGTTCATTAACATTTGTAACACTTATAGTAAATGCTTTTGCAAAGTTTGCCGTCCCATCATTTACATTAATATAGATATTATAGCTATTTTTTGTTTCATAATCCAGAGTTGTGCTGGTAAGAAGAGTCGTTCCGCTAATTGAAAAACTTACATTATCGTCATCTCTTGCATCCCCACTACTGGCAAGTGTAAAGGTTAAGCTACTAACTAATGTGTCCGAGTCAACTGCTGATAAAGTTCCCACTATACTACCAGATGGTAAATTCTCAGCAATTGTATTTGATGTTAGTCCGACATCAATAGGTGGAATATTTATATTATTAACATTTATAACAAAAGCCTTATTAAATGTAAATGGGCCATCAGTTATTTGAACATAAATTTTTAGCTGTTGAGTATTATTATATGAAATATTACTATTATTTAACAGTAGCTGGGTTCCAGAAATTGTAAATGAAGAATTATCCCGGTCATTAGTTCCATCACCGCTAATAAGACTATAACTAAAATCATTGTACTGAGTGTCAGAATCAACTCCAGCAAGGACACCGACTTCTATTCCTACAGCTGAAAATTCATCAATTGTTAAAGTACTGGTGCCATAGGTTAAATTATATCTAGGGGCAAAATGGTTATATATGTTTTCTATTTCTGATGCAGATAATACTCTATCAAATATAAGAGCAACAGGAATTCTGCCATCAAATAAATTAGCTCCATCGTTATGTGCTGCAATTCTAACTAGACCACTTCCATTTGAAACATCTGTATTGTTATCTGAATCAACTAAGGATCCATTATAATAAAGTTTCCATCCGGAAGAGTTGCTAAAAGATACCGCTCCAAAGTTCCACTTATCAAGCATGTTACCTGAGGGAAGTGTATAAGCCACCCTGTTCCAAGTAGAATTATGTCCTGCGGTAATCTTGTTATTTGAACTTTTCATATAAAATGCATGCGCAGCATCAGTTCCTCCGCTAATAATGTTTTTTGTACTCGATTTTGGATAAAAAATAGCGAGTTTAGTATACTCATTTCGATTTAAAACTGTTGATGTAACAGATTTTGCATAATCGTTAGTTTCATCAAAAACAAAAGTCCCCCCTTTCATTTCATCATTAAAAAATGGGGATCCGTAAACTGTAAAATTGTTTCCATTACCACTTAAATCATACCAAGTATTACCTGAACCAGAGTATGAATCTGGATTTGCGCCATCTAGATAAAGTGATAATCCACTTTTATCAAACTGACTTAAAGTAATATCAAAAGGAGCTACTCCAAATCTTGCTTTGTCAGCATCAAAGTTTTGAGTAATTTCTTCAGCCGAGAGACTTCTTGAATAAAAACGAGTGATAGCAACTTTACCTTTAAAAAAATTATTTACAGGGTCAAAACTCCTTGCCCCAATTCTAGCATTTGTTGTTGTGTTGATTGTGTATGAAGATGCAACGGTATGTTTAAGGTTTCCATTTACATATAATTTTATATTAGAACCATCTTTTGTAGCCACTACATGTCTCCAAAGATTTGAGTGTGTCCCTGAATAACTAGAATTATCATCGTTACCAACATCATATTGGGGATTGGAATCATAGTAAAACAATATGTATCCATCATTGTTAGCATCTCTTGCATCCCACACCCAATTTCCGCCATCACTTTCATTGTGAATCCAAAATTCGATTGTGTGCTGATTATATGAGAATGGAGATCCAAGTTGGATGTAATCATCAGATCCATCAAAATAAATTTCACCACCCTTTGTATTGGTTAAAGTTGGTCCATTTAAACTCCCATTATTATCGTTTTGACTTAAATCATAAATAGTATTTCCTTGTCCAGAATAACAAAAAGTATTTGATGGGTCAAAATGAAGAATTAATGAATTCGTTACAATTGAGGATTCAAGAGCAAAAATGCTTTTCAAATCAATGGTTAGGTCAGGAGCCCATCCATCTATCCCAGGAGTCCATAGGGCACCAGATTCCAATGCTCCTATATCAACTGAACTTCCAGATACTGTTTGAGGGATAATAGTATTAAGAGCGGCAGATGTGGTTAAAGAGGTGGATACAACATTTGTTGGAGAGGCTCCCTGATCTAATAGCTTATTACTTGTAGGGACATAATCAGCCATTGATTTACCATTCCCAGCATTATAACTTATCAAAGATTCAATATTACTGTCATAGGTAATTCCAGGGCGAGAAACATTAATTCCATCATAATTAGAAGTTGAGCTTCCCGTTCCTGTCCCGGAATAAAAGGAGTCCCCAGAATCACAAAATTCCCAGTTGTTCCCATTTTTTATGTATCCGACACCTCCCATTGGCATAGGAGAAGTTCCAGGAGCTGAAAACGTTGTATCACTTCTATGAGCTCCAATTCGCTCAGCTAAATTGTTATAAAACCAAGTGCTGTTATTGGAACAATCCTCTGATAAAATAATTATGTCATTTCTATTGCTTATTGTATTTAAGACTGTATTATGGGCAATCACCTGATTATTCCCTTTGATCATTAGACCAAGAGTATTATCTGCAATGTTATGATGCATCTTTCCAAAGCTCCCAGCCTGTGAAGCGTCACCTCCAGGAGCATCATATCGAAATGCATATTTCTCAGTGTCGTAAACAAAATTATGATGTACCTCTGAACCGGCAACGCAGGCACTTGTCCCCTGAAATACTGCCCCATCAGATTGAGCATGCCCTGTACTTGAAACTATGTTGTAGGAAAATTCAGATGCTGTACCAGGCCATACAGTTGCTGAAGCGCCTGTATTATAGATTTCATTATTGTTAAACTTATTGTTATTTCCATTGACATAAACACTAACCATTAGACCATTTAATTCAGTTGCAGACCAATCAATATTTCTAAAATATGAGTTTTTAATTGTATTATCATCACCAAAAACAACAAGAGCTTCACCTTCAGTATCAATAAATAAACAACCACTTACAGTACTGCTATCAACTCTTGCTGAATTTCCAGAGCCAGTCCCAAGAGTCGTCACATTTGCCCCAGCAAGATTTCCAAGCATCCTTTGCGAATTTGAGGGGTAATAAAAGTTACAGGATTCAATCTCTAGATTACTACTCCCTTGAGCTTTTAAAGTAGTTGCAAAAAAAGTTAATCCCTTGATTTTTAAATATTCACTCCCTAAAATACTCATAGAATAATCTCTTACTTTTCCTCTTATAGGAACCTTATTAAGATCGACTCCAGTTGGAGGATTTAAATAAAGTATATCATTACTATTATCCAGAAACCACTCACTTTTAGCGTCTACAAATTCTTTTTTGCCTTCAAAAAAGAAATAATAATGCTTAGTTTTAAAACCACTCCCTATTTGATTTGAATAAGTAAAAAAATCATTGCCAGCTTGCTGGACATGAGAATTTATAACTCTGTTATAGGTTTTAAATGAGCCCAAATTCAATACCCCAATTGAATTGGTTAAATCCAATGATCCAGGATTTTCAACTGTTTCATCAATGATTATAGAACCATCACTACTTCCTGTTTCAACACCTTCAGCCCAATTATCATGATCATAAATTGAAAGATCTGAAAATTGAGCATTGGGCCATCTTGCCATAACCATTTGATTATTACCCACAAAAAGTTGAGTTATAGTAGAGGTGAAACTTTCAATTTTTTTAACTGGTGTCCCCCCTATTTGATCATCTAACCAGGTATTAGAAATTGGAATAGTTCCATCGATAATTACTTTTTCTTCATTGTAGTTTGATATTAGTGTTTTATTGCTAGAGGTTGCATCTAAATTATTTAATGTTAAATCCTCGTGATAAACACCATGTCTTATATAAATTTTATCTCCTGCAGAAATGACCGATATGGCTTTCCCTATTGTTAGAAAAGGTGTGCCTAGACTTGTCCCATTATTTGAATCATTGCCTGACTTTGAAACATAATATGTAGTTTGAGAATAACTGAAAAGAATTCCTAACAGAAAGAATAATAAAATTGATAGAGGCCTGATTCCAAAAAAAATTTAAGCATAAAAATAAAAATTATTCTTAAAAATAACACTCGTTGTTTGTTGTTAAAATCTGTCTTTCAATATCTTATAAAAAAATTTAAAATTAAATATTTGAAATTCCATAAACTGAATTATATTTATGCATCAAGTTTTAAATGATCTATGAAAAAAAATAAATCTCGTCGAAATTTTATTAAAAAAAGTGTACTTATTGGATCCGGTCTTTTTATTATCCCACGCAATGTTCTTGGAGGTAAAGGCTATACTGCTCCAAGTGATCAACTTGCTCTTGCTGCTGTTGGATCTGGAGGAAAAGGAACATCTGATATAAATAACGCTTACAACAAAGGAAAAAATAGGGTTGTCGCGTTATGTGATGTGCATCCTGAGTATGCAAAAAAATCCATGGATCGATTTCCTGATGCTAAAATATATAGAGACTACAGGGAAATGCTTGAAAAGCAAAAAGATATTGATGCAGTGACTATATCAACTCCTGATCATACTCATGCTGTAGTTGCTCATGCTTGTATGGAAAGAAAACTACATGTTTATGTTCAAAAACCCCTAACGCATACTATTGCTGAAGCAAGACTTCTGAGAAAAACAGCTAAAGAAAATAAGGTAGTTACTCAAATGGGTAATCAAGGAGGTTCTAATCCTGGTGTTCAAAAAGTTCAAGAATGGATAGATCAGGATAAAATTGGAGAAATTGAAAAAATCAATGCTTGGACAAATCGTCCGGTATGGCCTCAAGGGAAAAATTTACCTAAATCAAATGAAAATGAGAAACCAGAAGACCTTGATTGGGATCTTTGGTTGGGTCCAGCTAAAAAGAGAACATATTCTCCTGGTCTCCATCCATTTTCATGGAGAGGATATTGGGACTTTGGAACTGGAGCTTTAGGAGACATGGCTTGCCATATTCTTGATGTCCCTTATAAAACATTAAAACTGGGATATCCCAATAGTGTAGAATGCACTACTTCAACTAACTATAGCGTAATGTGGAATATGGACTATGCGCCTGAGGGATGTCCACTCTCCTCAGTTGTTACTTTGCGATATGATAGTAGCCCATATGCTAAAAATGGCATAGAATTAGTTTGGATGGATGGAGGCATTACTCCAAATGTTCCTGATCTACTTGGAGACGACTTCTTTACAAAAAGTGGAGCAAGTAATCTTTCAATGATGATTGGGGAAAAAGGGGTCATAACTGCACAAGTATATGGTAATAATCCTACACTATATCAAAAGGGTGAAGCTCCAATAGTTTTTAAAACTGACAAGATAAATTTAGATCAAATACATAATACTGCATGGACAGAGGCTTGTAAAGCAGGCTATAACAGTAAGGAACATTTAGCCCTTACATCCTCTTTTGAATATTCAGGCCCATTTACTGAGACTGTATTGATGGGTAATTTAGGGCTAAGAAGTCGAATGTTACGAAAAAAAGATTTAGCGGGACGAAATGTTTATTATGGTAGAAAAAAATTGCAGTGGGATGGTCCAAACATGAAAATTACAAATTTTGATGAAGCCAATAAATTTGTAACAAAGTCTTATCGTAATGGGTGGTCAATTCCCGTATAAAAAATAAAAGTTGGGAGAATATTTCCTAATTACCAGAAATGAGATAGAATCTTTTGGATACCAAATAATATCTCAAGACCTCAACAGACCGTGGGGGGGGTTTTTAGTAATTAACGAAAAACAGTCGCAAAAGTTTTCAAATCAATTTTTTGATGGTTTAAAAATAGAATCTATTAAAATAACAGAGAAATTAAGTCCTAAAATTTTAATTATAAATCCAAATTCAAGATTATCCTGGCAATATCATATACGTAGAGCTGAAATTTGGTCAATCTTCAAAGGTCCTGTTGGAATAATCAGATCAAAAAATGATTCTCAAAAAAATATGGAAATCTTTGATTCAGGAAATCAGATCAAAATAAATCAAGGTGAAAGACATCGAATAATAGGTTTAAAAAATTTTGCTGTAATTGCTGAAATATGGCAGCATACTGACACAAAAAATCCTTCCGATGAAAATGATATTATTCGATTGGAGGATGATTTTGGAAGATAACCTGTATCCGTTTTTATTTTTTTCTCTAGGAAGAAATAATTACCTTATTTGAAATAAAATATTCTTTAATAGAAAAACGTAGATCATGATAAAGTTTTTTAAAAAACTCACTTTTTTATTTCTACTACCATCATTTGTTTTTTCACAAACTGAACCTTTGTTTAAAGCTCCTAAAGGTTCTTACTTAACAGCTACTGATTTACACATTCATACGGTTTTCTCTGACGGATCTGTTTGGCCTGATATTCGACTCAGGGAGGCCCTAAGGGAAGGACTAGATCTTATTGCTATGACAGATCATCTAGAATATCAACCACATAAAGAAGATATTCCTCATCCTGACCGAAATCGCTCCTATCAAATCGCTAGTGAATTAGCTAAAGGACAAGAAAAGTTAAGAGTTATTAATGGTGCTGAAATAACTCGCGAAATGCCAATAGGACATGTTAATGCAGTGTTTATAAAAGATGCAAACAAACTATTAAGAAATAATGCTATTTCATCAATAAATGAGGCAAATGCTCAGCAAGGTTTTGTTTTTATGAATCATCCAAATTGGGATGCGCAAAGGTCTGATGGAATAGCAAGGCTCAGTCCAGTGCAGGAAGATTTAATCAAAAAGAAATTGATTCATGGAGTAGAAGTTGTAAATGAAACTACTTTTTCAGAAGAGGCCCTTAAAATTGCTCTTGAAAATAATCTTACAATTATTGGAAATTCTGATATTCACGGTCTTACAGACTGGTTGTTTGAAATTCCCAAAGGAGGGCATCGACCAATAACTTTTGTTATGTCTGAGGGGAAAAAAATTAATCAGATTAAACAAGCTCTTTTTCAGGGAAAAACTTTTGTTTGGTTTAAAGATCTTTTAATTGGTAAAGAGGAGAATTTATTACCCATTATTAAATCAAATCTCTTAGTAGGAAACTTAAAATACGCAAAGGGAAAGCAAATTGGTGAATTTACTTTGACAAATCATTCTGCTACGCTTTTAAATCTAAGATATACTGGTTCTTTTAGTTTTCACGAAGATGGAAAAGTATTTCAAATCCCTCCTTATTCAAAAAAAGTCCTGAAAATTAAAACATTAACCAATTTAGATTATATTGAGCTTCCTTTTGAATTAATTAACGGGATTGTTGATCCAAATGAAAATCTAAAATTCAAATTAATTGCTAGTAAGAATTAAATGGATGACCAAAATGGCAAAATATATCTTATTAATATTATCAATTTTTATAATAAACGAGTCCATAGGACAAACCGTTATTGAAGAAATTTTTTTGCCGCGAGAAATTAATGAAACATCAGGATTAGAGTTTTTTGGCAGTAATTTTATAACCCATAACGATTCAGGCGGCCTACCTGTTCTTTATGAGTTTAATCAAAAGGGTAAATTGTTAGATAAGTTTGAAATTAAAGATTGTGGGGAAAATGACGATTGGGAAGATATAACATATGATGGAGAATTTATATACGTTTCAAATACTGGAAATAATTTTGGGAAAAGAAAAAACCTAAATATAATTATACTTGATCCTAAAAAAAATTTTAAGTGCCTTGGCGCTATAAATATTGAATACAAGTCTCAAAAATCTTTTGATAGAAGATCAAAACATCGATACGATGCAGAGTCTCTTGCCTCAACATCTGAAAAATTAATTTTGTTTTCAAAAAATAGAGAGAGTTATAGTACTGAACTATATTTTATTCCAAAAACTCCTGGATCATATAAACTTAGTCCTTCAAAAAGTTTATCAGTTGGCTCGTTAATTACTGGGGCAGATTACAATGAATCATTAAATACTATAGCCCTTGTTGGCTACAATACAGATGGTGATCAATTCCTGTACAAAGTAAATAATTTTAATCCTGAAAATCTTGACAAGATCTCCTTTATCAGATATAATCTTCCAATTAAAAATGCTCAGATTGAAGCCATTAAAATAATTAATGACTCAACCTTTTGGATAACTTCTGAAGATGAAGGAGTAGGGTATCCAAGATTGTTTAAAATAAAAATCTAAAATTAGTAGAACTCTTTTTTAAAAAACCCTTGTATTTTTTTATCTTCAAGGAAAATAATTGTCATGGCCTTTAGAACAACATCAGCCCTTATACTAACTTTTTTATTTATTATATCGGTCCTTTTCATTGGGTGTGAAAAAGAAACAAAAAAAATTAGATTCGCTGTTATTAAATACCAACAAGAAACTTGTACTTTTTGTCCTGGTGGAGATGCAGGGATTAAAGATTGGACAACTAATGGTCCCTATCTCAAAGGAGAGAAGCTTATTAATTATAACAATGGAGAGCCAAATTCTAACTATATCGCAGGTTTTGTTCATCAAGCGAAGGCTTATAAAGATGTAAAGGTAATTGGAATAAATTCCCCGGATTTTGTTTTTGGAGGCTCCTCAAGGAGTTGGAATACAAGAGAAAGTTTTGAATACTTTATGAAGATAATTTTAGATGATTTAAAAAGTAAGCTCCCACTAGATGGAGTATACTTAGCTTTACATGGAGCCATGGCTGTGAGAGAAATTCCTAGACCTGAAGCTGAAATTGCAAAAAGAGTAAGAGAACTCGTTGGACCCAATGTACCTATTGCTGCCTCTTTTGATCTTCATGGCAATGAAGACAAGGAGTTTTTAGATTGGGCAGATGCCGCCTTTGTAACAAAAAGATTTCCTCATTACGATGCTTTTCTGCAAGGAGAAAGGTCTGCTAATTTCTTATACAGAACTGTTAATGGGCTATATAAACCAACCTCCTCTTCAAGAAAACCTCCTGTCGTAACAGGAACTGTTCTTCAATGGACTGGGAAATCACCAGTAATGGATATTATGGAAAGGGCTAGAAGATGGGAGGCCAGAAACAAGGATGCATTTGTTAGTGTTTTTTATGGGTTCCCTTGGTCAGATGTGCCAGATATTGGGGCAACAGTTCATGTAACTACAAATAATGATCAAAAATTAGCTGACTCAATAGCAGATGACATGGCTGATTATATTTGGAGAGTTAGAAAAGACTTTGTAGACCAAGATTTCCCTCTTCCAAAAGAAGCTGTGTCAAAGACTAAAAAAGCTATAGCAAAAAATGAAACTCCTGTTGTTTTAGGGGATTATTCTGATAGACCAGGAGATGCAACATGGATTTTAAAAGAATTAATTAACCAAAAAGTTGACAACATACTTTATGCTGCACTAAGAGATGAGAGAGCATTAGAGGCTCTTAAAAATCAAGGCGCTAAACCTGGTGACTCATTCGACAGGTTAGTTGGAGGATTTACAGGAGAGCAAGCAGGAGAACCAATAAAAATAAAGGGGAAGGTTCTCTTTTTTGGTCCTAGATGGGGTTATGAAAATATTGCAGCCATTGGTTTTGGAAATAATAACGTATTAATAATTACTCCAACCTATAAACAAATAATAGTTCCTCAAGCCCTAAAATTTGGGCCTATAGATCCAAAAAATTATGATGTCTTTGTTGTAAAATCTAGAGTTCACTTCAGAAGAGGTTTTGATGAGACGGGCTATGCAAAAACTATTTTTGTTGTTGATGCTCCTGGAGATTGGTTTGGAACAATACGACTAGATGCACTGGACTATAAATACGGTCCAATCAAAAAGCTATTCCCCTTCGATGGAGGAACAATTGAATACTAAAATTTTAATTATTCAAATAGCTCAAACAAATCATTTGATAAACTTCCAAAGCTTGTTTTCTCAAATTGAGATACACTAGCACTTGACAAGTTCGTCGTCATCACAACAATTGTATTGGAATGAGGAGCCATAAAAGCATAGGTAGTCCCTCCAACTGAACCTCCAGTATGTCCAATTAAAACATTGTTGTTTTTATCATAACGTGTTCTCCAACCTAATCCGTAATTCGTTGTCTTGCCGTCTTTGGTTTTTTGAGGAGTAGTCATTTCTATTATGCTTTTTTCAGTTAGATAATCATAACTAGAATGTTTCCATAAAAATTTTGCAACATCTTCTGTTGTCGATATAAAACCTCCTCCAGCCCATTTCCAGCTGTTATTAACTTCAGGTGCAAGGACAGCAGTTTTTGTTGAATCCAAATAGTAATATTTAACCTTCTCAACTCCCATTAAATCAACCTTTTCTGCATGTGTTTTTTTCATGCCCAAGGGATCAAAAACATTAGTCTGCATAAAATCTAAAAAAGACTCTCCAGATGCATTTTCTATGATCAAACTTAGAAGAGTCCAAGAATGAGTAGAATATTTGTATTTTGTCTCTGGTTCGTGCAAAAGAGAATCAGTTTTAAAAATACTTAAGGCGTCTTCAACATTTAAGAAATTTTTATTAATCATCATTTCATCTCCCCTGTAGTGTCTCATCCCTGAGAGGTGACCAGCAATTTGTCTTGGGGTAAAATCCCATCTCTTTTTAGGATAATCTGGAACATAAAAGTATATGCTGCTATCAAGATTTATTTTATTCCCTTCAACTAATTTCATTAAAGCAGATGTAGCAAGCGTTTTTGAAAAACTTCCTATTCTAAATCTAGTGTTAGAAGGTGAAATTTTTCTCTTTTCTTCAATATCTGCATAGCCAAATCCCTTAGAGTAAACCATATTACCGTCTTTGAGAATTGTTACGGAAATTCCCGGCAAATTATTTGCATTAAGAACATTTGAAATAAGCTGATCTGCTTTTATTACCTCTTTGGAATACTGATCTGAAGTTGAGCATCCAACAAATAAAAAAATGATTAATCCAGATAATAGTTGTTTTAAATTTTTCATCATAAATTTATTTTATTCCTGGTAGATTTTCATTTGGACGTGATTGAGTCCATTCATCAAATGAAAACTTTTCTTTGTCTGGGTAGATCTCATCTAATGTATCTCCATCATAAACTCTGCCATTTTTAATCACCATAAAAACAGAGTTTGTGTTACGAATATTTATTAAGGGATCTTCATCCAAAATAACAAGATCAGCCAACTTCCCTGACTCAATACTGCCTAAATCATCTTCTAGTCCAAGTGCTTCTGCTCCTATAATTGTGGCTACCCTAAGTGCATCATGTTCTGACATTCCTCCTGCTTGCATGCTCCATAGCTCCCAGTGATATCCTAGTCCTTGAAGTTGCCCATGAGAGCCAACCCCTGCAATCCCGTCAGCTTCAACAAGGTCTTTAACAAATACAGCGAGATCATCAAAAGGATATTCTTCATCCATAAACCATCCAGCATTTCTTCTTCTTGACTTATAATCTAATTCTGATTTAGGGGTGAAGCGGTTAAGTTTTGGATCTGCATTTACATTCTCTTTTGCAAAAAAATAATTCTCAGCCCAAGGACCTCCATAAGTAACTAAGAAAGTAGGAGTATATGCCATTTTTGATTCCGCAGTAAATTTTATAAGATCTTTATAAATTGGATAGACTGGAAAATTGTGCTCCTGACCCGGATATCCATCAATAATCTGAGTTATATTGAGTTTGAAATCAAGTCCGCCTTCAGTTGTTGGCATAAGCTTTTGCTCTTTAGCTGCCATAATTATCCACTGCCTATGTTGCCTATTGCCCGTCAAATACATCTTAATGGTTTTTGTATTATAATACTCAGAATATTGTTTTAAAACGTCCCTTGCGTGATCAAGACTTTTAATATTATATCCCCAATAACCTACTCCAGGACCAGTAGAGTAAACTCTAGGACCTAATATCATTCCTGCATCAACCATTGATGAGTAAGTTAGCACGTCTGTTGTTGCTGTTTGCGGGTCTCTTGTTGTTGTTACGCCATATGCTAAATTTGCTGTATACGTCCATGCTTGATTCTTATGAATCCCCCATATAGGCCACATGTGAGCATGAGTGTCCACAAATCCTGGGACAATTGTCTTACCCATCACATCTATTTCATAATAATCTTCGTTACTTAATGATTCATCACCAGAAAAAACATTTACTATTCGATTATTTTCAATTAATATAGAACCGTTTTCAATGATCTGATCATCTTTCATCGTAATTATTCTGGCATTTTTTAAAAGGAATTTCGCCTTTGGAATATCTCGTTTTACTTGAACTTTTATCTTTATTTCACTTGCTGAGTATTTCTCTTCTTCCTTTCCTTCCTTATCTTCATTTTTATCTTTATCTTCACTTTTTTCTTTTTTCTTTTTCATTTCAAGTTTATTAGTCATTCCCGCAGACAAATTATAACTAAATAATGCATTTCCTAATGACCAATAAATACTTTCCCCATCTTGGCTCCAAGTAGGAAATTCTCCACCAATTTTCGTTAATTTTAAAGATGGGAAAATTGCTTTATCAGGATCACTAACATTAATTTTAAGAGTATCAAGCCCTGAATAAGGAATAGTTGTTACGTAAATATCATTATTAATTTTTGCTAGGGCGTATGGCCCTTTTGGTGATTTTAATATTATTCCAGCTTTTGATGGCTTTCTAACTGCTTGTGATTTATCACTTAACAAATGATGATCATCATAAACTGATGATCCATATGTAGTAATTCCTTCTATTTGAACATGCTTTTTCTGATCAGTGCCATCCCACCTTATTGAAACTAATCCATTATTCCAATTATGTAAATAAATGCGGTCATCCCCTGAAATAAAATGTGGGTTTGTTCTTCCTTTTGCTTTGGTAATAAATTGAGATTTGCCTCCTTTTGAATCAAACCAAACCAGGTCATCATATGTATTGAAAGCTGACCAATCTGGTGAATCAGCATATTCTTGTCGACTACCCTTTATGACAACTATTTTATTAGAGCGATGCCATGCCGGTTGTGAATAAATAGCAGGCATTTTACTAATTTTCTGAGGCTTACTCTTGCCCTCAATATTTACTTTGTATAAATGTCCTTCATTTAAATTATTCCAAGTAACAAAAGCTATTTGCTTCCCATCAGGACTCCATGTTGGTTGTGCCTCTGTGAAATTAAAATTTGTAATTCTCTTTGGATTACGTGAAATAAAATCCATTTTGTAAAGACGATTAAGTGCAGTAAAAACAACTATTTTCCCATCTGGAGAAACAATAGGATCTCTAATTTGAGTAACAGTCATTAATTCATCATCTTCAATTGGATAATTAAATTTTAATAAAGGTCCCATGGCAACTTCTTCTTTAACTTCAAATGGAATATTAGTTGCCGGACCTCCCGATATAGGTATTTTATTAATCTTACCGCCATAAGATGCAATCAAATAGTTACTGTCTGGAGTAAATGACATAGCTGGTATAACTCCCATTGGAGCAATAGCCTCTTTATCATCCTTCTGGACTGGATAAGCTAACCATTTTTCATCTCCAGTCAGAAGATTTCTGCGAATTAATCCCGTTTGATCATTCCACCTGGTTCCATAAACTAGCCATTTACCATCAGGAGATAATGTAGGAGAGAAAGCAGATCCATATCTTGAAGTTACTGTTTGGCTTTCTCCAGTATCACGATCATAAACTGCTAACTGATATTGAGGAAATCTTGCATTATACTGCCATGATCTTGATCTTCTAGAATACCATATATGTCTTCCATCACTACTAAATGCAGGTTCAACGGTTTTTAATGATTCAGGTTTTTTAATAAGCTTAACTCCTCCACCTCCTTCTTTGTGATACATATGGAGCTTTAAATTTCTTGTGCCTTGACTAACAACAATATAATCTCCATCAGGAGACCAATCAGCTGATTGTACATTTTTTTTATCTCCTTTAGTAACCTGGATAGTGTCATTGTTTTTTATATCAATTCTCCATACATTGTTTCCACCACTCCTATCAGAAAGAAATAGGATTTCATTCCCATCCGGAGAGAATTTAGGTTGTGAATCAAATGAAAGACTCGATGTGATTCTTTCAGCTTTACCCCCTTCAATAGGTAATATGTATAAATCGCCTAGTAGATCAAACGCAATTTTTTTTCCATCTGGACTAACATCTAGTGAAGTCCATGTTGCTTCATCAGTTTCTATTTCTATAAAACGTTCAGCTTTTAATGGTAATTTTTTTTCTTTTTTATCTTCTTTCTTGTCTGATTTATCTTTATCATCTTGGGCTATAGAAGACTGTAAAATAATAATTGAAATCAAAAATGTTATTAGATGTTTCATATGCTTTGCCTAATTATATAAACTTAAGGTTTACTAAATGTAGTAAAAAAAAGGAATTGGGATAAATCTGTAGTGCAAAAGATTAAATAACCTCTTCAATGAAACTAATTATTTTATCTCTTTTAATAGAAGATTTTTTAATTATTTCATCTGCCTTTTTTAATATCCCTTGATCATCTGAGATATCTTTTAAGTTAATCTTTACATTTAAGTAAGCTCCATGAATTGCTGCATGTATACATAAGCATGCTACTCCCGCATCTGATATGGAATTTTGATTCCCATTCTGAGCTAATTCATGAATTAAATTGTAGGAATCATATGATCTTCTCATAACTCTTAAAGGAACTTCTGCAGCATAGATTGAAGAATCATAAATTGCTTTCATCCTAATCTTTTTTTCCTCCTCGCTGCTATTTGGCAGCTTAAATGATGACATAATTCTATCAAAAGAATCTGCGTCCTCATCAACTAAAAACAATAAATCTTTTCTTATCTCATCAATCTGGTTTGCTATTGAACTAAACTTTTCAACTTTATCTTCCCACCCTCTTTTATTTGCAGATAGATTGGCAACCATTTCTCCAAGAGAAGAGCCTAAAGCTCCTACATAAGCAGATACAGATCCGCCACCGGGCGCAGGAGATTCTCTTGCTACTTCATCAGAAAAATCAGATGCTTTGAGTTCAATTATTTTCTTTTTATCATCAAATAAGGACTCTAAATAATATTCTATTATATTCTTCTCTGGAATAAACTTTTTGACTTGATTAAGACCTAAAGATTCAATAGCTATCTTAATTATATCAATCTCTGGAATGCCAACAGACCTGTTTTGTTTTTTTAAAAAATATTTTCCTGCTTCAAGCATTGGTTTCAAAGGGATTAATCCTACTATTTCAGATCCAGTAACTCTGACTCCTCTTTTTTCAGCCTTTTCAGAAACCTCATCAAAAACTATATGAATTGGAGTTTGATCAATATTAGTTAAATTCATTGAAATTTGAGAAATTCCAAATTCTTCAATGTACCAGCCAATAGCTTTCACATTTTTTAATGACCCAGGAACTGTCATTGGCTGCCCCTTTGAATCATAGACTATTTCGCCAATAACAGGATGACCTTTTCTTTTGATTCTGCCCTTCTCTCTAACATCAAAAGCAATAGCATTAGCCAATCGAGTAGATTTAGTATTCAAATTAATATTGTAAGCAATTAAAAAATCTCTAACTCCAATAGCAACTGCTCCAGATTTTTTATTAAAAAAAGTTGTTCCAAAATCTGGCTTCCAAATCTCTTGCGTAAGTTTTTCCCTCAATCCCTCATATTCACCAGACCTAATATTTGCTAAATTTTTTCTTTCTTTCTTTTTAGCTGCTTGTTCATATAAATAAACGGAAATTTTTAACTCTTTTGCTACCCTCTTACCAAGTTTTTCAGCATATGGAATAAGCTCATCAAATGATATATTAGAAATTGGAATTAATGGACAAACATCAGTAGCTCCAAATCTTGGATGTTCTCCTTTATGTTTAGACATGTCAATTTTCTCTGAAGCAACTTTTATAGCTCCAAAAGCTGCTTCAATAACAGTTTCAGGACTTCCAACAAAAGTCATTACAGTTCTATTAGTGGCTTTTCCTGGGTCTACATTTAATAAAGTAACTCCTTTAATTTTTGTTATAGCCTCAGCAATAGAGTCTATAATTTGGTTATCATTTCCCTCAGAAAAGTTTGGTACACACTCTATTAATTTAGTCATATACAATAAAATTAATTTTTATTTCTCGTATACTTCCCCTCTTTTACAAATAAATGAGGGTTTAATTTTTCCTTGATTATAAAGAATTTCTCTATAATCAGGTACTTTAAATCCAATAAAATCAGCAATTCTATTAGGCTCAATAATTCCTCGATCATTAAGTCCTAAAGCATAGGCTGATCTATAAGTAAGTCCAGAAAAAATCTCAGCATTGGTTAGTTTTTGATTTGATGCCAGAATTGACGCTTGCATTAAAAGATCTCCCATAGGAGCAGATCCTGGATTCCAATCAGTAGCAATTGCTAATTTACACCCAGAATCTAAAATCTTTCGTGCAGGTGCAAAAGGGAGTCCTAAACCTAAGCTACATCCAGGTAAAACAACACCTGTTGTGTCTGAATTTGAAAGAAGCTTAATCTCTTCATCTGATATCACTTCTAAATGATCTACACTGAGTGCGCCACTTTTTACAGCAATACTCAGTCCGCCAGTTGAAAATTGATTAGTATGAGCAGTAGTATCGAATCCATTTTGTCTTGCAGAATTTAAAAATTCATGAGCTTCGTTTCTATTAAATGCATTTTTTTCAATAAAAATATCAACTCTTTTTGCAAGACTCTCTTTTTTTAAAATGGGGAACAACTCTTTTACGATTAATTTTAGGTATTCCCTTGATGAATTATTTTTATTTTTTGGAGGAACATGGGCGGCTAAACAAGTTGGAATTAAATCCATTGGGGAGTCTTTGTCAATTTGATTAATGACTTTTAGCAGTCTTCTCTCTTGTATTAAATCCATTCCATATCCACTCTTAACTTCACATGTTAAAACACCTTCAAAAAAATGTCTTTTTAACCTACTGCTTGTTAATTTTTTCAATTCTTCATCTGAATTCAATTCTGTCTGCTCCATTGTCTGATAAATTCCTCCTCCCTCAGAAAGTATTTGCTGATAATTTATCCCTTGAATTTTTTTAGAATATTCATTAGCTCTTGAACCAGCAAAACAAATATGGGTATGACAATCTATAAGTCCAGGGAGAATTATACATTCAAACTCTATTTCATGAACTGACTTACACATGTGCTTGAGATCTGAAAAATTTCCAACTTCAACAATTCTATCTCCCTCAACAATAATCCCTCCATTTTTAATTATCCTGAGCTGATCATCTGATAAAGATCCTTTAAAAGCCATATTTGACATTGTCAAAATCTGAGTAAATGGACCAAAAAGAGTCTTCATTTTTATATCTCTAGATTAAACTTTTTTAGATTTTCATTAGCATCTGAATATCCTGCATCACTATGCCTAATAATTCCTAAAGCAGGATCATTGTGTAGTACCCTTTTTATACAATATTCTGAACGCTTAGTCCCATCAACTAATATTACCATTCCCGCATGTTGAGAGTATCCCATTCCAACTCCTCCTCCATGATGAAATGAGACCCATGTTGCTCCGCCAGCAGTGTTTGACATTAGATTAAGTAAAGGCCAATCAGAAATAGCATCAGACCCATCAATCATCCCTTCAGTTTCTCTGTAAGGAGAGGCAACTGATCCGCAATCTAAATGATCCCTTCCAATTACAATGGGAGCAGATATTTTCCCTTCTCTTACAAGATCATTAAATATCAAACCTGCTTTTTCTCTTTCGCCCATGCCTAGCCAACAAATTCGAGAGGGTAGCCCCTGAAACTTGATTTTTTCTCCTGCTTGGGTTAACCATGTTTTTAAATTTTTATTATTAGGAAATGCTTTAATTAGTGCTTCATCAGTTGTATAAATGTCTTTTGGATCACCAGATAAAGCAACCCATCGAAAAGGTCCTTTGCCTTCGCAAAAAAGAGGTCTAATATATTCAGGGACAAAACCATTAAAATTAAAAGCATCCTGAGCCCCTCCCTGCTTTGCAAATTCTCTTAAATTATTTCCATAATCAAAAGTAATGGATCCTAATGATTTTAATTTTAGCATTAAATTTACATGTCGAGCCATGCTTTTTAATGATAAATCTTTATACTTGGTTTGATTTTCTTTTCTCAACTGAATTGCCTCTTCAAGTTTAAGCCCACTTGGAACATATCCATTTATGGGATCATGAGCAGAGGTCTGATCGGTTAAAATCTCTGGAACAATATTATCATTTATTAAATTTTCTAATAAATCTCCTATATCACTTACCAGCCCAACAGAAAGATTTTCCTTTTTATTCTTAGCTTCAATTATCCATTTCTTGGCTTCCTCATAAGAATAAGTCATTTTGTCAATGTATTTTGTCTTTAGCCTTTTTTCAATTCTTTCAGGATCAATGTCAGCCCCTAAAAAAGTAGCTCCATTCATAGTGGCAGCAAGAGGTTGAGCTCCACCCATTCCACCTAATCCTCCTGAAACTAACAATTTCCCTCTTAAAGATCCATTAAAATGTTTATCAGCACATGAGGAAAAAGTTTCATATGTCCCTTGTAAAATACCTTGAGTGCCTATATAGATCCAACTACCTGCAGTCATTTGCCCAAACATTATCAAACCATTTTTTCTCAATTTCTCATAATGTTCCCAATTAGCCCATGCAGGAACCAGATTAGAATTAGCTATCAAAACTCTAGGAGCTTGCTCATGAGTCCTTACAATACCCACTGGCTTTCCTGATTGAACTAATAAACTTTCATCATTGTTCAATTTTAGTAGCATTTCAATAATTTTTCTAGCTGAGTCAAGATCTCTAGCAGCTTTACCAGAGCCCCCATAAACAATCAAATTTTTTGGATCCTCTGCCACTTCAACATTCAAATTATTTAAAAACATCCTTAATGGAGCTTCCGTTTGCCAACTTTTTGTATTTAGTTTGGTCCCAACTGGAGATATGTATTTTGGGTGATTAGCATACTTTTTTATAAATGAAATAGTATCCATTGAGCTAGCCTGTTAATTCAATTAATGTTTTTGATTTTATTATTCCAATAGCAGAATCTATATCTTTTGAAAAAATTTTATCTTTTTTACAGTGATTAATTTTTGAACGAATATAATCATGACATTTATTTATTTTCTTACTAGATTTTAAAGGTTTAAGAAAATCCATTGCTTGAGTAGAACAAATAAGTTCAATTGCTAAAATTTTTTCTAAGTTCTCTAACACTTTTAAAAACTTTACAGCTCCAATGGATCCCATGCTAACATGATCCTCTTGTCCTAAAGATGTAGTTATGGAATCTGCACTTGCTGGAAAACATAGATTTTTATTTTCGCTGGTCAATGCAGCTGAAGTATATTGTAATATCATAAAACCTGAATTTACCCCTGTTTTTTTTATTAATAACTTAGGCACCACATCATTCCCCTCCAAAAGTAAAAAGATTCGTCTATCAGAAATATTTCCAATCTCCGAGGCAGCAAGAACATTGTAATCTATTGGCATAGCGATTGGTTGTCCATGAAAATTTCCACCACTTATAACTTCTTTTCGATCAATAATTATTGGATTATCTGTAACTGAATTTAATTCTATTTCTAATGAATTTTTTAAATGGAGATAAGCATCCCAACTTGCGCCGTGAACTTGAGGAATACATCTTATAGAATAAGGGTCTTGAACTTTATCACAATCTCTGTGAGACTCTAATATCTGAGAGCCCAATAATAAATCATTAATCCTATTGATAACTCGAGAAGATCCATTGTAAGGTCTTAATTCCTGAATTTTTCTGCTAAATGGTTTTAAAGAGCTTTTTGTTGCCTCTATGCTAAATGCAGAAATAATATCTGCATTAATTAAACAGTTTTTATACTTATCTAATCCAAAACATGTAAATGCAGAAATAAATTGTGTCCCATTGATTAGAGCAAGGCCTTCCTTCTCCTTCAGCTTTAACGGTAATTTTGTTTCTTGATCTAAGACTTTTTTAGTTTCTAATTCTTTCCCTTTATATAGTAATTTCCCCTTGCCAATTAGGGGGAGAAATAAATGAGCTAAAGGAGCTAAATCACCAGAAGCCCCGACAGATCCTTGTGATGGAACAACGGGGATAATATCTTTTTCTATATGCCAACAAATTCTCTCTATGACATCTATTCTAATGCCTGAAAATCCTTTACATAGTGAATGGGTTTTCAATATTAGCATCAATTTTGAAATTTCCATAGGCACACTTTTTCCTACTCCAACTGCATGACTTTTTAGTAGATTCTCTTGTAATAGGGTCGAATCCTCATTTGAAATAATTGTGCTACATAGTGTCCCTATTCCAGTATTAACCCCATATATTTTATGACCAGATTTTATAATACTCTCAATATTTTCCCTAGAGTTATTTATTTTTTCTAGAACATCTTTTTCTATATGACAATTTAAATCACCATTTAAAATTTTCATTAACGATTCAAGAGTAAGTCGATCTTTACCATATGAAAATTTTTTTAATGCCATAGCTTTACTAAGTTGTTTAAATATACAAAATTTGGAACCTATTGGTTACGGATTAACTCATGATAAATAGTAGTTTCTTTTATCATTAAAAATTAACTCATTTTTAACCATCTATTATAAAACTCTTAACAATTCTATTAATAGTTTTACAATCTACTTAATAAGCTAATTATTTTGTTTAATAATGTTTTCAAACCTGCTGAACTTTCATTTAAAATATTTGTTTAGCAGGTTTAAATTTTAATATCTCCTTTAATAAAAAAATGAAGCTTTATTTAATTGCTTTAAAAATCATTGCAGATGCGCCTCCTCCTCCATTACATATTCCTGCAGCTCCATATTTACCATCTTTTTTCAGTGTGTGAAGTAAGGTAACAACAATTCTAGCTCCGGAACAACCTATTGGATGCCCAAGTGATACGGCCCCTCCATTTATATTAACCTTATTTGGGTCCAATCCTAAAATTTTAATATTTGCCAGCCCAACAACTGAAAATGCTTCATTAAGTTCAAAGTAATCAATTTCATCAATTGTAATATCAGCCTTATTTATTGCAATTGGCAAAGCTTTTGAAGGAGCTGTAGTAAACCATTTAGGTTCAACTGAGGCATCAGCTTGTGAAAGTATTGATGCTAATGGTTTAATTCCCAAATATTTAGCTTTTTCTTCACTCATTAAAATAACAGCTGCAGCCCCATCATTAATTGTAGATGAATTTGCTACAGTAGCTGTTCCGTCTTTAGAAAAAGAAGGTCTTAAAGCAGGAATCTTTTCAATTTGAAAATTTTTCAATTCTTCATCTTCTTCAAAAATTGAATTTCCCTCTTTTTTATGAATATTAACTGGAACAATTTCATCTTTAAACTTATTTAATCTCCAAGCATTAGAGCTTCTTTTATATGATTCAATTGCAAAGTGATCTTGCTCTTGTCTTGATATTTTATATTTTCTTGCACAGTCATCGGCAAAAACTCCCATCGAAACTTTATCATAAGCGTCTGTAAGTCCATCATTTTCCATAATATCTTTTAAACTTGAAGATCCAAATTTATTTCCTTTACGCAATGAAATAAAATGAGGGCTCATACTCATATTCTCCATCCCACCAGCTATAACTATTTCTGCATCACCTGTTTTAATTGCCTGAGCTCCAAGCATTATTGATTTCATCCCGGAAGCACATACCTTATTAATTGTTGTACATGGAACACTATTTGACATTCCTGAATTTAAAGCTACTTGTCTAGCGGGCGCTTGCCCTGCTCCAGCTTGAAGGACCTGTCCCATGAAAATCTCATCAACTTCTGATGGATCTAATCTAATTGAAGATAATAACTCCTTAACTACTATTGCCCCCAATGAAGGTGCTGATATCTCAGAAAGCGAGCCCATAAAAGAACCAATAGGAGTTCTTTTAGCAGCTACGACAACTACTTTATTCATAAATATTAATCAGATAATTAAATTGTAAATGCATTTAAAAAAATTTAGAATCATATATAACTTGTCCTATGGAGCGATCAATCTAGATTAATCCTTCTTGTCCAAATTTCATGAAATGGATCTCCCTTACTGCTCAACCCCTTATGATACCAATCAAAGCCCTTGAGTTTAAAATCAAAGATTAATTCAATGCCTACCTTATTATTATCTCTAGAGAAATATGATATTTTTTCTTTGTACTTACCATCATTTGTGAAATACTCTCCACCTCCAGATCCTGAAAATCGAAAAGAAGATGTATCAAAAGCTATCCATTGGAAATAACCATCAATTAGAATTTTCATTGTTTTTCTTGATCGAGTTAAATCTCTTCTTCGCTCACCATCATCAGTAACTCTTCCTGCCATTAACCATTTACCTTGTAGTAATTTTTTAGGTTTTGAAATTTTGACCCATCGGTTTTGATTGTTTATGATAATTGACTTAATACTGTCATTAGAAAAATTAGAGTTAAACTCTAACTCTACTTTAATCATATTATCATCTTTAGTATAAAACCCTCCTAAAGTTTTTATAAATGTTGGTGGATTTGATAAAAAAGATGTCTGAACAAAATAATCATCATCCATAAAAATTCTATTCTCAATAACTTTACCATTTTCTTCAGATGTAAATAGATATACTTGAGCAAAAATAAAATTTGAAAAAAATAAATTAAGAATAAAAAAACAGGTATATTTCATGCCGATTAATTTTTATGATTAGTTATAAATTTAAAAAATTAATAATTTCTTACATAATCCTAATTAGAGTTTTATGAAATTCAAAGTTTATTCAATAATATATCTAATTTGTGTTTGTCTTCATGCGCAACAAATAACTTTTGAAGAATATGATCTTGACAACGGTCTTCACGTCATTCTTCACCAAGATAATTCCATCCCTCTTGTTAGCACATCTGTTTTATATAAGGTAGGGTCTAAAGATGGGCCTTCTGACAGAACTGGATTCGCTCATTTTTTTGAGCACTTATTATTTGAAGGAAGTAAAAATATTCCTCTTGGTCAATGGGATAATATTTTAAATTCAAATGGAGGAATAGGTAATGCTGAGACTACAGAGGACTATACTTATTACTTTGAAAAATTCCCATCTAATAATTTAGAACTTTCATTATGGATGGAATCTGAAAGAATGCTTCACCCAATAATTACAGAAAAAGAGGTTCAAACACAAAGAGAAGTTGTTAAGGAAGAAAAAAGATTGAAAGTTGAGAATAGTCCATACATGAAATGGCAAGAAAATATAAATAAAACTGTATATAAAAAGCATCCATACAAACGTCCCCCTTTTGGTGAAATGGACCATCTTGATGCGGCAAGTTTGGATGAATTCCTTGACTTTAATAAAAAATTTTATGTTCCAAATAATGCAATTCTAGTTATTGCTGGTGACTTTGAAATAAAAAAAACTAAAAAAATGATCTCTGAATATTTTGGAGATATTCCAAAAGGAGAGAAAATAATAAGATCTTTCCCAATAGAAGAAAAAATTGAAACTCTAAGAAGTGCTGTTGCGTATGATAATAATATTCAAATTCCAGCATTATTTATAGCTTATTTAAACCCTTCTATGAAAAGCCGTGAAAATAGAATTATTGAAATGATTTCAGCTTATTTATTCAGCGGTAAAAGTTCTAAAATTTATAAACGTTTAGTAGAGGAGAATAAAATTGCTCTCCAAGCAACAGCTCTTAACTTAAGTCAGGAGGATTACAGTACTTATGTTATGATTAGTTTGCCTCTTGGAGATAATGATTTAGATTTAATAATTAAAGAAATTGATCAGGAAATAAAGAAAATACAAGATGATTTAATTTCTGATCGAGATTACAAAAAATTGCAAAATAAATTTGAACTAAATTATATAAATTCAAATTCTAATCTTGATAATATTGCTCGATCACTTGCTGTTTATTATGCAATTCATGGAGATACAAATCTTATTAATTCTGAAATTGAAATCTATCGATCAATTACCAAAGAAGAAATAAGATCAGTTGCAAAAAATTTGTTAGATAAAAATAGGCGTGTAATCTTGAAATATTTACCAAAAAAATAAACTTATCATGAAAAAAAATTTCTTCTTTGTAGCTTTATTTATTTGTAATGTTTCTTTATTCTCTCAAATTAATAGATCCATTCAGCCTATCCCAGGTCCATCTCCTGAAATAATATTTAAAGATCCAAACGAATTTAAATTAAATAACGGGTTGACCGTTTTAATTATTGAAGACAAAAAATTACCTCGTGTTTCTGCAAGATTAACCACTGATATTCCTATGATTTTTGAAGGATCAAAAGCTGGGTCTCTAGCAATATTTAACCAGATGCATGGAAATGGATCAAAAAATATATCTAAAGATGATTTTGAAGAAGAAATAGATTTTCTTGGTGCAAGAATTTCATTCAGTATAAATGGAACTTTTGCTAGTTCTCTATCAAGATATTTCCCAAGGATTCTAGAATTAATGTCGGAGGGTATAATAAATCCTGACTTTTCTCAGAATGAATTTGATAAAGAAAAAGAAAAATTACTTGAACAAATTAAGGCCTCAGAAAAAGATATTGAGACAATCGCTAGAAGAGTAGAAAATTTTTTATCATATGGTGCTAATCATCCATATGGGGAATATATTTCCAAAGAAAGTATTGAAAATATTACTCTAAAAGATATTGAAATAATATATAACAATTATGTTAGCCCAAATAATTCATATCTAGTTATTGTTGGTGACGTAGACTATAAAAAAGTTAAGAAACAGATTGAAGATTTATTTAGTAAATGGAAGCGGAAAGATATATTAATTAAATCCTTCCCTGAACCATTAAATCCAATTAGAACAGAGATAAATTTTGTTAATATGGATAATGCAGTCCAATCTGAAATTTCATTAATTAATACTGCCTCACTAGATAAATCAAATCCGGACTATTTCCCTGTTTTAGTAGCAAACCAAATTTTAGGTGGAGGTGCTGAGGCAAAACTTCATCAAAATCTCAGAGAAGATAAAGGATACACATATGGCTCATATTCCGTTTTTAATGACTCACACAAAACAAAAGCAAGGTTTAGAGCCTTTGCCAGTGTCAGAAATGCAGTGACTGATAGTGCAATTATAGAAATGATAAACGAAATAGATTTTTTAAGAAAAAATCCTGTAAAGTTAGAGGAGTTAAATCTGGTAAAATCAAAATATGCTGGGGCTTTTGTCAGAACACTTGAAGACCCTGGAACTATCGCCAATTTTATTATAACAACAAGAACTCAAGACCTCCCAAAAAGTTTTTATAGAAATTTTCTAAAAAATTTAAATCAAGTTTCCATAGAGGATATTCAACGTGTTTCTAAAAAATACTTTATGTTAGATAATGCAAGAATAATCATAACGGGAAAGGGTAAAGAAATCATTAATGGATTAGAAAAAATTTATTTTAATAATAGCTTACTCCCCGTAAAATATTTTGACAAATTTGGTGTTGAAACTCCTAAACCAGAATTTTCTAAAACGATTCCTGAAGGAATTACTTCTGCTGATATAATTGAAAACTATATTAATGCAATAGGAGGCAGGGAAAGATTATTAAAAATAAGTTCAAAAGAGTCTGTTTCAGAAGCAATGATTCAAGGAATGAAAATTGAAGTTCGTAACATCGAAACAATAAAAAATCAAAAGTCTTTAGAAATAAAAATGATGGGAAGTTTAATGCAAAAACAAGTTATAAATGATAGCATTGGCTTCAATGAAATTCAGGGGAAAAAAATCCCTATGGAAAGAAAAGAAATAGATAAAATTTTTGGAGAAAAAAATATTTTATTCCCCGAGGTTAATATTAATCCTAATAAATTAGAACTTTTAGGAATTGTAAATATAGATGGAGAACAGGCATATGAAATTAAATGGTCAGAATCTAAAACTAATTATTACTCCATAAATAGTTTCCTTAAAATCAAATCCATTGAAATTATTGAATCTCCCGATGGAACCAACTTAAATGAAGCGTTTTATGCTGACTACAAAGAATTTGAAAAAATACTTTTCCCACATAAGTTAATTCAAAACATGGGACCTCAAAAAGTTGAATTTTTAACAAAAAAAATAATTTTAAATAAATCCTATCCAAACAATTTTTTTAGATAGTCTCAAATTGCAGAATCTATTTTAATAATTCCATTTTAAACTTTCCATTAAATGCACAACATCTCTTTCAATGTATTTTGCGGCCGGCATAATTGAATCATAATTTGGTTTTGAATAAAAATAAAGAGAACCCATCAAAAAATTTTTAGTACTATCAGTTACAAAAAACTGTATTTGAGATGCAGCATCCCCAACTACTGAAAATAACGCTCCGTAAGTTTTATTGTCATCATTAAGGAATATTTTCTCTGGAATTTCATCAGCTTTTATAATGTGCTTTGCCGGAAGTTTATATGCATCATTAAGTAGAGAATCAATATTATTGCTGACTGATATGTATGATAAATATAAAGTCGCTTCCATGGGTTTATATTCTATATTTGGCGCTTGTTTTGAAGCTTTCTTTAGAGTTGCAAGTGAATTATATTCAAAAGTGAATGGAAAATCATTAGTAATTATTTCATAATTAGGTGATGGGTATTCTAATCTTAACATTGCGTAGGGTTTAGGAATTGATACCTCTTCACAACCTAAAAATAAATATGTAAGTACAATTGATCCTGTAAATACTAATTGTTTCATTTTTTAGGGAGAATAATTTTTATTGTCTTTATTCCTTTTTTATCTGCAGATTCTATGATAAATTTGTATTTATCAAATATGATTTGTTGTCCAATTTCAGGGAATTCTTGTGCAACTTCGAGAAGAAATCCTGCCAAGGATTCTGAATCAGCTTTAGTTTCTTCAAATTCTTTTGGATCATCCAATTCTATTATTTTGTAAAAATCATTCATGCTAATTTTTGCGTCAAAAATAAATGTTCTATCATCTAATTTTGAGTAGTTTAAATAATCATCATCAAATTCATCACTTATGTCTCCAACTATTTCCTCAATAACATCTTCAAGAGTTATAATACCAGAAGTTCCTCCATACTCGTCAACGACAACAGCCAAATGAATCTTCTTTTGTTTAAATTCCATTAATAAATCATCTATTTTTTTATTTTCTGTTACATAAAATGCTGGCTTGATGATTTTATTCCAGTCATAATCTTTTTTATTTATATGTGGGAGTAAATCTTTTATATATAAAAGGCCTTTTATTTGATCTAAACTTTCTTCATAAACAGGAACTCTTGAAAATCCTCTCTCCAGAATTAAAGGAATTATTTTATCAATGGTCATTTTATAATTAATAGCAAAAACATCTATTCTGGGTCGCATGATTTGTCTAGTTTCGATATTCCCAAAAGAAACAATCCCTTTAAGTATTTTTTGTTCATCAACAGTAGTTTCATCATCGGATGTTAATTCTAAAGCTTGAGATAATTTATCTACAGAGAACTCATTGCTTTTATGATCTAATTTCGACTCCATAAATCCTGTTAATCGACTCATTGGAATAGTTATAAAAAAAAGTAAATATCTGTCCATTAAAAAAATTGGATTCGCCATAAATAAAGAAAATTTAAGAACATTTCTAATGGCATATATTTCAGGTAGTATGTCTCCAAAAAAGAAAATCAAAAATGTAATTAAACCAACCTGTATTATCAAAACAATGATGGGGTTTTCTATATTGCTCAAGTATAATCCTTCTAAAGAAGCGAAAAGAAGCACTATTGCAATATTAATAAAGTTATTTGCAATTAATATTGTTGCTAAAAGACGTTTAGGTTTGTCTAAAAGTTTTCTGATTTTATCTAACCTACTTTGATCTTTCCCCTTTACCAAAGCAAGTTGGTTTCGGGTTAAAGAAAAAAAAGCAACTTCACTACCAGAAATTATCCCTGAACATATCAAAAGTATAATCAATAAAATTATTTTTAGAAAAGGAAATCCTTCCCCGTTATATAAAAATATTGAGATGAGAAAATATAAAGAACTCAAAAACTATGAATTTGATTAAAAAGGAAGGTCGTCTTCAGTGGGTAAATCTTTAGAATCTTTATTTGAGTTTGAAACAGAACTTTCCTCAACTGAACCCTGTTTACCTTTGCTAGTGTTTAAAAAAGTAAACTCATCAACATTTACTTCCGTAGTATAACGATCCTGACCATTTTCAGCTGTCCATTTTCTTGTTTTTAAACGCCCTTCTAGATATACTCTGTCTCCTTTAGATAAATATTTTTGACAAATTTCAGCAGCTTTATTTCGGACTAAGATATTATGCCAGTCTGTATTAGTAACTTTCTCTCCACTTGATTTATCGGTATATGTCTCATTAGTAGCAAGTGAAAATCTTCCAACACAACCTCCTCCTTCAAAATAATGCATTTTGATATCGTCGCCTAAATGACCTATCAACATAACTTTATTTAAACTTCCACTCATAATATGCAATTAATTAAGTTTGTAAGTGTCAATCAAATATAAAGAATATGATTAGCAGAGAAAAAACTTTTCTCTGAAATTTTGTAAAACTTTTGGCATTGGATAATTAATTAAATCTTTCTTGTCAATACATCCAATGAGATCCGTATCAATTTTTACAATCCAAAAATCAACTTCAATTTGCTGATGTGAAAGTATATTCTTTATGGGCTTATTGTTCCATTTTGATAGAGTGAATTCTTTTATATCACAATAATTTTTTAAAATATCTATAATCTTTGCTCTTGATATTTTTTTTATACTTTTTTTAGTCTCTAACAGTGGAAATTGATATAAATTTTTCCATATACCAGTATCTCTTTTTTCAATAATTACTTGTTTGAAAGAATTGTGAAAAACTATGAAATTAAAAAATCTAGTTTTAGTTTTCTTTTTTTTTGAATTAATTGGTAATAAACTAGTTTGATTATTTTTGAAAGAAAAACAATTCCCTTGTAAAGTACAAATATTACATTTAGGTTTTCTTGGAACACATTGAAGTGCACCAAATTCCATCATTGCCTGATTGAAAAGACCTGGTTCAAATCCCTTTATTAAAGAATTCACTTTCTCTTTGAATTTCTTCTTGGAAGAATATAAATTAATATCATCTTTAATGCCGAAAATTCTTGAAATAAATCTGTAAACATTTCCATCAACCACTCCCTCAGGTATATTAAAACAAATTGATACAATTGCACTGGCTGTATAATCACCTATCCCTTTGAATGATTTAAGTGTCTTAAAGTCATCTGGAAATTTACTGTCATATTCCTTATATATTTTGCAAGCCGTGTGGAATAAATTTCTAGCACGGCTGTAATAACCAAAACCTTCCCATGCTTTAAGAACTTCCTCCTCACTTGATTTCGCTAATTCATTTAAGGTTGGAAATATTTTTAAAAACTTTTGATAATACAAAACTCCATTATCTGCTTTTGTTTGTTGCAGAATAATTTCTGAAACCCATATTTTATATGGATCTTTTGTTTTTCTCCAAGGGAAAGACCTTTTGTTTTTTTGGTACCAGCTAATTAGTTTAGTCTGAATGAGCATAAAATATAAAACAGTAATTTACAATGATTTATAATATAAATTTATATATTTGGGGGCTTTTAAAACATTTATTTAATTAACATTTTAGATATGACAAAAGCTGACATAGTCTCAAAAGTTTCAGATAAGCTAGGCATTGATAAAATTGATGTACAAGCAACTGTGGAGAAATTCATGGAAGAAGTTAAAATGACTTTAGAAAATGGTGAAAATGTTTACCTAAGAGGTTTCGGAAGTTTTATTATTAAGACTCGTGCTAAAAAAACAGGAAGAAATATTTCAAAAAATGTTGCGGTAAATATACCTGCGCATAATATACCTGCTTTCAAGCCTTCAAGAGTTTTCCTAAATGGTGTCAAATCTAAAGTACCTGTTTCTTAATTGTATTTAGATTAACTAACTTATAATAATTAACATATGCCTAGTGGTAAAAAAAGAAAGCGTCACAAAGTTGCAACGCATAAGAGGAAAAAAAGGAGAAGATCAAATCGCCACAAGAAAAAATAGTGTTTAAAAAGCTAAAATTTATTCACGCTCTTTGACATGGGGTCTGAAATGAATTCAGTCCCTCCCGAAAATTGAATGTTTAATTAGCTATAATAATATAGCTACAAATTTTGTCACAGTGAAAAAAGAATTGGTTATACGATCAAATTCCTCTGCTGTTGATTTTGCATTACTGAATAACGGAAAACTAATTGAGTTAAATCAAGAAATCGATAGTAATAAGTTTTCTGTTGGAGATATTTTTATTTCTTCAATAAGAAAACCTGTTGCAGGACTTAATGCAGCATTTATCAATGTAGGTTATCAAAAAGATGGGTTTTTACACTATCATGATTTAGGCCCAAGATTATCTTCTGTTTTGAAATTTGTGTCCCTTGTTCAAAAAGGGAAAAAGAAAGATTTTTTATTGTCGAATTTTCATTATGAAAAAGATATACCAAAAGATGGAAAAATTGAAGATTTCATTCGACCAAAACAAAGAATACTTGTTCAAATTGTAAAAGAGCCTATCTCCTCCAAAGGTCCGAGAGTAAGTTCAGAGCTTTCTCTTGCTGGAAGATTTATGGTTTTAATACCTTTTTCTGATAGAGTTTCGATCTCACAAAAAATAGAGAGTAAAGAAGAAAAGTCTAGGCTTAATAAAATTGTAAAAAGTATTCGCCCTAAAGGTTTTGGAATAATTATTCGCACGGTTGCAAAAAATAAAAAAGTTGCACAACTTGATTCTGATCTCCAGAGATTATTGAATCGTTGGAAAAATATGTGTGAAAAATTAACTAAAGTTGATAAGTATCCCGCTAAAATTTTAAGTGAAATTAATCGATCATCAAGTATTTTAAGAGATATTTTTGATGATAATTTTACCGGAATTCATGTTGACGATTCGGAGATGTATTCTGAAATTAAAGATTACATTCAAACGATTGCGCCTAAAAAAACATCCATTGTAAATTTATATGAAAGTCATGTCCCAATTTTTGAAAGATATGGTATAGAAAGGCAAATTAAGACTTCCTTTGGAAAAACTGTTTCTATGCAAAAAGGGTCTTATTTGATTATTGAGCATACTGAAGCTCTCCATGTAATTGATGTTAATAGTGGTAATCAATCGAATCGATCAAAATCTAAATCACAAGAGGAAAGTGCATTGGAAGTTAATATGATAGCTGCCAGTGAAATTGCTAGACAAGTTAAGTTACGAGACTTAGGTGGTATAATTGTTGTTGATTTTATAGATCTCACTTCTAATGAAAACAGAAAAAAATTATTTGAGCATCTTAAAAATCAAATGAGCAATGATAGAACAAAACACAAAATTTTACCTCCAAGTAAATTTGGTTTAATTCAGATAACTCGTCAAAGAGTTCGTCCGGAGATGAATATAAAAACTAAAGAACCAAATCCTAATGAAGCTAATGAAGTTGAGGCGCCAATTATCATATTAGAAAAAATTAACGCAGAACTAGATAAAATATCAAAGCACAATCGATATAAAAAGGAGAAGGTTTTTTTACATACTCATCCTTTTGTAGCTGCATATTTAAATCAGGGAATCCCTTCAATTCGAATGAAATGGTTTCTAAAATACAATAAGTGGATACAAATAATTCCACGCGATGCTTTTTTTTATTTAGAATTTCGTTTTTTAGACAATAATAAAAAATTTATTAAAATAAAATGATTTATTAAAACCGCCTATTAGTTAAATAGGCGGTTTTTTTATTTTAAATTAGTTTGAATGAAACCATCAGCCTCAAATAAAACCGAAAAAATTCAATTAAAGATTGAAAGTTTTTGTGCTTATCAAGAAAGATGTAAAAAAGAAGTAATAAATAAACTCAAAAGCTGGGGATTGGAAAAAAAAACAATAAATGAAATAGTATTAAATCTCTTAAATCAAGATTATTTGAATGAAATACGTTATTCTAAAAGCTACTCCAGAGGTAAATTCAGAATAAAAAAATGGGGGAGATTAAAGATTTATCAAGAACTTAGAAAAAGAAATATTTCTGAAACCAATATAAAAATTGGACTTGAAGAAATAGAAGAGGACTATCATTTAACTTGTAAAGAATTAGTCAAAAAAATCTGGAAATCAAGTAACTCAAAATCTTTAATTGAAAAGAAAAAAAAAATTTGGGATTATATGAGGTACAGAGGATGGGAAAAATCCTTGATCTTTGATATGATAGAAAAAGTAGAAAAAAAAGCTTCGGATTTATAGGGTATAAGTTATTCCAAATAAAAAGTTTCTTTTAGGCATAGGCACAAGATTTGTCTCAGAGTACTCAATATCAAACAAATTATTTATTGATAAATCTACCTCTATTTTTTTAAATCCATAATGAAAATATAGATCAATAATACTATCCCTCTTTCTGTTATTCCTTTCAATAAATTTTAAGACAGTAGAGGAGTTTATTAAACGAAAAAATTTATAATGATAAGTTCCGGATATTTGATGCTTTACAGAGTTATTTATTGAATACTTAGAAAAGCTGTATCTAATATTTTTTAGATTATTTTTTGAGTAAGAATATCCTAGTTTAAAAAAGTTTGTGTTCGACATGTTATTAAAAGGAAAAAAAAGTTCCATTTCAAATCCCTTTGTATCAATCTCTCTTATATTATTAGCTTGCCAAATTTCCTCTTCAGCTTCCTTTACATAATCAATTAAATTTTTTGATTGTCTGTTATATATAGTAAATAATCCGCTAAATTTTTTATTGATATAACGAACTCCTAATTCATTAGTAAATGCTTCTTCTGATTTCAGATTTTTATTTCCTTTTGTTGTAGGATCCTCATAATATAAATCTGTATATGTTGGTGTTCTGTAGGTGTATCCAATTGTGCTGTATATTCTTAGGTTATTACTTAATTGAAATCCCATGTCTAATCCAGGAAAAAAGTTCCACTTGAAATCAGAGAAATAATTAATTGAAAATCCAGGAGTAATATCAAACATATCATTAATCAATCGAAATCTATGTTCAAAAAAAACATTAACTATGGTTCGTTCATGATTGCCTAAGTTATTGCTTGCAATTGAAACTTTTGAAAGTTCGACTCCAAGACCTGATTCTGCATTATTCCAAGAAAAACTTGTATCAAATGAAAATCCATATTTATTTGTTATGTGAAGGTTCCTGTAAATCTCAGGTTTCCCCCTAATATATTCATAGGTGTCTTGTCCTCTTCTCCAAAAAACTTTGGGCTTTAAAAGCCATTTTTTTTTATTGAAAGTTGATGAAAAAACTATAAGGCTGGCTTGAGTTTCTTCATACTGCTCAGTCGCACTAGGATTTGCGTAGAATCCATTGGCTCCAAATTTTCTATCTGAGAAAAAAGCAAGCATATTTATTGGATTCTTCTTTTTTGAAAACTCCCCCTTCAAAAAATAATTAGAAAAGTTATAGTCAGTATTATGACGATATCCATTAGATGAATTACTGCTTAAATTTAATAGTATACTATTTTTTTCATTTGAAAAACCATATAAAATATTCCCCATTGTCCTATTATAAGATCCTTTACTTAGATCAAATGAAATCTTTTTTTTAGTTTGACTTTTTGTAACTATGTTTATTGCACCAGTAAAAGCATTTTGTCCAAAAATTCTTGCAGATGATCCCTTAATAATTTCAATCCTCTCAATTAGATCAGGAGGAGGTAAAAAATTAAGGCTATGGTGACCCGTTTGTGAATCCTCTAATTTTACTCCATCTATTAAAACCAAAGTTTGATCAAAAGTGCCTCCTCTAATATATAAATCAGCCTGAATTCCATCGGCCCCTCTTCTTCTAATATCAATTCCAGGAATTTGCTTCAATATATCTATTATTGTTTTGATACCACTTTTTTTAATTTCTTCTTTAGAAATTATTTGAATAGATCTTGAATTTTTTGAAAATGGTATATCTATCCTTGAAGAAGAAATAACTACTTCATCAAGATTTTCTTCAACTATTTTTATCTGTGCATTGCAAAAAACAGTGAAACAAAGCAATAAAGCAATGGATAGTTTTTTATTTTTCAAATGAAAGTTTTTAAAAATAAATTCTAGTCAGAAAGCAAAATCAATTTATTTTTTTTCACCTGAATAACTCCAGACTTAATTTTATATAAAAAAGTTTCTTTTCCTTCCTTAGAAAAAAAATTTTCATCTTTCTCTTCAGGTGTTTTATTAGTTTTAATTTTTACAATTCCCTTTTTAAGTGTTGAAATTATTGGAGCATGGTTGTTGAGAACCTGAAAGTTACCACTTGATCCTGGAACAGATATAGAATCAACTTCACCCTTAAATACGATAGCTTCAGGAGAAATAATTTCTAGGTACATAATCTATGCTTCAGACAACATTTTTTCGCCAGTGGCAATAGCTTCCTCAATAGTTCCCTTTAGATTAAAAGCAGCCTCTGGAAGATGATCAAGTTCTCCATCCATTATCATATTGAATCCTTTAATGGTGTCTTTGATATCAACAAGGACTCCTGGGATGCCAGTAAACTGTTCGGCAACATGGAAAGGTTGTGACAAAAATCTTTGTACTTTTCTTGCTCTTGCCACTGCAAGTTTATCATCCTCTGATAATTCTTCCATTCCAAGAATAGCAATAATATCTTGTAATTCTTTATATCGCTGAAGGAGTTCTTTGACTCTTTGAGCACAGTTATAATGTTCATCTCCTAATATTTCAGGCGTTAAAATTCTTGAAGTAGAGTCTAGGGGATCAACCGCGGGATAAATTCCAATTTCAGCAATTTTTCTTGATAGAACAGTAGTTGCATCTAGATGGGCAAAAGTAGTTGCTGGAGCAGGATCTGTTAAATCGTCTGCAGGAACATATACTGCTTGAACAGAAGTAATTGAACCCTTTTTTGTTGATGTTATTCGTTCTTGCATTGCTCCCATTTCAGTTGCTAAAGTTGGTTGATATCCAACAGCAGAGGGCATTCTACCAAGCAAAGCAGATACCTCTGATCCAGCCTGTGTAAATCGGAAAATATTATCAACAAAAAACAAAACATCTTTTCCTTGTCCATCTCCTGCGCCATCTCTAAAGTATTCAGCTAAGGTTAATCCGGATAAAGCAACTCGTGCACGAGCTCCAGGAGGTTCATTCATTTGACCAAAAACAAATGTTGCCTTAGATTCACTCATTGCCTTCTTATCAACTTTAGATAAGTCCCAACTTCCTGCTTTCATGGATTCAAGAAACTTATCTCCGTAATTGATAATTCCGGATTCTAACATTTCTCGTAATAAATCATTTCCTTCTCTTGTTCTCTCTCCTACTCCTGCAAAAACAGAAAGACCGCCATATCCTTTTGCAATATTGTTTATCAATTCCTGAATTAGAACTGTTTTACCTACTCCAGCTCCGCCAAAGAGTCCTATTTTACCACCCTTAGCATAAGGCTCAATTAGATCGATAACTTTTATCCCAGTAAATAATACTTCAGTAGAAGTAGATAGTTCTTCAAAAGGTGGTGCATCACGATGTATAGGCAAACCTTTTTTTCCTTTTTTCGGCAATTTTTCAAGACCATCTATTGGATCTCCAATAACATTAAAAAGACGGCCATAAACTTCTTCTCCTATAGGCATTTGAATCGGATTATCTGTAGCAAAAACATTTTCCCCTCTACTTAATCCATCTGTGGAATCCATAGAAATTGTTCTAACAGTATTTTCGCCAATATGAGATTGTACTTCTAAGACTAAAAGTGAGCCGTCATCTCTCTTGATTTCTAAAGAATCATATATTCTTGGGAGATCTTCCTCGCCAGTAAATTCAACATCGACAACAGGGCCTATTATTTCAGAAACTTTTCCAACTTGATTTGCCATATTTTTGTTTAAAATTTTATAATAAAAAAAACTTAAATTTTGCTTGCAAATATAGTACTTAGACTTATAATCTTAAAAAGTCTTTACTATTATTTATCCTAATTTTTTAGATTTTATAAACTTCTTTCAATAACCCTTGATTTTTGCTAATTTATCTAGGTGGAAATTATAATCTCCAAAAATTTTTTGAACAACACGAGCCTTTTTTAGATAAAATCCAATATTAGAATCGTCTGTAACACCTATCCCGCCATGCATTTGAATCGCTTCGTTGGTCATCAATTTAGCTGTTTTACATAGCTTTGCCTTGGCAAGACTCGCATAATATGATAGATCAGTATTTTCTTTGTCTATAGCCTGTAAAGCCTTTAAAACTATTGACTTACAAAGTTCAATCTCAGAAAAAAGCTTTGCCGCTCTGTGTTGAAGTGATTGAAAAGATCCTATCTTGACGCCGAATTGCTCACGTTCTTTCAAATAATTAATTGTTAATTCAAAAGACTCCAAAATAATGCCCAATATTTCAGCAGAAAGTCCGACACATGAAATATCAAGAATTTTTTTTATTAATTCTCTTCCGGAGATTTTAATATCCAGACGATATTCCTTTGGAATAGATACATCATCTAGTATAATCTCTGAATAAGAAGATGTGTCTAATAAGATCTTATTCTTAATTGTAATTCCTGAAGTATTTGATTTGACAATAAAAAGACCATATTCCTCAGAATCTGTTTTTGCAAGAACTATTAAATGATCAGAAAAATTAGCATTTAAAACAAAAGTCTTTTTGCCATTTAGTTTATAGTATTTATTTTCTTCTGTTGCCCTTGTATTAATATCATCAGGATCGTGATAAGATTTTTCATCCACAGCAAGTGCAATTAAAGTTTCTCCGCTCATTAGCTTAGGAAAAAAATTAATTTTCAAGTCATTATTATCAGAATATTTAAGAGCCGTAGCTGAAAATAAGATTGAAGAAACTAAAGGGGATTTCACTAATTTTCTTCCCATTTCCTCTAGGACTTGTCCCATCCCAACATATCCAAAATCTAGTCCATTATATTCTTCAGGAATTATTAACGAAGTCCATCCCATTTCAATCATTTCATTCCATGTAGATTCATCAAATGATTGATAATTTTGATCGCGAAGTGATCTAAACTGATCAATAGAGGCTTTGGATTCAATCAATTCTCGAGCTGCTTCTTTAAGCATTTTTTCTTCTTCTGTTATTATTAGAGCCATTATTATAAGTCTTTTTATGGTAATTCTAAAATTCGTTTTGCAATTATATTAAGTTGTATCTCTGAAGTGCCTCCCTCAATTGTATTACCTTTCGATCTGCAAAAGTTTCTTGCAAGATTTATCCTAGAATCTTTTTCATCTAACCAAAGTAAACCATCGGAGCCCGAAATACTTAACAAAAGTTCAAATCTTTTTACATTTAATTCAGTGCCATAATATTTAAAAAAAGAAGAGAGAGCTCCTGAATTATTTCCTGCTTTTGCTTCATCGATAATTCTCTGGATTGTAAGATCAAAAATTTCATCATCTAACTCAAAGTCCGATATTTCTGTTCTTAAAATTGAATCTTCTAATTTGCCATTCTCAAAAGGAAGATTCTTTTTAGCTAATTTATGAGGACTTTGTTTTATGTCTGTTTCACCAATCCCACCAATCATTTGTCTCTCATGAGTGAGTAAAAATTTTGCAATTGTCCACCCGTCATTTAAGTTCCCTACTAAATTACTTTTAGGAACTCTAACAGCATCAAAAAAGGTTTCACAAAAAGGAGATTTACCACTAATTAATTTTATTGGCCTTGTTGAAACTCCCTTTGATTTCATATCTACTAAGAGAAAACTAATCCCTTTATGCTTGGGAGCATTTTGATCAGTTCTTACCAAACAAAAAATCCAATCTGCTTTATCTCCATATGATGTCCATACTTTTGATCCGGTTACTAAAAAATAATCTCCCTTATCTTCAGCTTTCATCTGAAGTCCAGCTAAATCACTTCCGGAATTTGGTTCACTATAACCTTGACACCACCATATCTCTCCTTTTACTATTTGTGGTAAATATTTTAATTTTTGTTTTTCTGTTGCAAATTGAAGTAAAGCAGGGCCTAACATTGAAATACCAAAAGAATAAATCGGTTTTCGACAACCTAAACGACTCATTTCTTGAGTAAGAATAGTGTTTTCTTTTGGAGACAGTCCTCCTCCTCCATATTTTTTTTCCCAATAAGGAACAATCCATCCTTTCTCTAACATTCTTTCGAACCATATCTTTTGATCTTCTGAGTTAAATTTTGCGTTTCTACCACCCCAATAAAAATCACTTGCGTCTTTAATTGGTTGACACATACTTTTAGGGCAATTCTCTTCTAGCCATGCCCTTGTCTCTGTTCTAAAATCTGCTATATCTACTTTAATTTTTGAATCCATAATTTTCTAAAATAAATCGTCAACTTTTTTTTTGTCAATTGCCTGACTTGACATAATTCCGTACAATTCTACAATTTTGTTAAGTTGACTAAATCTGGTGTCATTTGTAAATCCCTTACTATAGCGTAAATAGATTTGTTGAACAATAACAGCTATTTTAAATAATCCAAAAATAAAGTAAAATACTATGTTAGATAAATCTCTTTTGCTTTTTAATGCGTAAAGCTCTATCAATTCTCCACGTTTTGGATTTCCATCAGTAGTGGTCAAATTTAGATTGATTGACTTTATAAAGTCAGGATCTGATTGATGAATCCAGTATCCAAGAGTAGTGCCTAAGTCCATTAGTGGATCACCAACTGTTGCCATTTCCCAGTCCAAAACAGCCTTTATTTTTAAATTATCATCTGCATTTAAAACTAAGTTATCGTATTTGTAATCATTATGAATTAAAGAAGTTTGATTTTTCGTTGGGTAATTATTACATAGCCACTTGATTGTTTTTTCAATTCCATCATAATTATTTGTTTTTGACTTTTCATATCGATAGATCCATCCTTCAACTTGTCTTTTCACATATCCCTCAGGCCTAGCAAAATTTGAGAACTCTGGATTATTACAGTCTATTGAATGTAATTCTGTCATAGTGGAAACAAAGTCATAGACAATCTCCTTTATTTTATTTGGTTCTGGAAGTTCATTTTTTGGCATTCCTCCCCTTAAAATTACTCCTTCTATTCGTTCCATGATATAAAAAGGGGATCCAATGACTTTTTCATCATCACAAAAAAGAATTGGCTTAGGAGCTTTGGAGAATTTATTTTTTAATATTGATAAAATTTTATATTCACGAGACATATCATGACCTGATTTTACTTTTGCTCCAAAAGGAGGTCTTCTAAGAACATATTCACTTTCATTAAATTTAATTAAATAAGTTAGGTTTGAATATCCTGAAGGAAATTGAAGGACTTCTATCTCTGAACAATTTGAATTAAATTTTCTAGACAAATATTCTGACAGGCGATCATTATCTAAATCTTCTCCGTTTCTGATTTTAGTAGGGACATCCAATTTCATGATATAATCTATCTATTTCAAATACTCTTTTAAAATTAATTTAGCCACTCTACTTTTATGAACTTCATCTGCTCCATCATAAATCCTTGCTGCCCTTTCATGTCTGTAATAATAAGATAAAATTGTATCATCCGTCACTCCTTTAGCCCCATATACTTGAATCGCGCAATCAACAACTTTTTGAAGAACTTGAGCGCAATAAAACTTTATAATTGAAATATCTGCCCTTGATTTATAGCTGCCATGAGTATCAATTTTTTTTGCAGCGTCTTGAACAAGGAGACGAGCAGCATTAATCTCTGCCCTGCATTCAGAAATCCAATTTTGAACACTTTGCTTATTCCCAAGCATTATTCCTTGGGATATTTCTCTTGATAAAGCTCGCTTACACATTAAATCAAAGGATCTTTCACACATGCCAATCCATCGCATACAATGGTGAATCCTTCCAGGCCCTAATCTTTTTTGGGCAATTGAAAATCCTTCTCCCTCATTCCCAAGAATATTTGAAGTCGAAACAACAGCATCATTGAATTTAATTTCAGCATGACTCTCCCAACCTGATCCCGAATTTCCCATAACAGAAACATTTCTGACAAATTCAAGACCTTTATTATCAGTGGGAACAATAATTTGACTAGCTCTTTTATGAGGATTATCTGTTTTGGGATTAGTAATAAGCATAACAATTGCAAATGATGACCCATCAAATCCAGATGTAAACCATTTATGTCCATTGATTATATAATCGTTCCCCTTTTTAGTTGCAAATGTTCCCATTTTTATGGGATTTGATCCTGCAAAATCTGGTTCGGTCATAGCAAAACAACTTCTTATTTTCCCTTCTAATAAAGGATACAAATATTGCTCTTTTTGATTATCAGATCCACATTCAATGAGGATTTCCATATTTCCAGCATCAGGAGCCTGGCAATTAAAACAATAATGTCCATAAGGGCTAGCTCCTAAAATCTCACTAATCTCACCAAATTGTTCATTATTTAGCCCCAAACCACCATATTGCTTTGATATTTGTGGCAACCATAATTTATTTGTCCTAACCTTTTCTCTGATTTGATTCAGTTTTGGTAACTTATCACTCCAATCAGAATTAAGAATCCATGGCTCTAAAGCTATTATTTCTTTTTTTACAAAGGATTTAATCTTTTCTTTTATTTCTTTAAACTCCATATTGCTTCTATTTGCCTAAAAATTTAGGTTTTCTCTTTTCAATAAAAGCTGTTACTCCTTCTATTAAATCATGGCTCTTAAAGGCAGTTATCTGCTTCTCAGCTTCAAATTCAATTGCATCATTTAAATTATTATCCATAGAAAAAAACATGTCCTGTTTAGTGATTCCTATAGCTAAAGTAGGCTTTTTAGATAGCTCTTCACCCCATTTTTGTGCCTCGGTAAGAATATTTTCATCTTTCACTAATCTATTTGCTAAACCTAACTTTAAACATTCCTCTCCAAAAACCTTTTTTCCACTAACTGCAATTTCAAGAGCTCTACTATATCCAACTTGTCTTGTTAACAGCCAACTAGCTCCTCCATCTGGACCTAACCCAATATTAATAAAAGCATAAAGTATTCCGCTTTTTTTACTCATTACTCTAAAATCACAAGCTAGAGCAAATGCTGCTCCAACTCCTGCGGCGGTACCATTTATTGCACCAATTATTGGTTTTTTTATAGAAAAAAACAATTTCATAATCGGTTGATATTTTTCGATGATATAATTTCTTCTTTCCTCTGGAGTAACTTGAAATCCAAAAACACTCATATCTGCACCAGCACAAAAACCAGGTCCATTGCCAGTTAAAACAATAGAGCGGATTGCTTGGTCTTCCTTACATTTATTTAATCCATCAATAATTCCATCTATTAGATCTTGGTCCACAGCATTATAACGATCTGGGCGATTTAAAGTAATTGTTGCAACACTATTTTTTTTATTAAATAAAACTGCTTTATTCATAATTTACTATCTGTATGCAAGGGCTAAACAATCAGCTACACATGCCGGCTTTTCTAATCCCTTTAATTCAATAACAACCTGTAATTTATACTTAGCTCCCTTAGGAATTTTAAGATATTCTAGTAATGAAACTCTCCCTCTGAATCTTGATCCAGAAATTGTAGCGCTGGGAAAACGAACTTTATCTAAACCATAATTTATCGCCATTGAAGTATTTTTAATTTCATAACAATCAAACATTATCTTAGAGCTTAATGAAAGCATTAAAAATCCATGAGCAATTGTTTGTTTATATGGCGATTCTTTTTTACTTCGCTCTTCATCAATATGAATCCATTGAAAATCTTCTGTTACATCTGCGAATTTATTTATCCGCTCCTGATCTATTTCATTCCAACCCGTTAAACCTAATTCTTTTCCAATAAAACCCTCGAGCTCCTCAATATTATTAAAAACAGTTTTATAGGGATCTTGTATTTCTTTCTCTTTCATGACTGAATATTAAGTTAACATGTGACCTCCATCAATGGTATAGACTCCTCCGGTCGAATAACTTCCAGCATTAGATGATAAATAAACAGCTAATCCAGAAATTTCAATTGGCTGCGCCATTCTTCCCGCAGGTAATTGATCCTCAAACTTTTTTAAAATAGATTCATTCTTCCATATACCAGAGCTAAGTTTAGTTTGGATTAAGCCAGGGCATATTGCATTGGAGCGAATACCATATTTACCCCATTCTTTAGCCTGAACTTTAGTTAACATAATTAAAGCTGACTTTGTCATGCTATAAATCCCTAATCCAAAAGTTGGTTTTAATCCCTCCACGGAGGCGATATTAATGATTGATCCATCTTTTTTTTCTTTCAAATAAGGGAAACACAAGTTTCCAAAATCAAAAGCTGATTTTAAATTCACATCCATCATTTTGTCATAAATTGCTTCAGTCATATTTTCTAATGAACCATGTACGGGATTAATAGCTGCATTATTTATTAAAATATCAATCCCTCCATAAGTCTTAATTACTTTTTGAATTAACTCTTTTCTTTGCTGAGACTCTCCGACATGACATGCTATTCCTTTTGATTCAAAACCTTTTTTTTGAATTTTATCAGCTGCATCATCAACAGCTTCTTGAGAGCGACTACTAACAATAACTTTAGCACCATATTCTGCAAGAGCTTCAGCTATTGAAAAACCAATCCCCTTACTGGCGCCAGTAATAATTGCTACCTTTCCATTGAGATTAAACAGCTTTTTAGTACTCATATGTTACTGGTTTGTTTTTTTATCTGTTTTTTAAATTCATTAGACTCTTTGGGATTGATTATCACTTTTGATAGTATTTCGCATAATATCTCTGAGGTTCCACCTCCTATTTGCTCAGATTTTGAATTCCTCAAGATTCTAGTAAGAGGATATTCATCTATAAGCCCTTCGCCACCAAATGTTTGAAAACTTTGAAGCATAATCCTATCACAAAGCTGAGTAGCTAAAAGCTTTGCCATTAACGCCTCTTTAAATAAAGAGTCCCCTTTTTCAAATCTTATATAAAGATTAATTAGAAACTGTCGATTTAATTCGATTTCTGAAGCCATTCTGGCAATTCGATGTCTTAAGACTTGAAATTTTGCTACTGGGTCTCCAAAAAGTTCTCGCTCCTTAAGATATTTCAATGTCCTTTCAAGAGCAAATTGAGAAGTACCAAGAGAAATTGAAGCCATTGATAAACTTCCGTATATAGAATGCCCTATTAGATCAAATTCTTCTTCAGGATCTCCCAATAAGTTCCCAAGAGGAATTTTTACATTTTCAAAACTGATTTCAGTCATGTCTGAATTATGAGATCCTAATTTGTTTTGCTTAATATAATTTACTCCAGGAAGATTAGTTTCAACTATGAAAATTCCAACTCCCTCTGATTTTGATTTTGACTCAGTTTTTGCAGTTACTAAAACATAATCACTTTCAATGGAATTTGCAATAAAATTTTTGGATCCATTAATGATGTAATTTTCCCCACTTTTTGTAGCAGTTGTTTTGATATTTTTAGAATCAAAATCCATAAAAGGTTCTGAAAAGGCAACGCAGCCAATTAAATCCCCTTTAACGCCTGAGATCAAATATTTTTGCTTTTGATTCTCACTGCCATTATTGTTTATATACATTAGTGACAAGTAAAAGTGTGAAGCTAAAGTAGCTGCAAATCCCGTAGGAGTAATCCTAGATATCTCCTCAAGAATTATCACTGTATACCAAATTTCAGAGTTACTACCGCCGTACTTCTGATCAAATGGTAATCCAAAATATCCCATTTGAGCAAACTTTTTGTAGACCTCTTTTGGAATATTTCCTTGCTTATTCCATGAACTAATATTTGATCCTACCTCTTTCTGTATGAATTTTCTTACTGCCCTTCTAAATAATTCTCGATGATCAAATCCCATTTGATAAATTGATCCAATTGGATTATAGAAAAACTTCTCTGATGAAGCCCCGGTATCCTTCTCTTTTTCATATTTCACATCATCAATTACCATTTTAGATATTATCTCATGCATAATTTCTGATGTGCCAGCACCGATTGTGCCTGCTCTAACATCACGATACATTCTAGCCATTGGATAATCCTCCATATAACCGTAACCTCCATAAAACTGTAAACATTGTGTTGCTACTTTTTCATGAAGCTCAGTACAAATTAATTTAGCCATTGAACATAACTTCACATCATACATCCCTCTCCCAAAAATATTACAACAATAGTAGCCAAAAGATTTTAGAGCCTCCACCTCTGAGGATAGTTGAGCTACACGATGCCTTAAAACTTGAAAAGTATCTATTGTATTTCCAAAAGCCTTTCTCTCGGACATATATTCCATTGATATTTCAATTGCATATTCCATAGAAGCTACTGAGGAAGGAATAAAACAGAGTCTTTCAAGTTGCAACCCATTCATTAAATACTTAAAGCCCGAACCCTCTTCCCCAATTAAATTCTCAATTGGAACTTTTACACTGTCAAAACTCAATTCAGCAGTATCTGAACAATGCCACCCAAGCTTATTTAGCTTATTCTTTTGAATTCCCTCTGAATTTAAGTCAATTACCAATAGGCTCACTCCTTTTGACCCTTTATCAGGATCTGTTTTAACTACAGTTACTACAAAGTCACCATAGTAAGCATTTGTAATAAAGGTTTTTGAACCATCAACTATGTAGTGATTCCCCTTCTTAATTGCTTTAGTTTTAATTTTTTGAGTATCAGATCCCACATCAGGTTCAGTAATCCCAATACAACCTATTAATTCACCGGAAATTATTTTTGATAAATATTTTTGTTTAATTACTTCTGAACCATACTTTACTATGTAAGGACCAGCCATATACTGTGCAGCTTGATGAGCAATAGTAAAACCACCGCAGTTTATTCTTCCAAGCTCCTCGTTGAAAACTACATCAAAGAAAAAATCTAAATCACTCCCTCCATACTCTTTGGGATAAGATAAGCCAAGATATCCCATGGCCCCCATTTTCTTCCAAATTTCTCTTGGAATTTTCTTTTCTTTTTCCCATTGATTGATATTGGGGAGCACCTCCCTTTGAAGAAAATCTCTAAGACTCGCTCTAAATAATTCATGCTCTTCTCTAAAATAATCCATTCGCTTTAAATAAGTTTTTTTATCAAATTAAATAACTCCATTCGATCGCCTGATAAATGATCAAGTCCATCCACTGGAATAGTGACACCACTAATGTAAGAAGAAAGTGGTGAAGCAAGAAATATAACTGCATTAGCTATATCTTTTGGAGTTCCAAATCTGTTCATCAGATTTTTTTTCTCTATTTTTTTAAAAAAAGATTTAATTACTTCAGGGTAAGAATTTAAACCAGAAGTAGATATTATTCCTGGAGCAACAGAATTTATTCTGATGTTGTATTGAGCCCATTCTTGCCCTAGGGTTTTGGTTAGATTCTCAACACCTGCTCTGGCAGCTCCTGTGTGAGCCATCCCTGGAAAGCCTCTTACAACATTTGCTGTTATATTAACTATATTCCCCTCCTTTTGAGGTATAAAAAATTTGTTTGCACTAGAATGACACATATTAAATGTCCCATTTAAATTATTATTAATTACAGCAGACCACCCTTTTTGAGACATTACCTCAGCAGGTGCTGGGAATTGCCCTCCTGCATTATTTACCAGTATGTCTAATTTCCCAATTTTTTTGTCTATCCAGTTGATTAGATCTTCAATTGTTTCAGTTTTTCTTATATCACAGACCTTATAGTAACATTCACCATTTTTTGACAATTCTTTTGATGATTTTTCTAAATTTGATTCATCTCTAGAAGTAATAATTACGGATCCTCCAAGCTCAATGAAGAGTTCAGCAATGCCATAACCTATTCCAGTGCCTCCTCCTGTAACTAAAATGACCTTCCCTTTAAATAATCCCTTAGAATACATAATCAAAAAATCTTTTATTTATAAATTATCTATATTATGTTTAGATAATCAATTGATATTACAAAACTATTTTAAAGAAGAAAGAGCAACAAATGTTGCTCTTTCTAGATCCTTAACCGTACCATGATAAATACTTTTCAGGGTACCAGACATTAATTAATTTTCTATTGGAACGAATACGTAGCTGTTAAAACTGTTCTTCTTCCAATTACAGGCATTCCTGGCATCGCTCGATACTTCTCATCAAATAAATTAGTTGCTGATAAGTTTAGATTAACTCCATTATCAAACTTATATCCAAGATTGATATCTATAAGATCCTTTTCCTGAACTGTTCCGCCATATTCTCCCTGATTTGATTCAAATGAATCATCATGTTGGTATGTTACACTTCCAAACATTCCTTTTCCTGTTCCGCCATACATGATTCCTCCTCTGTATTTTACCTTTGGAGTATTCAAGTAAGCTTCAAAAGGAAGATCGTCATCACCAACAGCCCAGTAATTTTGACTTAAATAAGATCCATTTGCCCAAACCGTAACTTTATCATTAACATAATACTCTAAAGCTATATCCGTCCCCCAATGACTCCTTACGGCATCACCAAACCTTCTATATCCAGCAGGTGAATGGACCATTCCATCTCCTTTGGGAGATTCAGCAGATTCAATAGCTCCGAATATTGGAAAAGCAGCGCTTGCAAGATTCCAAAAGCTTGTCGCTCCTTCTGCATCATTTCCTGTGGCACTACCATAAACTCCTCCAATCATACCAGCTAATCCAGTAACAACAGTTGGCACAAGACTTCCAACTGTTTGAGCTAGAGAAGGAATTCCAGGGATATTACCAGCAGCCATCTGAGCAAAGTCTAAAGATAGAGCTGCAGCATTAGCTTGATATTGAGCTGTTACTTGTTGAGTTACTGCAGCTGTAACTGGCGCAGTTAGCCCAGCAGCAGCATCAGTTCCAACAGCAGTTGCCATATCTGATGTCATTTGAGCAGCATCAGCAATTAACCAGTAGCTAGGGCCTACAGCGGCAAACTGAGTAAATCCTTTTCTCTCATAAGTGTAAAAATCTACTGAGACGCCTAATTTATCTTCCCAAATTCCCTTATATCCAACTTCAAAAGAATTTTGATATTCTATCTTGGATTTTTCAGCACCTGACAAAGCAGCGTTAAATGCTCTTGGCAAACGATTTTCTGCAGATGCATTAGCTAAATCAAAAACATCATATGCATATAGTGATCCAGTCATCATGTTTGCAGCAGGTCCTGCGTAACCACTTAGAAAAGCATTAACAAGCGGAAGAAAAGGTTGAAGTGCAACAACATTTGGATCAGGCGCCAATGTTAATGGATTGATTCCGCCTGCAATGAATCCATTAATTGCAGCATCAGCACCTGCTTTAATTGCATTGTAAGGCACTGCAAGAGGTAATCCTGTTATACTAGTTGGAAAATCATTGTCTCCAGGCAATAATGTTGAGTCAATAAACCCATTTGGATTTATGGTTTGAACATCATTTTGACCACTTAACCATACATCAAATACAGCAGGTTGAACCGTAGAAACGGGGAAGTCAATATACTGCTGCAGGGAAGTAGGCCCTGTGGTAGCTATATTATAAGATGCTCTGAAAGTATTCTTATCATCAGCCTTATAAACTAGAGCAACCCTTGGAGAAAGTCCTCCTTCATCTATAAAATTAAATGTATCATATCTAACAGCATAATTCAAATCAAGCTTATCAGTCAATGTTGTAGTTCCTTGAACATAAGCTCCCATGATTGTGTATTGATCATCATCATCAAATCTCCCGTAGAGAGTATATTCAGAATCTGTAGCCGTATCTCTGTAGTCAGCTCCTATTGTAAAATTAGTATTTAAGAAATCCGGCACATCAAAATTATATTGTATTTGAGCCTCCAGAGAATTTCTAGATGCAACTTGTCTTAGGCCAGTATTATACAAGAAAGTAGGGTTTTCTGAGGTACCCCCATCATTTGCATTATAATAAGCCTGAGCAAAAAGTCCTCCTGATCTATATCTAGCTTGAGCCCACCAGTCAGTCCCTTGAGTATAACCTGGTCCTTGAGAATTAAAAAATAACCCACCACCATTAGCAATACCCGCAGCTAATACTGCTGAAGTATTTGTGTCGGGACGATATTCAAGAGTAATATTAGCAGATTGATTTTTAAATTCATTAATCATTGGGTTTCCATCACCATCCTGATCCAGATCAGGCTGAGCTAAAAGTATTTGTCCAGTTGCAGTATTATTGACTTGCATGTTTTTTACCAATGGTTGAGAGACTGTTGTCGCAAGTGAAGCAATTCTTCCAGCGTCTTCAACTGGGTCTAATTGAAAGTCATTACCCTTTCTAACACTTGCGTTTATTTTATAGCCTAATGTTTTATCTTCATTAGCCCAAGCATGTCTTAAGGTAAATCCTTGAAGATCCATGCTTCCAGCCATAAGCTCAACTGTTGTGCCTGGATGATCAATGGCACTTTTTGATAAAAAATGTACTACTCCCGAAGTTACACCTGGTCCATACATAGCAGATCCTGATCCCCTAACGACTTCAATCCTGTCGATATCAATATTGGAGAGGCCTGATTGAAAGGTGAAAAAAGTACCTGCAGCAGGCGTTACTAAATATCTATAGTCAAGAATAGGAAAAGTGGAGGTTCCAAAAACCCCAGCACCAGCTCTCATCTCAATATTTAATGAATTAGCTGATTGTTGTTGTAGTTGAACTCCAGGGACATTCATTAAATTCCTAACTGGGTCAACTGCAGTAACAGAATTCTCAATGTCTCTTGAGCTAACAATGGAAACAGATGCGGGTGCATCTAAAACTTTTTCTCGCTTTCTTGAAGCTGAAACTATTACAGCATCTAGATCATTCCCTCCAGGGACTAGAGAAACTGAAATCTCCTGGTCTTCTGAGGTGACCTCAATTATTTGGGTTTGAAATCCTAGATAGCTTATTTCTAGTTCAACAGGAAGTGGCATGGATGTTGCTATGGTGAAGTTACCATCAAAATCCGTTGTCGTTCCAAAATTAGTTCCTGAAATCAAAATATTAACACCCGGTAACGCTTCCTGATCTCCAGTAGAGACAGAACCACTAATAGTGGTTTGAGCTAGGGTGAAATTAAAAAACAGCATTGATACAAAAAGCAAAGCCGTTTTGAATAAAAATTTAGTTCTCATGTTTTAAAAAATTAATTAATATCTGGTTTTGATAAAGCAATATAGTACCTTTTATTTGATTTTCATCTGTTTTGTAGGGATAAAAGAGCGCATGATTTCATAACTATTTTAGCATAAATCCTGAATAATTCAGGCGTTGGAAGGCCTTACGGAAAAATTACATTTCTTTTATCATCATGCCATTTTAAAAAATTATCCATGTATTTTTTATCCACTGCATTCCTTTTAATTTTAAGGGTTGGTGTAGTCATTCCATTTTCAACATTCCAATTCTCATTCAAAACAACTATGGTAGATATCCTTTTATAGCTATCAAGGGACTCATTAATTTTTAAAAGTAAAGCACTTAATTCTTCTTCTAAAAGCGATTGTTCTTTTGCTTTACCAATATCAGATAAAGTTGCAATACAGATTGGTTGAGGAAGGCCTATCCCAGCGACACAAACTTGTTCAAAATCTGATATATCTCCAAAATAACTTTCCAATAGGAGTGGTTCAATAAACTTCCCTTTTGATGTTTTAAATGTATCCTTGACTCGGCCAGTAATGAAAAGAAAACCTTCATCATCCATATAGCCCTGATCTCCAGTGTGAAGCCACCCGTTTATTATCGTCTTTTCAGTTGTCTTTTTATCTTTATAATAGCCATCCATTAAAAATGGTCCTTGCATCAAAATTTCTCCATTTTTAGAATCAATTTTTAATTTAACCCCTGTTTGAGCGATCCCGACAGAGCCAGGTTTATTGGTAATTTTCCCGTCTAATTGAGTAGTTATAGCACAATTTTCTGTCATTCCATAACCATTGGTTATATCAATCCCTATTTTTCTGAACCACACCCTCTGGCTTTCTTGCATTGGAGCAGCTCCAGAGACTTTAGCTCTAGCTCTACTTAATCCTAAAGCTTTTTTAAATTTCTTTTTCAAAAGACTTGAAATTATTGGTATACGCAATAAAGTATTCAACTTTTTTTGTGGTACTTTTCCAAGTATACCAAGTTGAAATTTGGTCCATATCCTTGGGACAGCAAAAAATACTGTTGGCTGCGTTGCCTGAAGATTTTCTGAGAATGTATCTAAGGACTCTGCAAATGAAATGGTGCCTCCGAACCTAAAGCAAGTATGCTCAACTACAACTCTTTCTGCAATATGATTTAAGGGTAAATAAGAAAAAAAGTGATTCTCCCCATCAAAATTTATTTTTAGAGGATTAGAATCATGAGTAAGAACTTTTGTTTCATCATTAGCTCCGTAGGATAATACAACGCCTTTTGGTGTTCCAGTAGTTCCAGAGGTGAAAATTATTGTCCAAGGATCCTTAAGATTAGGAACGTGCACTTGTTTTATTGGCTCAAATTTATCTATGAAATCAAACCATTGATTCCCCTCAGTAACCTCTGAATTTCCTTCATAATGAGGAAAAGCAATTATAGGCATGTCTTTTGGAACTCCTTTTTTCATTTCATCCCAAATCTCCATCTTACCAACAAAAAGAGCGTCAACATCTCCCAAATTTAATAGCTCTTTAATCTCTTTTGACCCTAAAGTTGGGAAAAAAGGAACTGAGATATAACCCGCCATTAAAATTGCTAAATCAGCAATAATCCATTCTCTGCAATTTTTTGAAACTAATCCAATGTGAGCATTTTCTCTTAGTCCAAGTGATTTAAGACCACTAGCTAATTTTCTTGCCATAATACCAACCTCACCCCATGTATAAACCTCCCACTCTTTACCAAATGGTTGTTTTAAAAAAGGTTTATTTTTTAATTTTTGTTCCCATTCATAAAATTTAAAGTCAAACTTCTCTGAATTTTTCATTATAATATTTTTTTGTTCGGTATGCAAATGGGAAATAATATCCCAAGTCTGTTAAGTAAATATAAGTTTTTATGTTAAAGATTAATAAAAAACTTAATTAATTGATTACTATACTATTATGAATTATTACAGTATTATGGGATAATTATTATCTTTCAAAAAATTTATTTTCACTTTAATGAAAGAAATCTTTTATCAAATTATAAAATATTTTTTTTACTACACTACAAGATTTTATTTCAAAAGAGTTAAAGTTTATGGTTTAAACAATATTCCAAAGGATGGAGGAATTTTATTTTCTCCAAATCATCAAGGTGCTCTTTTAGATCCATTATTGGTCGGATCAAATATTTCCAGATCAGTCACCTCATTAACAAGAAGTGATGTCTTTGGGGGTCCTTTTCAATGGTTTATGGATGCTCTGAGAATGCTCCCTGTTTATAGAATCAGAAATGGATATGCTAACCTGAAAAAAAATGATAATATATTTGAAAAATGTAGAAAAATTTTAGGAAAAGGAGAATGTATTATGATGTTTTCAGAAGCATCACATCACAACGAATATTTTCTCCAAAGACTCTCAAAAGGGAGTAGCAGATTAGTACTTGAAGCTCAAATTGAATTTCCTGAATCAAATATTTCTATTGTCCCAGTTGGTATAAATTATGGGCATCACCAAATCGCTTGGTCAGATTTGCATTTAGTTTATGGGAAACCCATAAGCGTTAAAAAATTTATAAATAATAATAATTCCATCGCAGAAAATATTAATTGTTTGAGAGAAAATCTTGAAGAAAAAATGAAAGAGTGCCTCTGGCTTCCCGATAAAAATGATCAATATTATGAAAAAAAGAAAATGATCACCCCTAAAAACACAAAGCTAGAGTTTGATGAATTAAAAGAAGGTATTAAAAATGAATCATTAAAATCTAAAGGTTTAGTAGATAAATTTTTTGCTAAAAATTCCAGCCTATTAAAAACATTAATTTTTCTTTTTTCAGTACCAAATTTTTTGCCTTTGCTGTTAATAAAAAGTATTATTTCTAAATTCAAGGATATTGTTTTTTATAGCTCAGTAAAAATTTGTTTAGGGCCGATTATCTTTCCTCTTTGGTGGCTTTGTTTAGGGTATCTAACATACTTTATATACGGGGAAAATCTTGACTTTCTCGAGTATCTTATTTTAGTAGAATCATTAATGTTATTTTCTCTTTATATTAGACAATATCTATTACTGTTTAAAAAATAATAGATTTTATCTATTTTAAATGATTTATGTTTTTGTTTTTTTTTATTTAAATAAAGTTTTAGTCGGTAATAATAGTTTTTATAAATAATATTATATTAATAATTAAATAAATCTATATAAATGTCTTTGCCGTTTTAATTATTACATTTGGCAAATAAAAAAATTTGATTTGGATGTAATAATCATAGGAGCTGGTCCCATTGGAATCGCATGTGGGATTGAGGCTGAAAAAAGAAATCTTAAGTATCTTGTAATTGATAAAGGTCCCATTGTTAATTCTATTTTTCGGTATCCTTTAAATATGACATTTTTCTCTACTTCAGAAAAACTTGAAATAGGTGATGTCCCTTTTTTGTCTCATGGAAATAAACCGACAAGAACAGAAGCCCTTGAATATTATAGAAGAGTTGTAAAACAATGGGGGATAAATCTGAAATTATACTGCCCCGTTAAAGATATTAAAAAAGTAGACGATGGCTTTGAAGTTATTACAAAAGAGGGCAAGTATAAATCAAAAAATATTGTTATTGCAACAGGCTTTTATGATTTCCCCTATCCCTTAAATGTTCCAGGAGAAGAACTACAAAAGGTTATGCATTATTATAAAGAGGCACATCCTTTTTTTGATATGAATATTGCAGTTGTTGGAGCTGCAAACTCTGCCGTTGATGTTGCTCTTGAAACGCAAAGGAAAGGAGCAAAAAGTGTTACTATGATTATTCGAGAGAGCAAAATTGGTGACAACGTAAAGTATTGGGTTAAACCTGATATTTTAAACAGGATAAAAGAAGGAAGCATCAAAGCTTACTTTAATTCTAAAGTTATTGAAATAACAGAAAAAAAGATGAAATTTAAAAGTGAAGATAAAGAACTTGAAATAGAAAATGACTTTGTGCTTGCTATGACGGGATATCAGCCAAATTTTAATTTGTTGAAAAACGTAGGTGTTAAATTTAAAAAAGATGTATTTCAAACCCCTAATTATGACTCAAAAAACATGCAATCCAATATTAAAGGTGTTTTTTTAGCTGGAGTTGTTTGCGGTGGTTTAAAAACTAATAAATGGTTTATTGAAAATTCTAGGGGACATGCTCCTCTAATTATGGAGTATATTTTAAAAAATAATTAAGTCTAAAACTCAGTGTAAAAAATTTCGAGTTGTATTTTTTTTGAATTATTTTCCTCATCAGGATGAGACCCATGTAAAATAACTCCTAATGGGTTTAGAAGAGCTGCAGAAGGGTACTTAATAATTTGATCAGAAACCATTGCTGCTCTTAGGCTTATATCATCAATATTTGAGGTGATTACAAGACCTAATTCAACATTTGTAGAATCATTTTTGATTATTCTTTTTATATGATCAGTAATTCTAAACTTATACCTGTATGGCATCCCATTGTCATCATATTCAAGAATACCTCCGTAATAAATTTTTTTGCTTTGAACTTCATTTGGATTTTGACTTACTGTTTCATCCAAGACATAGTCATTTATTGGATTACTATCTTCATAATTATATAGATACAATCTATTAACTATTCCAAAGTCAGAATAAAGCGGAAAATTTAATTGATCGATGTAAAGATTAATATTAGCCTCATTGATTAACCAATTACTATTTCTAAGATCATTTAATGAAATACTTGATTCTTTTTCTGAAGAAAATAAATTTAATTTGGAATGAAGCCCTGATGATCCACTCAAATATAGCTTACTTGTCGGATTTCCTTGATTAGATCGTGAAATTTGATTTTCTATCTCATAATCATAATTATTATTTAGGATGGTGTTTATTTTAATTCCTCCTAAATTAATTGGAATTGATTTATTTGATTTTTCAATAAAATCATCAGAAGTGTCATCCTCAGTTCCGTTCTTATTATACTTGTCGTATTCATACTCAACCTTAATGCTAGCTTGACTTATATCCAGCAACATATATAGGTTGTCAGAAAAATTTTCACCCTTTATAATTACACCCCTCATATGATTAGAGAAATTATCTTGATTAGCTAATTCTTGGTGGCCTTCTTTGTCAATAAAATTAGTCTGAAAAAAAATTTTATCCAATGGGACTCGAATTCTAGGGGTTAATCTTGATTCAACCTTTTCTCTTTCATCAAGATCAGGAGTTGATGAATCATCCTCAGAAAAATTGAATCTAAGTTCATTAAAATCAAGGCTGTAAATTGAATCGTAAAGAATTTCTCCATAAAATCCCTCTTCAAAAAGATCTCTATTTGAATAATATTTTTTGATAGACTCAAAATTATTTTCAGGATCTAACGAAGATAAATAATAGGTTAATTCATAAACCTTTAGATTAAAACTGGCGTTTTTATTACCAAAAATTGAATCAATTTGATAAACTTTGTTTTCAGCATCATATCCAGAATTGTCTTGATCAGCTCCATCAAGGATGCCGTCATTGTCGGAATCTTGACTGAGCGGATTCGTCCCGTCTTGGATTTCTAGATAATCAGCGATTCCGTCTGAATCACTATCACTTAGTGGATCATCAGGGCCTATATCGAACTCATCAATTACTCCATCATTATCTCTGTCATTGAGATTATTGAAAAAGGGGATTTCTAAAAAGACCCCTGTTACAGTTTCATTTTCATTGATCTTAGATGGATCATCATCGGTTTGATTCTCATTTTGTTCACTTATATCTCCAAAAACAGGATTACTAATTGGTATTGCCAATTGCGAAGTTAAGCTTGCTTTTGATAAGCCAAAAATTGGATGATTAATTTCTCCTAGTTGAACTAATGGCAATCCGTCTGTTTGAAAAAAATCTGTTTTCTTTTGAAAAGAAAATATTGGAACTTCTAGTTTATCGGAATCAAAAACTGATTCATTTAAAATTGATACTCCTACTGGATGAAATTCCTTAGAGCAATAAACAAATATTAGTGGATACAAGAATAATATTCTGAAAAAAACTTTGGAATTCATTTTAAATTAGAAAATCTTATTTGAGTAATAACTTACAAAAGCTTTTTCTTCTTTAGTTTGATCAAAATCCAACACTGGAAGATTTTTACTTTCAACTAATTTTTCAATTTTATTTAGCGCTCCATCATCTGCTACAACAAACCCGTCAGAATGATTAATGCTTAGTTGAATCAAATTCTCATAATTAGCTGTTTTCAGAAGCTGAATTTCTTCTGAAGGTATTTTATCAAAGCGGACTTTCTTATGAATTGTCTTAGAGACTACACCATCAAAATCTTTACTATATACTGATGTTACTATTTTACTACCAGCAAACAATGGGTCATCCTTGTAATAGGTTTTTAGGTAAAGAGGAAATAATGAAGTAAACCATCCGTGAAGATGGATAATATCAGGAGACCAATTTAATTTTTTAACTGTTTCAATTACTCCCTTTGTAAAAAAAATCATCCTGGCATCATTATCTTTGAAAAGTTTATCTTTTTCGTCTTTTAAAGTACCTCTCCTTTTAAAGTATTCATCATTATCTATAAAATAGACTTGCATCCTTTCCTTTGGAATAGATGCAACCTTAATAATTAATGGCATATCTTCATCATCAATTACCAGATTCATCCCAGATAGTCGAATTACTTCATGTAACTGGTGCCTCCTTTCGTTTATAAGGCCATACTTTGGCATAAAAATTCTTGTCTGACCACCATTATCATTTACACTCTTTGGTATTTGGTAAGAATTTAATGCCTGATTTGTCTGAGGCAAATAGGGGGTAACTTCTGAGGATATAATTAATACCTTCTTATTTTTCATTAGGTTTTCAACTCTAAAAAGCTTGGCAAAATTAAGGAATTTATCATTAAATATCTTATAAAGCTTATATTTAGTCAGTTATAAATTCTTTAAATGGAAATATTCAAATCAAAATATGATTTGCTAAATGCTATAAAAAACCATAAAGGTGCACTTGGTTTAGTCCCAACAATGGGAGGAATTCATGAGGGCCATCTTTCACTCATACGGAGAGCTTTTAAAGAAAACTCAATTATGATCGTAAGTATTTTTGTGAATCCAATACAATTTGACAATGTAATTGATTTAAAAAAATATCCGCGTAATTTGATAAGAGATGCTTCATTGATATCTGAAATAAGTGATAAAATAAAAATATATGCTCCAAATCAAGAGGATGTTTATGGCAAAAAAATTAAGCCAAAAAAGTATAGTTTTAAAAATTTAGATAAGGTAATGGAGGGTGTAAAAAGGAAAAATCACTTTAATGGAGTAGCTAATATCATTGAATTTTTATTTAAAACCTTTAATCCTAACAATGTATATTTTGGAGAAAAAGATTACCAGCAACTTCAAATAGTTAGAAGCTTAAATAAAATCCTCAGAATGTCAATTAATATTATCCAGTGCCCAACTATTAGAAGTAAAAATGGTCTAGCTTTAAGCTCAAGAAATGAAAAATTAACTTCAAATGAACAAAGTATTGCTCCAGAAATATATAAATGCCTATTAGAAGTAAAAAAAATGGCGAAAGTTAATTCTTATGAAGAAATTCTGAATAAAGTAAGTTCCAGATTTTTAAAGATAAAACAATGTGATTTAGAATATTTCACAATTTCAAATCCAAAGACATTAGAAGAAATAAACTCTACGGATTCAATTTTAGGAAATAGAGCATTTATTGCAGTTAAAATAGGAGATACCCGATTAATTGATAACATTGAATTATCTTAAATTATTAATTTAGCTTGAGATATAGATTAAATATCAAATTTTAATTAATGATCAAAATATTTAAGGTTTTAATTCCTCTTATAATTGGATTTTTTTTTATTTATCTAAGTTTTGAAACCACAACTGAACAGGATAGACAAAATATTTTAATGTCAATAAAAAATGCAGATTATAAATATATATTATTGTCGCCATTGTTTGGATTTTTAAGTCACTTGTCTCGTGCCTACAGATGGAAATTTTTATTAAGCCCATTGGGATATAATCCAAGTTTTATAAATTCAACTCTATCCGTTTTTATTGCATATATCAGCAACCTTGGAATACCCAGGTCTGGAGAAATCATTAGAGCGACCGTTATGAACTCTTATGAAAAAATTCCTTTTGAAAAAGGTTTTGGTACTATTGTAGCAGAGAGAATCATTGATTTAATTCTTCTTATTTGTTTTCTATTAATAGCATTAATTATCCATTTTGATCTAGTGATATCTTTTCTGCCATTAGAAAAATTTGAACTAAAAAATATTTTATTTATGATAATAATTTTTTGCCTTCTGTTTTTCATTTGGAATTTTATTTTAAAAAAATTGAATCATAATATAATCATTAAGATCAAATCGTTTTTTACTGGATTCTGGGAGGGAATAATCTCATTGAGAAAAATTGAAAAAAAATCCTCATTTATTTTTCATACCCTCTTTATTTGGATAATGTATGTTACTATGTTTTATGTCATTAAGTGGTCTTTACCAGAAACAGAATCTCTTTCCTTAATTGAGCTTATTCCTGCTTTTGTAATTGGAGGACTGACAATTTCTGCAACAAATGGAGGTATCGGTATTTATCCATATTCAATATCCTTGGCCCTTTTTGCATTTGGAATTTCATATGAATCTGGATTAGCTTTTGGATGGATTATTTGGACTGCTCAAACTATTATGATTGTTTTATGTGGTGGAGTATCCTTTTTTATTTTACCCCTAGTCAATAAAAAAGTCAGATAATTAAATGAATAAAATTAAAAAATCTTTTTTCTGTCAAAATTGTGGAGCTCAACATGTAAAATGGCAAGGTCAATGCAATACTTGCAAAGAATGGAATTCTCTCCTTGAAGAAATTATTTCAAATGAATCTTCACAAAATTGGGCATCTCTAAATCAAAGAGATAATTCTAGCTCAAGTGCTCTTCAGATTAATCAAATTAGAAAATCTAATGAAACAATAATAAATAGTTCTGATCAAGAACTCAATCGTGTTTTAGGAGGGGGAATAGTCTCAGGATCCTTAATCTTGCTTTCAGGTGAACCAGGAGTTGGAAAATCAACGCTTTTACTTCAAGTTCTTATGAATCTGAATTTAAAGACTCTCTATGTTACTGGAGAAGAGAGTCAAAATCAGATAAAACTTAGAGCAGAAAGAATAAAATCATCTTCTAATAGCTGTTATATTCTAAATGAAACATTAATTGAAAATATTTTTGATCAAATAAAAAAAATTGATCCCTCAATAATTATTGTAGACTCAATTCAAACTCTTAAATCAATCAATATTGAGAATAGCCCCGGTAGTGTCTCTCAAATAAAAGGATGTGCTGAAGATTTTATAAAGTTTAGTAAAAAAACTAGCACCCCAGTTATTTTAGTTGGTCATATAACCAAAGATGGTCAAATTGCAGGTCCTAAAATTCTTGAACATATGGTAGATGTAGTTCTTCATTTTGAAGGAGACAAGAACAATATCTATAGAATTCTAAGGGCTAAGAAAAATCGATATGGATCTACTTCTGAGATAGGAATTTATATAATGGAGTCGACTGGTCTTTCAGCTGTATCTAATCCTAATGAATTACTAATTCCTTTTAAAGAAGAGTTTTTAAGTGGGCATGCTGTGGCATGCATTTTAGAGGGCTCTAGGCCTTTAATGATTGAAGTTCAAGCCCTTGTCAGTTCAGCAGTTTACGGAACTCCTCAAAGGACAAGTAATGGATTTAACTCTAAAAGATTAAATATGCTGCTTGCAGTACTCGAAAAAAGAGCTGGTTTTGCTCTTGGCACAAAAGATGTCTTTATTAATATAACAGGTGGAATATCAGTTGAGGATCCATCTATTGACTTAGCTGTTATAGCTGCTATACTATCAAGCTATCATGATATCTGTATTTCTCAAGATAACTGTTTTTCAGCAGAAATAGGTTTATCAGGTGAAATTAGGCCTATTTCAAAAACAGATCAAAGAATAAAAGAATGCTCAAAATTAGGATACAAAAATTTTGTTACATCAAATTCTAGTAAAATTCATAAAATAAATAGAAAAACTAAAATAATAACTGTCTCGAAAATCGAAGATTTAATTACTTATCTTTTTGGTTAAGGAAATAGTTTTCAATCTAAATAATGTAACTTTATTTAAAATTATTAATCTAGATGGAAAAAATAATTAATGGTTTCATAAAAGAAGTAAGTTCTAGAAATCAAAATGAGCCAGAGTTCATGCAAGCAGTTACAGAGGTAGCTGAAAATGTAATCCCTTATATAGTTCAAAATAAAATTTACTATGGTCAAAACATACTTCTAAGAATGGTTGAGCCTGAAAGAGTTCTTTCGTTTAGAGTCGCCTGGATTGATGATAATGAAGAAATACAAGTAAATAGAGGATATAGAGTTGAAATGAATTCAGCAATTGGGCCATATAAAGGGGGTTTAAGGTTTCATCCAAATGTGAATTTAAGTGTTCTAAAATTTTTAGCATTTGAGCAAATTTTCAAAAATAGTCTCACAACTCTCCCTATGGGTGGAGGAAAAGGAGGTGCTGATTTTGATCCAAAAGGGAGAAGTGATACTGAAGTAATGCGATTTTGTCAGAGCTTTATGACGGAGCTTTTCAGACATATTGGGCCAAATAGAGATATTCCTGCTGGAGATATAGGTGTAGGAAGTAGAGAAATAGGATATTTATTTGGTCAATATAAAAGATTAAAAAATGAATTTACAGGAGTTTTAACTGGAAAAGGAACAAGTTGGGGTGGATCTTTAATAAGACCTGAAGCTACTGGTTATGGGGTCGTATATTTCACTGAGGAAATGCTTCAAAATCAGGGAAACTCTTTAAAGGATAAAAAGGTTATTATTTCTGGCTCTGGAAATGTAGCCCAATTTGCAGCTGAGAAATGTTTAGATCTAGGAGCAAAAGTTCTTTGTATGTCTGATTCCTCTGGCTACATATATGAAAAAGAAGGGTTTAGCAGAGAAAAGCTCTCCCACATAATGGAAATTAAAAATATCAAAAGAGGAAGGATCCAAGAGTATCAAAAAAAATACCCTAAAGCAATATTTAAAGCAAATAAAAAACCCTGGGAAATAGCATGTCATATTGCTTTACCTTGTGCTACACAAAATGAATTGACAGGTAATGATGCAAAGGTTTTATTAAAAAATGGATGCTTTTGCGTAGGTGAGGGAGCCAATATGCCCTCTACTCCTGAAGCTATTAAACATTTTCTTGATAATAGAATATTTTTTGCCCCAGGGAAAGCGTCAAATGCTGGAGGAGTTGCAGTTTCGGGACTTGAAATGGCTCAAAATTCTTTACGCTACAGTTGGTCTAGAAAAGAAGTAGATGAAAAGCTTAAAAAAATAATGTCAGACATTCATAAATCATGCCTTGAATTTGGATCAGAAAAAGAGCATATAAACTATGTGAAGGGAGCAAATATTGCTGGATTTGTTAAAGTTGCAGAAGCAATGTTGGCACAAGGAGTTGTATAAAAAATGTCTCCATAATGCTTGTCGATACAGATGCAATTGTAATTGGTGCCATAAAATATAAAGATTCTAGTTTGATAGTTTCATGCTATTGTGAGAAATTAGGCTTAAAATCATTTATAGTAAAAGGAGTATTAAATTCAAAAAAAGGACTAATTCGAAGGTCTTTTTTTCAGGCTCTTAATATTCTATCTATAATTACAAATTATCAAAAAAATAAACCTCAAAGACTTCATTTCTTTAAGGAGGTAAAAATTGTTCATCCAATTCAGGATATTCATTTAGACATAAAAAAAAATAACATTGCACTTTTTCTGTCTGAAATTTTAAAAAAAACATTGCCGGAAGATGGTGGGGAAGTAAATGTTAAATTATTCTATTTTCTAAAAAAATCTATTTTAATTCTTGAACAAAAAAAAATTTCATCAGCCTTTTATTTAAAATTTCTAATAGAACTTAGTCGTTTCCTTGGGTTTTATCCTAATATTGAAAATATTGAAAATTCCTTTTTTGACCTTCAAAACGGCTGCTTTTCAAATACTGAAAATTTTGGGAATTCAATAAAAGGAAAATCTCTTCCAGTATTTAAAAAAATATTAAATACATCTTTTGAAAAAGTTGATTCATTGTCAATTTCTAGTAATCTTAGTAAGGAAATTCTTGAAAATTTAATGCAATATTTTCATATACATTTACAAAGTTTTAATAATTTAAAGTCATATAAAATATTAAATGATCTATTCTAGAAAGTACAGAATAAAGTTGTTGTGTTTATTTTTAAGTATGAATTTGTATGCTCAAGAAATATGGGTTGAGGACACTAATTCTGGAGAACCCCTTGAAGGTGTTGCTATCTTCAATGCAGATAAATCTAAAAGTACAATAACAGATAAATATGGAAATGCTTTTCTAGAAAATTTTTCTGAAAATGATTCTTTAAATTTTCAAATATTAGGATACAAAAATTTTAAAATTAAACTATTTGACTTGATTGATTTAAATATGAAATCAATAAAAATGACCCCTGAAAATCAAGTTCTTAAAGAAGTTTTTTTATCAGTTGCAAGATCCAAAACATCAGCTAATAAAATTGCTGAAAAAGTTTCAATTGTTTCTGCCAAAGAAATTGAAAAAAGATCTGGACTTAGTGGTGCAGAAATTTTAGAAATAAGTCCAAGTGTCAGAATTCAAAAGTCTCAAGGTGGAGGAGGAAGCCCAGTATTAAGAGGTTTTGAAGCTAATCGTGTTTTGTTGGTAGTTGATGGGGTGAGGATGAATAATGCAATATACAGATCTGGTCATCTTCAAAATGCCATTACTGTAGATCCTCATAACATAGAAAGAGTAGAAATAGTTTTTGGCTCTTCATCTGTTGGATATGGATCTGATGCTTTAGGCGGAGTTATTCACTACTACACAAAATCTCCTGAAATAAACAGTGAAAATAAATTATCTCATGAATTTTCTAGTTCATTTAATTCAGCAAATTCCTCAAGTATAAATAATTTAACAACCTCTTTGAGTTTTAAAAATTGGGGGAGTATTACCAGTTTTAGTTATTCAAATTTTGGAGATATTTTATCTGGAAATAATAGATCTCATAATTATAAAGAATGGGGATTGACAAATTTTTATTCTGAAAATAATAGGAATAATTACTCTTCAACCCCAGTATATAACTCAACTCCAAACCTCCAAAAAAATACTGGATATAATCAGTATGACCTCTTCCAAAAGTTTTCATTAAGACTTCCATATAATATGATGCTTAACCTCAATCTTCAGTATTCTTCATCATCTGATATTCCTCGATATGACAAACTATCGGAAACTAAAAATGGAACTCTAAAATTTAGTGAATGGTATTATGGTCCACAAAAACGAATTTTTATTTCTCCTCAACTTAAATTTTTTCTTGGTAAATCATGGCTAAAAAAAGGAACAATAACAGGTGCCTTTCAAAAAATTCACGAGTCCCGTATAAATAGGAGGTTTGATCAGCTTTCAAGATTTTATTTTAATGAAAAAGTTGATGTTTTTAGTTTAAATACTGATTTTAGTGGTGATGGGGGATCAAATGTTTCTTTTTCATATGGCCTTGAGCTAACTCATAACTCAATAGATTCTAATGCTTTTTCAAAAGATTTAGTAATTAATAATCAGATGATTTTAGATTTAATTAATTCAAAAAGTATTCCGTCTAGATACCCCGACGCAGGAAGCAGTTACTCTAGCTATGCTGCTTATTTTAATTTCATTTATGAGCTAAATGAAAGACTTACTTTCAATGCTGGATTTAGAGTTACATCTACACTACTAAAAGCAAAATGGAATGATTCGACCAGAGTTAATAAATTGCTTTCCTCTTTAAATCTTAAAAAAGAAGCTTTAACTGGGACAATTGCCATAACATATCTTTTAAAAGAAAAATGGAAACTAAGTAGTCTTATTTCAAGTGGGTTTAGAAATCCAAATATTGATGATATTGGAAAGGTTAGGGAAAATTCAGGGTTTCTTCTTGTCCCAAATTCATTTTTAAAACCAGAATATGCCTATACATTTGACGCTGGGATAATTTTTTCTGAAAATAGTAATAATTTTCTATCACTTAGAGGATACTCGACTCTAGTCTCAAGACATATTGTTAGATCTGATTTTTCAATTTTTGATGATACCACAACAGAAAGTTTAGAAACAATTATTTATAATGGTGATGAAGTAATAACTCAGGCAAATAAAAATTTAGGGAATCGATTTATTTACGGTATTTCTTCAGAATTTTCGTATCAACTTAGTAGTAACTTTAATTCACGATTCAACATAACTTATACAAAGGGAAATAAAGACTACTCAGCAGGTCCTATGCCATCCATTCCTCCGCTTTTTGGCTCAGTTTACTTAAATTATGAATCATCTAAAATAAGTACTCAAATTAATTGGAAATTCAGTGCCTCTAAAAATCCATATGAATATAGTTGGGGTGGAGAAGATGGTCTTGATGAAACACCAATAATTAATCTTAATGCCCTTGATGAAAGAGAAAAATATGCAGGAAGCCCAAAATGGAATACATTATCTATTTTATCTCAATATATATTCTCAGATAAAACAAAATTAAAATTTGGAGTAACAAATATTTTTGATGTCCACTACCGAACTTTTGCTTCAGGAATTTCATCTGAGGGTAGAAGTTTCTATATCGGAATTAAAACTAAAATATAATTACTTCATCAATATTTTACATATAAAATAATTATTTTTGCGAACTATCAGAAGAATAAATTTTAATGGCTTTTAAAGAATATAAAGAATTGTCTTTGACTAATATCTCTAAAGAGATTCTTGACTTCTGGAAGGAAAAAGAAATTTTCAAAAAAAGTATTGATTCTAGAAAAAATAGTCCCTCATTTGTCTTTTATGAGGGTCCTCCTTCTGCTAATGGAACACCTGGAATCCATCATGTAATGGCTCGTACAATAAAAGATATTTTCTGCAGATATAAAACTCAGAAAGGATATAAAGTAGAGAGAAAAGCTGGTTGGGATACTCACGGACTACCCGTTGAACTGGGCGTAGAAAAAGAGTTAGGAATAACTAAAAAAGACATAGGAGAAACCGTATCAATAGAAAATTATAACCTTGCCTGTAAAAAGGCAGTAATGAAATATACAGACCAATGGGAAGATCTAACTGATAAAATTGGTTTTTGGATCAATATGAATGAGGCCTATAAAACTTATGATTCAAAATATATGGAATCTGTATGGTGGCTCATAAAAGAAATTTATAAAAAAGGATTGCTTTATAAGGGATATAATATTCAGCCTTATTCTCCTAAAGCGGGTACAGGCTTAAGTTCACATGAATTAAATCAGCCGGGGACATATAAGAATGTAACTGATACAAGTGTCACTGCTCAATTTAAAACTATTAATGAATCTTTACCCCAAAAGTTATACAGAGATACTCCTCTTTATATACTTGCATGGACAACCACACCATGGACACTTCCATCAAATACTGCCTTAACTGTTGGAGCAAAGATTAAATATATTGTAATAGAGACCTTTAATGAATATACCTCTTTGCCTGTAAGAGTTCTGCTGGCAAAAGACCTAGTGAATAAATACTTCGATAAAAAATACACTCAGGTAAATGAACTTTCTGAATTGTCCTCTAAAAGAAATAAAAATAAAATACCCTACTTTGTTGAACAAGAAATAAACGGGAAAGATATACTGGGAATTAAATACGAGCAAATTTGGTCAGATTCTCCATTGCCTGTTGATAACCCAGAAAATGCTTTTCGAGTAATCCAAGGAGATTTTGTTTCAACCGAAGATGGAACAGGAATAGTTCATACAGCACCAACCTTTGGAGCAGATGATGCAAAGGTAGCTAAAGAAGCATCTCCTGAAGTTCCTCCACTTTTAATCTATGATAAAGAGAAAAATAAAGTTCCTCTTGTTGATCTTGAAGGTAAATTCAGGGATGAATTAGTTGGGCTGGGGGGTAAATACGTTAAAAATGAATATTATGACGCCGAAGTTCCAGATAAATCTGTAGATATTGAAATAGCTATTCAATTAAAGAAAGAAAACAAGGCGTTTAAAGTTGCAAAATATGTTCACTCTTATCCAAATTGTTGGAGAACTGACAAACCTATTCTTTACTATCCTTTAGATTCATGGTTCATAGGAGTTTCTAAAATTAGAAAATCTATTTTCGACTCGAATAAAAATATTAATTGGAAGCCTAAATCAACTGGTGATGGTCGATTTGGTAATTGGCTTAGTAACGCAAATGACTGGAATCTTTCGAGATCACGTTTTTGGGGAATCCCCTTACCAATATGGGTTACAAAAGATAAAAAAGAAATTAAAGTTATTGGATCTATAAAAGAGCTTATTGAAGAAATCAAAATTTCCTTATCTCTTGGGATTATGAAGTCTAACCCTTTTCAAAATTTTAAAGTTGATGACATGAGTGATGAAAACTATAAAATAATTGATCTTCACAAACATGTGTTAGATAAAGTTAAGCTTGCTTCAAAAAATAATTCGCCCATGTTTAGAGAGAAAGATCTTATAGACGTATGGTTTGACTCTGGTGCTATGCCCTATGCTCAATGGCATTACCCTTTTGAAAACAAGCAAAAAATTGACAAAGGAGATGCGTTCCCTGCAGATTATATAGCTGAAGGAGTTGATCAAACAAGAGGTTGGTTTTATACTCTTCACATTATCTCAAACATAGTTTTCAATTCAGTAGCTTACAAAAATGTAATTTCTAATGGTCTTGTACTTGATAAAACCGGACAAAAAATGTCGAAAAGACTTGGAAATGCAATTGATCCTTTTGAAACATTAAATATATATGGAGCTGATTCAACAAGATGGTATATGATATCTAATTCTAATCCCTGGGATAATCTCAAATTTGAATTATCAGGTATTGAAGAAGTTCGTAGAAAATTTTTCGGAACCCTTTTTAATACTTATTCATTTTTTAGTCTCTATGCAAACATTGATAAATTTTGTTATGATGAGGATTTTATTACAATCCAAAAACGCCCTGAGCTTGACCGGTGGATAATTTCTGAACTAAATTCTCTTATTGATGATGTTGATAGTGCATATAATGATTATGAGCCAACTAAAGCTGCCAGAGCTATTTCTTTTTTTGTTCAAGAGAAATTAAGTAATTGGTATGTAAGGCTCTCTAGAAGAAGGTTTTGGAAAGGCGACTACGGAAAAGACAAAATTTCTGGATTTCAAACACTTTATGATACTCTCCTTGCCATTGCTAAATTATCTGCCCCTATCGCTCCCTTTTATTCAGATATTTTATATAAGGATTTAGTTTCAAACACAAAAAATAAATCGTTTGAATCTGTTCATCTATCAGAATTTCCTCTAAGTAATAAAAATCAAATTGATCTGCCTCTAGAAAGTAGAATAAATAAAGCAAGAATAATAACATCACTAGCTCTATCATTGAGGAAAAAGGAACAAATTAAAGTTCGACAACCACTTAAAAAACTCATGGTCAGTGCTAGAAACATTAAAGAAAAAAATGAAATTGGATTAGTGAAAGATCAATTATGCTCAGAAATTAATATAAAAGAAGTTATGGTTATAGATGATGAGAGTAATATTTTAATCAAAGAGATAAAGCCAAATTATAAAATTTTAGGTCCAAAATTTGGAAAAGAGATGAAAGTTATCGCCCAAAAAATAAATTCATTTGGTATAAATGAAATTAAAGAAATAGAGGCAAATGGTTCTATTTCCCTATCGCTTGATGAAAAAAATATTAATTTAGATTTGAATGATATTGAAATAATTTCAAAAGATATTGATGGTTATGCTGTTGCAAGTAGTCAAGGGATTACAGTAGCATTAGATATTAAACTTTCAGAAGATCTGATAAATGAGGGAAGGGCCAGAGAATTAGTAAATAGACTTCAGAACCTAAGAAAGAATTCAGGTTTAAAAGTCACAGATAAAATAGATATTACTTTATCTAAAAATAAAATTATTGAGAAAGTTATAAGTGAAAATAAAGAATATATAAAAAACGAAACTTTAGCAAAAAAGATTATTTTTGGTCAATCAATTAAATCTGATACTAAGGTAATCTTTGATGATGAAGAAATATATATGAAAATTAAAAAAATTGAATTTTAATTTAAGATGAAAAATAGATATTCTGACACTGAACTTAAAAAGTTTAAAAAATTAATAGAAGAAAAAATTAATAAGGCTAGGGCTGATCTTGACCTTTTGAAAAGTTCATACATGAATGATGGGAATAACGGAACAGATGATACATCTCCAACTTTTAAAGCTTTTGAAGAAGGCTCCGAAACAATGTCCAAAGAAGCAAATACTCAACTAGCAATCAGGCAAGAAAAATTTATTAGAGATCTAAAAAGTGCTCTTATCCGAATAGAAAATAAGACTTTTGGTATCTGCAGAGTTACCGGAAAACTGATAAATAAGAAGCGGCTTTTACTAGTGCCCCATGCAACTTTAAGTATCGATGCTAAAAATATGCAAAAATAAATTTATTTAAACTAAATTTTATTCTATTCCTTTTACCATTAATAGTATGGCCACAAAAGGTTGTTAAAAAAACATGGGGAGGGACAAATTTTTCCAAAATATTAGTTGATGCAAGATGGGCCTCTGAGATCAGCTTCGTCGGTGAGGAAAACTTCAATGGTTTAGAAATCATATACTCATCTGATGGGGAATATGGAAATGATATAATTCCAAAATTCAAAATAAATTCAGAGATTTTATATTTTACTGAAAATTATAGCCCCACATTTTATCAATTTAATGATAAATTAAGTGCTCATAAATTTATTTCTTCTCAAATAAAAATTAAACTCAATTCAAAATTTTCACTCGTACTCTATGCAAATGACTCAAAAATAAATGGAGAAGGACAAATTGATGTTCTAGAAATCTATCAGCGAAATGGATCCTGTAATCTTTACAATCTCAGATCAAAAGGAAGTATTAAGACAATTGATGCAGATATTTATATCTATAATAGAGGCATTAAAATTTCTGCCAAAAGTATTAATGGTAAAGTAAAATCTTCCTATCAAAAAGTTTTCAGTAATGACTCAGGTTTAAAAATTTATAGTTTGAATGGAGATATAATTGATAATTAAATTTTATAATTATTTATTTTTACTAAAATTATTATTGCCATTTAAATTGAAAAAAATATCTCCTCGTAAATTAATTATATTAATTACAATGCTTGTTATTGTAGACCAGATATCAAAAATTTATATAAAACTGAATTTTCCTCTAAATTTATATGGCACTCCCCCAATAATTGATTGGGGATTTTTCAAATTACTTTTCGTTGAAAATCAAGGCATGGCTATGGGAGCTAAATTAAGTGATATAATACCTTTTTTGTCAGAAAATTTATCAAAACTTTTATTGACAGTAATTAGATTAGTTGCTATTTGTGGAATTGGATATTGGCTTAAAATTTCATTTCACAATAAATTAGCTTCTCCCCTTTTTCTTTTATCTCTTTCTTTAATTTTCGCTGGAGCTGTAGGCAATATAATTGATTCTGTTTTTTATGGGGTTTTATTTTCTCACAGTTATGGTCAAGTGGCAACGTTTATGCCTGATGAAGGTGGGTATGCCTCAATTTTTTATGGAAGTGTTGTTGATATGTTTCAATTCCCTCTGATTTCCTGGAATTGGCCAGATTGGATGCCTTTTTGGGGAGGTGAACCTTATACATTCTTCCAATATGTTTTCAACTTTGCTGATACTTATGTTAGTATTGGGGTCATTATAATTTTATTTTTTAACAGAAAGGTCTTCACCCAAGATGGCCAGGTCAATTCCTGATTAACATAAAAAATTATCCCTTCATATGTTAAATTATATTCTTGCCTTATGAAGATTTCTAAATTAGCTCTTCAATTAAAAACACTACCAGATAATGCGGGTGTATACAAGTTTTATGATAAAATTGGAAACATTTTATATATAGGTAAAGCAAAAAATATTAAAAAAAGAGTTAGTTCATACTTTAGAACTAAACAGAAAAATTTTAAAACAAATCTTCTCGTGCAACAAATTTTTAAAATCGAGAATATTGTTGTTGAAACAGAAATGGACGCTTTACTTCTAGAAAATAACTTAATTAAAAAACTAAAGCCCAAGTATAATGTTTTGCTAAAGGATGATAAAACATATCCATGGATTTGTATAATTAGAAATCCAAGGCCTAAAATTTTTTTAACAAGAAAAGTAACGGATAAATCTGGAGAATATTTTGGCCCATATTTAAGCGGCAGGAGCGTTAGAGTTTTAATTGAAATGATAAAGGAATTATATCCCTTTTTTAATCATGAGTTAATTCACTTACTAAAAATTAAAGATGAAGAGAATGAGATAAAAATGTTTGATAAAAATATTAAATCTATTAAGTCGATAATAAAAGGAAATTTTAAAAACGCTATAAAGCAATTTAAAAAAGAAATGATTTTCTTTTCTTCAAAAAGAGAATATGAAAAAGCTCAAGAAGTTAAAGAAAAACTTGAAATAGTTTCATCATATCAGGCAAAGTCAACAATAGTTAGTTCCAAAATAACTAATACAGATGTCTTCACTGTTTTTTCTGATGAAAATTACTCCTACGTAAATTTTATGCAGATCTCACATGGGTCAATAACCGGATCGTACACCATAGAAATAAAGAAAAAATTAAATGAATCTGATAAAAAGATTTTAGAAATTTCAATAATTGAATTAAGAAAAAGATTTAAGTCAATTTCAAATCAAATATTAATACCATTTAAAATTGATTTATCAATAAAAATTAAATATGTTGTCCCAAAACTTGGTGATAAAAAAAAATTGATTCAGCTTTCACTAAAAAATGCAAAATCTTTCAGAATTGAGCGATTAAAGCAAATTAAAATAACTGATCCTGAAAAACACCTGATGAGAATTTTTAGTAAAATGAAAAAAGATTTAAGAATGACATTAGATCCTGTTCACATTGAATGCTTTGATAATTCTAATATCCAAGGATCAAATCCAACTGCCTCATGTGTTGTATTTAAAAATCTCAAGCCAACAAAAAGTGAATATCGGCATTTTAAAATAAAATCTGTAACTGGAGTAGATGATTATAAATCTATGGAAGAAGTTGTTTACAGAAGATATAAAGGTTTAATTAAAAGAAATGAATCTCTCCCTCAGTTAATTGTAATTGACGGGGGTAAAGGACAATTGTCTTCTGCCATAAAAAGTTTAAAAAGCTTAGACATAGATAAAAATATTACGATAATTGCAATTGCAAAACGTCTTGAAGAAATTTTTTTCCCTGAAGACCCAATACCACTTTATTTAGATAAAAAATCAGAAACACTTAAAATAATTCAACAAATAAGAAATGAATCTCATAGATTTGCTATAAATCTTCACAGAAAAATTAGAAATAAAATTAGTGTATCTTCAAAACTAGATGAAATCAGTGGAATTGGACCTAAGACAAAAATAAAAATTCTAAATAAATTTAAATCTTTAAAAAGAGTAAAAGAAGTCACTGAAAAAGATCTAATTAAACTATTGGGAAACAAAAAGGGGAAGATGATTTATAAAGAAATTCACCTAATGGGAAAAGAAAAAATATAAAACATTCTATTTAACTAATTTTATGAAATGATTTCCTATGCAAAAACTTTTCTAATAATTCTCTTCCCGCTATTGAATATTTTTTCTTGTTTCTCTCAAGAATCTAAATCATCATTTAAAGAAGGAGAATGGTTTGAATTTAGAATTTACTATGGGATTTTTAATGCTAGTTATGCTTCCCTAGAATTATCAAAAGATACAATAAGTAAAATCCCTGTTTTCCATGCAAAAGGTTATGGGAAAACGACTGGTCTGGCGAGACTATTTTTCAAAGTAGAGGACTATTACGATAGTTACTTTAGTATTGAAAAAACTCAACCTGTTTTATTCAAAAGAAATATTTATGAAGGTGGATATACAAAAAATGTTGAGATTTTATTTGAACATCAAAAGGGAATTGCAGAGGTATATAATAAAAAGAAAAGGACAAGAAATAAATTTCAAATAAAAGAAAATACACAAGATTTAATTTCAGCCTTCTATTACTTAAGAAACTTTTTCCCAGATGAATTAATCAATTTAAATCAAAGCTTTAGTATAGATATGTTTTTTGATAATGAAAATTACGTTTTCAAACTTAAATATTTAGGAAAGCAAACCTTGGAAACAAAATTTGGAAAAATCTCTTGCCTTAAGTTTAGACCTATTGTTCAGGCAGATAGAATATTTAGAGAACAAGAAAGTGTAACACTCTGGTTATCAGATGACAAAAATAAAGTCCCCATAAGGCTTCAAGCTGATTTACTTATTGGATCAATAAAGGCAGATCTAGAAAATTATAAAAATCTTAAATACCCCTTGATTGTAAATTTTAACTAAAAAATATTGTTCATTAATTGTTGAATAACTTTTTTTTCTGTTTGTTGTTGATTTACCCTTATTTATAGATATTTGATAAAGTAAGTTTCATTAAATTGAATCTGACTAAAACATTTAGATCTTTTTTTCTATGCTCAATATTGGCTTATGCTATTTGTGGCTGCAAAGAGTCTTTCCCTCTTGATGAAGGGCTAAATTTAATAGAAGAGACGAAGATTATTATCCCTCCTAAAATCAAATTTGGATTTAATTTAAATGATTATACTGTAAAAACCGATAAAATTAAAAAAGGAGATACGTTTGGTCAGATTTTGGAAGAAAATGGAATTGATTACCCAGAAGTTCATAACATATTGCAAAAGATAAAAAAGCAAGTAAATGTCCGAAAATTAAAAAGAGGAGCTCAATATACTATTTTGTTTACCAAAGATACTCTACCAATAGCAAAGACCTTTATTTATCATCCTGATATAGAAAGTTATACTGTGGTTAACCTGCGGGATAGTATTTACGGAGAAAAAATGCTAAAGCCTGTTAAAATTATTAAACAAGAAGCTTCTGGTAACATTGAAAATTCTTTATATGAATCAATGATAAATAATGGATTGAATGAAGAATTAACATATCTGCTCTCTGATATTTATGCGTGGACAATTGATTTTTTTAGATTGCAAAAAGGAGATTCATTTAAAATTATTTATACTGAAAAATTTGTAGATGATTCAATATCCATTGGAATTGAAAAAATTGATGCAGCATTGTTTACCCATTCGGGAAAAGATTACTATGCCTTTGCCTTTAAAAGAGATTCACTAAATGGAATTATTGATTATTTTGACACTAACGCAAAAAATCTTCGCCGAGCTTTTCTCAAAGCGCCTGTAAAATTTAGCCGAGTATCCTCTCGTTATAATTTACGAAGAAGGATACCATATTATGGAAATAAAATTCGCCCTCACAGAGGAACTGATTTTGCTGCATCAGTTGGTACTCCCATTCTAGCTACAGCTGATGGAATAGTAATTAAATCCAAATACTCAAAAGCAAATGGAAATTATGTCACAATAAAACATAATAATACTTATACAACACAATACTTACATATGAAAAAAAGAATGGTAAAAAAAGGAAATAAAGTTAGGCAGGGGGAAGTAATTGGATTAGTAGGGATGACTGGGTATACCTCTGGCCCTCACGTCTGCTATCGCTTTTGGAAAAATGGAAGACAAGTTGATCCATTCAGACAAAAATTACCTGAGGCGAAACCAATCTCTGAAAATTTGAAAAATAAATATCTTGCTGATATTGAACCTTTAAAATATCAATTGGATTGTATATCAAAAGTCAATGTATATAGAAATGAATACAGTGAACTTGCAATTTTAACTAATAACATTGATTAAAAACTCCTTTTTCTCCGGCAATATTACCCCAAATTGTCCAAATGCCTGGGATAAGCTTAAATCACACCATAAAGAATTATCAAAAAAATCTCTCTCCGAACTTTTTTCAAGTCAAAAAAATAGAGAAAAGGATTTATCCTTAGAGTGGGAAGATTTTTTTATAGATTTTTCAAAAAATAGAATTAATTCTGTTACCATTGATCTTCTGAATGATCTAGTCAATGAACTTAATCTCAGAGAAAATATCAATGCCCTTTTTTCTGGCAGTAAAATCAATGAGACTGAAAATAGATCCGTACTTCATACTGCATTAAGATCTGAAAAAAAGGATCCTTTATTAGTAAATGGGGACAATGTTATGTCTACCGTTGAACAGAATAAACAAAGGATGTATTCTTTAGCAAAAAAAATAATTGATGGAGACTATAAAGGGTTTTCTGGAAAGCTTATTAAAAATATTGTCAATGTAGGTATTGGGGGTTCAAATTTGGGCCCTGTTTTTGTTAATGAGGCATTAAAATTCTACAGTAATGATATTAATCTGCATTTCATTTCAAACATAGAGGGCGATCATTTATTTGAAGTATTAAAATCCTTAGATCCAGAATCAACAATTTTTATAATTGCTTCAAAAACTTTTTCGACTCAGGAAACTATTACAAATGCTGAAATCATTAAAGATTGGTTTTTGCAAAAGATGCCTGAGAATGCCTTTGGCAAACATTTTTTTGCAGTTACATCTAAGATAAATAAGGCCAAAGCTTTTGAAATTTTAGATGAAAATATTTTCCATATTACTGATTGGACAGGAGGCAGATTTTCTCTTTGGGGGCCTGTAGGTATTGCAATATGTATTTCAATTGGTCCTAATAATTTTGAAAGTCTTTTAAAAGGTGCTTATTCAATGGATCGGCATTTTAGAAATACTGAGTTCAAAAAAAATATTCCTGTAATTTTAGCTCTTATAAGTGTGTGGTATAATAATTTTTGGGGAGCAGATTCTGAAGCTATTATTCCATATTCTGAATACTTGAAATACTTTCCGTCTTATTTGCAGCAAGCAAGTATGGAAAGTAATGGAAAAAATATTAACAGAAACGGAGAAAAAATAAGTTATCAAACCGGCAATATAATATGGGGATCAACAGGAACAAATGCACAGCATGCCTTTTTTCAATTACTACATCAAGGAACCAAATTTATTCCGATAGATTTCATTGGCTTTGTTAAATCCCTGCACAAAGAAGATAATCAACAAGACAAATTAATTTCAAATTTGTTCGGACAAGCTGAAGCATTGATGCTTGGGAAAAGTAGGTCACAAGTTATAAGGGAGCTAGAAAAAAAGGGGTTGTCAAAAAAAGAGATATTAAAATTAGCGCCATTCAAAATTTTTGATGGAAATCGACCTTCAAATACCATAATGATAAAGCAACTAACTCCATACAATTTAGGAGCTCTAATAGCCCTTTATGAACACAAAATTTTTGTTCAAGGAATAATATGGAATATTTTTAGTTTTGATCAATGGGGTGTAGAACTTGGAAAAGAACTTGCTAACAAAATATATGATGATATATCAAAAAATAGTTTCAAGGATTATGACCCTTCAACCAAGCAGCTCATAAAATTTTATTTAAACTCAAAAAAAGACTAAAACTGTATTCCTTTAATTTTCAATTGCAACTCTTTTTCTCCAAAAAATTCATTAATGCTAACATTATAAAAAATGTTAAATGGGTTAAGAGTTTTAATCTTTTCATAATGTTCTGCCATTTTAAATCCAATCCCCTTGAAATGATTTCCTGAATCATCAATCAATTCTAATTTTAAATGATCATTAAGTTTGCCTACGATTCTTGTCCCTCCCGAATCAATACAGTTCACAGTCTTAAATACGGGTTCTGGATTTCCTTCGCCAAAAGGACTCATTTGAACTAAAATACGGTGAAATTTTGATGTTATTTTATCAAAAGTTATTTCCTGATCGTAATATTTAGTTGGCATATTATCACTAGTTACTATTTTTTCTTTTACAGCCATTTCAAAGGCAGATTTAAATTTCATAAAAGAATTTTCCATTATTGTCAAACCTGCTGCATACTTATGCCCTCCAAAGCTAATAATATGCTCCTTACATGATTCAAGAACGGCATAAATATCTATTCCATTTATTGACCTTACTGATCCCGTCAGATATTCTCCTGATGATGTAAAAACTACAGTAGGACGATAATAAGTTTCTATCATTCTGGATGCAACAATCCCTATGATCCCTTTGTTCCAATTATTATCATAAACTACTGAGGTATATGACTTTTCCTCTCCATTTTTCTTGATCTGTTCTATAGCCTTAATTGTAGTTTGTTTATCCAAAATACGCCTCTCAGAATTTAGCATTTCAATTAATCTCCCTCTTGAGATTGCCTCAGATTTATCTTCAGATAATAATAACTCTACTGAATGTTTTGCATGTTTCATCCTCCCAGATGCATTAATTCTTGGAGCAAGAGTAAAAACTATATGAGACATATTAACTTCATCCTTAATATCTTTAAGAAAGATTTTTATCCCTTGTCTTGGTTTTTCTTTAATTTGTTTAAGACCATGATATGCTATGATTCTATTTTCATTTATTAATGGAACAACATCAGCTGCAATAGACATTGTGACTAAATCAAAAAAAATTTTCAGATCTTTAATATCGCGTCCTTTTTGTTTCTCTAGTGCATGAACTAATTTGAATCCTATGCCACATCCAGATAGTTCTTTAAAAGGATAATTACATTCTTTTTGTTTTGGATTTAAAATTGCTATCGCATCTGGTAAATTCTTTCCTGGGATATGATGGTCACATACGATAAAATCAATTTTATTTTTATTTGCATAGGAGATGTTTTCTATAGCATTAATCCCACAATCTAGGCTTATAATTAGATCAACTTCTTCTTTTTTTGCTAGATCGATACTTTTTTTTGATACACCATATCCCTCTGAGTATCTATCAGGTATATAATAGATGATAGGTAAGTAATTTTTTAAATATGAGTAAACTAATGTTACAGCAGTTATACCATCAACATCGTAATCTCCTAAAATCATTATTTTTTCTTGATTTTGAATTGCTTTTTCAATTCTTTTTACGGCCTTAACCATATCCAGCATAATGAGTGGATCGTGGAGTTTATCAATGCTAGGTCTAAAGTAATTTTTTGCTGAGTCAAAATCACTAATTCCCCTTTGAATTAGTAAATATGCTATTTCGTATTGAACACTTAAACTTTTTATCAGCCGATTAACTTCTTCCTCTTTTGGCTCTGATTTTCTTTGCTTCCAAATCATAAAAATTATTTGCTAGATTTTCCTGAAATACAAAGAACAAATTCACCTTTAGGTAATTCCCTTTGAAAATGATTCAATGCATTTTTGATTGACCCTCTATAAGTCTCTCCATATATTTTTGTCATCTCTCTTGAAATCGACATCATTCGGTCATTACCAAAAAACATTAAAATATCATTTAAAGTCCGGACTATTCTGTGGGGAGATTCATATATAATTATTGTACGCCACTCTTCCTTCAATTCTTCAAGTCTTTTTTTTCTGCCTTTTTTAATAGGCAAAAATCCCTCAAAAACAAACCTCTCACTTGGAAATCCGCTTTGAACTAATGCCGGAATAAGTGCGGTTGCTCCTGGAAGACATTCTATCTCAATTTCATTTTTTATTGATTCACGAACTAATAAAAAGCCAGGATCAGAAATAGAAGGTGTGCCTGCATCAGTAATCAAAGCAATTGATGTTTCTTTTTTTAGTTCGGAAATAAATGAAGTTAATTTTTTATGCTCATTAAATGAATGATATTTTTTTGTTGGTTTATTAATTTCATAATGGTTTAATAATTTGGAACTCCTTCTTGTATCTTCAACTAATATTAAATCTACACTTTTTAAAATTTTTAGAGCTCTATATGTAATGTCTTCAAGATTTCCGATAGGTGTTGGAACTAGATAAAGCTTTCCCATATAGAAAATTAATTTTTATTGAAAATTTTTTTGAAGTAAATAGATAAATCTTTTTTCGTAAGATTCTTTCCCCTCCCAGTTATTATGAAATTTCTTTATTCTATCAATAATTTTTTTAACTTCGAGAAAATTCTTAAAACCCTTAATTTCTTGAATTGATTGCTCATAAATTGTTTTATTTTCATTAAAAAGATGTTTAATAAATGCATTTTTATCATTAAGATCTATTTCAATTTCTTTAGCAAATTGATCATTTAAATTCTTTGTTATTTTATTGTCTTCTTTATTCTGATTTTCCTTTTGAATTTTATTGTTACTAATAACTTTTTCTTTGGCATTTAGGTTTATTTCTTTCTCTAAAGTTTTTTTTGACGCCTCAAATTCTTTATTTTTTATTAATTCATTTGTTTTTAAAATATTTGGCTGTTTTAGAGTAGAATGTTTGTATATAATAATCTTTTCGTATAAAACTATAATATCCCTAGAAATTTGATCTAAATCAATAGACTCATTTGAGTTTAAAATTTTTTTTGCAATTTCTTTTAGTTCTATTTCAAGTTTGTCTGACATAAAAGCGAAATGTTTAAGTTTGCTTAAATTTTTATTTGAAAATTACAAAATGTTTTTAGAAAATCCTGTAAATACTAACTCCCCTTTTGGCTCAATAGAAGTTATTTGTGGATCTATGTTCTCTGGTAAAACAGAGGAACTAATTAGACGTATTAGACGTGCTGAATTATCAAACAAAAAAACACGTGTTTTTAAGCCTTGCATGGATAAAAGAAATAAAACAAATCAAATTATTTCCCATGATTTAAATGAAATAAAAGCAACATGTGTAAAATATTCAAAAGAAATTATCCCATTGGCTAAAAATTATGAAATTATTGCAATTGATGAATGTCAATTTTTTGATAATAAAATAGTTGATGTAGCAAATTATCTTGCAAATAATGGAATAAGAGTAATAATCTCAGGTTTAGATATGGATTATGAAGGTAACCCATTTGGCCCTATGCCTTCATTAATGGCAATAGCTGAAAATATTCTAAAAGTAAGAGGCGTTTGCACAAAAACCGGTGATCCTTCTCTATATAGTTTTAGAAAATCTAAGAAAAAGGATTTAATCCTACTTGGAGAGAAAGAAATTTATGAACCAATGAGTAGAGAGGCTTTTAATAAAGCTATGAGTAAATCTAAAAAAAAATAATTTGAACAGACTAGAAATTGATTTAAAAAAACTTGAACATAATTTTACTACTCTTAAATCTTTATTGAATAAGAAAACAAAAATTATAGGGGTAGTGAAAGCTGATGCATATGGCAGTGGCCAATTAAAAATTGTTGAAAAACTAATTTCTCTTGGCATAGATATTTTAGCTGTAGGCTATACAACAGAGGGTATAAGCTTAAGAAAATTAGATGTAAAAATTCCTATAATTGTTTTCTATCCTCAAATATTAAACTTACATGAACTAATTAAAAATAAATTAGAACCAAGTCTTTACAGTAAAAAAATATGGGTCTCTTTTAAAAATATGATAAAAGAAAAAAAAATAAATAATTATCCTGTCCACATAAAATATAATACTGGATTAAATCGATTAGGATTTTCCACTGATGATATAATTTGGATTGAACAGGAAATAAAAAACTCTCCTTTCATGATAAAAAGTATCTATTCTCATCTTGGAGAAAGTGAATCCCAAAAACCAAATAAAGCTTGCGAAAATCAAATTATATCTTTTGAAAAAATTAAAAAAAGTCATGAAAATAATGGAAATAGAGATATTGATTTTCATATTCTAAATACTTCTGGAATTTTCAATTATCCAAATCTTCAATATGATGCTGTTAGAATCGGTATAGGCTTTCACGGATATGCAAACAACAATAACTGGGATAAAAAACTTAAGCCAATTTCAAAGCTTAAAAGTATAATTACTCAAATACATAAAGTTAAAAAAGGAGATTTAGTAGGATATAATTCTGGTTGGAAAGCCCCAAAAGATACTAAAATAGCTGTTTTACCAATAGGACATGCGGATGGGATCTCAAGGAGTTACTCCAATTCAAATGCATGGGTAAATGTAAATGGAATGAAAGCCTATATTGTTGGAAATATATGTATGGATATGTTGATGATTGATATTGGTAATATTCTCTGTAATGAAGGAGACGAAGTTGAAATTTTTGGAAAGTTGAATTCTGCAAATGATTTCTCCAAAAAAAACAAAACAATTCCTTATGAGCTAATCACTAGTATTGGCCCTAGAGTAAAGAGGGTTTTTTTAAGCTAATTTTATAGTTGTCAAGGAATAAATAAAGATTATTTTTGTAAAAATTTTGAAAAATGATAATTGCTCTTATTGGTGCAACTGGATTAGTTGGAAAAGAAATGCTAAATGTTTTAGAAGAAAAAAAAATCCCTTTTTCTGAGATAATTCCTGTAGCTTCTGAAAAATCAGTCGGTAAAAAAATTAATTATGCTAATAAAAAATACTTTGTTGTTAGTATTGATAATGCTTTTGATAAAAAACCTAATTATGTTTTATTTTCAGCAGGGAGTAATGTTTCTTTAAAGTGGGCCCCCAAATTCGCCGAAATCGGTTCGACAGTCATTGATAACTCATCTGCCTGGAGAATGGATAATTCAAAAAAACTGGTAATACCTGAAATTAATGGCCATTTATTAAATAAGAAAGATAGAATTATATCAAATCCAAACTGCTCCACCATACAGATGCTAATGGTTATAAATCCAATTCATAGAAAATATGGGATTAAACGAATAATCATTTCAACCTATCAATCTGTTACAGGAACTGGTCAAAAGGCGATAAATCAATTGAAAATTGAATCTGTTGGAGGAAATGCCAAAATGATATATCCTCATCCAATTTATCAAAATGCTCTTCCACATTGTGATTCATTTGAAAAAGATGGGTATACTAAAGAAGAATTAAAATTAGAAAGAGAAACTTGTAAAATACTTAATACTAGAGAGATTGCTATTTCGGCTACAGCAGTTAGGATTCCAGTAATTGGTGGGCACAGTGAATCTATAAATTTAGAGCTAAAAAACCCTTTTGAAATAAAAGATATAAAGGAAATTCTTAATAATACACCTGGTGTTATAGTTCAAGATGATCCTAAAAATAATATTTATCCAATGCCAATTAATGCAAAAGGTAAGGATGATGTTTTTGTGGGAAGAATACGAAGAGATTTTTCTTGTGAAAACTCTTTAAATTTGTGGATCGTAGCAGATAATCTAAGAAAAGGTGCTGCTACAAATACAATTCAAATTTTAGAATACTTACTCAATAAAAAATAAATTCATTGAATCAATCCATTGAAAAATCTTCCATAAATTTTGTTGTATAGTTTCCTGAAAGATAATCTGAATGTTGCATTAATTTTGAATGAAAGGGTATTGTAGTCTTTATCCCCTCAATTATAAATTCATCTAAAGCTCTCTTCATTTTACTAATTGCTTCTTCTCTAGTCTGAGCAGTTGTAATTAATTTAGCAATCATGGAATCATAATGTGGAGGTATAGTATAGCCACTATAAACATGCGTGTCCAATCTTATCCCGTGACCTCCAGGAAAATGTAGAGTTGAAATTTTACCAGGGCTAGGCCTAAAATTATCAAATGGATCCTCAGCATTAATTCTACATTCAATAGAGTGAAGCTTTGGAATATAATTTTTACCTGAAATTCTAACGCCTGATGCAACTAAAATTTGTTCCCTGATTAAATCAAAATCTATAACTTGCTCAGTTATAGGATGTTCAACTTGAATTCTTGTATTCATCTCCATGAAATAAAAATTCTGGTTTTTGTCAACTAAAAACTCAACAGTTCCTGCACCCTCATACTTAATATACTCTGCAGCTTTTACAGCTGCCTCACCCATCTTTGCCCTTAATGTATCGTTCATAAAAGGTGAGGGTGTCTCCTCTGTTAATTTCTGATGCCTCCTTTGGATTGAACAATCCCTTTCGGATAAATGACAAGCTTTTCCATATGAATCTCCTACTATTTGAATTTCTATATGCCTTGGCTCTTCAATAAGTTTTTCAATGTACATCCCTTCATTTCCAAAAGAGTTGGAGGCCTCTTGCCGAGCACTTTCCCATGCTTTTTCAAGATCTTTTTGCTTTAAAACAACTCTCATCCCTTTTCCTCCTCCTCCAGCTGTTGCTTTTAACATAACTGGATATCCAATCTGTTTGGCCTGCTCTTTAGCACTTTCTAGTGAGTCTATAATCCCATCAGATCCTGGAATAGTAGGCACACCTGCTTGTTTCATTGTTTCTTTAGCTGCCGATTTATCACCCATTTTTTCAATCATTTGTGAAGAAGCTCCAATAAACTTAATCTTATGCTCTTCACAAACTTTTGAAAATTGTGAGTTTTCAGATAAAAAACCATATCCTGGATGTATAGCATCTGCATTTGTAATCTCAGCTGCAGCAATAATATTGGACATCTTAAGATAGGAATCAGGGCTAGGGGGTGGTCCTATACAAACAGCCTCGTCAGCAAATCTCACATGTAAACTTTCCTCGTCTGCTGTTGAATAAACTGCAACTGTTTTTATACCCATCTCTTTACAAGTACGGATTAGTCGCATTGCAATCTCCCCACGATTAGCAATCAATATTTTTTTAAACATTACAAAAAATTAAGATTTTTCAATCACGAACAAAGGTTGTTCAAACTCAACAGGAGAGGCGTCATCAGCTAATACTTTTACTACTTTTCCAGAAATATCTGATTCTATTTCATTAAAAAGTTTCATGGCTTCAATAACACATAAAACATCTCCTTCTTTAATATTGTCTCCAACTTCTACAAAAACTTCTTTGTCAGGTGAAGGCTTTCTGTAAAAGGTTCCTATCATCGGAGATTTAATCGTTATTAAGTTTTCTTCATGTTCAGTCTTTTTTTCAACGGGATATTCATGAAGAGACTTTGTTTTTAGATCAACCTGCTCATCTTGAATTTCTTCTTTAAAATTAATTTGAGAAGTTTCAACTGGCTGAATTAGCTTTGTTGCAGAATTGGACTTAATAGTAATTTTAAAGTCTTTCCTTTCTATCTTGACTTCATTTACTTTAGCTTTTGCAACAAATTTAATAAGGTTTTGAATTTCTTTTAAATCCATGTTTTATATTCTATAATAACAAAAGTAACATAGTTTTAATACCAAAACAAAATACTTGAAAAGTGTATTAGTTGGTATCGACAGTTTCAGTATTATCAATAAGAACCCTGCCCCGATAATATAACTTACCATCATGCCAATGAGCTCGATGATAAAGATGATCTTCACCAGTATTTGGACAAGTTGCTAATTGTTGCTTTGAGGCTTTATAATGAGTTCTTCTCTTATCTCTCCTCGTTTTAGATGTTTTTCTTTTTGGATGTGCCATTATAATTATTTTATAATAAATCTTTTAATTTGAACCATCTAGGGTCAATTTTTTTATTTAATTTTTTTTCCTTTTTTGGTTGTAAATCTCTTAGTTTTTTAATTATATCAGAATCTAAAGTGCCATCAATGACTCCCGGATGAATTTTTTTTTGAGGTATTGCTAAAATTATTGTTTCGTAAATATACTGTGAAATATCTATTTGACTTGTGCCATTTTGAAGAATTAATATTTCGTCTCCATCATATTCCTCTTCTTCTCCAAATTTAACAACAAGCCTAAAATCAGTTTTTAGATTATAATCAAAAGATTCTGTTGTCAAATCGCATGATAATTTTACAAATCCATTAAAATCAAACTTAATCGTTAAAATACTTGATTTCTTATCTAGAGTTATATTTAGATCTAATTTAGCATCATCGAAATCGAAAAAATTTAACTCCTCAAAAAACGAATTATCAATATTAAACTTAAAAAAATGAATTCCGTCTTTTAATCCTCTGAAAGGGATCATATATTTTGATACCTTTTTCATCTTTTTAAAGTTTAGGAAGGCAAATTTATTAAAAACTAAATTTTATCCATCTTTCTATTCAGAAAAATTTTCCTAGCTAAAAAAAAAGATTGTCTGAAAGAATTAGTTTTTGCTATTCCTTTTCCTGCAATATCATAGGCTGTTCCGTGATCTGGAGAAGTTCTTACCTTGTCTAATCCAGCAGTAAAATTTGTTCCCTCTTCAAATGACATTGTTTTAAAGGGTATAAGTCCTTGGTCGTGATACATTGCTAAAACGGCATCATATTTTAAATGTTGCTTATTGCCAAAAAAAGCATCTGAAGAAAATGGTCCAGAAATATTTAATCCTTTCATAACAAAATCTTTTACAACTGGCTTTATGATATTTTCTTCTTCTTTTCCTATATATCCGTTATCTCCTGCATGCGGATTTAATCCTAAAACTGCTATTTTTGGATCTTTAATTCTAAAATCTAATCTCAAGGTTTTTGATAATTGTTTAATTTTTTCCCTTAATCTTTCTTTCGATAAAATAATTGACACCCTAGCTATAGGTATATGTTCAGTTAATAAAGCAATTTTTATTTGACTTGATACCATAATCATCATAGCCTCACCATTTAACTCTTGATTCAAATACTCTGTGTGTCCTAAAAAATTATAGTTTTGTCCAATAACAGTACTTTTATCAAAGGGTCCAGTTAGGAGTATATCTATATCCCCATTTTTCAAAGCATTTGTGGCTTCTGTAAAAGAATTCAAGGCAATTTCTCCTGATTCTTTTGATGGTTCTCCAAAAGATATTTTATAATTCTTGCTAGCTATTTCAATAACATTTAATTTTTGACTAGGCAGCTGATTTATATTTTCAATAGAATTTAGCTCCGTCTTTAATTTAAAATGCTTTTTCTGATCTGACAGAATTCTCATGGATGAAAAAACAATTGGTGTAAATAATTCAAAAATATCTTCGTCCTGAAAAATTTTCAAAATAATCTCTATCCCTACACCATTGGGGTCTCCTGTAGAAATTCCAACTTTAATCTTTTGATGAGCTTTAAATTGATTCAAATTATTATAATTTTGCAATAAAAATAGTCAATTTCATTCATGTTTACAGGAATAATAGAAACACTTGGAGAGGTTATAAAAATTGAGAAAAAGAATGGAAATCTTGACATTTCAATCAAAAGTTCAATCTCCAAGGAGCTTAAAATAGGACAAAGCATTTCTCATAATGGAATATGCCTAACTGTTGTGGCTTTTTCAAAATTATTTCACAAGGTTACAGCTGTTGAGGAATCTCTGATGAAATCTACTTTAGGTGATTTAAAGATTCGGGACTATGTAAATCTTGAAAGATCTCTTAAGGCAAACTCAAGGTTGGACGGGCATTTTGTTCAGGGTCATGTAGATCAAATAGCAAAATGTACAAGAGCTTTAAAAAAAGATGGAAGTTGGATTTTTACTTTTGAATATGATCCAATAAATAAAAATATGACTGTTGAAAAAGGTTCCATAAGCATTGATGGTGTTAGCCTTACCGTAATCAATTCAAAAACAAGTAGCTTTTCTGTTTCTATAATTCCTCACACCTATGAAAACACTACATTTAAAAATATTAAAAAAGGTAGTAGAGTAAATCTTGAATTTGATATCATAGGTAAATACATTCATAAATTATCTCAAAATTAATTTTTCGCCAGTTTTGTTTTAGATTAATTTACTATATTTAGCCAAAGCCTAGAGAAATACTATTATGGATATATTAGAACTTTCCACTGTCCTTCTTTTATTAGCCTCGGTTTTTTCAGTTATCAATTTAAGATTTCTGAAATTACCCCAAACAATTGGTTTAATGATTCTTGCAATTGCCCTGTCTTTTGTTGTCCTAATTGTTGGGTTAATCTTTCCGGAATTTCTAGAAGCAGCTAGCTCTTTAACTAAGCAATTTGATTTTGATTTACTTCTAATTAACGTAATGTTACCATTTCTTCTCTTTGCTGGAGCACTCAGCATAGATGTTCATGAGCTTCTTAAAGATAAACTTACAATAATACTTTTGGCGAGTTTCGGAGTTGTGTTTTCAACCTTTGCTGTAGGAACTGGAACATATTGGCTTATTCAGCAATCTTTTCTTGGCCTATCTGAACTTGGTCTAAGCTATGTCGACTGTCTACTTTTTGGGGCATTGATCGCGCCAACTGATCCAATTGCTGTGCTTTCCATGGTTAGGAAAATGAATCTCTCAACTACAGCTGAAACAAGAATAGCTGGTGAATCTCTTTTTAATGACGGTATTGGTGTTGTTATTTTTTTAACCTTATTAAATGTAAAAATTGAGGGAATAGAAAATATTACTGCGCAGAGCGTAAGCATCCTTTTTGCAACTGAGGTAGTAGGAGGCATAATATTAGGTAGTGCTCTAGGTTACCTTGGGGGGAAAGTTTTGAGATATATTGAGAATGAATTCGTAGAACTTGAAGTGATAATTACCCTTTCATTGGTGTTACTTGTATCTGTTGTAGCTAATAAGTTTCATTTTTCAGGCCCCCTTGGAGTTGTAATGCTTGGACTGTTTTTAAATAGTAATATAGATACAGATGATAAAGCTGAAGGAGTTCAAAAAGCGATGGGTGATTATGTATACAAATTTTGGCATTTACTCGATGAAACATTAAATGCCATTTTATTCATCCTAATAGGGTTAGAAATTATTGTTGTTTTAGAGACATTCCATCCAATATATATAATTATCTCAATAATCACTATTTTATTAGTTGTTTTATCCCGCTGGACAGGGGTTCTTATTCCAATTAAATTACTTTCATTAAAGAAAAGCTTTGAGAAAAACACCGCATTAATTATAACCTGGGGTGGGTTACGTGGTGGACTGAGTATTGCTCTTGCCTTAAACTTGCCAGATTCTATTGGAGAGGGTAAATCTCTTATTCTCTTCCTAACATATGCAGTAGTTCTTTTCACTATTCTAGTTCAAGGACTAACACTAGAAAAGATTGTTAAAAAGGGTGAATAGCCAAAGCTAAAATTGTGTTGTCAAAAATTTAAACTTTTCAATCATCAAAGAATTAGCTATTGTTATTCCTTGCTTCAATGAATCAAACAGAATTAAACATTCCGAATATAATAAATGTCTTTTTTCAAACAAATCAGTCTCAATTATCTTTGTAAATGACGGGTCTACTGATGAGACTCAAAAAGAACTTAAAAGATTAGAAAAAAAATTCCCTTCTCAAGTAGAATTATTAAAGCTTGATAAAAATTATGGGAAAGCAGAAGCTGTTAGAAAGGGGTTTTTACATTCATCAAAAAATAATTTCAAAAAAATTGCCTTTTTAGATGCCGACCTATCAACAGATATAAACGAGTGTATTTCACTGTCAAAACAAGTTAAAGAAAAAATAACTTTTGTTTTTGGATCAAGAATTTTAAAAATTGATAATAATATAAAACGTAAATGGTATCGTTTCCTTTTTGGAAGGATAATAGCGACTTTTATATCTATGATTTTAAGAATTGCTGTTTATGATACACAGTGTGGTTGTAAAGTTTTCTCTGCTAATATTTCAAAAAAAATTTTTGATACTCCTTTTATATCTAAATGGTTATTTGATGTTGAACTATTTTTTAGAGTGATTTCAATATACGGAAGAGAAAATTTAAAATATCATGTTCGAGAAATTCCCCTATCAAGTTGGATAGATACAAGCGATTCACGTGTGAAAATAACATACTTTTTTAAACTATGGATTGATTTATATAAAATTTCAAAAAAATACAATCGGTGAAAAAAAACCATTTATACTTAACTTTTTTTTTCTTATTAGTAATTGTAAGAGGATTTTTCAATTTTATAATCCCCCTTACAGACAAAACAGAAGCTAGATACAGTGAAATAGCGAGATTAATGAGTGAAACAGGTAATTGGATTGTTCCACAAATAGATTATGGAGTTCCTTTTTGGGCTAAACCTCCGTTGTCGACTTGGCTCTCTGCAATGTCTATATCTATATTTGGTGAAAATGAGTTTTTCGTTAGACTCCCTTCCCTTGTTTTAAGTTTATTAATGGCTTTTTTTATTTCTAAATATATTGCTAATAAAAAACTCCCTTTTTTTCTTCCTTGTCTGATTCTTTTTTCTCTTCCAGAATTTTTTCTCCATGCAGGTGTTGTTTCAACTGACATTTCACTCTCATTTTCAATAATGCTCATAATGATTTCTTTTTGGGAAATTTCAAAAAAAACATCTTTTATGTGGGAATCTCTATTTGTTTTTGGTATAGCAATGGGATTACTTTCAAAAGGTCCTATTTCAATAGTTCTAACATTCCCTCCTTTATTGATTTGGGGATTACGATTTAAGTTGCCAATTAAAAAAATTTTTAGAATTTCATGGCTTTTTGGTCTTCTTGTTGCTCTCCCCTGGTATTTTTTAGCAGAAAAAAATTCTCCTGGATTTACAAATTATTTTATAGTTGGAGAACATTTTCTAAGGTTTATTGATTCATCTTGGACTGGAGATAAATATGGATTCCCTAAACAACAACCTCTTGGAATTATATGGGTTTTTCTTATTCTTGGAACACTCCCATGGATTTTCTCTTTACTTAAAAAATTAATAAAAAATTATAGATCTATTTGGGATAACGAATGGGAATTTTTCCTATGGTCTTGGTTGCTATGGACTCCTATCTTTTTTACAATCTCCAAAAGTCTTATCCACACCTATATTATGCCAGTTCTGGTTCCTTTAACTTTATTAGTATGCCACTATTGGGAAAATTTAAAGTTTAAAAAATTTCAATTAGGGTTTTCCATTTTTATTCCAATTTTAGTCTTAATAAGTTATTCTTTTAAAGAAATAAGAGAGCTTGTTGAAAATAAATCTGATAAAATTCTCGTCGAAAAATCAACCAATCATTTTGCACCTATATATTCATTAGAAGTTAAAAGTTATTCTTCCCAGTTTTATTCAAAAGGAAAAATAAAAAAAATAGATTACGAAGAATTAGAAAAGTTAATTAAAGAAAATAATTCATTTTTTATTGCTATTAAAGAAAATAGGATTGATAGTGTTATGCCGAGTCTAAGAAATAAACTTAAAAATATTTACAAAAGATCTGATAAAAGTTTATACTCACATAATGTTTCATCTAAAAATTAGTTGATTAAATTTGTGTCTTAATAGTGAAAAAATATCTCTCTTTTTCTTTTTTTACTACTTATCTCAAGGTATTATTTTCAAAACTTTTCATAAATCTTTCTAGATTATTGTAAATGTTGCTGTCGAAGGACATTGCCGAGGGACTCCTAATTATCAAACAGAATTTCTTAAAAAACGTTTTTAGATTATATTAGGGTGTATCTTTTATAAAATTAATAGAGGAGATATTTCTTAGAATTATTTCTCCAACCAGCCTGAGATCGATATTCAACAAAATAGATTTTTAAATCGGCTTGAGATGAGTAATCAACAAAATAGATCTTTTTATCTGCTTGAGATGAATAATCAACAAAAAACCATAATCCTTCATTTCCTTTTACCTGTGATGAATAATCAACCTTGTAAACTTTAAGATCTGCTTGAGATGAATAATCAACAACATATACCTTAACATCAGCTTGAGATGAATAGTCTACCGAATACATTTTTTGAGAGTAAGCGATACTTGAGTAAAGAAAAACAATTAATAATATTTTTTTCATCATTGAGGTGATATATAATAAAGATGGCAAAAACCATGCCTGATTATAAAAATATATTTAACATTTAGAAAATCTAATTGTTTAATGCTTCTGCGCCCCCAACAATTTCAAGTATTTCATTTGTTATCGATGCTTGCCTAGCTTTATTATAAGTTAGCTTTAATTCATCTCTCAGTTCAGTAGCATTGTCTGTTGCTTTATGCATAGCAGTCATTCGGGCCCCATGCTCACTCGCGAAAGAATCTCTTAGAGATTTATAAAATTTAACTTTTAAAGATTTTGGAATTAATCTTTTTAAAATTTCCGTCTCAGATGGTTCAAAAAAGGTGTCAAAATTTTTAATCTCTGTTCTTTCTACAATTTTTTCTACAGGCAAAAAATTATCAACTTGAACAAGCTGAGTTGCGGCATTTTTAAAACGATTATAAATTAATATAATTTTATTATATTCTTTTTCGCTATAAGATTCCATAATTAGATCTGCCACAGTTTCAGAGTTTTCAAAATTAAGATTATCAAAAAGATCATCATGCCTGTCTTTCAAATGAATCGATTTAGAGAGAATATCACCCCCCTTTTTCCCTATGGGAAGAATCTCAACCGTTTTGTCCTTAAAAGCAGTTTGTTTCAAACGGAGAGTCTCTTTTATAATATTTGAATTAAACGCACCACACAACCCTCTATTAGATGTAATTGGAACAATGAGGATCTTTTTTGATTCATTAGTTTTAAAGTATTCATTATTTTCAATCCCTGCTGATCCGCTGGAAAGAACTCCTATAAGTTCATCTAACTTTTCGGAATAAGGTTTCAAAGCTGTAATAGCATCTTGGGCCTTTTTCAACTTGGCTGCAGAAACCATTTTCATGGCACTAGTAATCTGCATGGTTGAAGAGACAGATGTAATTCTATTTCTAATCTCCTTTAAATTAGCCATATGTGTTATTCAAAAAGTTTTGCAGTTTCTTTGGCAACCTTTTCTAATGTTGAAATTGCTTTATCAGTCAAATTGCCTGATTTAAGATCCTCCAATGCAGGTTTATGCTTTGAAGATAATGTTTCTAAATACATCGCCTCAAATTCTTTTACTTTAGATACTGGAACATTAGATATCAAATTGTTAGTGCCAACATAAATAGAAGCTATCTGATTCTCAATTTTATAAGGATCATTAACCGATTGCTTCAAAATTTCAACATTGCGTTTTCCCTTCTCAATAACATTCATTGTTGCCGCATCTAGATCAGATCCAAATTTTGCAAAAGCTTCTAATTCCCTATATTGTGCCTGATCTAATTTTAGGGTCCCAGAAACTTTTTTCATGGATTTAATTTGTGCAGAGCCACCAACTCTAGAAACAGATATACCAACGTTAATAGCGGGTCGAACTCCTGAGTTAAATAAGTCAGATTCTAAAAATATTTGCCCATCAGTAATAGATATAACATTTGTTGGTATATATGCTGATACATCACCTGCCTGGGTCTCAATAATTGGAAGGGCAGTGAGGGAACCTCCCCCTTTGACTTTATTTTTTAATCCTTTTGGAAGGTCATTCATGTTTTTAGCAACTGAATCATCAGCAATAACTTTCGCTGCTCTTTCCAGAAGACGAGAATGAAGATAAAATACATCTCCAGGATACGCCTCCCTTCCAGGAGGTCTCCTTAAAAGAAGAGATACCGCCCTGTAAGCAACTGCTTGCTTAGAAAGATCATCGTATATAACTAATGCAGGTCTTCCTGTGTCTCTAAAATACTCTCCTATAGATGCTCCTGCAAATGGAGCGTATACTTGCATTGGAGCAGGATCAGATGCATTAGCAGCAACAATAGTAGTATAGGCTAAAGCTCCTTTATCTTCCAATACTTTTGCAATAGCAGCAACAGTTGAAGCTTTTTGTCCAATTGCAACATAAATACAATATACTGGTTCTCCTGAGTCATAAAACTGCTTTTGATTTAAGATAGTATCAATACAAACAGTAGTTTTTCCTGTCTGTCTATCACCAATAACAAGCTCTCTTTGCCCCCGACCAATAGGTATCATAGCATCTATTGCTTTAATTCCTGTTTCCATTGGCTCAGCAACAGGTTCTCTAAAAATAACACCCGGTGCTTTCCTTTCTAAAGGCATTTCAACAGTAGATCCTTTTATTGGCCCCTTACCATCTATTGGATGCCCTAGAGTATCTACAACACGTCCAATAATATTTTCGCCAACATTAATTGATCCAATCCTATTGGTTCTTTTAACTACATCCCCTTCCTTGATTGATTTTGATGCTCCGAGTAAAACAACTCCTACATTATCTTCTTCTAGATTCAAAACCATTCCAGACATTCCGTTTTCAAAGGAAACAAGTTCGCCATATTGGGCATTGGTTAATCCATAAATTCTCGCTATACCGTCACCAACTTCAATGACATTTCCAACCTCATCAAGAGAAGCTGAATCATCAAAATCTGACAATTGTTTTTTTAATAAAGCTGAAATTTCAGCTGGCTTTAGTTCTGACATTTTATTCTTTTTTATGTTTTAACTAGTTCTCTTTTTAAGACATTCAACCGATTAGATAAACTTGCATTATACTGCAAATCGCCAACTCTGAGTATAAAGCCTCCCAGAATTTTCGGATCAATAATCTTCTTTAACTTTATTTTAAATGATGTCAACTGGTCTGCTTTTTTTATAATTTCCTTTTCAGATTCAGCCGATAATGGTAAGGCAGAAATAATTGTTGCCGGAACAATTCCTTTGTTCTTATTATAAAGCTCTATAAATTTGTTTACTATCATTTTTAAAAAGACTTCTCTCTTATTTTTAATTAATAACTCCAATAAATTATTTGTTTCTTTTGAAAAACTTTTAAATACGTTTTCTTTTATTTTTAGTTTTTTTTCTACACTTAAGATTGGATCTGAAAAAAAATTCTCCAAGTTAGAGTGCTTATCTACTGTCAAATATAGTTGCTTCATTTCTTGAGCAAGTTTTTCTTCTTTTTTGCATTCTAATGCATACTGCAGAAAAGCTTTGGCATATCTTGAAACAACTTTAGTTGATTTCATATTATTTCTTTATAGAGAGTTCCTTTAATAATTCCTTTACCATCTTATCTTGAGTTTTCTTATCCTTCAATTCTTTTTTTATGATTTTTTCAGCTATTTCAATTGAAAACTCTGCTACCTGGTTCTTGATGTCCCTAACAAAAGATTTTTTTTCATTATCAATTCTTTCCTGAACATCTTTTAAGATTTTATCGGCTTCCATACTTGCTTCCTTTTTTGCGGATTCAACTATTTCAAGGCCCTTATTTTTAGCGTCCTTTAAAAGATTGTCTCTTTCAATTTTAGCTTCCTGTAAAATCTTCTGATTATCTTCTTTTAGAGATTGCATTTGCTTTTTTGCTTCTTCAGCAGATGAAAGCGCCTCCTTTATTGAATTCTCTCGCTCATTGACAGAGTCCAGAATAGGCTTCCAAGCAAATTTTTTAAGTAAGAATATAAGCCCTAAAAAAATAAGGAGTTGCCAAAAAAATAATCCAAAAGAAAACTCACTAATTAGTTTTTCCATTTTTAATAAATCTCTAAAATAATTATCTGTTATAGAACAAACATTGCTGCAAAACCAATACCTTCTACAAGAGCAGCAATAATTAACATAGCTGTCTGTATCTTTCCATAGGCTTCTGGTTGTCTACCTATAGCCTCCATAGCTCCTCTACCAATGCCTCCTAATCCGATACCTACACCTATTACTATTAAACCTCCTCCTACAATTGCTGGAATTTCCATATTTATTATTTATTTAATTAAACATTCATTTTATACTTGATCTTAATGATCATGTTCTTCTTCTACAGCAAAACCAAAATATAATGCTGATAATATTGTAAAAATATATGCTTGCAAAAGTGCAACTAATATTTCAATTATAGAAATAAAAAATGCTAATGCAAATGACAAACTTGATCCCAGCCAATTTCTAAAAATAAATATCATCGAAATCAATGTCATCATTGTAATATGCCCCGCTGTAATATTGGCATACAATCTAATCATTAGAGTAAACGGTTTAATGAAAACCCCCAATAATTCTATAGGGGCCATAATTAGTTTCATATACAGGGGCATTCCCGGCATCCAAAAGATATGTTTCCAATAATAAGTTGTACCACTTACAGTTGTAATTATAAAAGTTATCAAAGCTAAGCAAAATGTAACAGCTATATTTCCCGTAACATTTATTCCTAATGGTGTAAGGCCAATCATATTGCAAAACCAAATAAAAAAGAAAAGTGTTAATAAAAAACTCATATATCTTCTATAATGTTTTTGTCCAATATTGGGTATGGCAATTTCATCTCTAATATATATTACTATTGGCTCAAAAAATCTTCCGATACCTTTTGCAACTAATCCATTTTTTGAGTAGGATCTTGCTAAGCTTTTGAAAAGTATAAACATTAAAAAAGAAACAAGAATCATACTAACTACACTTTTTGTAATAGAAAAATCTAATGGAGCAACATTAGTCGGGTATCCTTTTTCATCGTAATTAATAGTTCCATTACTGTCAGTTAAATAAATCTTACCATGATATAGTCTATAAAATTTTTCACCCACTTCAGCTAAAGACTCTCCATGACTAAATTTGGATGATGAAAAAATTTTAATGCCATCGTCCCAGATAATAACAGGTAGCGGTATTCCTATGTAAACTTTTTTTCCATTTACCTCGTCTGTATATGATAATAAACTAAAATCGTGAGAATCTTTAACATGATGCAAAATATACTCGGTTAACTCTTCCTTTAAATTTTTAGATTTAGTGTCGTCACCCTTAGCAAATAAATCTATGGAATTAGTTAGAAGAATAACAAGGCTGAAAAGAAGTAAAACCTTCGTTTTTATAATTTAAAATTTAAAAGTTTGTCGCCTGCAAATTTAATTTTTTTTAATCAAAAAATTCTTCTCAACCAGATTTTTCTTCATTAAAAATTTTTTAATAACATCATAAAGCTATAGGTCTCAAAAATTAAAGAAACTGAATAAGGTATAAAAAAGGAAAAGAACTCTAAATTTTCAATTACGCCATCTGATGAAAGGAAGGGGTGAAAAAAAATAAAAAAAACTGAAAACTTTACTAAACTTCCCAATAAAAATATCCATGCTATATAAATACTTCTTTTTTTTAAATTGTAATGGAGTATGTAATAAATGATAGCTGTAATAAATGTATTGAAAAGATATGCCTGTATTATCATATTATCCCATAGATTATTCGCTGTAAATTTCAATAAAGAAATGTGAATTAAAAAAGTAATGGTTAGAGTAAAAATTAATCCTAGGCAAAAACTTTTAATCTCCATATTAAACTAAAAATTCTTTGTTTGCTTTTTTATCATAAAGATAACCGAAACAACTCCTATTACTGAACAAATAAGAGTAGGAATCTTTTTATCTACATCAATTTTTGACTCTATCCAAAAACCCAATGAAACCATTAGGTACATTACGATAGCAATTTGGATAAATAAACTAGAGAAGATAAGCCATTTATTAGGCTGTCTTTTCATGATCTTTGTTAATCTTCGGGAGAATTTTTATATCATCAGATAGTTCATCTTTTTTCATCCTGCATTTTGCGTTTAGGGAGGCTCCAGATTCTACAATTAATTTTCCGATTGTAACTTCTCCCTCAACTATAGCTGTACTTCTAAGATTAATACTCCCTGAAACATTTATTTTACCCTTTATTTTTCCCTCAATATCAGCACTTTCGCAACTAATTGTTCCATCGATTAATCCCTCTTTACCCACAACAATTTTGCCCTTAATCTTAATTGAACCTTCTAAAATACCATCAACTCTAAAATCCCCAGATGAAATAATTTCTCCTTTTAAATTAGTTGTATTTTCTATCCGACTATATTGCCCTGCAAAATCACTGTTCCTTGACATAATTCCAAGTTTTATTCTTTAATATCTCCCCATATTGGGATGACAAAGCTACAAAATTATTTGTATTTAATTGATAATCATATTTTTCTGAAAGCTTCTCCTGAAATTCATAGAATAAATTAATGTTCAATATTCCATGAATTACTAAAAAGTTATATTCTCTGTTGTAAAGGTCTTTTGAAAAAAACCATTTTTTAGTTATTTCTTTTTCGTCATGGAAAATTTTTTGAAGTTTTTGTTGCGATTCCATTAATTTTAATGAATCTTCAATGCGGTATGGTAATATCCATTTATAGTTTTTATAAACATTTTGTTTTTCAGCTGATTTAATTTCTTTTGATTTTTTGATAATTTTAATTGCCTGTTTTGCTTCGTTAGTTTCAGGATATTTTTTTTGAAACTTATTCAACTCCTCAATCCATTTACTTACTCCATCTAATTTACCTATAACGTTTGCTTTCAAAAGGTTATACTTGGGCTCTATTTCAGATCCACTAAATAAAATTTCATTTTTTTCGCCTTGTTCTAAGAATTTTATTAATTGCCCATTTTCATATAAGCCCAAAAGATCTTTGTATATCGCATTAGGGCCGACATCTTCAGGTATTTTTAAAATATCTGGAGATTTTAAAATCTTTTCAAAAGGGGTCTCCTTGAAATCATTTAATATTCTCTGTTTATAAACAATTGATAAAGAAGGGTTAAGCTCTTGATTAATCTTAAATAGGTGATAAAGAGTTGGTGCTTCAATATCTTTCGGGGGGAGCTTTGACAAAAGTACAGTAAGCTTATTTTTTGCTAATTGTAAGTTTTTAAAGCTTTCTTTATAAATCATGCCAAGTTGAAAATAACTATTGAAATTCAAATCTTTAATACTATCAATGTGACTCTTTGTCTTTGGCAATTTATTTATATAGTTATTTGGTGTTTCAATTTTAGATTTTTTATCAGGCTCTTGAGGGCCATCATTGAATGATATATTAGAATCAAAGGGTTTAGGGATTGATGAAACTCTCCAATTATCTTCATTTGATCTCTCTCCCCAAATTGATATAAATTTTTGTTCTCCTTGTATTAATAATGAAGGATTATAAAAATAAAATTGTTCTGATGGTTGGTTTTTTGAAAAAAGCTTGAAGCGTTTTTTGCCCCAATTAATCATTGTTAATTCTTTGGCTTGTTTCTCTAAAATTAGATTTCTAAAAAATTCTATTTGCTTTTCTCTGCTTAAAGAGAGTATATATAAGATGCTATCGGTTGATTTAGCAATTTTTTCATATTTAATCACATTTTCCAAATTATCTCTCTCCCTTGCCGCAATTTTGCTCTCATATGTAAAGTCTGGTAAAATCCTTATGAGGCTATCTAGGTATTTTCCAGATAAAATATATTCTCCTTTATCAAAATAGAAATCTGCTAAATCTCTGTAATTCCTTTCCTTTGTTGGGTAATCAATGCTTTTAGATCTTAATGAAAGGTTTAAAAAATAAACTGTTAGCGAGTCAATGGAAGTGTTAGAATAATAATCCCCTAAAGCTCTGTAAATCCAATGCTGATAATTTTTATTTTCATAATCATTTGACAACTTATTTAACCCCTCTTCTGGAGAATATCCATGAACTTTCAAATCAAGGGCTAATTGTTTTATTTTAGCATTTATGAAATATTTCCTTGGCACCCTTCTTTTAAGTTTTATCAGCTTTTCAAATGTCAAAAGAGAAGAGTCTGGAAGATAAAGCTCTTTATATAATTGCCCTATTATAAATAGATATCTAGCTTTAATATTATTATTTTTCTCAGTTTTTAATGATCTTTTTAAATAAACTAGTGCAGAATCTATTTCATTTTTTTGAATAAATGCATCTGCAACTGAGGCATTTGCTTCAGAATAAAACTTGCTTTTAATACTAATATTTCTGGCGATAGGGCGTAAATTTTTTATGGCAACATCAACATTTTTGAGTCTTATATTTGTTTTTTCTCGCCAAATTCTAGCTTCAACGTAAGTTTTTTCATTGACATAATTTTCAAGTAAAAAATTAAATGCCTCTAAAGCAGGAAAAAATCTTCTATCAAAATAACGTGATTTACCCAGGAGTAAATATGCCCTGTCTATTTCATTGTTTCTTTGACTGCCATTAATATTCATGGAGTGTCTTTGAATCGCTTTTACTGCTTTATCTTCAGCTTTTGAGAATCCAGGAATAATTGTAGTCTCATTAATATTTTCGCCATTAATGCTTATTGGTTCAATTGGTAATATTTCGTAAAAATTATCTTCGTATGTTTTAGAAAGAATTTCTTTGCCAATTAAAAAGGAATTCTCTCCATTAAAAAGAACATTATATTTTGTATTCATTGAATGGTATTGCCTGTTTATGTATTTATCTTTTTGGGTAGAACAAGAAAAAATAAATAAACATAGTAGCTGTATTGAGATTTTTTTATTGAAGACTAACAAAAGCTTTTTATTTTAATAACTCAAAAAGCTATATTTTAGTATTCAAAATAAAAAAAACAATGGGGCAAAAAGATTTAATTCATATTGAAATCATTTCTGAAAATGAAAATTTTAAAATAGAAGGGGCTGAAGATAAAAGTATTTTGGAAGTTGCGCTTGAAAATGATATTGATGCCCCTTATTCATGCCAGGGTGGAATTTGCTCAACTTGCATAGCAAGAATAAAGAAGGGAACTGTTAAAATGGAAAATAATCAGATTTTAACTGAAGAAGAAATCAAAGATGGTCTAACCCTGACTTGTCAAGCGATTCCTGCTAGCAATTCAATTATTATTGACTATGATGATGTTTAGTTTATTCTATTTTGATAATAATTCAATTGCTTTCTCAATAATTACTTTTGGATCAATAGATCTTAAAGCTTTTTTATATCCCTTAAAGACTTTTTTGCCATAAATTGAAGTTGGAATCTCAGGATATTTATCTCTATCCAAAAATATAGAATTTTCAAGTGGTTGACCAAAAGGAGTAAATCCGCAAAAAGGATGAGTTACTCCCCAAAGAGTTATTGTAGGAATAGCAAAGTTTGAGGAAAGATGACCGTTTGCAGAATCCATAGAAATCATTAAATCTAAGTTTGAAATTAAATTGATTTGATCATCAAAAGAAATTAATTCAGCAACGGAACAAACATTCGGATAAGCATTCTCCCAAATATAAAATTTCTCATTTTCCTTTTTGCCTTTGCCAAATAAAAAAATCTTGTGATCTTTTTGCAAGTAAGCTATAACTTTTTGCATTAGATCCAAAGGATAAATTTTACCTGGGAAAGCAGCAAATGGAGCTATTCCTATCAACTTTTCATTTTTATTTTTGGATATTTCTTTGGATATTATTTTCGGAAGCATTCCCTTTTTTAGAGGAAACTCATGCTTTTGAATATCAATAGGGTATCCAAGCCTTCTAAAAACATCAACATATCTATATATTGTGGGAGTCAAGGGTTGAAATTTTTTATTTTTTTTTCTTGTCAATAAATATTTTTCAAATCTTGCCTTGGAGATTTTTCTGACATGAAAAAAATTAATCTTAAAAAAAAAACAAAGTAAATCTGTACGTATTACTGAGTGTAAATCAGCTACTCGGGTTATTGAAAGTTTTTTAATGTCTCTATATAACTGATATATTCCCTTTAAGCCCTTATGTCTATTATTATAATCTACAGGAAAAAAATTAACATTTTTAAACTCATTAAATAATGGTTGCATTGTTTTTCGGCTAACAATAGTTAGGAGTAAATTTGGATATGTTTTTAGAAGACATCTTATAACTGGAACAGTCATAGCAACATCTCCCAGGGAAGAAAATCTAAGAATTAACAAATGCTCCTTTTTTTGAGTCAAAATTATTTTTCCTTTTTGTGATAGAGGATAGGGTTTAATGAATGATCATTATACATTTTCATTTGCCTGTAAACCTTCATGATTTTTGTCCCATTGGAAATGTCCTTTAATAAATCATCAATGGAATTTGAAAGATCTGTTCTTTGAGCTAATAAAATCTGTAATTTGTCTTTACATTTATTTTTATGAATAGCATCTGCTTCTCTTTCTGTTTCTTCTCGCATATGAAATATTTTAATCTCTAAAATAGATAGTCTATCTATTGCCCAAGCTGGACTCTCAGAATTTATCTTTGCATTTTCCTTTAGATTTACATTTTGATATTTTTCTAGGAAAAAATCATCTATTTTTTCTACAATATTTGTTCTAACCTGATTTGATGCATCTATTTTACGCTTGATGGTCATGCCATAAGAATCATTTATCGCTGGATCCCGAATGATATCTTCATAGTGCCACTGAATTACATCAATCCAGTTTTTCTGATACAGAAGATGGGACAAATCTCCTTTGCTGTATGGGTTTTGAATTTTTTGATCTACAGAATCTTTTATGTGATAGTTCTCTATACACTCTTGAAAAATTTTTACTGCCTTACCACTTATCATTTCTTAATGCTTTAATTAAAAATTTCTTAAATATACAACTTGCTAAAGATTTAAATTAAAAAAACTAAGCCAACAATAATTTACTATAGATTAACTAAATTAAAATCAATTAGTTTAAAAATAACAGTTGTGATAATTGAAAATAAAATTAAATAATTTTTTAATAATGTTGATCTAATTTTAGCAAGTAGAATTCCAATAAAATATGCTGCAGGGATAAAGCTTAAAAACCATCTACCATCACCAACGTGAAGGCCAAGAAATCCAAGAATAATAGCGGCATATAACCAAAAGGACATAAAATTAAATCCTGAGATATTTTCTGGGGTTGAATTTTGTTCATAGACCTTAGGCTTATGAAAGATTGTTACATAAAATGATAGAATAATAACAATAAACCATAAAAACTCAGAATTTGATTTAATATTGAAATCCCATAGATTAAGTTCCATAAATGAATAAAAAGAACCTAAAAATGTATCTGGAATAATATTGTAAGTTGCATGCACAAAAACAGGGACAAAAACAGCTGGAAGAAGAAAACAAGTTAAATGCTTTATATCACGATATTTCTGACGAATCAAAATTGCCAAAGGAATAAGATAAAAAATGGCAAGAGAATTATTATAAATTATAATAAGGGAAAATATAAAGGATAAATCAAATAAATTTTTAGCTGAATTATCAGAATATAATACTTTCCCAAAGACATACTTTGAATAAACTAGCATTAACCCTAAAAAAATTTTTGAAACTATCAACCCTGGGCCATGAGGAAAAAAAAGAAAAGTTAGTGGAAAGGCAAGTAAATGGATTGAACTATAATTACTGTAGGCATATCTACTCTCTAGATAAGTTATCATTAAAATGAAAAAAACAAAAATAAACCAAAAAACAAGGCCCTTAATTATAATATCTATGGATAAAAGGCCATAATTTTTACAAAACTGAATAAAAAAAACAGCCATAAAAGAGAATATCAAAGAACTCAGGTATGCCTTATACGTTGTTTTTTGAAATAAATTTATAATCATTTTTTTTTATTAATTTTACAATATATACAAACCCTTATGAATTGGAAAAGTTTTTTTGAAAGTATAGCATGGCTTTTTGAAAATATTCTTTTTATTCCATATGAAAGTTTAAGATCACTTCAATTAGACAGTTGGTGGGCTGCTAACCTAGTTTCCTGGATTTTTCTTTTAATTGGTGTAATTGCATCAATATATTGGATTTATGAACTACGCTTATCTGACAAAAGAGGTGAAGAAAGAAAGGATATTACTGCCCATACCTTTTTATAAGTCAAACCCAATATCTTTTCTATAATTAATTCCATCAAAATTGATCTTTTTCAGCTCTTCATAAGATTTTTTTACTGAATCTTTAAAACGATCCTCTAAAGATGTAATTGCTAATACTCGGCCACCACTAGTAAAAATGTTCGTGCCTTTTGACGACGTCCCTGCATGAAAAACTTTACTATCTTGAACTTTATTGATCCCAATAATTTTTTTTCCCTTTTCATATGATTCTGGGTATCCATCAGATACTGCGCATATTGTTGTGGCAAATTTATCTTCTATCTCAAGTTTTATTTCAGATATCTTTTTGGATGAAATAGATAATAATATTTTACCAAAATCATTTTTTATTCTTGGAAGCACCACCTGCGTTTCAGGATCGCCCATTCTTACATTATACTCTATAACATAGGGTGAGTTCTCAACTTTAATTAATCCAATGAAAATAAATCCAACATAATCAATTTTATCTCTAGATAAACCTTCAATTGTTGGTTTAATTATTTCTTTATCTATTTTATTTGAAAAAGACTCATCAACAAAAGGAACAGGAGAAACAGCCCCCATGCCGCCTGTATTTAATCCAGTATCGCCCTCTCCTATTCTTTTATAATCTTTTGCCATAGGTAATGTCAGATAAGATTTACCGTCTGTTATCACAAAACATGACAATTCAATTCCCTCTAAGAATTCTTCAACAACAACTTTCCCAGATGCTAAACCAAATTTTCCCCCAACTAGCATTTCAGTTAATTCCTCTTTTGCTTGGGCTAGATCATCTATTATTAAAACCCCTTTACCTGCTGCTAAGCCATCTGCCTTTAGAACATATGGTGATTTAAGAGTATCTAAAAATTTATGCCCCTCTTTAACAGTTTTTTTATCAAAGGTCGCATGCTTTGCAGTTGGAATAGAATTTCTTTCCATGAATTTTTTTGCAAAGTCTTTGCTTCCCTCTAGCATCGCTGCCTTTTTTGTTGGTCCAATTACAGGCACAGAATTGATAATTTTATCAGATAAGAAAAAATCATGGATCCCATTAACTAAAGGGTCCTCAGGGCCAACAAGTACCATATCAATTTTGTTCTTTATTACTTCATCCTTGATAGCTAAAAAATCATTAACACTTATATCCAAGTTTTTACCGAGCTCACTTGTCCCAGCATTCCCTGGAGCAATAAAAATATTTGTGATGAATTTGCTTTTGGATAACTTCCAACAAAAGGCATGTTCTCTACCTCCTCCTCCTAATATTAAGATGTTCATCTTTAAATTGTTTTTTATCAAAAATAGAAAGGAAACCAGATTTAAAAAAAACTTTTAAAAATCCCTTTCCAGCGTTTTTTTTTTATAAAATTACCCTGCTTTTGATCGACAAGAAATGACATTTTTTTTGATTTGGCTGTAAAATATCCTGTTAAATAACTTTTAACTGTAGAAAAGCGACCTTTATTAATAGCTGATTTTATACCTGAAAGTAAAGTCAAAATTACCCCTAAACGCATTTTAAAACATGCTACTCCTTGCAATTTTTCAGATTCAGAGTCGTACCTTTCACCAGTTTGTCTTAGGTGTTTTACTTTTAGTTCGGCATCAACTAAAATATCCCATGAATAATATTTTGCTAAAAATTCATCAATTGTATCCCATCCAATGGACTTTTTTATTTTACCTATTTCTACAAAACAATCTTTCCTGTAGGATTTAATGGCGCCTCTTATGTGATCATGTCTATACTTATTTTCAGGAACCCACCTTCCTTCTTTTTTTAAATAACAAATACCCCCAACTATTCCTAGCCTTTCATTTCCTTGAAAATGCTCAGATATTTTTTTAATATAATTTGAATCAAAAATTAAATCTGCGTCAAACTTACAAATTACATCATACTGATCATCCAAAGAGGTATATCCTTCATAAAAGGCATTAATAATTTTTTCGCCTGGAGTGTGTTTTGGTGATGAAGCTTTATTCACAATTTTTATCCATTTATATTTTTTACAGAACTTAGAAACAATTTTCTCAGTATCATCTTCAGAATTATCATTAACAACAACAATTTTTTTTGGAAGCAATGTTTGATTAACTAATGAGTTTAGAGTAAAGCTAATAGTCTTGCTTTCATTATGAGCGGGAATGATTATATAAAATTTCAAAATAATTTAATTCATTTTTTTTGCATAAATAATATAATATCTAGGATAAAAGTTCCTAAGAATTGGTCTAAAACCAATCTTTCTAGATGGATTAGTCCATTTCTCTTTTGCTATTATTTTCCATCCTGTTTTCTCTAATAACCAGTTGAATTGCCACTCTTCAAATTCATGATAATGTCTATCTCTTGGATCGGTTTTACTCCGATATGCATTTGAAAACCACAACTTTAAGGGAACACTTGCAATCAAAGTTTGTGCTTTTATTTTCTTTAATAAGACATAGGGCGACAATAAGTGTTCTATAATTTCCAAAGCAGACACTACATTAGCATTTGAGGAAGTAATAGATGATAAATTTTCATCTAAATCTTCCCCTTTTGTATTTTCAACATAATATCCATTTTGTCTTAGTATCTTAGAAAAAGGATTTTCTATGCCTAAATCCAAAATTTTCTCATCCAATGAGACATGTTTCTTAAAAAATTTTAAAGTTTTCTTATATCTTTTTTTTGGATACATTTCTGATATATTTGTTATTTACTTTGTAGTTAATTTGTCAACTATACTTCTATCGTTTGATAATCTTGGCACTTTATTCTGTCCTCCCAATTTTCCTATTTCTTTCATATATTTTTGAAAGCCATTTTTAATCACTTCCCTTATAACAAGTTTTTTTAAGATTTTCCCACTAATAAGATCATCATAATAGAGATTTTGACTTCTCATTTCATTATCTAAATGGAGAGAAAATTCAAAAATATTTTCTGGTGGCTTATCAAAATCTATAAACCATTCATGATAAGGCAATCCTCTTTCAGGATTAATTTGGGGAGCAACTGTAAATTCTCTTATAACACAAAAAGATTCCTTGGATGCTTTTTTAATTGCAGTTTCAACTTCTTTTCCAATAACGTGTTCACCAAATGCTGATATGAAGTGCTTAATTCTGCCTGTCACTATAATTCGAAATGGATATAAACTGACAAACTTAATTGTATCTCCCAAATTATATGCCCATAATCCGGCTGAAGTTGAAATTATCATGACATATTCAACTCCCTTTTTTACTTGACTTAGTGGAATCCTATAATTATTGACTCCAAAATCCTTTACCTTAATAAACTCATAAAAAATATCATTATTAACTAAAAGGAGTAAGCCCGTTTCTTTTTGTTTGTCCTGATATGCAAAGAATCCTTCAGAGGCAGGGAAAACCTCTACAGAATCTATTTTTTTTCCAATTAATTTTTCGAATAAAGATTTATAAGGATCATAATTAACTCCTCCATGAACAAATAGTGAAAAATCCTGAAATATTTCGCTTATTCTTTTTTTCTTCCTACTTATTATTTTTTCAAAATACATTTGAACCCAAGAGGGTATTCCTGAAATTAGGGTCATCTTTTCATTTAAGGTTTCTTCAATTATCTTGTCTACTTTTTTTTCCCAGTCCTCAATACAGTTTGTTTCCCAACTAGGCATTCTGTTTTTTTGAAGATAATTTGGCACATAATGTGCTGCAATTCCTGATAGTCGCCCAATATGAATACCTTGTTTTTCTTCTAAAACAGGACTCCCTTGTAAAAAAATGTGTTTGCCATTTATAAATGAGGAATTCCCAGTTTCATAAATATAATTTAGTAATGAATCTCGAGCAGAAATTACATGAGTCTTAATAGATTCCTTTGTTATGGGAATATACTTAAGTCCTGAAGTTGTACCGCTTGTTTTTGCAAGATAAATAGGTTTTCCAGGCCAAAGAACATTAATTTCTCCTAATAAAATTTTATCAATATAAGGTCTAATGTCTTCATAGTCCTTTATGGGAACATTTTTCTTGAAGTCATCATAGGTTTTTATTTTGCTAAAAAAATGATCGCTGCCAAAAATTGTATCACTCCCCTTTTTAATCAAATAATTAAATGTTTTTATTTGGTATTTAATTGGATTTTTTATCCATTTCTTATTTTTTATATAAATTAAGTAGGCAAAAATTCTTCCTAATTTTTCTTTTAGATTTAGTCCCATGAAAAATTTATAAAATCGATTGGGTTAACTGGATATCCCGAAAGCCAAAGTTCAAAATGAAGATGAGTACCAGTTGAAAGTTCTCCTGTGCTCCCTGCGCTAGCTATTACCTCTCCCGTTGAAACTAAATCACCTTGTTTTTTAAATAATGTTGAATTATGCTTATAAATTGATGTCAATCCCTTAGAGTGTTTAATTATAACTACATTCCCAGTTTCGGATGTCCATTCAGCAAAAATTACTCTTCCGCTTAAAGTGGATTTAACAGGATAATTTTCACTTAAAGCAATGTCAATTCCATAATGCTTTGAGTCTGGATCAAATTTTTGAGAAATTTCACCTTTTGCAGGAGGAAATAAAAGCTCTATGAGATTTGTCTCATTAGATCTAGTAAAATTATACTTGTCTTCTTGAATAACTCGAGATCTTAAAATAGAATCTTCTTTAACTTGAGTAACGGAATATTCCGCTATTTGCGATTCATTTTTAGGAGCAATATATTCTTGTACTATCGCTTGATTATCTTTACCAATTAAAGTATTTTTTATAGACTCCAAAAATTTATCTTGTTGTTGAGTAACTTTAATAATTGAATCCAAAAGAAAGGTGTTTTTCATAGCTTCAAGTCTAAGCTCAGATGATGGGTATCCTGGTATGAATTCTTTAACAGGAGTCGATGAAATTAAAATAAAAGTTCCTCCCATGATACTACTTACAAGCAGTATTAAAAGAACGATTAAATTTAATCTGGATAAGCGAAAATAAAATTGTTCTTCAAAAGTTTTCTCATTTACAATGATCATTCTATATTGATCAAGCAATTTCCCCTTCCATGTTTTATTATTGTTGCTCTCTTTAGCCATTTAAACAAATATACGGATTACGCCTAAAAATATTTTGCATATAAATTTTGTATGTTTGTATAAAATATTAAAAATGTTTTCATTACCCCTTTTAATAAGTGCTATTGGCCCATGGCAAATTGTTCTAGTAGTAGTCGTGGTTCTTTTGCTTTTTGGAGGAAGAAAAATTCCAGAATTAATGCGTGGATTGGGAAGCGGAATAAAGGAATTTAAAAATGCAAGTAAAGAAGAAGCTAAGGAAACAAAAGAAAAAGAATGACCTTTCAATGTAAAGTTTTATTCAAACTCTATAGATTTTAAAATAGTATTTAATTCAAACATTAAGTCCCGTTTCTTCAGGGAAGGTGCAAAACAAAAACCTTCTAATACAAGCCAATTTTTTTTGATACTATCTGTAATCATATAGTTTATAAAGGGTCCAGCCATAAAATCATTTTTTACTTCCCACATTCCCTTTGTAAGTAATGCGTCTCTATTTAAAATTTTCGTTTTATAGAAATATGGTCGGTAGGCTTTCTCTGTAATCATGTGTGAATTTTCAAGTCTGCCTGGCAGATATTTTTCGCCAATAGAATCTCTTATCTTTATGATTGAATTCATTTTAAGTTCTTTATAATCAGATTGAGAAATTTGATAAATAATAAAATTCAGATGTCCTTTTTGAATTTCTTTTTGAAACCATATAAAATTTAAGGTGTCTTTAACCAGTTTGTATGCAGAAGGGAACAATAAAGAGATTTTGAAACGAGATTTGATACTCTTATCAAAATTTGGTGATTTTTTTATTCTTCTTAATTTTTCATAAGCTTCATTTTTATCAATAGAATTAATTATTTTTTTTATGTTCGTCTGAAGAAGATGGCTTTTTTTATCATCACTAGGGGATTTAATTTCAACAAAAATTTGTTCTTTAGCATATTTATTTTTATTTATCTTAAAATTTGAAATTGAATCAGATTGAAAAAAAATTATATTTCTAGAATTACGAACAAAACCATTGAAAACTTTCAGAGGGATATAATTTAAAGAAAACATAGGTTCATCTAAAGGTAATCCCTCATAAGGTCGAGTCAGTAAATTTCTTGTCGTTTTGCCAAGATTACCATTCCAGCTTTTATTTGACATAACAATAGAAATTGTGTTAAATCTTCCATTGGAATCTGGTAAATATTTCTTTTGAGACTTCTCCGAGCATGAAAAAGTTAATATGATTGTGAAGGCCAGAATTAGAGATAAATATCTTTTCATTAGATTAACTTAGCGCGTCTATTCCGGGTAAAATTTTGCCTTCCAAATACTCAAGCATTGCACCTCCTCCAGTGGATATGTAACTTATTCCTTCAGACAATCCAAATTTCTTGACTGCAGAGATAGAGTCTCCTCCGCCGACTAATGAAAATGCTCCTTCCTTTGTTTTTTTTACAATTTCTTCGCCCAATGCTTTTGTTCCATTTGAAAAAGGCTCAAGCTCAAATACGCCTATGGGACCATTCCAAAGAATTGTTTTACTTTTTTGAATTATCTGTGAAAAAATTTTAATCGATTCAGGGCCCGCATCCAATCCTTGCCATCCTTTAGGAATGGTATATACAGATGAAATATTAATTTTTGCTTTATCAGAAAATTCACTTCCTATTACCACGTCCTCGGGTAATAATAATCTAACTCCTTTATCATCAGCTAATTTGATAATCTTTTTTGAATATTCACAAAAATCATCTTCACAAATAGATTCTCCTATTACACCCCCTAAAGCTTTGATAAAAGTGTAAACCATTCCTCCCCCAATAATTAAAAAATCAATTTTATCCAGTAAATTTTCAATAACAGTGATCTTTGATGAAACTTTTGCCCCACCAATTATTGCTGTTATTGGTTTCTCTCCATTTTTTAATACTCTATTAATAGATTTTATTTCTTTATCTAAGAGTAATCCTGAAAATTTTTTCCCTTTGAAAAAATTTGCAATAATTGTCGTTGAACTGTGCGCTCTGTGAATAGTGCCGAATGCATCATTAACAAAATAATCACCTAATTTTGAAAGCTCTCTAGCAAAATCGATGTCTCCTTTGGTTTCCTCAGGATAAAAACGGACATTCTCCATTAATATGACCTCTCCCTCTTTCAAAGAATTTACAGATTCAATTGCCTTATCTCCAATACAATCTTCACAAAATTTAATAGGGATTTTTAATATTTGTTCAACACAATAAATGATATGAGAAAGGGAATATTTTGACTCTTTAGAAATAGGTCTCCCCATATGTGAAAGTAAAATACAGATCCCTCCTTTTTTAACTATCTCTTGTATAGTGTTTTTTGAAAATTCTATTCTTGTAGCATCAGTTACTTTATAATTATCATCAAGCGGGACATTAAAATCTACCCTTACTATTACTCTTTTATTCTTAAAATTTTTCTGAAGGAAATTTTCCATAATTAGTTTAAAAATACTTCTATTTTTTGTTTTATATTGAATAAAATAAATAATTAAGTAAGTGTTTTATTTAATTAATTCTCTTCTATAAAGAATGTATACAGGAAATATTGTTGGTCAAAATCTTATAAAAAAACAGCTACATAAAATGGTTGTTGAAAAAACTTATCCTCAAAGCCAAATTCTTATTGACAACAATGGATATGGAGGGCTCCCATTAGCTATAAATAATGGTTTAAACTTAATTTATGGTTTAGAAAAAATGAAGGAGTATGAAAAAAATAAAATTCCATTTTCTAATATAGTAAATCACCCTGATCTGCATTTTGCATATCCATGTATAAATAAGTCTAAAACAAATTCTACAAATACAGATTTATTATCGTCCTGGAAAGATTTTATTATTTCCTCTCCTTATGGAGATATTTATGAGTGGCTAAAATTACTTGAATCAGGGAATAAGCAAGGAGTTATTAACGTCGACGAAGTGATTAAAATTCAAAAAAAAATGAGCCTAAAATCTCATTCAGGAGGTAATAAGGTCTTAATAATCTGGGGGGCAGAAAAATTGAATCCTCAAGCTTCTAATAAATTGCTTAAAATAATTGAAGAGCCTCCACAAAAGTCATATTTCATATTGGTAACAGAGAAATCTTCAGTGCTTCTGCCAACTCTAATTTCTAGATGCCAAAGAATTAAATTACCTCCTATTGAAGTAAAAGAAATTGAAAAGGCTTTAAAAAAATTGAATATGAATTCAAATTTAACTGAAATTATAAAATTTTCTAAAGGTAGCTGGAGAAAAGTATTAAATGATATTAATAATAAAGAGGAAAAAGATAGATTTGAAAACTACTTAAATAATTTTTTAAATGCGTGTTTTAATATAAAAAAAAGTAAAAAAGCAATCATTGACTTATTAAAATGGTCAGAATCAATAGCTTCACTAGAAAGAGAGGAACAAAAAGAGTTTATTAAATATGTTCTAGAAGTGATTAGACAATGTCTTTTAATTTCTTATAAATCAACTCAACTAGTTGATTTTCAGTATTTTAAAAATATAAACTTGAAAAATCTTTCTGCTCACATTCACAGTAAAAATATTTTAGAGATAACCACTTTATTAGAAGAAACGATTTACTTTTTGGAAAGAAACGGTAATTCAAAAATTATTTTATCCAGTTTTTCAATAGAACTTGTTAGGCTATTGAATGTTAAAGAGTAGTCTTTTTAAAAACAAAGGCTAGAGAAGAATAGTTTCTCGTTCTAAAAGATTTAAAATTAAAGTAAATTCCTTTAAAAAATCCAAATAATAGGGGAAATTGATTTGATCTATTTTTCTCTGAAAGATAACTGATATATAATGTGTCAAACCAAAGAGGGAAAATTTTTACCAATTTAAACCCTTGTGTCTCTACAATTTTTATTAACCCGTTAGAGGTAAAATGCCACAAATGTTTTGGTATATCTAAGGCAGCCCATAAATTTTTATAATGGAGTGAATCAAAACTTTCAAGATTAGGAACGGCTATAATAACTATACCTTCTTTATCTAGTATTTTATGAAAAGATTTAAGGGTTTTTGAGGGTTCTGGAAGGTGTTCTAGAACATGCCACATTGTGATTGCTTGAAATTTGGTCTCTTTTAATTTTTTTATATCTGGCAAAGAAATTATTCCTTTTTTTATGGATATTTCTCTCGCTAATTTATTTGGTTCTACCCCATAAACTTTATGGCCTCTCCTTCTGATGTATCGCAAAAAGTCTCCGGTTCCAGAGCCAAAATCTAATACTTTTGATTTTTTATATATATACTTTTTAATCATTTTATATTTATAAACAAACATAAGGCTCCTTACGAAAGAATATGCAATGCTAATTAGAGTAAATTTTGTTTCAGAATGGGGAAGGTATTCAACCGAGGCATTTTTTTTTACTGCCTTATTTTCTTTAAATAAAGTTTTAGCTAGGCCCAATTCTTTACTATATATCACATCCGCTTGAGTTGAAGAATAGATTTTTTGATTGTCTTTTAGCTGTATATCTGTATTTCTGTTATTTTTAGTTTCCACGTGGAACAATTTATCTGCCCATTTTAACAAGAAGTGCACTAATATCACTTGGTTTAATTCCGCTTATCCTTGATGCTTGCGAAAGATTTTTTGGATTAATTGTGTTTAGCTTCTCTTTAGCTTCAGAAGAGAGTGACGATAGATTATTGTAATTAAACCCCTTTGGGATCATAATTTCTTCAAGCTTAGAAAGTTTTTTTGCATTCTGTTTTTCTTTTTCTATGTAACCAGAATACTTTATTTCAATTTCAGCTTGTTCAATTGATGGTTCGGTAATTTTTTCTTCTTTAATATATTTTGAAATCTTACTTAGCCCCTTAAGTGATTTAATCGTAATGTTTGGTCTTGATAAAACCCTATTAATTTTATTTGATTGCTTCATTGGAGATGATTTTTTTTTCTCTAAAATATTATTAATCTCATCTGGAGTGACACTTTGAGTCGTTAGAAAATTTATTAGCTTTTTTGTGCCTCTTAATTTAGATTTTACTAAACGAAGTCTTTCTTCTGAAGCAAGGCCTAGAGAAAAAGATAAGGGGGTTAATCTGATATCAGCATTATCCTGTCTGAGCAGTGTGCGATATTCAGCTCGGGAAGTAAACATTCTATAGGGTTCTTCGGTGCCCTTAGTGATCAAATCATCTATTAGCACCCCAATATAGGCCTGATCTCTTTTTAAAATAAAAGGCGATTCATCGGTAATTTTCAAATGAGCATTAATTCCAGCCATCAAGCCTTGTGCTGCTGCTTCCTCATAACCAGTGGTCCCATTAATTTGTCCAGCAAAAAATAGGTTATCTATAATTTTTGTTTCAAGGTTGTATTTTAACTGAGTTGGAGGGAAATAATCATATTCAATGGCATATCCAGGCCTGAAAAGTTTAACCTGTTCAAACCCCTTAATTTTTTTTAAGGCTTGATATTGTATTTCCTCCGGTAGAGATGTTGAAAATCCATTAACATAAACTTCAATAGTATTCCACCCTTCAGGTTCAACAAAGATTTGATGCCTATCTCTATCTTCAAATCTATTTATTTTGTCTTCAATTGAGGGGCAATATCTTGGCCCAGTACTTTTAATTCTTCCATTAAACATAGGCGAACGATCAAAACCAGTTCTTAAAATATCATGGACATCAGGGGAAGTATATGTAATATGACATGCTTTTTGAGACTTAAGGACGTGTGATTCAAGAAAACTGAATTTGGAAGGTTCATTATCCCCCTCTTGTTTCTCCATTAGATGATAATTTAAAGACCTTCCATCTACTCGAGGTGGAGTACCTGTTTTCATTCTTCCTGAAACAAAACCGAGAGCTTCAAGATTAGAGGTTAGTCCTCGGGAAGAGCTTTCGCCCGCTCTACCTCCAGAAAAATTTTTTTCTCCAATATGTATTAAGCCATTTAAAAATGTTCCATTAGTTAAAATAACTGCTTTTGAATGAATTCTAGAGCCTAATGATGTAATTACTCCACGAATCTTATTTTTTATGATTAATAATTGAACAACAGACTCTTGATAGAAATCAAGTTTGTCTGTTTTTTCTAAGGTTTCTCTCCATAAATTTGAAAACATGTTTCTGTCAGACTGCACTCTTGGGCTCCACATGGCAGGTCCTTTTGATTTATTTAACATTCTAAATTGAATAGCGCTTAGATCTGAAATAATTCCGCTTCCTCCTCCTAATGCATCTATTTCTCTAATTATTTGTCCCTTTGCAATACCTCCCATTGCAGGATTACATGACATCTGCGCGATTGTATTTAAATTCATTGTTATTAAAAGAACTGAAGATCCCATTCGAGCTGCAGCTAGGGATGCTTCGGCTCCAGAATGACCTCCGCCAACAACAATTATATCGTACTCTTTTTCAAACATTTTGGGTCTGTTTCACGTGAAACCTTTTTATGAGTTGATCTTCTTTTGACCTCATAATTTCCTTTTGCTTATCAGTCTTGTCTTTATAGCCAAGGCAGTGCAAAAGACCATGAAAAACAAGTCTAATTGTCTCGTTTTCAGGGCTTTGTGAATTTTGAAGGGCATTTTTCTTAAGAGTAGCTATAGAGATAAATACTTCAGCTGAAATTTTATTTTTTTCAGTATAATCAAATGTAATAATGTCAGTTTCGTTATTGTGGCTTAAAAACTCTTTATTTATTTGAATCATTTTTTTTGTAGAAATAAAATTATACACTATTTTATTAATGGTATAACCTTTGTTTTCAACTAAATCACAAAGCGATGTCTTTAGTTGTGACTTGCTGATTTCAATAAAATCTAATCCTAAAAATTTTATCATTACCAGGCAAAGATAACGCTTGAATTTAAATATATTTCAAATAATCTTTCCATTCCAATTTAATGAAATAAAGCTATATGTTATATCCTCATTAATCAAGTTAAAATAATTTCTTTATCGATCAACATCTCTTATCTTTACGATTGATGTCTGTAAGAGTAAGATTTGCACCTAGCCCAACAGGGCCACTTCACATAGGAGGCCTTAGAACAGCTTTGTTTAATTATATATTAGCAAAAAAATATAAGGGATCATTTATTCTTCGAATTGAAGATACTGACAAAAAAAGAGAAGTAAAAGGAAGTGAAAATTATATATTAAATTCTCTTGCCTGGATTGGAATAAAACCCGATGAAGGCCCATTAGGCGGAGGGGCTTTTGGGCCATATAGACAAAGTGAAAGAAATAATATTTATAAAAAATACGCTGAAAAGTTAATAGAAAATAATTTTGCATACTATGCTTATGACACAGAAAATGATCTGAAGACCGAAAGAGAAAAATTGAGAAAAAAAGGTTTGGTTTTTAAATACGGATCATCAAATAGGCTTTTATTCAAAAACAGCCTAACCTTAAAAAACGATCAGTCTCTAAAATCAAAAGAAAAAGTGATACGGTTGATGGTTCCCAAGAACAAAAAAATTCACGTAAAGGACGAAATAAGAGGGAAAATCAATGTCTTCTCGGAAGAGCTAGAGGACAAGGTGCTAATAAAAGCAGATGGTTCTCCCACTTATCATTTTGCAAATGTAGTAGATGATCATTTAATGAAAATTACACATGTTATTAGAGGTGAAGAATGGCTGCCCTCTCTTCCGATTCACAGGCTATTATATGACTCCTTTGGTTGGAATATTCCAAAATTCTTGCACCTTCCATTAATACTAAATAAGGCTGGTCAAGGAAAGCTTTCAAAAAGAGATGGAGAAAAAGATGGTTTTCCAATTTTCCCTTTAAAATGGAAAAATTCACTAGGGTTTAAAGAAAAAGGATTTTTGCCAAATGGTTTAGCTAATTATCTGATTTTGTTAGGATGGTCTTCAAAATCTGATAAAGAAATTTTTGCTGTTGATGAGATCATAAAGATATTTGACAGTGAAAAAATTAATAAATCAGGGGCAAGATTTGATTTTGAAAAGGCCCTGTGGATTAATCAAAAACACATTCAAAATAGTGATTCAGCGGATATTTTAAATAAATTCCCTAAGTTTTTTGAAAACATCTCTCTTAATGAAAAATCAAAAGTCTCCCTAATATCACTTGTTAAGGAAAGAGCTTCGCTTTTAACCGATTTTGAAAAAGAAGGTGATTTCATTAATAAGCCCTTATCGTATGATTCAAACTCTATTTCAAAATTAAATAGAGCCAATTCTGTTCTTATATTAAAACATTTATGCGACTGTTTAAATCAAAAGAATTTTGTCAAGGAAAACTGGAAACCAGAAATTATAAATTGGGGTAAAAAAAAGGGTATAGCGCCAAAGGAAATTATGCAAACAATTAGAGTTGGTTTGGTTGGTTCATTAAATGGGCCTGATTTATTTTCTATTTATTCGCTAATAGGAGAAGAGGAATTTTTAGATAGAGTCAAATCGCTTATAGCTTTCTTAAAATAAAATAAAATTTTTTTCTTTTTATTTACACCTTTACATATATTGTAAGAAAAAATAACATGAATATTTCAACTTACATTCTAATCTTTTTCGGAATTTTAGCACTGCTATCGGCACTGTTTATTGTCAAGCAACAGACTGCAGCAATAATTGAGCGTTTTGGAAGATTTATTGGTGTTCGCAGTCCTGGCTTGAGAATAAAAATTCCTATAATTGATCGAATAGCAGGGAGAGTAAGCCTCAGGGTTTTACAGCTAGATGTAATTGTAGAAACTAAGACAAAAGACGATGTTTTTACTAAACTTAAAATATCTGTTCAATACAAAGTTATTAAAGACAAGGTTTGGGAGGCTTTTTATAAATTGGATTCGCCTCAAGACCAAATAACATCATATGTTTTTGATGTTGTGCGAGCAGTTGTTCCCAAAATGAAACTCGATGATGTTTTTGAAAAAAAAGATGAAATAGCAAATGCTGTTAAAGGAGAATTAAATGATGCAATGGGTAATTACGGGTATGATATAATTCGTGCTTTAGTAACAGATATTGACCCTGCGATAGAAGTAAAAACTTCTATGAATAGAATAAATGCTGCTGAGCGAGAAAAAGTTGCCGCCCAATATGAGGGAGATGCTGCAAGAATTTTAATTGTAGAAAAAGCTAAAGCAGAAGCTGAAAGTAAAAGGCTACAGGGTCAGGGAATTGCTGATCAAAGAAGAGAAATCGCAAGAGGGCTTGAAGAGTCTGTAGATGTGCTGAATAATGTTGGTATAAATTCACAAGAAGCTTCTGCCCTGATTGTCGTAACGCAACATTACGACACCCTTCAATCAATTGGGGAAGAAACAAATAGCAATTTGATACTTCTTCCTAACTCTCCTCAAGCCGGAAGTGACATGTTGAATAATATGGTAGCCTCATTCACTGCTAGTAATCAAATAGGGGAGGCCATGAAAAAAGAAAACTTAAAAAGTGCAGCAAAAAAAAAGATAAATAAAATTAATGATAAGGATAATAAAGGAGAAGGTGATTCAAATGCCAATGCTCAAATAGACTAAGCATGACCTCTAATGTTTTTTTTATTTTTAAAGCTGTCTCTTAATCCTGTTGTTTTGTTGAAAATTATCTGTTTATCTGCATTTATCTTATCTACTATAAAATACCCTTTCCTTTGAAACTGTACTCTTTCTCCTGCCTTTAGTATAGAAGCATAGGGCTCTATATACCCATTCTTTTTTACTAGAGAATTTGGATTAACATATTTAAGAAAGTCTTCTTGTTTGTCAGGATCGGGAACCAAAAAAAGAGTGTCGTATTGATTAACAATAATTTTTTTCGCTTTTTTTGAGCATACCCAATGAATTGTTGCCTTAACTTTTCTTTTACTCTCTTTAGTATCGCTCCCGCTTTTGCTCAAAGGATCATAAGTACAAATTATATTCTTAATCTGATCATTCTGATCCTTCTTCACGCTTTTAGCTTTTATTATATATGCATTTTTTAATCTAACCTCATTGCCAAGGGATAATCTAAAAAACCCCTTTTCTGCATTTTCTTTAAAATCATCTCTCTCTATGTATATCTCTTTGGAAAAAGGGATCATCCTTTTTCCAGACTTTTGATCCTCAGGATTGATTTCCCCAGAAAGCTCCTCTGATTCTCCCTCAGGATAGTTTTCTATAATTAATTTTACAGGGTTTAAAACGGCCATTATCCTAGGTGAAATTTTATTTAAGTGCTCTCTTAAACAAAATTCTAATAAAGACAGTTCAATTATGTTTTCTCTTTTAGCCACTCCTGCTGTTCTGACAAATTTCTTAAGGGACTCAGGGGTATATCCCCTTTTGCGTAGGCCAGAGATGGTAGGCATTCTCGGGTCGTCCCATCCGTCTACACATCCTTCTTGGATTAATCTTTTTAGTTTTCTCTTACTGGTTATTGTATAAGAGAGATTGAGTCGCGCAAACTCTCTCTGCTTAGGCATTTTGTTTTCAGTTGGTCCTAGAGCATAGAGGAACCACTCATAAAGCTCCCTATGGGGCTTAAACTCCAAGGTGCACAACGAGTGGGATATCTTTTCAATTAAATCAGATTGGCCATGTGCCCAGTCATACATTGGGTACACACACCAATCTTTATTTGTTCTTTGGTGACTCTTGTGAATAATTCTATACATTACTGGATCTCTTAAAAGCATGTTTGGTGATGACATATCTATCTTTGCCCTTAAAACATGGTCACCTTCCATAAAACTTCCCTTCTTCATTTCTGAGAAAAGATAAAGGTTGTCTTCTTTGCTTCTGTTTCGATATGGGCTGTTTTCTCCTGCTTCTGTTGGAGTTCCCTTTTGTAAAGCGATTGTTGCTGAATCTTGAGAGTCTATATATGCCAACCCTTTTGTTATTAGCTGCATTGCCCAGTTATAGAGCTCATCAAAATAATCTGATGCATAACATTCTCTTTCCCATTTATATCCAAGCCACTTAATGTCTTTTTTTATACCATCTACAAATTTTTTTTCCTCTGCCGTTGGATTTGTGTCGTCAAAACGAAGATTTACGGGTGCATTGAATGTCTCTCCTAAATCAAAATTTATACATATTGCCTTTACATGGCCAATATGAAGAAATCCATTTGGCTCTGGCGGGAATCGAAAGCATAGGTTTTTCTGCGCTAATCCCTTTTGAAGATCGTCCTTAATTATTTTTTCTATGAAGTTAGGTCCTTTTTGCAATTTCTTTTTTTAATTAACAAATATATTAAAGCTGTTTCTTTTAAGTATTACTTAATTTTATCTTTGCTAAAAATTTTGTTTTTGGGAACAATACATCTTAAAAATATTAAGTTCTACGCTTATCATGGCTGCCTTGGTGAAGAGAAGAAAATAGGCGCTGATTACCTTGTTAATCTTAAGGTCTCCGCTAACCTTGACAAGGCTTCTAAAAGCGATAGTTTGGTTGATGCTGTTGACTATGTTCTTCTCAATGAAATTGTAAGCTCTGAAATGAAAAAAAGATCGAACTTGCTAGAAAATGTTGCTGAAAGAATTGTAAAAAAAGTTTTTGAAAAGTTCCAGAGTGTAGATTTTGTAAAGGTTTGTGTTTCTAAAAAAAACCCTCCTGTTCGAGGAAGCTTAGATGACGTATCTGTTTCTATCAAAAGAAAACGAAACTAATTCAACCTTTGTTTTCTGTTTTTGTGAAAAGAATCATATTTTTACCCTGTGGCATCGTGGCCGAGTGGCTAGGCAGAGCTCTGCAAAAGCTTTTACAGCGGTTCGAATC